>Ga0210054_1000009_pt1 | contig 419542 bp, 425 predicted proteins | sample CryGeymeta201516_FD_185470 | JGI IMG/M metagenome (GOLD analysis project Ga0210054, IMG submission 185470) | Groundwater microbial communities from Crystal Geyser aquifers in Utah, USA - Crystal Geyser metaG 2015-16 (SPAdes) (version 2) | ecosystem: Environmental > Aquatic > Deep subsurface >... | reverse complement strand
ATCGGCAGCACTCCTGACGCGACTAGCGGCGCAATCCGTACACCGGCGGCCATCGGCGTTTCGCCATCCATCCTGATTGGCGCATCGCCTGCAACTTGCGGGCCTACGCGCATGAGCATGTTTCGAGATGCGGCGTTCGCCAAAATCATCGGCCAGCAGCGCGGCGGTCGCATCGTCGATGTGCCGCTCGTCGAGCTCGAGCCTTATCCGGTTGTCCGGGTGGAGCGTCTCGCTCAGCCCCTGATTAACGATGACGACGAAATCGTCGTCATCGAGCGTGCGCACCGACTTGCCGCGCAGCGTCCTTCCGGCATCGCCCGGACGGGCCATATCGCGAAGGAAGCGCTCGGCAAAGCGTCCGTCCTTGTCGCGATAGGACACCGCGTCATCGAACGGCAGATAGTCCCTGATGCGCGCATAATAATGGGTTGGATCGGCCTCGTCGGGATCGATCCGCTCGACGAAGGCGGTCGCGATGTAGGCCATCCGACCGCCGGACACGCGGGTTTCGCGATAAAGGATCCAGTCGTTTTCGAGCTGGCGGGCTTCGGATAGATACTGCGACGGGAAATGATACCGCTCGGTGATGAGGTCGTCGTAGCGCGAATTGCCGCTGATCTCGAAAACACCCTTCACCGACTACGCTCCGCATTTCTCTCGTACACGCATCGTGCCTGGTAACGCCGAAATCGTCCAGGCTGTCGGTGATCAAATGCCGATTTCGAAGGGCTTGACCCTTTCCTTCGTGAGTTCGGGTTTGTCACTTGCAGGCGAAGCGCTTCCAACATCCTTGTCTTGAGAAAGGCCCTTGGCAGCAGCTGCCTTGAGCCGTTGCGTTACTTCAAGGGCCGATGCTTTCTCGCCGCTGTTGGACTTGATGGCCCTGCCCAGTTTCTCGGCATTATCTGCAATCAGCGTAAGGCCATCCCGAAGCCGGGTGACCGTGACCAGGAAGGTCTGCCGATTGGCGAGATTGCGTTCGCGGCTGTCCATTACCGCGATCCCGCGATCCGAGGTCAGTCCCTGCGCCATATGCGCATTGAGGGCATAGGCGAGGTCCATGCGCTTGAGCATGGGGTCGCCGCGGCTCAGGCGAAGCTCCTTGCCGCCCGACGTCTCCACCAAAACGCCATTTGTATCGATGGCCACGATCCTCGCCTGGTCGGCGTTGAACAGCCCACGCTTGTGATCGTTGTCGGTCCAGCGGATCTTGTCACCCTCGATGATGGACAGCGATTTGCGTTCGAAGAGCGACAGCCGGCTATCGTCTGCGCCCGGCCGCAAACGCGCTGGATTGAATTTGCAAAGCCGCCCCTTCCTGTCCTCAAGCACGAGCTGCTTGCGCGCTTGGTCGATGGTTTTGACGGTGTAGTCGCCCTTGGAGAGTTTCTGGGTGCTGTCGCGCGAGCGAAAGTTAAGGACCATGCCCGGCTGGTAACTGCGAAGGTAGCGCAGCTCCTCGTGTGTCACGTTCACCCGCGAATGAACGGTCAGCCGGCCTGATCGGGGGCCGAGTTCGCCATTGGCCTTGAGCCCGCGCTGCACAGCCTCGTTGACTGCAGAACGCAGGGCTCGACCCGACGCGAAGATCGAGGTCCGATCCCGATCCGCCGGGCTCAGGGAGAGCCATTGTTCGGCAGCAACAATCGCACTGTCCCCGCGAGCCTCGATAGTTGAAGGGGCAAGTGCCCGGAGAGCATCGTCGATGCGTCCCTCTTGCGCGGCTGCTTGGGCACGCCGCAAAGCGGGATCGCGGCCGCGCAGATTGATATCCATGTTGGCGCGCTCGATCCCGGCCTGCTGGACGAGGTCGAAGGGCTTGCCGGCATCGACAGCGCCCAGCTGTCGCTTATCGCCGACGAGAACCAGGCGATGGACTTCGGCAAGGTTCGCCAGCCGTACCAGCTTGGCCTTATCCTCGTTCGACACCATCGATGCCTCGTCGAGCACCAGGACATGGTTTCCGAGCGCGCTCCGAGCCTCACTCCTGAACGCGGCATTTCCCGGTTCGTGCAGAAGCCTGCCCCATTGGGCGAGAAAGCGGGCGATGGTCATCGAACGGATGCCGGTGTCGCGCTCGAGCATCTGGACCAGTGTGTTCTGCACCGCGAGCCCCAGCACCTGCTTGCCTTCCTCGCGGAGCAGCTGGGCGACCGGCTTCATCACGCTGCTTTTGCCCGCCCCGGCTATGCCCTGGATCGCTACGATCCTGTCACGCGACGAAAGGACAAGGCCCGCCGCATCCTCCTGCCCCGCGTTGAGCGCAATACCGTGATTGAGCGCGGCAACAGCCTGAACCCGCTGCGCGGCGACCGATCGATCCAGGATGGGCAACACCGCACCGCGTCCCTGGTCGACATTCGCGAGAATAGTGCTTTCAAGGTCAAGCGCTTCGCGGCTCGCCAGCCAGCCTTTATGTTCGCCTTTACCAGGCTCAAGTGCGCCGCTTCTGACCAATGCGTTCACACGGGTTTCGACATGGTCCACCGTCGTCGGCAGCCCAAAATCGAGCGCCGCCTTCAGCAATCCCTCGCGGGGGAAGGCTGCCTCGCGCTGCGAGAGATGGCGCACCGCGGAAGCAACGGCCTGCGCGGCCGCGATGGTCGATGCATCCTGCTTGAGGACATGGGCAGGGATCAACCGGTCAGCCGGATCACCCTTGATCCGCTGCGCGAACTCTCTCAGCTTGGCAATCCCGCGTTGAAGAAGGCTTTGCTCTTTCGAACCGGTTACTGCCTTCGCCGCAGCACGCATCCGGGATGCGTCAATCAGGCCACCAAGATCGAGGCCGACCTCTTCGGCCCGCTGGCGCCATGACGAAAGAAGGCCTTCGCGATCGCGCACTGGCTCCTTGCCTTTTCGTGTTTCGAGCGTTGCGACAATCCCTGCCTCAAGTCCGCTCCCGCGTCTGGCTGCGAGCACTTCTTCGCGCCGCGTTGAAAAGGCCATGACCTGCTCGCGGGCAATGCCCGCTGCTTCGAAGTTGCCGTGCTTTCCAACCGGCCCTGCTTCGTAGCCCATTTTTTCGACCGCCAGACGAAAGCGCGCCATGGTCATCGAGTTGAGCAGCGTGTTGAAAGACCAGAGCTTGTCGTTGCGAAGCGCGCGCCACTTCCCGTCGCTGCCTTGCGTGACATTCGCGACGACCGCGTGAAAATGCAGGTTTGGCTCCTGGTTGCGGTTGGTGTCGTGCTGGAAAAGACCAATTGTCAGGTTATCGGTCGCGACCTTCCCGTATCCATCCTTGCTGCCCATCCGGGTCTGCGCCGCGTTCTTTTCTGCCCAGTGCAAGGTTTCGATGACTGCCTCGCGATAGGCATCGATAATCCGCTGGTCGCCGCCCACCAGCGCGAGCAGCGACCAGCTTTTCGGGAGTGAGAATGTGAGGTCGGTTCCCGGCCTGTGGGCCTGGCCCGCGTTGCCGACCTGGATGCCACCGGGCAGTTCTCCGCGCAGCAAGGCATCGAACTGATCGGCGCTGACGCGGCCCTCAAGTCCAAGTTTCTCCGCACCCTTCCCGACCCAGGATCCGGAACGATCGGCATCGGCGCCGGTGTAGTAATTGTCTGCCGCGAAATAGGTCGCGGCAGCCGAAGGGGAACGCACATTGGCTACGGAAAGCATCCTGTCTCATCCTCGTCACGGCTCCCCTCGCGGCCGGCAATTCCCTCCCCATTTGCCTTTCACATGTCGGGCTCGAACTCGCCGAAGTCCTTTTCCGGAGGATCTGCGACCGCACCTTCACGCAGGTCTTTTTCGACCGGCGTAAGAGGTTGCCGCCCGTCGGTCGCGGCACGACTTTGAGGCGTCGAACCGCCCTTGCCCCGGGCGTAATCGTCGGCTGTTCCAGGTTCGGACGGATGCTGTTCCGCGCCCATTGCTGGAACATCCTCACCGGTTTCCGCGGCGGCGAGAGGTAGGGTTGGAGACGCGTCAAGATCAGAGTCGGAGCGGATCTCCGCCCCGAGATCACTAGCAGCGCGCTCTGCATTCAGCTTTTCAAGCGACACAGGCTCCTGCCGTTCCTGCGGTTCATCGGCGGCACGGCCCTGTTCGTCCAAGTCGAGCCTAAGCTGCTTTGAATCGACGGGCTTACCGGCACCGTCATCGTTCGACGCGGGATGCTCGTCATTCGGTTTCGAAACAGGTTTCCCATTGGGCGTCGTTGCCGTCGGACCCTGGCCAGGCTCTATGAGCGGTGTCTCGCGGGCAATGAACCCCTCGGCGATACGATCACGTGTACGCGGAATGAGCGAGACCGGCGCAGCGGGGAATCCGTCGGGGAACTTGATGTAGGCCGACAACCGCGGAAGGTTCATGAACTGGTCGGGCAGGAGCAACGGCTCGATCTGCCGCCGGGGTGTCAGGCTGACTGCGTCACGCGCATTGTTGTACCCGTAGCTATAGCCTTCTTCCATGTCGCGCACCTGCCGGTGGCCGATGAAATCGGAGCACCAGGTCGCCGTCTCGCGATCGGCCGTCGCCAGGATGAGCTTGGTGCGCGCAAGCGAGGAAAGTGTCATCGCCATATTCTCGCCGTAGACTTCCTTGAGCTTGGCAAACGCGTGCACACCGGTGACAATCGCACCGCCAAAGTTGCGCGCTGTTTGCAGCCCCTTTTCGAGGGCCGGTAGTCGGTGAAGGGCGCCGAGCTCGTCGATCAGGAACCACATCCGCAGGTCCTGCGTACGCTCGAGCGTCATCAGCGTATTCATCGCCGTATCGAGCCACAGCGTGAGCAATTGCGAGGAGATGCTCATGTCGACATAGCGCGCCGACAGGAACAGGATCGAGCCCGCCTGGCAGTCGCCTTTGACCCAGTCGCGGACCGAAAAGCGAGGTCCGGTGGAGGGCAAAAGCTTCAGCACTTTCGCGTTCGCATTGAACACCGCACGGATCGATTCCGCCATCCGGGCCGCTTCCGGAGCGGTCAGCGGATCGGCCATGGTTCCGCGCATCAGCTTATGGACTTCGGACAGGTCAGCGGTCATCAGCCGTCGTGCCAAAGCCTCGTTGGTCGCCGTGCCGGTACGGGCAAGATGGAGGCACATCTCGACGAACAGCATGCGCGCCGCGAGCACCCAGAACTGTTCGGAACCACCCCCGTCATGGGGCACGAGCGCTTCGGCGGCGGCGTGGAACTCCGGCTCGCTCGTACAGTCGTTGAACACGCTCCACAGCGGACACCGAACATCGACAGGATTGAGAATGATGTCGCGCGCGGGATCGTAGAAAGCCTCAATGAAGGCCCCAGTCAGGTCGAAAATGACCGCGCGCTGGCCGCGTTCACGCGCTTCGGCAACGAGCTGCGTGAGCGCCACGGTCTTGCCGGTTCCGGTTGTGCCAATGAGCATGGCGTGGCTCTGTTCGAGCCGCCACGGCCAGCTCACGCCGGCAAGTTGCGCAGGTTGGTAGTGGCCCGCTTCGGCGAGCGCCGACGAACTAGCCAGCCGCCACTTCCAGCCGAACTTGCGTCCCAGTTCCTCGGCCCGGAATGCCTTGTTGTGGCGCTCGATTTCTTCTTCGAGTTCGTCGAGGGAAACAAGCAGTGCGCCGCGCTCGTGCTTGCGCTCTTTCGACCGCCCGCCAAAGCGCTCGGCGAACCACCAGAAGAACACGAAGGCCGGGATCAGCAGTACCGCCGAGACCAGCAATCCTTGCTTCACTGCCGAACGAAACGCCTCGACTGCCTCGCGCATCGGCGGGAACTCGCGAACGATGGCAAAGGGCAGGCCTACCCTTTCGCCGTCTAGCAATTCAAGGTTGACCAGCTTGGTCGGATCGAACTCCATGAATGCATAGAGACTGGCGTAGATATGCATCCATACGAGGTAGAACTGGTGGTCGGTCAGGGTCGCCCGCACTTCCCAGTAGCAGGTACCGAGACCAACCAGCCCGGTGACAATCAGAGGACCCTTCAGACCCGCTGCAAACATGAAACCGAAGTGGCCGAGCAGCTGGCTCCCGCGGGTGAAGTTCAGGAGATTACGCTTCATGGGAGTGACCTCCCATGTTCGCGTTGACGGGAAGGCCGAGACGTTCGAGGCGACGCCGGTACGCCTCGTGGGTACGGTCGCGCAAACTCGCATCAGGATGACTGGCCAGAAGCGCATCGAGCGCTACCGAAATGAAGATAGCCTGGCGCGCGGGATCGAGTCCTGCAGGCCGGTCCTTCGCCTCGTTATCGCGCTGCCAAGCTGCGACAATGAGGTCACGGATAAAGACGCTGACACTAACGCCATGATCCGCGGCACACTGGCGAACCCAGTTACCTACGGAGAGAGATACGAATGTCTGAAGCCGATCTTGTCGGGTCATGAAACAGGTTCCTTGTCGGACCGACGGAACCTGGCTCACCTTGCGGAAGGTGACGATGAGAATAAATCGTGAACAACTCGCAGTCAATCGAAAGATTCAGACAATATTTCAGAGCGATAGATGGATTTGAGTTGTCCACGGGTCGGCGCAAAGCCGCTCAACTCGCAGACGGGTTGGTTTCGCCCAAAACCACATTCCACAGAGATATCAGACAGATAGTTCCCGAATTCGCGGGGTACGGTGTGCTCCCTCGTTCCCAATTGCGCGAGATTACCCAGGCATACAGAGAGTTTGAACAAGGACGACCTTCCCGGCCTCCACGATGGAGCGCGAGCAACCAAATCTGGCAGGTGATCGAATGCAGTTCCAAGGCATTTCGATGCCTACAGCCAAAGGCAGCGGCCAAGGGCGCGTGGGAAGCAAGGCGAGCGGGGCATGTCGCGTGCCCTGGCTTCCCGCCGCCCGACCCGTTGCCGGTTCGCAAGTGCGCGCGGGGCCCAATAACAAATCACGTCGCACCCTCAGGAGCGCATCGCCAGATGCGCGGGACAGAGTGCGTCCGCACCCCCGCTCCATTTATCGGGCGCCGCCGCATGCGGTGGGCAGCCGTCAGAGCAACCGACAGGACCGGGTTTTGATCTTGGATGGACTACCCGGCGAACATGAAAAAAGGGCAGGAACCGTTCCCGGTTCCCGCCCTGTCGATAGCCTCAGAATTCGTCGAGCATGCCGCCGTGGACCGTGTGGACCACCCGCGCTGCGAGATGCGCTGGCAATATGTTGTAGTCACCCTCGTCGAGGGCAAAATACCCGAGTTCATCATCCTCGATAACGTGCTGATCGAAGAAGCTGTGCAGCGCTCTCTTCTCGGCAGTTTCCAGAGCCTCGAAGTAGCTCCGGGACGCAACGGCGCAATGCATTGAGTTAGCCATGATTATCCTCCTGATTTCTGTCGTGAGACGACAGGAGGTCGCGCGATGGTCTTGCGCATCCCGGGTCAGGGATCGCCCGGACGGGCGACCGCGATAGCGGCGGTGGGGGTAACGATTTTGTTCGCTGCCGGATGCAATCCGGTGGCGGGCAAAATGGTGGGGCCCCGCCCGTCCTTGAGGCGGGAGGCGCAAGGCCATCATACTGGGACAACCGTGAGCCAGGACCCACCACCTCCGCCCCAACTTCCAGCGCATGCGAGCCTGGTACGATTAGCCTTTCCTACACCCCGTTGACGCGTGCATAAATTTCAAACGGGGAGCAGAGCCGAGGGGGATGGAAGGACAAAAAACATGCCCCGAAACAGGAGCGCGATTGCAGCCCTGCAAAAGCTCGAAGCGGACCGCGAGGCACTCGACGCAAAACAACGAGAACTCGAGGCGCAGGCGGCCAGGGAGCTCGGCGAAATCATCCTGGGAAGCGGCCTCGAAAGCTTCTCGAAGAAAGGTCTGAGGAAGGTTGCCGAAGAGCTCGGGAAACTCGGCGAGGATGCCGCGATCGAGAAACTGACGGGGCGCGGTGCAACCCGTGCTTCGAATGCAGCGCCGGGAACCCAGTAACCACAGAAGAAGAGGCCTTGCCGCTTGCGGCAGAGCCTCTTCCTAAGGGTGACGACGGGCATCGATGTCAGTCGATATCGGGAGCGTCGGTGTTGTCGTTGTCGTCGCTCGACCCGTTGCCGCGGGAGAGGAAGTCGACCTTGTCGGCGAGTATCTCGGTGCCGTAGCGCGTGGCCCCGTCCTTGTCCTCCCACTGGGTGTAGTGGATGCGGCCCTGGACCGAAACCAGTTGGCCCTTGGAGCAGTACTGGCCGACGGTCTTGGCAAGGCCATTGAAGCAGGTCACCCGGTGGAACTCGCTTTCCTTGACGGTGTAGCCGTTCTCGTCCTTGTAGGTCTTGCCATCCTTGTCGCGTGCGGGGCGATCGGTGACGACGGTGATCCCGGTGACATTGGTGCCGCCCTTGGTCTCGCGGGTGTCGGGATCGCGAGCGATGCGGCCGGTGAGGATTGCGATATTGGTCATGGTGTAAGTCCTTCAGTTCCTCAAACCGGAGACCATCTCCGGCTTGCGAACATCCAGAAGAAGCAGGGCATGGGAGGACTGCACCGCAGGAGCAAAGCTCCAAGGGGAACCTGTTCATGACGGGGGTGCGGGCAGGCGCGCGAAGCGCGACAACACGGCCGGAAAGGAACGGGTTGCCGTCCTCAGCTGACCTGGTTCAGGACTGTTCGCGAAGAAAGCCGGATGGGTATCGGGTGCGGGTCTGCAGGCTCACGTGACCCTGCTGCAATCAGCCTGCTCCATCACCCCCTGATGCCGCCAGGAGATCCATGAAGTTGCGCGCAGCTTCGCGGTCTTCCTCGCTTTCGAACGCCACATCGAGATCGGGGGCGGACCCAAACATGTGCAGGAACGACCACAGTGCAAAGCGCTTGCCCCGATCCTCCTCAAGGCCGAGATCGACCCGGCAGTGCTCGATGCCGGCTGACAACGTGTCGGGAGCAACCCCGGAGAGATCGGTGGTGGCGAAGTAGCGCTGCAGCAGATCGTCAAGTTGCATGACCTGAACATAGTCGGGTCGGCACCAAATGCACATCCAGGCAATTCAGATACAGATGATGAAGGGCCCCTCAGGACCCCGGAGAGGTCCCCAACGGTCCGCGGCGATCGACCACGGTGATCCGGCGCGCCTTGGCATCGATGACGAGCCGTTCCGTCACGCCGTTGCCCGGGAAGGCGACAACGTAGCGCGGATTGAGGGAAAGCATCTGCTCGTTGCGCTTGAACCCGGCACGGGCGCCGAGACGACGATCAAGCGAATAGGTCAGCTGCTGCACTTCGCGGCGCTCAGCCCAGCTCGCTGCCAGGCGATCGGCACCCTTGCCGTCGCCGCCATGGACCAGGAAGAGATCGGGAACCGCATCGCGAACCTTGTCCAGCGTCGCCCAGATATTGTCGGCATATGCACGCGCGTCCTCGGCGTTCTCGAAGCTTTGGCGTCCGCCGGCAAAGATGACCGGAGTTCCTTCCGGGATAAGGGCATGACGGCGGTCCTCAGCGCGAGCGCGGAGGAAATCGCGGGCATCGATCACGGCCGAGGTGAGGTGGCGCGAATGGCTCGTGCGCGAGCCGGAAACGGGCTTCCACGAGGAACCGGTCTCGTCGCGATAGAGTGCTGCCGCAGCCTCGCGCATCTGCTCGAAGGCCAGCATGCTGGCTTCGGCAGCCTGCGCGCGTTCGACCTGCTCCTCCAGATTGCTCGAATGCACTTCGGAACCATCAGCCGATGCGAGCAGGACACGGATCTCGTCGCTGGCCCGGTCAAGTTGAGCCGATTTGCGGCTGGCGGCCCGGTGGAAGAGGTTGACCACGCCCCAGGCAATATCCTCGGCATCGGCTTCCAGTGCAGTGTCAGAGAACATGGCAAAGAGGTCGGACCAGACCGCGGCAAGGGTCTGCTCGATCGCGTTCTCGCAGGGAAAGTCGCTCTCGTTGAATGGGGCCGGCCTGATGCTGAGGCCTGAGAGGTCAAGGCCGCTCAACTGGTCGATGAAGCTGTCGTACATGGGGTGTCTCCTGATCTGATCGCGGGGACAAGGAAGGGAGGCACCATTGCCTCGGCCCTGTCCGCCGGAGCCCGATCAGGGCCGGGACAAGGGGCGAGACGCACCGCGTAGCGGGAAACCTGCGGCCCTAGGCTGGCGCGGGCAACACGGGCCGACGGGACGCAGGTTGCGGCGCGCCCCGACCGGCCCAAGGGCCTCTCTCGGCGGACAGGACCGAGGCAGGTTCAGGACACGGTGTCGCGGGTGCATCGGGAGCGTTCGAAGACTGCTTCGCCATTCGAGAACCGACCCACCAGGCGCAGCTCGCCAAACAGGTCGATGAACCTTCCCGACACCTGGGCGAGCCAGTGCCGTGCCATTGCCGTTCGTGGCGTGGTGCAATCGGCTTCCCAGTACCGGGAATCGTCGCGTTCTACGAGCCAGATCGCGGCAAGGCCGCAATAGGTCGATATGCCGCAATCGGCGAAGGCATTGCGCAGGAGGATACGGTCCTCCCGACCGCGCCATCCTTCGAAGCGCTCGAAGGACGGAAAGTTCGTTTTCGTGGTATGGATGATCTCGTCGACGAGGCACTCGTAGGCAGTCCGCATCGTCCTCTTCGCCGTCATCAAGCAGGCGAAAGGCTACCACGGAGCCAGTCGGATAACTGACGGAGCGTCCCATCTACAGTCCCCTGTTCAAGCCGCTTCGGCGAGATCGAGGTCGGCCTCGCCTTGACAGGATTGGTAACCGCCAAGCTCAAGCAGCAGGCTCGCCGCTTCCTCGGCCTTGGCCGCAGCCGTCAGGATCGCACGGTCATCCGATTTGAGGATCTTGAGCCAGGACGCGATGTAGCTGGCGTGATGGTCGAGGTGGGTGACCGGAAGACCTAGTTCGGCCCCGAGAATGGCCGAGGACAGCTCGGCGATGAGTTCCTCGGCAGCATAGGCTTCGCTGCCGAAGCGGTTCTTGAGATCGCGATCGAGCCGCGAGGAATGCCCCGTCCAGTGCGACAGCTCGTGCGCGAGTGTCGCATAGTAGTGGTCATAAGCTTCGAAGAGCTCGGCTGGCGGCATGGTGACGCGGTCGCGCAGGGGCTCGTAGTAGGCCTGCGCACCATGATGGCGCAAGTCGGCGCAGATATGGGCGAAGAAGGCATCGAGCCGGTCTTCGCGCCCTTCGGGCTCAAGCGCGGCAACCAGTGGCTTGGGATGATAAAATGCAGGGAGACCATCGCACTGGTCGGCGTTGAACACCGCATAGGCCTTGAGCACGCGCCGATTCTCGGAGTCCGCTTCCCCTTCGGTGTTTTCGACTTCCTTGGTGTAGCTCTTGTAGAAGATCGCGCTGGTCGATTTCTCACCCTTGCGGACCTGTCCGCCGAGCTTCTGGCACTGGCGATAGGTCATCCAGTAGGGCGAGGCGTAGCCACAGCCGTCGGCCACCATCCACAACCAGAAGGTGTTCATGCCGCGATAGGGCGTCCCGCAGGAGCGCAAGGGCCGCGAGACGGGCACACCGCGCCACGGCTTGACCCAGGGCTTTGTGCCTTGCTCGAGCTTTTCGATGATGGCGGCGGTGATGCGCTGGGCAGGCGAAGTCGAAGCAGTGCGGCGGGACTTGGTCATGGGAGTTCTCCTGATCGCCGAGACGGACATGTCCCGGTTCAGGAAAAGCAAAAGCTCCCTCCCCTCTCGTCTAATGATGACGGCTTTGCCCCCTGATTTGAGCCATTCAGCGACGGCCACTGCGACCCCAAAAGCTGCTATTCTATTGCTGATTTCTGTTGGTAGAATTCCCGCCGATTAACCTAGATTTTGAGGTGCTCTCGCCTATCTTTCTTCGATGGCTGCGCAGCATCAACACTACGTTCCGAAACTCCTTCTTCGCGGCTTTCTCAGTGGTGATCCCGAGCGGGCATTGAAAGAGCAAGTTCACGTGCTCGATCTCGAAGCGGGGAAGTCCTTCCCGACGTCAATCGACAACATCATGGGTGAGCGTCGCTTCAACGAATTTTGGGTCGATGACGACGTGCTTGCGACTATCGAGCCATGGACAGGCCGCATCGAGTCTCATCTTGCCCCTATCATCGAACGGATCAGGTCGAGAAAGACGCTAGAGCGCACGCAAGAGGAAATTGCGAACCTCGCGTTTCTGATGGCCTTCCAGTTCGTAAGGACCAAGGGCATGCGCCTTATGCCAGAGCGGATCGATGCTCAGCTTCGTCGGCATGTCAAACGCATGGGATTCGATCCAGCGAAGGTTGATGGTTTGATGAACCTCGACGAGGAAGGCCTCAAGAAGGAGCATATTCGGCACCAGGTTCAGAATCTCGAGAAGTACGTCGAGATTATGGCCGAGAAGGAGTTCTTCCTGATGACGCCGCCAGATGGGCGGTCATTCTACATCGGCGATCACCCTGTGGTGCTGCACAATGAGGAGCCAAGAACTGTGCATACAGGCCATCTTGGCATTGGGGCGGCCTATATCCAAATCTACTTGCCGCTCTCGTCGGACGTGCTGCTATGCGCATACGACAAGGCGGTGCTGGGCCAGATGATGAAGGCATCTGACGAAGCCCGCAACAAAGAGGTGGCGGGATATGCGCTGTCCAAGCTGATTGCCGGTGAGATTTCCGCCGCACAAATGAAGCAAGCTATCGATGCTGCTCGCGATCTCGATCCGGTGGCGGCAATGATAAGGGCGATCAGAGCTGGTCAGCCGATTGCGGTCGGTCCCGAACAAGTCCAGTGTTACAACTCCTTGCAGGCATTCTTCGCACATAGGTTCGTGATCGATCCTGACGATAGCTTTGCCGTTGCGCATGACATGATTGGTGAGAGAAAATCGGTCGGGCAGGACGAACAAGCCGATGAACCGGAAGACCTTGCCGCCAAGCATTTCTCAGAAACTGGCGTTTCGATGCCGGCAAAGCCAATCGCGGCCAAGCATGGATCAAAGGCGCGCCCAGCCCAATGATCGCGAAGCAGGCGCGAAAAGCCAAAACTCAATAAGTATTGCCGGAGGTCCCAAGTCCGCTTGGCACCCGCGTAGAAAGAACGCAGCCTTGGGTGCGCCCGGTGGATGTTCTTGCTTTATTCCTCCCGCTCATTCAAAGTTGCCCCGAGGTGGACCGATGAAGAAATTTAGGAATCTGGAACGCTACCGGGTGGGTGGGACGGATTCTAACATGAACCTTGCCGTCCAGCTCCCGCGCACACCTTCTGGGAGGACATATCGGTATTCGCCGAATGCAAACGCCCATCCGCGGCATTTTCTGATCGGAGATGTTGTCGAAGGCTACGAGGTCAAACAAGAGGCACGCGCCCGCATGAAACTTGAGCCGCGTTCCAATCAGACCGTTTGCCCGTACAGTGGCGTAGTTGCTTCCGATGATGAGTTTACGCATCCTGAAGACCGACAGACGGGAATAGACACGGTAAGGCATGCGGCCGAAGAAGATATGCGCGCCCTCGTAGACGACATGTTCAAGGATCTCGGCCGCAAATTCTCATCAAGCAAATCCATCTCGTTTAAGCCGGGCCCGAAGCGCAGCGCCAAGCCGAAGCCGCATTTTGTCCGCAGCGATCTCCTGCGGGAATTGGTCTGCGACCATTGCGGACGCGATTACGGCGTGTTTGCCATCGCGCTTTTCTGCCCTGACTGTGGTGCGCCGAACGTGCGACTTCATTTCCAGCGCGAACGAACGCTCGTTGGAGCACAGGTCGATCTTGCAGAAGCGCAAGGAGAGGGACTCGAAGAGTTGGCCTATCGCTTGCTCGGCAACGCACACGAAGACGTGCTCACGGCCTTCGAGGCGACGCTCAAGACTGTGTATCTGCACGGCATGAGAAACGCACCCGCCAAGCCGCCGAGGAACGACTTCCAGAACATCGAGAAGGCTAAGAAGCGATTTGCCGAACTTGGCATCGACCCATTTCAGCATCTCACGTCAGGAGAACTGACGAAGCTTGAGCTCAATATCCAGAAGCGCCACGTAATCGGGCATAATCTAGGTGTCATCGACCCTAAATTTGCCGATCATGCGCAGGAAGCAAAAGTTGGTGAGACAGTCCATCTTGTCGCTAGCGACATTCGAGAATTCGCCACGTTGTGCCAGAATGTCGTTGACGATCTGGATGCTTGGCTTGTTGGCGCAACCTCACCTACGGTGGGTCAGGAATTGCCGCCGCTCCTCGTGGCGTCACCTGCACACACCAATTCGTCAAACGAGCCTCTTTCGTTGGAAAATCTCGACGTGAGATTGAGCGGGCTGGCCCGTCAAGTCGCGCTTTGGTTCGCGAAGAAATCAACCAACGGGAGCCACCAAAATACGACAGCCGAAGGTGATGAGATTGTTGCGGCATTTCCAGATGCAGCCGAGCGTAGCATCGAAAAGGCGGTTGCGGAGTTAGAGGAAGAGGGATTCGTCACGACATCGGGTGGAATTGGCCGCAGAATTCCATTCATTTTTGCGACGACCGATTTATTCGCGACGTTCGATCCGGTTGCATTGGGCACTGACCCATATGCGGATGCGGGCGAACTGATCGCCCGGATACTCGCTACCGTTGAAGGCGGAGAAGAGTCGATCGATCCGGCGAAGTTGCATGAAGGCCTTGGCTGGGAATTGCGGCGTTTCAACCCCGCTCTCGCAATCGTCATTGCGCATGTCGATTCCCGTCGCGTCAGCGACGAATACGGCGGCGAATATGTTGCACGGTATTTCTTCCTTCTTCCGGAAGACGAAATTGCCCTAGAGCGCCTTGCTGAAAGGCTCAAAGGGCGAAGCCAATAGGGACGCGAATCGGGAGAGGCGACAATCAGGCCGATAAGTCATGTGTTGGCCGATTGTTTCTCACGACTAGGGGAGTCATTTTTAGTCTCCTCCCGCCGCGGACGCCTTTGCAAGCCGACATTCCTCTTACGGCCCAAATTCTGACATGAAAAAGGCGGTCCGTCCCAATTGGGACGGACCGCCCACCGAGCGACCTCGACCTGTCAGGAGGGTCAGGCAGCCTGCTCGGCAATTTCGTCTGTCGCATCGTCGCTGACTGCCTCGTCGACTTCGACATCAATCTGCGCGACCTCCTGAGCAGCAGTGAACAGCATGATCGCAGGAACCCAGGCTTGCGCCCGCTCCTTGACCTCGGCCTCGCCGATGAAGTTGCCTGAGAAGATGCGCTCGGCTGCGCTCGCAAGCTCAGCCTTCTTCGAAGCAGCGTATCGGCTGACCAGCTCCGGACCACCCGCAGCATCGAGCGCTTCGAGCGTGCGAGCCTTGGCCACGCGGTCGAAGTAGTTAGCAGCTGTGGGACGCCACCAATGCGCGGTCTCGATTTCGAGGAGCGAGCCGAGTGCCTCGTGCATCGGCACCGAGCGTTCGCCTTCACAGGCAAGGCTGGCGACGAGCGTGCGCGAGACGACATGGCCGAGCCAGGCCGAGCGCGCCTCGTCGGAAAGCGCCCGGAACTCCGCGAACCGCTCGACATCGCTTTCGCCAGAACGCCAACTTTCATCGAGTGAACGTGCGAACTCGGCCAAAGCTGCACTCGCCGGTGCATCCTTGGCCTCGAACCCGGAAACCGGGCCAGACGCGACCGAGCCGACGAGCGTCGACGCCTTCCTAGAACGCCAGTCGTGCCCATCGGCATCGGCGAGCGTGAAGACCATGAAATCGAGCGCCAGTGCCGGATCGTTGGCGAGATGGATTGCCAGGATGTCACGACGTTGCATCGCGAGCTCGTCGAGCAGGCGCTGGGACAGCGAGCTCGCCTTGGGTTTCGCCGCTTCGATTTCCTCAATGGCCTCGACCACGCCTTCGTCAGCGACGACCTCTGTCTCGGTATAGAACTGCGGAACCAATGTCGGCTCGCCATTGCGCGAAAGCACGAGGAAGGCGCCGGCTTCGGGTTTCAGCTCGTCGGCGAGTACCGGCGGCCGATCGGTGAGGTCTCGCATGGCACGGTCGATCGCCACGAGCTCCTGTTCAGCCTTGGCGACCTCGTCTTCGTCGCTGTCCTCGTCTTCGAGAATGGCGGCGACGCGGTCGTAGTCCGCTTCGAGGTCGCTAAGCTCCTGCGCTTCCATTTCGGTTATGGGTGCAGGTTCGCAGGGCAGACGGCCCAAACCTTCGACAAGGTCATGGCTGACATAGTTGCCAAGCGTCGGCCGCACCCAGGCAAGGCCGTATTCAAGCGCGGTCTTTTCAGCCGCTTCTTCCATGGCCTTGTGCGCGAGGTCCTCGAGCAGCGCGACATCGATCCAGCTCTCGCTGGCGTCATCGTCGAACAGTTCGCGCTCGATCCGGCCACCCGCGCCGAGGTAGGCATCGCGTCCGACAAGCACAGCTCGCGGATCGGAACCGCGCACCGTGGCATCAAGCACCATGCGGCGGATCGTGTCAGGCGTGATCTGGTACCAGGCGTCTTGCAGCTCGGCATAGACATGCGCCTGGCGCTCGATGTCGGAGATCGCGCCGTAGGCCTTGGCCATGTCGAGCGTGATCGTGCCTTCCGCGAGGGCTTCGAAGACGCAAGGCGCGAGAGCAGCCAAGCGCAGACGTCCTTCGACGAAGCGGACAGTGAGGCCGAAGCGGCGTGCCACGTCTTCGGTGGTAGCCCCCGCCTCGATGATGGAAGCGAAGGCCTGCGCCTCGTCGGCCGGATTCATCGCGAGACGCTGGAAGTTCTCGGCAAGGCTGGCTTCGCGCACTTCGCTCTCCTCGCCCTCGATGACGAGGCAGGTGACCTCGTGGTTTTCGGGCAAGGTGCCCTCTTCGGCCAGCGCCTGCAGCGCGGCGAGACGGCGACCGCCGGCCTCGACGTCGAACCTGCCGCGCTTTCCTTTGCGCACGACGAGGTTCTGCAACAGGCCGCGCGCAGCGATATCTGCCCGCAGCTGGAGGTCGGCCAGCACGTCGCTCGACTTGCGCACGTTGCGCGGGCTCGGGACAAGCTTCTTCAAGGGGATCGACTGGATCATTGTTGTTCTCCTGATGGAATGAAGGCGCAGGTGAGGATCACGAGGCCCACAAGCCCAAAGGGCTCCCTCCACTCTCACCTTTGTGATTGGGGTCTGCCCGAGGTATCAGGCGGCAAGCGCGGGGAGGACCGACGAGGCTCTCGACACCGGCACGAACAGCCGCGTGCGGTAGCGGATGATCTCGGTGAAGCAGCCTTTGCCCTTGTACCAGTCGAGCCGATCAGGCGAGAAGCCGGTCAATTCAAGGCGCTGTTCCCCGCCGACCAGCGATCGCTTCACAGTGAGTGGATCGTGGCTTGCGAGGCTCAGCGGTTTCCCGCTTGCGATGACAAGCCCGCCGATCTGGTCTGGCGTCGGACCGGTAATCCCGGAAAGGCCAAAGGTCTCGGCGATGGCTGCGAAATCGACTTCGAGCACTTCGCGCCCGATGATCGACTGTCCATCCTCGGCAACGAGCCGGGTGACGCGGACATGATCGCCGGGCAGGCGTTTCCAGACCGGCAGCAGCAGCCCGGCGGCGAGATGGACGCGCTCGGTCACCGGTGAAGCGGCAGCTTCTTCTTCCTCGGCGCGCCAAGCGCTTGTGAACGCAGTGGCGCCAATTTCTTCCCAGTGGCTTTCATCGAGTGCTTCAAGCGTCCAGTTCGCGGATTTGAGCGGACGCAGCAGACGCCGGCGCTCGATCACGGCCCCGTCATCGGCGATGAGGCGCCGGGCAGGAACCGACAGCGCGACCTTTCCCGAACGCGCATTGCGCATCGGGATCGCGTGGGGGCTGCCGATCTCGTGCATCCGCACCAGGCGCTGCAATCGCAGGGGCCGAAGGTGCCTGGTCACTTCGAGCGAGACGAGGCGGGTTTCCGCTCCGGTCACGGGGTCTGTGCGCAAGAGTTCATCTGCTAGGGCCGCGAAGCGATCCACCCTGACGGTTTCCAGTCCCTGGTCGAGCGTTCCCGCTTCGCGCGCGGCTTCGATCCGCGCTTCGACGAGGCCCAGATATTCATCAAAGATCGCGTTCTGCAGCGCAATCGGCAGGGCGAGGATACGGTTGAGCCAGCGCTGGATCGTAGGGAGATTATCGGTCAGTCCGCCATCGGGGTTTTCGAGTCGGAGACCGGTCCTCTCGACGAAGTTGCCGAAAGTGGTGGCTTCGAGCTTGCCGTCATAGAGCAGCTGGAACCAGCGGCTGAGCGCGTCGCGCGCATAATCACTCTCGAGATTGTCGGCCGGGTCGAACAGGTTCTGTCCGCCAGTCTGGCGCTGGCCGCGCGTAAGCGCGCCCAGTGCATCGAGCCTGCGCGCAATGGTCGAGATGAACCGGCGCTCACCCTTCACGTCAGTGGTCACCGGCCGGAACAGTGGAGCCGAGGCCTGGTTGGTGCGGTTGGTGCGGCCAAGGCCCTGGATGGCGTTGTCGGCGCGCCAGCCCGGTTCGAGCAGGAAATGGACGCGGCGCTGTTGGTTCCTGCAACCAAGGTCGGCATGGTAGGAGCGCCCCGTGCCACCCGCATCTGAGAAGACCAGGATGCGCTTGGTCCCTTCCATAAAGCTCTTCGCTTCGGCGACATTGGCGCTGGGGCTTCGCCGTTCGAGGCGCTGCTGACCATCGCGTCCCAATACCAGCCTGCGGGTCCGGCCCGTGACCTCGGCCACAGCCTGGGTCCCGAAGTGCTCGATAATCGCGTCGAGCGCGGTGGCGATTGGCGGCAGCGCGCAGAGTTGTTCGATCAGCGCATCGCGCGCGGCTACGGCGCGGGGGCAGAAAACGGGATTGCCCTCGTCGTCGCTCATCGCCTCGGAACGCAGATTGCCGTCCTCATCGGTGAAGACCTGCATCAGACGCACCGGAAAGCTCTTGGTGAGGTAGTCGATGACGTACTCGCGCGGGGAGAGATCGATATCGAGCGCTTCGCGTTCCTCGTCGGAGAAGTCGGCAAGGCGCCGGTCGAGCATGGCCTCGGCGGTCGAGACCAGCTGCACGACCACCGAATGGTCCTCGCCAAGCGCCGCTTCCATCGCGGGGATCAGGCTCGGCAGTTTCATCGAGAGCAGGAGTTGGGCAAAAAACCGCTGCTTGGTGCCTTCGAAGATCGACAGCGCCGCAGCCTTTGCGTTGCGGTTGAGGGTATCGCCGCTGTCCTCGTCGACCACCCGCGTTGCCTCCAGTGCCGCTTCGAGGTTGCGGTGAATGATCGCCCAGGCATCGGCATAGCCATCGTAAATCCGCACTTGTGCTTCGGTCAGGCAATGTTCGAGGATCTCGTACTCGACCCCGGCGAAGGACAGCGCACGGGCAAGATAGAGGCCCTGGGCCTTGAGGTCGCGGGCAACGAGTTCCATCGCCGCCACGCCGCCGGCGCGGATCTCGGTCATGAATGCTTCGTGGGTCGGAAAGGCGGTCTCGGGTCCCCACAGGCCAAGCCGGGAGGTGTAGCCAAGATTGGCGATATCCGAGGCGCCGGTAGCAGACGCGTAGAGCACGCGGGCGCGCGGCAGATGATTCTGTAGTCTGAGGCCCGCCATGCCCTGTTCGGAGCCTTTGACCTTGCCACGGCTCGAGGAGGACCCGAGCGCATTGGCCATGGCGTGGGCTTCATCGAAGGCGATCACACCGTCGAAACTCTCACCCGCCCAGGCAAGGATCTGATCGAGCCGCGTATCCTCGGCGCGCCCCGAGCGCAGCGTCGGATAGGTGACGAAGAGAATGCCTTCGGACATCGTTACGGGGTGGCCGAGTTTCCAGCGCGAGAGCGGCTGAAGATCGAGCGGCAGCCCGCCAAGTGCTTCCCAGTCGCGGCGTGCATCTTCAAGCAACGCCTCGTTCTTGGTGATCCACACATGACGACGCTCGCCTGTGAGCCACCGGTCCATAATAACCGCTGCGATCTGCCGTCCCTTGCCCGCTCCGGTCCCGTCGCCAAGGAAGAAGCCTTGGCGGTATGCGTTCCCATCCTCGGACAATTCCAGCGAGGTGCCTTCCTGGCTGACTTTGAACTGACCTGGGAGATCGCGCGCGAATGCCTGGGCAGCGTAGACCAGTGTCTCGCATTGCGCTTCGGACAATAGACCATTGGCCTGCCAACCTGCGGGGAGACGCGGACTAACTTCCGGCTGCGGAGCCGCGACCGAACCCATGGCGACCGATTCCACGAGCGGGGTGGGGTGAACCGGCGCGCCTTCGAATGCGATGCGGCTTGGCCGGTAGGGGAGATAGATACCTGTCTGTTCGGGAACCGGCGCGGGATCGGCGAGGACCGAATAGGCAAGGTCGATCGCATTCGCTGTGACTGCTGGTGTCACTGCGAAAGGCGCCAACGGCCGGACCGGCTTGCGTTGGGTCGAAGTCTTGCCAACGAGGCGCATTGGCTTGCCGACTGGCAGGCAATGGAGGCTGGCGGATGTTTGCGCACGTCGCGGAAGCTCGGTGACTAGCTCGTGGAGCGCGATCAGGTCACCGGTACCTCCGGTGATCGCTGGCGCAGGCGCAGCCGACACTTTATCGATGACGACCAGGCGAACAGCGATTCCCGTACCCGTCCGGCGAAACATCTGCTGCAGGTGCACATCGAAAAGCAGCGATGCTTCATCCTGCGCCTTGGCGAAAGTGGAAGCATCGAAGCCTTCGGGCATTATGGCGACAATCCTTACGCCATTAGCAGCGGCCCGGATTGCACTGCGAAGGTGGCGCTGCGCCGTCTCACCGTCCATGCCGCGTTCCTGGCTGCGAGCGAATGGCGGATTCATCAGAACGACCGACGGAAGCGGGCCGCGATGCAGGTCAGCGATCAGTTCACCGTCGTGCGCGGTGATCGTGGCCGAAGCGAAGATGTGGCTCAGGCTGTATCGTCTTGCCGGATCGATCTCGTTGAGGAGCAGCGAGGCCTTCTGGACGCTCCCCCAGAGAGCAAGGGCACCATTGCCAGCGGACGGTTCGAGTAGCGTGTCTTGCGCAGAGATGGCTGCAGTCTTCGCCATCAGCCAGGCGAGCATCGGCGGGGTAGAGAATTGCTGAAGTTCGACCTGTGCTTCACTGCGAACATGCCGGGGCGGCAAGGCTGCTTCGAGCCAGTCGAAGCGCGCTTCTGCTTCATGCACGCTTGTCGCCAGATCGATGCGCGAAGACTCTCGAAGCCAGAGCAGTGTGCCGATCTCGACCGCGTTGTTGTAGTCGTCGATGGTCCAGGCACTTCCCCAGTGCTGGGCACCAGTTTCTTCGACGAACAGGCCGGAAATGTCGGCCCGAGTAAGATGACGCCCCGAGGCGAGAAGCGCGGCAACCCGGGCGCCGATAGCGTAGGCCAAGAGTACTGACGGGAGCTGCCCGCTGGCAGGAAACAGATCTGATTGAAGCATGGCAATTCGTCCTCCTGATTGGGGCATCGGGACACGCCCTTTGCCGGATCAGGAAATCGAGAAGCCCTCTCTCCTCTACGGGGCCGCTTTGCGGCGCAGCCATGCTATCAGCTCATCATTCCAGTCAGTATCGCGTGAAGATGGCTTGCGGACCTGGATCGTCCGCCCTTCCTGTGCGTAGGCTGCCAGGCCATGCAACGCGGCCAGCTCGCCGCCAGCATCATGATCGACGAAGAGATGAAGCTCGGTCACGCTCTCGGGCACGCTGACGAGTCCGAAGCGCTCATTGCCCAAGGTCGCCCAGACGGGAATACCGGTAAGAGCATAGGCCGACATCGCGCTCTCGATACCCTCGCCGAGGCCGAGCTTGCCGGAAGCCGGAGCCAGGAGGCGGACAGCAGCTTCACCGAGGGCGCCAAGCGCACGCTTCGGCTTGTCGAAAGCGGCCTTGGTACAGTCCTCGCCCGACAGGAAAGTGCGGTGGATGGCGACAGGTCCCTCGTCGAGGCTGACCGCCGCAATCATGGCGGGCAGAAAGCGGGTTCGTCCTTTCGGGCCGAGAGGTGTTCGCGGATGAAAGCGAAGAGCGGAAGATGCGGCGAGGATGCCGCGCCTCTCAAGATAGGCCTTTGCCGGACTGGCACGCAGTGGCTGTGCTTCGTGCCAAATCCTCAGTGCTGCCGCCGACGGCTTGCTATTTCTAGTCGGCTCGGAGTGGTCGGCAGCCGTAGGCCCTGAGAAAAGCGCACCTGCCTCGAAACCTTCACACGCCAATGCGGACAGCACGCTCTGCTGATCGCATCCCGCAAAGCAATGGAACAGGATGGCCCGTCGACCGAGCGACACACCGAGTGACGGCGTACGGTCATCATGCGCAGGGCAGCAGGCCATGCCCTTTGTGCCGGACCATTTGCCCCCTCGCGATTCGCAAATGCGACTGGCGGTCTCGACAAGCGACCGGTTGGGATGAGTTTGGACAGACAGGGACATGCGAGCTCCTCAGCATGCAAAGTGGCCGCCTCATCAGCGTTCCTCTCCTCTCCCAAAGGCAGGCATTCGCGGCTTTCCTACAGGCATATGTTCTATTTATGTTCTATATCGATTCGAATCAATGGAGCACCAATCGAGATGACCTGCCTCAATCGTCTGACCGCGATAGCGGTCGCCTGTTTGGGAATGATCGCGACCTCCTCACAGCAAGTCCGCGCCCAGGATTTCACCTTGTTCGAGCACGCGATCGTTCAGCCGCAGCCAGAGCCGCAACCAGCAAGGCAATATCTTCCTGCGATCTATCAGGCCGGGCCAGCAGACGTTTCCTACCGGGAAGGCCTGTATATCGTGGCAATAGCCGAGGCCGAGCGCCGGTACGGGCTTCCGACAAATCTGCTCCGTGCCCTCATCTGGGCAGAATCCCGCTTCAATCCGATGGCTGTGAGTCCAGCTGGCGCTGCCGGACTTGCTCAGCTTATGCCGGCCACGGCGCGAGAACTGGGCGTCCGGAACCGTCATGACCCCCTTTCATCGATCGACGGTGGTGCCCGGTACCTTCGCGACATGCTGGACCGGTTCGACGCGGTCCACCTAGCCTTGGCTGCTTACAATGCCGGCCCAGGTGCCGTCTCCCGATCTCGCGGCATCCCGAACAATGGTGAAACGCCGCAATATGTCCGGTCTGTGTTGGGACGTTGGCAGGCAATTGGCACATACAATTGACGAAACTGCCTGATTTCTGGCTAGTGTCTGAGAGTATATGCCGGAATGAAGACGGACAAAGCCAGTGAATGAGACGCCCGGTGAACCGTTCGACTTTCGTAGAGCGTTGAAGGCACAGAAGCGCCGGAAGCTGAGAAAGGAGATCGCGTTGGGTCTGGGTGGTTTCGCAATCGTTTTTGCGGGAGGGATGCTGGCACTCAATTGGCCACTCCATGATGCCAACCTTGCTAACGCCGACCAGCCTCCTCAGGCATTATTCCAGCAAGCGAGCTCCCCACAATTCGACATCTGCGGGTCCATCCGGCGCACATGCGTCGTGGATGGAGATACTTTCTGGCTTGATGGCACAAAGATCCGCATTGCTGACATCGATACTCCCGAGATCAGCGAGCCTCGTTGCGACTATGAATACGAACTCGGCATGCGAGCGACACATCGCCTTGTCGAATTGCTTAATGCCGGACCGTTTGAACTCAGGACCATCGGGAGCAGAGATGAGGACCAGTACGGTCGCAAATTGCGGGTTGTAACGCGCGGCGGCCGCTCGCTTGGCGATCAGCTGGTCAGCGAAGGGCTGGCGCGGACCTGGACCGGGAGACGTGAGCCATGGTGCTGAACCGCGACCAGGAATTGTGGGCCGTCGCGCTTTGGGTCGAAAAGAACCATGGCGAAGATGGACCCGCGTATATCGCGCAGCAGATCCAGCGACTATCCAACGATGGGGACGAGGCAGGCATAGCCACATGGAGAACAATTGCTGAGCGCTTCGATCAGCTTAATTGCCAAAGCTCCACGAACTGAGGCTCGGGACGATGCGGAAATGGCTTCGAGACTGGGGCGTCAGAATGGAGTTCGCCTTGCTGGCGTCAGTGTCTCTGCTGGGGCTGATCCTGAGCCTTCAATCCTGCACTGGCTGAGAAGAAATTCGATCTCAAGATCAACCCTGCGCAAACTTGCCCTTGATGACCTTTCCTCCGGTCCCGAGCTCATCGAGGTAGTCGCTCCACCATTGAGCCATGCGCACACGCTCGTCCCAATGTTTGCCGCGATGATAGATGCCGCGCACGACGTTGCTGTCGCCATGCGCCAGGGCACGCTCGATTGCATCCGGATTCCAAAGTCCAGACTCGTTCAGGAATGTTGATGCCGTCGCCCGGAGTCCATGAGCGGTAACTTCATCCTTTGAATATCCCATGCGACGGAATGCGGCATTCAAAGTGTTTTCGCTCATGGGACGCTTGGAGCTGCGCGCAGACGGGAACACATATCCTTCGTGGCCGAGCATCTCGGCCAGGTCTGTGAGATAGCCGACAACCTGCTTGGAAAGCGGAACGGCATGCGCTCGGCGCGCTTTCATTTTGCCGGCAGGTATTTTCCACACGCCATCGACAAGGTCGATCTCGTGCCATTCGGCGTGCCGGAGTTCGCCGGGGCGCACGAACACATGCGGCGCGATCTGCAAAGCGAACTTCGTGACCATGTATCCGGTGTAGTCGTCGATTGCGCGCAGAAGCCCGCCTAGCTCGGTGGGCTCGAGGATTGCTGCGTAATGCGTGGCTCTCGGCGTTACGAGAGCGCCCTTCAGCATGCTGGTCGGATCGGATTTGCAACGGGTGGTTGCAACACCGTAGCGAAACACGCGGCCTGCGAACGACCGGCACTTCTTTGCAGTCTCGTGCTTGCCAGTGGCTTCCAGCCGCTTGAGGGGAGCCAGGACTTCGAACGGCTCGATCTCGTTGATGGGTCGGTTCCCGATGGCAGGTGCAAGCTGGTCGAGGAAATAATTGGCCTTGACGATCGTGCCCTGGGCGCGGCCATTCTGAACCATCATCTGTTCAATATACTCACGTGCGACTGCCTCGAACGTCTGCGCAGAAAGAAACTCCTCGCGGATCTTCCGCTTCCGCTTCTCAAAGGCCGGGTCGCTCCCAGAGGCAACAGCCTGGCGCGCCTCGTAGGTTGCGTCTCGCGCTTGCTTGAGGCTGACCTCGGGATAGCTGCCGATTGCGAGCTTCTTCTCGATCTTGCCGATCCGGTACCGGAAGCGCCATAGCTTGCCGCCAGCAGGCGTGACCTCGATATAGAGGCCGCGCTGGTCAGCGACCTTGTAAGGCTTGTCTTTCGTCTTGAGGGCGCGAAGCCGAGTCTCGGTCAGAGGCATGTGCGGGCCTTTTCCCAATGTGGTTTTCGCAAAGGCCCGCAAAAGGCCCGCAAAAATGTCTGGAACCCCCGAGAACAGACGGGACGATCCGGAACGATCCAAGGGCCAAATCCCTAGGATTTCTGCGGGTTTTATAGATTATCCGAGAGAACAAGAGAAGAACAAATGGTGCCCAGAAGAGGACTCGAACCTCCACGACCTTGCGATCGCCGCCACCTGAAGACGGTGCGTCTACCAATTCCGCCATCTGGGCACACGAGGCAGCCCGGTCATCTTCGTCCGGGGCCTAGGGTAGGCGCGGGCCACTAGCGGAGGGTGACCCACCCTGTCAACGCAAATAGAGCGCATCGGTCGGTCTTGCGGCGCTGGCCGCCATCCGGCAAAGCGACTTGCACGCATTGCGTACCGCCCACCCGCTTACCCCGCCGAGAAAGGCCCCTCTATGTCTCGCTCCAATCCGCTGACCGACAGGCTGGTGACGATCTTCGGCGGCAGCGGATTTATCGGCCGCCATGTCGCGGAAGACCTGCTGCAGCAGAATGCCCGCGTGCGGATCGCCGCGCGCAACCCGGAAGAGGCGTTCACGCTCAAGCCGCTGGCCAAGCTGGGCCAGCTGCAGTTCGCGCGCTGCGACCTGCTGGACGAGGCGAGCGTGCGTGCGTGCGTCGAAGGCAGCCACGCGGTGGTCAACCTGGTCGGCAGCTTCGAGGGCAACCTGATGAAGCTGATGGGCGAGGCGGCGGGCACGCTGGCGCGTGCGGCGAAGGATACCGGCGCGAAAAGCTTCGTGCAGGTGAGCGCCATCGGCGCGGATCGCGATGGCCCCTCCGAATATGCCCAGGCCAAGGCGCTGGGCGAGGAACTGGTGCGCGAGGCCTTCCCCGAGGCGACCTGCCTGCGGCCCTCGATCATCTTCGGCCCCGATGGCGGCATCCTGCAGCTGTTCGCCGGGCTGATTTCCACCCTGCCCGTGCTGCCGGTATTCGCCCCCGATTCGCCGTTGCAGGTGGTGCATGTCGACGATGTCGCCGCAGCGATCGCCACGGCGCTCCGCGAGCCCGCTGCGCACGCGGGCAAGACCTACGAACTGGCCGGGCCGGATCGCTGGACGATGATGGAACTGAACCGGCGAATCGCCACGGCGCAGCGGCGCAAGCGCACCTTCGTGCCAATGCCCGACAGCGCCAGCGCCGCCTTCGCCGCGATGCCCGGCACGCCGATGGGCACCGACCAGTGGCGCATGCTGAAGGCGGGCAGCACGGCGGACGGCGACCATCCCGGCTTTGCCGAACTGGGGATCCAGCCGCGCCCGCTCGAACTGGTGATCGACCGCTACATGGTCCATCACCGCAAGCATGGCCGGTTTGCGGACAAGATGGACAGCCTGAGCTAAAAACCCGCGCGAGGCGCGGCTGCGGCTAGGCCGGTGCGCCGTCTTCGGTGCCGTTCTTGTCGGCAATCAGCGCAATCGGCTCGACCAGCAGGATCGCCCCGTCATTGCCGCTGATTCGCACGCGCTCGCCCGCTGCGGTGTCCGGGCCGCGCGCGATCCATTCGCTGTCGCCCACCTGCACGCGCCCGCTGCCGCTCTCGATCGGTTTGACCACCAGCGCGGTTTCGCCGACCATCCGGCCGCCGCGCTGGTTGAGCAGCGGATCGCTGCTGACGATGGGCTTGTCGCGCAGATAACGGCGCGCGCTGTAGACCGCGATCAGCGAGAGGCTGACGAAACTGATGATTTCCAGCGGCAGGCCGAAATCGAACAGGAAGCTGAGCCCGCCCGTAGCCAGCGCCGCAACCGCCAGCCAGATGAGGTAGACGCCGGGAACCAGCAGTTCGAGCACGGCCAGCGCCAGACCGAGCGCCAACCAAATCCAGTACTGGTCGACCCCGTCGATCACTGGGCATCACCGCGGGTGGAGCGGGGCACCGAAACGCGCTGCTTCTCACGGCTCACCGGGTCACGCTCGCCAGACAGCGGCACACCTCCGTTGCCGCCCATGGGCGCATTTTCGGCGGGCTGGATCGCATCGCGCACCAGCTCGCCAATCCCGCCGAGCGAGCCGATCAGCTGGGTCGCTTCGACCGGGAACAGGATGGTCTTGGCATTGGGGCTGTCGGCGAACTTGCCCACGGCCTTGGTATATTCCTGCGCCACGAAGTAATTGATCGCCTGGTTGCCGGAGGATGCGATCGCGTCCGACACCATCTGCGTCGCCTTGGCTTCGGCCTCGGCCGCGCGTTCGCGCGCCTCGGCGTCGCGGAAGGCGGCCTCGCGCTTGCCCTCCGCTTCGAGAATGGCGGACTGCTTGGACCCTTCGGAGCGCAGGATCGCGCTGGTCTTGTCGCCTTCGGCCTCGAGGATTTCGGCACGCTTCAGGCGTTCGGCCTTCATCTGACGGGCCATTGCTTCGGAGATGTCGCGCGGCGGGCGGATATCCTTGATCTCCACGCGAGTGATCTTGACGCCCCACGGCGAGGTTGCATGGTCGACCACTGCCAGCAGGCGGGCGTTGATCTCGTCGCGCTTGGACAGGGTTTCGTCCAGATCCATGCTGCCCATCACCGTGCGCAGGTTGGTGGTGGTGAGCGCCATGATTGCAGGGTGCAGGCCGGAAACCTCGTAGGCGGCCTTGGGCGCATCGAGCACCTGGAAGAACACCACGGCATCCACGCCGACCATGGCGTTATCCTTGGTGATGATTTCCTGCCCGGGAATGTCGAGCACCTGTTCCATCATGTTGATGCGGTGGCCGACCCGATCGATCAGCGGGAAAATGATGGTCAGCCCCGGATCGGCCGCCTTGGTGAACTTCCCGAACCGTTCGATAGTGTAGACATAGCCCTGCCGCACCATCGTGACCGCGGTCATCACGAAGACCAGCAGAACCAGAACCAGCAGACCCAGTACGACCCAACCCATGCGTTTTCTCCTTGTGCGGGGGCCAGACTAGCCTGCGGGCAAGACCGGGCCAAGGAAAACCGGTCGAGGATCTGGGAGGGGTGCAAAACCGGACCCGCACAAAGAAAAAGGGCCGCCTCTTGCGAGGCGACCCTTTCCCGAAAACTGTATGACGCGTTGGTGTTACGCGCTCACGCCGTCGTCGATCACTTCGGTGCCGACGAAGATGGCACCGGCGACCAGCGCGATGATCAGCAGCTGCGAAATGCCGGGTGCGAGTTCGGATTCTTCCGAAACCGGCGCAACGTCACGAACGGTCTCAGCCTGAGCAGCGATCGAGCCGCCTGCAAGAGCGAGCGCCGCAGCGGCCACAATAGTCTTTCCGAAACGCATCTTGTATTCCCCTTTGAGATCAACTTTGTTCGCCTAATGCCCTTCGAGAGCGAATAAGGCAAGTCTCCAGTTACATTCCACGAACGCTGTGCAGGCCTATGGCTTTTTGGTCACAGGTCCGGCTCGTCGCATCCGAATTACAGAACGGCGCCATACATCTGCATCAGATCCGCAAACGCGCGCTCCGCCGCCTGTTCATTATAGGACGGACTGTCGGGCACGGTCCAGCCGTGATCGCCGGCAAACACCTCGATTTTGGCCTGGCGACCGGCTTCGGCCGCTGCTTCGCGCAGGATCCGCTTGTGTTCGGGTGCCTTGGCATCGTCGTCGCGCGCGATGGCCACGAGGTAGCGCGCCTGCGTATCGTCGAAGGTGTTGTGCGGGCTCATCGGGTCGCCCTCGCGCACCAGCCCGCCGCCGTGGAAGCTGGCGACCGCCTCGATCCGCGAAGGGACCGCGGCTGCCGACCAGAAGGTGAACGGCCCGCCCATGCAATAGCCCTGCGTACCAACCGGGCGCGCAGTATCGACCTCGGCCTGCGAATCGAGCCAGCCGACCGCCGCCTTCGCATCGGACATGATGGCCTGCGCGGTCAGCTTCTCGCGCCAGGGCGAGACCTTCTGGAAGCCATCATTGCCGGCGAAGTCCGCAAAATCGGAGAACTGTTCGCCCGACACGTCGCGATAATAGGGGTTCACGACCAGCACCGCGTAGCCGCGCCCGGCCAGCCGCCGCGCCATGTTGCGTTTTGCTTCGCGCAGGGAGGCAATATCTGGCCAGAACAGAACTGCGGGAGAACGGCCGGAGGACGGCGCGACGAAAAATCCGTCCATCGTCCCTGCCGGCGTGGCGAAGCTTACCCTGCGTTCGGTCAATGGCATCGCGGTGCCGCCGCCAGCCCCGCCAGCCATCGGCGCGCACGCACCCAGCGCGGCGACGCCGGTCAGCGCGCCGAACTGGCGCCGGTTCAGTCCGCTGCGGGCCCAGCGAGCCAGATCTTTCTCATCGCACATCGCGTCTCTCCCCCACGTGCACCGCTAGCCGGGTCAGTCCTGCTTTTCGAACGCGGCGCTGATCTTCAGGTCGACCTGGTCCGAAACCAGCGGCAGCGCATAATCGATGCCGAAGTCGGACCGCTTGATGGACGTCGTGCCCATGAAGCCGATCGTTTCGACCTCGCTCATCGGGTTGTCGCCCGCGCCGGTGAACTTCGCCGCGATGGTCACCGGCTTGGTGACGCCATTCATGGTGAGGTTGCCGGTGATGTCGGCCTCGGTGCCGTTCGACGCGACGTCGACACCGGTCGAAACGAAACGCGCCATGCCGGGCTCGGGCCCGAAGAAGTCGGGTTCCGCACCATCCTTGCCGGGGCGCAGCAGGTGATCGCGCAGGCCTTCGCTCACCACCGCGATGCTGTTGATCGGAATGCTGACATCGACCTTGGCGGCTTCCGGGTTCTGCGGATCGATCATCAGCGTACCTCCGATATCGCCGAAAGCGCCGAAATAGTCGTTGAAGCCGAAATGGTTGACCGTCCACGCGACCAGCGTGTGCGAAGGATCGGTTTCGTACGTGCCACCCGATACGCGGCTCACATCCATCTGGCCGGGCAGCTGGGGGGCGCCGTCCTGCATGGCGAGCGCGGGCACGGTGGCTGCGCCGACGAGGGCGAGTACGGCGAAAGAGTGGGCAATGCGCATGGTGAATGGCTCCGGGCTGGGGTCGAACGGGCACGCACGGCAAGCCGAAGCTGCCGAAGGCGCATCAGTTCCAAGTCTCGAACGGCAAGTCCGTTCCTGCGGAAGGCGATTCCGTTTGCCCGCACGCGGTGCCGCACGCCGCCGGCGCCCCAAGGCAGAGCGGAATTCAAAGCGGTATTCAGCGCCGGGTGAGCGCATCCTCGCTTTCGGCCATCAGCGTCGCGATGATCTGCGCCACGGGCTCTTCTTCCTTCACCATGCCGACCGACTGGCCCGCCATCAGGCTGCCATTCTCGACATCGCCATCGATCACCGCGCGGCGCAGCGCGCCCGCCCAGTAGTGTTCGACCTGCAGCTGCGCCTCGGCCATCGCGATCTCCTCGCGGTCGAGCGATCCGGCGATTTCGCGCTGCTTGGCGGTGAATTCCTCGGTGCCCTTGTTCTTCAGCGCGCGCACCGGGATCACCGGCAACCGCGCATCGACCTGCACGCTGGCAACCGCTTCGCGGGCCGAGGCACGGAAGAACGCCTTCTTGAAATTCTCGTGCGCGATGCTTTCGGTGGCGCAGGCGAAACGCGTGCCCAGCTGCACGCCGCACGCGCCCATCTCCAGATAGCCCGCAATCGCGCTGCCACGCCCGATGCCACCCGCGACGAATATCAGATGCTCCTCGCTCAGCTCGGGCAGGATTTCCTGCGCCAGCACGCTGGTCGAGACCGGGCCGATATGGCCGCCCGCCTCCATGCCTTCGATCACCAGCGCATCCGCGCCGCTGCGGAGCAGCTTCTTGCCCAGCGCCAGCGTGGGCGCGAAGCAGATCACCTTGGCGGGGTTCTTGCCGCCCTTGATCGCCTCGACGCTGCCTTTCGGCGGAATGCCGCCTGCGAGCACCACGTGGGTGACGCCGTGCTTCTCGCACACCGCGATCAGATCGAACAGCTGCGGGTGCATGGTGATCAGGTTCACGCCGAATGGCTGGTCGGTGCGGCTTTTCGTCTCGGAAATCTCCGTATCGAGCAGCTCGGGCGTCATCGCACCACATGCGATCACGCCGAAGCCGCCCGCGTTGGAGATGGCCGATACGAGATTGCGTTCCGAAACCCAGCTCATCGCACCGCACAGGATGGCGTGCTTGCTGCCGAGGAAGTCTGCACCGCGCTGCATCAGCGCGTCTGTCTTGGGAGTATTGCTCATGGAAGGCGCGGTTACGAGCCTCTCGCCCGCCGGGCAAGCACTAGAACCAGCCCGCCCCTTTCAGCTCGGCCACGCGGGTGCGGGCCACGGGCGCTTCCAGCCCACCGGGCAGCACCAGCCGCAGATTGCGCCCGTCGCGCTTCACATCCTCCACCGCGTCGCGCGCGACCCACCAGCTGCGGTGGACCTGCGCCCCGTCGATGCCGCCGAGCTCGGCGACTGCATCGCGCATCCTGAGCAGGATCATTTCGGAACCGAGCGCGGTATGCGCGCGCACATAGTGGTCCTCCATCTCCAGCGCGATCAGATCGCTGCCGAGATGTGCCGGCAGGCGATCGAGGAAAGGGCTGGCCGCGGGCGATGGTGGGGGCGTGGGCGATGGTGCGGGCGTGAGCGATGGCGATGAAGCGGACGCAGGCGGATCGGCAGGCGTCCCGGCAGTGCCCACAACGACAGGCTGCGTCGCGGCCGCGCTACCCCGCTGTGTCGCCATGAACAGCAGGGTGACGCCGCCACCGATCAGCAAGACGTAGAAATAGCTCTGCAATGCCTCGTCCAGCGTCGGCCAGCGCATCGCGCCGGGCACGCGGCCCAGCACCCATACCGCCACCGTCATCGGCACGCTGGCGAGCAATACGCCGACGATGGCCAGCGCCCACTTCGGCAGGTCCAGCCGCTCCGCCGTCCGCACCGCGACATAGCTGATCGGGCGAAAGCAGGCATAGCCGATGTAGGCGAAGGAGAGCCAGTAGACGAAGCGCCACGCCAGCGGCATCGCGAAGCTGCCGAACGGCCCGATGAAGGCCAGCATCACGCCGATCACGGTCATGATCGCAAGATCGATCAGGATCTGGCGCAGCACGCCATGCGGCTCGGGCTGTGCGACCGGGTGTGCAGACTGCTCCATGGGCGCAAGGTGACGGACCGTTCGCGCTTCGTAAAGTGGCAAACGCCCGCAAAACCGCAGCCTTCGCGAAGGTTTCGTCACGATCGCGAAGGGCGCGTTGCGCGCGAACGGGCATGGGGCATCGACAGGGGCAGACAGACACCTTTGGAGCTTTGCGCATGACCACTTTCGCCCTGCCTTCCGCCGATGGCCGCACCCCTGCCCGGCCGAAATTCGAAAACGGGCCGCTGACGAAGTCGCTGATCGGCGTGGCGGGGACGCTGATGACGATCGCCGCAGCAGTCGCGATCTTCAAATGGCTGTCCGGCATCGCAGTCGACGACGGCCGCTATCGCAACCTGGCCATCGCGATCCACGTGGTCACCGTGCTGCCCTGCGTGCCGCTGGGCGCCTATCTGTTGCTGTCGACCAAGGGTACCAGGCTGCACAAGACGCTCGGCAAGCTGTGGATCGCGCTGATGGTGGTCACCGCGATCGCGATTATCTTCGTGCGCGGCGGCACGGATTTCAGCTGGATTCACATCTTCGTGCCGATCACCTTGCTGGGTGCGTGGAACGTGGTTCGCACCGCGCGCACGGGAGATATCGCGCGGCACCGCAAGCATATCACGCAGATGTATCTGGGCGCGCTGATGATCCCCGGCCTGTTCGCCTTTCTGCCGGATCGCCTGATGGGCATGTGGCTGTTGGGGTGAGGCGCCCCCGCCCTCGATCAGCCGTAGCTCAGCGTGACCTTGCCCGCTGCCTCTTTCGCGAGGCGGCGGGCTTCGTCGGTGTCGCCAGCGGTGGCCAGCGCCACACCCATGCGGCGGTACGGGCGCGTCACCGGCTTGGCGAAGATGCGGATGTCGGAGCCATTGGCCATCGCGTCGGCCAGGCCATCGTAGGAAACGCTCTCGCTCTCGCGGTCGGCGAGGATCACTGCGCTGGCAGCGGGGCGCGCGCGGATCGTCTCGGGCACGGGCAGGCCCATGACGGCGCGGGCATGCAGGTCAAACTCGGTCAGGTTCTGGCTGACCAGCGTGACCATCCCGGTGTCGTGCGGGCGCGGCGAAAGCTCGGAGAAGATCACCTCGTCTCCGCGAACGAAGAACTCGACCCCGAACAACCCGTGACCGCCCAGATTGTCGACCACCTTGCGCGCCATCTCCTGCGCGTCGGCCAACGCCGCATCGCTCATGGAGTGCGGCTGCCAGCTTTCCTGATAGTCGCCGCGTTCCTGCCGGTGGCCGATCGGCGGGCAGAAGGTGATGCCGCCTCTATGCCGCACGGTCAGCAGCGTGATCTCGTAGTCGAAGTCGATGAACTGCTCGACGATCACCCGCGCCCGGTCGCCGCGCATATTGGCCACGGCGTAGTCCCACGCGGCCTCCAGCCCATCGGCGTCCTGCACCGTGCTCTGGCCCTTGCCCGAGGACGACATGACCGGCTTGATAACGCATGGAAAGCCCGTGTCCCCCGCCGCCGCACGCACTTCGTCGAGGCTGGTGGCATAGCCATAGCGCGAGGTGCGCACGCCCAGCTCCTGCGCCGCCAGATCGCGGATCGCATCGCGGTTCATGGTCAGTTGCGCGGCGCGCGCAGTCGGCACGACATGCACGCCCGCAGCCTCCACCTCGGCCAGCACTTCGGTGCGGATCGCCTCGATCTCGGGGACGACATGGTCGGGCTTGTGCTTCTCGATCACCGAGCGCAGCGCAGCGCCGTCGAGCATCGAGAACACCTCGCGCGCATCGGCCAGCTGCATCGCGGGCGCATTATCGTAGCTGTCGCAGGCGATCACGTAGGCGCCGAGACGCTTGGCCGAGATAACGAACTCGCGCCCCAGCTCACCCGAGCCGAGCAGCAGGATTTTGGCGGTGTGGCTCAAGCCGCCGCATCCTCCGCATCCAGGCCGTAGGCTGTGTGGAGCACGCGCACGGCCAGCTCGGTCTCGTCCTCGTCGATCATCACGGAAACCTTGATCTCGCTGGTGGTGATCGCCTGGATGTTGATCCCGCGTTCGGCCAGCGCGCGGAACATGTCGCTCGCGACGCCCGCGTGGCTCTTCATGCCCACGCCGACGACGCTGATCTTCGCGATGTGGCTGTCGGTGATGATCCGGTTGTAGCCGATCGCCTCGCGCTTGTCCTCCAGCAGGGCCTGCGCGCGGGCGAGGTCGGTCTGGGGAATTGTGAAGGTCACGTCGGTCTCGCCCTTGTCTCTCCCGACGTTCTGGATGATCATGTCGACATTGATGCTGGCCTCGGCCAGCGGGCCGAAGATCTCCGCCACCGCGCCCGGCTTGTCGGGCACGCGGGTGAGGATGATCTTGGCTTCGTTCTTGTCGTGCGCGATGCCGGTGACGAGCTTGCGTTCCATAAGTCCCTCTTCGACCATCCGCTCCATTTCGTCTTCGGAAACGATCAGCGTGCCCGGCAGGTCGTCTGCGGGGGTCGCGTTGTCGTCCACGAAGCTGGAGAGAACCTGTATCCTGACGCCTTCCTTCATCGCGAGGCTGACAGAGCGGGTCTGCAACACCTTCGCGCCGACGGAAGCGAGTTCGAGCATTTCTTCGTAGGTCACCGCCTTGAGCTTGCGCGCCTTGGCGACGATGCGCGGGTCGGTGGTGTAGACCCCGTCCACATCGGTATAGATATCGCATCGGTCGGCCTTCACCGCCGCCGCCACCGCAACCGCGCTGGTGTCCGACCCGCCGCGGCCGAGCGTGGTGACGCGGCCCGCGTCGCTCAGGCCCTGAAAGCCGGGGATCACCGCGATGGTGCCTTCGCCCATGCTTTCGAGCAGCGCCTCGCTGTCGATCGAATCGACCCGCGCCTTGGCATGGGCTTCCACCGTGCGCACGGGCAGCTGCCAGCCCAGCCAGCTGCGCGCCTTCGCCCCGAGCGATTGCAGCGTCAGCGCCAGCAGGCCCGAGGTGACCTGCTCGCCGCTCGCCACCACGACGTCGTATTCCGCCGGATCGTAGAGCGCGTGGGCTTCGCGCGCGAAATTGACCAGCCGGTCGGTCTCGCCCGCCATTGCGGAGACGACCACGGCCACTTCGTTGCCGCCTGCGGCCTGCTTGCGCACGATTTGCGCCACACGCCGAATGCGCTCGGTCCCCGCCATCGAGGTGCCGCCGAATTTCATCACGATCCGCGCCAAGGGCGAAGCCTTCCTCGCTGGTGCCAGTTTCGGCGCGGTGTTAGGGAGGCCGCATGAGCGATGCAACAGCAACCATTCGCCCCGACGAAGCCGCCCATTTCGGCGCGATGGCCGCGGACTGGTGGGACCCGAAGGGTTCCTCCGCCATGCTCCACCGGCTGAACCCGGTGCGGCTGGGCTTCGTGCGTGGCGCGATCGACCGCCACTGGGGCGGCGATATCGAGAGCGTATCGCCTCTTGCGGGCAAGAGCGCGGTGGACGTCGGTTGCGGGGCGGGCCTGCTGTGCGAGCCTCTGTCGCGCCTTGGTGCACAGGTCACCGGCGTGGATGCCGCGCCCGAGAACGCGGCGGCGGCGGCGGCGCATGCCGAGGCGGCGGGGCTCGACATCCGCTACATGGCGGGCGAGATCGGCGCGCTGGACCTTGGCACCTTCGACCTCGTCACCTGCATGGAGGTGATCGAGCATGTGGCGGACAAGCCTGCCTTTATCGCCGCGCTGGTGAGCAAGCTCGCCGATGCTGGTCTCCTCATCCTGTCCACCCCCAACCGCACCGCTGCCAGCCGCCTGCTGCTGGTCGGCGCGGCGGAGGCGGTGGGTGCGGTGCCGAAGGGCACGCACCACTGGGACGACTTCGTCACGCCCGAAGAACTGACCGAGCTGCTCGCCGATGCGGGACTGACGGTCACCGCCACACGAGGCATCGCCTATCGGCCGGGCAAGGGCCTGCACCTGAGCGACGACACCAGCCTCAACTACATTCTGGCGGCGCGGCGAGCTTAGGCACCCATTTTGCGTGAGACTCCCCTCCCCATGGGGAGGGGCTGGGGGTGGGGGTTCCCAGCCATCGCCTTGGGCACACCCCCACCCGGCCTCCCCCTTGAGGGGGTGGAGGAAGGGCCGTGCTCGATGCAGGTTACCGCACCAGCCCCGGATCGTCGGTGAAGTAGCCATCGACCCCGGCGGCCTCGAGCAGCTTCACCAGCCCCACCATGTTGCCCACGCCATTCTCGCTCGCGTCGGATCGCAGCGACGGCGGCAGGAACACGTTCTCCTTGCGCACGGTCCACGGGTGAACCTGCAGCCCCGCCGCATGGGCATCGCGCACCAGATCGGTCGGCGTGCCGTCGTCGTTCAGCACGTGGCCCATGAACGGCCCGATCCCGTCGGCATAGGTCGCCACTTCGGCAAGGCCGGTGGGCGTCATGATCCCCGCCCAGGTCATTGCCGGTTCGTCGTAGGGGCCGCCTTCGGGCCGGATCAGCAGGATCAGCGGCGTGTCGATCAGCTTGTCCAGCCGTTGCAGCGGCGCGACGTCGAACGCCTGCACGAACACGTCGGAATCCGCGCCATCCAGCCCTTCTTCCTTCAACTGGCGCGCCAGCAGGTCGACCGTATCGATCCCGGTTTCCTGCAACAGCCAGGTCGGGTGCTTGAGCTCGGGATAGAGGCCGATCTTGCGGCCGGTCTCGGCCTCCTTGGCGCGCTTGAGCGCGATGATGTCGGCAAAGGTGGGCACTTGGTACAGCCCGTCGAACCGCGCGTTCGCGGGCCGCAGTGCGGGCATCCGCTCCTTCGCGCGCAGCGTGCGCAATTCGGCGAGCGTGAAGTCCTCCGCAAACCAGCTGTTGATCAGCTGGCCTTCGATGTCCTTGCTCTTGCGCCGGTCGGCGAACTCCGGGTGGTCGGCGACATCGGTGGTTTCGCCGATATCGTTCTCGTGCCGGGCGACCAGCACCAGATCCTTCGTCACCACCAGATCGGGTTCGATATAGTCCGCACCCTGATCGATCGCGCGCTCGTAGCTGGCGAGCGTATGCTCGGGCCGCTCTCCGCTCGCGCCGCGATGCGCGATCACCAGCATGTCGCCATCGGCGTTCACGGGGGCGAGATTCGCAGGGGGAACATCAGTCATCGGCTGCGCCATCGCACATGCAGGTGACAGGGCCATGGCGAGGGCGGCACACCATTTCAGCACAATTCGTCCTTCCATTGATCTTCCTTGAAGCCGACCAGAATGCCGTCTGCGTGCTCCAGCACGGGGCGTTTGATCAGGCTTGGATGTTGCACCATCAAGGCAATCGCCTTTGCGCGGGTCATATCGGCCTTGTCCGCATCGTCCAGCTTGCGAAACGTAGTCCCGCGGGTGTTGAGCAGCACCTCCCACCCGGCCGCATCGGCCCAGCCGCCGATTTCGTCCGCACCCGGCGCATCCTTCTTGAAGTCACGGAAGGTGTGGTCGAGGCCCTGCGCCTCAAGCCACTTCCTCGCCTTCTTAACCGTGTCGCAATTGGGAATGCCGTTGATCGTGATCGTCATGCGTCCTCGCTGTCTCGCTCGTCCGACGGGAACCGGGTCACCTGCGGATCGAGGCAGGTGAACATCGTGTATTCGCCATAGTGCTGTTGCCTGCCTTCGCGCTGAACGGAAGCATGATCGGGGTGGCAGCGCCATGCTTTCGCCGCATCGCGCGTCGCCCATTCGGAGATCGTGACGGTCTCGCCATCACCCGCCGCGTAGGTCTTCACCGCGAGGAAGCCGGGCTGGCGCGCGGCGAGCGCCTCCATCGCGTCGGCGTGGCGCGCATAGCTCGCCGCATCGTGATCGGGCCGCTTGCGGCTGCGAAAGACCACGAGGTACATCGACCAGACCTACGCAATCCTGCCAGATCGCGCGCGGCCTGACACACCTGACACAGTGTCATGGCGCCAAAAACCCGCGCGGATCGCAGGCCTTCGCGAAACATGGATCGGACAGGGGCGGCGGCAAGCATCCATCGCGACGCTTCTAGCCTGCAGGCGCTGCGTAGGACAGCACCTGCACGCCCCTGTTACCGTCAATCGTGTTGCGGCAGGTCAGCCCAGGCGGAAATCGACGATCCGGCCCGAAGAGCTGAACTGGCAGGTGAACTGATCGCGTCGCGGATCGCGGATCTGGATGTCGCCCTGCACGGTATAGACGCCGCGATCGCGCTCTTCGGCGTAGGTGATCTGGATGCGGCCATACTGGCTGGCTTCACGCCCGCAGGCGTTCACCGCCGCGCGTTCGAAGTCGTTGTTGTTCCTGTAGGAATAGCCATAGCTGCCGCCATAGCTCCCACCGTAACCGCCGCCATATCCATCGCCGTAGCCATCGTCATAGCCGTAGCCACCGCCGAGCCCGTAGGCACAGCCGCTAAGCACCAGCGTGCCAGCGGCAAGAGCAAGAATCGTCCGTTTGCGCATGGAATCTCTCCGTAAATAACGCGAGCCCACCACTCTCGCGGGGTTATGGGAGACTCTACGGTCGGACTATTCGCGTGTTCCCGTGACCGCGCCGGTACCGTCAGCGCGCATGCGCGTCGGCAATGGCCACCGCGAGCGCATCGGCTGCATCCGCCCCCGTTACCTTCGCACCGGGCAGCAGCACCTTGAGCATCGCCTGGACCTGCGCCTTTTCGGCGGCTCCCGTGCCCACGACCGCCTTTTTCACACCGCGCGCCGAATGCTCGCGCACCTCCAGCGCGGCCGCGCCGCAGACGGCGAGCACGCAGCCGCGCGCCTGCGCCAGCTTGAGCGTCGATTGCGGGTTCTTGTTTACGAAGACCTCCTCGCACGCCGCGCGGTCCGGCGAATGCGCCGCGATCACCGCCGCCAGCTCGCGCTGCAATTGCGCCAGCCGCTCGGGCATCGGCGCCTTCGCCTGTGTGGCGATCTGCCCGTTGGCGATGTGCGACAGGCGCGAGCCCTCGCTGCGGATCACCCCCCAGCCGGTGCAGGAGAGCGAGGGATCGAGGCCGAGGATGATGGTCATAATGGCCCTCTCCTCTTCGAAGGGAGAGGGTTGGGAGAGGGGTCGGGGCGGATCGCTTGCCCCTCCCCCCGACCCCCTCCCCTGAAGGAGAGGGGGAGGTGAAGGATCATCCGTCCAGCTTCTCCATCACCTCGTCGGAGATGTCGTAATTGCCCCAGACGGTCTGAACGTCATCGTCGTCGTCCAGCACGTCGATCAGCTTGAGCAGCGTGCCCGCGTTCTTTTCATCCATGTCGACGGTCAGGTTGGGCTTCCACGCCAGCTTCACCGTCTCCGCTTCGCCGAGCGATTTTTCGAGGGCTTCGGCCACCGCGTGCAGATCGTCCGCCGCGGTCCAGATTTCGTGCCCGTCCTCGGTGCTGGCAATGTCTTCCGCGCCTGCTTCAAGCGCGGCTTCCAGCACCTTTTCCTCGCCGCCCACATCGGCGGGGTAGACGATCAGGCCCAGCCGCTCGAACCCGTGCGCGACCGATCCTTCGGTGCCGAGGTTGCCGCCGTTCTTGCTGAAAGCGGTGCGGATATTGGTCGCGGTGCGGTTGCGGTTGTCGGTCAGCGCCTCGACGATGATCGCGCTGCCGCCGGGGCCGTAGCCTTCGTAGCGCACTTCCTCGTAGTTTTCGCCATCGCTCGCGGTGGCCTTGTCGATCGCGCGCTGGATATTGTCCTTGGGCATCGACTGCGCTTTCGCAGCATTCACCGCCAGGCGCAGGCGCGGGTTCATGTCCGGATCGGGCATGCCCATCTTCGCCGCGACGGTAATTTCGCGGGAAAGCTTGGAAAACAGGTTGGACCGCTTTTTGTCCTGCGCACCCTTGCGGTGCATGATATTCTTGAATTTGGAATGGCCTGCCATGGGTTCCTACCGATTGGCTCGTTGAAACGTGAATGTGTGAAGGCTGGCTCTACGCCCATGGCAAATCCTTATGCAAGACTGCCGCGAGGGGTGGCGGGTGCAAGAATGGTCGCGCAGGACGTGTGGCGCTTCGCCCTCGCCCCGCGTCTGCCCGCCGGGCGACCGGGCTGGGGCGGTACTTTCGCCTTCGTCTTTGCGATCGTCCTGACGCTCGACTTTGCCATCGCGGGCGGCGCGATCCTGCTTGAAGTATTGGCGACCGAGGCAGGGTACGAGCCGCCGCCCTATATCGAGAGCGGGCTGTCGCTGCCGTGGGAACTGGCCGCGATGATCCTGTTTGCCCCCGCCATCGAAGAGGCGATCTTCCGCGGTCCATTGGCGGGGACGAAGGCTTGGCTGCGGTTCGGGCTGCACATGGGAATCGTGATCGGGCTGATGATCGCAACCACCATCTTCGCCGATTCTCTGCCCGAATACGTGATGCTGTCCGCCTCGGTCTTCGCGCTTGGCGTGCTGATCTACGCAGTCGCGCGGCTGCGCGCGCGGCATCGGGCGGAGACCGGCATCCCCGCGTGGTATCGCAACAACGTCAGATGGTTCGTGTGGGGCAGCACGCTGTTGTTCGGCGGCATCCATCTGTGGAATTACGAGGGGGCCTCAAGCCCGCTCGACGTCCTGCTGGTGGCCTCGCAAACGACCGGCGGCCTAATCCTTGCCTATACCCGGATCCACCTGGGCCTCGCAGCGGCCATCGCGCAGCACGCGATCTTCAACGCCGCATTCGCAGCCGGGTCGCTGGCGATCTACGGCAGCCTCTGAGCGAGCGGCTAGATCCGCACCGCCGTGCCGCTGGCCGATACCATCAGCATCGAACCGGTGTCGCCGATCACCTCATAATCGAGATCGACGCCGACCACCGCATTCGCGCCCAGCTTCTGCGCCTCTGCCTGCATCTCCTCGATCGCGTCGTGGCGCGCCTGCTTGAGCACCTTTTCATAGGAGCCCGCACGCCCGCCCACGATGTCGCGGATGCCCGCGAACAGATCGCGGAACATGTTCGCTCCGATGATCGCCTCGCCCGTCACGATGCCGAGATAGTCCTGCGCGGGGCGCCCCTCCACCGTGGGCGTGGTGGTGACGATAATGCCTTCATTGCTCTGCCACGGGCTAGCCATTGACGATGATTCCTCCGTTCGGATGCAGTACCTGACCCGACATATAGGACGAATCCTCGCAGGCAAGGAACAGGAATGCGGGCGCGACCTCGTTGGGCTGGCCAGGGCGGCCCATCGGCGTGTCCTCGCCGAAATCGTCCATGTTCTCGGGCGGCTGGCCACCCATGGGGTTGAGCGGGGTCCAGATCGGGCCCGGCGCGACCGCGTTTACACGAATGCCGTCTTCGATCAGGTTTTCGGACAGCGAACGGGTGAAGGCGGTGATCGCACCCTTCGTGGCGCTGTAGTCGAGCAGGATCGGCGCGCCCTTGTACATCGTCACGCTGGTGCAGTTCACGATCGCGGCGCCTTTCTTCAGGAGCGGGCGCGCGGCCTGCACGAGGTAGAACTGGCTGAAGATATTGGTCTGGAAGGTGCGCTGGAGTTGCTGCGCGGTGATCTCGGTCACGTCCTCGTCCGGATGCTGTTCGCCCGCATTGTTGACCAGCACGTCGAGCTGGCCGAACTTGTCGATCACCGCGTCGACCAGGCCCTGGCAATGGTCCGGATCGCCCAGATCGCCGGCAGAGAGCAAGACCTCAGCGCCTTCGGCCTCGCAGGCTTCGCGCGTGATGCGCGCGTCGTCATGCTCTTCGAGATAGGCGATCGCGACATTGGCGCCCTCGCGCGCGAACAGCACCGCGACCGCGCGGCCGATGCCGCTGTCCGCGCCCGTCACCAGCGCGGTCTTGCCCTTCAGCCGACCCGATCCGGGGTAGCGCGGCTGCCATTGCGGCTTCTTGTCGAGATCGGTCTCGTGCCCCGGCATCCGCGGCTCTTCGGCGGTTTCGGGGACGAAGGCTGTGTCGGTGCGGGTGGGATCGGTCATGGCGGGGCTTGTCCTTGAAAAAGAGGGGCTTTCCCAACATCAAGCAGCCCCGCGGCAGACCGGTTCCGAAGTTTGCAGGCGTTAGCCCATCCCGAGCGCGCTCTTGTAGGTGTCGAGGATCATTTCCTGTTCGCTGCGGTCGTCGGGCTTCATCTTCCGCAGGCGCACGATCTGGCGCATGATCTTGGGATCGTAGCCGACCGCCTTGGCTTCCGCGTAAACGTCGCGGATATCGTCGGCGATGCCCTTCTTTTCTTCTTCGAGGCGTTCGATGCGCTCGATCAGCAGGCGCAGGCGGTCGTCGGTGGCTTCGGCCATGATGGTCTCCAGTGTCTTTCGAGAATCGGGTTGGCCGCTCGGTAGCCAGCGCAGCGCGCGCGGTGAACCCGGCAGTTGTCTAATCCACGCGATTCTTCTTCACGCTCGCTTCCATCGCGGCGATCTGTGCGTCGGTCGCCGGTGTCTGGCGGGTCGCCTTCCATTCTTCCTGCGGCATGCCGTGGATCAGCGCGCGCGCCTCCGCCTTGTCGCCTTCGTACCCTGCATCGCGAATCCAGTCCGCCAGGCAATTGCGGCAGAAGCCGGCAAGGCCCATCAGGTCGATATTCTGCGCATCGTGCCGGTGGCGCAGGTGCCGCACCAGCCGCCGGAAGGCGGCGGCGGCCACCGCATCGTCGAGATCGTCCAGCGAGTCGTGGGCTTCGGCCATTCTCGTATCCCCTTCTTCTGAATTCGTATGCCTCGCCCGCCGTCGGCGGCGCAGGAGGCCCCAGGCGACAAATCGCCCTTGTGTTGCAACAATGCCCTGCCATAGCGATGGGCCATGCCCAAGCTCGATCCGCGCAACCGCAAGGTGAAAATCCTCGCCACCATCGGCCCCGCCAGCCGTGATCCCGAAATGCTCCGCCGCCTCCTGAAGGCTGGCGTCGACGCCTTCCGGGTCAACATGAGCCACGGCGATCAGGCGACCCACGCCGAAACGATCGCCGCGATCCGCGCGCTGGAGGAGGAATTCGACCACCCGATCGCGATCCTGGCCGACCTGCAGGGGCCGAAGCTGCGCGTGGGCACGTTCAAGGACGGCAAGGCGGTGATCCGCCATTCGGGGCACTTCACGCTCGACACCAATCCCGAACCGGGCGACGACACGCGCGTGCAGCTGCCGCACCCCGAGCTGTTCGGCATCCTCGAAAAGGGCCAGCGGCTGCTGATCAACGACGGCAAGATCCGCCTGAAGGTGATCAGGGCCGAAAAGGACTCGATCCTGTGCTCGGCCGAAGTCGGCGGGGTGATTTCGGATCGCAAGGGCGTGAACGTGCCCGACGCCGAAGTGCCGATCCCCGCGTTGACGGACAAGGACCGCAAAGACCTCGCCTTCGCGTGCGATCAGGGGGCGGACTGGATCGCGCTCAGCTTCGTTCAGCGGCCCGAGGACGTGGCCGAAGCGCGCAAGCTTATGCGTGCGACCGACGGCGTGATGCCCGCGCTGTGCGCGAAGATCGAGAAGCCCAGCGCGGTGCGCCGGCTGGACGAGATCGTGGAGCTATCCGACGGGATCATGGTGGCGCGCGGCGATCTGGGCGTGGAGCTCGATCCCGAAGACGTCCCGCCCTTGCAGAAGAAGATCGTCGATCTCACCCGGCAGGCGGGCAAGCCGGTGATCGTGGCGACGCAGATGCTCGAATCGATGATCGAGAGCCCTGCACCGACCCGTGCCGAAGTGTCCGACGTGGCCAATGCGGTGTACGACGGGGCGGATGCGGTGATGCTGAGCGCGGAAACCGCGGCGGGCGAATGGCCGGAAGAAACCGTTACCATCATGGACCGGATCGTCGCCAAGGTTGAACGCGACGAGGGCTATCGCAAGCGGATGAATTACCTCGAAACGAAGGCGGACCCGACCACGGCCGACGCGCTCAGCCATGCCTGTTCGACCATCGCCGAAACGGTCAGCATCAGCGCGATCACCGTGTTCACCTTTTCCGGTTCGACCGCGCGCCGCGTTGCGCGCGAACGGCCATCGGTCCCCATGCTGGTGCTGACCCCGCAGAAACGGGTCGCCCGCCGTGTCGCGCTGCTTTGGGGATCGCACGCCGTGGTGACGCGCGATATCGAAACTTTCGAAGAGATGATCGGCAAGGGCAAGCGCATGGCGCTGCGTCACGGTTTCGGCCAGGCGGGCAGCAAGCTGATCGTGCTCGCCGGCGTGCCCTTCGGAACGCCCGGCAGCACCAACCTGCTGCATGTCGTTTCCCTGAGCGGGGACGAACTGAAGGGGCGCTAGGCGGGGTCCGTTTCGCGGCCCGAAATCGCCGCGAAAATCCGCCGCACATAACCAAACCTTTATCCTATCGCTGTACCCCTTTCGCGCATGAGAAGAGGGCGACAGTGGCAATAGCGGTAGACCTGCACCTGATGATCCTCGGCCTGATCTTCGGATTGGGCCTTGTATCGCTGTTGGTCCATTTCTCGCTGGGGCGCGGACAGGCGCTCGGCTGGCTGGCCTCGGGCCTGCTGTGCGTGGCGGTCGAATTGCTCGTCCTGCGCTATGGCGCGCGCTCGCAGCTGGGTGCCGCGTCGCTCGCCATGCTCGTGCCCGCGATCTATTTCTGCTCCTCGCAGGCCGTCCGCCATGCCACCGGTCTTGGGCCCACCAGCCGCCGGGTGACCATCGGCATGATTGCGCTGGCCGCGCTGTCACTGCTGCTTTTGGCGACATCCTTGCCGCCCACGCTGCAATACGTGCCTTTGCAGCTGGCGAGCATTTTCGTCTTTTTGGACACGACCCTGGCGCTTGCCCGGAAGCACCAGCGGACCCCGCTGGAACACGGCCTGCTGGTGCTGGGCTTCCTCGTGCTGGCAGGGGTGATCGTTCGCGTTCCGCTGTTCCCCGCCATGCTGGGCCAGCCGACGCCGTGGGCTCCGCTCGACGCGGTGCTGTTCGAACGCGTCTTCATCCAGAGCATGGGCGTGCTCAACGCAGGCCTTGCCATCCTGCTGGTTGCGCGGATCGTGACCACGGTCATCGCCGACTACCGACACAGCTCGGAACGCGATGGATTGACCGAACTGCTCAATCGCCGCGCGTTCGATGCGCTGGTGGACACGCCTGCGACCGCTCGCGGGGCGATCGTCATGTGCGATATCGACCGGTTCAAGGCGATCAACGATTCCTACGGCCACCATGTGGGCGACGAGGTGATCCGATCCTTCGCCGGCATGTTGAGCCTGCATTGCGATCATGCGGGGCGCGTGGGTGGCGAGGAGTTTGCGCTGCTGCTGCTGGATAGCAGCCACGAAGAGGCGGTGGCGCAGGCCGAAGCGGTCCGCCGCGCGTTCAACCGCCTGTCCCACCCGGCGATCGAGCCCGGTACCCGGCTCAGCGCGAGCTTCGGCGTTGCGGCGTTCGAGGCCGGTTCGCGCATTCGCGATGCGATGCGAAGCGCCGACCGGGCGCTCTATTCGGCGAAGCGAAACGGGCGCAACCGTGTGGCGGTTGCCGAGGAGGCCGCTCCGCTGCCGGAAGCGGTCCTTTCTGCGGCGGCATAACCGGCCGCAGCGCGTGCAAATCCACCGGGGCGCGTACCCGCAGGCGTCAGGCGATCAGCTGATTTCGAGGGCCAAGCGGGCGATGTGCTAGCGCGCCGTCCGCTCCAGCCCCGCAAGAAACGCCGCAACGTTGGCGCCCAGTGCGTCGACCGCGTAGCCGCCTTCCATCGCCACCAGCGTGGGCAGGCCCAGCGCGGCCACCGCCTCGCCCATCGCAGTGTAATCTTCGCGCTGCAGCCTGAAATGCGAAATCGGGTCTTGGGCGAAGGTATCCGCGCCGTAGGAGACGATCAGCAGGTCGGCCCCGTGCGCGCGCACCGCTGCCAGCGCGGGTTGCAGCGCGGGGGCATAGCCCGCCCAGTCGGTGCCCTGCGGCAGCGGCAGGTTGAGCGTTGCGCCCTCGCCCGGTCCCTCGCCACGCTCGTCCGCGTGGCCCCAGTAGAAGGGAAAATCGGTCTTCGGGTCGGCGTGGATCGAGGCGAACAGCACCTCGCCATCAGTGTAGAAAATGTCCTGCGTGCCGTTGCCGTGATGGTAATCGACATCGAGAATCGCGACCCGGCGCACGCCCCGCGCCTGCGCCGCCCGCGCCGCGATGGCCACGTTGTTGAGGTAGCAATAGCCGCCCATGTAATCGGCCCCGCAATGATGGCCCGGCGGGCGGCACAGTGCGAAGGCGGCGGAATCCCCGCCCAGCACCGCGTCGAGCGCGGTCAGCGCAGCCTGCACGCCGCCATACGCCGCGCGCCAGGTATCGGCGGCGATGGGTGTCGACGCATCCATCGCGTACTGGCCGATCTTCGCGTCGATCCGATCGAGATCGAGCACGCGCCGCGCGACGACCGGGAAGACGTAGCCCATCGCATCGCCTTCGCGCCCTGCGGCGCGCCACAGATCGTGCGCCTCGCGCAGGAAGGCGACATAGGCGGGATCGTGCACCGCGAGGATCGGCTCGATTCCGAAATCGCGCGCAGGCTCCCCGGGACCAAGCGTGTTCAGGACCGCGTCGAAACGAGCGGGCACTTCGGCGTAGTCCGCCCAGCCGCCATTATGCAGCTCGCGTGTCGGGGCGTGGCGGGCCTGCGCCGGATCGGAAAAATGCCTCATGAAAACCCTAGCCAGCCGCCCGTTGCAGCCGTGCGCGCGCTTCCTGCTCGCCGATCAGCGGCAGCAGCTCGCCCATGTCGGGGCCGTGATCCATCCCGGTCAGCGCCTGGCGCAGCGGCAGGAACAATTGCTTGCCCTTGCGCCCGGTGCTGTCCTTCAATGCAATGGTGAGCGCACGCCACGGGTCGTCGCCCCATTCCAGCGCGCCGGCGGCCTCGGCCAGATAGGCCTTGTCCTCCTCCGAAAAGTCGGGCTGCTCGATCGGGCCGGTGACCAGCCGCCACCATTCGGCGGCTTCGGACACGCGGGTAAGGTTGGGGCGGATCGCGTGCCAGCCCGCCTCGTCGATCCCCTCCGGCAGGCGGTCCTGCACCTCGGCGAAATCCATCTGGTGCACGATGGCGGTGTTCAGCCGCTCCAGCTCGGGATCGTCGAACCTGGCGGGTGCGCGGCCGAAGGTGGCCAGATCGAAAGTCTCGATCAGGTGCCGGCGATCGGCAATCGGTTCGACCGGCTTGCTGGTGCCCAGCCGTGCCAGCAGCGAAAGGATCGCTTCGGGCTCGATCCCCTGTTCGCGCAGCGCCTCGCAAGAGAGCGAGCCGAGGCGCTTGGATAGCTTGCCCTCCCTGCCCACGAGCAATGCGGTGTGGCCGAAGCGCGGAAAGCTATCGACGACGTCGCAATGCTCCGGCCCGACGCCCGCGGTGTGCAATGCGGAGAACATCTGCAGCTGGACCGCAGTGTTGGAGACGTGATCTTCGCCGCGCAGGACGTCCGTCACCCCCATGTCGAGATCGTCGACCACGCTGGGCAACATGTAGAGCCAGCTGCCATCCGCGCGGCGAATGACGGGATCGGACAGCTGGGCGGGGTCGAATTTCTGCGAGCCGCGCACGCGGTCCGCCCAGTCGATGAATTCGTCGTGGTCGAGCCGAAAGCGCCAGTGCGGCGCTATGCCCTGCTCTTCGTAATCCGCGCGCTGTTCGTCGGTCAGGTCGAGCGCGGCACGGTCGTAGATCGGCGGCAGCCCCCGGCCCAGCGCGATCTTGCGCTTGAGCTCCAGCTCCTGCGCGGTCTCGTAGGCGGGATAGACGCGGCCGGCATCGCGCAGCCTGACGAAGGCGTTTTCGTACAGGTCCAGCCGTTCCGACTGGCGATACTCGGCATCGGGCTCCAGCCCCAGCCATGCCATATCCGTGCGGATTGCCTCGACGTATTCCTCGCGGCTGCGTTCGGCATCGGTGTCGTCGATGCGCAGAAGGAAGCGCCCGGTTCCGTCCCCATCCCCGTCCGCGTCCCCGTCGCCCTTCCGGGCGAGCAGCCAGTTATGCAGCGCGGTGCGCAGGTTGCCGACATGCAGGCGGCCCGTGGGCGATGGCGCGAAGCGGGTTACGATCATGGCGATTACCGCTACTCCCGCGCTCGTCGCCCTTCAAGCGTGTGTCGCGGCGGCAGTCAGGCGACGTTGCTGCGAATTGGGTGGATGTTCGACCCGAGCGACTTCTGCGTCGGCCATTGGGCGGGCGCGGCCACGGGCTGGGCCGCCTGCTGCGGCTCGATCGGTCGCGAGATGAAATAGCCCTGCGCTTCCTTGCATCCGTGGCGCCTGAGCCAGTCGTACTGTTCGCGCGTTTCGACGCCTTCGGCGGTCGTCTCCATGCCCAGCGCCCCGGCCAGCATGATGACGTTGCGCACGATCGCCTCGCAATCGTCGCGCTCCAGCATTTCGGAGACGAAACATCGGTCGATCTTGATCTTGTCGAACGGAAACGCGCGCAGGTAATTGAGCGAGGAATAACCGGTGCCGAAATCGTCCAGCGCGATGCGCAGGCCCAGCTCGCGCAGGCGGTGCAGCATCTGCACGTTCGCCTCGCTATCGTGCATCAGCGCGCTCTCGGTGATTTCGATCTCGACCCGCTGCGGGTCGATCTGCGCGTTGGCGATCGCGCTGGTGAGCACGTTGATCAGATTGGGATTGCGCATCTGGATCGGCGACAGGTTGATCGCGATCCGGTGCGGTTCTTCCCAGCTCGCCGCCTCGTGGATCGCATGGCGGATGATCCATTCGCCCAGCGGGATGATCAGGCCGGTTTCTTCCGCGATGTCGATGAATTCGCCCGGCAGGATCCGCCCGCGTACCGGATGTTCCCACCGCACCAGCGTTTCCTTGCCGGTCCATTCGCCGGTCTTCAGGCAGACCTGCGGCTGGTAGACCAGCGTGAACTGCCCCTCCGTGATCGCGGTGCGCATATCCAGCTCCAGATCGCGCCGGGTGCGTTGCTGCTGGGTGAGCGAGGCATCGTAATCGGCGAAAGTAGAGCGGCCCGCGCGCTTGGCGGCGTAAAGCGCCAGATCGGCCTGGCGCATCAGCTCTTCCCGATCGAGGCCGCGCACTTCGGCCACGGCGACCCCGACCGACGCGGATACGCGCACCGTCTGATCGATCAGGTTGAAGGGCTTGGCCATCTCGTCGACGATCCGCTGGGCGCAGGCGTGCACCGCGCTCAGGTCGGCCACGCGGGTCAGCAGTACGGCGAATTCGTCACCCCCCAGCCGCGCCGCCAGATCGTGCTCGCGCACGGTGGCGGCGATCCGGCCTCCCGCTGCCTTGACCAGTTCGTCTCCGATCCGGTGGCCCAGCGTGTCGTTGACAGATTTGAAGTGATCGAGGTCGATGTAAAGCAGCGCGATCTGCCGGTTCTTCACCTGACCGCCGATGATGTCATCCAGCGTTTCGTTGAACAGGTGGCGGTTCGCCAGCCCCGACAGCGTATCGTACCGGGCGAGCCGCGCGACGCGCTGTTCGGCCTGCCGCCCTGCGGTAACATCGCGCAACACACCGCGCATCAGGCCATCGCCGGTCGGATTGCCCGAAATCGACCAGAAATGCGGTTCGTCGCCCACCTTGATTTCAAGCACCAGGTCACGGAAGGCCGCACGCTCCAGCATCAGCCCGGCCAGCTTCTCGCGTGCCGGGCTGGCTTCGAACAGGCCGACGAGCTCGCGCCCTTCGAGGAAATCGCGATCGAGGCCGGCGGCATGGCCGAAGCGTTCGCACACGTTGACCAGGCAATGCCCCTCATCGACTTCCCACAGCCAGTCTGACGACGAAGCTTCGTATTCATGCAGCAGCAGTTTGACCGTTTCAGAGGTCAGCTGCTGGTCGATCTGTTCGCGCAGGTGTGCCTCGTACTCGCGCGACTGCCGCCACGATGCCCGGATCAGCGCCAGCCCGAAGACCACCGCAAGCACGAAGGACGGCCACGATACCTTGTCCGTCAGGGTGAAAGAAAGGACCGCCGCCGCGATCATGGAGGCCGCGAGATAGGTCGTCAGCGGCTTGGGAAGCGGACGATAGGCGATGACGGAGGATGCCATCAGGCCCGCGGTAAGCACCGCGAAGAAGACCGGATGGTTTTCGAACAGGGTCGGGAACAGCAGCACCGCACCGGCGACCCAGAGGATGCTCTCGATATTGGCGTAGAGCTGCAGCTTGCCGTTGAAAGTCTGGAAGTGGTTGACGTCAATCGTATCGGGATAGAAGTCGAGGGTGATGTTCCACCGGCACGCGTTGCAGACCGCGATCGCCGCCGCCCAGACGAAGGCGAACAGCGAGGCAGGATGGCCCCAGACGCCCACCGCGCAGGCAAAGGCCGCAAAGGAATGGAGGGCACAAAGGAGGGGCAGGTGGGATACGAATTCCCGAAGACGCCAGGCCAGCAACAGGTTCTGCTCGCCCATGATCGCCAACTGTTTTTGAATCACGCGGCTCTCCTCCTCGAGGAAAGCGACTAGCTCGAATTTCTTAAGGGAAGATCAAGCACATAGCACATGCTACGCCCTAAATCGCGACCGCGCGCGAATTTATCGAACAAAATCAGGCGAGGCACATGGAAAAGTTTGCAACTGCACGCGTTTCTACTTCATCCAACGCTTACTGGCCGAACAGCGTCAGGCTATGCCCCCTGCCGGACAGTCGCACCCCGTTCTGCGGCGTCCGCTCGATCCGGTCGGCGGCGCGGATCGCGGCCATTACCTCCGGCAGGCGCTCGGGCAGGCCGATCGCGCACACAGCCACTGCCGCGTCCGCCCCGGTGCCCGCCTCGGCGGTGGGAGGTGCTGGCGGTGGCACACTTTCGAAGCGATTTGCGTCGATCCGGTACCGCACGGCCTGCGCCGCGCACCGCGGCTCCCACCAGATTTCGCTATCGTCTGCGCTCAGCGCGATCCCATAGGCCTCGTCGAATTCCTCGCCGTCGAGCCCCGCGACGCGCCATTCTCCGGCGAGCGTCACCGGGGCATCGGCCGGGCCGTCGGCCTGCTGCATATCCGCAGTCTCCGCAGCTTCGGGCAATGCGGGCGCGGGCTGCGTGCGGTCACACGCGGCGAGCAGGAGGAGGGCGGAACATAGGCAGAGCGGGCGGAGCATGGGTCTTCAACGCATATTGGCGCAAGAAGGCTCCCCGATTGGCGCGGGGCGCCGCCGGGGCACGGACCCGTCCTTCGCAGCTGTGCCTGGCAAGCGACCGGGAGAAGCTGCTCCATGGCGAAACGCGCGCGCCTGAACGAAAGAAGCCCGGGAAGATCGCTCTTCCCGGGCTCCGTTTCATCATGTGGCGGCAGGCTTACTCTTCGGTAGCGGGAGTCTCGCCCTCGCCCGTTTCGTCGCCCGTCTGAAGGTAATCGCCCGCATCGGCATCGGTGCCGTGGGTTTCGCCTTCCATCTTGGCCAGCGGATCGTCGCCGGTTGCGGCTTCCGGACCCTGTGCGAGTTCGGCCTTGCGCTCCTCTTCCGCCGTCTCGGCGGCGAGAATCGCCTCCTGCGCCTTCTTCCACGAGGCCTTCAGGGCAGCATCGCGGCTGGATGCGGTGACCCGCAGGCGGTTCATGGTCGCGCCCGTACCCGCCGGGATCAGGCGGCCCACGATGACGTTTTCCTTGAGACCGATCAGCGTGTCCTTCTTGCCCTCGACCGAAGCCTGGGTGAGCACACGAGTGGTCTCCTGGAACGACGCCGCCGAGATGAACGAACGCGTCTGGAGCGAGGCCTTGGTGATGCCCAGCAGAACCGGCTTGCCCTGGGCATGCTTCTTGTTCCGGCCCAGCTTGCCGTTGACCGCGTTCATTTCCTCGAAGTCGACCTGTTCGCCCGGCAGCAGCACGGTATCGCCGCCATCGGTGATCTCGACCTTCTGCAGCATCTGACGAACGATCGTCTCGATGTGCTTGTCGTTGATCTTCACGCCCTGCAGTCGATAGACTTCCTGGATTTCGGTGCAGAGATACTCCGCGAGCGCTTCCACGCCGAGCACGTCGAGGATGTCGTGCGGGTTGGGCGAGCCCGAGATGAGCGTATCGCCCTTCTTCACGAAGTCGCCTTCCTGCACGTCGATCACCTTGGTCTTGGGGACCAGGTACTCGACTGCTTCACCCTCCTCGGGAACGATCGCGATCTTGCGCTTCGCCTTGTATTCGCGGACGAATTCGATCCGTCCCGAAATCTTGGCGATGATCGCGTTGTCCTTCGGAATGCGCGCTTCGAACAGCTCGGCAACACGCGGCAGACCGCCGGTGATGTCGCGCGTCTTGGCGGCTTCACGCGAAGCACGGGCAAGAATGTCACCCGCATCGACCGTCTGGCCGTCCTCGACCGAGAGCGTGGTGCCCGGCGCCAGCATGTAGCGCGCGGCCTCCGTCTCGTCGCCGGCCTCGTTCAGAAGGGTGAGGCGCGGACGCAGCTCTTCCTTCTTCTTGCGGCCGGTGGCGCGGTTTTCGGTCACGACACGCTGGGCGATACCCGTCGCATCGTCGACGCGTTCTTCCAGGGTCGAGCCTTCGACCAGATCCTGGAAGCGGACCACGCCCGACTGTTCGGTGATGATCGGCAGCGAGAACGGATCCCATTCGGCCAGACGGTCGCCTTCGGTGACCTTCTCGCCATCCTTGTGCATCAGCACGGTACCGTAAGGCACCTTGTGGATTTCACGCTCGCGGCCTTCCTTGTCGATCACGGCCAGTTCGCCGTTGCGGGCGAGCGACAGGATCCGGCCCTTCTTGTCGGTAATCGTGGGCATGTCGCGATAGACGACCTTACCTTCGGACACCGAGTCGAGGTGGCTGGTTTCGTTCAGCTGCGCCGCACCGCCGATGTGGAAGGTACGCATGGTCAGCTGCGTGCCCGGCTCACCGATCGACTGCGCCGCGATCACGCCGACCGCTTCACCGATGTTCACCGGCGTACCGCGGGCGAGGTCACGCCCGTAGCAGGTGGCGCACACGCCCTGATCGGCTTCGCAGACCAGCGGCGAACGGATCTTCGCGACCTGCACTTCGGCGGCCTCGATTTCCTTCACCATCGGTTCGTCGAGCAGGGTGCCCGCCTTCACGATGACTTCGCCGGTCGCCGCGTTGACGATGTCTTCTGCGGTGGTCCGACCAAGGATACGCTCGCCGAGCGAGGCGATCACGCTGCCGCCCTGTACGATGGCACGCATGTCCAGGCTGTTGTCGGTCTTGCAGTCCTCCATCACGATCGTGCAGTCCTGCGACACGTCGACCAGACGACGCGTGAGGTAGCCCGAGTTCGCGGTCTTCAGCGCGGTATCCGCAAGACCCTTACGGGCCCCGTGGGTCGAGTTGAAGTATTCGAGGACGGTCAGGCCTTCCTTGAAGTTCGAAATGATCGGCGTTTCGATGATCTCGCCCGAAGGCTTGGCCATCAGGCCGCGCATACCGGCAAGCTGCTTCATCTGCGCGGGCGAACCACGCGCACCGGAGTGGCTCATCATGTAGATCGAGTTGATCTGCGCTTCCTTGCCGTTATCGTCGATCGGGCGCGACTTGATCTTGTCCATCATGGCGTCCGCCACCTGGTCGCCGCAACGGCTCCAGGCGTCGATCACCTTGTTGTACTTTTCCTGCTGGGTGATCAGGCCGTCCTGATACTGCTGTTCGTAATCCGCGACGAGGGACTTGGTCTGTTCGACCATCGCTTCCTTCGATTCGGGGATTTCCATGTCGTCCTTGCCGAACGAGATGCCGGCCTTGAACGCGTAGCGGAAGCCCAGCGTCATGATCGCGTCGGCGAACAGCACCGTGTCCTTCTGGCCGGTGTGACGGTACACTTCGTCGATCACATCGCCGATATCCTTCTTGGTCAGAAGGCGGTTGACGATGTCGTAGGGCACCTTGTGGTTCTTCGGCAGGCATTCGCCGATCAGCATCCGGCCCGGGGTGGTGACGAATCGCTTCATCTCCACCTTGCCGTCTTCGCCGGTCTGCGGAACGCGGGTGATGATCTTGGAGTGCAGCGTCACCGCATTGGTTTCGAGCGCGTAGTGAATTTCGCTCATGTCGGTGAAGCGCGGCAGCTTCTCGATCTTCTCGCCGTCTTCACCGTCGAGGAATTCGGGTGTGTGCTCCTGGCGTTCCATCGACAGGTAATAGATCCCCAGCACCATGTCCTGCGAGGGCACGATGATCGGCTTGCCGTTGGCGGGGCTGAGGATGTTGTTGGTGGACATCATCAGCACGCGCGCTTCGAGCTGGGCTTCGAGGCTCAGCGGCACGTGGACGGCCATCTGGTCACCGTCGAAGTCGGCGTTGAAGGCCGAACACACGAGCGGGTGCAGCTGGATCGCCTTGCCTTCGATCAGCACGGGCTCGAACGCCTGGATGCCGAGGCGGTGAAGCGTCGGTGCGCGGTTCAGAAGAACCGGGTGCTCGCGGATCACCTCGTCGAGGATGTCCCACACTTCCTTGCGCTCGCGCTCGACCCACTTCTTGGCCTGCTTGAGCGTCATGGAAAGGCCCTTGGCGTCCAGACGGGCGTAGATGAACGGCTTGAACAGCTCGAGCGCCATCTTCTTGGGCAGGCCGCACTGGTGCAGCTTCAGTTCCGGCCCGGTCACGATGACCGAACGGCCCGAATAGTCGACGCGCTTACCAAGAAGGTTCTGGCGGAAGCGGCCCTGCTTGCCCTTGAGCATGTCGGACAGCGATTTCAGCGGACGCTTGTTGGCGCCGGTGATCACGCGGCCACGACGGCCATTGTCGAACAGCGCGTCGACCGCTTCCTGCAGCATGCGCTTTTCGTTGCGCACGATGATGTCGGGCGCGCGCAGTTCGATCAGGCGCTTCAAGCGGTTGTTACGGTTGATGACGCGGCGATACAGGTCGTTGAGGTCGGACGTCGCGAAACGGCCGCCATCCAGCGGCACCAGCGGGCGCAGCTCGGGCGGGATCACGGGGACGACTTCCAGGATCATCCATTCGGGGCGGTTGCCCGATTCGATGAAGCTTTCGACGACCTTGAGGCGCTTGATGATCTTGGCGGGCTTGAGCTTGGACTTGGTGGTTTCCAGCTCTTCCAGCAGATCGGCCTTCTCCTGTTCGAGGTCGAGGTCCATCAGCAGATTCTTGACCGCTTCCGCGCCGATCCCGGCGGTAAAGGCGTCTTCGCCGTACTCGTCCTGCGCTTCGAGCAGTTCGTCTTCGGTCATCAGCTGGTAGCGTTCCAGCGGGGTGATGCCCGGTTCGGTGACGATGTAGTTTTCGAAGTAGAGGACGCGTTCGAGCACCTTGAGCTGCATATCCAGCAGCAGGCCGATGCGCGACGGCAGCGACTTCAGGAACCAGATGTGCGCCACAGGAGCTGCCAGCTCGATGTGGCCCATGCGCTCACGACGGACCTTGGTCACGGTCACTTCGACGCCGCACTTTTCGCAGACGACGCCCTTGTACTTCATGCGCTTGTACTTGCCGCACAGGCACTCGTAGTCCTTCACCGGGCCGAAGATGCGAGCGCAGAACAACCCGTCACGCTCGGGCTTGAACGTGCGGTAGTTGATCGTCTCGGGCTTCTTGATCTCGCCGAAGGACCACGAGCGGATACGCTCAGGGCTGGCGATGCCGATCTGGATCTCGTCGAAGGTTTCCGGCTTGGCGAGCTGGTTGGTGAATTTCGTAAGTTCGTTCATTTCTCACATCCCTTTGAGGGGAAAACAGGGGGCGGAGGGGACGGGCGACCCGCGAAGGGCCGCCCCGCCTCCCGTTATTCAGCCGCGATCTGCATGCCGTCTTCGTCGTCCTCGTCCGCGATGGACTTGAGTTCGACGTTGAGGCCGAGGCTGCGCATTTCCTTGACGAGCACGTTGAAGCTCTCCGGAATGCCCGCTTCGAAGGTGTCGTCGCCCTTGACGATCGCTTCGTAGACCTTCTGGCGGCCGACCACGTCGTCCGACTTGACGGTGAGCATTTCCTGCAGGGTGTAGGCCGCGCCGTATGCCTGCAGCGCCCAGACTTCCATCTCGCCGAAACGCTGTCCGCCGAACTGCGCCTTACCGCCCAGCGGCTGCTGGGTGACGAGGCTGTACGGGCCGATCGAGCGCGCGTGGATCTTGTCGTCCACGAGGTGGTGCAGCTTGAGCATGTAGATGATGCCCACGGTCACCTTGCGGTGGAAGGCATCGCCCGTGCGGCCGTCGAACAGGATGGACTGGCCGTCCGCGTCGAGGCCCGACTTGGTCAGCTGCGCGGTCACGTCGCCTTCGCGTGCACCGTCGAACACCGGAGTGCCCATGGGCACGCCGCGGGTCAGGTTGCCCGCCAGTTCAGCGATCTCTTCGCCCGAGCGGCCTTCGATCGAGTCGTGGTAATCCTCGCCGTAGATCTCCTGCAGCTTCTCCTTGATCGCCGCAGGCGGCTCACCAGGCTCGGCATCGGGGTTCTTCTGGCGCCAGTCTTCCAGCGCATCCTTGATCTGGTGGCCGAATTCGCGGGCCGCCATGCCGAGGTGCGTTTCGAAGATCTGGCCGACGTTCATGCGCGAGGGCACGCCCAGCGGATTGAGCACGATGTCGACCGGCGTCCCGTCGGCGAGGAACGGCATGTCCTCTTCCGGCAGGATGCGGCTGATGACGCCCTTGTTCCCGTGGCGGCCGGCCATCTTGTCGCCCGGCTGCAGCTTGCGCTTCACCGCGACGAACACCTTGACCATCTTGAGCACGCCCGGGGCCAGCTCGTCACCGCGTTCGAGCTTTTCCTTGCGGTCCTCGAACTTGGCGTCGATGCCTTTCACGGCTTCGTCGTACTGGCCCTTGATCGCTTCGATCTGGGCCTGACGATCGTCGTCTTCCACCGCGAACTTGAACCATTCGTGGCGGTCGACACTCTCGATCACCTCGTCGGTGAGCTCGGTGCCTTTCTTCACACCCTTGGGTGCAGCCGAAGCGGTCTGACCGATCAGCATGTCCTTCAGGCGGTTGTAGGTTGCACGGTTGAGGATGGCGCGTTCGTCGGCGCTATCCTTGCGCAGACGCTCGATTTCCTCGTTCTGGATCGCGCGCGTACGGTCATCGATCTCGATCCCGTGGCGGTTGAACACGCGCACTTCGACGACGGTGCCGGCAACGCCCGGCGGCAGGCGAAGCGAGGTATCGCGCACGTCGCTGGCCTTCTCGCCGAAGATGGCGCGCAGAAGCTTTTCTTCCGGTGTCATCGGGCTTTCGCCCTTGGGCGTGATCTTGCCCGCCAGGATGTCGCCCGGATGCACTTCGGCACCGATGTAGACGATGCCCGCCTCGTCGAGGTTGCGCAGCGCTTCCTCGCCCACGTTCGGAATATCGCGGGTGATGTCTTCTGGCCCGAGCTTGGTGTCGCGGGCCATCACCTCGAATTCCTCGATGTGGATCGAGGTGAACACGTCATCCTTCACGATGCGTTCGGAGATCAGGATCGAGTCTTCGTAGTTGTAGCCGTTCCACGGCATGAACGCGACGAGGCTGTTCTTGCCCAGCGCCAGCTCGCCCAGGTCGGTCGAGGGACCGTCGGCGATGACGTCGCCTTCCTCGATCGTTTCGCCCACCTTCACCAGCGGACGCTGGTTGATGCAGGTGTTCTGGTTCGAACGCTGGAACTTCTGCAGCGTGTAGATGTCGACGCCCGACTGGCCGGGTTCGACATCGCCGATCGCACGGATCACGATACGCGTCGCGTCGACCTGGTCGACGATGCCGCCGCGCTTGGCGGTGATCGCCGCGCCCGAATCGCGTGCCACGGTTTCTTCCATGCCGGTGCCGACCCACGGTGCCTCGGCCTTGACCAGCGGCACCGCCTGGCGCTGCATGTTGGCACCCATCAGCGCGCGGTTGGCGTCATCGTTTTCCAGGAACGGAATCAGCGACGCACCGACCGAGACGAGCTGCTTGGGGCTGACGTCCATCAGCGTGATGGTTTCGCGCGGTGCCATCAGGTTGTCGCCGCTCTGGCGGGCGGAAACCAGCTCTTCCACGAAGGTGCCATCGTCGTTCAGCGCGGCAGAGGCCTGTGCAACCGTGTGCTTCTGCTCTTCCATCGCCGACAGGTAGATGACTTCGCTGGTCACCTTGCCGTCCGCCACCTTGCGGTACGGCGTCTCGATGAAGCCGTACTTGTTCACGCGGCTGAAGCTGGCGAGCGAGTTGATCAGGCCGATGTTCGGGCCTTCCGGCGTCTCGATCGGGCAGATGCGGCCATAGTGCGTGGGGTGAACGTCGCGCACTTCGAAGCCCGCACGCTCACGCGTCAGGCCGCCCGGCCCAAGCGCCGACACGCGGCGCTTGTGGGTGACTTCCGACAGCGGGTTGGTCTGGTCCATGAACTGCGAGAGCTGGCTGGAACCGAAGAACTCGCGCACCGCGGCCACGGCGGGCTTTGCGTTGATCAGGTCATTCGGCATCACGGTCGACACGTCGACGCTGCTCATGCGCTCCTTCACCGCGCGTTCCATGCGCAGCAGGCCGACACGGTACTGGTTTTCGAGCAGCTCGCCGACCGAACGCACGCGCCGGTTGCCGAGGTTGTCGATATCGTCGACTTCGCCCTTGCCGTCCTTCAGGCCGACGAGTTCCTTCACCACCGCCAGGATGTCTTCCTTGCGCAGCGTGGTGACGGTGTCTTCGGCGTCGAGTTCGAGACGCATGTTCAGCTTCACGCGGCCGACGGCGGACAGGTCGTAGCGGTCGCTGTCGAAGAACAGGCCTTCGAACAGGGCCTCCGCGGTTTCCTTGGTCGGCGGCTCGCCGGGGCGCATCACCTTGTAGATGGCTTCCAGGCCTTCGTCGCGGTTTTCCGCCTTGTCGACCTGCAGCGTGTTGCGGATCCACGGGCCGGTGTTGACCTCGTCGATGTCGAGCAGTTCGACCTGGTCGACGCCCGCGCCGTCCAGCACTTCGAGGTTTTCGACCGACACTTCGTCGCCCGCCTCGATGTAGATGCGGCCGGTCGATTCATCGATCATGTCGCGCGCGGCGTAGCGGCCGATGATTTCCTCGGTCGGCAGCAGCAGCATTTCCAGCCCGTCCTTGGCCGCCTTGTTGGCGGCGCGCGGGCTGATCTTCTGGTTGGCGGGGAACATTTCCTCGCCCGTGTCGGCGTTGATCAGCGGGAAGGTCGGCTTCGAACCGCGCCATTGTTCGGCGACGAAGGGAATGGTCCAGCCGTCCTTGGCACGCTTCCACACGACGGTGTCGTAGAAGTGATGCAGGATGTCTTCGCTGTCGAGGCCGAGGGCATAGAGCAGCGAGGTGACCGGCAGCTTGCGCTTGCGGTCGATCCGGACGTTGACGATGTCCTTCGCGTCGAATTCGAAGTCGAGCCACGAACCGCGGTACGGGATGACGCGCGCGGCAAACAGCAGCTTGCCCGAGCTGTGGGTCTTGCCCCGGTCATGGTCGAACAGGACGCCCGGCGAACGGTGCATCTGCGACACGATCACGCGTTCGGTGCCGTTGACGATGAACGTGCCGTTCTCCGTCATCAGCGGCATGTCGCCCATGTAGACTTCCTGCTCCTTGATATCGAGGACGGAGCGGGCTTCGGTGTCCTGGTCCACTTCGAACACGATCAGGCGCAGCGTGACGCGCATCGGCGCGGCATAGGTGATCCCGCGCTGGCGGCATTCGGTGGTGTCGTACTTGGGCGGTTCGAGTTCGTAGTCGACGAAGTCGAGTTCGGCGGTGCCGGCGAAATCGCGGATCGGGAAGACGCTGCGCAGCGTCTTCTCAAGGCCCGACACGTAGTCGATTTCCTTGTCGGAGCGCAGGAACTGCTCGTAGCTTTCGCGCTGAACCTCGATCAGGTTCGGCATCTGCACCACTTCGTGGATGTCGCCGAAGATCTTGCGGATGCGCCGCTTGGCGGTGCCCGTCTTGGCCGTGCCCCGCTTCATCGGTGCCTTGCCCTTGACGTCGTCGTTCGCGCTCTTGGTCGCCATAAGTCGAGAGAACCTCTTTTACCGTTCCGCCACGGGCACGATGAGGACACGATGCCCTCGCCCGCACGGGGTTTGAATTTTCGCTGCACGAGGGGGTTGGCCAGAATAAAGGCGGCGATCCGGCAGGCGCGGCATGCGTCTGTCGTCAGGGATGTACCGCCGCGAGGGTCTGGCCGCGCCGCTTCCTTCCGTGGTTCCGAATCTCGCGCGTGATTCGGCCTTGCTCGAAGCTGGCGTGAGCGCGGCATGTAGGAATACGCGGGCGGATTGTCAAAGGAAGCGGGAAATTTTCGTTTATCGATCAGGGTCTTATCGTTTTTCGATATTTATCGTTTGACGATAAGGCGGCGCGCGATTATTGAATATCGATATCGGACAACAAGGAGATCGATAAATGTCAGACTTCACCACCCGCATCACCGCTGCCATCGCCGCAGTCATCATCGCCACCACCAGCATGGCCGCCATCGTCACCGTACCGCCTGCCGCAAATGCCCCGGCGGTCGCCACGGTCGCGTCGCCCGAACTGGCCTGAACCCAAGCAAGAGGGGAATTCACCATGCCCATCCAGAAAGCCGATCCGCTGCTCACCATTGCGAAGATCATCGTCTGGTTCATCATCGGCGTGCTCGCCTTCGCAGCCTTCTTCGTCGCGCTGGGCCTGCCCGCGCTCGCCATCTTCAACGGCAAGGTCGCGGCCGAGCTCGCCGCCAACGACGCACCTCAAAACCTCGTCTGGTACATTGCCGGGCTGCTTGCCGCGGTGCTGTGCCTGCTCGCCCTGGCGCTGCAGTTCTTCCGCCTGCTGCTGCGAATCGTGAACAGCGTGGGCGCGGGCGACCCGTTCGCGCCTGAAAACGGCGACCGGCTGAGCGCGATGGCGTGGCTGATGCTGGCCGTAAACCTGCTGGCCCTGCCGGTGGCGGGACTGGCCGCCTACATCGCCAACACCGCAGGGGAAGACGCCGCAAACGTCGAAGCCAGCTTCGACTTCGGCGGCCTGATCCTGATCCTGACGCTGTTCATCCTGGCCCGCGTGTTCCGCCACGGTGCCGCGATGCGCGAAGACCTGGAAGGAACCGTCTGATGCCACCCCCCACAGACACAAATGACGGAGGAAAGATCATGGTCAAGCTGGACGACCTGCTGCACGAACGCCGCATGACGCTGACCGAACTGGCCGAAAGGGTGGGCATGACGCTGGCCAACCTTTCGATCCTGAAGACCGGCAAGGCCAAGGCGATCCGCTTTTCCACGCTGGAGGCGATCTGCCGCGAACTGGAGTGCCAGCCGGGCGATCTGCTGGGTTACGAACAGGAATAGTTTCGCGAACCGAAATTTCCTGTAGCGCACGGGGTTTGGTCCGCGCTATGCGGTCGCCCGTTGAAAAGACACCTTCACTTTAACAGGGGAATATCAATGAAGAAGATCATCGCAGCCGCCACCGCCACCGTGTTCGCTCTCTCGCTCGCCGCTTGCGACGGCACCAACGAAGAAGCCGGCGAACAGGCCGACGACATGACCGAAGCGCAGGGCGAAGTGCTCGACGCGCAGTCGGGCGTGACCGAAGCCAAGGCCGACATGGCTGAAGAAATGGGCAACGAAGACCAGGCCGAAGCTCTCGAAGAAAAGGCCGACGACCAGGAAGACGCCGCCGACGAGATGTAATCTCGCGTCGGGTTTCGACCGATTTCGCGGCCGTGCAGTCCCCCGGGATTGCGCGGCCGCTTCTTTTGGGGCCGATCGTCTTGCAGACGCCCGATCAGCCCTCGCGGCAGCGAATCCAGTGGCGCTTGCCCTGGTAGGTGACGGATCCGTCGTAGGTTTCGCCATTGCGTACCGCCTTGACCACCGCGACCCGCTCGTTCGCCTGCTCGTCGGTCAGCAGCAGGCGCAGCTCCTCGCCATCGAGCCACCATTGCGGGGCGAGGACCGGGATTTCCCGATCCGCCACGTACAGGCGCTGAGAGAACAGCGACGCACCGGCCGTATGTCCGAAGCCGACCGATATGGTGATGTGCGGATCGGATGCGGTCTGGCAGTCCATGCCACCCGTCGCGTGGGCGGGGCTGGCGAGGAGGCCGAAGGCGGTCGTGACAAGAGCGAACGGGGCGATCAGGTGTTTGCGCATGGCCCGCAAGCTGGCGCGCGCAGGCTGAACCGGCGGTGGATGGCGTGCCTCTTGCCCCGCTTTCGCTTGACTTCGCACAGGCCGACGCTAAGTGCGCCCCCGTTCGCTTGTGGCTTTCGAACCGCTGCGAACATCCGTCCGAGACAGTTGGTGAAGGCAATCGGGCCTTCTTAATTTCCAGCCTAGACGGGGAAACGAGATTTTCGCGGGTTCGCTCACTTCGGTGCGCACCGCAATCAGCATCCCAGTTAGCGGATGCCCTCCTTCCCCATCAAACGGACCCATGGCCCTGCAGCTTTTGCAGCGGGGTCGAACGTGAGCCGGTCGTTCCCGCCTGTGCGGGCTCGGCCATAGTGAAGGAGTAAGCATGGATCGTTCGCAAAAAACCGATGCGGTCGCTCAGCTGAACAACGTCTTCAACGAGGCGGGCGTGGTGGTCGTCACCCGCAACCTCGGCCTGACGGTGGCAGAGTCCACCGATCTGCGCGCGAAGATGCGTGAAGCCGGCGCGACCTACCAGGTTGCGAAGAACCGTCTTGCCAAGATCGCCCTCAAGGACACCGACTATGCAGGTATCGACGAATACCTGACCGGTCCGACCGCTCTCGCATACAGCGAAGATCCGGTCGCCGCGGCCAAGGCCGTGGTGGAGTTCGCGAAGACCAACGACCGCATCGAAGTGGTCGGTGGCTCGATGGGCTCGCAGGTGCTCGACGAAGCAGGTGTCAGGGCTCTCGCCTCGATGCCCAGCCTCGACGAACTGCGTGGCAAGCTCGTTGGCCTGGTCAACGCCCCCGCGACGAAAATCGCGCAGGTCGTCAATGCCCCGGCGAACAAGCTGGCCCGTGTCTTCGGCGCATATGCCGCCAAGGACGCTGCGTAAGACGTTTTTCCGCACGACATTTCCGGCCGCGGCATGAGCCCGGCCACGCTATTATTTGGAGTGAATTATCATGGCTGACATCGCCAAGCTCGTTGAAGAACTTTCGAAGCTGACCGTCCTCGAAGCAGCTGAACTCGCCACCGCGCTCGAAGAAGAGTGGGGCGTGAGCGCCGCTGCCGCCGTTGCGGTTGCAGGGCCTGCTGCTGGTGGCGACGCCCCGGCCGCTGAAGAAAAGGACGAATTCGACGTCATTCTCACCGGCGACGGTGGCAAGAAGATCCAGGTCATCAAGGAAGTCCGCGCCATCACCGGCCTGGGCCTCACCGAAGCCAAGGGTCTCGTCGAAGGCGCGCCCAAGCCGCTCAAGGAAGGCGTCAACAAGGCCGAAGCCGAAGAAATCAAGGGCAAGATCGAAGCCGCTGGCGGCACGGTCGAGCTCAAGTAAGCTTCACGATATTTGCGGGTGTCTTGAAGCGCTCGCAGATGGGAAGGGCGGTGCCGCAAGGTGCCGCCCTTTTCCGTTATCGGAAGGTCGCGCGCTCAGTTCCGGGCCGCTTCGAATTCCTCCGGGCTTCGGAATTTGGCTTTTTCGCAGTCCAGCATGAAACCGTACATCTGGGGGCGAATACGCTCCGCATTATTGCCGTAAAAGTTCGACAGTTCCGACGCGCGGGCAATGACCTTGCTTTCGACTTCCGACGGATCGCGTGCCTTGAGCACGGCGAGATTGAACCACACCGCGCCTTCGTCGTAATAGTCGTCGGGCGACTGGCCGTCCGCCTCGGCAAGCCAGGCACGCAAAACCAGGATGCCTGCGCAGTTTATCGCTTCACCGTAGTGGATCGGCTCTGGCGCAACTGCCGCCGCAGGCATTCCGCAGACAGCCGAAGCGCCCGCCAGCACGAATAGTATTTTCCTTATCATTTCCCGCCTCACTTTGCCCGCAACGGATCGGGCGGGAAAATAGCGCGGCGGTACCGCCAGTCTACTGCCTTTACGATTCGGAGCGGATGGCAAATGACGGGTGCCGCGCCGATTGCGTGAAGTTCAGCTGGTCTGCTGCCGCCCGCGCAGGATGTTGCGGTCCTTGCCTGCGTGCAGATCGCCCTGTTCGATCTGGTCTTCCAGCCGCGCCATGTCGCTTTTGCGATAGTCGCTTTCCAGCTGATCGATCTCGCTTTCGTCGGTGTCGATCTGGCTCAGCGCCGCGCGGCCCATGGCAATCGCCGACTCGCGCAGTTCGCGCACCTGGAAGGCGATGTCCGCCCCGGCCAGCTTCATCACGTGCCGCCGGTCGAACGTGCGCACGAACAGCGCCGCATTGGGAAAGGCTTCGCGCACCGAGGCGAGGAATTCCGCCTCCACCTGATCGCCATCGATGCAGAAACAGATCACCTCCGCCTCGCCCGCGCCCGCCTGGCGCAGCATGTCCATCCGCAGGCCGTCGCCGAAGAACACCTTGATGCCGAACTCCTCGGCAATGTCGATCTGGTCGACCTGCCGATCGATCATGGTCACGTCGAGGCCTGCGGTGGCAAGCATCTGGGCCACGGTCTGCCCGAAGCGGCCGAAGCCGATCACCAGGGCCTGCGCCTCCTGCCCATCCGGCCCTTCGCGCTCTTCGCCGGAGCGGTCGGCGGTTTTGCGCAGACCGGCGGTCGCCATCATCAGGAACGGCGTGGTCGCCATCGACAGGGTGACGATAGCGGTGAACAGGCTGGCAGCTTCGCCATCGATCACCCCGCCCTGCTGCGCCTGGGTGAACAGTACGAAGCCGAATTCGCCCCCCTGGCTGAGCAGCAGCCCGAGCGCGAGCGCGCTGCGCCACGGCAGTTTGACGAGCATCCCGATCCCGGTGATCAGCGCGGCCTTGGTGATCACCAGCGCGGCGGCCATGCCGATCACGAACAGCGGCTGTGCGGCGATCGCTTCCAGGTCCAGCATCATTCCTACGGAAACGAAGAACAGGCCCAGCAGGATCGAACGAAACGGCTCGATATCGGCCTCCAGCTCGTGCCGGTAGGGCGTATCGGCCAGCATCACGCCCGCAATGAATGCGCCCAGCGCGGTCGACAGGCCCAGCGCCTGCATGATCGCGGCAGAGGCAACCACCGCAAACAGCGAGGCGACGACGAACATCTCGCGCTCGCCCAGCCGCCCGATCAGGCGGAACAGCGGGCGCAGCAGGAAGCGCCCGGCCAGCACCAGCCCGACGGTGGCGAGCAGGGTAACGGGCAGCAGCATCCAGCCCGATGCGATCCCGCCTTCCTCCGCCCCCTGCGTTCCCAGCGCGGCGACGATGGTGACCAGCGGGATGATCGACAGATCCTGAAACAGCAGAATCGAAAAAGCTCGCTCGCCCACGGGGGTGCGCAGATTGCCGCCCGATTGCAGCATCGGCAGCACCTGCGCGGTGGAGGAAAGGCCCAGCGACAGGCCCACCGCCAGCGCAGCGGCCAGCGGATAGCTGGTCGCCAGCCAGATCACGCCGGTGATCGCCAGCCCGCACAGCACCACCTGCGACAGGCCCAGCCCGAAGATCGCGGTGCGCAGGCGCCACAAACGGCTCGGCGCCAGTTCCAGCCCGACGACGAACAGCAGCATCACGATGCCCAGCTCGCCGAAGCTCAGCGTTTCCTCGCCATTGCCCGCCAGACCGAGCACCTGCGGCCCGACCAGCGCGCCCGCGACCAGATAGCCCAGCGTGGCGCCAAGCCCCAGTTTCCGGAACAGCAGCACGAACAGCAACGCGGCGGCCAGCAGCACCACCCCGCTTTCGAGCGCGACATGCGCGGAGGCTTCACCATGATCCATGCGCTGTGCTCCTGACGCCTCACCTGTCTGCCAATCGCAATGCCGTGCGCGCTCGCTCTAGGCAAGCGGGCTCGGCCCACATATCCGGGCCGGCTTTTTATGACCGATACCCATCACCTTTCCGGGGCACGTTCCCCCTGGCGCGCCGAGATCGCCGCCACGCTCCGGCTCAGCTGGCCGCTGGCGCTCGCCAACCTGCTGCAGATGCTGACCTATGCGATCGACGTGATCTTCATCGCGCGGCTGGGGGAACAGTCGCTCGCCGCGTCCTCGCTGGTGGTATCGATCTTCGGGCTGATCATGTGGGCGCTATCCTCGATGACGGGGATGGTCGCCGCAGTCATCTCCGCGGAACTGGGCGCACGCGCGCCGGCGCTGCGGCCCGTGCGCCGCGCGACGCGGATGGCGCTGTGGCTGGCGGTGCTCAGCGGGGCGGCGGGGATGATCGTGTGCCTCGGGTTCGAACGTTTCGCGCTGCTCACCGGCCAGGACCCGGCAATCGCCGCGCTGGGGCAAAGCTACATGGTGATCCTCGTCTGGTCGACGATCCCCTTCATCGTGAACAACGTGCTGCGCAGCTTCGTCTCCGCGCTCGACCGGCCGATCTTCGCAACCGCGATCACGGCGGTGGGGATTGGCGTCAACGCCATCGCCAATTACGCCTTCATCTTCGGCAATTGGGGCGCGCCCGAAATGGGCCTGCCCGGCGCAGCGGTGGCCACGCTGTTCACTTCGCTGTTCACGATGGCGGCCTACGTCATCGCGATCCGGCTCGACCGCAAGCTGCACCGCTACCACATCTTCGGGCGCTGGTGGGTGCCCGACTGGCCGGTGTTCTGGCAGATCACCCGCAAGGGTACGCCCATCGCGCTGATGGTGACGGCGGAGGCGGGCGTGTTCGGCGCCGCAGCGTTTCTGATGGGCAATATCGGCGCCGCCCAGCTTGCCGCGCACACCATCGCGCTGCAGATCGCCGCGCTTGCCTTCCAGGTGCCCTTCGGCGTCGGGCAGGCGACCACGATCCGCGTGGGCTATTTCTACGGTGCGCGCGACGGCGCAGGGATGGCGCGCGCGGGCTGGAGCGGCATCGGCATCGCCTTTGCGTTCATGGCCTGCACGGCCAGCGCCATGGTGCTCGCGCCCGAGTATCTGTTGGCGATCTATATCGACCCCTGGACGGCGGCGAATGCGACGCTGGTGCTGTTCGCCACGCGCTACCTCCTCGTCGCCGCAGCCTTCCAGCTGGTCGACGGCGTGCAGGCGGTGGCAGCGGGCGCGCTTCGCGGGTTGCAGGACACGCGCGTGCCGATGTGGATCGCGATCTTTTCCTACTGGGTGCCGGGCTTCGGCCTGTCGCTTACGCTCGGCTTCGCCACCGCGCTGGCGGGCGTCGGCGTGTGGCTGGGGCTGGCGAGCGGGCTGGCCTTTGCCGCCGTGCTGCTCACCTGGCGCTGGGCCCGGCGCGAAGCACTGGGCCTGACGGGCCTGCCGCCCGGCGAGCGCCCTAGGCCGACTGCATCGTGATTTCGCGCTGCGGGAAGGGAATGGAAATTCCGGCATCGTCGAAGGCGGCCTTGGCCGCTTCGGTCAGATCCCACGTCAGTCCCATATAGTCGCCGGTGGCGCACCACACGCGCAGCCCGATGCCGACCGAGGAATCGTCGAGTGAGGCGACGAAGGCCTGCGGCTCCGGATCGTCGAGCACGCGCTCGTCCGCCGCGGCAAGCCCCAGCAGCGTTTCACGCGCCTGCTTCATCGAATCGCCGTAACCGATCCCCACGATCAGCTCGACCCGGCGGATCGGGTGGCGATGCAGGTTGATGATCGGCTGGTTCCACAGCTCCGAATTGGGGACCATCACGAACAGGCCGTCGAATTGCTTCAGCTCGGTGGTGAACAGGCCGATCCGCTGGACGGTGGCGGTGAACTTGTCGACGCTGATCGCCTCGCCCACCACGAAGGGCCGCTGCACCAGGATCATCACGCCCGATGCGACATTGCTGAGCGTGCCCTGGAGCGCGAGGCCTATGGCCAGCGCCATGCCGCCCAGCGCGGCGATGATGCTGGTGGTCTCGACCCCGAACTGGCTCAGCACGGTGACCAGCACCACCGCCCACAGCGCGTATTTGATAATATTGGACAGGAAGTTGGCGATCGTCGGCTCGAACTTGGATGACTTGGCAAGCCCGCGTTCGGCCCAGCGCGACAGCACGCCCGCGATCAGCAGACCGATGATCAGAACGGCGAATGCGCCGATGATCTGCATGATGTTGGCCTGCAGCCAGTCCGTGATGCTCGCCACGAAGCTCAGGTCCACGACGGGCGCGTTATCGGAAGTCGCTGTCGGGCTGGGGGTTTGAGAGGACATGCTGCTCCTGCTAGCTGGGGTCTCGAATCGAATGCTCGGTCGGCCAATAGAGCGGCTGGGCTCCGGAGGCAAAAGCCGCCCCGCCATGCCCGCCTCGCGCGCAGCCACCGGACGCGATTTTTAATCCGTATCACCGCTTGACGCAGGCTGGACGGCTTCACATATGCGCCGTGCTGGCACTCTCTTCGTGGGAGTGCCAACGCCCATTTTTCACCCTAGCAAGAGGTATCAAGCATGGCATTTCGTCCGCTGCACGACCGTGTTCTGGTCCGTCGCATTGAAGCCGAGGAAAAGACCGCCGGCGGCATCATCATTCCCGATAGCGCACAGGAAAAGCCGAGCGAAGGCGAAGTCATCGCCATCGGCGACGGCACCCGTGACGATAACGGCGCGCGCGTCGCGCTCGACGTCAAGGTCGGCGACCGCGTCCTGTTCGGCAAGTGGGGCGGCACCGAGGTAAAGATCGACGGTGAAGACCTGCTGATCATGAAGGAAAGCGACATCATGGGGATCATTTCCTGATCCGCTGATCGCACCGCTTTCTACCAACACCCTCATTTCAGGAGACAATTATTATGGCAGCCAAGGACGTAAAGTTCGGCCGCGAAGCGCGCGAAGGCATTCTGCGCGGCGTCGACACCCTCGCAAACGCCGTCAAGGTCACGCTCGGCCCCAAGGGCCGCAACGTCGTGATCGACAAGAGCTTCGGCGCACCGCGCATCACCAAGGACGGCGTCACCGTCGCCAAGGAAATCGAACTTAAGGACAAGTTCGAGAACATGGGCGCGCAGATGATCAAGGAAGTCGCATCGAAGGCGAACGACGCCGCCGGTGACGGCACCACCACCGCCACCGTGCTGGCCCAGGCCATCGTCACCGAAGGCATGAAGTCGGTTGCGGCGGGCATGAACCCGATGGATCTGAAGCGCGGCATCGACATCGCCGTGACCAAGGTCGTCGAAGACCTGAAGGGCCGTTCGAAGGACGTGTCCGGTTCCGCCGAAATCGCCCAAGTCGGCGTGATCTCCGCCAATGGCGACCGCGAAGTCGGCGAGAAGATCGCCGAAGCGATGGAAAAGGTCGGCAAGGAAGGCGTCATCACCGTCGACGAATCGAAGGGCCTCGAGTTCGAACTCGAAACCGTCGAAGGGATGCAGTTCGACCGCGGCTACCTGTCGCCCTACTTCATCACCAACCCTGACAAGATGACCGTCGAGTTGGATGACCCGTACATCCTGATCTTCGAAAAGAAGCTGTCGAACCTGCAGGCGATGCTCCCGATTCTCGAAGCGGCGGTGCAGAGCGGTCGTCCGCTCCTCATCATCGCGGAAGACATCGAAGGCGAAGCGCTGGCCACCCTCGTGGTCAACAAGCTGCGGGGCGGCCTGAAGGTTGCTGCGGTCAAGGCTCCGGGCTTCGGCGATCGTCGCAAGGCGATGCTGCAGGACATCGCGATCCTTACCAAGGGTGAGATGGTTTCCGAAGATCTCGGCATCAAGCTCGAGAACGTGACGCTCAACATGCTCGGCCAGGCCAAGCGCGTCACCATCGACAAGGACAACACCACGATCGTCGATGGTGCCGGTGACGAAGCCGACATCCAGGCGCGCGTGAACGAAATCCGCACGCAGATCGACAACACCAGCAGCGATTACGACAAGGAAAAGCTGCAGGAACGCCTCGCCAAGCTGGCGGGCGGCGTTGCCGTGATCAAGGTCGGCGGTGCCACCGAAGTCGAGGTGAAGGAGCGTAAGGACCGCGTCGACGACGCGCTGCACGCCACCCGCGCCGCGGTCGAAGAAGGCATCGTCCCGGGCGGCGGTACCGCGCTGCTCTACGCTTCGAAGGCTCTCGAAGGCCTGAAGGGCGACAACGAAGACCAGACCCGCGGCATCGCGATCGTGCGCAAGGCGATCCTCGCCCCGATCCGCCAGATCGCGTCCAATGCCGGTCACGACGGTGCGGTGGTCTCGGGCAACCTGCTGCGCGAAGGCGACGAGACGCAGGGCTTCAACGCCGGGACCGACACCTACGAAAACCTGGTCAAGGCGGGCGTGATCGACCCGACCAAGGTCGTGCGCACCGCCCTGCAGGGCGCGGCCTCGGTCGCCGGTCTGCTGATCACCACCGAAGCGGCTGTTTCCGAAGTTCCGGAAGACAAGTCGGCCGGTGGCGGCATGCCCGACATGGGCGGCATGGGCGGTATGGGTGGCATGGGCTTCTAAGGCCCTCGCCCCAACCAAGCCTGCCGTTACGGCAAGAAAGGCCCCGTCGGAGCGATCCGGCGGGGCTTTTTCGTTGCGCTAACGAAATGTCCGGCGCTGCAGGTCGGCCAGCATGGCAGTGCAGACCACGCCGCCCATCGCGAGACCGGTCCAGGCAGAGTCGCCGGCCCCCTCGCCCATCGCGGATTTCAGGGCGACAACCCACGGGAACCAGTCTGCGTCGCTGGTGCCCGTCATCAGCACCGCAAGCGCCACCAGCGTGCCTGCAATGCCGAGCGAGAGCGGCAACAGGAAGTTCTTCCACCGCAGCGCGACCCACAATTGCAGCGCAAGGATGCAGAAGCTCCCAGCCGTCATCCTGAGCACGAACAGCGCATAATCCTGTAGCTGCAGATCGCCGGTCGGCAGGTTCCCCTTCACCGCGCCGACCGTAAGCCCTGCGAGGATCGCGAAGCAGACCGCAATTGCCGTCATCGCCGCGTGCAGGGGGACGATCACCGTCAGCTTCGCGAGGAAGATCCGCCACCGCGCATAGGGCTGCGTCAGCGTGAAGTCCCAGCCATTATTGCGGTACTCGACATCGCCCATCAGCGTGGCGAGCGTCGCGAGCAGTGTGGGATTGAGGAACATCGCCCACAGGGGAAGGGTCAGCTCGTCGAGGATCTGCGACCACTGCGGCGCCCCATCGCGGCTCGCCAGCGCAAGTGCGATCAGCAGGCCGGGCAGCAGCGGGGGCACGGTGATCAGCAGCACGACCAGCGATCCGCGCAATTTGCGCAATTCGGCTTCGACAAGACGCAGCATCACGCAATCTCCTGTTCCAGTTGGGGCCTTTGGCCCATGGTCTGGCGGTACAATTGTTCGAGTCCCTGCCGCTCCGGTGCGAGCGCACGCACTCCGATCCCTGCGTTCACCAGGCTGCGGTTGATCTGCGCCGGGTCGAAGTCTGCACATTGCTCGCCCGGGACAACGCTCAGATCGTCGGCCCCCGGCCCCGGCGTTACGTCCAGCCCCTGCCCGCGCAGCATCGGGATCGCATCGACCGGGCGATCGACGGTGATCCGTAACCGTGCAGACGTCCCGCGAAGTTCGCTCAGCGTGCCTTGCGCAATCAGCTTTCCCTCGCGCAGCAGTGCGATCCGATCCGCCACCTCCTCCACTTCGCCAAGCAGGTGGCTGGAAAGGAACACGGTGGCATCGATCCGCCGCGGCAGATCGCGGATCAGTTCCCGCATGGCCATGATCCCTTCGGGGTCGAGGCCGTTGGTCGGTTCGTCCAGCAACAACAGTTCTGGCTTGCCCAGCAGCGCGCGCGCCAGCGCCATGCGCTGCTTCATGCCCAGCGAATAGGACCGCACCCGTCGATCCGCCGCGTCCTCCATCGCCACGATGTCGAGCACGCGTGAAATGTCCGCCAGGTCGATCCGCCGCAGGCGGCATGCGAGTTTCAGGTTATCGCGCCCGCTGAGGTGTTCGTAGAGCCCCGGCGTCTCGATGAATGCGCCGATCCGACCCATCAGCGGCTTGCGGTTCTCGGCCAGATCGCAGCCCAGCAGACGGACACTTCCCGCGTCGGGCTTCAGCAGTCCGACCAGCAGTCGCATCACGGTGGTCTTGCCCGCGCCATTCGGCCCGAGGAAGCCGAACACCGAACCGCGTGGCACTGCCAGCGCGACATTGCGGACGACGGGGCTGCCGCCGAGGGACTTTGAAAGGTCGCTCGTCTCGATCGCGTAACTCTGTGGCATTGCCATTGCGCCTCGTATGATTTAACTCTGCCTTAAATATTCACGAGCGACTCGATTTAAGTCAAGGTTAAATTCATGGCATTCCGGCTGCGCCTTTCCGTCTGGCTTTCGACGGCGGTATTCCTGATATTTCTTGCGGCGCTGCTCGTGGAGACGGTCGCCGTGATCATCAACCGGCCCGAGCCGGGATTGACCATGGACACACTCGTGGCGCGCCTGCCGGGCGCGATCTACCTGTACGCGATATGGTCGTGCCGCAGCGCGGCCAGGCGGGTGCAGAAGGGCGCGCGCTTCGGGGACGAAATGCCCGCGCTGCTTGCGCGAATCGGCCTCGCGATTGCAGTGGGCGCGCTGATCGAACTGGCGGTCGGCCCCTGGCTGCTGATCCTCCTCAACGGTTGGCCGGGTCCGATCTTCACCTACGACCCCGCGACCCTCACGCTGGGCGCGGTGGGCGCACTGCTGCTGGTGCTGGCGGGCCTGTGGCGACAGGCGGCAGGCATGGCGGATGAACTGGACGGGTTCGTCTGATGCCCTGCCGGATCACGCTCGATGCCATGCTCGTGAAGCGCGGCCTCACGGGCAAGGAACTCGCCGCGCAGATCGGCATCAGCGAAACGCAGCTTTCGCTGTTCCGGTCTGGCAAAGTGCGCGGGGTGCGCTTTGCAACGCTCAGCGCGATGTGCGCCGCATTGCAATGTCGACCGGGCGACCTGCTGGACTACGACTTTGCCGAGGCCGACCTGCGGCGCGACGACGGCGAATAGGCGTGGCGGGGATACGGCCCGGATAGCCGCACCCCCGCCGGAGTAGGGATCAACCGCCCTTGCGGCTCGCCTCGACGGCGTCGATCGCCGCCTGCGGCCAGGTAACCTGCGTCTGGGTCTGGGGGTTGAACAGGTTGCCTTCGTATTGCGCCGCTTCCGCCGCCGCGATTTCCTCCGCGGTCAGGAATTCGCTCGGTTCGAGCGCGAAGACATCGAGCCCGCGCGCGATCTCGGTCGCGTAGATGCGGCCATCATACCAGTAGGCGCTCCAGTACCCGCCGGTGATCAGCTGATCCTCGTCAACCGGGCCGCGGTCGAAATAGGCGATTTCGAACGGATTGGCCGGGTCGGTGAAATCGATCACGCTGATGCCGCCCTGGTACCAGGCCTGCACGAAGATGTCGCGCCCGGGCACCGGGATGATCGAGCCATTATGCGCGACGCAGTTTTCCTTGTCGCTCTGCGGAGCGGGCAGCTTGAACATGCCGTCGTAGCTGAGTTCGCCGCCATTGATCGAATAGATCGCATCGGCACCCCAGTTGCGCGGATCGCCTGCCTGGCAGCGCGGGCGGCCACCGCCGCCCCATTCGTCGGTGAACAGCACCTTGGTGCCGTCGTTGTTGAACGTCGCGGAGTGCCAGTAGGCAAAGCCCTTGTCGGTCACATCGTCGATCCGCGTCGGCTTGAGCGGGTCGGAAATGTCGAGGATGATGCCGTTGCCCGAACATGCCCCCGCCGCGAGGTTCTTTGCCGGGAACACGGTGATGTCGTGGCACTGGTTGGTGACGTAGGTTTCCTGCGTACCATCGCCGTGGTCGCCGCCGCGCCACAGGCCGGCGATCTGCCCGTCCTTGGCGAAGATGCGCGGCGAATCGATGATCTTGGACGCGCCGGGATTGTCCACCGGGATTTCGATCACATCGATGCTGAACAGGGCGGTTTCGTCGCCCGCCGTGTCGAAGCAGCCGGCCAGCTCTTCGTCGTTGCGCACGTAGCTGGTACCCGAATTGTAGACGACAATGCGGCGGTCGTCGGCCGACACCACGGAGTGGGTGTGGCTGCCGCGGCAAGTTTGCACCAGCCCGACCTGACGCGGGTTGGTGATGTCGGAAATGTCGAAGATGCGCAGGCCGCGGAAGCGTTCGTCGCTCACCCGGCCCTGTACGCCCTGCGAGCCGCAATCGATCCGCGCGCGGCTATCCTGCACGCTCATGATCAGGAGGTCGCCGACGATGGAAACGTCGCCCTGTCCGCCGGGGCAGACCACGGAGCTGACCAGTTTGGGCACGCCGTCGCTGCCAAGCCGATAGGCATTCCAGCCGTGATAATTGCCGGTCACCAGCAGATCGCCGGAGAACGCCATATCGGTGTTGGCAAAGCTGAGCAGCGATCCGCGCTGGCCGAACCGGTCCTTGTTGTCGCCGTCCTCATCGTCTTCGTCCGGTGCATCGCGGGGGTCGGGCCGGGTCACATCGACCAGCTCAGCCTCTTCGCCCTCTTCCTTCTTCGGCTCGATCCGGGGCTGCAGCTCAGCCGGGTTGGCGGGGTCGAAGAAGCCGGTCGGCTTGGGCATGGCGGTGACGAGGCGCAGGTTGGAAATCGCTTCGCCCGCATCGCGGAAACCCGCCGCGAGGCCCGCGCGCGGATCGCTGGAGATCCCGGCCGCGATGGCGTTCATACGGTCGATTTCGGCCTGCTGTTCGTTCTTCACGTCGTTGACGAATTCGAACATCACCGGGTCGTAGGCGGTGCCCGGCTGGCTCAGCAATTCGTCCACCATGTCGGTCGCGCCGCGGTGATGGCGGATCATCAGTTCGAGGAAATAGAGATCGAAATCGCTCCCCTCGAGCGTGGCGAGCCGCGCCATCTGCTCCGGCGTCGCCATGCCCATCGCGGCCATGTGCTCCGCATGGTCCATCCCGGCCATGTGCTGCATCATGGCAGGCTGGCCACGGGCGGACAGCCAGTCGCGCATGAAGGAAATCTCGTCTTCCTGCGATGCAGCGATGCGGCCCGCGATCTTCACCATGTCCGGGTTGCTGGTGCGATCTTCGACCAGCGCGGCCAGTTCCAGCGCCTGCGCGTGATGCGGGATCATCATCTGCATGAAGCGCACATCCGCCGGGGAATAGGCCATGTCGGCGAGGCGCGAGGCGCTCTCTGCATCCAGCGTGCGGTTTTCCGCGCCCGGCGCGCCCGGCTGGATGATCGGCACGTCCTGCGCGGCGAGCGGCGCGGCGATGGTGGCGGCAACGGCCAGCAGGCTGGCGGTGGTGGCCTTGCGGCAGATGGTCCGGCGGATGGTCATTCGGTAACTCCCCTTAGTTGCGCCGGAACTTACCGAAATCGGCGGCGAGGGGAAGAGGCGCCTTGCGCGAAGGTTGCACGCAACAATTTTGGCCTTCGCGTGTTGGTGTCACAAAGGAGAAATGCCTGATGAAATTGCCCCATAATGCCCACGTCGCCGTCGTCGACGGCAACCGCTTCATGTTCCTGCGTAACACCGGTAAGATTTTCGAACCGAAGCTGGAGCTGGTCGAGCAGCCCGATCTCGACGCGAGCAACTTCAGCGCGGGCGTGCGCCACCAGGACGAGTCCGGACAGCGCACCGGGGCTACCGACCTCAATGAACTGGCCCATGGCGCGGCGGTAGCCGAATGGCTCAACGCAAAGGCCGTTTCGGGCGATGTTTCGCAGCTGCTGGTGGTCGCGGATCCAAAGACCCTGGGCGAAATGCGGCGCCACTATCACAGCGAGCTGGAAAAGACGCTGGTTGGCGAACTCGACAAGACGATGACCGGCGAACCGCTTGAAAAGATTGCTTCGGTGATCGCGGAAAGCTGATCCGTTCCCGCCCGGTCCTCAATCCACCGCAGGATTTGCAAGACCTGTCGTGCCAATCTCGTGCAGGCACCGATTTATGCTTGAGGCCTCGTTAAGGCCAGGCATTAATGGTGCGCACACGAGTCACAGGCTAGGGACGGGGTCATGCTTAGGACACTTGGGACGAAATTCGCATTGGTGCTGGCAGCGGCCGCACTTCCGCTTTCGCCGGTTGCGGCGCAGAATGCGGGGGGCGTGCCGCTCGAAGCCCAGTTCGACGATATGTTCGGCACCCAGGTCCGCGCCCCGCAGACCTTCGAAGCCGTTTACGATACCCCGTTCGAACGCCAGCTGGCCAATCTGGCCGATGGGTCGAACGGGCGTATCGGCGTCTATGCGATCGACCTGACGACCGGAAAGGAGGTCGGCGTGCTCGCCGATCAACGTTTTCCCATGGCCAGCACCAGCAAGGTGGCCATCGCGGCGACCTTCCTTGCCGGGGTGGATCAGGGCCGCTGGAGCCTGACGAGCGTGTACGAGCTGCCCGGCCGTGGCACCTATATTTCGGCGCGCGAGCACCTCGATCTGATGATCAGCCGCAGCTGCAACGATTGCACCGATGCGCTGCTCAAGGCGGTTGGCGGGCCGCACGCGGTCAATGCCTGGATGCGCCAGGCCGGGATTTCCGATTTCCAGCTGACCCGCGACATCGCCACGCTGGTGCGCGAGGATGGCCGGGTCGATCCGGCTTCGCAGATCGCTTTCGAAGACAGCGCCACGCCGCGCGCTATGGGCCGCCTGCTGGCGGGAATCTATCAGGGCCTGTGGCTCAGCCCGCAGTCTCGCCAGGTGCTGCTCAGCGCGATGGAATCGACTGTCACCGGGAAGCGCCGGATGACCTCGGCCCTCCCGTCGAGCGCGAACCTCGCCCACAAGACCGGCACCTTGAGTCGGACGGCGAGCGACATCGGAATTTTTTATACCCCGGACGGTCGCCCGGTCGCCGCGGCGATCTACGTTACCGGGCAGAGCGCATCGATGGCGATCGAGAATGGCAACCGGTCGGAAAAGCTGGCGGCGCGTCGCCTGCGTGACGAGCGGATCGCGTCGATCACCGGTGCCCTGTATCGCGGCTTCGGCCAGGCGCCGGTCGTCGATGGCCGGGTCTGGGCCTCGGCCGAATATGGTGTCGGCGGACAGCAGTAATTTACCGACCGACTTCGGTTACAGGGTGACATAAAGAAAGGGCGGCGCCGCGAGGCACCGCCCTTCTTTTGTTTACCGAAGGAAGCCTGCCTTAGTCGTTGGCGGCTTCGGTTTTGGTTTCGCCTTCGATGTTGGCTTCGGCTTCGGTGGTCGCTTCTTCGACTTCCGCGCCGGCGTTGTCCATGGCTTCGCCGGTGTCGTTGGCCGCGTCTTCCATGGTGTCGCCCATGGCGTCAACGTTCGCTTCGGTGTCAGCGGCAGCCGAATCCATCGTGTCTGCGGCGTTGTCTTCGGTCTGCTCGGAGCAAGCTGCGAGGCCGAGAGCGGAAACGGCGATGGCCGAAGCGAGAACGATCTTGCGCATAATGTCAGTCCCTTTCAAAATGTGATCCTGCCGCAGCTTTGAAGCGGCGGGATGAAACCCCCGTCCCGCGGCGGCTTCTGCTGCCTAAATAGTGGCGAGATTGTGTCAATGCAAGCCCAATTTGGGCATGGGGACACTTTTTCGCCTTTTTCTGGTCATTTTCTGCGGCGAAGCAGGCTGACGCGCCGCGGGCCCGCTGCTAGCAGGGGCCATGGCCGATAAGCACCACCTCTATCTCGTCGATGGCTCCGCCTATATCTTTCGCGCGTATCACCGGCTGCCGCCGCTGACCAATCCCGAAGGAACGCCGGTCGGTGCAGTGTATGGTTACACCACCATGCTGTGGAAACTGGCCGAGGATCTGGACAAGGCGGACGGCCCGACGCATCTCGCCGTGGTGCTCGACAAGTCGAGCCACAGCTTCCGCAACGAGATCTACGATCAGTACAAGGCCAACCGGCCCGATCCACCGGAGGATCTGGTGCCGCAATTCCCGCTGATTCGCGACGCCACCCGCGCGTTCAGCCTGCCGCTGATCGAGGAGCCGGACGTCGAGGCGGACGATATGCTCGCCTCCTACGCCCGCACAGCCGCGGCCAAGGGGTGGGACGTCACCATCGTATCGTCTGACAAGGATCTGATGCAGCTGATCGGGACCAGCGAACAGGGCGGCACGATCGACATGCTCGACACGATGAAGAGCGCGCGCATCGGCCCGGCGGAGGTCGAGGAGAAGTTCGGCGTGGCACCCGAGCTGGTGGGCGACGTGCTCGCGCTGATGGGCGATTCGGTGGACAATATTCCCGGCATCTTCGGCGTCGGCCCCAAGACCGCGAGCAAGCTGATCCAGGACCACGGGTCGCTCACCGCCGCACTCGACGCCGCAGCGGACATGAAGAAGAGCAAGCTGAAGGAACGCCTGCTCGAACATCGCGCCGATGCAGAGCTCAGCCGTGTGCTGGTGACGCTGAAGGAGGATTGCGCGCTGCCGATCGCGATCGAGGATATGAAGATCGCGGCGATCCCGCCCGAGCCGCTCGCCGAATTCCTGACCGCGCATGGCTTCACCAGCCTGCTGCGCCGGCTGGAGGGGGGCACCAGCGCGCCCGGCCCGAGCACCCAGCTGCATCCGGCCAAACCACAGAATCAGGGCGAGGCCCATGCGCCGCAGGGCAATCGCCAGCCGCTGCCCGAGATGCCCGCGATCGACCGCGCGGCGTACGAGTGCGTGCAGTCGCAAGACCGTCTCGACGCGTGGATCGCGAAAGCCACTGCCGCGCGGCTGGTGGCGGTCGATACCGAAACCAGCGCGCTCGATGCGATGCAGGCGGACCTTGTCGGCATCAGCCTTGCCACGGGCGCGGGCGAGGCCTGCTACATCCCGCTGGCACATTACAGTTCGGACGGCGGCGGCGAGGATATGTTCGCCCAGAAGCCGGACCAGATCCCGCTCGACACCGCACTGGCGAAGCTCAAGCCGCTGCTCGAAAGCGAGGCGGTGCTGAAGATCGGGCAGAACATCAAATACGATCTCAACGTACTCGCCCGGCACGGGATCGACGTTGCGCCGATCGACGACACGATGATCGTCAGCTTCGCGCTCGATGCCGGGCGTTCGCAGGATGGGATCGGCGGCGGCCACGGGATGGACGAGCTGGCCCAGCGCCACCTCGGGCACACTTGCCTCTCGTTCAAGGACATCTGCGGCACCGGCAAGAAGGCGATCCCCTTCGGTCAGGTGCCGCTCGACCGTGCGACCGAATATGCCGCCGAAGATGCCGAGGTGACCTGGCGGCTGCATCGCCATCTGAAGCCGCGGCTGGCGCTGGAGGGCGGAACGCGCATCTACGAACGCGTCGACCGTCCGCTGATCCCGGTGGTCGCACAGATGGAGCGCCATGGCATCAAGGTGGATCGCACGGCGCTCGCCAGCCTGTCGGAACGGTTCGCGGTGGAGACCGCGCGGCTGGAAGGCGAGATCCACGCGATCGCCGGGCAGGAATTCAGCGTCGGCAGCCCCAAGCAGCTGGGCGAAATCCTGTTCGAGAAGATGGGCTACAAGGGCGGCAAGAAAGGCAAGAGCGGCCAATATTCGACCGACCAGTCCGTGCTCGAAAAGCTCGATGCCACGGGCGCGCCGATCGCCACCAAGGTGCTCGAATGGCGCCAGCTGACCAAGCTCAAGTCGACCTATACCGATGCCCTGCAGCAGGCGCTCAATCCGGCAACGGGCCGGGTGCACACATCCTACAGCCTCGTCGGCGCGCAGACCGGTCGGCTTTCCAGCACCGATCCCAATTTGCAGAACATCCCGGTGCGAACGGAAATCGGGCGCGAAATCCGCCAGGCCTTCGTGGCGGACGAGGGCAATGTCCTGCTTGCGGCGGACTATTCGCAGATCGAGCTGCGGCTGGCAGCGCACATGGCCGATGTCGGCCCGCTGCGCGAAGCCTTCGCAGCGGGCGAAGACATTCACAACCGCACCGCGCAGGAAATGTTCGGCGAGGTCGACCGCGATACCCGCGCGCGCGCCAAGACGATCAACTTCGCAATCCTCTACGGTATTTCGCGCTGGGGGCTTGCCGGTCGCCTCGGGATAGAGGCGGACGAGGCGCAGGATCTGATCGACATCTATTTCGCACGCTTCCCCGGCATCCAGCGGTATATCGTCAGCACGCTGGAGAGCGTGCGGGAACGCGGCTATTCGCAAACGCTGTTCGGCCGCAAGACGTGGTTTCCGCGGATCAATTCCAAAAACCAGGCCGAGCGGCAGGGCAGCGAACGCGCTGCGGTCAACGCACCGATCCAGGGCACCAGCGCGGACATCATCAAGCGCGCGATGGCGCGGATGGGTCCGGCGCTGGCCGATGCAGGCCTGCGCCCCGGCGAAGCGGACGGCGTGCGCATGCTGCTGCAGGTGCACGACGAACTGGTGTTCGAGCTGCCCGAAGGGCTGGTCGAGCAGGCGCGCCCGGTGATCGAGCGGACGATGGCACAGGCGGCCACCCCTGCGATTGATCTGTCGGTGCCGCTCGGCGTGGATATCGGCACCGGGCAGAGCTGGGACGACGCGCATTGACGGCGCCGTCGTCACCCCGCCCCGCCCCGTTTCGCGTCTTCATCCGCCGGTGGTTCAACTGGCTGGTGCTGGGCGCGATGGCGGGCGCGATACTGGGCGCGATCATCCTGCTGCTGTCGACCGGTGCGGCCGAGCGGGCCGAACGCAACCAGGTGGAACGCGAGGGCGAAATCCTGCTGGTGCTCGATCGGATCGAGCGCGCGACCCTTTCTGCCGAAAGCGCGCAGCGCGGCTATTTCATCACGCTGAACCCGCGCTACCTCGAACCCTATCGCTCTTCCCGCGAAACCGCTTCCGACGCGCTGGGCAGGCTCGACCGGGTACTGGGGCCGAACCCAACGCAGGAACAGGAAAGGTACCACGCCGAAATCGTCGAGGCGTTCGGCGACAAGTTCAGCGAACTCGACGACACCATCGCCCAGCTCGAAAACGGCCAGTTGCGCGACGCGCAGCGGCGCATCCTCGAAGGGGATGGTTACGACGCGATGCAGCGCCTGACCGCCGCCATCGACAGTCTCAGCGCGATCGAAGACCGGCTGGTGGTCGTCCAGAGCGCACGCGCGCAGGCCGCCGAGGCGCGGATACTGCCCGCGCTGGGCCTGCTGCTGCTGCTGCTGGTAAGCGCGATGGTGCTGGGTGGAGTGCTGGTCGCCCGCGCCGCGCAGGCGGAGACGGAGGCGGCGCAGGCCCGCGAGCTGGCGATCGCGCGCGACCGCGCCGACCTGCTTGCGCAGGAGCTGAACCACCGGGTCAAGAACCTGTTCGCAATGGTGCTGGCCATCGTCCAGATGAGCGCGCGGGATGCCAGCGACGTTGGCGCCTATCGCGATCACATCGCATCGCGCATCCGCGCCCTGCTGACCGCGCACGAGGTCACGCAGGGGCACGGCACCGCGGCCGACCGGCTTGCCCGGCAGGACGGCGCATCGGTGGAGGCGTTGGTGAAGGCCACGGTGGAGCCGCATGTTTCGGACGCCAAGCGGATCGCGCTGGAGGGCGCGGACGTGACGATCGATCGCATCCAGGTCACCCCGCTGGGTCTGGTGCTGCACGAGCTGGCGACAAATGCGGTGAAATATGGCTGCTGGCAGGACGAAGGCCTGTTGACGGTGCGCTGGCAGCAGAAGGGCGACCTGCTGCATCTGGAATGGCAGGAAAGTCGCGATTCGGCGCTGGCCCCGGAAGGCGCAGAAGATGCCCCGCAGTCCGGTTCGCAGGGCGGTTTCGGCAGCACGCTGATGATCGGCGCGGCGCGGCAGCTGGGGGGCGAGATCGAGCGTACCTTCGGCCCGCGCGGGGTCACGGTGAGCATCGCGTTTCCCGCCCATCCTACTTCGGGCGCGGCTTGAAGCGCCCTCGCGCGCGCAATAGGTGCCGGGCATGACGATCGCGAGCATCCGCACAATGTTCGATCCTGCAAGCTGGCAGGTTCCAATCGACGCGCTGCTGATTGCGGCGGCGCTGATCGGCTTTGCGGTGGTCGTTGCGCTGCTGGTTCACCGGTTCGCCTTCGCCGTGCTGCGCCGCGCCATCGCCCACGGCCCGGCGCGCCACGGCCAGCCGATGCTGGATGCAATACGCGCGCCATCGCGCTGGCTCGCGGTCGCAATCGCAATCTCGGCGGCGGCAGACCGGGCGGCACTGATCCGCCCCACGTGGGAAGCCCTGTCTGACTTCATTGCGCCGATCATCTTCGGCTGGCTCGCGCTCGCATTCATAACCGGCTGGGCCGCCGCGCATGAGCAGCGTATGGAATCTCGGCTCGACCCGATCCACATGCGCAGCCGCAAGACGCGGATCGAGATTTTCCGCCGCACCGCCTCCAGCCTGATCATCGTCATCACGATTGCGCTGGTGCTGCTGAGCATTCCCGGGGTGCGGCAGGTCGGGGTGACCATGATGGCCTCGGCCGGGCTCGCCGCGCTCGCCATCGGCGCCGCCGCGCAACCCGCGCTCAAATCGCTGATCGCGGGCATCCAGATGGCGCTGACCGAACCGATCCGCATCGGCGATATGGTGGTGGTGGACGGGGTGACGGGCCGGGTCGAGGAGATCCGCATGACCTTCGTCATGGTCCGCGTATGGGACGAGCGCGTGCTGGTGGTGCCGACGGGCAAATTCTTCGAGGAAAGCTTCGAAAACTGGTCCCGCTCCGCCGACCGGCTGACCGGGGTGGTGATGCTTAACCTCGATCCGATCGCCGATGTGCCGCCGATCCGCCAGGCGTTTCTCGATTTCCTGAAGGATCACGCGTTGTGGGACGAACGCGATGCAGCGGCGCTGGTGACCGAGGCTCATCCGGAAAGCATTGCGCTGCGCCTGTCCATGACCGCGCAGGATATCAGCGAGGCGTGGACCCTGCGCTGCGAAGTGCGCGAATACATGCTGCAATGGCTGAGAGAAAACCAGCCGGAGGCGCTGATCCGCCACCGGCTGGAAGTCGAAGCCGCGAACGAACGGGGCGGCTAGGCCCGCGTCCCCGCGCTCATCCGTTCGGGCCGGGATAGCGCCGTTCTATTCGCCGTGCTTCGATTCGCGCGTCGATTCGACCATGCCTTCGCTGATGAAGCCGATCGGCATCGGATCTGCCGCCCGTTTCTTCAGCTCGCCGCGCATCTTCTTGTACTCGGCCTCCATCTTGGGCGTCACCGAAGCGCGGCTGTCCTTCAGCGCCTCGGTAAAGTCCGCCATGGTGACCTCCTGCACGTCGGCACCGGCGCGGTGCAGCGCGACAAGGCCTGCGCGGCGCACGACGTCCTCCAGATCGGCGCCGGTGAACCGCTCGGTCTCCTTGGCGACCTTGCCCAGATCGACGTCGCCGGCCAGCGGCATGTTGGCGACATGGATGCCCAGGATCTGCTCGCGGCCCTTGGCATCGGGCGTGCCGACATAGACCAATTCGTCGAACCGGCCGGGGCGCAGCAGCGCCGGATCGACCAGCGTCGGGCGGTTGGTCGCGCCGATCACCACGACAGATTGCAGGTCCTCCAGCCCGTCCATTTCGGCCAGGATCGTGTTGACCACCCGGCCGCTCACCTGTGGCTCGCCCAGCGAACCACCGCGTGCGGGCACCAGACTGTCGATCTCGTCGATGAACAGCACGCACGGCGATACCGCGCGGGCGCGGCGGAACATGCGCGCGATCTGCTGCTCGCTTTCGCCGTACCACTTGGAGAGCAGGTCGGACGACTTCATCGAGATGAAGTTGGCGTCGGCTTCCTTGGCGACGGCCTTGGCCAGCAGCGTCTTGCCCGTGCCCGGTGGGCCATAAAGCAGGAAGCCCTTGGCCGCCCGGATACCCAGCCGGTGGAAGGCATCGCGGTTCTTGATCGGCAGCTCGATCCCTTCCTTCAGCTTCTCGATCGCATCGTCGATCCCGCCGACATCGTCCCACCCGATATCCGGCACCTGCACCATCACCTCGCGCATCGCCGAAGGCTGGATGCGCTTGAGGGCGGAGAGGAAATCGGCCCGGCCGACATGCAAATTTTCCAGCACTTCGGTGGGGATGGTTTGCGCGTCGAGATCGATCTGCGGCATGATCCGGCGCACCGCATCGATGGCCGCCTCACGCGCCAGCGCGGCAATATCCGCCCCGACAAAGCCGTGGGTAACCTTGGCCAGTTCTTTCAGATCGACGCCTTCGCCAAGCGGCATGCCGCGCGTGTGGATGGCGAGGATTTCGCGCCGCCCGTTCTCGTCCGGCACGCCGATCACGATCTCGCGATCGAACCGGCCGGGGCGACGCAGCGCCTCGTCGATCGCATCGGGACGGTTGGTGGCCGCGATGACGACGATGTTGGTGCGCGATTCGAGGCCGTCCATCAGCGTCAGCAGCTGCGCAACGAGGCGCTTCTCCGCCTCGCCGGGCACGCTGTCGCGCTTGGGCGCGATCGAATCGATCTCGTCGATGAAGATGATCGCGGGCGCGTTCTGGTTCGCGTTGTCGAACACCTCGCGCAGGCGCTTTTCGCTCTCGCCATAGCCTGAGCCCATGATCTCGGGCCCGTTGATGGCGAAGAACTCCGCATCGCTTTCGTTCGCGACCGCCTGCGCCAGCCGGGTCTTGCCGGTTCCCGGCGGGCCGTGCAGCAGCACGCCCTTGGGCGGATCGACGCCAAGGCGGGTAAACAGTTCGGGGTAGCGCAGCGGCAGCTCGACCATTTCGCGCAGCTGCTGGATCGTTTCCGAAATGCCGCCGACATCGTCGTAATTTACGACGGAGCGGCCCGCAGTCGGCTCCTCGAAATCGGGGCGCAGCTCGATCTCGGTGTTCTCGTCGATATGGACGATGCCCTTGGGCGCGGTGCTGATCACGCGCAGGCGGATCTGGGTCAGCGCGTAGGCGGGCGCGTTGAACATGCGCTGCACTTCGGGCGGCATGTTCTGCACCGGCTGCTGGCCGGTGGTCGCCACCAGATCGCCGCTGACGATCGGCTTGCGGAAGAAATTGCGCTTGAGCGCCTGCGCGGGCCCCTGCAGCCGCATCTCGCGGCTGGCCGGGGCAAATACCACCCGCGTCGCCGGGCGCGAGCGTGCGACTGCGATCGTCACATGCTCACCCGATCCGACCTCGGCATTGGCGCGCTGCAGGCCGTCTAGCCGCACCACGGACAGGGCCTGGTCCTCGTCATAGGCGGCCATTGCGATGGCGGCGGTGGCCCGTTTGCCCGACAGCTGGACGACGTCGCCTTCGGTCACGCCGAGCGATTGCATCGCGCTGCGCGGAAGCCGGGCGACGCCGCGCCCGCTTTCTTCCTGACGCGCGGCCGCCACCTGAAGTCGAACGGTCTTTTCCTCGGTTGCGGCTTCGCTGTCTGCCATGGGCTTATTCTCTCCAAATTTGCGGCGCGGCGGGACGAACCGCCGGGCATGGCGGCCTAGATAGGTCGCGGTTGCAATTATGGAATGGCCAAGCGCGGGCAAGGGTCCGATGACGCAGGCTGGATCTGCGCCGGACAAGAAAAAACCCGGCTGGCGAACCAGCCGGGTATGTAGTTTGGGAGAGGATGCCTGAAAGGCGCTATTGTTGTGGCGCAGCACAGATTCTTTCGCAAGTGCGAAAAGTTCATGGCGACTTGCAAGGAATGCAACTTGCAGTTTTTACCTGATTTCTGAGGCGTATGCGCCTCCATCCTCCACCAATGCAAGCCTCGGCGTTACGCACGAAAGAGTTTTTGTGTGCGTTGCAACATGGGATTGGCCCCCGCGAGCGCGAATCGGGCTGACTGCGAAAAGACCGCAGGCCAACCATTCGCCCGGCGCCGGTCGCCGACCAATCATCTGTCCCTTCCTTGCTGGTGACAGGAAGGGCAGGAGCGAATAGAGCGATGCCACAAACCGGGTGCCCCGTGCGGGACCAGCGTCCGAGGATCGATTGAAAATGCAGAAACTCTACCCCGATGCCGCCGCCGCCCTGGAGGGTGTGCTCAAGGATAATATGCTGATCGCCAGCGGGGGCTTCGGCCTTTGCGGAATTCCCGAAAGGCTGCTCGATGCGATCCGCGATAGCGGCGTGACCGGGCTGACCTTTGCCAGCAACAATGCCGGGATAGACAACGAAGGCATCGGCAAATTGCTGCGGACCAAGCAGGTGAAAAAGATGATCTCCAGCTATGTCGGCGAGAACAAGGAATTCGAACGGCAATTCCTGGCGGGCGAGCTGGAGGTCGAATTCTGCCCGCAGGGCACGCTGGCCGAACGCATGCGTGCGGGCGGCGCAGGGATTCCCGGCTTCTACACCAAGACCGGCGTCGGCACGCAGGTTGCCGAAGGCAAGGAAGTGAAGCAGTTCGACACCGGCGAAGGCCCGGAAGACTACATCCTCGAACATGGCATCTTCGCCGACCTCGCGATCGTGAAGGCGTGGAAGGCGGACGAGACGGGCAATATCATGTTCCGCAAGACTGCGCGCAATTTCAACGTGCCCGCTGCGACCTGCGGCAAGGTGTGCGTGGTCGAGGTAGAGGAAATCGTGCCCGCCGGATCGCTCGATCCCGACAGCATCCACCTGCCCGGCGTCTTCGTGCAGCGGATGATCGTGGGCGCGCCCTACGACAAGAAGATCGAATTCCGCACCGTGCGCGAGGCTGCCTGAACGGGCGATCCGCCGATGAAGCGTTTTCTCGCCCTGTCCCTCTTGCTGCTCGCGGCCCCCGGCATGTCGGGCTGTGTCGCGCTGGCGGTGCCCGTCGCGACCGGACTGGTGATGGGCGGCCGGATGCAGGACGACGCGAAGGATAAGGCCGGGCGGACCAATCCGGCAACTGCGCCATCCCCTGCTCCGCTGGCGCAGGGTGCCGCAACGGCCAGCGGGGCACGCGCGGCCATCGCAGACCCGGACGCGGCGCGCGCTCTTCCGGGTTCGCCGGAGGAGGCTCAGGTCGCCGCGCTATCCTCGGCCGGCGCGGTCACGCTCGCACCTTTTTCCGAAATGCCGCCACCCTCGGGTGCCAGCCCGGCTGCTGGCGGGATCTATTCCGATCTCTTCGCCAAGGTTACCGCGATCGCGCAGCGCGACCCGTTTTCCCAGGAAGCGCGCCTGTCCGCGTTCCTTGCCGATCCAGCGGAACTGAAGCCGGAGCGTGCGGAATGCGCCTTTGCGCAGACCGCGGTGCTGGTCGACCTCGACCCCGGCGATGGCGAAGCCCCGCTGGAAGATGGCATCGCCGCGCCCGAACAGCTCGCCCGTGTGCTCGCCACCCTGCGCGCACAGGAAGTCGCGGTGCTGTGGCTGTCGCGCCATACCGCGGCGCGCGCCGGTGCGGTGCGCCGTGCGCTGCTGCGCAGCGGGCTGGACCCGCAGGGGCGCGACGAGCTTTACCTTGTGCGCTACGAGGACGAATCCAAGGCGACCCGCCGCGCCGATGCCGCGCGCGATTTCTGCATCGTCGCCATTCTGGGCGACCAGAAGCGCGATTTCGACGAGCTGTTCGGCTTCCTGAAGAATCCCGACGCGGCCTTTGCGCTCGACAGTCTGCTTGGCGAGGCCTGGTTTATCGCACCCGCCCCGCTCATCTCCACATCCCCTCCTGAAGAAGGCTGACACCATGACCGACCAACCGACCGGCTGGACCCGCGATGAAATGGCGGCACGCGCCGCGCGCGAGCTGGAAGATGGCTATTACGTCAATCTCGGCATCGGCATTCCCACGCTGGTCGCCAACCACATTCCCGAAGGAATGCACGTAACCCTGCAGAGCGAGAACGGGATGCTGGGCATCGGGCCCTTCCCGCTCGAAGGCGAGGAAGACGCCGACCTGATCAACGCGGGCAAGCAGACCATCAGCGAGCTTGAACACAGCGCCTATTTCGACAGCGCGACCAGCTTCGGCATGATCCGCGGCGGGCATATCGACCTGACCGTGCTCGGGGCGATGGAGGTGGCGCAGAACGGCGACATCGCCAACTGGATGATTCCGGGCAAGATGATCAAGGGCATGGGCGGCGCGATGGATCTGGTCGCGGGCGTCAAAAAGATCATCGTGGTGATGGACCACACCAGCAAGCACGGCGACCCCAAGTTCATCCCCGAATGCAGCCTGCCACTCACCGGCACCAATGTGGTGGACATGATCATCACCAATCTGGGCGTGTTCCAGCGGCCCGACCACGACAGCGCGTTCCGGCTTATCGAACTGGCGCCCGGCGTGACGGAAGAGGACATCGCCAAGAGCACCAGCGCGCAATACGAGGTCGCCCTGGCCGCGGCATGATGAAGCGGGGCATCGCACTCGCTGTTGTGATCGGCATCGTGGCGGTGGGCGTGGCCATAGCCTTCACCTCGCCGCCCAAGCTGCTTTCCATCTACGATGCGGTTTCCGGTGGTGGAAAGGGCGTGCAGCGTACGGGTTCCGCCGTCGCGTTTGGCGGGCACGGGCAGACGCTGGATGTGTGGGCACCCGATCAGTCATCGCAAAGCCCGCGACCCGTCGTGGTGTTCTTCCACGGCGGCGGCTGGGTGAAGGGTGACCGCGATGCCTATGCCTTCGCCGGGCGCGCTCTGGCGAGCCGGGGTTTCGTCGTCGTCATCCCCGACTACCGCAAAGTGCCGCAGGTGCGCTTTCCGGCCTTTATCGAGGACGGAGCCGAGGCGGTGCGGTGGACGCGCGACAATATTCGCCGCTTCGGCGGCGATCCAGATCGCATCGCGCTGGCGGGCCATTCGGCAGGCGCGCATACCGCCGTCACGCTGGCGCTCGATCCGCGCTGGCTGGAGGCTGCGGGCGTCGCGCCCGGCGCGGTGAAAGCCGCCATCGGCCTGTCCGGGCCTTATGACTTCTACCCGTTCGACAAGAAACGCTCGATCGATGCGATGTCGCAGTGGCCGACGCCGCGCGACACGCAGCCCATCGAATTCGCGCGCGCCGATGCGCCGCCGCTGTTGTTGGTGACCTCGAGCGAGGACACCGTTGTTCGCCCGTACAATACGGAGAACCTCGCGGCGAAGCTGCGCGAACTCGGCGCGCCGGTGGAGGCGGAGAACTACGAGGGGTTGAGCCACGAGGAAGTGGTCATGGCACTGTCAAAGCCGTTTCGCGGCATGGCCCCGGTGCTCGATCGAAGCGTGAGCTTCCTCGAAAGCGCGATGTGAACCGCCCGGCTTGACCTGCGCACCCCACTGGCCCAGCGAAGCGGCCATGTGGCTCGAAAATCCCCGCAACCCGAATGCACCACTGGCAGGTCTCAAGGTGCTCGAACTCGCGCGCATTCTCGCCGGGCCTTTCGCCGGGCAGACACTGGCCGACCTAGGCGCAGCCGTCATCAAGGTAGAGGCGCCCGAGGGTGATGGCACCCGGCAATGGGGGCCACCGTTCGTGGAGCGCGAGGATGGAGCGCGCGAGGCGGCCTATTACCACGGCTGCAATCGCGGGAAGCGCGGCATCACCGCCGATTTCCGCAATGCCGACGATCTCGCCCGCGTGACCGCGCTGGCGGGTGAAGCCGACGTCGTGCTGGAGAATTTCCTGCCCGGCAAACTGACCAAGTTCGGGCTCGACTATGCCAGCCTTTCGGCCAGCAACCCCGGCCTCGTCTATTGCTCGATCTCCGGCTTCGGGCAGGACGGCCCGCGCCGCGACGAACCGGGCTACGACTTCGTGATCCAGGCGATGAGCGGGTTCATGGCGCTGACCGGGGAGCCCGACGGCGAGCCAATGAAGCACGGCATGTCGATTTCTGACCTGTTCTGCGGGCTCTATTCGACCATCGCGATCCAGGCCGCGCTGGCGATGCGCGCGCGCAGCGGAACCGGCCAGCATATCGATATGGCGCTCTACGATTGCTCGGTCGCGCTGCTCGCGCATCAGGCGCAAAGCTATTTCGCGACCGGTCAAAACCCGCCGCGCATGGGCAATATGCACGCGCAGGTCAGCGCCTATGGCGTGTTCCCGACCAGGGACGGGCCGGTGGTGCTCGCCCCTGCGAACGACCGGCTGTTCCGCAAGCTGCTGGAAGTGTTCGAACGGCACGACCTGCTGGGCGACGAACGTTTTGCCACCAATGAAGCACGCATCGCCAACCGGGGCGAGATCGACGGCATTATCGCCGCCGAAACCGCGAAGTGGGATCGCGAGGTGCTGCTTGCGGCTTGCCGCGATGCAGGAGTGCCCGCCGGGCCGATCTACGAAGTGTCCGAGGTATTCGAGGAACCTCAGGTGCAGGCGCGCGGGATGACCTTCCCCATGGCCGAGGGTCTGACCGGCCTGCGCAGCCCGTTCCGCTTCTCCGACGCGGACCTTGCGCTGGGCATGCCCTCCCCGAAGCTGGGGCAGGATAGCTAGCGCAGGATCGGGCCGAAGCGCCCGCGGGCAATTCCGCGCCACAGCCATTCGAACGGCCCCTGCCGGAAGTACGCCAGCCAGGGCCGCGACCACAGCAGCATCAGCGCAATCGGCACGAAGGCGCAGGCGAAGGCACCGCTGCGCCCCATGGTGTCGAACAGGCCAAGCCCCCAGCTGTAGAACAGCAGCGCAAAGACCACGCTGCTCAGCAGGTAGTTGGTCAGCGAGAGCCTCCCCGCCGCTGCCAGCAAGCGCCGCAGGGCGCCGTCGCGATGCGCGAACAGAGCCATCGCCAGCGCGGCATAGGCCACCGCCAGCAGCAGGTCGAACGGCAGCGACCAGAACAGTGCGACCGCGCCAACCATCGCGGCGTTGAAGTCCGCCCGAATGTCCAGCACCATCAGGGCCACCAGCGCGGGCACCGCGACCAGCGCCATCCGTCCCGCCAACGCATAACACCGCGCGCGGGGCCATTCCCCTTGCAGCAACCCGTTGCGCCAGAGAGCCGCACCAACCAGCATCGTGCCCAGCGCCGATGGAATGCCCGGAACCTGCGTTTCGAGCGCGTTGAAGAACCGCACGGTGCGGCGCACCAGCCGTTCCGCAAAGTCTTCCGTCCCAGTGACGCGCGCATAATCGAGCGCGGCGGGATCGGGCCCGAATAGCTGTTCGGGTTGCACCGCCATCGCGCTGCCCGGCTCAGCGGTGAGCCACAGATAGCCGATCAGAGTCCCGCCGATCGTGTGCAGCACCATCAGCACCGCCCCGGCAATCATCAGCGCGCGGGCGGACAGGGGCAGGAACAGCGGCACGAACAGCCCGGCCATCGCATACAGGCGCAGCACATCGTTGTTGGCAATCAGGATGGCATGCGCCGCGCCGATGGCGAACAGCACGGCCATGCGCAGGACATGGCCGCGAAGCGGGTGCGGATTACCCGCGTGCCGCGCCCGGTCCATCAGGATCGCGACCCCGGCGCCGAACAGCATGGCGAACAGGCTGCGAAACTTGTCCTCGACCAGCACGAAGCTCAGCCCCCAGACGATCCAGTCGAGCGGGCCTTCGCTGCCGGTCGCGGCAGGGTTGAAATAGGCCGCGGGCGGCAACGCGTAGATATAGACGTTCATCAGCGCGATGCCCGCCACCGCGATGCCGCGCAGCGCATCGAGCGCGACGACACGCTCGATGCCTGCAGGTGTTACACGTTCAGCCTTGGGATCGGTCGCCACCGGGCAACCGTTTCACGCTCTGCCCCGGCGCGTCAATTGGCCGGGTTGTACTGATCTAGGAACTTCTCCGATTCGAGCAGGAACTGCACCATATCCTCGTCACGCGAGAAGTGGTGATCGCCCTTCGGCTGTTCGATATAGGTCACGTTCTTGCCCGCCTTTTCCAGCGCACGCGCCATGTCGCGCGACTGGTCGACCGGCACGCGCTGGTCCTTCTTGCCGTGGATCAGCAACAGCGGAATGCCCACCTTGCTCGCGTTGTTCAGCGGCGAAACCCCTTCCAGATCGCTGACCTGGCCCCGCCAGTAGCTGCGCAGGAATTTGCCGAAATAGCTCTGCGAATCCTGCCGCATCATGGCCGGGAGGTCCGCGACGCCGGCAAAGCTGATCGCGCAGCGATAGAGGTCGGGGTTGCGTTCGGCCGCGCGCATCGCGACGTAGCCGCCGTAGGAGCCGCCGACGATGCAGGCACGATCGGCATCGACCCAGCCCTTATCGGCCGCCCAGGCGAGCGCATCGTCGACATCGTCCTGCATCTTCAGGCCCCATTCGCCCAGGCCTGCCTTCTCGAACTCGACGCCATAGCCGGTCGAACCACGGAAATTGGGCTGGATCACGACATAGCCGCGATCGGCGAAGAACTGCGCCCAGGGATCCCAGCTGGTCGTATCGCGCGCGCGCGGCCCGCCGTGCGGCATGATGATGACCGGCAGGTTCTTCGCGTCGCTCTGGCCATCGGGGAAGGTCACGATCGCTTCGATCTCAAGCCCGTCGCGCGCCTTGTAGGTCATTGCCTGCGACTTGACCCAATTGCCGTCATCCCCCGTCTTGGAGATCGCGGTGAGGCTGCGGTTCTTGCTGTCGAGCAGGTAATAGGTCGGCAGGCCGACGTCGTTATAGCCTTTGACGATGTGGCGATTGAGGTCGAGCGACCAGTCAGTGATCTGGGTGGACTGGTTGGGAAGCGCGGCATCGACCATCGCCTCTGCCTGCTGCATGCGCGGATCGAACCACTGCACGCGGCCGCGATCTGCCAGCCAGCCGATCCCCAGCAACTGCGTGCCCGAAGGATCGGAATATACCGACGACACATCGTACCCGTTCACCCCGAACACCTTGCCGCCAAGCTCCATGTTCGTGAGATCGAGTTCGTACACCTCGTCGAAGCCGTCCACGTTGCTGATGGTCAGTGCACGCTTGCCGTCGTTCAGGAAGATCATCGGCCGGACCAGCTGCTCGTCGCCGGAGATGTTGGTCACTTCTTTCATCAGGCCGTTATCGCCCTTGTCGCGATAGACCATGCGGATGCGCGAACCGCGCTGTTCCCGCCCGACGCCAAGCCGGACCTTGCCATCGCCATCGGCGTACCACGACCAGATTTCCTGCATGGGAGAGACGTGTTTGGAAAACTTTCCGGTCGACACGTCGACTTCGTCGACCTGCGGATCGGAGCCCGTATCGCCCATGAAAATCGAGCTGCGATAAGCGAGGAGAATGCGCGGGCTGCCGTCGTTCGCGATCCAGATAACGTCCGCACCGTAATCGGCCATCGGGCCGCGCGGTTCCAGCAGATGCTGTTCCGTTCCATCGGCACGGAACGAGACGACCCGCGACTTATAGACCTTGTGGCCTTCGAAATTGCCGTAACGGCCCTGCACGGCGATCAGCCAGTCATTATTGACCCACCGGACATCGTAGATATCCGCATCGTCGCCAAGCGTGATGGCCTTGGCTTCGCCCGTGCCGTCGGTCCGCAGGATCACGATGGCGCGCACGCCATCGACATCGCGTTCCATCGCCAGCCTCGATCCGTCGGGCGAAATCTGCACCCAGCCGACCGCGTTCTCTTCGACGAAATCCTGTACCGGCCGCTCGGCCATGGCCGGGCTGCCGGCGGCAATCGCGCACGCCCCGAACATGGCCCGCGCGCTGGCGACGATATTGAACCGACTTTTCATACGACCCCCAAAGTCCCTGCGTGCCTGTTTGGCATCGCACCCATCGGGTCATCTAATATCGGATCGCTTCGCGATGCAAGTCTTTGCCGTGAACCGACAAATGCCCTCAGGCGAGCGCGGCCTTGAGGTCTTCGACAAGGTCCGTGCGCTCCCACGGGAACAGGTCGCCTTCCGCCGTGCGGCCGAAGTGACCATAGGCGGCAGACTTTCGGTAGATCGGCTTGTTGAGCCCCAGATGCGTCCGGATGCCGCGCGGGGTAAGCCCGCCCAGCTTGGTCATTCCGCGGATCGCATTTTCCAGTGCCTCTTCCGAAACCGTGCCGGTGCCGTGCAAATCGACGTAGACCGACAGCGGCTCGGACACGCCGATCGCGTAGGAAACCTGGATCGTGCAGTGCGTCGCCAGCCCTGCCGCTACCACGTTCTTCGCCAGGTAACGCGTGATGTAAGCGGCCGAGCGATCGACCTTGGTCGGATCCTTGCCGCTGAACGCACCGCCACCGTGGGGCGAGGCGCCGCCATACGTATCGACGATGATCTTGCGCCCGGTCAGTCCGGCGTCGCCATCCGGCCCGCCGATTTCGAACGCGCCCGTCGGATTGATGTGCCACACGGTTTCGTCAGTGATCAGCCCGTCGGGCAGCACTTCACGCACAGCCTTTTTCACATAGGCCTTGAGCTGGGCTTCCTTGTCGCCCTCGTGATAGCCCTTGCCGTGCTGGGTCGAGACGACGATGGCCACCGCGTGCGTCGGCTTGCCGTTTTCATAGCGCAGCGTGACCTGGCTTTTCGCATCGGGTTCGAGAAACGGAGCCGCGCCGGACTTGCGGTCGTCGGCCAGCCGCTGGAGGATCTTGTGGCTGTAATCGAGCGTCGCGGGCATCAGGTCGGGCGTCTCGTTGCAGGCATAACCGAACATGATGCCCTGGTCGCCCGCGCCCTCATCCTTGTTCGACCCGTCGGTGCCCGCATCCACGCCCTGCGCGATTTCGGAAGACTGGCCGTGCAGGTAGTTCTGCAAAGTCAGCGTTTCCCAGTGGAAGCCGCTCTGTTCGTAGCCGATTTCCTTCACCGTCTGGCGGACGACCTGTTCGATCTCTTCCGCCGCGCCCGGCTTCCATTCGCCGTTATCGTACATCGGCGCGCAGCGGATTTCGCCCGCCAGCACCACGCGCTGCGTGGTGGTGAGCGTTTCGCAGGCGACGCGCGCTTCGGGATCCTTGCTGAGCATCAGATCGACGATCGCGTCCGAAATCTGGTCCGAAACCTTGTCCGGATGACCTTCCGAAACGCTTTCCGACGTGAAGATATAGCTGCTGCGCATGGGGAACCGTTACCTCGATATAAAGAGTTCTTTATGTCTGCATGGCGCCCTAGGGCGCGCTCCGTCGCTTGACAAGCAGGGACGCGCCCAGAAGCACCAGCGCCCAGATCAGCGCCAGCCAATTGCCCAGCCGGGCGAACAATGTGGGTGGCAGAGCCGGCGGCACCGTGCCCTCCAGCTTCGCCCTTTCCCCGATCCCCAGGTGCTGGCGCACCACGCCGCGCGCATCGATCACCCCGCTGATGCCCGTGGTGGTAGACCGCACCACGGGCAACCCTTCCTCAAGGGCGCGCATCCGCGCCTGCGCCATGTGCTGCGGTGGGCCGCTCGGCCCGAACCAGCCGTCGATCGACGGATTGACGATATAGTCCGGGCGGTCGGCCCCATCGACGACCTGCCCGGAAAAGATGATTTCGTAGCAGATCTGGATGCCCGCACGCCCGTGCGTGCCAAGGTCGATCGTCTGCGGGCCGGGCCCGGGCAGGAAATCGATCGTCCCCGCAACCAGCCGCGAGAGGCCGATGGGCTCCAGGATGTCGCGGAACGGCAGGTATTCGCCGTAAGGCACCAGATGCGCCTTGCGATATCCATCCACCAGATCGCCCCCGTCGTCGATCACGGTCACGACATTATACGCGGCGACCGCGCTTTCGCCTTCGATCTCCAGATCCATCGTGCCGGTCAGCAGAAGGCTGCCCTCGCCGATGACGCGCGCGATCCGGTTGCGCGCATAGGCCGGATCGCGCCCGGCGGTGGTCGCCGCGTAGTACCGCTGGGGATAGCCCTCGCGCAGGTAATCGGGCAGCACGCCTTCGGGCCACAGAATGATCCGGTCGCCGGTGGCATCGCTCGGCCGGGCGGTCAGCGCGGCAAGGGTAAGAAAGCTCGGTTCGTATTGGCGCGGATCGTTCAGCGTATCCTGGTCGAGATTGGGCTGCACCAGGGTATAAGCCACGGTGCCCTCCGCGCCCCGGCCCACCGGCAGGTACATCGCGACGACCAGCAGAAGCGACGCCAGCCCCAGTCGTACCCATTCGCGCTTCAGAACCTGCTCGACCAGCAGCACCGCCAGCACCGCGGCAAGGCCCGACAGCGCATAGGTACCGGTGAACGGCAGCAGCGCGGCAAGCCCCGGGCGGTCGAACGGGCCGAGCATCGCAAGGCTGAACGGCCCCCAGGCGTAACCGGTGAACAGCGTCGCGCGCAGCCATTCGGTAACGATCCACGCGCCGCCCAGCGCCAGCGGATAGACCAGCGACGCGCGCCCACGCGCCATGCGGTAGGCGACGGCGAACGCGATCGCGGGATAAAGCGCCAGATAGGCGGCGAGCAGCGGCACCGCGAACCAACCGATGATAGCCGGCATCTCGTCCTGATGCGTAAACGCCGTGGCGATCCACAGGTTGGTGACGGTGAAATGCGCGAGCCCGAACAGCCAGCCGCGAAAGAACGCGCTGCGCACCGTCGGGCTGAAACGGATCAGGATCGCTGCCCCGCCAAGCGCGGCGAGCGCGAGCGGCCAAAGGTGGTACGGCGGGAATCCGAGCGCGGCCAGCGCGCCGAGCCCCAACAAGGCGATGCGGGGATGCTGCAGCGCGCGGCTCAGCACCGCATGCCTCCGCCCCGCGCCCCTTCAGGCGGCAGCCGCAGGCGTTTTGCGGACGGATCAGCAGCCATCGGTCAGCCTAAGCGAGGTCAGCCAACCGCGCTCAACGCCTCGTCGCCGCCGTCTTTGCGCGATTCGTCGTCGGCGGCCTTGCGGCTGCGCCGACGCGGCTTGGCGGGTTTCGCATCGGCTTCATCCGAGGTCGCGGCAGCGATCGCGGGGGGCAGGACATTGGCGTCGATCTCGCCTTCCTGGCCGTCGCCGTCGCTCTTGCGCTTGCGCGAAGCGGGTTTGCGCGGCTGCGCGCTCTTCTTGCGCACGAAGGGGTTCTCTTCGGCTTCGAAGACTTCGTCGTCGTTGCCGTCGTCCGAGGAATCGTCGCTGTCGTTGCCATCGTTCGAGTCGCGATCGCGGCCACGCTGCTTGTCGTTGCGGCCACCGCGCTTTGCCTTCGGCTTGCTGCGACGCTCGTCGTTGCGGCGATCATCGTCGCCATCGTCGTCGTCGGACGAATCGTCGTTCGCCTGGCCGCGCTCGGGATCGCGCTTGGCGCGCTGTTCGTCCTGACGGGCCTTGTTGTCGGCGATGACGCGGAAATAGTGGTCCGCGAACTGCAGATAGTATTCCGTCTGCACGCGATCGCCATTGTGCTGGGCGTCCTGCGCCAGCTTCTTGTACTTGTCGAGCAGTTGGGGGGCATTGCCCCGCGCGCGGCTGTCGATCCGGTTGGAGCTGTTGCCGCCCCCACCCTGATTGCGATTGCCGCGGCCGCGCCGACGGTTGTTGTTGTTACGATTGCTGTTGTTGTTCAAGGAATACTCTTCCCTCGTGGGCGGCCTGATAGTGCGGCATTATTGCAAAGCAATGATCCGCGCGGCTCACCTGTCCCTAAGCTTCATCTTCGATCTGTTTCCGATCGCAGGCTGTTGAAAGCCCGGTCCACTCGCAGATGTCGGATCGCGACCCTTGCGAGAAAACGTCCATTTCTTGCTGGGTCTTGACCGGACTTACCGGTTACCCGTCTCTTTGCCAACCCCTTGCTGCATAATCATTGCGCGCGGCCGCCCGGCGAGGTCCTGGCGGCATGCGCATCGATAGCCCTCGTTTTGCGCAAGGGCCGTCACGTCCGCCTGTTGGGTGAAGCCGATCTCGAAGATGGCGACGGCTTCGGCGGTCAACAGGTCGCCCAGCCGGGGGATGAGAATGCGATAATCGTCCAGCCCCTGCGCGCCCGCGAACAGCGCGCAAGCCGGCTCGTAATCGCGCACCTGCGGTTCGAGCGGGGCGTCATCCTCCACATAGGGCGGATTGCACAGCACAAGGTCGAACGTGCCCAGATCGCGCTGCCAGTTCCCCTTGCGCCAGCTGCGCCGCACGAAGCGGATGCGGTCCGCCATGCCCAGCTTGCGCGCGTTGCAGTCCGCGATCCGTAGCGCGGGCAGCGATGCGTCCAGCCCCACACCTTCGGCCCTGGGCCAGTGCGAGAGCGCGGCGAGCAGCAGCGCGCCCGATCCCGTCCCCAGATCGAGGATGCGCGCAGGGGGCTCGCGATGCGCAAAGTGATCGCGCGCGGCATCGATCAGCGTCTCACTGTCCCCACGCGGGATGAGCACGGCAGGCGAGACCTGCAGATCGAGCCCGTAGAAATCCGCGCTGCCGGTGATGTAGGCGACCGGTTCGTGGGCGAAGCGTCGCGCCACCAGCGCCTCGAAACCTACCGGCGCAGGATCGCGCATCGCGCGCACCAGCATATCCGACCGCGAGAGGCCCAGCGCATGCGCCATCAGCAATTCGGCATCGATCCTCGCGCTGTCGCTCGCGGGCGCGAGGGTTTCGGCTGCCTCGCGAATGGCCTCGCCAACACTCCCCCGCACCGTGCCACCCTCACTCATTCATCGCCGCGAGGCGCTTGGCTTCGTCCTCGGCGATCAGGGCGTCGACCAGTTCGCCGAGGCCCGGCCCGGCGATGATCTGAGGCAGCTTCTGGAGGGTGAGCCCGATGCGGTGATCGGTCACGCGGCCTTGCGGGAAGTTGTAGGTGCGGATGCGTTCGGAGCGGTCGCCCGACCCGACCATCGCCTTGCGCGCCTCCGCCTCGGCCCCCTGCGCGGCGTCGCGCTGCTGCTCGTAAAGGCGCGCGCGCAGCACCTGCAGCGCCTTCTCCTTGTTCTTGTGCTGGCTGCGCCCGTCCTGACAGGTGACGACCAACCCGGTGGGCAGGTGCGTGATACGGATCGCAGAGTCGGTCGTGTTGACGTGCTGCCCGCCCGCGCCGGACGCGCGGTAAGTGTCGATCTTCAGCTCGGTCGGGTCGATCTGCACATCGACCTCGTCGGGTTCGGGCAGCACCGCCACGGTCGCCGCCGAAGTGTGGATGCGCCCGCCGCTCTCGGTCTCGGGCACGCGCTGCACGCGGTGGACGCCGCTTTCGAACTTGAGCTTGGCGAACACGCCGGTGCCGGTGACGTTGGCAACGATTTCCTTGAACCCACCGACTTCGGACGCGCTCATGCTGACCGGCTCGACCTTCCAGCCGTTCTCGGCTGCGAAGCGTTCGTACATGCGGAACAGATCGCCCGCGAACAGCGCCGCCTCGTCGCCGCCGGTGCCTGCGCGGATTTCGAGCATCGCGGGCTTGGCGTCGGCGGAATCGCGCGGGAGCATGGCGACGGCGAGCTGCTGTTCGAGCTCTGGAATGCGGGCATTGAGCGCCTCCAGCTCATCCTCGGCCATGCCGCGCATTTCGGGGTCGGAGAGCATTTCCTCCAGCCCGACGACTTCCTCGCGCGCGGCCTTCAGCTCCAGCGCCAGCTTCGCGACCGGCTCCAGCTCGGCATAGTCGCGGCTCGCCTGGACGAATTCGTCGCCCTCAAGCTGGCCACTGGCCATCCGCGCCTCGATCTCGGCGAAGCGGTTGGCGATCTGGTTGAGGCGTTCTGCGGGTATCTGCAAGGTCGGTTCCGGGTGGGCCTGACACACTTGGCACAGTGTCCAAGGGTGAAAAATAGGCCGGTGGTCTGGCGGTTAGTCTGGGCGGCGAATGTCGGGTGCGCTGGCGGTCATGCAAGGTCCATTAGCGCGGGAGGGGTGCGGTAGGAAAGGTAGACGACACCGTCATTCGCGCGAAGGCGGGGAGTCGCAGACGGGCCAGCGGCCCAATCCCGCTTTACCTTCGAACGTCGCCAGAAGAAGCGGGACCCCCGCCTTCGCGGGGGTGACGATTAGCGATCATTTCCGCCTTTCGACCAGCACCCAAGTATGAGCATTCATGTGCTTGGTTTCGAGCAGCTCAAAATGCTCTGCCAAGGCTTCTTCTACGCGGTTGCGAACAGGCCGCTCGCGGTCAACATTCAGGTCGCGCAACCGGACTTGGCAAATTGCCTCATCGTGACGTTCTACCACAAGTCCTCGCATAGCTCCGGTGGACTTCGCCTTCTGATATCGCTTCTTGAGCGACCCGCTGTAGAGATATTCAACCTGTAAATTCTCGGAATCCGAGTATCCTCGCCCCTGACTGAGAAGTCGATTTATCTCGAAGGCCAAGGGCTCAAACCCTTCGACTTCTGCAAAAACTACTAGGTCAAGGGGTGCTTGGGATCGATCCACCAGCATTGCCAACCGCTCGATCCCCGCGGCCCAGCCCACCGCAGGCGTGGCGGGCCCGCCAAGGCTTTCGATCAGCCCATCGTAGCGCCCTCCGCCGAGGATCGTGCTCTGCGACCCCAGCGCGTCCGCCGCAGCCGAGCCTTCGTCGGGAATGAACTCGAAGGCGGTGTGGCGGTAGTAGTCGAGCCCGCGCACAAGGCTCTCTGCGCGCTTCCACTTCACGCCTGCCGCATCCAGCCCGCTGGTCACGGCATCGAAGAACGCGCGCGCCTCGTCAGACAGATACGCGTCGATCTTCGGCGCATCCGCCACGAACCGCTGGTCGCGACGGTCCTTGCTGTCCAGTATCCGCAGCGGGTTCTTCTCCAGCCGCTCCTGCGATTCCTCGCTCAGCTCATCCTTCACCGCGCGGAAATGCTCCACCAGCGCAGCACGCCATGCCTCGCGGCTGTCGCCGTCGCCAAGCGTGTTGAGGTGCAGCGTCACGCCCTCGATCCCCAGCTCGCGGATCACCTGGTCGGCCATCGCGAGCAGCTCGACATCGGCCTGCGGCTCTGCCGCGCCGATAATCTCTGCGTCGATCTGGTGGAACTGGCGATAGCGGCCCTTTTGCGGGCGCTCGTAGCGGAACAGCGGCCCGTGCGTCGCCAGCTTCACCGGCGCGTGCTGCTGCCAGCCGTTCGTCAGGTAGGCGCGCGCGATTCCAGCCGTGAACTCGGGCCGCAGGGTGAGCGATTCCCCGCCGCGATCCTCGAACGAATACATTTCCTTGGAGACGATGTCGGTCGTCTCGCCGATCGAGCGGGCGAACACCTCGGTCTTCTCGAACACCGGGAATTCGGCGCGGCGGAAGCGATAGAGCTTGCGCACGCGCTCGAAGGTTTCGACCACGAATGCGAAGGCCTCCGCCTCGGCCCCGAAAATGTCCTGCGTGCCGCGAATTGCCTGCGGCGTCTTTGTCTTTGCCATGATGCGCGTGCGCTTAGCGTGCGCGTGACCCAAACGAAAGCTGCCCGAACGAATGCGGGATACATTATTGCATGGGCGCGCCAATCGGCGCATGAACCCCGGCCATGAAGAAACTCCTCCTCGGCACCGCTCTCCTCCCCCTCCTCCTCGCCACCCCGGCCATCGCGCAAAGCGATATCCGCCCCGCCGGCAACAGCGCCCCGGTGCAGGAACAGCTGGACGACGCGACGCCGCTGCCCGCCGATACGCCTTGGCCCGGCGGCACGATCACGCTGGATATCGACGCCACCGATACGCAGCGCGGCGTCTACAACGTGACGCAGACCATCCCCGTCACCGCCGACATGCGCGAACTGCACCTGCTGTTTCCCGAATGGCTGCCCGGCAATCACGCCGCGCGCGGGCCGATCAACCTCGTCACCGCCATCCGCTTCACCGCGAACGGCAGGGAGCTGACCTGGAAGCGCAACCCGCTGGACGTGTACGAGCTGATCGTCGACCTGCCCGAAGGGACCGAGGCGGTGAAGGCCGAGTTCGTCCACACCTCGCCGATCACCGGCAGCGAGGGCCGGGTCACGATGACGCAGGAAATGCTCAACCTGCAGTGGGAGAAGATGAGCTTCTATCCCGCCGGGCACTACGTGCGCCGGATCGCGGTGAAGCCGACGGTGAAGGTGCCCGCAGGCTGGCGCGTGTTCACCGCGCTCGACGGACAGTCGCGAGAGAGCGACACGCTGACCTGGCAGACGGTCGATTACGAAACGCTGGTCGATTCGCCGATCTTCGCGGGCAAATATTCCGAACGCTGGGAAGTGGGCGAAAACGTCTGGCTGGACGCGGTGGCGGACAAGCCCAAATATCTCGACATCGCGCCCGAAAATCTCGCCACGTTCGAACGTCTGATCGACGAAGCCGACGCACTGTTCGGCGCGCGGCATTTCGATCACTACGACATCCTGCTCGCCATGACCGACCGGATGGGCGGCATCGGGCTGGAGCACCAGCGTTCGGCCGAAAACCAGTACGATCCGACCGCGCTGATCGACTGGGAAGGCATGGAATGGAGCCGCAACGTGGTCAGCCACGAGCTGGTCCACAGCTGGAACGGCAAGTACCGGCGGCCCGAAGGCATCTGGACGCCCGACTATCGCACGCCGATGCAGGATTCGCTGCTGTGGCTGTATGAAGGGCAGACCCAAATGTGGGGCTGGGTGCTGGCCGCGCGCAGCGGGCTGCAGAGCAAGCAGACCTTCCTCGATGCCTTTGCCGTCTACGCCGCGAACTACGCCGAAGGGCAGCCGGGCCGCACCTATCGATCGGTCGAGGATACGACGCACGACCCGATCATCAATTCGCGGCAGCCGCTGCCCTACTCCTCGCTCTCGCGCAGCGAAGACTATTATGTCGAAGGGGCGCTGGTGTGGATCGAGGCGGACCAGATCATCCGCCAGGGCACCAACGGGGCCAAGGGGCTTGACGATTTCGCGCGCGCGTTCTTCGGGATGAAGGATGGCGACTGGGGCCAGCTGACCTATGATTTCGACGAGATCGTGGCGACGCTGAACGGCGTCTATCCCTATGACTGGGCCGATTTCCTCACCACCCGCCTGCTCGAACCCGATCAGCCCGCACCGCTGCGCGGGCTGGAGATGGGCGGCTACAAGCTGGTCTGGAAGGACGAGCCCAACAGCTACGACAAGGGCCGGATGGGCAGCTACGGCTATCTCAACCTGTTCTATTCGCTCGGCCTCAACCTCGGTGCCGACGGTACCGTGGGCAGCACGCTGTGGGATGGCCCCGCGTTCGATGCGGGTATCGTCAACGGCAACACGATCGTCGCGGTCAACGGGATCGCCTATTCCGGCGACGTGATCGAAGACGCGATCACCGCTGCCAAGGACGGTGCCGAGCCGATCGAACTGCTGGTGAAGCGCGGCGATACCTACCGCACCGTATCCATCGATTACCACGGCGGGCTGCGTTACCCGTGGCTCGAACCGGTCAGCGAGGGAGAGAGCGGCCTCGACCGCTTCCTCGCCCCGCGCACCGGCACGGGCACGGACACGGGCACCTGATCGAAAGCTTTCCGCCGGACATACCGCAGCGCACAAAACGCGTTGCGGCCTTCCGGCGACTCCCCTAGGCGGCAGGCAGTTTCTTGCAGACCCATCGCCGGGGCGCCTTCGCCCCCGCCGACAGCCAGACCGAACGAGAGTGACCATGCGCATCGACAAGATCCCCACGGGCGACAACCCGCCCGAGAACCTGAACGTCATCATCGAAGTGCCCACCGGCGGCGAGCCCGTGAAGTACGAATTTGACAAGGAATCGGGCGCGCTGTTCGTCGATCGCATCCTGCACACGCCGATGCGCTATCCCGCGAACTACGGCTTCGTGCCGCACACGCTGTCGCCCGATGGCGACCCGCTGGACGCGCTGGTGATCGCGCGCAGCCCGTTCATCGCCGGTTGCGTGGTGCGCGCCCGCCCGATCGGCGTGCTCAATCTCGAAGACGAGCATGGCGGCGATGAAAAGCTGATCTGCGTGCCGGTCGACACCACGTTCCCCTACTATTCGGACGTCGCCGAAACGAAGGATCTGCCCAGCATCATCTTCCAGCAGATCGAGCACTTCTTCACCCACTACAAGGATCTCGAAGCCGAAAAGTGGGTCCGCGTAGGCGCCTGGGGCGACGCGGCAGAGGCCAAGCAGATCGTGCTCGAAGCGATCGAGCGGGCCAAGAACGACAAGAAATAAGCGGTTACGGGGCCAGCCGACGACAGCGGTGGCAGGCCCGCTCTGCCATCGCGCGCTTGCGGGCCCTCGCAGGTCGGCATAAGCCTGCGCGATGTCGGCGCGGTACGATAAAATCGGCCTCAATTACGCGGACCTGCGCAGGCCGGACCGCAGGATCGGCAGTGCCATCGATCTGGCGCTGGGCACGGCCAGCAAGGTGCTGAATGTCGGCGCGGGCGCGGGGTCTTACGAGCCTGCGGATCGGGATGTGACCGCGGTCGAACCGTCGATGGAGATGATCCGCAAACGCAGCGCCGATGCCGCGCCGGTGGTGCAGGCCAGCGCCGACAGCCTGCCGTTCGGCGACAAGGCCTTCGACGCCGCGATGGCCGTGCTGACCATCCACCACTGGCCCGACAAGGCGGCGGGCCTGCGCGAAATGCGGCGCGTCACGCGCGGGCGCATCGTCCTGTTGACCTTCGACCCCGCGCACCGCCCCTGGCTGACCGATTACCTGCCGCAACTGGCCGAGCTGGACGAAGGCCAGATGCCGCGCATGACGGATTATGCGCGCTGGCTTGGGCCGGTCACGATAACGCCGCTGCCGGTGCCGCGCGATTGCAGCGATGGCTTCCTTTACGCCTACTGGGCCCGGCCCGAAGCCTATCTCGACCCCTATGTAAGGTCTGGTAGCTCGTCCTTCTGGGCAATCGACGGGGTGGAGGCCGGGCTGCAACGTTTGTCCGACGATCTGCAAAGCGGGGCATGGGACGCACACTACGGCCATCTGCGCGACCTGGATGAACTCGACGTCGGCTATCGGCTGGTGCTGGCCGACTGAACCTGTGCCCTGATGGTCTCCCCGCAGGAGCCGAAGGACCACTCCCGCCAAAGCCGCAATGAAGCGGCGACTATCGCGCCGTCATTCGACCGGGCGGCGGTGATCCAGCAGGTCGCGCTTGGCCTCGGGGCTGTCGCGTTCTTCTTCCACCATCTGTTCGATCTCGTCGTTCGGTGCGACGTCGGCAGGCTCGGCTTCGGCGGCAGGTCTGGGCTTCTTCGCGCGCCATTCCACCCCGTCGCGGTCGGCGATGTTCTCGAACGGCAGGCTGGCCGAACGCGGGTCGAAGCGCAGGCGATAGATCGGTTCGGGCAGACCGAAGCCCGCGCCCTCCAGCGCATTCTTCACCGCCGGGATCGCCGCGCTCTGCGCCTTGTGCCAGTCGGTTTCGCGCTGGTCGATCCAGCCGAGGAAACGGATCATCACCGCCGAATCGCCGACCTCCACGATCCGCGCTTCGGGCACGGGATCGTCGAGAATAAACGGCAGCCCCGCCAGCGTGTCGCGCCCCAGGTCTGCCGCGGCGGTCGAATCATCATCCGCATCCACGCCCAGAGTGAATTCGAACCGGCGCTGAGGGTTGCGGGTGAAGTTGACGATCACCGCCTTGAACACGGTGCTGTTGGGAATGCGCAGGTGGTTGCCATCCAGCGTCATCAGCACGGTCGCGCGGCTGGTCAGGCGCACAACGCGGCCCTCCATATCGTCGATCAGCACCAGATCGCGCGCGCGGAACGGCTGGCGCAGGCTCAGCATCAGCGAGGCGACGTAGTTTTCCACCATGTCGCGCATGGCGAAGCCCAGTGCGATGCCGATCACGCCCGCCCCGCCCAGCACCGCGCCCAGCAGCGCGGTCGCCCCGATAATGTCGAGCGCGATGACCAGCGCGAAGATGATCGAGGCAAAGCGGATCGCGCTTGCCACCAGATCGGCCATGAAGCGGTTGGGGGTGAATATCCGCCAGATGAACTTGAGCGAGGCGAGCAGGTACCCCGCCAAGAGGATCGCAAGGCCAATCAGCGCCGCGACGCCGATCAGCGGCAGCATCTTCGCCGCATCGCGCAACCGGTCGAGCAGCGCGGTGACGATGCTCGCCGTTCCGCTGAGCGAGGTATCGCGGGCGATATCGTTTTCGACCGTCACGACGTCGAAGCGCGTCGCGATCGCGCCGGCCCGGTCGATCGCTTCCTGGCTCGGCGCGGAGCCGGTCAGCCGCACCACGCCCTGCGAGACCGCGACGTCTATGCCGGAAAATTCGTCCACCTGATCGTAAATTCCGCGCAGGCGATTGGCCAGGCGGCTGTCGGCGGCGGGGTCCCGCTCGTCGGACAGGGCGCCATCCGCCTCTGCCGGGGCGGTCTGGGCCGCCTCGCCGTCGCCGGTGGCAAGCGCGGGCAGCGCGGCAGCAAGCGGCGATGCCGCCACACCCGCCAGCGCCAGCCAGCAGGCGGCGACCAGCCGCAGCATCGGCAGCGCGCCGTGCAGGGCGCGCTGTGCCTTTACCCCCCGCAACGCCCTATTCGCCCGGAAACGCGATGCTCAGCACCGCCGCCATCAGCAGCGGAACGCCTGCCGCCAGCAGCCACAGCGCCGCCTGATCGCGCCGGAAGGCTCCGCTGAGCGAGGGGTCGTGCGCCTCGCGCTCGTCGCGCCTGGCCCAGCGCCGTTCGAAGAACTGCAGAACCGGAATGAACGCGCCCACCATCACCACCAGCATCAGATAGGGGCCGATCCCGCCGATCGCGTGCTTCAGCTGGGGCATGGTGATGAAGATCAGCAGCGCGGTGGTGATCAGCAGCGCCCACGCGATGTTGTCGCTCATCTTGGCAGGCCAGTCGAACGTCTGCCCGCCGCCCTGCGAAATGCCATTGCCCATCGCCATCGCCGTGTCCTTTTCCGCTTCGATTTCGCTTCGCAGATAGGCGCAAGGCGGCAATCGCTCAAGCTTCTCGCACCCGTTCGGCGGATTGCCCGATCTATTCGACCATTGTCACTTTCGCCCGACGCCCCATCTGCTAGGCACAAACCCATGGCCGAAATCGATCCTGCCGATATTGCGCAAAAGCCCGCCGAGGTAGAGGCCAATGCAGCGCCACCCATCCCGCAAGGCGGGCTGGAGGTGGTGTCGATTGCCAAAAGCTACGACAAGCGCACCGTGCTGTCCGACATTTCGCTGTCGGTCGGCAAGGGCGAGGTGCTGGGCCTGCTCGGCCCCAATGGCGCGGGCAAGACGACCTGCTTCTATTCGATCATGGGTCTGGTGAAGCCCGATAGCGGCCGCATCCTGATGGATGGCGAGGACGTGACCAAGCTGCCGATGTATCGCCGCGCGATCCTGGGCCTTGGCTACCTGCCGCAGGAAACCAGCATTTTTCGCGGGCTGACGGTGGAACAGAACATCGCCACCGTGCTCGAACTGGCAGAGCCCGATGCGAAAGCGCGGCGCGACGGGCTGGAGCGGTTGCTCGATGAATTCGGCCTCACCAAACTGCGCAGCGCACCCGCGATGGCGCTTTCGGGAGGCGAGCGGCGGCGGTGCGAAATCGCCCGCGCGCTGGCGGCGAACCCCTCGATCATGCTGCTCGACGAACCCTTTGCCGGGATCGATCCGCTGTCGATCAGCGACATCCGCGATCTGGTGATCGACCTGAAGGATCGCGGGATCGGCGTCCTGATAACCGATCATAACGTCAGGGAAACGCTCGATATCGTAGACCGCGCCTGTATCATCTACGGAGGCCAGGTGCTGTTCGCGGGAACGCCGCAGGATCTGGTCGCAGACGAGAACGTGCGCAGGCTCTACCTTGGCGAGAACTTTACCTTGTGATTTTCCGGCGGTCAGAAACGTGATCGCTCATGGGAAACTCGGGTCCGCCGTGGCGGCACCAGCCCGCAGGGATCGGCGTCAGCCGAGCCCGAACGGACGCCATACCTGATGTCGCTCGCTCCGCGCCTCGACCTGCGCCAGTCGCAATCTCTGGTGATGACGCCGCAGTTGCAGCAGGCGATCAAGCTGCTGACGCTGTCCAATCTTGAGATCGAGGCGTTCATCGGCGACGCGCTGGAGGCCAATCCGCTGCTCGAAATGGGCGAGATTCCGGCGCGCGCGGACAGGCAGGACGACGGTGACGGCGAGGCGCGCGAAACCCCGCGTGAGGAACGCGATGCGGACACGCTGATCGCGGAAGGCGCGGCGGAGAGCGATGCGCCGACGGATCTCTCCGCCGCCGAGCTGGAGATCGACCGCGATACCGGCGATGGCAGCTGGGGCGCAGCCGAAGGGTTCGGCGGCGAAGACGAAGGCCTTGGGATCGATAGTCATGGCGGCGCCGCGCTGTCGCTGTCGGAATATCTGCACGCGCAGGTCGGCGCGGCGGGGCGCGATACGCGCGAAATCGTGATCGCGCGGACGCTGATCGAACGGCTCGACGAGGCAGGCTACCTCACAGAACCCTTGCGCGAAGTGGCCGATACGCTGGACATCCCGCTGGCCGAGGTGGAGCGTGCGCTGCACCTGGTCCAATCGCTCGATCCTGCGGGTGTCGGCGCGCGCAATCTGGCCGAATGCCTCGCCATCCAGGCGCGCGAGGCGGACCGCTACGATCCGTGCATGGCGCGGCTGATCGACAATCTGGACCTGCTTGCGCGCGGCGAGATCGCCCGCCTGCAGAAGCTGTGCGAAGTCGATGCCGAAGATTTCTCCGACATGCTTGCCGAGTTGCGCGGATATGATCCGCGACCCGGGCTTACCTTCGGCGAGCTTGGCGGGAGTCCGGTGGTGCCCGATATCCTGATTGCGCCGGCCAACGATGGCGGCTGGCGGATCGCGCTGAACGAAGCGACGCTGCCCCGGCTGGTGGTCAACCGCCCCTATCTGGTGGAGCTGCGCGAAGGGTGCCGCGACCGCTCCAGCCGCGCCTGGCTGAAGGACAAGCTGGAGGATGCGCGCTGGCTGATCCGCGCGCTCGACCAGCGGCAGAAGACGATCCTCGCCGTGGCGAGCGAGATCGTGACCCAGCAGGAAGGCTTCTTCCACCACGGGGTCAGCCATTTGCGCCCGCTGACGCTGAAACAGGTGGCCGAAAAGATCCAGATGCACGAAAGCACGGTCAGCCGGGTGACCAGCAACAAGTTCCTGCATTGCCCGCGCGGCACGTTCGACCTGAAATACTTCTTCACCAGCGGTGTCGGCGGCGGCGAGGATGGCGAAGGCGCCAGCGCGGCGGCGGTGAAGGCGCGGATCAAGGCGCTGACCGATGCCGAAGACCCCAAGGCGATCCTGTCGGACGACAAGCTGGTCGACCTGCTCAAGGCCGAAGGGTTCGACATCGCGCGCCGCACGGTCGCCAAATACCGCGAGGCCATGGGCATCGGGTCGAGCGTTCAGCGCCGCCGCGCCAAGAAGCTGGCCGGGATCGGCAGCTGATCAGTCGCGGCGCAGCACCGCAAAATGGGTGACGTTGTCCGCGCTGTCCTGAACGTCTGCCTCCAGCACTTCGAGCCCGTAGAGCTCCGCCGCGCGGGTGGAGGCCAGCGCGGCGCGAGTGGGCAGGCCTGCCTGCGCGACTTCGCTCGCCGCGCCCGCCGTATCGCCCGCCTCTTCGCCCCGCACCCCGATCCGGCTTAGGAAGCGGGTGCATTCGGCCAGCGCCATCGGGTGGCTCGACACCACTTCGATTCCAGCCAGCCGCGCGCCCGGCACCGCCAGGCAGTGAAAGACGACCGGCTGCGGGTACACATCGATCCGGGTAAGCGGGAGGGAGGCGAGCAGCTGCTCCACCCCCGGTACCGCACCGGCAATCGAGTTCTCGAACGGGATCACCGCCCGGTCGCAGTCCCCGCTGACCAACGCCGCGCACGCGGCGCGAAAATCGGCGAAACCGACCGGTTCGTCATCGGGGAAGCGGCCGAGGCACGCGAGCTCGCCGAAGGCACCGGGGTGCCCGCCATACGCAATGCGCATCGTTTTCTATCCGGTTCGTGCGGGAGGTCAGGCTACGCGGCGCGCGAGCTTGGTCACCCGCTCGATCACGCACAGGTGCAGGTCACCCGACACCGCGATCGGGCACACCGCCTCGCCGCGGCCAAGCCGCGTGGCCAGCTCTTTCTGTTCCAGCACCGCGAAGCTGCGTTCGTCGCCCAGCCGCGTGGGCGAAAGCCGCCCCACCGCCAGCGCCGAACCTCGCCCGCCTTCGCCCAGCAGACCATCGATGATGACCAGATCGGGATCGTCCGCCAGGCCGGTCCACCAGTCGCCGTCGCCAATCTCGATCAGCGCGATCGCACGCCCCTCACGCGCCTTGGCCAGCGCGGCCTGCGGGGAGGTGGTCTCGCGGATCGGGATGATCGTGCCGAACCGGGCGCGCGCCATCAGTTGCATGCGCACCGGGTGACGGGTGGCGCTGAGCGCGATTTCGATCGGCCGCTGCGCCTGCAGGTTGATCGCCATCAGCTCGCGCCAGATGGCGGTGATGCTGGCATCGGGAATGCGGCGGGTGCGCGCGCTGAGGTTGGCGATCACGCTGGCCTCGCGCGCCGGGCGCAGCAACAGCTCGCTGGTGTCCTCGGTTGCGGCCCCGTCGACCTTGGCGGCGGCGATGGAGGCCGCGAGATCGAGCCGTTTTTCGATCAGCGTCAGCAGCTCTTCGTCCAGAGCGTCGATCTCTTCTCGCAGTCCATCAATGGCGCGGGCGTTGGAATTGGCGGTGGTCATGGTTCTATCGCTTTCGGTTCGCAGCCTGCGCACGCACCTGTCCTGGCGGCGCGGCTGTGTTCGTTCATATTTTTGGCTGGTGGCCGCTTGTGGCGTGCGACCGACGCTGGTCCCGATACGCCGTCAGGCGTACCGGCCGCTAAACGAACCGAAATAATAGGGATAATAGGAGGCATAGGCGCCCGCCAGCGTGAACGCCGGGGACGCGGAAATCGAAACTGCGGCCGAAGCGGGGATGACGATATCCCTGTGCCTGGTCATGTTGATTCGCTCCTGAGGCACGATCGGTAAGGAAAGTGCTGCCTCACGCACTTTCTGCGCAATGAAATATCTGCTGCGGCCCAAAACCGCAAGCATCTCTTTTCGCGTCGGCGAGGGCTGTGGCTTTACGGTGACAGAATCGCCCGCCATCGGTTCGACTCAAATCCGGTGCGCTTCGTCGCGCCCGCATCTTGAAAACGCCGATTTACGCGATGTTAACCTTTTCCGTTCAGACCTTGTGTGGTTAATGAATCGCAACGCTCCATCCACGGGATGAAGCAGCACATCCATTGGGGCAAAGGGGGAACCCATGCGCGTATTGCTGATCGAGGATGAGCCGACCACGGCCAAGGCCATCGAGCTCATGCTCACGACCGAAGGGTTTAACGTCTACTCGACCGATCTTGGCGAAGAAGGCCTCGATCTGGGCAAGCTGTATGATTACGATATCATCCTGCTCGACCTCAACCTGCCGGACATGCACGGCTACGACGTGCTCAAGAAACTGCGCGTCGCCAAGGTGCAGACGCCGGTCCTCATCCTGTCCGGCATTGCCGAGATGGACAGCAAGATCCGCAGCTTCGGCTTCGGCGCGGACGATTACGTCACCAAGCCATTCCATCGCGAAGAACTGGTCGCCCGCATCCACGCCGTGGTGCGCCGTTCGAAGGGCCACAGCCAGTCGGTCATCCGCACCGGCAAGCTTGCCGTGAACCTCGATGCCAAGACGGTCGAAGTCGATGGTGCGCGTGTGCACCTGACCGGCAAGGAATACGCGATGCTGGAGCTGCTCAGCCTGCGCAAGGGCACCACGCTGACCAAGGAAATGTTCCTCAACCACCTGTATGGCGGGATGGACGAGCCCGAGCTCAAGATCATCGACGTGTTCATCTGCAAGCTGCGCAAGAAGCTGAGCCATGCGTGCGACGGCGAAAATTACATCGAGACGGTATGGGGCCGCGGCTACGTGCTGCGCGACCCGGCCGAAGAGGCCGAAGCCGCCTGATCGCTTTGCGAGACATTCCCGGACGGGATCAAGGCCCCGGAAGTTTCGCGCTTCCGGGGCTTTTTGCGTGGTCTTTGCGAAATTCCTTTCCGGATTCTCCAAAGCAGGCGCATGATCGCGCGATGAGAATCTTCACTTTTCGGATCAAGGGCCTGCTTGCCGCCCTCGCGATCCTCCTCACGCCGCTCGCCGCAGCCGCCCAGAGCACCGCGCATGACGAAGATATCGACTTCGTGCTCGATGTCCTGCGCACCGATTATGCCGGTTGGGAGACGAAGACGGGCGCGGGAAAGGAAGCCGATTTCGAACGCGCGGTTGCGCTCGCCCGGCAGCGCATCGCCGACAATCCCGAGGCACGCATGTGGGCGCTGGGCGCCTTGCTGGACTGGTTCGAGGACGATCACCTGACCCTGCGTTCGAAGATCGTCTCGCCCGCCAATCCGTGGGCAGCGGACAACGCACGGCCCGCGCGCAATTTCAGTCCGCCACCCGGCGAGGACTTCGCATTCCGTCGGCTGTCGGCCGATACGGTGCTGCTGCGCGTGCCCACATTCGACATCGACTATCTCGAGGCGTTCGAAGCATTGCTCGCAGAGCACCATGACGAGATCACCTCGACGCCCAACCTGCTGATCGACCTGCGCGGCAACACCGGCGGTTCCGACCAGACCTATGCGCGACTGATGAGCTATCTCTACACCCGCCCGATTTACCAGATCGGCGTGGAGCTGCGCGATACGCAGCGCAATCTCGCTGCTCTCCAGGCCAATATCGACAGCGGGGACTATCCTGCAGAAGTGCAGGAATTCGTGCGAAACCTGCTGGATCGCGCCGCCGCGTCGGACAGCGAGTTCGTGCCCCTGTCGCAAGACGGCTTCGAGATCGTGACCTATCCGCAGGTTTATGCGTTTCCCAGGCGCGTCGGCATCCTTACCGAAGGCGCGGGCTCTTCAGGAGACCAGTTCGTCATTGACGCCCGCTTCAGCCGCAAGGTTACCTTGCTGGGCGCGCCGACCGCTGGCGTTATCGACTATTCGAACGTCATTACCGCACCCGCTCCGTCGGGAGATTTCGATCTCGCATGGCCGATGACGCGCTCCATGCGGCTGCCGGAAGAACCGTTCGACAGCGTCGGCGTGCAGCCCGATGTCCCCTTCCCCGATGGCGGGGTGGAGGACGAGATCGCCTGGGCGCAAGGCTGGCTAGAACGCCAGGCGGACTGAGCCGGTGCGACGCTAGGCGATACCGCCCGACGTTTCGGTTTCGCGCCGTTCCCACTGTTTGAGCGTGCGCGGGCTGGAAAGGCGGGCGAAGTCCACTCCGCTCGGCTCCTGAAAGATGCGCAGGCCGAATTCGGGCAGGATCGCCAGCAGATGGTCGAAGATGTCGGACTGGATTGCTTCGTATTCGGTGAAATTTGTGGTCGCGGCAAAGGTATAGATCTGCAGCGGCAGCCCGGTCGCGGTGGGTTCCAGCTGGCGGACCAGCGTCAGCATGTCCTGGCTGATCTGCGGATGGGTGCGCAGATAGGCCATCACATAGGCGCGGAACGTGCCGACATTGGTGATCCGCCGGGCGTTTACCGGATTGGTCTCCCCCGCCAGTTCGCGCGCGTTCCATTCGCGCAGTTCCTGTTCCTTGCGGTCCAGATAGTCGCGCAGCAGACGGAACCGGCGTAACTCCGCCAGCTCGTCATCGGTCAGGAATCGCACCGTGTTCTGGTCCAGGTGGATCGCGCGCTTGATCCGCCGACCGCCCGCCTCCTGCATTCCGCGCCAGTTGCGAAAGCTTTCGTTGATCAGCTTGTAGGTCGGGATGGTGGTGATGGTCTTGTCAAAATTCTGCACCTTCACCGTGTGCAGCGCGATGTCGATCACATCGCCATCGGCGTTCTGCTGCGGCATTTCGATCCAGTCGCCCACCCGCAGCATATCCTGCGCGGAAAGCTGCACCGACGCGACGAGGCTGAGGATCGTATCCTTGAACACCAGCAGCAGCACCGCCGCCATCGCGCCGAGGCCGGAAAGCAGCAGCAGCGGCGACTGTTCGATCAGCGCCGCCACGCCGAGGATCGCGGCGGCCCCGAAAATCAGGATCTTCACCACCTGCAGGAAGCCCTTGATCGGGCGGTTCTTCGCCTCGGGTCGGCGCTTGTACAGCTCGTTGACGTAGGTCAGCCCGGTTGAGATCGCGAGCGCGACGCTGAGCACGATGGTCGCATTGGCGACGTTGGAGATCACGGTTTCCAGCGCCTCGGGCAGATGCTCGACGAACACGATCCCGCGCGAGATCATCAGCAGGGGTATCGTGGTGACCAGCCAGCCGACCGCCTTGTCCGGCGTTTTCGTCCTCTTGTCGAGGAACGGCGCGGCAAGCCGCAGGACGACCTTTTTGAGCAGAAGATTGACGATGAACGCGGCCAGCAACAGCAGCGCCACACCGCCCAGCGCCTGCACCAGAGGCGGCTGCGCGTCGAGGTAGGCGAAGATCTCACTCATCGGCTGTGCGCCTACCGCGAACCGCCCACCCGCGTCACCCCCTCGCTGGCTCGAACCCACGCTGCAAGAATTGCTTCTGGCGCGGGCAGCCGATTTCGCTTGGAAACCCGCCATGCGTGTGCGCATCTGCTGGCGATTGGCCAACCTTGCACAGGTCTCTATGGCGTTTCTCTCTGACTATTCGGCGCAGATCGGGCTCCTGCTGCTGGCCCTTACCTTCGTCGCCTTCATGCTGGAACGGCGCCCACCGGTGGTGATCGCGGTGGTGTCGGGCGCGATCATGCTCGCGCTGGGGTATCTCTCGCCCAAGGAAATGCTGGGCACGTTCTCCAACTCCGCGCCCATCACCATCGCCGCGATGTTCATCCTGTCGGGCGCGCTGCTGCGCACCGGCGCGCTGGAAGAGGTATCGGGCTGGGTCATCCGGCGGACGACACAGAGCCCGCGGCTGGCGACCGCCGAGATCGGGCTGGGCACCATCGCCGCCTCCGCCTTCATGAACAACACACCGGTGGTGATCGTGATGATCCCGGTGGTGAAGAAGCTGGCGCAAGTGCTGAAAGTCGGCGCGACGCGGCTGCTGATCCCGCTTTCCTACCTGTGCATCCTGGGTGGCACGATGACGCTGATCGGCACCTCGACCAACCTGCTGGTCGACGGGGTGGCGCAGGAGGCGGGGCAGGCACCCTTCGGCATTTTCGAGATTACCGCTGTCGGCGTCGTCGGCACGATCGCGGGGCTGGCCGTGCTGCTGATCCTCGGGCCGCTGCTGCTGCCCGATCGCGGCCCGCGCATGGGCGACGACACGCGAGAGAGCGACATCTACCTCACGCACCTGACGCTGATGGAGACCAGCAAATATGTCGGCCGCACCCTGGCAGAGAGCAATATCGGCCGGCGTCCGGGCGTGCGCATCGTGGCGATCCAGCGCGGCACCGACCTTTATCGCAAGGATCTGGACGCGTTCGAACTTGCCGCCGACGACCAGCTGATCGTCAGCGCCAGTCCGGAAGAGATCACCTCGCTGGCAGAGGCACCCGATTTTCGCACGGGCCTTGTCGGGCTGGGCGGCGGGGTGGAAACCGCGCGCGACAAGCGCCCGGCGGACCTGCGCGTGATCGAGGCGGTGGTTTCCGCCACGCACCCGGTGGTCGGCCAGCGGCTGAAGGAAATCCCGCTGCTCTCGCGCCTCAAGGTGCGCGTGCTGGGGCTCGCCCGCCCGCGCCACCTGCCCGGCCCATCGCTGGCGGAGGCGCGCGTGCGCGCGGGCGACCGCCTGCTGATCGCCGCCGGGCCCGATGCCGCGCAGGCGCTGCAGGGCAATGTCCAGCTGACCAATGTCGGCGTCACCACCGCGCAATCCTTCCGCCGCACCAAGGCACCCATCGCGATCGCCACGCTGGCCGCCGTGGTGGTGGGCGCGGCGGTCTTCGGCCTGCCGATCGAGGCGCTGGCGGTAGGTGGCGTGGCGGTGGTGCTGGCGACCCGCTGCATCGAACCGAGCGATGCGTGGGCCAGCCTCGACGGCAGCACGCTGGTGCTGATCTTCGGGATGCTCGCCTTCGGCACCGGGCTGGACAATGCAGGCACGATCCGGCTGATCGTCGACACGATCCAGCCACTGCTGGGCGCAAGTTCGCTGCTGGTGCTGATCCTGCTGGTCTACGCGGTCACCAGCACGCTGACCGAAGCGATCACCAACAACGCCATCGCCGTCATCATGACCCCGCTTGCCATCGGGCTGGCGGATGCCGCCGGGCTGGATGCACGCCCGCTGATCGTGGCGGTAATGTTCGGCGCCAGCGCCAGCTTCGCCACCCCCATCGGGTACCAGACCAACACGCTGGTCTATGGTGCGGCGAACTACCGGTTCTCCGACTTCGTGAAGATCGGCCTGCCGATGAACATCGTGGTCGGGGTGGCGGTATCGATCGCCATCTGGGCCTACTTCGGTTGAGCGACTGGACTTACCCACCGCGCTGCCGCTAGCGGGCGCGGCATGACCGCACACAAGGAAGGCGACCCCACTACGCTGAGCAGGCTGTACGGCCGCAGCATCGGCAAACCGCTGCGCGCGCGCCAGCAGGCGCTGGTCGACGATCTGCTGCCGAAGATCGCGGTGCCCGCCGAAGGCCCGATCACGGCGGAACGGTTATTCGGCGAAGACTGCCCACTGCATTTCGAAATCGGCTTTGGCGGCGGCGAGCATCTCGCCTACCGGGCCGACCTGCTGCCCAATCACGGCTTCATCGGGGCGGAACCATTCCTCAACGGCGTGGCGCAGGCGCTGGTCCATGTGGAAGAACAACGGCTGGCGAATATCCGGCTGCAGGCGGGCGACGCGCTGGAGGTGCTGTCGCGCGTGCCCGACGGTGCGCTGACGATGGTCTACCTGCTGCATCCCGATCCCTGGCCCAAGGCGCGCCATGCCAAGCGGAGGATGATGAACGACGGCCCGGTGCGGATGATCGCGGACAAGCTGAAGCCCGGCGGCGAGTTCCGCTTCGGCACCGATCACGCGATATACGTGCGCCACGCGCTGATGGTGATGCGCCGCTTTACCGACGAATTCGAATGGCAGGTGACCGGCCCGCAGAGCTTCCAGCAGCGCCCTTCGGGCTGGTGCGAGACGCGCTACGAGAAAAAGGCCCGCGAACAGATGGGCCACGAGGTCTGGTACTTCCGCTATCGCCGCAAATAGGCGGGGCCGCACTTATCGATCCGTCTCCGATCGATTGCCCGATGGAGAGCCGGTGCGAACATGCCTGCACATCTGCTCCAAGTGGGGCATCCCGTGCGGCGTGGAGCTGACCGTTTCGGTCGGCGGAACGCGGGTCGTCAAGAAAGGCTATGGTTTCAGCTGCCGAGGCGCGCCGAAAGGGTGGCGGGGGCCATGTGCCCCCGTCAGTCCAGTGTTCAGAAACGCACGCCCACGCCCGCCACCACCTGATCGGTGGTTGCCATGCCCACATCGCCGCCGACATCGCCATAGCGAGAGCGGCGGTATTCCACGCGCGCTTCCAGCGGGCCGGGAAGCTGGATCTGCACACCGCCACCATAGCGGATGCCGGTCGCGTTTTCCTCGATATCGGCAAAGGTGCCTGCGGTGGTGAACGACCGCGTATCGAGCGCGGTGTACCCGATCTTGCCATAGGCCGCGATGCCCGGGGTCGCGGCGAAGCCTGCGCGCGCGCCAAGGTAATACTGGCCATCCGCTTCCAGCCCGTCGCGGGCTCCGGCGAAGGTGTTGGGAAATTCGGTCGAGCCGGTGCTGACGGAATATTCGCCCTCCACACCAACGAAGCCGCCGCCAAGCGACAGGTCGTACCCTGCGGCAATGCCGTAGACGACCGAGTCCGCGTCTGCCGAAACGCTCGCGTCGCCCGATTCGACCTCGAGCCCCTCGAAACCGGCAATGGCGCCGACATACAGGCCCCCGGGTGCCTCGGTCTGGGCCATCGCAGGCGTGGCGCCGGTTGCGGCCATCGCCGCTAGTGCCGCGAGCATCTTGTTCATCTCGATCCCTTTCGCATGCCTTTGAATGGCAGGCGCATTCTGGGCGGATATGGTTACCGGGCGGTTAACCCTGCCCGATGCGCCATCGGGCCTGCCCCATGCACCATCCGCACCGACGAGGATGGCGGCGGCTTCGGAACAATGCGGGCGGTTCAAACGCTGATTGGGCAACCCCCCCAAGGAGAGAACATCATGGCCCTCAATACCCTCAAAGACGTCTATATCGACCAGCTGCAGGACATTTACAGCGCCAACCGCCAGTCGCTCGAAGCGACGCGCAAGCTGGCCGACAAGGCTAGCGACGGCGAACTCAAATCGGCGCTGAAGGATGGCGTCGAAGGGATCGAGCGCGGGATCGAAACGCTCAAGCCGATCATCGAAGGCCACGACGCCAAGCCGACCGGCGAATTCTGCAAGGGCATGGAAGGCATCGTCAAGGAAGTCGATGCGCACGTGCTCGACACCGAATTCGGCGACGACAGCGTACGCGATGCGATGATCATCAGTCAGTACCAGCGCATGACGCACTACGCGATCGCGGGCTATGGCTGCGTTCTCGCCTTCGCCAAGCGGCTGGAACTGGCGGGCGAAGTGTCGAAGCTGGCCGAATGCCTCGACCAGACCTACGAAGGCGATCGCCGGATGACCGCGATTGCCGTGAACGATGTGAACAAGGTCGCCGCGTAACCTGCGCGACCATCTGTCAGCGAACGGGCGTCCGGCAATCCGGGCGCCCGTTTTCTTTGCCGGGCCACCAGATGCATTGCCACCCGCCCGGGCCCCGGCGCGTAACGGGCGGAACGGCGAGCCACGGCAGGGATTGATCGGGTAAATGCCAGCCTGGAGGCACCGCCTTGATCACCACCACCAATCCCGCAACCGGTGAAACCATCGCCGAATACGAAACGCTCGACGAAAACGGTATCGACCGGAAGCTCGAAACTGCCACCCGCACCTTTCGCGACTGGCGCACAACCTCGCTGGACGAGCGAACCAAGGTCCTTTCCAGGCTCGGCGATCTGTACGAAGCGAATCAGGAAGAGCTCGCGACGCTCGCCGTCACCGAGATGGGCAAGCCGATCACGCAGGCGCGTGCCGAAGTCGGCAAATGCGCCAATCTGCTGCATCATTTTGCCGAGAACGGCCCGCCGATGCTCGAATCGCGGTTCTGGGATCTTTCCGACGGCGGCAAGGCGGAAGGGCGCTGGCTGCCGCTCGGCCCAGTTCTCGCGGTGATGCCGTGGAACTTTCCCTATTGGCAGGTGGTCCGCTTCCTCGCGCCGACGATCCTCGCGGGCAATGTCGGCCTGCTCAAGCATGCCAGCATCGTGCAGGGCGTCGCCAAGCGGATGGAGGAACTGGTGCTCGAGGCCGGAGGGCCCGAGGGGCTGTTCCAGAACCTGTGCGTCTCGTCCGACCCGATCGGTGACGTCGTCGCCGACCCGCGCGTTGTCGCGGCGACTTTGACCGGCAGCGAGGGCGCAGGCAGCGCCGTGGCCGCTCAGGCGGGCAAGTACCTGAAGAAGGTCGTGCTCGAACTGGGCGGCAGCGATCCGTTTATCGTCATGCCGTCGGCCGACATCGACCAGGCGGTGAAGGACGCGGTGACCGCGCGCATCCAGAACAACGGCCAGTCGTGCATCTGCGGCAAGCGCACGATCGTCCATGCCGATATCTATGACGATTTCGCCGACCGCTTCACCGCCGCATTGAAGGATGTGAAGCAGGGCGACCCGATGGACGACGATACCGAGCTGGGCCCGCTTTCGAGCGAGGGCCAGCGCGATACCGTGCTCGATCAGGTCGCCAAGGCCAAGGAAGAAGGCTGCACGCTGGTGTTCGGCGGCGAAAAGATCGACCAGCCCGGCGCGTGGATGACCGCCGGCCTGCTGACCGACGTGCCGCTGGCCAGCGAGACCGGGACCGACGAGATCTTCGGCCCCGTCGGCCAGCTCTACAAAGCGAAGGACATCGACGAGGCGACCACCATCGCCAACGCGATTCCCTACGGCCTCGGCTCTGCCGTGTGGACCACCGACGAGGGCGAGCAGGAGCATTTCGCGAACGCCATCGAAGCGGGGATGACCACCTTCAATGCGGTCAACGGGTCCAAGATCGAAGCGCCCTTCGGCGGCATCAAACGCTCGGGCCACGGGCGCGAATTGTCCGAGTTCGGGCTGCACGAATTCATGAACCTCAAGACGCTGGTCCATCCGGCCTAGGAGTTATCACTATGAGCAAGACGATCCTCATCATCGGCGCATCGCGCGGCATCGGCCTTGGCCTGGCGCGCGAGTTCGCCGGGCGCGGCTGGAAGGTCGAGGCAAGCGAACGCTCGCCCAGCGACGGGCTGCACGAGGCGGCCAAGGAGCACAATCCGTCGATCGAGATCGTGACGGTCGATGTGACCCAGCCGGAAACCTATTCCGGCCTGACCGGCAGGTTCGGCGAAGGCACCTTCGATGCCATCATCCTCAATGCCGGGATCACCGGGGCATCGCACCAGTCTGCGGAAGCTGCGACCGACGAGGAAATCGCGCATGTGTTGCAGACCAATGCCTACGGCCCCGCGCGGGTCGGCAAGGCGCTGCTGCCGCTACTGAAGGATGGCGGCACGCTGGCCTTCATGTCCTCGCTGATGGGATCGATCACCGACAGTTCGGGCGGCTACGAATTCTACCGCGTCAGCAAGGTGGCGCTCAACATGCTCGCCAAGGGCATTTCCGAACAGCAGGCGAAGGAGCGCGACATCGAAGTGCTCTCGCTCCACCCCGGCTGGGTGCAGACCGACATGGGCGGCCCGAATGCCAAGATCACGGTGGAGGAAAGCTGCGCAGGCCTCGCCGATGTGATCGAGAACGCCGGTGGCGGCGGCTACCGATTTGTGGACTACAAGGGTGAGACGATCCCCTTCTAGGGGATCGCTCCACCACTTCCCGCTATTCGACCACGCCTATTCGACAACTCCGGCCGCCGCGAGCACCGCCAGCGTCAGCACATCGGGCACGTTGGCTGTGACGGGCACGATCTGGACCGGCTTTTCCATCCCCACCAGCATCGGGCCGATGGTGGCATCGCCGCCCAGTTCGCGCAGCAACTTGGCCGAAAGGTTGGCCGATTGCAGGCCGGGCATGATCAGCACGTTGGCGGGGCCGGACAGGCGGCTGAACGGATAGAGCGCCATGACCTTTTCGTTCAGCGCGGCATCGGGCGCCATTTCGCCTTCATATTCGAAGCCGGGCTGCCTATCGTCCAGGATGTGCACCGCGTCGCGGATGTTTTCCAGCCACTTGCCCGGCGGGTTGCCGAAGGTGGAATAGGACAGGAAGGCAACGCGCGGTTCGTGCCCCATGCGCCGCGCGACGGCGGCGGTTTCGCACGCGATATGCGCCAGCTCTTCCGATGTCGGCCGCTCGTTGATCGTCGTGTCGGCGAGGAAGGTGGTGTGGTTCTTGCCGACCAGCATGTGGATGCCGAAGGCGACGCCGCCGGGTTTGGGATCTAGCACGCGGCCGATCTCGCGCGCGGTCTGCGCATAGGTCCGCGTCAGGCCCGAGATCAGCGCGTCGCCGTGGCCCAGCGCGACCAGCAGCGAGGCGAAGACGTTGCGATCCTGATTGACCATGCGCCGCACGTCGCGCTCGGTATAGCCGCGCCGTTGCAGCCTTTCGTACAGGAACTCGACCATTTCGGGCACGTGTTCGCTGTCGGCCGAATTCTGGATTTCGAAGCTGCCCGGATCGGACACGCCGAGCATGTGCATCTTGTCCGCCACCGCCTTGGTGCGCCCGACGAGGATCGGCGTGCCATAGCCGAAATCGCGGAACTGGATCGCGGCGCGCAGCGCCACTTCCTCTTCCGCTTCGGCGAACACCACCCGCTTGGGATTGGCCTTCGCTTCCTCGTACACCTGGGTGAGCACCGAGGTGGTCGGGTTGAGGCGCGATTTCAGCAACAGCCGGTAGGCGTCCATATCCTCGATATGCGACTGCGCGACGCCCGACTTCATCGCCGCCTCGGCGACGGCTGACGACACCACCTCCATCAGGCGCGGGTCGAACGGCGCTGGGATGATGTAGTCGGTGCCGAACTTGTGGCTCTTGCCATAGGCCGCCGCGACCTCTTCGGGCACGCGCTCGCGCGCCAGCCCGGCGATCGCGTGAGCAGCGGCGATCTTCATTTCTTCGTTGATCGCGGTCGCCTGCACGTCCAGCGCGCCGCGGAAGATGAAGGGGAAGCCCAGCACGTTGTTGACCTGGTTGGGGTAGTCGCTGCGCCCGGTGGCGATGATCGCATCGGGGCGCACCGCCTTGGCCTCTTCGGGCATGATTTCGGGCACGGGGTTGGCCATGGCGAAGATGATCGGCTGGTCCGCCATCTTTTCCACCCATTCGGGTTTCAGCGCGCCGGCAGCCGACAGGCCGAGGAAGATGTCCGCCCCCTCCAGCGCCTCTTCGAGGCTGCGCGCGTCGGTTTCGACCGCGTGCGCGCTCTTCCACTGGTCGACATCGGCGCGGCCCGGATAGATCGGGCCGCTGCGATCGCACACGATCACGTTTTCGTGCGGCACGCCGACCGACTTGATCAGCGCGGTGCAGGCCAGCGCGCTGGCACCCGCACCGTTCACCACCATCCGCACGTCTTTCAGATCGCGCCCGGTCAGGTGGCAGGCATTGATCAGCCCGGCGGTCGCGATGATTGCGGTGCCGTGCTGGTCGTCGTGCATCACCGGGATGTTCATCCGCTCGCGCAGCGCCTGTTCGATGATGAAGCACTCGGGCGCGGCGATGTCTTCCAGATTGACCCCGCCGAAGCTGGGTTCGAGCAGCGCGACCGCTTCGATGAACTTGTCCGGATCTTCGGTGTCGATCTCCAGATCGATCGAATCGACATCGGCGAAACGTTTGAACAGGACCGCCTTGCCCTCCATCACGGGCTTGGACGCAAGCGCACCCAGATTGCCCATGCCCAGGATCGCGGTGCCATTGGAAATCACCGCCACCAGGTTCGAACGCGCGGTGTATTTCGCCGCATTGGCCGGATCGTCCGCAATGGCCTGCACCGGCACCGCAACGCCGGGCGAATAGGCAAGGCTGAGATCGCGCTGCGTCGCCATCGGCTTGGACGCGATGATCTCGATTTTCCCGGGCCGCCCGGCCGAATGATACAGCAGCGCCTCGCGCGCCTCGAAACCAGTGTTCGGGCCGTTTTCTGTTTCGTCAGCCATTTGCGCCCTCTTCGAATGCGGAAAAATTCGCCTGTGCCGTAGAGGCATCGGCAGCAAACCGCCAGTGGTGCAAGGCACCTTTCGGGAAAGGGTTGGGGGACAGGCAAATGCGCACCGCTTCCCGAATCGGGGGCGGGATCGCTAGGCCTCTGGGGGTGACCGCCAAGCTGACCCCGATGATGGAACAGTACCACGCGCTTAGGCGCCAGGCGGGCGATTGCCTGCTGTTCTACCGCATGGGCGATTTCTTCGAATTGTTCTTCGACGACGCGAAGGTGGCGGCGGGCGTGCTCGACATCGCGCTGACCAGCCGGGGCGAAAGCGGCGGCGAGGCCGTGCCGATGTGCGGCGTGCCGGTGCATGCGGCCGATGGCTATCTCGCGCGGCTGATCCGCGCAGGTCACCGGGTCGCCATTGCCGAGCAGGTGGAGACGCCGGACGAGGCCAAGGCCCGCGCCAGGGCGGAGGGCAAGCCTTCGTCCAAGGTGCTGGTCGCGCGCCAGATCATCCGCTTCGTCACCGCCGGTACGCTGACCGAAGACGCCTTGCTCGAACCGCGCCGGGCAAACCGGCTGGCGGCGGTGTGCGAACTGCGCGGCACCATAGGCATTGCGGCGTGCGATATCTCGACCGGGCGCATGGAGCTGGAGGAATGTGAGCCCGAAGGCCTTCCCGCCGCGCTTTCCCGGCTGGGTGCGCGCGAGGTCGTGACCCCGGAAGACTGGGCGATGGCGCCGGACGATGCGACGCCGCGCCCCGCCGGCGACTTCGCCAGCGAGCGTGGGCGGCAGCGGCTGCAGGATCTGCATGGGGTCGCCACGCTCGACGCGTTCGGCGATTTCACCCGCGCGATGCTGGCTGCGGCAGGCGGGCTGCTCGCCTATCTTGAGCATACCGGGCGCGGCACGATCCCCTTCCTGCTGCCCCCCACGGTCACCGCCAGCGACGCGGTGACGGCGATCGATGCGGCCAGCCGCGCCAGCCTCGAGATTACCGCCACGCAGAGCGGGGAGCGCGCGGGCAGCCTGCTGGGCACGGTCGACCGCTGCGTGACGAGCGCGGGCGCGCGGCTGCTGGCCGAGGACCTTTCCGCGCCACTAGCGCGCAAGGCGCAGATCGAAGCGCGGCTGGCGCTGGTGCGCTTCTTCCATCAGGACCCGGTGCTACGCAGCGACGTGCGCGAGGCGCTGCGGGCGATCCCCGACGTGGCGCGCGCGCTCGCGCGGCTGGTGGCGGATCGTGGCAGCCCGCGCGATCTTGGCCAGGTGCGCGATGGATTGGCGCAGGCGCGCACGCTGCATGGCGCGCTGGCCAGCCTGCCCGATCGCCCCGAACTGCTCGACACGCTGCTGCCCTGCCTTACCGGGCATTCTGCGATGATCGACGAGCTGTCGCGCGCGCTGGTCCCCTCCCCGCCGACCGAGCGCGCCAATGGCGGCTACATCGCCAGCGGGTACGATCACGCGCTGGACGCGCTTCGCGATACCAGCGGCGATGCGCGGCGGGCGATTGCCGCGATGGAGGCCCGCTACCGCAAGGAAACCGGCGTCTCCGCGCTGAAGATCAAGCACAACGGCGTGCTCGGCTATTTCATCGAGGTGCCCGCGCGCCACGGCGATGCGCTGATGAAGCCGGATAGCGGCTTCACCCATCGGCAGACGATGGCCAATGCGGTGCGTTTCAACTCGGTCCACCTGCACGAAGAAGCCAGCCGTATTTCCGAAGCGGGCGGGCGCGCGCTGGCAGCAGAGGAAGCGCATTTCGAAACGCTGGTCGCAGCCGTGGCAAAGGCGCGAGAGGCGATTGCCCGCACCGCCGATGCGCTCGCCCGGATCGATGTGGCTGCCGGCCTCGCCGAACGCGCCGCGCAGGGCGACTGGTGCGAGCCGCAGATCGAAGACGCGCCGTGCCTCGATATCGTCGCCGGCCGTCACCCGGTGGTCGAAGCGGCGCTGGCCAGGGCGGGCGAGCGTTTCGTGCCGAATGATTGCGCATTGGCCGAGACCGACCGCCTGTGGCTGATCGGCGGGCCGAACATGGGCGGCAAGTCCACCTTCCTGCGGGCCAATGCGCTGATCGTGCTGCTGGCGCAGGCGGGCAGCTACGTGCCTGCAACCTCCGCACGGATCGGGCTGGTCGACCGGCTTTTCAGCCGCGTCGGCGCGTCGGACAACCTCGCGCGCGGACGCTCCACCTTCATGGTCGAGATGGTCGAGACCGCAGCGATCCTTGCACAGGCGACCGATCGCAGCTTCGTCATCCTCGACGAAGTGGGGCGTGGCACCTCCACCTATGATGGCCTCGCGCTCGCATGGGCGGTGGCAGAAGCGATCCACGAGCACGCCCGCTGCCGCTGCCTGTTCGCGACGCATTACCATGAACTCGCGCGGCTGGCCGAAAGCTGCGATGCGCTGTCGCTGCACCATGTGCGGGCGCGTGAATGGCAGGGCGATCTGGTGCTGCTGCACGAGGTGGCGAAAGGCCCCGCCGACCGCAGCTATGGTCTGGCCGTCGCCAAACTGGCGGGCGTACCCGACAAGGTGGTCGACCGGGCGAGTACGGTTCTCGCCAAGCTGGAGCGGGGGCGCGAGGAAACGGGCGGACTTGCCGCAGGGCTCGGCGATCTGCCTCTGTTTTCCGCCGCCTTCCAGGCCGAGGAAGAGGCGTGCGATACCTTGCGCGATAAACTCGCCGCGCTCGATATCGATGCGCTGTCCCCGCGCGAGGCACTCGACATGCTGTATGAACTGAAGCGCGAGGCGGGCGAAAGCTAACCTTGGCTGGATTTGCCATCGGACGCGGCGGCGCTAGGTTCTACCCCCATGGCACAGGACGATCCCCCCGAAGACGCGGACAAGAGCACCCAGTGGGCGGAGTTCCGCACCGATCTTGCCGAAGACCGCAACATCATGGCGATGGAGCGGACCTTCGCGGGCTGGATGCGCACCGCGTTCGCCGCGATCGGCATCGGGCTGGGCTTTCGCGCCCTGTTCGGATCGTGGGATCCCTCGTGGATGCCCAAGGCCATCGCGACCGCGTTCATCCTTGGCGGCGGATGGCTCGCCGTCACGGCGGAACGGCGCGCCTGCAAAACGCTGTCGCGGCTCAACAAGCACGAATTTTCGCCCATCCCGACGCCGAATTTCCGGGTTATGGCCTGGGGCGTGGCCACCGGCTCCGTGGTCGTCACGATCGGGCTGTGGGTGCTGGTCGAAGGTTCGTGAAAGCGTGACGAAAGAAGGGGCGGCCCTCTTTCGAAAGCCGCCCCCGATCGTTTGAAAGCGCCAAGCGCCAGGTATCAGGTACCGTCGCCGCGGAGGCCGTCGGGCTTCGCCTGCTTGCCGTATTTGTCGACATTGTCGTCGTGGTTCGGCTCGCCATTATAGGCGTCCATGTCGATCCGGCCCGAGCTTTCCATGTCGCGCATGTGATCGATCGTATCCTGCGTCGAATCGTTCATCAGGCCGGACTTGTTGTCGCCCTTCACGCTTTCGGTCGGGCTGCCGGTTTCGCTGGTGGTTTCCTGCGCTTCTTCGGCGACTTCCTGCGCCTGCATCCGATGATCGTCCTGCTCGTCGTTATGCGTTTCGGGCGCGAGGCCCGACTGGCGCATTTCCTGGCTTTCCGGATCGGTGTTCTTGTCTGCGCTGTTCGTGTTGGCCATGCCAATTCTCCTTTGCCGTCAGAACGGCTGGAGGGATTGCACGGTTCCTGAGGGTTTTTCCGGTCCGGCACCGCCCCCGCAGAGCGGCGAGCATCTAGCGCGTCGGCACCGGGGCATCGCCCGAATAGTCGTAGAACCCGCGCCCCGTCTTGCGGCCGAGCCAGCCGGCTTCGACATATTTCACCAGCAGCGGCGCAGGGCGATATTTGCTGTCGCGCGTGGTGCGATAGATCACCCGCAGGATATCGAGGCAGGTATCCAGCCCCACGAAATCGGCCAGCTGCAGCGGGCCCATCGGGTGGTTGAGGCCGAGGCGGCAGCCAAGATCGATATCCTCCATGCTGGCGGTCGACTGGCCCAGCACGAAGACCGCCTCGTTGATCATCGGCAGCAGGATGCGGTTGACCACGAAACCGGGTTCGTCCTGGCTCAGCACCACTTCCTTGCCCAGACGCTTGGCAAAGGCGATCGTGCGGTCGGTCACCGCCTTGTCGGTCGCGAGGCCGGGGATCACTTCGATCAAGCCCATCACCGGCACGGGGTTGAAGAAATGCAGGCCGATGAAGCGGCCCGCATCGGGCGTCCAGTTGGCCATCCGCGTGATCGGGATCGAGCTGGTGTTGCTGGCCATGATCGCGTCCTGCGACAGCACCTTGCCCGCGTTTTCGAAGATGGCCTGCTTGATCTCTTCCTTTTCGGTCGCGGCTTCGATGATCATGTCGGCATCGGCCATCGGGCCGACATCGCCCACCGCCTCGATCCGTGCCAGCGCCGCCTCTGCATCCGCCACTTCGATCTTGCTTTTGGCGACCAGCTTGCCCAGCGCGCGCTCGATCCCGGCGCGCGATTGCTCGGCGATGGCCAGATCGCGATCGGTCAGCAGCACCTTCAGGCCGTTCTGCGCGATGGTCTGCGCGATGCCCGAACCCATCTGGCCCGCACCGATGACACCGATAGTCTGCATAATTTCGCTCATCCTTCGCAAGTGCAGCAAAGGCGGCTGGCTAGCGACGATGCGCCGCGCTGGCTAGCGATTTGCGCCCGGCGTCCACGAAATGTCGGATTGCCCCTGATCGTTCGCCGCGCGGGCCAGCACGAACAGCAGATCGGACAGGCGGTTGATGTAGCGCAGCGCCGCCGGGTTGACCGGTTCCTGCCCCGCCAGCGCGGTCATCGCCCGTTCCGCGCGGCGTACAGCCGCACGCGCGACATGCAGCCGCGCCGCCGCTTCGCTACCGCCGGGCAGGACGAAACTGGTCAGCGGTTCAAGGCTTTCATTGGCGGTATCGATCGCCCGTTCCAGCCAGTCGACCTGCGTGGGCACGATGCGCAGCACCATCTCGCCCGGTTCGAACCCCTCGCCGTCCAGCGCGCCCTTGGGCGTCGCAAGATCGGCGCCCAGATCGAACAAGTCGTTCTGAATGCGGCGCAGATCGTCTGCATCGTCGATCGCGCAGATCGCGAGGCCCAGCGCGCTGTTCGCCTCGTCGACCGCGCCGATCGCCTCGATGCGGGCGGCGTGCTTGGGCGCGCGGCTGCCATCGACGAGGCCGGTTGAGCCATCATCGCCGGTGCGGGTGTAAATCTTGTTGAGCTTGACCATGTCCGGCGCGATGGCCGGTTCAGTTGGCGACCGCAAGCAGGATCGCGACCACCAGGATCGCCAGCCCCTGATACTTGATCCGGTCGAACATCGCCCGGTTCTGCATCATCTGCATCTCGGTCACCGTTTCGCTGGTGTTGTTCTCCAGATCCACCTTGGTGGTCTTCAGAAATGCGACAATCCCGCGGATGAGCGAGACCACGACCAGGATGGACAGGATGGCGATGGCGATGATGAGGAGTGTCTGCATGACTCAGATATGGGCCTTTTGCAGCGAAATTCCAGTCGGCCATGCGCGATCGCGCAGGCGATCCGCCCAGGCGCGCCCGTCCTCGCCGGCGGTACGATAATCGGCGATTGCGGGCGATCCGCGCCGCTTGGCCAGCTTGCGGCCTTCGGGATCGAGCAGCAGCGGATGGTGGTGCCAGCGCGGAACCGGCAGATCGAGCAGCGCCTGCAGCACCCGGTGGACCGGCGTTGCGTGAAACAGGTCGCGTCCGCGCGTCACCAACGTGACGCCATCCGCCGCATCGTCCACCGTGACCGCCAGATGATAGCTTGCGGGCAGGTCTTTTCGCCGCAGCACTGGGTCGCCCGGCGCGGCCTGCGCGACAGGTTGATCGCCCGCCGCATCGTCTTCCCACGAAAGCGGCCCGGTGATCTCCAGCGCCTTGGCCCAGTCGAGCCGCAATGCAGCGGGTGCGCCCGCCGACGGCCCGCGCAGCCTGCAGGTACCGGGATAGATCGGCCCCTCCGGCCCGATCTCGCTCGCCGCTGCGGCAATGTCCGCCCGCGTACAGGTGCACGGGTAGAGCACGCCCAGCGCGTCGAGCGCCGCCAGCGCCTCTTCGTAGCGGGCCAGCCGGGTGCCCTGCGCGGGCACTTCATTCCATTCCAGCCCCAGCCATTCAAGATCGCGGCGGAATTCCTCGGCCAGCTCGGGTTGGCTGCGCGGGCCGTCGATATCCTCGATCCGCAGCAGGAATTTTCCGCCCGCCCCACCATCCGACCCGCGCGCCAGATCGTGCGCGACGATCGCCGAGTAGGCGTGGCCCCAATGCAGCGGGCCGTTGGGGCTGGGGGCGAAGCGGGTAACGATCATGACTTGACCTGCTTAGGGCAAAAATGCCGCGCCTCGCCAAAAAGGACTGTGGAAAGGCGAAATGTAACAGGCTTGACGCTTTTGCGGGCAAATGGTCCTCTCATCGCATCAGGGGAGGACACGAAAAAGTGTTCAAGGCCGATCTGATCGACCGCGCGGCAAGTTTCCGCAGCGTAGACGAAGACCCGACGAGGAACCTGTCGGCGTGCCCGACGCTCGTTCTCAACGCGGACTATACTCCGCTGTCCTATTATCCACTCTCGATCTGGCCGTGGCAGACCGCGATCAAGGCGATCTTCCTTGAGCGGGTCGATGTGGTCGCCAGCTACGAACGGCAGGTGCATTCGCCCTCGCTCGACATGAAGCTGCCCAGCGTGATCGCGCTCCGCCAATATGTGCGCCCAAGCGAATTTCCCGCCTTCACCCGCTTCAACCTGTTCCTGCGCGATCGCTTCGTGTGCCAGTATTGCGGCAGCCCCAGCCACCTGACCTTCGACCACGTCGTCCCGCGCCGCCTTGGCGGGAAAACGACGTGGGAGAACATCTCCACCGCCTGCGCGCCGTGCAACATGAAGAAGGGCGGGCGTACGCCCAAGCAGGCGGGCATGAAGCTGATGGTCGAACCGATCCGGCCGACCAACTGGCAGCTGCAGCAACACGGCAAGAGCTTCCCGCCCAACTACCTCCACGAAACCTGGCGCGACTGGCTGTACTGGGACATCGAGCTGGAGGCGTGAGGCAGATCGACCACCGAACTGCGACCAGTCTAGTTCCGGTGAAGAAACTGCCGACCAGCTTCGGACCAGCGAGCACCCCGATCGCGATGATCAACCAAGCCGTTTTCCAAAAGCACGTCTAGGGCCCGCTCCCCGGCTGCCATAAACCTGTGATCCAGGCTCCCATCGGGTTGCTCAAGATACTGTGCGGCCATCCAGACCAACGCGATCAGCTCTTTTGAAGGATGCTCGTTCAAATTACTGCCTTCCACAGGGATTTCGTCATTGCGAGCGACCGCAGGTCGATATGCTCTGGATTGCTTCCCCCGGATCAAGTCCGGGCTCGCAATGACGAGTGAGCGCGAACGTAGCCCCTAAATCCGCACCATCCGCATCCCGCGCTCGTTGTAGCGCGGCCCTTGCGCCGCACCGGGAGGCACTGCCTCCGACAGTTCGGCCAGATCGGCGTCCGACAGTTCGACATCGGCGGCGGCGGCAGAATCGCTCATGGTGGCGATGCGCTTCGTGCCGGGGATCGGCACCACGTGGTCGCCCTGCGCGATCAGCCAGGCGAGCGCGACCTGCGCCACGCTGGCCCCGTTACGCTCGGCGACGGTGCGGATCGTATCGACGATCGCGAGGTTGGCGTCGAAATTCTCTTCCGACCAGCGCGGGTCCTGCCGCCGCCAGTCGTTCTCTCCCAGGTCGTCGCGGCTGCTAAAACTGCCGGTAAGGAAGCCGCGGCCGAGCGGGCTGTAAGGCACGAAGCCGATGCCGAGCTCCTTGCAGGCGGGGAGGATGCCATCCTCCACGCCGCGCTCCCACAACGAATATTCGCTTTGCAGAGCGGTGATGGGATGGGTGGCGTGCGCGCGGCGTAGCGTTTGCTCGCCCGCTTCGGACAGCGCGAGATGGCGGATTTTCCCCTCCGCCTTGAGGTCGGCCATCGTGCCCACGACATCCTCGATCGGGACCTTGGGATCGACGCGGTGCTGGTAGAACAGGTCGATCGTCTCGATCCCCAACCGCTTGAGCGATGCCTCGCAGGCGCGGCGGATATTGGCCGGGCTGCTGTCCGCACCAGTGATCTGGTTGCCTTCGAAGGAGAAGCCGAACTTGGTCGCGATGACGAGGCCATCGCGCTTGCCGCGAATGGCGCGACCGACTAGCTCCTCGTTCTGGAACGGCCCGTAGATTTCGGCCGTGTCGAAGAAGGTAACGCCGAGCTCGATCGCGCGATGAATGGTCTTGGTGGCATCGTCCGCGTTGGCTTCACCGTAAACGATGTTGCCACCCGCAACCATCGGCATGCAGCCGATCCCGATGGCGGATACTTCGAGGCCCTGGCCCAGCGTGCGGTACTTCATCGACGTTCTCCTCAGGTGACGGCGGCCCGTGTAGCAAATTCCTCGCGCCGCCACTCGCCGTTCTCGAGCACCTCGGTGAGGTGGCGCGCCGCTTCGGCGATATCCTCGAACCGCAGATAGGCGGGCGCGAAGCCGAGGCGCAGGATGTCGGGATCGCGGAAGTCGCCGATGACACCGCGTGCGATCAGCGCCTGCGAGAGCGCGTAGGCGTTTACGTGGCGGAAGCTCAGCTGGCTGCCGCGCTTCGCGGGATCGTGCGGGCTGACGAGGTCGAGATCGAGGTCGCCGACGCATTCGCGGAAGAACTCGCTCAGCGCGCGCGACTTGGCGACCAGCGCCTCCATCCCGATCTCGGCGATCAGCTCGACGCCGCTTTCCAGCGCGGCCATCGCCAGCACCGGCGGCGTGCCCGCCAGCAGGCGCCTGACGCCCTGTGCAGGTTCGTATTCGTCGGAGAATTCGAAAGGTTTTGCGTGGCCCATCCAGCCGGTCAGCGGCTGGGTGAAGTCGCCGTGGTGCCGCTCGGCAACGAAGGCATAGGCGGGCGCCCCGGGGCCGCCGTTGAGGTACTTGTAGCCGCAACCCACCGCGAGGTCGGCATTCGCGCCGTTCAGGTCCACCGGCACCGCGCCACCCGAATGCGACAGGTCCCACAGCACGATCGCGCCGACATCTTGCGCGGCTTTGGTCAGCGCCGCCATGTCGAACATCTCGCCGGTCTTGTAGTGGACATGCGTCAGCAGCAGCAGCGCCACGCTCTCATCCAGCGCGTCGATCATCGAATCGCGCTGCGCCAGCCGTTGTTCGACGCGGGTGTCGCCCTGGATCATGTAGAGGTCGGTCGGGAAATTGCCCGGTTCGCTCAGCACCACCTTGCGGTCCGGGTTCAGCGACAGCGCCGCGCCGATCAGCTTGGCGAGGTTCACCGAGACCGAGTCGCACGCGATCACCTCATGCGGCTGCGCGCCCACCAGCGGGGCGATCTTCGCGCCGACGCGCTGCGGCATCGCGATCCAGTCGCCGCCACCGCCGGGCAGTTCGTTCCAGCTGCGAATCAGCCCTTCGCCCCACTCGGCATCGATCACCCGGTGCAACCGCTCGCGGCTCGCCTTGGGCAGCGGCCCGAGCGAATTGCCGTCGAGATAGATCACCCCCTCGGGCAGATCGAACCTGTCGCGGAAATGCGCGATGGCATCCGCTGCATCCAGTTCGCGTGCGCGCATCAGCAGATCACGCATCGGGCAGCTCCCGCAATATCGCCCGGCAGAGACCGGCATCGCCCCCGGCCACCTTCAGCGGCAGCGCGATCAGTTCGTAATGGCCAGCTGGTACGTCATCCAGAACGAGCCCCTCGAGAATGCGCATGTCGTGCTTCAGCACCGCCAGATGCGCATCCATCGTCTTGCTCTCCTGCGGATCGACCGAAGGCGCATCGGTGCCGATCAGCACCACGCCATGGGCAGAGAGCCACTCGATCGTCTCGGCCGCAATCGGCAGCCAGTCGGATCGCCATTCATCGTGGGTGAAGGCATCCCATGTGCGGAACAGCACGCGGTTGGCGTAGTCGAGCGTCGGCAGATCGCCGATGTCGATTTCACCCTCTACGCCGCGCGCATCGACCACCAGGCAGGTGCCCAGATACGGATCGAGGCTCATGCTGGCAGAATCCGCACCGTCGCTCGCGTAGTGCAGCGGCGCGTCGGCATGGGTGCCCGAATGCGTGCTCATGGTCATCCGCCCGACATTGACCGGCGAGCCGTCTTCCATCCTCCACGTACGCTCGAACGCGAATGCGGTGTCGCCCGGCCACACTGGCAGCCCGGGCCGCAGGATCTGCGAGATATCCCAGATTCTGCCGCTCACAATGCCGTCCTCACGGAAAGCAGCTCGGGGAAGAACACTTCCTTCAGCACGCTTTCGAGGTAGCCGACACCCGACGTGCCGCCGGTGCCCTTCTTGAAACCGATGATCCGCTCCACCGTCTTGAGATGGCCGAAGCGCCAGCGTTGGAAATGGTATTCCAGATCGACCAGCTTTTCCGCCAATTCGTACAGATCCCAGTGATCGTGCGGGTTCTGGTAGATCGTGATCCACGCCGCCTCGACCGCCTCGGATTTTTCCCACCGATCTTCACGATCGCGATCGAGCACATCCTCGGGAATGTCGAAGCCCCGCTTGGCGAGCAACTTCACTGTCTCCTCGTACAGGCTCGGCCGGGCGAGCTCGTCGCGCAGCTTCCGTGCCACCTCGGGCACTGCCTCGTGCATGGTCACCATGTTTGGCTTCCGCCCGCCGAGGATGAATTCCATCAGCCGGTACTGAGCGGACTGGAAGCCGCTGGAAGTGCCCAGATGCGGGCGGACCAGAGAATAGTCGTGCGGAGTCATCGTGCTGAGCACGTTCCAGCTCTGGATCAGCTGTTCCTGTGCGCGGGCGACTCTGGCGAGCATTTTGAACGCAGGCCGCAGCCGGTCCTCGCGGATTGCGTCGCGCGCGGCCTCCAGCTCGTGCAGGCACAGCTTGAGCCAAAGCTCGCTCGCCTGGTGAACGATGATGAACAGCAGCTCGTCCTGCGCGTCCGAGCGCGGATGCTGCGCGGCGAGAATGCGGTCGAGGTCGAGATAGGAGGCATAGGTCACCTCCTTCGGATCGTCGTTTGCGGCCATGGACACAGCCTCTACCGGTCCGGCCGCGTCACGCAAACCGCCCTAGCAATCGACCAGGGCAACATCGGGATGATGCTTGCACAAATGCTTCTTCACGATCTTCAGGTTGCGCGCGTTGGAGCGGAAGGCGAAGTCGAAAGCATCGCCGACCACGGGAACGAAACCGATCAGCCCGTCGAACGCGACATTCCCCATCATCCGCATCATGTGACAGGTGGGCATCTTCAGGTTGCGCGCTTCCCACACGATGTAGGTGCCCATCGCCACCCCGAATATGTCGCCGACCACCGGAACCAGGCCGACGATCGCATCCATCCCGACCGCGTAATTGATGCCGGGAATGGTCATGCTGCGCTCGGTCAGCTGCTCCATCATCTGAATTCTTCGGTAGACCGATGCCGGATCGGTGCCGCTCGGCACCTCGACACCCATCATTTTCATCGTGCCAGGATTACCCATAGGTTTCGTCCCCGTTTCACCATGCCTCTACCCCCGCCAACGCATAAAGCGGGTGTCGGGCCCACGGATTTTCGGAAAATCCTTCCAGCCCGCTGCGCACCAGCGACCAGCGCACCGGTGCCCCCAGCGGAATATACACCTCTTGCGCCAGCAGCGCACCTTCGGCCTCCACCAGCAGGTTCGCCGCTTCCTGTGCGTTGCGTGCGGTTAGCGATTCGGTCACCAGCACATCCGCCTCGGGCGAACATGGGCCGGGCACGAGGCCGCAGTTGAACTGGTTGAGAAACCACCGCGCACTGGGATAGCGCGCCACCCGGTCGATCATCACCAGGTCGGCCCCCTGCGCGAACTGCACCGGGCGCAGCTCCACCCCGATCGTGGCGAGATCCTGCGACAGCGCGGCCATCAGCCGGTCCGAGCCCGGCCCTTCGGGCAGCCACAGCCGCACCCGTGGCCGCTGCCCCGTCCTGCGGGTCCACGCGGTGATGCGCGCACGCGCACGCTCGCGCCGCTCATCTAGCGAGAGGTCCGCCCAGCGTTGGGCGACGGCCCCTGTATCGCCCGGCAGGCCCGCCGGAACGATCCGGGTCGAAGGCTGCCAGCCCGATACGCTGAACTGTTCGAGCAGGGCCGCCCGGTCGATCGCCATCGACAGGGCTTCGCGGTTCCCGATGTCGGCGAGGAAGCCCTGCTGATTGGTGATCAGCATTCCGAACAGGCCCACCGCCGGATCGAGGCGGATGGTCCCGCGCGAGAGCGGGCCGGTATCGGCCAGCGGCAGGGTGACGATCGTACCATCGAGCAGCGCGGCCGCCTCGCCCGCGGAGAATACCCGGTTCGCCTGCTCGCCCGACATCGCGCGCAGGAGCACGCGCTTGCCAAGCCGATCCCGGTCGATTTCGGGCAGGCCGAAAACCTCTGGCGGGACGGGCTGCAGCACCGCGACCGATCCATCGCGCTCCAGCGTCATCGGGCCGATCGATTCGCCGTCCCTGGTGATCGCGAGCTCGGGCTGGGCCAGCAGGTGCAGAAATTCCGGCATCGGGCCGGTCAGGCGGATCTCGATCACCCGGTTGGTCATCGCCCGGATCTCATCCACCTTGCGCAGGTCAAGCCCCAGCGAAGTGCCACGCAGCGCGCGGATCGTCGACAGCAGGCTGGACCGCGCGTCTTCAGCGGTCAGCGGATCGCCGCTGGGCCAATCGACCTGGCGCAGGCGGAAAATGAAACTGCGGCCATCCTCGGTCACGATCCAGCTTTCGCCAAGCGCGGGCACCACCTCGCCCTCGGCGTTCAGCGCGACGATTCCCGAACTGGTGGCATCACGCACCATCTGCGCGCCGGGCGACAGGCGCAGCCCGTCGTCGAACATCGATTCGGCCCGCCCGATGGTCACCACCGACAGGCCGTCGTCGTCGTTGCCGCCGCCGCACCCTGCAAGGAACGGAGGCAGCGCGAGCGCGGCAAACAGGAGGAGTGCGGATCGGAACGTCACGATCCAGTGCCCTAGCAGGCGATTGCGCGCCGGTCAGCGCGCTATTCGTCAGATTTTGCGGATCGAGCCTTCGCGAACCTGGTGGGCGGTTGCCGGCAGAACCGTGGAGGGCCGCACATAGCGCGGCGTCTTTTCACCGGTTCCGGCGGGCGCGCGAACCTTTTTGGAATCGATTTCCGAATCGAACACGATTCCGAAGCGGTTGTCCTGCGTCCATGCGACCGATCCCTTGATCGGTCCGATATTGCGCAGCTCGATCCCCAGACGCATGCCCCGCTCTACGGAAAGCGGCGCTTCGGCCATCATCCCGCCGTCGGAAAGGTTGCGCACCTTGACGCGTACGGGCTCACCGCCGTCGTCCAGAGTGAGGTCGGCGGTCAGAAACAGGCTGTCGCGCTTGAGCGATCGGGTATCGATGGCGGTCATAGAGCGTAATTAACCTTCTGCTCTCGAACGATTGGTTGACGAGCAGCCTTTATCAGGCCGCGTGTCTTCCTACTGCGGACAGGCTAAAGAAGTTTAAACGCCACGCTAGGGGATGGCCCCGGCTACCGGGCGATCAATCGTTGCGCGAAATCTTTTCGCGCCGCTCGTGCGCTTCCTGCGCCTCGACCGTCATCGTCGCCACCGGGCGGGCGATCAGGCGCTGCAGGCCGATCGGGTCGCCGCTGACTTCGCAGTAACCATATTCGCCCTCGTCGATCCGGCGCAGGGCCGCTTCGATCTTGGCGATCAGCTTGCGCTGGCGATCGCGCGTGCGCAGTTCGATGCCCCAGTCGGTCTCGCTCGAAGCGCGGTCGGTCAGGTCGGGCTCGCGCAGCGGCGTTTCCTGCAGGCTCTGCAAGGTGCCGCCGGCTTCGGTGTGGAGCGAATGTTTCCATTCGATCAGCAGCTTGCGGAAGAACTGCTGCTGCTGTTCGTTCATGTACTCTTCGTCGTCGCGCGGCACATAGTCCGGCGGGAGAGCCTTGTTCGCCCTGGCAAGAATTTCGCTGTCGCTGAGCGCCCGTGCGGCCATCTCGTCCTCTACCCTTCCGGTCCCACCCGTCTGCTGCTGCCGCCATCGCAACCTGCGTTGCGAATGGAATTTGCCGTGCGGGGCGGCTCTTAGCAGCGATCCACACGCGAACAAGCGGTTATCCCATCTTGCAACGCCAAATGGGCGGGCACGGCTGAACTTTGGCCGAACCGGCGGTGCAGCAACGCCGCCACCTGCGGCATGGACGAAAAAAACCGGCGGCGGCTTTAACCGCCTGTTTACCATAAGCGGCAAGAACGGGTTTGCGGGCGAAGTCCCGCCATGAAGGGGAGCAGACTTGTAGGGGGATTACACAATGCGACTGACAGCTATCGACACGAGCGGAGCCAAACCGGCCCTGACCGATACCGAGGACCTGGCGATTGCCCGCCTGATCGCCGCCGCAGCCCAAGGCGATATCGAGGCCTGCTTCGAACTGGGCGTAATCTGGTCGACCGGGGGCCATGGCCTCGACTGCGATCTGATCGAGGCGCACCAGTGGTTCAATCTTGCCGCTGCGCAGGGTCACCAGGAAGCGGCATGGTGCCGGACGGATATTTCCGACGAAATGACCGCGCGCGAGATCGCCGAAGCCCAGCGCCGGGCGCGCCAATGGATGATCGAACAGCGCAAGTGCGCCTGATCGCCTAGCCTTTGCGGAACGGCGTTCGCGCCTGCAGGAAATTCTGTTCCGCTGCGATGCCTTCGCGCTCGCGCTCCAGATAGTCCGCGATGGCGGCCCGAAGGCCGGGATCGGCGATGTAGTGCGCCGAAACCGTCTGCACCGGCGCATAGCCGCGGGCGAGCTTGTGCCCGCCCTGAGCGCCTGCCTCTACCCGTGCGAGGCCGCGCGCGATCGCCGCGTCGATCGCCTGATAATAACACAGCTCGAAATGCAGGAAGGGGATGTCCGCCAGGCACCCCCAATAGCGCCCGAACAGCGTGGTGCCGCCAATCACGTTCATCGCGCCTGCCACCGGCTGGCCGTCGATATAGGCGAAGATCAGCAGGATCTTGTCGCCCATCCGTTCTCCCAGCAAGGTGAAGGCCTCGCGCGTCAGATAAGGCGTGCCCCATTTGCGCGCGCCGGTATCCTGGTAGAACGCCCAGAACACGTCCCACACATCCGCGGTCAGGTCGGCCCCGGTGAGATGGCGGATTTCGACCGCGTCCTGCGCCTTCGCGCGTTCCTTTCGCAGCGTCCTGCGCTTGCGGCTGGAAAGGCTGGCGAGAAACGCATCGAAATCGGCGTAGCCTTTGTTTTCCCAGTGGAATTGCAGGTCGCTGCGCAGCAACCAGCCGGCGTCCTCGAAATGCTTCGTCTGATCGGGTGCGACAAAGGTCGCGTGCGCGCCCGACAGCCCGTGTTCGTGGCACACCTGCTCTGCCGCACGCAGCAGCGGCGGCGCGAATGCATCGTCTTCGAACAGCAGGCGCGGGCCGGTGGCCGGCGTGAACGGCACCGCGATCTGCAACTTGGGGTAATAACGGCCGCCGGCGTGTTCGTAGGCGTCCGCCCAGCCCTGGTCGAACACGTACTCCCCGCGCGAATGCGCCTTCAGATACGCAGGCAGCGCGGCATGGATCGTGCCGTCGCCATCGGCAATCGTGATCGGGGCGGCCTGCCACCCGGTCCCCGCGCCGACGCTGCCCGAATCCTCCATTGCGGAAAGGAAGGCGTGGGACACGAAGGGATTGTCGCTGCCCGCCAGCCGATCCCACTCGGCGGGATCGATCGCTGCGACCCCGCCGTGGATTCGTGCCGTGAGTTCAGGATCGCCCATGGCGCTCAGGTGGGCACTCGCCGCTAGTCGCGCAACGCCAGCACGGCGTCGACCTCCACCGCCGCGCCCAGCGGCAGCGCAGGCACGCCCACCGCGGCCCGCGCATGGCGGCCTGCCTCGCCGAACACGTCGAACATCAGTTCGGAGGCGCCATTGGCGACCTTGGGCTGGTCGGCGAAATCGGGCGTCGAGGTGACGAACGCGCCCAGCTTGATCACGCGCTCCACCCGGTCAAGCGGGATGCGCGCCGCTTCCAGCTGGGCGAGGATCATCAGCCCGCACGCGCGCGCCGCGGCCATTCCGTCTTCCAGGCTGACGTCGTCACCCAGCCGCCCGGTGACGAGTTCGCCGTCGATGAAGGGCAACTGGCCCGAAACATAGGCGCAGTCGCGATGCACCGCGACGGGCACGTAGCTGGCGACGGGCGCGGCTGCCTTGGGCAGGATGATTCCGAGTTCTTCGAGACGGGCTTGGATGCTCATGCAGGGTCCTCCAGGTGTTTCATGATCCACGGCAGTGCTTCGGCCCAGCTATCGATCCGGGCATGGGCGTCGCCCGCTTTCTCGCCGCAGGCGATATGCGGGGCGAGGCCGGGCTCGCCGCACAGGTGCAGGCGAAGCGTATCGGGCGCGTGTTCGCGCGCGGAACCGTGGTGCTGCGAAAGGTCGTCGACGAAAACCGTTTTCGTGGGGGAATATTCCTCCACGATCCGTGCAATGGCAGCCCCCTTCGGGCCCTGGTTGGTGTAGACCTTCGCATCGATCCCGTAGCGCGAGAGCTGCCGGGCGCGATCGTCGCGCCGATGGTCGAGCAGGTTGGTCAGCACCACGACATCGGCCTTTTCGGTCAGCGCGCCATAGGCTTCCAGCGCGCCGGGCACCGGGTCCTGCCGATCCATCTGGGTATCGAAAAAGCCGTTGAGCAGCCGCCACATCTCTTTCTGTTCGACGACCGCGCCGTCCGCTCGCCGGGTCAGCGCGCTCACGAAATCGGACTGGAAGGCGAAGTCGATATCATGCGCTTCGCCCAGCCAGTCGCGAAAATGCGTCACCATCCGCAGCAGCACCTCGTCGCAGTCGGTGATGACCAGCGGGCGGGCAGTGCCGTTCGTCGCGCCGCTCATTGGGCGAGCTCGCGCTGGGCGGCGGCGATTGCGGCGGGATCGAGATCGAGCGCATCGGCCGCAAGCACCAGGTCGGGCTCGTGCGCGGCGAGAAATTCCAGCACCGCGGCCTGCACCGAACGCTCCCCCAGCCCGCCGCGCAGACGATCAGGCGTCAGGCCGGTGAGCGACAGCAACCGTTCGGCCCGCTTCTCGTCGGTCAAAATCCAGCCCAGCGCCGACAGCGCGATCGCCTCCGCATCGCGCTGCGGGGCAGCATTCTTGTGATTATCGGGAGAAGCGATTGTCATGTGGGGCGCGGCTGGCCTATCGATAAGGAGAGCAAAGGGAGTGGGCGAGAGGTGGCAAAGCGTATCCTCGTTGTCGAGGACAACGATCTCAACCGCAAATTGTTCTGCGACGTTTTGCGCGCCAAGGGCTACGAGGTGCTGGGCTGCGCCGACGGCAATTCGGTGATCGAGTCCGCGCGCGGCTTCCGGCCGGACCTTGCGATCATGGATATCCAGCTGCCGCATATTTCGGGGCTGGACCTGATCGCGCAGATGAAGGCGGACCCGCAGCTTGCCGCGGTTCCCGTGCTGGCCGTCACCGCCTATGCGGGCAAGGGCGACGAGGATCGGATCCGGGCCGCCGGGGCGGAGGACTATCTCGCCAAGCCGGTGTCCATCGGCCCCTTTTCCAGCAAGGTGAATGCGCTGATCGGGGACTAGGCGCGCGGTGCGGCCCGCGCCCGCCAACGCTTGACAAATGTGGGGCGAAAGAGCTTTGCCCCGGCTTGATAAATGGGACAATTGAAGGATGCCCGCGATGGACCGTGCCGAGATCGACCGGCGAATCCGCGACATTATCGCGCCGTTCAACAAGAACGGCGTGACGATTACCGATCAGACGACCTTTCAGGGCGACCTCGAATTCGACAGCCTGACGGTGATGGATTTCGTCGCCACGATCGAGGACGAGTTCGACATCATCATCAGCATGAACCAGCAGGCCGAGATCGAAACCTACGGCCAGCTGGTCGACGCGGTGAAGAAGCTGGTCGACTCCGAATGAGCGAAGGTATCAGCCAGCCGGACGCGCCGGTAACCCGCGAAGGCCGCGCAAAGGGCGATCTGTTCGCCAAGTTCGACGATCTGATCGCGATGCGCGAGGGCCTTCTCGCCAGCGGGGTGGAAGACCCGTTCAACCTGGTGATGGAAAAGGTGCTCAGCCCCACCCGTGCGATCTGCAACGGGCGCGAGACCATCCTGCTGGGCACCTACAACTACATGGGCATGACCTTCGACGAGGATGTCATCGCCGCAGGCAAGACCGCGCTGGAGGAATTCGGCAGCGGCACCACGGGCAGCCGGGTGCTCAATGGCACATACCAGGGCCACAAGGAGTGCGAGGACGCGCTCAAGGAATTTTACGGAATGGACCACGCGATGGTCTTTTCCACCGGCTACCAGGCGAACCTCGGCATTATCTCCACCATCGCGGGCAAGGGCGACTACGTGGTGCTGGATATCGACAGCCACGCCTCGATCTACGATGGCTGCGCGATGGGCAAGGCGGAGATCGTGCCCTTCCGCCACAATGATATCGAGGCGCTGGAAAAGAGGCTGAAGCGCATTCCCGCCGATGCGGGCGTGCTGGTCGTCCTCGAAGGCGTCTATTCGATGCTGGGCGATGTCGCGCCGCTGAAAGAGATGGTCCGCATCTGCAAGGAAAACGGCGCGATGGTGCTGGTCGACGAAGCGCATTCGATGGGCTTCATCGGGCAGAACGGGCGCGGCGTTGCCGAAGAACAGGGCGTGCTGGACGATGTCGACTTCGTGATCGGCACGTTTTCCAAAAGTGTCGGCACGGTGGGCGGCTTCTGCGTCTCCAACCACCCCGATTTCGAGATCATGCGGCTGGTCTGCCGCCCCTACGTGTTCACCGCCAGCCTGCCGCCGAGCGTGGTCGCGACCGCCGCGACCTCAATCCGCAAGCTGATGCATGGCAGCAACAAGCGGGCGCATCTGTGGGAGAATTCCAAGCGTCTGCACGGCGGCCTGAAGGGTCTGGGTTTCGAACTCGGCACCGAAGAGCCGCAGAGCGCGATCGTTGCGGTGATCATGCCCGATCTGACCAAGGGCGCGCAGATGTGGGAAGCGTTGCTGAGGGAAGGGCTGTACGTCAATCTCGCCCGCCCGCCCGCAACCCCCGCCAACATGACGCTGCTGCGCTGTTCGCTGTGCGCCGAACATAGCGACGAGGAAGTCGGCACGATCCTGCAGATGTTCGAAAACGCCGGGAAGGCCGTGGGGATTATCTGATGCGCGGCGCGGCGAGATTTGCCGCCGCTGCACTTGCCACCGCCGCGCTAGTCAGCGTGCCTGCCTCGGCCATCATCGTCAGGCACGATGCGCCGCCCGAACGCTACCGTGCGCAGCCGGCCGATATTCCGGCGCTCGCCGATATGCCGGGCAGCGGGCACGGCGTGCTGATCGCGCCCGAATGGGTATTGACCGTAGCACATACCGTCGCTGGCGAGGTCGATAGCCTGCGAAGCGTTGAAATCGCCGGGCGTCAGCGCGCGGTGGCGCAGGTGATCCTTCATCCCGACTACACGCCGCCGCCCGGCGTCGGACCGGACGGGTCGGTCAAGCCAATCATGGATGCGAGCTTCGTCATGCGCGATATCGCGCTGGTGCGGCTGCGCGAACCGGTAACCGATGTGGTGCCGGTCACCCTGTTCGACGGAGTGATTGGGGAAGGCGATGTGCTGACCCTGTTCGGCAAGGGCCAGGGCGGCACCGGATTGACCGGGGCAATGTCCGCGCTTCCCCAGCGCGGTTCGTTGCGCCGGGCGCGCAATGCGGTCTCGCAGGTATTGCCCGAGTGGATCGGAGTTACCTTCGATCGGGGGGCTGCCGCGCTGCCAGACGAAGGCTCGATCGGTCGGGGCGACAGCGGCGGCCCACTGATGATCGAAACCGACGACGGGATGAAGCTCGTCGCTCTCGCCTCGTGGACTTACTGGGAAGGCCCGGCACAGGATTTCCGGGCGGGTGCCTATGGCCTCACCACCTATCACACCCGCGTTGCCGCTTTTCGGGACTGGATTTCCCAGACCATGGAGAACCGCGCCTAGCCGCTGGCAGGGCTGCGACGCACCGGCTTTACCGGGATGCGCAGATAGGCGACGCCGTTGTCTTCCGCTTCGGGAAAGCGCCCCGCGCGGATGTTTACCTGGATCGAGGGGAGCAGCAGGCGCGGTACGGCGAGCTCTTCGTCGCGGGATTCGCGCATCTGGACAAATTCGTCCTCGGTCACGCCGTCGTGCACGTGCACGCTGTTCCTGCGTTGGTCGGCGACGGTGGTCTCCCACTTGTATTCGTCGCGCCCCGGCGCCTTGTAGTCGTGGCACATGAACAGCCGCGTATCGTCGGGCAGCGACAGCAGACGGCGGATGGAGCGGTAGAGCTGGCGCGCGTCTCCGCCGGGAAAGTCCGCCCGGGCGGTGCCGAAATCGGGCATGAACAGTGTATCGCCCACGAACACCGCATCGCCCACCTTGTAGGCGACGTCGGCGGGCGTATGGCCGGGCACGCTCATCACCGTGAACTCCAGCGATCCCACGGCGAAGGTTTCGCCGTCGTCGAACAGATGATCGAAATCCGACCCGTCGCTGGCGAGATCGTCCAGCCCAAAGACCGGGCGGAACAGCTTCTGCACATCGCGAATGCGCGCGCCGATGCCGATTGTCGCGCCGGTTTTCGCCTTGATGAAGGGTGCCGCGCTCAGATGGTCGGCATGGGCGTGGGTCTCGAGCACCCACTCGATGGCGACGCCCTCCTCCTTTGCGGCTGCCAGAATTGCCTCGGCAGAGCGGACATCGGCCTCCCCCGCTGCAATATCGAAGTCGAGCACGGGGTCGATCACCGCGCCTTTCTGCGTTTCCGGATCCCAGACCAGATAGCTGACCGTGTTGGTCGCCTCGTCGAAAAATGCGCGAATGCCGGGGTTCGCCATGATGCGTCTCCATCGGATGTGTTCTGTCGCTTGACATATATAAGCGATTGCTTATTTAGCAAGTGCTAATGAACGATCAACCCACCCTTGCCCCCGCAGACCTCGCCGCGTTCGAGGCCAATGCAAACGCCGTTGCAGAGCTGCTCAAGGCACTCGGCAACACGCGGCGCCTGATGGTGATGTGCAAGCTGGCCGAACGGGGCGAGATGCGGGTCACCGCGCTCGCCGAAGAGGTCGGCCTGTCGCAGTCCGCGCTGTCGCAGCACCTCGCGAAGATGCGGGCGGAAGGCCTGGTCGATTTTCGGCGGGAAGCGCAGACAGCCTGGTACCGGATCGCCGATCCGCGCTGTCGGACGCTGCTCGCAACCCTTCACGATCTCTATTGTCAGGAGTGACAGCAATGACTGCCAATACCCCCAGAACCGTCCCCCCTCACGAAGCCAGGCGCCTGATCGCCGACGGCGCGCGGCTGGTCGATATTCGCGGGGCAGACGAATTCGCCCGCGCGCGCGCTCGGGGCGCGGAGAACCGCCCGCTAGACCAGATCGACCGGATCGACGGCGACGGGCCGATCGTGTTCATGTGCCGATCCGGCATGCGGACCGGCGGCAATGCCCAGAAACTCGCCGCGTGTCATTCTGGCGAGGCCTACCTGCTCGATGGCGGGCTGGACGCGTGGCGAAAGGCCAACCTCCCGGTCGAGGAAGACCGCAGCCAGCCGCTGGAGATCATGCGGCAGGTGCAGATCGCGGCCGGGTCGCTGGTGCTGATCGGTGTGCTGCTCGGGCTGACGGTTGCGCCCGGCTGGTTCGGCCTCTCCGGCTTCGTGGGTGCGGGCCTAGTGTTTGCCGGGACGACCGGCTGGTGCGGCATGGCCCACCTGCTCTCGATAATGCCATGGAACCGGCGCGCCGCAGCCGCCTGACACTGCGGGGCATGGTGCCATGGATATAACCACCATCGCGCTCACCCTGCTTTCGGGCGGCGTGATCGGCTTCGTGCTGGGGCTGGTCGGCGGTGGCGGCTCGATCCTCGCCGTGCCGCTGCTGGTCTATGCCGTGGGCATGAAATCGCCGCACATGGCCATCGGCACTGCTGCGGTCGCGGTGGCGCTGAATGCGCTGGTCGGCTTGGTCGGACACGCGCGCAGCGGCAACGTGCGCTGGCAGTGCGCGATCAGTTTCGCCATCGCCGGGTCGGCGGGCGCGGCGCTGGGTGCGGAGGCGGGCAAGGCGTTCGATGGTGAAAAGCTGCTGGGTCTGTTCGGCGGCCTGATGGTGGTCGTCGCCGTATTGATGCTACTCAAGCGGCGGACGGCGGAAAACCCGCAGGTGAGCATGACGCGTGGAAACGCGCGCAGCATGCTGACGCGGATCCTCCCCACGGGTCTTGGCACCGGTCTGCTGGCCGGGTTCTTCGGGATCGGGGGCGGCTTCCTGATCGTGCCCGGGCTGGTCTTTGCTACCGCCATGCCGCTCAGCCTTGCGATCGGCAGTTCGCTGGTTGCGGTCACGGCTTTCGGGATGACCACCGCCGGATCCTATGCCCTGTCGGGGCTGGTCGACTGGACGGTGGTCAGCTGGCTGGTGGCTGGCGGGGTCGGCGGCAGCGTTCTGGGCCGTGCAGCGGGTGCACGATTGGCCGGGCACAAGCGGGTGCTGGAAGTGGGCTTCGCGGTCCTTGTGGCCGCGGTCGGCCTTTGGGTGATCGCCGGTTCGCTTGGCCTGCAGGGCGGCTGATCCTCTCGCGGCGCGCAGGCCCCTGCTTCGCGGAACTGCTGGCCAAGTCCTTCGTCTGAGAGAGACAAAGGAGATTACCACATGGCAAATGTCAGCACAGGCAGTGCGAAATACGAAGGTTTCGGCAAGGATGGCAAAGGCCACGTCTCGACCGAATCGGGCGCGCTGAAGGACCAGCCCTACGGCTTCAACACGCGGTTCGAAGATGCGCCCGGCACCAATCCCGAAGAACTGATCGGCGCGGCCCATGCCAGCTGCTTCACCATGGCGCTCGCTTTCCAGTTGGCCGACAAGGGTCATTCGGACGGCGCGATCGAGACGATCTGCAAGGTCACGCTGGAAAAGGACGGCGACGGCTTCAAGGTGAGCAAGTCCGCGCTGTCGGTAACCGGTGGCGGCGATGGGCTGGACAAGGCGACGTTCGAGGAATGCGCGAAGACCGCCAAGCAAAACTGCCCGCTTTCCAAGCTGCTCGATACCGAGATTACGCTGGAAACGACCTTTAACGGCTAACCGGCCAAAACCGCAGTAGGGCTAGAAGTCTTCCAGCGTGGCGTTGGCGCAGGGATCGTTCGCGGTTCCTGCGTCATCGCTGTGTCCCAGCTGCGTGACCAGCAGGAACCCGCCCACCACCAGCACGACGAACAGCGTGGTCAGCGGCACCAGATACTTGTCGATGAAGCTCTTGATCGGCGCGCCGAACAGGCGGAACAGCACGCCTACAGTCATGAAGATCAATCCGCGCCCGGCGATGCTGGCGATCACGAAGGTCGCGAAGTTCATGTGCACGAAGCCGGCGGTGATCGTCATCAGCTTGTAGGGAATGGGCGTACTTGCGGTGGTGAACACCGCCCAGCCGCCATTGGCGTTGACCGTGCAGGCAGCCCACGGAAAAACGTCCGCGTAGCCCAGCTTCGAAATCAGCCACAGGCCGATGCTGTCATACAGCAGCGCACCGATCGCATAGCCGAACATCCCGCCCACCACCGATGCGCCCGTGGCGATCAGGGCGAAGCGGAGCGCCTTTTTAGGTTCGGCCAGACACATCAGGCCCAGCAGCGGATGCGGTGGAATCGGGAAGAAGCTCGATTCGACGAAGGCGAACAGCGCCAGCCACCACTGCGCGTGCGGATGCGCCGCCTTCCGCATGGTCCATTCGTACAATCCGCGCAGCATGGCAGCCCCTCACCCCCTCGGTTTCCGGCGCTTAGGCGAGCGTCCCGCAACGCGCAAGGCAGTGCGCATCATCTGCCTGTGCGCTGAATTTACCGATTTGGTTATTTTGTGCTTGGCATTGTGACGCTCTTTGGTTAGGCAACGGGAACATCGCGATGGTGCGGGCGAAGGGGAGGCCTCACTGCCACCGCGCGCTTTAATCGGGACCGTTCACCTCATGCCGGACAAGCCGCCAGGCGCGCCCAAACCCAGGGCGCGGCGCGAGACCCTGTCGATTGCGGCCTCGCAAGCCCGGGGTGGCGAGGAGGCCACGAATCCACGCTGGCGGACGCACTTCCTCCAGGCACTCGCCGCGACTTCCAATGTCACCGCATCGGCCAGGCAGGCGCGCGTTTCACCCAGCCGGGCCTACAAGGCGCGGCGCGACAGCCCGGAATTCGCCGAAGCCTGGCGCACGGCACTGCACGAAGGATACGAACACCTGGAAATGGAGGTGCTGGCGCAGCTGCGCGGCCACGATCCCGACCGCAAGCTGGATATCGCCAATGCGATCCGCCTGCTCGCTGCCCACCGCGACACGATCGCCATCGAACGGGCGAAACGTCAGGGGCAGGACGAAGCGGCGGTGTTCGCCGCGCTGGAGCGCAAACTCGCCACGATCCGCGTCCGCCTCGCGAAGAATGACGCGCCTTTACGAACCGATGGCGATGATCGCTGACGCGCTGGCCGATCTGCTCGATCTGGCGCCCGAGGCACGGCTCGACTGGTACGCATCGCTTTCGCAGGAAGAAGCGCAGGCGATTGCGTTTCACTGGCCGCTATGGGCGCGGGCCGAGCAGGTCGCACCGCACGGCGACTGGCAGACATGGCTGATCTGCGCCGGGCGCGGCTTCGGCAAGACCCGCGCGGGCGCGGAGTGGGTGCGGATGATCGCGCGCACCGATCCCCATGCGCGGATTGCGCTGGTCGGCGCCTCGCTGGCCGAGGTGCGCGGCGTTATGATCGAAGGCGAGAGCGGCATCCTCGCGGTGTCTCCACCCGATCATGCGCCGCGATGGGAACCGAGCCTGCGGCGGTTGACCTGGGGCAGCGGGGCGCAGGCCTTCTGCTACTCCGCCGCCGAGCCCGAAAGCCTGCGCGGCCCGCAGCACAGCCACGCATGGTGCGACGAAATTGCCAAGTGGGACAATGCGGGCGAGCGTGCGACATCTGCGTGGGACAACCTGCAGATGGGCCTGCGTCTGGGCGAGCATCCGCGCGTGGCCGCCACCACCACGCCGCGCGCGGTGCCACTGGTCCGGCGCCTGCTGGATGAAAGTGAGGCGGGCGACGCCGCGGTGACGCGCGGGACGACATGGGACAACGAGGGCAACCTCCCCACCCGCTTCGTCAACCGGATGCGCCGCCAGTTCGCCCGCACCACGCTGGGGCGGCAGGAGCTGGACGGCGAATTGCTGACCGACATCGAAGGTGCCCTGTGGACCCGCGCCCTGCTGGAGGAGTGCCGCCAAGCTCCCCCTCCCCTTCAGGGGAGGGGGTCGGGGGGAGGGGCAACCCAATGCACCCGCATCGTGATCGGCGTCGATCCGCCCGCCAGCGCGCAGGGCGATGCCTGCGGGATCATAGTCTGCGGCAGCGATGAGGAAGGCCTCGCCACCGTCCTCGTCGACGCCAGCGTCGAACGCGCCTCGCCCGAAAAATGGGCACGCGCCGTGGCGCGTGCGGCTGAGAAATGGGAAGCCGACCGCGTGATTGCCGAAGCCAACCAGGGCGGCGCAATGGTCGAAAGCGTGCTGCGCGCAGGCGAAGTCTCGCTGCCGTTCAAGCTGGTCCACGCCAGCCGCGGCAAGGTCGCCCGCGCCGAGCCGGTCGCCGCGCTCTACGAAGCAGGCCGCGTGCGCCACGCGGGCCTGTTCGCGAAGCTGGAGGACCAGTTATGCGGCCTGAAAGTGGGCGGTGGCTACGAAGGCCCGGGACGATCGCCCGACCGCGCCGATGCGCTGGTGTGGGCGCTGACCGAGCTGATGCTGGGTCGGTTCGTGAAGCCCTCCGTATCAGTGATTTAGGTGATTGTCGTTCCCTCACGTTCCGCCTAAATTTGCGCCAGGGTTCGCGTATCTTCCGGGATGTGTTCACAATGAAGAAATTCGCAATCGCGCTCGTGGCAATCTGCCTTCCGGTAGCGGCTGGTCACGCCCAGAGCGGCCTGTCTTGGAAATACGGCGATAGCGAAGACTTCGAAGCCTGCTGGGCTGTATCGTCCTACGATCATTCGAGCGGCGCCAAGGCCTGGGTCCAGATTGAGAGCAACCTAGACGGACACAACCTGATCATGGTCGAACGCAACGACTGGAAGATGCAATCGCCAGAAACAACGGCGAAAATCGTGGCCGGGGCAACGACCATAACGATCGCAGGCGCAACGACATACCACCAGATCGACGGTGTCACCCATCTCGACATCTCGCTAACCCGTACGGAAATGGCCAGGCTGGGCAAGGCCCGGATCATCCGCGTGACGACCGCCGACGGCAAGATCGCGGAGTCCTTCCCCTTGCCGGGCAACGTCCCGGGCGCACTGGGTTGGATCAACGAGTGCCTCGATGAAATGGAGTATTATCTTTACTAGTAAGACAAGTTCGCCCGCGCCGAACCTGTCTACGAAGGCCGGGGCCGCTCGCCGGACCCCGCCGTTTCGCTGTTCAGGGCACTCACCGAGCTTATGGTGGGTAAGGGCGGCGGGCCGTCGGTGCAGGGTTTCTAACTTGTTATCCCGGACTTGTCCGGGGTGACAAGAGAACCTGCTAAACCTGCAAATCCGCGAGACACTGGCGAAACGCATTGAACTCGATCACGCCCTCGCCCGTCTGCGCTTCGAAGCCGGTGTTGCTGTCGACCGACAGCGAGAAACGTCCGTGGACGGGGTCGACCATCCACCACAGGTCGGCTGTGCCCATCTCGGCGATGTAGCCGCTCGAAAACTCGCCTTCGTAGCCGTCGCGGTAGGTCACCGGCCCGCTGGTCGAGGTGTCGAAGCCGAGGTAGAAATAGCCGTCGCGCGTCCGTCCGGGTGTCGCGGCGGGTTCCGCAAACATCAGCCCGATCTCCGCATTGCCGTCGGCATTGGAGCGCATCATCAGCGCCCTGTCCTCGCCGCGAACCTCGATGCTGCAACCGTCGGTCGAACGCTTGACGGTAATATCCTGGTCTTTCGCGGTAGCGGGCTGGCCAAGTCCGAAAACGGCCAGGCCGAAAGCCAATAGTCCAAACCGACGCTTCATTCCCAGCTCCCCGGTCGCTTGCGCCCGGGGACATGCCTGATCCCTGGAGACGCCATGTCCATGTTTACCGACCTGATCTCCGCCTTCAAGGGCGGGGGCAGCGCCCGTGTGCCCATCGCGCGCGGCTTCACCTCGCCCTGGGCTGCGGCGTTCGAAGCGCGCGGGGCATCCGCGCCGCCGTTCGATTATGCGACCAGCCTGCAGGCCGGGTTCGCCTCCAACCCCGTCGCCCAGCGCGCGGTGCGGATCGTGGCCGAGGGCGTCGGTGCCGCGCCCGTCTCGACAGACGCGGACGAGTTGCTCGCGCTGATCACCGCTCCATCCGCAGGCCAGTCGCTGGTCGAGACCATCGCCGCGCACCTGCTGCTGCATGGCAATGCCTTCGTGCAGGTGCTCAAGGACGGCAGCGGGAGGCCGGTCGAGCTGTTCGCGCTGCGGCCCGAGCGGGTCACGATCCGCCCCGGTCCGATCGGCTGGCCCGAAGGCTTTGCCTATCACCTCGGCGCGCAGACGCATGTGATCCCGCTGGAGGACGAGGATGGCTGGCCCGAGCTGATCCATCTCAAATGCCTCAACCCCGGTGACGATCACTATGGGGCGGGCGCATTGAGCGCCGCCGCGCAGGCGATCGCAATCCACAACGCGGCGAGCCAGTGGAACAATGCCCTGCTGGAGAATGCCGCGCGGCCCTCGGGCGCGCTGGTCTACGCGCCGGGTGACGGGCAGGGGCTGACAGCGGACCAGTTCGAGCGGCTCAAGGCCGAACTCGCCAGCGCCTTCCAGGGGCAGGGCAATGCCGGGCGGCCCATGCTGCTCGAAGGCGGGCTCAGCTGGCAGAGCATGGCGCTCTCGCCTGCCGACATGGACTTTGCGACGCTCAAGGCGGCGGCGGCGCGCGACATTGCGCTCGCCTTCGGGGTGCCGCCGATGCTGCTCGGCCTGCCGGGCGACAACACCTATTCGAACTACCGCGAGGCCAACCGCGCTTTGTGGCGGCTGACCCTGCTGCCGCTGGCGGACAAGATCTTCGGCGGGATCGCCCAGGGCCTCTCGCCGTGGTTTGCCGACACCAGGATCGCGGTCGACCTCGACCGGGTGCCCGCGCTCTCCGAAGACCGCGAGCGGCTGTGGAAGCAGGTCAGCGAAGCGGACTTCCTGACCGACGCAGAACGCCGCGCGATGCTGGGGCTAGAAGGGCCATAGCGGGGGCGGCTCACCGCGCCCTCTGATCAGATCGGAACGGCATCGGTCTTCGATGAAGTCGTAGACTTTCCCGGCATCAAGGCAGCTGTCTGCGGCGAAGAAACCGCTCCAGACGAGATAGCCAAAGTACAAACCGAACATCACCAAAACGGTGATGATCGTGAGCCAGCACCCTCGCGGCATACAGCCCCGGCGCGTGTGGTTCTGATCCAGCATTCCCTACCCTTAGCAAGGTTTCCGCCATGACCAACGAAGACATGCTCGCCGCGCTGCTCGCGCAGGCGCGCACCGAGGGTGCCGAACTCGTCACCCTGCGCGCGATTGCCGAGGAAGCTGGCGAACTGGGCGCGAACCGCGCGCTTGTCCGCATCGGCCTGTCCGACGAAGCCGCCTCGGGCGATATCGTGGAACTGCGTGAGCTGTTGCAGGCGTGGCGCGACGCCAAGACAAGCGCGTGGAAGGCTGCGATCGAGTGGCTGGTGCGCGGGATGTGCGCGCTGCTGCTGCTCGGCATTGCGGTGCGGCTGGGCGTGCCGGGGCTCTTGAAGTGAGAGCGGCCCCAGCCGTTCGTCCTGAGCCTGTCGAAGGGCGAACAGGAGCGAAATTCGCGGGCACAGAACCCCCTCCCCTCGATCCCCTCCCCGCCGGGGAGGGGAGGGTCTTGCGGATCGCCGGATATGCCGCGCTGTTCGACATCCACGATGCGGCGCACAACACGATCCGCACCGGTGCCTTCGCCGCCACGCTCGCCCGAAGCAGGAAGCCCTTGCCTCTCTACTGGCAGCACGAGCCGCACCAGCGCATCGGCACGGTCGAGCGGATCGGTGAGGACGCGAAAGGCCTGCGCGTAGTGGCCCGGATCGACCGGCCCGCTAGCCGCGCCGCCGCCTTGCTGGCCACGCGCGCCGTCAGCGGGCTCAGCTTTGGATACCGCGCCACGAGGGCGCGCCACAACCCGCATGGCCGCGAACTTCTCGCAGTCGACCTTATCGAAATCAGCCTCGTCACCCACCCGTTGCAACACGGCGCGCGGGTGCATTTGATCGTCCGCTGAGGCTCCTGCTTCCGCAGGAGTTCGCACCTCCGCTCCAGCCTGCCCCACCCCCAACCCCCTCGCCTTCAAGGAGAGGGGGCGTTTCCCGTGCCGACAAGAAAGGTTCTTCATGGATATCCAGACCCCCATTACCGACACCGCCACCGATCCGCTCGACGCCAGCTTCGACATCGTCGCCCGGCAGGACGCGCTCGAAGCCGACGTCACCACGATCCGCACCGATCTCGACGAGGTGAAGGCCCGCGTCGACAAGATCGGCCGCGCGGCGCAACGCCCCGCGCTTGGCACCGGCGACAGCGCGCCCGCCGAGGTGAAGGGCTTCGTCGACGGCTACCTGCGGCGCGGTGCGGTTCATGAGATCAAGTCGATCTCCGGCACCACGCCCGGCGATGGCGGCTATGCCGTGCCGCGCCAGATCGACGCGATGATCGCCCGCGAACTGACCGACATCAGCCCGATCCGCAGCATCGCGCAGGTCGTCCAGACCGGCAGCGCGGGCTATCGCAAGCTCATCTCCACCGGCGGCACCGCGAGCGGCTGGGCGAGCGAGATTGGCGAGCGTAGCGAAACCGACACGCCGACCTTCGCCGAAATCGCCCCGCCGACGGGCGACCTCTACGCCAACCCGGCGGCCTCGCAGGCCATGCTCGACGACTCCGGCTTCGACCTCGAGAGCTGGCTGGCGAGCGAGATCGCGATGGAATTCGCCCGTGCCGAAGGTGCCGCCTTCGTTAACGGCAGCGGCACCAACCAGCCCAAGGGCTTCCTCAAGGCGACCACCTCAACGCTGGGCGACGGCGCGCGCGCCTTCGGGTCGGTGCAGTATATCGGCACGGGCAGCGCGACCGGGCTAGGCGACGATCCGGACCTGACGCTGATCGACCTGGTCCACACGCTCAAGGCCGGGCACCGGCAGGGCGCGGCGTTCGTGATGAACTCCGCCACGCTGGCCGAAGTGCGCAAGCTCAAGACCACCGATGGCGCGTTCCTGTGGCAGCCGGGGCTCGTCGAGGGGCAGCCCGATCGTCTGCTCGGCTACCCGGTGGTCGAGGCGGAGGACATGCCCGACATCGCGGCGGACGAATACCCGATCGCCTTCGGCAATTTCCGCCACGGCTACCTGATCGCCGAACGCAGCGCCACGCAGGTGCTGCGCGATCCTTTCAGCAACAAGCCCTTCGTCCACTTCTACGCGACCAAGCGGATCGGCGGACAGGTGCTCGACAGCGCAGCGATCAAGCTGCTGCGGATCGAGGCCTGACGCCGACGGGGCGCGGGGGCCATAGCCTCCCGCGCCTCTGCGCCCGCGCCGATGCTGCACCTCCGGCTTCTCCCCTGGCCGTTCGAGGACCCTTCGGCGCGGGCGCCTTCCTTCCCATTTTCAGGAGACCGCGATGACACGGCCATCCCTTCGCCGGGTGCTTTCGGGCGGCGATCTCTCGCCCGCCTTGGCCGAACTGAAGCACTGGCTCGGCATCACCCGCAGTTCCGACAATGCGCAGCTGACCGCGCTGATCGGTGCGGGGGTGGAGGCGTGCGAGGCTTTTACCGGGCTCACACCGCTCGCCGCGACCATCGAAGAGACCCGCGATGCGAGCCACGAGTGGACGCGGCTCACCACCCGCCCGATTGCGCAGGTGACCAGTGTCGAGATGCTCGATGCCGAGGGCGTGCGCACCGCGCTGGGCGATGACGAGTACGACCTGCACCTCTCGGGCGACGGTTCGGCGCAACTACGCTTGCGGCGTGGGCCGTTCGTCAGCCGGGTGGTGGTGACGCTGGAAGCCGGACTGGCGGCGGACTGGGGCAGCCTGCCCGATGGCCTGCGCCACGGCATCCTGCGCTTCGCCGCCTATCTCCACCGCGAAGGCGAAGCGGTGGCGGCCGAACCACCGGCAGCGATCGCGGCGCTGTGGCGTCCGTGGCGCGTCCTGAGGCTCGCCTGATGGCGCGCATGATCCGTGCGAGGATTCCGGCGCTCGACCGACTTGCCCATGCGCTGGAGCGGCGCGCGCTGCGCCGTCTGGACGCGCGGGCGCAGCGTCCCGGCAGCAAGTCCTGGCGCTCGGCGCACAAGCTCTGGCCCGACTTCGGAGACGATTGATGGAAACCCAGCTTTGCGCCGCGCTGATCGAGCATCTGCGCGCCGATCCCGCCATCGCGTCGGCACTCAATATCGTCGCCGAGGCCGAGATCGAGCGTGCGTCCACCCCCTGGCTGGCGCTGGTTGCCAGCGCCTCGGCGGACTGGAGTACCAAGACCTGCGCGGGGCGCGAAGTGCGCGTCGCGGTGGAGCTTCGCCTGCATGGCGACGATCCCGCGATCGGTGGCGATCTCGCCAAACGGGTCGACGCGCGCGCCCTCGCGCTCCCCGCCGCCCAGATCGGCTTTCGCGTCGTGAGCGCCACCTTCCTGCGGGGCCGCGCCGAGCGCCGCCCCCGCAATGCCCGCGCGATCCTGCGCGAATACCGCTTCCGCATCCTCGAAACCACTCAACCCTGACCCGTTCAGAAAGGCTTCCCGTCATGACCGCCCAAAAAGGCTCCGCCTTCCTTCTCAAGATCGGCGACGGCGCAGTGCCGCCCGCATACGAAACCGTCGCCGGGCTGCGCACCACGCAAATGGCGATCAACGGCGACAGCGTGGTGGTGACGCACAAGGATTCGGGCGGCTGGCGCGAATTGCTGTCGGGCGCGGGCACCCGCTCGGTCTCGGTCAGTGCGGGCGGTATCTTCCTCGGCTCCGATGCAGAGGCGCGCGTACAGGCCCACGCGCTGGCAGGCACGATCGACGATTACGAATTGTCGTTCGAGGATGGCGCGCGGCTGCGCGGCCGCTTCCTCGTCCAGCGGCTCGACTATTCGGGCGATTTCAACGGCGAGCGCAACTACACCATCCAGCTCGAAAGCTCGGGCGCGGTCGCCCCGGCATGAGCGCGGCCAACCCGGTCAGGGGCGAGGCGGCCTTGCGTATCGCGGGCGAACGGCGAACGCTGCGCCCCAGCTTTACCGCGCTGGTCGCGGCAGAAGAAGAGCTTGGCCCGCTGTTCGCGCTGGTCGAACGGGCGGGCGCAGGGGAACTGCGCCTGTCCGAAATCGCGGCGCTGTTCTGGCATTGCCTCGAAACGCGCGACGGTCTGAGCCGGGAGGCTGTGGGCGAAGCGATTATCGCGGGCGGACTGGCCGCAGCCACAAAACCGCTGCGTGCCCTGCTCGCCGCGATCCTGCAGGGCCGCTGATGAGCGAGTTCAGGAGCGGGCTTCCGCCGCTGGCTGCGCTTGCCGCACAGGCGCTCGGCTGGCCGCCGGAGGCGTTCTGGCGCGCCACCCCGGCGGAACTCGCCACCGCGCTGGGCCCGGTTACTCCCACCGCGCAAGGCATGGCGCGCGGCGATCTCGAAAGCATGATGGAGCGCGATCCCGATGGCTGATCCGACAAGCGAAACGGTCGACGAACTGCTGGTCGATGTGCGCGCGAACACGCGCGGCTTTGCCCAGGACATGGCGCAAATGCGGCGCGATCTCGATGGCGAACTGGTGTCCGGCTTTGCCCGCGCGGGCGATGTGCTGGAGCGCGGCCTGCTGTCTGCAATCCGGCGCGGTAGCCTCGGCTTCGAAGACCTGCAGAAAACAGCCAGCAAAGCGATCGACCGGATCGCGGCGCAGGCGCTGAAGCTCGGGCTGCGCCAGCTGCTTGGCGCGGGCAATCCCGCCGGTGGCTTTCTGGGAACGCTGCTCAATGGAGCACTCGGCCTGCCGGGCCGCGCCACGGGCGGCCCGGTGAGCGCGCAGCGTGGTTATCTCGTGGGCGAGCGCGGACCGGAGCTGTTCGTCCCACCGGGCGATGGCCGGATCGTTCCTGCCGCGGCGGCGGGAGATAGCCGGCAGGTCGCGGTTTCGATCCAGCTGGCTGCGCCTGCGGGCACGGCGGCGCCGGTCGCGCTGGAACGCTCCAGCCGACAGATTGCCGCGGCAGTGCGCCGTGCGATGGAGGGATCCTGATGGCATACTGGCTCGCGTCTGCCCGCAAGGGGCAGGAACACGACCACATCCAGCGTTTCGATCCGCGGTTCTGGACGGTCAATTTCCCCCGCCCGATGATGGCCAGCGTCGTCACCACCGCCCCCGATGCGCTGCGGGTGACGTGCGAGTTTCACCATTCGGGCGAGCTGGCGGGGCTGATCTGGGCGAGCGAGGACACGCTCGACCATCCGCTGCACGCCTACGCGACAGATCGCGACTATGCCCACACTGTGCTCAGCTTCCACTGGCGCAGCGGCGGGGTGATCGCGCTCGACGCGGTCAACGGCCCGACCCTGACGATCGAGGGGCGCGACGCGGCGGGCAATGCGCGCAGTTGGTATGTGCGCCTGTGGAACTACGCCGATGGTTCGCCCGAAGATGCGCTCGTAACCCTGCCCTTCTCGTCGCTTGAAAGCGGGTTCGCCGTGCCCGGCGAACCGGTCCACCCCGGCGACATAGATCGCATGTTCATCTCTCTCGTCCCGCCCGGATACGTGCCGGGGGGAGCCGATCCGCTGCCGACACGCGCGGATGGCTGGGCAGAACTGAGCGCGATTTCCTGCGACGGTGCGCGCGCCATGCTGGAAATCGGCGATAGCCTGCTGCCCGAACATGGCGAGCAGATTGCGACCGCCTACGACGACGCCTTCAACCAGACCCCGGCCCGGCTGATCCGCCAGGTTCGCCACCTCGGCTATCGCGGGCGGGTGATCCATTATGTCGGGATGAGCCATTTCTTCCGGCTGGTGCCGGGCGAAGGCCGCCTGCTCGCCGACCCCGACGGGACGCTGTGCGAGCCCGCGCGCGCCTGGCACGAAAGCCTGTTGGTTGGGCTTGCCGAAGCCGGGTTCGATCCGATCGTCTCGCTGTCCTACGAATTGCTGGCCGACCATTGCCCGGACGACTGGAGCCAGCGCAGCTACTTCGGGCTCAAGGCGCTGACTGGCTGGGATCCGCCCTCCACCGTGCTGCGCCCCACCAGCGAGCCGGCGATGGAATGGCTGCGTTCGGTTGCGCGGCGGTTCGTCGGCCTGATCGAGGCAGCGGGGGTGCCGGTGCGGTTCCAGATCGGGGAGCCGTGGTGGTGGGTCATGCCGGACGGCACGCCGTGCTTCTACGATTCATGGATCAAGGCCAACGCCCAGCCATTCGCGCCGCATATCCCGGATATGAAGCTGCCGCTTTACCAGAACCATTTCGAATTTCTCGACTGGGTCGGTACGCTTCTGGCGCAATCCACCGCCGCGCTGGCGGATGCCGTGCGCGATGCGGCGAACGGGCCGGCCGAATTGCTGCTGCTGGTCTTTACGCCAACCGTGCTCGACCCGCTGATGCCCGAACTCAAGCGCGCCAACCTTCCCGTCGGCTGGGCCTTTCCCGCTTTCGACCGGCTTCAGGTCGAAGATTACGACTGGCTGATCGCGGATGCCACCACCAGGCGGCGCAATGCCTATGATCTGGTCGATGCTCGGCTCGGCTACCCGGCCGACCGGCAGGACTATCTCGCTGGCTTCGTGCTGTCTGCGCCGGATGCCGAAACGCTGTGGCCACGGATCGACGAGGCGCTGGACGAGGCAGCGGAGCGGGGCGTGAACCAACGCTTCGTCTGGGCGCTGCCGCAGGTCGCGCGCGACGGATACACGCGGCTCGCGCCATCGAAAGAGGACCATATGCAAGGCTTCGATGACATTTCCTATCCACTCGCACTGGGGCGCGATGCCAGTGCCAGTCCCGAATTCTCCACCTCGGTGCTGGTCACCGCCTCGAGCCACGAACGGCGCACCGCACACTGGGCGGATGCGCGGCTGCACTTCGATGTCGGCCCCGGCATTCGTTCGGAAGCCGAGCTGGCCACCCTGCTCGCCTTCTTCCGCGCCCGTCACGGCCCGGCGCGCGGCTTTCGCCTGGCAGATCCGTTCGACCATTCGTCGAACGGCGCAACCGGATCGCCCGGTGCGCAGGACCAGCTGATTGGCACAGGCGACGGGGAGCGCACGCGCTTTGCGCTCGTCAAACGATATGGAGACGGGGAAGAGCCGCAGGTCCGGCGGATCACCCGGCCGCGCTCTGCCACGGTGAAGGTCTCGGTCGGCGGTCAGGAAACCGCCGCCTTTTCGCTCGACCCGCTGGGCGAAGTGGTGCTCGACGCCGCGCCCGCAGAGGGTACGGAGGTTCGGGCGGGCTTCCTGTTCGACGTGCCGGTTCGCTTTGCCGAAGATCGCCTGGCGATCAACGCGGCGGGCTTTGCTGCAGGGCAGGCCCCCAGCGTTCCGCTGGTCGAGATCAGGGAAGCGGCATGAGCGTGGACCTGCTGGCCACCACAGCTTTCTTCTGGCGGATCGAACGGCGCGACGGTGTGACGCTGGGATTTACCAGCCATGATCGCGACCTGATGCTGAATGGGCTGACGCTGCGCGCGGCCCCCGGCATCCGCCCCGCCGCGATCCGCCTGACCACAGACGTTACGGGCGACGACGCGCAGATGGATGGGGCGCTGACGCATGATGCCATCAGCGCCTCCGATCTCGCCGCTGGCCGCTTCGATGGCGCAGCGGTGATCGTCGGCACGATCGACTGGCAGACCGGCAACGCGCAGGAGCTGTTCAGCGGGACGATCGGCGAGACGGAGATGGAGGGAGAGGCATTCTCGGCCCGGTTGCGCTCGCTCAAGGCGGCGCTCGATTTCGATCCGGTGCCGCGCACCAGCCCGGGATGCCGCGCGCGCTTCTGCGGGCCGGGTTGCAACCTTTCGCCCGTGCGCTTTACGCGTGAGGCGACCGTCTCCGCCATCGACGCAGCTGGCAATGCGGTGGCCTTCGGCGGCCTTGCGACCGGCCCCTTCGTGTTCGGCGAGCTGCGCTGGCTGGCGGGCGAAGCGATCGGCCTGCGTCATACGATCCTGGCGGAGGAGGACGGGATGCTGGTGCTCGACAGCACGATCCCCGATGGCGTCGAGGTCGGCACGCGCGTGCGCCTGCGCGAAGGATGCGACCGGACGATCGCCACCTGCGCCGCGCGTTTCGGCAACGCGGTGAACTTTCGCGGCGAGCCATTCCTGCCCGGCAATGATCTTGTCGCCCGCTATCCGGCGCGCGGGTGATGGACCGACAGCCTGCGCTCTGCGCGGCGGCCTGCGATCTGATCGGCACGCCGTTCCGCCTGCAGGGGCGCGATCCGGCCACCGGCCTCGATTGCGTCGGGCTGGTGCTCGCCAGCCTCCGTCAGGTCGGCGTGCAGCCCGACCTGCCAGCCGATTATCGCCCGCGCCGCCGTACCATCGCCATTCCCGACAGTGCGCTTGCCGCGGTCGGACTGCATGGCGCGACCGGTGTCCGCCGCGCGGGCGATATCCTGCTGCTGCGCACCGCGCCGATGCAGGCCCACCTCGCCATCGCGCTCAGCGGACAGGACATCGTGCACGCCCATGCCGCATTACGCCGGGTGGTACGCTGCCCGCTGCCCGAAGACTGGGCGGTGCTCGCCGCCTGGCGCCTTGCAGATCCGCAAACCGGAGACCCCGAATGGCCACGCTGATACTCTCTGCCGCAGGAACCGCAGTGGGCGGACCGATTGGCGGCGCGGTGGGCGCATTGCTTGGCCGGGCAATCGATAGCTCGGTGATCGGCGCGCCGCCGCGCGAAGGGCCGCGCCTGTCCGAACTGGCGGTAACGACATCGAGCTACGGCCAGCCCATCCCCCGCGTGTTCGGCACGATGCGTCTGCCGGGCAGCATCATCTGGGCGACCGATCTGCGCGAAAGCAGCGAGACGAGCGGCGGCAAGGGCCAGCCCAAGACGACGACCTACAGCTACGCGACATCCTTCGCGGTCGCGCTGTCGAGCCGTCCGGTTGCCGCAATCGGGCGGGTCTGGGCCGATGGTGCGCTGCTGCGCGGCGGTGCGGGCGACCTCAAGGTGGGCGGCAGCATGCGCCTGCATGCCGGCCACGGCGATGCGCCGCTCGATCCGCTCATCGCGGCAGACAAGGGCGCGCAGGCCTGCGCCTTTCGCGGGCTGGCCTATGCGGTGTTCGAGGATCTGGAGCTGGCGACGTTCGGCAACCGCATCCCCGCGCTCAGTTTCGAGATCGTGGCGGGCGATGGCACGCTGGATCTGGTCGACATGCTCGGCGACACGCAGCTCTCCGCCGGATCCACCATACCGCTTGCGGGGCTGACAGGATATGCCGATGCAGGTGGCACGCGCGCGGAGATGATCGGGCAGATGGCACGCATCTATCCGGTGACTGCGACAAGTCGCGGCGCGGAGCTTGTTCTAGCGCCACGTGCGCCAGCCGCGCCCGCCCTGCTCCCACCGGCGATTGCCGGGCGGGAGGCCGACGCCAGCCGCCCCGGCCCGGTGGTCCGCCGCCGCAACGACACAACTGCCGGGTTCGGTGGCCTGCGATATTACGACGCGGCGCGCGACTACCAGCCTTCTCTCCAACGCTCGCCGCAAGTCGGCACCGGCGGGGGAGAGGTGATTGAGTTTGCCGGCGTCCTGTCCGCCACCGCTGCGCTGGCGCGGATCGCGGAAACGCGGCGCCGTATGCTGACGGCGCTGGAAACGCTCAGCTACCGTGTGGCCATGCCTGAACCCGATGTGCTGCCCGGTCGCTGCATGCTTCGGCCGGGTGACCCGCGGCTCTGGCTGGTGCGATCCTGCGAGGCCCATTCCGATGGCACGGACTTGCTGCTTGAGCGCGTGGTGGCGCAGGCGGCAATCACGCCATCCGCCGATCACGGGTCGGCGATACCCCCGAACGACATCTTGCCGGGCAAGCTTGCGCTGCACTTCTTCGAACTCCCGTGGGATGGCTCGGGCGCGGGCCATGTGCCCCAGCGGTACGTGGCGGTGAGCCAACCGGGCAGGCGTGGCACGGTCGCTCTGTCGGGGGTCGATGCCGATATGCTCGTCCCGCTGGGCCTGGCGGCGCAATCCGATGCGGTGATCGGCGAAAGCGCGACCGCGCTGCCCGGCTCCCCCGCACTGGTGTTCGAGCCTCAGGCAAGCGTGGAGATCGCGCTCCCCGTGGCGAACGGGACTTTGCAGTCCGTCGATGCCAGCGCATTGTCCGATGGAGCCAACCGGCTGCTGCTGGGCGAAGAGATCCTCCAGTTCCGCGTCGCAGAACCGCTTGGCGGCGACCACTGGCGATTGACCGGGCTGCTGCGCGGTCGCGGCGGGACCGAGCATCATGCCATGGCCGGCCATCCCGTGGGGACCAGGGCGGTGCTGCTAGATCGGCGGCTGGTCCCGGTCGATGTCGATACCTTCGCCGAAGTCGGCGCGGACAGCGCAATTGCTAATGGCGAAACCGTGTTCGCGATGCTGGCATCGGGTGGCGCAACGCTCAGACCACTTGCGCCGGTCCATCCCCGGTACCGGACCGACACCGCAGGCGACCCGTCATGGACATGGACGCGGCGCGCACGCGGCGCGTGGCGCTGGCTCGACTCGGTCGAGGTTCCGCTGGTCGAGGAGCGCGAGGCCTATCGTGTCGGGCTAGGGCCGGTCGATGCACCTGTTTCACAATGGGACGTTGCGCAGCCTCACTTCACGCTCCCCGCCGCGCAATGGGCCGCCCTTTTGGCGGCCCACCCCGATGCGCGGCTGTGGGTCCGCCAGGTCGGCAGCCACGCGATTTCGATGGCGACCCGCCTGCCGCACTGAGGCCTTCTGCTTTTTCGGAGACAAGACCATGAGCACCCCGCTCGAGTTCACCGCAAACTCCCCCCGCGCACACCTGCCGTTCCTCTTCGCCGCGCAGGCGCAGAAGGAAGTCACGGTGAACGAAGCCCTCGCGCGCATCGATGCGCTGTTGGCACCTGCCGTGGAGGGCGAGGCCACAACGCCTCCGTCGGCTCCAGCCGAGGGCGAAAGCTGGATCGTGGCCGCAAACCCGCAGGGATTGTGGGCCGGACACGCGGGAGAGCTCGCCTTTCATTGCGCCGGGACATGGATGTTCGCGGCGCCGACCGAAGGGATGACCGTGTTCGACCGCTCCGCTGGCGCCAACCTGCGATGGCTTGGCACGTGGCAAAGCCTTGCGCTGCCAGCCGCCCCTGCGGGAGGAGGCACGGTCGACGCCGAAGCCCGCACTGCAATCGCCAGCTTGATCGCAGCCTTGCGAGACGCCGGATTGGGGGTCTGAATCTCCTGCGGGAACCGCGTGGAGGATAAGACGTTGGCGGACTGGGAGGAACAGGGCTATGGCCCGGCTTCCAGAGAAACTCAGATCCGTTGCTGAGGCAATCGTGCAACAGTGCTGTCGCTTTGCTAGAACGAGAGCCTGTCTGCTTGCCTCGGAACTGGGGAAAAGTTAAGTGGGTGCCTCCTGGTGGCTCCCAATCATTACAAAGGGGATTTTCAGTAATGCGCAATATCGTCATCGGAATGGCGATGGCTTCGACGGTGCTTGCATCGCCGGCGCTTGCACGTGACAACGCTTGGTACGTGCAAGTCGAAGGCGGCCCGATGCTGGTCGAAGACATCGAATTCGCAGTTAACGCAGTCGATAATCAGCTGATCGCCGATTACGACACCGGCTACGACTTCGGCGGCCTCGTTGGCTACGATTTCGGTCCCGTTCGCCTCGAAGCCGAAGCCAGCTACCGCTCGGCCGGCCTCGATACGCTCTCGGTCGGCTTGCAGGGCTTCCCGGTCACCGCAACCGCTCTGGCCCCTGCCGGTCAGTATCCGGCTGCCGGTGACACCAGCGCGCTTAGCTTCATGGTCAACGGCCTCGCCGATTTCGGCGAAGACGACGGCCTGCAGGGCTTCGTCGGCGGCGGTGTCGGCGTTGCACGCACCAAGGTCGAAGGCCAGCTGAGCCTGTCCAACCCGAACGGCCTGGACGATTCCGACACCGGTTTCGCATGGCAGGCAATCGCGGGTGTTCGCGCTCCCCTGACCGACAACATCGATGCAGGCCTGAAGTATCGTTACTTCAACGCTCCGAACGTCGATCTGATCGACCTGTTCGGCGACAGCATTTCGGGCGATTTCGTGTCGCACTCGCTGCTCGGCACGCTGACGTTCAACTTCGGTGGCCCGGTGGCACCTCCGCCCCCGCCGCCCCCGCCGCCCCCGCCGCCCCCGCCCCCGCCTCCGCCGCCGCCGCCTCCGCCGCCGGCTACGCAGCAGTGCAACACGGGCCCGTACATCGTGTTCTTCAACTGGGATCGTTCGGACATCACTCCGGAAGCAGCCTCGGTTCTGAACAACGCGGTCTCGGCTTACCAGAACTGCGGCAACGCCTCGGTTATGCTTGCAGGTTACACCGACCGTTCGGGTACCGTGCAGTACAACCTCGGCCTGGCAGCACGTCGTAACGCTTCGGTCCGTCAGTACATGACCGGCCGCGGCATTCCCGACGCACGCATCAGCAGCGAAGCCTTCGGTGAAGCGAACCCCCGCGTTCCGACCGCCGACGGTGTCCGCGAGCTGCAGAACCGCCGCGTGGAAATCACGTACGGTCCGGGTTCGGGCATGTAATCGAGCGGACAACCGCTACGAAACACGAGAAGGGGCCGGAGCAATCCGGCCCCTTTTTCGTTGGGTGGGTGCAAGCAAGAGGAACTCCCACCATGATCACTCCCGCCAAAACCGCAATGCGCCTCGCCACCGCGCTCGCCCCGGCCATGATGCTGGCGGCCTGCGCCAGCGTTCCCATGACCGATAGCGAAACCATCGCCACCGCGTCGCTGCTCGACACCGACGGAACACCCACCGGCGAAGCGACCCTCATGGGCGTCGGCGATACTGTCGAACTGTCGGTGACTGTTGCAGGCCTTACTCCGGGCGAGCACGGCTTTCACCTGCATACGACCGGTCGCTGTACGCTGCCCGACTTCACTTCGGCGGGCGGTCACCTCAATCCATCGGACGAAGGGCACGGACTGCTCGACGATGACGGCAGCCATCTTGGGGATTTGCCCAATCTCGTCGCAGGACCCAACGGCACGGCACGTGCACAGGTCACGATCGGCACTTCGCGCGATTACGTGCTGGACAATATCTTCGATGCCGATGGGACCGCCATCGTCATCCATGCCGACGCTGACGACGGCCGGACAGACCCGTCAGGCAATGCGGGCTCGCGCGTGCGCTGCGGTGTGTTGACCCCGGTGACCTAAGCGAAGTCGGTACGCGCCGATCAGGCGCGTACCGGGTTCCCTCCGCCGGCCCCCATCGCCACAACTCGTTCCTGCGCGGCAGGCACGAGCTTGAGCGCGACGAGCAGTAGGACGACGCCGATCGGCGCGATCCACAGCAGGCTCAACATCCCGAGGCCCAGATCGCCATCGGCCTTGGCCGAGACAAGCCCGGCGAGATAGGGCCCGAGCGCCAGGCCGACGAGAGTCGTGGCGAGGAAGAACGTGGCGGTCGCAACGCCCCGCATGCGCGGGAGAACGAGCGACTGGCTGGTCGCCGCAGCCGCTCCAAGCGCGCTCGATGCAAAAAGCTGCGCGATGGCGGCCATCATCAGGAACACCGTGCGGTCATCCGTGGTGAACATCACCCAGACGACCGGCACCGGCGCGAGCAGGCCGAACATCACCACGAACAGGCGCCCCGCAGGCATCTTGGTGAACAGCCAGTCGGCCACGCGCCCGCCGATCACCACGCCGAGGAAGCCGGTCACCGCCGCTGGCGCGCCAAGCAACAGGCCCAGCTCGCTCTTGGAAATCTCGAACACCCGCTCGCCATAAGGCGCGCCCCAATAGGAGGTTGCGTAACTGAGGAAGGCGACCGTCCCGTACCCCAGAATGGTGCACAGGAAGGCGGGCGACCCCCAGGTCAGGGCGAAAGTCTCCGCATCGCGCGAACGAAGCGCGCTCGCCCAGCTGAAGATCGCGTAATAGCCGACGGCGAGCAGGAACCACTGATCCGAAATCGGGAAATCGAGGAACGGCAGGCCGGATGCGATTGCCCCCATGATGAAACCCTGCCCTGAGTCCAGCAGCACGGTCAGCAACCACGCAGCGAAGAAGAAGCCGACAAAGCTCGCCACGTTCACCGCCAGCGCAGCGGGGCTGCGGCGGGCCGCACCCAGAAACGTGAAGGGCGGGATGATCTGCAGCAGTTCTTCGAAAAACCCGCGAAACGGCCGCTCGACCGGCTCGCTCGGCATACCGTCGATCAGACCGCGGACCGGCTCTTTCAAGGTCAGAACCCACACCGCGAGCAGGATGCCGGGCAGGCCCACAGCGATAAAGGCCGCCTGCCAGCCCGCAAGGCCGAGCGGCCCGCCATCGGGATAGGCCTGATTCCAGTTCTCCACGATCAGGCCGCCGATCACCAGCGAGATGCCGCCGCCGACGTAGAGACCCGACGAATAGATCGCGAGCGCGGTGGCGCGCAGACGCGCGGGGAACCAGTCCGAGATCAGCGAATAGGCTGAAGGGCTCGCCGTCGCTTCGCCGATGCCCACGCCGACGCGCGCGCCGGAAAGCATGGCGGCATTCTTCGAGAACCCGGAGAGCGCCGTCATCACGGACCACAGGCCGAGGCCGATGGTCATCAGTCTGACGCGGTGCCAGCTATCGGCCAGCTTGCCGAGCGGAATGCCGAACAGGGCATAAAAAATGGCGAAGGCGGTGCCGTAAAGGAAGCCCAGGAAGGCGTCGTCGACGCCCAGATCTGCCTTGATGTCGTTAGCCAGGATGGACAGGATCTGGCGATCAACGAAGTTGAGCACGTAGACCAGCACCAGTACGCCCAGCGCATACCAGCTATAGGCCGGTACGCTCGCGTTCGGGTCGACCCGCGTCTCACCCGCCCGCATTGCATTTTCCACTTCGCTCAAACCCTCACCCCGTCAGTTCTGGTGCATCCTCTGAATAGGGTGTGGTATCGACAAGCCCCGCTTCGGCAAAGCCCTTTCGCCTCAATCGGCACGAATCGCATGCACCGCATGCCATTCCATTGGGCGCCGGGTCGTAGCAGGACCAGCTCCATGCCGGGTCGAGCCCAAGCCGATCGGCCTCGCGCGCGATGTCGGCCTTGCTCAGATATTGCAGCGGCGCGTCGATCGCGAACCCGCCACCCTCTATCCCCGCCTTGGTGCCCAGCCTCGCAGCTTCGGCAAAGGCGGCGATGAATTCGGGCCGGCAATCGGGATAGCCCGAATAGTCGAGCGCGTTGACGCCGATGACGATCCGGCCGGCCCCGATGCTCTCCGCAAAGGCGGTGGTCAGCGCGAGGAACACCAGATTGCGCGCGGGCACATAGGTGACGGGGATAGATTCGCCGACACCATCCTTGGGAACATCAATGTCCGCGGTCAGCGCAGAACCGCCGAATTTCCTCAGATCGAGCGCGATCTGGGTGTGTCCGGCCAGACCCAGCCTCTCTGCGATGGTGTGCGCGGCGTCAAGCTCGCGGCGGTGGCGCTGGCCGTAATCGATGGTGAGGGCATGAACCTGGTGCCCACGCTCTTGCGCAAGCGCAGCAGCGACCATCGAGTCGAGCCCGCCCGAAAGCAGTACGGCGGCGGTGGTTTTGCGGTTATCGGCAGGCATTGCCCCGCGCTAGCGCCTTCGCGGGTGAGGCCGCAAGCCTGCGCGTGTCAGTTGCAGTTTCCGACCCGCCGCCCCTCGGCCTCAACCGAGAACGGAGCGCCCCGGTCGATCCCGTCGCTGCGCAGCTGAACGAGGTCAGCCGATTCCCGGCGAATATGCGTTCGGCCATAGCCCGAACCGCTGCAGCTATATTGCACTGTGGCGTTCGGCCCGCTGTCTTCGATCACGATCCGGCGGCAGGCCTGTCCGCGGTGGCGCAGCTGAACGAGGTCGCGTTCGGAACGCAGGCATACGCGACGGGGGGCATCGCTGCCCCTCTCGCGGATTTCCCAGGTGCCCAGGCGCAATTTCCCGAAAACTGAGGTTACCGCAGTGTTCGCGGCAAGGGGCGCGGTGAAAATGCCACCCGCCGCCACGGCAAGCGCGGTAGCAGCCCCGATCGCAAGTTGTCGCATAATCCAATTCCCTTCACACGCGATACGAGGTGTGGTTTGCCCCTGCGTTTTACACCATCAACACACCATCGAATCTGAACAAATCACGTCACAATCGTGAAAACCTTCGAACAGAACGCGCAATCGACCAGAATGTCCCCGTTTTCGTCACGCATTTCGTCGCGTTCCTCAGCAGGGAATCGGCCGATGACCGACTGGTAGTGTTCCACACTACAGCGACAGCCACGCGACAGGCGCGCACCGGGAAACACGCGCACCTCGTCTTCTTCATGGAACAGCCGCCACACCAGCCCTTCGAGCGAAATGCCTTCGTCGAGCAGCTCTTCGTGCCGGATGGACGACGCCATCACTTCTATGTGCTGCCAGTGCGGGTGGCTGAGCCGAACGTGCAACCGTTCGCGGCCGACCTCGCCATCGGGCAGGTGCTGCGCCAGCAGCCCGGCGGCCAAGGTGCGATTCCCCGAGGTGCTTACCGCAACGCGCACCATCGTCGGCACCTGTTCCGACTGCATGAAGTATGATTCGCACGCCTCCGCCAGGCTTTCGCCTTCGAGCGGAACGATCCCCTGATAGCGGCCGCCGCGTTCGGGCACATCGAAGGTGATTGCGAGATACCCCTCGCCAAACAGCGCCTTCAGCGACGGATTGGCACCCAGTTCGGCCAGCTTTTCCTTATCGAAATCGACATAACCGCGAATCGCGCCCGCGCGAAAATCGCATACCAGCAGATTGACCACACCCGCGCGCGTCTGCGCCTGCATCGTCATCTGCCCCTCGTCCTCATCGATCAGCCCGCCGATCAGCGCCCCGATCACCAGCGCCTCGGCCAGCAAATTGCGGATCGCAGGCGGATAGTCGTGCGCGGCGAGAATCTCGGCCAGGGTCTCGTCGAGCCGGACGAGCCGCAGGCGCGTGTCACGCGCAGGGATGGATGCGCCGAGCAGCTGGTCGGCAAAGGTTTCGCTGTTCTGAGATTGGTCGTTCACGCCGCGCTATATGGGGTCAGCGCGGCCCGGCCCAACCCCTCTTGCGGTTCACAGCTTCCCGAAAGCCCACAGGAGCACGGATTTCTGCGCGTGAATGCGGTTCTCCGCTTCGTCGAATACGCGCGACTGCGGCCCCTCGATCACGCTTTCGGTCACCTCGTCGCCAACGTGGGCAGGCAGGCAGTGTAGGAAGACCGCTTCCGGCTTGGCCAGCGTCATCAGCGCATCGTCCACCCGGAACGGTTGCATTGCGCCGAGCTTGTTCTCGACATTGTCCTGCCCCATCGAAACCCAGGTATCGGTGACCACCACATCGGCCCCGCGCGCTGCGGTCTGCGCGTCCTGGGTCAGCGTGATCGTGGCACCACCGGCCCGTGCCATATCGACGAAGGCGCCATCCGGTTCGAACCCGGCGGGGGTGGCGATCCGCAAGTTGAACTTGAAGATCCCGGCAGCCTCCAGAACCGAATGCAGCACGTTGTTGCCATCGCCGAACCATGCCAGTTCCAGACCCGGCAGCGACTTGCCCTGTTCGATAATGGTCAGCAGGTCGGCCACGATCTGGCACGGGTGCGACCTGTCGGTCAGCCCGTTGATCACCGGCACCGTGGCGTGCCGTGCCATTTCCTCGATCTTCGCATGATCATCGGTGCGGATCATGATCGCATCGACCATCCGGCTGAGCACGCGCGCGGTATCGGCGATGCTCTCCCCCCGGCCGAGCTGCATCGAGCCGCCTTCCATCACCATCGCGCTGCCCCCGAGCTGGCGCATCGCCATGTCGAAGCTGGCGCGTGTGCGGGTGGAGCTTTTCTCGAAGATCATCGCCAGCACATGGTCGGCCAGCGGCGCGTCGGCGTCCGGCTTGCCCTTCGGCCAGCTGGCCCGCGCCGCCTTGCGATCCTGCGCGTCGTTCAGCATGGCGGCCAGCGCGTCGCCGCCCGCATCCGTCAGATCGAGGAAATGGCGCGGGGCCGCTGCCTTGCCCATCAGGCGGGCTCCGGCATCGTGTAGTCTGCCGCGCCCGCGGACAGTTTCTCGAAAAACTCGTCAATCTCCGCATCGCCGATAACCAGCGGCGGCAGCACGCGCAGCGTGTTGTCGCCCGCGGCCACGGTCAGCAGCTGGTGCGTGTCACGCAGGTGCTGGAAGAAGGGGCGGCTTTCGACTTTCATCTTGATGCCGAGCATCAGGCCTTCGCCGCGCACCAGCTCGAACAGGTCGGGGTAATTGCCGATGAACTGTTCGAGACGCGTCTTCAGTCGGGCGCCCTTGTCGCGCACGCTTTCGAGAAATTCGTCATTGGCGACCGCCTCCAGAACGGCCGTACCCGCCGCCATCGCCAGCGGATTGCCGCCGTAGGTAGAGCCATGCGTGCCGAACGTCATGCCGCGTGCGGCGTGTTCGGTCGCCATGCAGGCACCCAGCGGGAAGCCCCCGCCGATGCCCTTCGCTGTGGCAACGATATCGGGCGTGATGCCGTAGAGTTCGTGCGCATAGAGCCTGCCGGTGCGCGCGACGCCGCACTGGACCTCGTCGAGCACCAGCATCAGGCCGTGTTCGTCGGCCAGATCGCGCAGACCCTGCATGAACTCTTGGCTGGCGGGCCGGATGCCGCCCTCGCCCTGGATCGGTTCGACAAGGAAGCCCGCCGTCTGCGGGCCGATCATGGCGCGCGCCGCTTCCAGATCGTCGAACTCGCAATACTGGAAACCCTCGAGCAGCGGCAGGAAGCCCTGATGCATCTTCGCCTGGTTCGAGGCGCTGATCGTCGCCATCGTACGGCCGTGGAACGCACTGGTGAACGTAATCAGCTCGGTCCGCGCCTTCTCGCCATCTTCGTGCTGGTGGAAAGCGCGCGCGGTCTTGATCGCGCATTCGACCGCTTCCGCCCCCGAATTGGTGAAGAACACCGTGTCTGCGAAGGTCTTGTCGACCAGCATCTGCGCCAGCTTTTCGCCCTGCGGGCTGCCGTAGAGGTTGGAGACGTGCATCAGCGTCTCTGCCTGCTTCTGGATGGCGCCGATCAGCCCTTCATGGCTGTGGCCAAGCAGGTTCACCGCAATTCCGCTCGCGAAATCGAGATAGCGCGTGCCGTCCTCGTCGATCAGGTGACAGTGATCGCCCTTGACCGGGCGGACGCCGCAGCGGGGATAGACGGGCATCAGGGGAGGGATCGACATGGCAACTCCGCAAAGAAAACTAGAACTGTGAACGACAAATGGCGGCCCCGCGAGGGAACCGCCATTCGCGTATAACCGGCGATCTATTGGCTCATCCGCGGCGGGTCAAATCCCGCCGGGGTGGCCCGCTCATTCCTGTACGGGAACGAGGTTGACCGCCGAATACTTGCCTCGTCGATCGACTTCGAGGTCGAACTCGTAGCGTTCGCCTTCGTTGATCTGCGACAGGCCGGAGCGTTCGACCGCGCTGATGTGCACGAAGGCATCGGGCTGGCCGTCGTCGCGGACAAGGAAGCCGAAGCCCTTCATCGAATTGAAGAACTTGACCGTGCCGGTGGCCTTTTCGCCCGTCAGCTCGCGCCGCGGCGGGCCACCGGCGTCACCGCCTGCACCCTCGCGCGGGCTTGCACCGCCGCCGGTCACGGGGATGACATCACCCACGACCTGCAGGTCCTGCGCGGAGATCTTGCCACCGCGATCGACCAGGTTGAATTCCAGCTCCTGCCCTTCGGCCAGGCCTTCGAGACCGGCGCGTTCGACCGCACTGATGTGCACGAACACGTCATCTCCGCCGCCTTCCTGCTGGATGAAGCCGAAGCCCTTCTGGCCGTTGAAGAATTTCACCTGGCCCTTGCCGGTCCCAACGACCTGGGCGGGCATGCGGTTGAAACCGCCGCCACCGCCGCCGCCGCCGCGAGGACCACCGCCCCCACCGCCGCCAAAGCCACCGCGTGGGCCGCCGCCGCCGCGATCCTGAAAACCACCGCGGTCCTGGAAACCGCCGCGATCCTGAAAACCGCCGCCGCCGCCACGATCGTCAAATCCGCCACGATCCTGAAAACCGCCGCCGAAATCGCCACCGGGGAACGGTTCGAAACCGTCCTCGCCAATGTTGTCCCGCTTGTCGCGCCCGCGCCGACGCCCTTTATCGTAACCCATAACTCGCCAAAAACCCTGCTACTTCCATCCGTCCTCAAATCGGATCCCGACAGGCGCGGACGGCCACCCACCGACATTGCTTGGGGGAAGCCCGAGCGACGTTTGCATCGCCCAGCCCCCGCCAAAGTGCTTGCACCCTTATCGCAGAATGCGGCGTCGCGCGAACCAATTCGCAATAGAAGCCCGATTCAGCAGGATTGTGACACTTGCGAACGGCAAAGCGGCAAACCGCGCTTGCGCGATCTGGCGCAACGCGGCATTCGAATGCATCGATGGGAACCCGCGATCTTCCAGCCAAACAGCGCGCCAGCAAGCCTTGCCGTTCACGGGCCGGGCGAGGGCATGGGTCGCGAGTTGCCGGGGTACGCTGACCGGGAATGGATAGCCAGACGCTGCAATTGATCGGATCGCTCGCCGCGATTCTTGTGCTGGCGGGAATCGCCTGGGTCCTTCGCCTCGGCCAGACGCCCAGAATCGAGGGAGAGGCCCGGGCTGTCGCGCTCGCGCGGGAGGCCGATAGCGGCTTCGATCCGGTCGAGGCGGCGCTTTCGGGCGATGGTGCGGCCGCACTGCTTGCCGATTCGCAGGGGCGAATCATGGTGCTGCGACCCCATGGGACGCATTTTGCCGGCCGCATCCTCGATCACGGTACACGTGCGGCGGCAGAGGGCGGAATGTTGACGATCATCCCGGCGGATCGCCGCTATGGCCCGGTCACGCTCGATCTCGGAGATTCGGCGCAGGCTTGGGAGTCGCGCATCCAGACGCTACAAAGGCCGCTCAATGCCTGATTTCTCGCCCGTCGATTACGCTATTCCCGGCTTCGTCCTGCTCGTGCTGGCCGAAATGCTGTGGGCACGGTGGAAGCGCCCGCAGGCTTATGAGCCCAGGGATACGCTGGTCAGCCTGGCGTTCGGGCTTGGCAGCACGGTTGCCGGATTGCTGCTCGGCGGCTTCGCACTGCTGGTGTTTCTTGCTGCCTACGACGTGCGCCTGTTCACGATCGGCTGGGAATGGTGGGCCTGGCCGCTGTGCTTCGTGCTCGACGATCTGAAATATTACTGGGTCCACCGGTTCGGCCATCGCAGCCGCTGGTTCTGGGCCAGCCACGTGAACCATCATTCCAGTCAGCACTACAATCTCAGCACCGCGCTGCGGCAGACCTGGACCGGGGCTTTCACGTTGGGCTTCGTCTTCGCGCTGCCGCTGGTGCTGCTCGGGTTCCATCCGGTGATGATCGCGATCTGCGGCGGGTTCAACCTGATCTACCAGTTCTGGATTCACACCGAAGCGATCGACAGGATGCCGCGCTGGTTCGAGGCAGTGATGAACACGCCGAGCCACCACCGCGTGCACCACGCCACCAACCCGCGCTATCTCGACCGCAACTACGCAGGCGTATTCATCGTTTGGGACAAGCTGTTCGGCACGTTCGAGGCGGAGCGCCCGGCGGAAGAGGAGCCGATTCGCTACGGCATCGTCAAGCAGCTGGGCAGCTTCAACCTGCTGTGGGCGGTGTTTCACGAATGGATCGGCATGCTGGGCGATATCTGGCGCGCACCCTGGAAGCACAAACTGTCCTACCTGCTGCGCGAACCGGGCTGGAGCCACGATGGCAGCCGCGAAACGTCGGACATGATCCGCGCGCGCTGGGAAGCGCAACAACAAGCCGTGGCGGGCACGGCCGGGGACGAGGTGCAGTCCGCGCCGCAAAAGCCGATTGCGGGGCCACGCCGCGCCGCCTAACCTTTCCGTAAACGGAGAGGATCGCACAATGAACCAGTACGACTATATCGTGATCGGGGGCGGCAGCACAGGCTGCGCAGTCACCGGGCGGCTTGCGGTCGGCGGCGAACGCAGCATTTGCCTGGTCGAAGCGGGCGGGCGCAACAATGATATGCGGGTGCGCACCCCGGGCATGATGCCCTTCCTGCGCGGCAGCCAGAACTATCGTTTCGAAACCGTGCCGCAAAAGGGGCTGGACGGGCGCGTGGGCTATCAGCCGCGCGGCAAGGGCCTGGGTGGGTCCTCCGCTATCAACGCGATGGTGTATATTCGCGGCAATGCCTGGGATTACGATAATTGGGCAGCCATGGGATGCCCCGGCTGGGCGTACGAAGACGTGCTGCCCTGGTTCAAGAAAGCCGAAGCGAACGAACGCGGGGCAGACGAATATCATGGCGCGGGCGGGCCGCTGTTCGTGTCCGACCAGAAATGGACCAACCCGGCCAGTCGCGACTTCGTGCAGAGCGCCGCTGCCCTGCAGCTCACCGAAACGGACGACTTCAACGGCGAACGGCAGGCCGGCTTCGGCATCTATCAGGTGACCCAGCGCAAGGGCGAACGCTGGTCTGCCAGCCGCGCCTATGTGGAGCCGATCCGCGACCAGCCCAACCTCGATATCCGCACGCGCACGATCGTCGAAAAACTGGTGGTCGAGGGTGGCCGGGTGACGGGCGTCGCGATCCGCAAGGGCCGCAGCCGCGAGACGATCTACGCGCGGCGCGGCGTGATTTTGTCCGCCGGCGCGTTCAACTCGCCGCAGATCCTGATGCTGTCGGGGATCGGTCCGGGCCGCCACCTCAACGCGCTGGGCGTGCCGGTGCTGGTCGATCGCCCCGCGGTCGGCAGCAATCTGCAGGACCATATCGACTATGTGTCGAGCTGGGAGAGCGAAAGCCGCGTCCCCATCGGCAATAGCCGCGAAGGCACGATGCGAATGCTGGGCGCAATGCTCGAACACCGCCGCAAGCGCACCGGGGTAATGACCACGCCCTATGCCGAAGCGGGCGGGTTTTGGACGGTATCGCCCGATGCCCCGTGCCCCGATGTGCAATGGCACTTCGTGCCCGCCATGCTGGAGGACCACGGGCGGGAGAAAGTGAACGGGCATGGCGTATCGCTCCACGCCTGCGTGCTGCGCCCCGAAAGTCGCGGGACGGTACGCCTTGCCAGTCTCGATGCGGCCGAAGCGCCGCTGATCGATCCCAATTTCCTCGACGACGACCGAGACATCGCGACCTTGCGCGAAGGCGTGCGCCTGTCGCATCGCATCGCCGAAGCCCCGCCGCTGGCGGACTATCGCCTTACCGATCGCCATGCGGTCGATCTGGCGAACGATGCCGCACTGGATGCCATGATCCGCAGCCGCGCAGACACGGTGTACCACCCCGTGGGCACCTGCCGCATGGGGTCCGACGATGAGGCGGTGGTCGATCCCACGCTGAAGGCGCGCGGCGTCGAGGGCCTCTGGATCGCCGACGCTTCGATCATGCCCAGGATCGTGTCCGGAAACACGAACGCCCCCTCGATCATGATCGGGGAGCGTTGCGCGGACTTCCTGATACGGGCGGAAAAGGCGGTTTAGACCGCCTCACCCGCCCGCAGGATCGGTCAGAATTCCTGCGTGGCCGATGGCAGGCCGAGCACGGCGAAGAAATCCTCGTTCGGATCGATCGTGGGCGCGACCGGATCGATTACCCGGCAATATCCCGGCTCGACCGAGGTTTCGATGCACACGAAGCGATCATATTCGAACCGCGCGCGCGCCCAGGCGCTGGCCCCGTCCATCCGGGTGTAATCGCCATAGACCGAATAGATCGGGCTGTTCTTCTTCTGGCTCTCACGCTCCACATTGCGCAGCGTACCGGGGCGATAGGCCTGGCCGGGATCGACGAAATAGCCCTGCAGCTGAAGGATCGCATCGAGCCGTGCCTCGCCTGCGCCGTCGCCAAAGGCGACGCCGCCGAAGCGATCATAAGCGGCGATCAGCTCGCGCTTGCGATCTCGCTCGTAGAAATCGACCGTGTTCACACCGACGGTTTCGAATGCCAGCTCGATCTGTTCGGGCGCGTTGGGCACGCTGCGAACCGTGCCGATGAACGCCTCGCGGTCGCACCGGCCGCTCCACACCGAACCGTCGGTGGTATCGAACAGTCGGCAATTGGCGCCATCGCGCCGACCGATGAGGGTCGAAGGACGCATTCCGCCCGTGCCGCGGTACTGGCCGCGCACGATGTCGCCATCGAACTCCAGTTCGGCCTGGAAGCTGCCGCCGATCAGTTCGGGGCAACCGCCTTCGCGCTTGGGGCATTTGGTCTCGGTGCGCCGCGGCGTGCCCGGCACGGTCGCCCGCACCTCGCCGCTGTGATTACCGAAATACTGAACCTTGCCCTGAAAATCGTCTGGCAATCCACCGGAGGATGCCGGGGTGGCGACCTGCGCCGCAGCGGGTGAAACCCCCAGTACGACAAGCGAAAGTGCAAGCATAAGCGAACGCATAGAGGGTCACTCCCCGTCATTGCTCCTGGCGTTAACCATATCATGTCCCGGCCCGGGGCAGAAGCACTGGTTTGCTGAAGGGAGGATTTACGGCGCGCCGCGCGCCATCAGTCCGCGGTATTTCCGGCGATAAAGCGGTCGGTCGCGCGGGTCGGCAGGCCATCAATGCTGGTGGTACGCTGCGCCATCTTGGCCTCCCACTGCGCCGGGTCGGACTGGGCGTGCGCCTTCTTCAGCGTCGGCCGTTCCTCGCGATAATCCATGAAAGGCACGCCCCAGCCGCAGCTGGTCTGCACGCTCTCGACCGAAATATCGAAGATCTGGCGCGTGCCGGGCAGCAGCGTGAAGAACTGCGCCAGCGCATTCCATTCCGCGTCCTGCGGCAGCACCGCCCGGCCCCGGCCATAGATCCGCAGGATCAGCGCGGGCCGGTCGAAATTGCAGAACATGATCGTGATCCTGCCGTCGGCGGCAAGATGCGCGTGGGTTTCATTGCCCGATCCGCCGAGATCGAGATAGGCGACCCGGGTGGGCGAGAGGATGCTGAAGGCATCATAGCCCTTGGGGCTGAGGTTGATTCGCCCGTCCTGCGCCGCAGTGGCGACGAAAAACACCGGCTGCGCTTCGATCATCGCGGCATGTTTGTTGGTGAGCGTGTCGAAGAAGTCGGCCATGGAAAGCAAATTAGCCCGCCACCAGCAATCCGTAACCCCCCGCCTTGGCGGAGATGACGAGGGTCTTTACCGCTCTTTCGTGGCGGAGAACGTCAGGTCAGGATTCTTTTCCTGCTGGTAGTTCACATCCCACGGGCTCTTGGCGAGGAACACCATGTCGCCGTCGCGGTCCTTGGCGAGGTTCGCGCGGTTGAACTTCTCGAACTCGTCCAGAGCCTTGTCGTCGCCCTTCACCCAGCGCGCGGTTGCGAAGGGTGCAGGCTCCAGCGCGGCTTCGACCTTGTACTCGGCCTGCAATCGCGAAATCAGCACTTCGAGCTGCAGCTGGCCGACCACGCCGACGATGTGGTTCGCGCCCAGTTCCGGGTAGAACACCTGGATCACGCCCTCTTCGGACAGATCGTCGAGCGCCTTCCTCAACTGCTTGGTCTTGGTCGGATCCTTCAGCTGCACGCGGCGCAGGATTTCGGGCGCGAAGTTGGGCAGGCCGGTGAAGCGGACCTCGTTCTTCTCGCTCAGCGTGTCGCCCACGCGCAGCGTCCCGTGGTTGGGGATGCCGATGATGTCGCCGGGGTAGGCATTGTCCGCGATCTCGCGGTCCTGCGCGAAGAACAGGATCGGCGAATGCACCGCGATGGGCTTGCCGAGGCCACTGGGCGTCAGCTTCATGCCGCGTTTGAAGGTGCCCGATACCTGCCGCATGAAGGCGATCCGGTCGCGGTGGTTGGGGTCCATGTTGGCCTGCACCTTGAAGATGAAGCCGGTCACTTCATCGCGGGTCGGCGCAATCTCGCCCTGGTCGGTCGGCTGCGGGCGCGGTGCGGGCGCATATTTGGCAATCGCGTCGATGATCGCGGTGACGCCGAATTCCTTGAGCGCGGAGCCGAAATAGACCGGCGTCAGGTCGCCATTGCGATAGGCCTCGAAATCGAACGGGGCATAGCCCTCGCGCGCCAGCAGGCCTTCCTCGGCGACGCGCGCGACGCCATCGTCGCTGAGATATTCGCCGAGCTTCTCATCCTCGGGCCCGTCGACCTTCACGGTCTTGCCCTGGAATTCCTTGCTGTCGCCTTCGGGCAAATAGAGCTCGTTCTCCTCGAAGTCGTAGACGCCTTCGAACAGCCCGCCCATGCCCACCGGCCAGCTCATCGGTGCGGTGTCGAGCGCGAGCTTTTCGGCAATCTCGTCGAGCAGTTCGAATGGCTCGCGCCCCTCGCGGTCGATCTTGTTGATGAAGGTGATGATCGGCACGCTGCGCAACCGGCAGACCTCGAACAGCTTGAGCGTCTGCGCCTCGATACCCGCTGCCGCGTCGAGCACCATGATCGCCGAATCGACCGCGGTCAGCGTGCGGTAGGTGTCTTCGGAGAAATCCTCGTGCCCCGGCGTATCGAGCAGGTTGAAGGTGATGCCGTTTCTTTCGAAGGTCATCACCGAGGACGTGACCGAGATACCGCGCTGCTGCTCGATACTCATCCAGTCCGACCGCGCCCGCCGCGCAGCCCCGCGCGCCTTGACCTCGCCCGCAAGATGGATCGCCCCGCCGCGAAGCAGCAGCTTCTCGGTCAGCGTGGTCTTACCCGCGTCGGGGTGCGAAATGATCGCGAAGGTACGGCGTTCGGAGGTCATAGACGTTACTTATCTTTCCGTTCGGGCTGAGCTTGTCGAAGCCCTGCCCTTCACTTCGGGAGCTGCGCTGAAGAAAATGCAGCCGTTGGCGCTTCGCGCCTTCTCCGAATCCGTCAGGCTCAGGGCGAACGGAGCTTGCTAATGATCCCGCGCCACGCGGAAGCCCGCGAAGTCCTGCGTCACCGGCATAATCTCCAGCCGGTTGATGTTGAGGTGCGGCGGCAGCTCGGCGATCCAGCGGACCGTTTCGGCAATATCCTCGCCCGTCATCGGGTGCGTGCCCGCGTAGAATTCGTCCGACTTGTCCTGGCTGCCGGTGCGCACGGTAGTGAACTCGGTCTCGACCATGCCCGGCTCGATGCTGGTCACGCGCACGCCGGTGCCGTGCAGGTCCGCCCGCAGCGCCAGAGTGAAGTGGTTCACGAAGGCCTTCGACCCTGCATAGACATTGCCGCCGGGGTACACATAGCTACCCGCGACCGAGCCGATATTGACCATGGCCCCCTTGCGCTCAATCAGGCCGGGCAGCAGCTTGCGCGTCAGCCGGACCATCGCGGTCACATTGGTATCGATCATGGTCTGCCAGTCGTCGAGATCGGCGTCCTGCGCGGGGTTGAGGCCCTTGGCTAACCCTGCATTGTTCACCAGCAGGTCGATTCCGCGCCAATCCTCGGGCAGGCCATCGATCGCCGCATCGCGCGCGGCATCATCGGTGATGTCGAACGCGAGGCCGAGGAATTTCTCTGCCCCCAGCTCCTGCGCCAAAGCATCGAGCCGCTCCTGCCGCCGCCCGGTGCCGATCACGCGCCAGCCATTGGCGGCGAGCAGCCGCGCGGTCGCCTGACCGATCCCTGCGGTCGCTCCGGTAATCAGTGCCGTCTTCATGCGCGCAACTCCGCTCCCAGTTTCTGTGCGGCCTTCACGACCGCGTCCGAGATCGCCTTGAGCTCTTCGTCGGTGAAGCTCTTCTCGCCCGGCTGGAGCGTGACTTCGAGCGCGAGCGAGGTCTTGCCCTCGGGCACGCCCTGTCCGTCGAACCGGTCGAAGATGCGCGCATCGACGATTCGCTGCTTGTCCGCCCCGCGCACCGCCTTGTTCAAATCGCCTGCGGGCAGCGCGCTATCGACCAGGAAGGCGAAGTCGCGCGTCACCGGCTGGAGCGCAGGCGGGCTGTAGGTCGAACGCGCGAACTCGGCATTCTTCTTGGCAGGGATCGCGTCGAGGAAGATCTCCGCTGCGACCACCGGCCCTTCGATGTCGAACGCCTTGAGCGTCGCGGGATGCAGCGCGCCGAAGCGGGCGAGCACCTTCTTGGGCCCAAGCCGCAGCGTAGCCGACTGGCCGGGGTGGAACTGCGCGCCTGCTTCCCCCATCACCATCAGGTTGTCGACCGGTGCGCCTGCCGCTTCGAGCAGCGCGAGCGCCTCTGCCTTGGCGTCGTAGGCATCGAAGCCCTGCGCCTTGCCATTCGCCCAGCCGCGCGGGGTCTTATCGCCCGCGAGAACGAGGCCGAGCGTTGCGCGCTCGTCGCTATGCCCGTTGGCCCCACGGAAATAGCGCCGCCCCACCTCGAACAGGCGCACGCTCGCCGCGCCGCGATCGGTCGCGCGTCTGGCGGCGCGGAGCAGACCCGGCAGCAGCGACGGCCGCATGGCCTTCAGATCCTCGCTGATCGGGTTGTCGAGCACCCATAGCTGCTCGCCATCGGCAAAGTGCTCCGCATCAGGCACGGGCAGGAACGACCAGGTCACCGCTTCGTGCAACCCGCGCGATGCCGCCGCGCGTCGCACCCGGCGCTGCACCAGCTGCTCGGGCGTGGCGGTCGGCCGGGCGACGCCGGGGACGCGCGAAAGCGGGACGCTGGCGACCTTGTCCAGCCCTTCGATCCGGACGACTTCCTCCACCAGATCCGCCGGGCCTTCGATATCGTGGCGGCGCGCGGGGCAGGTAACCTGCCAGGCCTGTCCCGGACCCGATCCGGGGTCGCCAACCTCGAAATCGAGCGAGGTCAGGATCGCGCGCTGGCGATCTTCGGGCACGTCGATCCCACCCAGCTTCGCGGTGCGTGCAGGGTTGAACTGCAACACCTTGCGCTCGACCGGCGGCGATCCGGCGCGCACGGCCTCGCTCGGCGCACCGCCACAGGTCCGCACGATGAGATCGGTGAGCAGGGCGAGCCCCTGATCCAGGAATTCCGGATCGACCCCACGTTCGAACCGGGTGCGCGCATCCGATGTCAGGCCCAGCTTGCGGCCCGTCACGCCGATCCGCGGCGGATCGAAGAACGCGATTTCCAGCAGCACATCGCTGGTGCCGTCGGTCACGCCCGAATCCTCGCCGCCCATGATTCCGGCAATGTCGTGGACGCCGTTATCGTCGGCGATCACCGTCATGCTGTCGTCGAGCGTGTAGGTCTTTTCGTTGAGGGCGAGCACGCGCTCGCCATCCTGCGCGCGGCGCGCCACCACCGCGCCCGAAAGCTTGGCGAGATCGTAGACATGCGCGGGCCGCCCGAAGGCGAGCATCAGATAGTTTGTGCAGTCGACCAGGGCCGAAATCGGCCGCTGGCCCGCATCGATCAGGCGACGCTGCATCCATGCGGGCGAACTGCCATTGGCAACCCCGCGGATGACCCGGCCATAGAAGGCCGGGCAACCCTCGGCATCATCCGTCCGAATCTCTACCGGGCAGGCCCCGTCCCCGTCGATCTGCGGGACATCGGCCGGCTTGAACATGCCAAGACCCGCCGCCGCGAGATCGCGCGCAATACCCATCACGCCCATGCAATCGGGCCGGTCGGGGGTGATCGCCACGTCGATGATCGGCGAAGCGGAGTGATATTCGGCGAAATCCGCGCCCACCGGCGCATCGCCGGGCAGCTCGATAATGCCATCGTGCTCATCGCCCAGCTCCAGCTCGCGCACCGAACACATCATGCCGTTCGATTCGACGCCGCGGATCTGCGACTTCCTCAGCTCCATGCCGTTGGCGGGCACAACCGCGCCGGGCAGGCCGAGCACCCCCTTCATTCCCGCGCGCGCATTGGGCGCGCCGCAGACGACCTGCAGCGGATCGCCCTCGCCAGTGCTGACGGACAGAACCTGCAGCTTGTCGGCATCGGGATGCGGCCCGGCGGTGAGCACTTCGGCGACCTTGAACCCGGCAAGTTTTTCCGCCGGATTTTCGATCCCTTCCACCTCGTGGCCGATGGCGTTCAATGCGTCGGCCACCTGCTGAACCGATGCATCGGTTTCAAGGTATTCGCGCAGCCAATCCAGAGAGAACTTCATGCGCCCACTCCCTTGGGTGCCCCGACCCCGCCCGACAGGGTCGGCTGGTCGAATGGGGAGAAACCGTAATGCGACAGCCAGCGGCTATCGCCATCGAAGAAGGCACGCAGATCGTTCATGCCGTATTTGAGCATGGCGAGGCGGTCGATCCCGCAGCCGAATGCGAAGCCTTGCCATTCATCGGGATCGAGCCCGGCGGCCGCGATTACCCGCGGATTGACCATGCCGCTGCCCAACAGCTCCATCCACGCATGCCCGTCGGCATCGCCATGGCCGCCGACGACGCGCCGGCCACCCTCGGTCGAATAGCCGACATCGACCTCCACCGAAGGTTCGGTGAAGGGGAAGTAGGATGGGCGCAGGCGCAGCACGATGTCATCCCGTTCGAAGAACGCCTTGAGAAAGGTCTCCAGCGTCCACTTGAGGTGCCCCAGGTGAATGTCGCGATCGATCGCAAGGCCTTCGATCTGGTGGAACATCGGCGTGTGGGTCGCGTCGCTGTCGCTGCGATAGGTGCGCCCGGGTGCGATGATCCGCACCGGCGCGCCTTCACCCACCATCGTGCGGATCTGCACCGGCGAGGTATGCGTGCGCAGCAGCATACGGTTGCCGTCGGCATCCCGGTCAGGGAAATAGAAGGTGTCGTGCTCGGCGCGCGCGGGGTGCGTTTCTGCCATGTTGAGCGCGGTGAAATTGTGCCACTCGTCCTCGATCTCCGGCCCAGTGGCGACCGCGAAGCCCAGGTCGGCGAAGATTTCCGCCAGCTCGTCCATCACCTGGCTGACCGGATGAACCGATCCGCGCGGCGCCTGCGGCGCGGGCAGCGTCAGGTCGAGAACCTCGGTCGCCAGCCGCGCTTCGAGCGCGGCGGCTTCGAGCACCTCCTTGCGATCCTCGATCGCTTCGGAAACGCGGGCCCGCATTCCCTGAAGGCGCGGCCCTTCGATCTGGCGCTCCTCAGGCGACATCTTGCCCAGCGTCTTCATCAGCGCGTTGAGCCAGCCCTGCTTGCCCAGCGCCTCCACCCGGATCGCCTCGACGGCGTCGGTGTTTTCGGCCGCATGGAGACGCTCCAGCGTCTCGGTGATTTTTGCTTCGTGTTCGGTGCTCATCGGTGGGCTCGCTAGACGAATGGCAGGCAAAGAAAAAGCGCCTACCCGGATGGGTGGCGCTTCCTCTTTTTCAAACGGCTTCGATCAATCAGGCGGGAAGCGCATCCTTGGCCTGCTTGATGATTGCCTTGAAGGCCGCTTCCTCGTTCATGGCGAGGTCGGCCATCACCTTGCGGTCCAGCTCGATGCCGGCCAGCTTGGTGCCGTGCATGAACTGCGAATAGGTCAGGCCTTCGGCGCGGACCGCAGCGTTGATGCGCTGGATCCACAGCGCGCGGAAGTTGCGCTTCTTAACCTTGCGGTCGCGATAGGCGTACTGGCCGGCCTTTTCGACCGCCTGACGCGCGACGCGAATCGTGTTCTTGCGACGGCCGCGATAGCCCTTCGCCTGGTCTAGAAGGCGTTTGTGCTTCTGGCGCGTGGTAACGCCGCGTTTGATGCGAGGCATAGTATAATCCTTTCAGAAATGCGTGAGTCGCGAGGGCATTTGCCCTCAAGCGATCACTTCAGGCCGTAAGGGGCCCACAGCTTGACGTGGTCGACGTCTGCCTTGGAAAGCACGTCGGTGCCACGATTCTGGCGGATATACTTCGCATTGTGGCTCATCAGGCGGTGGCGCTTGCCAACGACACCATGCTTGACCTTGCCGGTCGCGGTGAACTTGAAGCGTTTCTTCACACCGCTCTTGGTCTTCATCTTGGGCATTTTCATCTCCTTTACAGAGACACGTCCAAACCAGCCCTGGCAGCCCTTTCGGCCAGGCCGGTGGTGAAATACGTGTCGGTGAAGGCGCGCGATCTAGCGTTTATCGCGCAAAACGCAAGTCAGAAGTGCGCGAGATAGCCGCCATCGATCGCCAGCACCTGCCCGGTGATGTAGCCTGCATCGGGCGAGGAAAGGAAGGCGACCGCGCCGGCGATCTCTTCCGGCCGGCCCCAGCGGCCCAGCGAGGTCCGGCGTTCAAGGTGCGCAGCGATATCCTCGTCGGCAACCATATCGGCATTGGTTTCGGTTGCGAAATAGCCCGGCGCGACCGCGTTGACCGTGATCCCGTGCGGGCCGAGTTCCGCCGCCAGCGCGCGTGTCAGCGCATCGAGCCCGCCCTTGCTGGCGGTATAGGCGGCGTCGCCGCGCGCGATCTGCCCCGCTATCGAGCTGACGTTGACGATCCGCCCCCAGCCGCGCTCGATCATGCAGGGTGCCACCCGCCGCGCGAGATCGTACGGAGCGGCGAGGTTCGTCTCCAGCAACGCGGAGAAAGCATCGCGGGGAAGGTCGGCCAGCGGGCGGCGGTCGCGCGCGCCGGCATTGTTGATCAGAATATCGACTCCGCCGATCCGGTCCAGCGCGGCGGTGCAGGCGGCCTCGTCGTCAAGGTCGAACACAAGCGGATGCGTCCCGCCGCCGACAGCGCGCAATGCCGATTCGTCGCGCCCCGAAACGAACACGCGCGCGCCGTTTTCGGCCAGTCGCAGGGCAATGGCCTTGCCCAGCCCACGCGCTGCACCGGTTACCAGCGCGCATTTGCCGCTCAGATCCAGTGGTCCCCCCGCACTCATTGCTAGTCCTCGTAGATCATCTTTCGCGTCATGCCACCATCGACATTGATCGCCTGCCCGGTGACGAACCCTGCGCCGAGCAGCCAGTGCACCGTGTCGACAATATCGGCGGGGCGACCGACACGGCCCACCGGGTGCTGCGCCTTGTCCTTGTCCCGGTGCTCCACCTTTTCGCGATCCGCGGACTTCTGCCAGTTGCGCGTCTCGATCCAGCCGGGGCGGATCGCGTTCACGCGGATGTCGGGGCCGAGCGAAACGGCCATTGCATGGGTCAGCGCATCGAGCCCTCCCTTCGCGGCAGCATAGCCGAAGCAGTCCGGCTCGCTCATCACCGCACGGGTGGAGGAGATGTTGACGATGCTGCCATTCTCACTGCGCCGCAGGAGCGGCAGGCAGGCGCGGCTGCACAGGAATGCGGCGGTCAGGCTGGCGTCGACCCAGCTCTGGAAATCGGCGAGCGAAAGCTCTTCGAGCGGCCCGGCATAGGGATCGGCAATGCCCGCATTGTTGACCAGGCAGGTCAGCGGTGCACCATCCAGCCATTCGGACAGGCGATCGGCGGTGTCGATCACGTCCGCCTCGCGGCCTGCATCGCCCGCGATCAGCAGCAGCTCGCCGTCGAGCCCCTCGCGCAGTTCGGCAAGCGCGTCCTCGTCGGGATCGAGGCCTGCGACCCGCCAGCCCAGTTGCGTGTAGAAGACGGCGAGGGCGCGGCCGATGCCATTACCGATGCCGGTGATGAAGATGCTGTTTTTGCTCATGGTCTCCCAACGCAGCGCGTGCGCACCTGTGCCCGCCAGTTCTTGCCAGCGCCCCGCGCAGGGGTAGAAATGGACCGATGGATTCGCCCGAAGGCTCCGACGATACTCCCGCGACGTACCCCTGGGCCGGGTCCGGGCTACGTTGGGCGACCGCACTGCTGGTGGCGCTCGCATACGGATTGGCGTGTTACCTTCTGGTCGAGATCGTGCGGCCATCCAGCGGCTATTTCTACGTCAGCTTCGCGATCCTCCAGCCGGCCGTGCTGTCGGCGTTCGTCGCGTTCGTCGGCGACCCGAAATTTCGGCGCGGGCGGGGCTATTACAACTCAGTCCCGGTTTTCCTCCTGCTGGGAATGATGGCCGTTTCGCTAGTCGCGCTGCGCGAAGGGTTCATCTGCGTGCTCATGCTGGCCCCGATCTGGTATGTTGGTGGATTGATCGGCACGCGGCTGCTGGAGCGGATCCGCACACGCGCCGGCGATGGCGGAGGAAAGCCCCGCCTGTACGCCCCCGGGATCATGGCCCTGCCGCTGGTGATGCTGCCGATCGAAGCCGCTCTCCCCGTTCCCGAGGCGTATTACCGGGTCGAACGCAGCGTGATGATCGACGCCCCTGCCGCTACGATCTGGCCCCTCATGCAAGGGATGGGCGATATCGCGCCACATGAAGGGAAGGGCAATTTCTCCCAGGATATCGCCGGATTGCCCCGTCCGCTCGAAGCGCGGCTCGAAGGACGGGGGATTGGTGCGCGGCGCGAAGGGTATTGGGACAAAGGCATCCATTTCGCCGAAGTCGTCGACCGGTGGAGGCCCGAACGCGAAATCGGCTGGACCTTCGATTTCTCCGACAGCAATGGCTGGGAGTTCACCGATACCCACCTTCATCCGGCGAGCGAACACATGCACATCCTGCGTGGCGGGTATAGGCTCGAGCCGATGGCTGACGGCCGCCAGCGGCTGACCCTGCACACATCCTACGTCGCGCGCACGCACCTCAATGCCTATGCCATGCTGTGGGGCGAGCTGTTTCTGGGGGACATCTCGAACAATCTGCTGGCCACGATCAGGGATCGGGCGGAGCGGCGCTAACTATCGGGAGACTGCGCGTCGGAACCGAGGCCCCATCAATCGCCGCGGCCGATCCTTTCGGCCAGCTCCCACACCGGGTCCAGCGCCCGATCGGCAAGGCGATCCTCGCCGCAGGCCCGGCAATAGGCAACGTCGCCCCATTCCATGTCGAAATAGCGCGCGGTCCTGACGAATGGCTCGGCAAAGCCCGGCGGCAGCGTTTCGTCGGTGCCGGTGGCCAGCAGCCAGACCCTGCGCCCCGCGAGTGAGCGGCCAAGCAGGCGATTTTCCGGTGGCATCACCAGATCGGTAAGCCGGTCGAAGAACGTCTTGAGCGGCCCGCTCATCGCGTACCAGTAAACCGGGGTCGCGAAGACCACATGCTTGCTTTGCGCCATGGCCGCCACGATCGCGCGAAAGCCGTCGGCATGATCATGGGCCGTGTAGTCGAACGGCTCGATCCTGCTGTCGGAAACATCGAACGCGGTGGCATCGGCGCCGATCCGCTCGAGTAGCGCATCCACCATTGCGCGGGTGTTGCCATCGCCGCGCGCCGAGCCGGTGACGATCGCTACCCCCGGCACCGGTCAGCCGAGGGCTTCGAGCACGTCTTCCAGCCGGGCGGGATCGCCCAGCGCGATTACGCTGCCATCGCTATCGGCATCGAGCGGATGGCCCTGCCAGTCCGACATGGTGCCGCCCGCCCCTTCGACCACCGGCACCAGCGCGGCATAGTCGTACAGGCTGAGCCCGGATTCGCAGACGATATCGAGGTGTCCGTTGGCGAGCAGGCCGTAATTGTAGCAGTCGCCACCGTAGACGATCATGCCCTGCCGCTTGTTGCCGCCAACCGCGTGCGCCAGCTTCATATACCCGTCCGCCGAGGCCGAATCGAAGTAGTGCGGGCTGCTGGTGGCGAGCATCGCTTCGTCGAGGCTCTTGCAGGGGCGGGTGCGCACCTCGCGCCCGTTGAGCGTGGTGGGCGCGCCAATGCGCCCGACCCAGCGTTCGCCGAGAATCGGTTGATCGATCACGCCCATCACCGGCCAGCCATCCTGCAGCAAGGCAATCAGGGTGCCGAAGATCGGCCGCCCCGCGATGAAGCTGATCGTGCCGTCGATGGGGTCGAGCACCCATTTGCGGCCAGAGCGGCCCTCGTGCTCGGGATATTCCTCGCCCACGATGCCATCCTGCGGGAAGTCCGCCATCAGGATGGCGCGCATCGCGTCCTCCGCCTCGCGGTCGGCCACGGTCACTGGCGAGGCATCGCCCTTGAACTCCGGCGTCACGGCGCGGAAATGCGGGCGGATCGCTTCGCGCGCGGCGTCTGCCAGGCGGTGCGCGACGGCGATTTCATCATCGAGTTTCATGCCTTGCGCTGTAGCGCGCCGCGCAGGGCAGGCTCAAGCGCGGACTAGAAACCGTGGAAGGTAAATGGCGTGAAGAAGATCGAGATCAGATCTTCGTCGGGCAAATCATTATCGAGCAGATCCATCCCTCCGCGCTTCAGCCGCAAGCGGACACCGCCGTTCAGCTTGTCATCGGAACCCAGAAAGATCGGGAAATCCCATACGCGCTGGTTCGATTCGAGCACGTACCGCCACTGCGGCGCGAACGCGAGATCGACGGGCAGCCCTTCGAATTTCCACCTCGGACCGACCGAAAGGATGGTCTGGGGATTGTACATCGGCGCTTCCAGATTTCTCTTGTCGCATTTCTGCACGGTGAAATCGGGGCCGACCTGATCGTTGCAGATGGTCCGTTCTGCCCCTTCGCGGAAGGTGAACTGCTCCTTGCGCTGCACCTGCGCGGTCAGCATCGGCGAACCCAGAACGGGAAGGTCAATCAGGCGATAGGCGTGCAGTTCGAACAGCCAGTTGTCCCGCGTGTCGGTCTTGGCATCGGGGAGCATCGCGGTCAGCACGGGTTGCAGTTCGGTCTTGCCATCGGCGTTGGTCACCGGCTGCACGAAGCCGTCGACGAAGGAATAGTCGACACTGCTATAGCTGACCGAGCCGCCGTAACCCCAGGTGCGATCGGTCTTCTTCGGCGCGCGCCAGTAGAGGTTGGAGATCGCATCGATCTCCTTCGCGTAGGTCAGCTTCCCGTCCTTGTCCGGTGCAAACACGAAGTCGACCAGATTCTGGCCCGTACATTGCGGGCTGTCGAACCCATGAAGCGCCTCGCACTTCGGGCGTAATGTCGCGATTATGTAATCGGTTGCCTCGTCCCGGATATCCTTGAATTCCCGAGGCGCAAAGCCGTAGCGTTCGAAGCCCACCTTGAACGAGGTGCCCGACAGATAATCGAAATCATCGTCATCCTCGCGCTTGAAGAGCACGCCCTCCCCTTCGGACAAGTTGGTGCTGACCCCAGCGGTGACGGCAGACACGCTTGGCCGCACCTTCGGAATGGGCGGTTTGTCACGGGACGTTCCACAATCGGCAGAAGCGAGCCTGTTCCCGCACGGGTTGCCCCAGTAAATGAGCGGAATTTCCACAGCGATGGACGCCCGCTCCGAACTTCCGAACTGGAATTGCGGCGCAACGAAGGATCCACCAGCCGCTGGTCGGGGCTGGCTCTTGAAAGCGGAAGGCGACAACTGAGGTGCGTTCGCAATCGCGGCCTTCGGGCCCGTCGGGGCCCTATCCGCCTCCGTCGCGCTTCCGCCGTCTGGCTGCGTCCGGCCCGTACCGTTCGCCGAAGCGGTCGCATTGGCTGCGGCCTGCTTTGCGGCCGGACCCTCGACCGGGGCACTGGGCGGAGCGATGGGCGGAGCCGCAGCAGCCGTTGCGACGGATTGCGAGATGCCTGACTGCACCTTGAGTTCATCGAGCTGCTGGCGGATCGAATCGAGTGCCTGCTGCGTCTGTTCCAGCTCGGCCAATTCCGCCCGCTTGCGTTCGATCCGGCTGGCGACGGACTGTTCCTGTTCCTGCAGGCGTGCTTCGAGCACCTCGAATGATGCCTCGCTTTGAGCTGGCTCCTGCGCCGCGGCCGGCACAGCACCAAGTCCAACGGCAGCCAACGCCACCGAAGCGAATAGAATAGTCTGCATGACAGCCCCCCAGTTGTCGATTCCGGGGACTATACTACAAAAACACCTCGCCGCCCAATAGGGGCGAATACGAAGCGAGTTTTATTAGTCGAACAGGCTCGACACAGAGCTTTCGTCTGCAATCCGGCGAACCGCTTCGCCGATCAGCGGGGCGATAGTCAGATAACGAATGCGCTTGGCATTGGTGGCAGGCTCGACCGGGCCGATCGTATCGGTCACCACCAGCTCGGTTAGCTGCGACGCGTCGACCCGTGCGACTGCCCCACCCGACAGCACCCCGTGCGTGATATAGGCGCAGACGGACGATGCCCCCTGTTCAAGCAGGGCATCCGCAGCGTTGCAAAGCGTGCCGCCCGAATCGACGATGTCGTCGATCAGCACGCAGTGGCGCCCTTTGACCTCGCCAATGATATTCATCACTTCCGATTCGCCGGGCCGGTCGCGCCGCTTGTCGACGATGGCCAGCGGTGCATTGTCGAGCCGCTTGGCCAGCGCCCGCGCGCGCACCACGCCGCCCACGTCGGGGGAGACGACCATCAGTTCCTTGTCGCCGTACCGCGCCTGGATATCCGCCGCCATCACCGGCGCGGCGTAGAGGTTGTCGGTCGGAATATCGAAAAAGCCCTGGATCTGCCCGGCATGCAGGTCCACCGCCAGCACCCGGTCGGCCCCAGCCTGGGTGATCAGGTTCGCCACCAGCTTGGCGCTGATGGGCGTGCGCGGGCCGGGTTTGCGATCCTGCCGGGCATAGCCGAAATAGGGCACCACCGCCGTTATCCGCCGGGCCGACGCGCGCTTCAGCGCGTCGATGCAGATCAGCAGTTCCATCAGGTTGTCGTTCGCCGGAAAGCTGGTCGACTGGAGGACGAACACGTCCTCGCCGCGCACGTTTTCGTTGATTTCGACGAATACTTCCTCGTCGGCGAACCGGCGCACGGTCGCGTCGGTCAACGGAATTTCGAGATAGCCTGCGATCGCGCGGGCGAGGGGCAGGTTCGAATTGCCGGCCATCAGTTTCATGCGACGCGGTCCTTGTGTCGGGCGGGGATAGCTAGGGCGCGGCTAGCCCTGCGGTCACGCGATTGCAACACGGGGCAACGCAGCGAACGGGGCGATCACCGCGCGCCGTGTTCGCTCCTGATCCAGCGCACCGTTCCGCTCGAAGAGCGCATGACCACGCTTTCGGTGGTCATCTTGCCACCCTTCTTGCGCTTGACCCCTTCGAGCAGCGAGCCGGAGGTGACGCCGGTGGCGGCAAAGATGCAGTCGCCCTTGGCCAGGTCTTCCAGCTTGTAGATGCGGTCCAGATCCTCGATTCCCCACTTGGCGGCACGGGCCTTCTCGTCCTCGTTGCGGAACACCAGCCGTCCGTTGAACTGCCCGCCGACGCAGCGCAGCGCGGCTGCGGCCAGCACGCCCTCGGGCGCGCCGCCTTGGCCCATATACATATCGATGGTGGTATCCTCGTCGGTTACCGCGATGACGCCAGCAACATCGCCATCGCCGATCAGCACCACGCCGCAGCCCAGCGCGCGCAGCTCCGCAATAAGCGCCTCGTGGCGCGGGCGATCGAGCACGCAGACGATGATCTCTTCCGGCTTCACGCCCTTCGCCTCGGCCACCGCGCGCACGTTCTCGCTCGGGCTTTTGGCGATGTCGATAATGCCTTCGGGGTAGCCGGGGCCGACCGCCAGCTTGTCCATATAGGTGTCGGGCGCATTCAGGAGGTTGCCCTGCTCCGCCGCCGCGAGCACGGCGAGTGCGTTGGGCCCGGCCTTGGCGGTGATGGTGGTGCCTTCGAGCGGATCGAGCGCGATATCGATCTTCGGCCCGGTGCCCGGCGCACCGCCAACCTTCTCCCCGATATAAAGCATCGGCGCTTCGTCCCGCTCGCCCTCGCCGATCACCACCGTGCCATCGATGTCCAGCTTGTCGAATGCGCGCCGCATCGCTTCCACGGCGGCCGCATCGGCGGCCTTTTCATCGCCGCGCCCGATCAGCTTCGAGGCCGCGATGGCCGCCTTCTCGGTCACGCGGACCATTTCGAGCACCAGCACCCGGTCGAGTTCGTTGGCCTTTGCGTCGCCTGCGGTGTTCATAGGTAATTCAGCCCCTGTGGTATGCTCTGATGGTTTGATAGCGCCTAGTCCGGGAGCGGGTCCGTGTCGATAAGGTCACCCATTTTGATGCGGCTGCTATCAGCCGTGCCAGTCTTGCTGGCAGCCCCCGCAATGGCGCAGGACGATCCGGCCGATGTGGTCGGCCCGATGCTGGAGCGGGCGGAGGATGCCTACCGGCTGAAAGAGGACGAGCCGCAGCGCCCGGCGGACTGCCCCGAACCGGAGGACGGCGAGATTCTGGTCTGCGCACCGGTAGAAGGCGATCCGGATCGGTTTCGCGTTCCCTCCCGGCTGAAGCGCGGAGACGACAGTCACTTGAGCTGGACCGGGCAGGCCCCCGATGTTTCCGGGCCGGGCATCTTCAAAGGGCCGGCGACCGTGGGCGGGCTGTGCTTCATCCCGCCATGCCCGAAAGACCCGGTCTACTATATCGATGTCACGGCCCTGCCCGAGGCACCGCACGGCTCCGACGCGGATCGGATCGCGCGGGGGCTGGCGCCGCGTGGCAGCCGCTACGACGATGGCGAAGCCGCGCTGGTCGCCGAGCGCGATGGCACTGTGCCGGACAGCGCAGAACCCGGCTCGCCCGCTTCGCCCGATGAGGAGCCCGCGCCCGCGCCCGAGGGCTGATCGCTCAATCCATCAGGATGGGCATGGCAAGCGGCGGCTCGACGATGCTGTCGGCGCCGCTGAGCCGCACCAGCGCGTCGCGCACGTTGCGCGCCGGTGCCTTGTGCGTGACGAGTGCGATCATGGTCCCGCTTTCGACGGGGCCGCCGCCGTCCGGCGCGCTTTCGCCTTCCTGTATCAGGCTCTGGATACTCACCCGCGCATCGCGCATCGCGGCAGCGAGTTCGGCCAGCACGCCGGGCCGGTCCGCAACCACGAAGCGCAGGTAATAGCGCGCCTCGCGCGCGCCCGAATCGGCGCATTCGGCGGGCCGGAGGTCGGCTGCGCGGATCGAGAAGGAAGGCCGCGCTTCGCCGCGCGCCAAGGCGACGAGATCCGAAACGATGGCGCTGGCGGTCGATTCGCTGCCCGCGCCGGCGCCCTGGATCAGGATTGGCCCTGCGTAATCACCGTGCACCAGCACCGCATTGGTCGGCCCGTCGATCGCCGCCAATGGATGGCCTGCGGGCAGCAGGCAGGGGCGCACGCGCTGCAGCAGTCGGGGCGATCCGCCACCGGGCGCCGTTTCCAGATCGGCCATGGCGACCAGCCGTACGCAATAGCCGAGCCGGTCCGCCTGCATGATGTCGGCGGCGCGCACGTCGCGGATGCCCTCGATCTCGACCTCGGCGAAACGCGGCCGCACGCCAAAGGCCAGCGCGGCGAGGATCGCCAGCTTGTGGGCTGCATCTCCTCCGCCCACGTCGAGTGCGGGATCGGCTTCTGCATAGCCGAGCCGCTGTGCTTCGCAGAGTACTTCCGCAAAGTCCTCCCCCTGCCGCTCCATCGCGGAAAGGATGTAGTTGGAGGTGCCGTTCAGAATGCCCTCGATCCGGTCGATCCGGTTGCCGACCATCCCTTCGCGCAGCGTTTGCAGGATGGGCGTGCCCGCGCACACCGCGGCTTCGAACAGCAGCGCCGTGCCGCTGGCTTCGGCAGTCTCGGCCAGGGCAAAGCCATGTTCCGCGATCATCGCCTTGTTCGCGGTGACCAGCGGCCTGCCACGCCCGAGGCACGCACGCGCCAGATCGAGTGCCGGCCCGTCTGTCCCGCCGATGGTTTCGATCACCGCATCCAGTCCGTCGCGCTGGGCCAGCGCCGCGGGATCGTCACACCATTCGTACCGGCTGAGGTCGAGCCCGCGCTCGCGCGAACGATCGCGTGCGCTCACCGCACGGACTTCGATTCGCCTTCCGCTGCGTGCCTCCAGCAGGGCCTGATGTTCGTCCAGCAGCCGCAAGACGCCGGTGCCGACGGTGCCGAGGCCCGCGAGGCCCACCTTGAATACTTCGCTCATGCACAAAAGCGTTAGGCACGACGCACGCGAAGGCAAGCCCGCGAATGCCGAAATCCCGCGCTAGTAGCGGACGCTCGGCGGTTCTCGCAGGCGCACACACGACCCCAGCTGCGAGACCACGAAGCGGTAATCGTCGCTCGCGCGGGCGCGGTCGGCAGGGTCGCGCGCAAGATTTGCTTCGCCCGGCAGGGATCGCGGCAGCGTACAGGCCAGCCGGTAGAAGGCCAGCGATCCGGGCTCGGGCACGCGCACCGCCTGGTCGACGATCTCGGAGAAGGAGACGCCCCAAACCGGCGCCATGCCCGGGCGGCGCACCACGCTGATCGCGGCGGGATCGTCGTCGATCGTATCGAGGAAGATCTGCGTTTCCGATTCGCCGGTCAGCGTGCCTGCGACCGACAGCGCATCACGCACGCCGGTAATCCGCGGGGCCGCATCGGGCGCGACAAGCTGTTCCAGAATGAGACGCGTGCGGCGCTCCAGCGCCTCGCTCCACAGCAGCTGCGCGTCGGGTGCGACCAGTTGCAGTTCGCCCGGGCGCCCTGCCACCGGCCTGGCGAACAGCAGCACTTCCTGCTTGCGCAGCTTGGGCTGGCGGCCCCTAGCGTCCAGCGGGAGATCGACCAGATAGCGTACATTCTCCCCCAGTGGGGTCGAACCGGCGATCAGATTCTGCGTCTCCGCCTCGATATAATAGCGCACATACCCCGGCCGCAGGCCCGGCGCGCGCTCAGGCGCAACCTCGCTCTGGCGGCGGATTTTTGCACGAACCACCACGTCCGCATAATCGGCCAGATCGATCAGGTCGGCATCGCTGACCTGCTGCATCGCACTGCCGGACTGCCCGGAAGTCTGCGCGGCAAGATCGCTGCCAGGAAGGGGAGCGGCGGCAAAAATGGCGGCGGACAGGATCGGAACAAGGAACTTCACGGCGCTCTCCGGTGTTGCTTTGGTCTGGGCCGTTGGCATTTCGACGACTCAATTTTCAGGTTGGAGACACATTTACCAGTGAATCCTGACTGAACCGACAAAGGGTTTGCAGAGGGTTAGCATCCTGTTTAAGACCCGCCTCGTTCGGGTGGACGGTATGAAATTACCCGGACAAGGCTTCTCTGGCTACGCTGATTGCGCCTCCGGATCCTCCGGAGCAGCAATCGGATTGGCTGGCGAAGTTTGACAATCGCCGTCCGGTGCAGCCGCCGGACATGATCGCCGGGCCGCGCCCGGTGCTTGATGGAGTGATGCGACTGCATGGCTTATTCAGATCAACAGATGAGCGGTAACAAGATTATCGCGATCATCATCGTCGGTCTCATTCATGTCGTCATCGGCTACGTCCTGATCACAGGCCTGGCGTATTCCGCCGTGCAGAAGGTCGTGGAACGGGTGACGACAGTCGATATCGAGGAACCACCGCCCCCCGAACCCGAGGAAGAGCCGCCGCCACCCGAGCAGCCGCAGCCGGAAACGGCGCCGCCGCCTCCGGTCGCGCCGCCGCCTCCGATTTCGGTCGCGACGAACCCGCCCGATGTGCGTACGCAGCAGACGATTCCGCCGCCAGCCCCGCCTGCGCTGCGAATTCCGCCTGCCGCTCCGGTTGCGCCTCCCGCGCCGCCGCCGCCGCCGCCTCCCCCGCCTCCCCCGCCGCCGCCGGCCAACCCGCCGCAGCCCGCGAACGGTGGCTGGATCTCGGATGCGGACTATCGGTCCAGCTGGGTCAGCCGTGGCTATGCCGGTACTGTGTCGTTCAGGCTCAGCATTGGCGGAAACGGCCGGGTCAGTGGCTGTTCGGTAACCGGTGGCAGCGCGCCGTCGGAACTGAAGGACGCGACCTGTCGCCTGATCGAGCGTCGGGCGAGGTTCAGGGGCGATGCCGGTTCCTATTCCGGCACGGTTCGCTGGGAAATTCCCGATTGATCCTCGCCGGAAATGCGCTGGCCAACCGGTACCGGCCAGCGCGTTTCCGGTAGCTTTAACTAGTTTATTTTTTTGGAGAGTTCGCGATGTTCATCAATCTTATGGCGGCCGCCGGTGAGGCAGCGCCGCAGAATGAATTCGGTTTCATGGAAGCGATGGAACAGGGCGGCCCGATCGCCTGGTCCATCCTTGCAGTGCTGGTCATCATGTCGGTCGGTTCGTTCTACATCCTGATCACCAAGCTGCTGGAACAGAACAAGGTTCTGGGTCAGTACAAGAAGGTTCGCACGCAGTTCTGGCGCGCCAACAGCCTCGAAGAAGGCGCAACCAAGCTCGACAAGAACAGCGCATGGCGCCAGATGGTCGACGACAGCGTCGCCGCACAGGCGTCGCACGGCAAGATGACCGACAGCATGGAAGCGCACGACTGGATGCACGGTTCGCTCGCGCGTTCGCAGGACGCCATCATGTCGCGCCTCAACGGCGGCCTCGCGTTCCTCGCCACCGTCGGTGCAACGGCACCGTTCGTTGGTCTGCTCGGTACCGTGATCGGTATCTACCGCGCGCTGATCAACATCGGGATGGCCGGTTCGGCATCGATCGACAAGGTTGCCGGCCCGGTCGGTGAGGCGCTGATCATGACTGCGATCGGTCTGCTCGTCGCCGTGCCTGCCGTGTTCGCATACAACTGGCTGATGTCGCGCAACAAGCGCATCGCCGAACTGCTGACCGGCTTCTCGACCGACCTGCTGGCCTACATCAATTCGAACGGTACGGTGCGTCCCATGACCGCCGCATCGACGAAGCAGGCCGCCAAGGCGACGACTGCCACGACTGCTAAGAAGTAAGCTGCTGACGGGCCGCGCGTTGCCCATTTGCGCGCGCGGCCCTCGACAGCCCTTTCTCAGGCCACTTAACGGATAGGACGCACACCATGGCGATTTCCACGGGAGGCGACGGCGATACGCCGATGGCAGACATTAACACCACCCCGCTGGTGGATGTCATGCTGGTGCTTCTCATCATCTTCCTGATCGCGGTTCCGGTCGCGATCCAGACGATCGAGAAGCTCGAAATTCCGATCTTCGAATCGAGCGAATCGAAGGACAAGGTCGAAAACCTGCTGATCACCATCAGCACGACCGACGCGGAAGGCCGCACCGCAGGGCCGGTGAACTCGGGCTTCAGCGGCGCCGTTCGCGATGGCGAATGCCGTGTCTACTTCAACAACACGACACCGGTGACGTCCGAAGAGCTGTACGATCAGTCGTTCGAACGGCTCGACAGCATCGTCCAGCGTGCAGGTGGCCCGGAAGCAATCATGGAGGATCCGGACTTGATCCCTCAGGTTCACATCCGCGGCGACGTGAACGCTCCGTGGCGCTGCGTGGCCGGTGCGATCTACAATGTGCAGGCTGCCGGTTATCCGACCGTCGGGTTCATTTCGAACCCGGTCGATCCGAACGGCTGAGCCGGCAGAGCAAGAACTAGGAGACCACAACCATGGCTATGTCAGGCGGAAGCGATGATGGCGCGCCGATGATGGATATGAACATGACGCCGTTGATCGACGTCCTGCTCGTGCTCCTCATCATGTTCATCATCACGATCCCGGTGGCGACCCACGCGGTCAATATCGACCTCCCGCAGCCGAATCCGAACGATCCGCAGCAGGATATCGACCCGATCAAGAACAAGATCGTGTTGACCCAAGATGGCGAAATCCTGTGGAACGGTGAGGCGATCAACCAAGGTCAGCTGGTCCGCAACCTCGAGCTGACCCGCGACATCGAGCCCGAGCCCGAGCTTCAGTTCGAACCAGAGGCCCTTGCCAGCTACGACCTTTCGGCCCGTACGCTGAACATCATCAAGGCATCGGGCGTAACGAAGTTTGGCTTCGTCGGTAACGAACAGTACCGGACCTTCGGCAAGTAAGGTCTGCGCATAAAAAAAGGGCCGCGCCATCGCGTGACCGGCGACAGAGGGGCGGAGCGATCCGCCCCTTTTTCGTATCTGCTGAAGAGGCGCCATCACCTGCGCCCATTCGCACTGGCGGGATCCTCCGCAATGGCCTGCGGGTGCATTGCGAAGCTGGCGTCTGTCGCCGCCAGATGGGGCAAACGGAGTGCTCACTCTCTGCCCGCCTCTCAGCCGCCATCGTCGCAGGCCGCAAGACCGATCGGTTCGCGTTCGGGTCGCTGAGGGCAGGTCATCGCGACCAAACGCGACAAATCACCATTGAATGGTGACTCTGCATCTCCGCGGGAACCGGTCTATAGCCGAACGATGACGATCCCTGACAATTACAGCTGCGTCCATGCCATTCCATCGCTGGACGATTACATGCGCCTGCGCCGTGAATCAGGCCTCACTCCGCGCGACGCGCTCGCGGCCGAAGCCGGTCTCCCAAACAGCTTCGTCGCCGTCGTGATCGCACATGAGGGGGAGACGGTCGGAATGGGGCGGGTGATCGGTGACGGTGGGCTTTTCTTTCAGGTCGTCGACATCGCCGTTCTGCCCGCGCACCAGGGCAAGGGGCTTGGCAAGGCGATCATGCGGGCCCTGATGGACCGACTGGCGCAATCGATTGCCGCGGCGGCCTATGTCAGCCTGATTGCCGATGGGGAGGCGCGCCACCTCTACGCAGCCCATGGCTTTGCGCCGGTGGCACCCAAATCGATAAGCATGGCCTGACTGGTTGTTCCTTGGGGCGAGTAGCGCCCGTCAATCGCCACGCATCGCTTCGCCAGCGAGCGTTTCCGCCTCCAGCAGAAGTTCGTCGTCGACCGATCCTTGCGGCACGCTCTCCCGGCCGATCATCACCATAACGGGCACCGCCAGCGGGCTGACCCGGTCGAGCCGGCCATGCACCAGATCAGCCTGCGCCCTGTCGAGCAGATCGCCCAGCCGCCCAACGTCGGTCATTCGCGTGCGCGCATCCGCCCACGCAGCCTCAAGCAGCACATGATCGGGTTCGTACTTGCGCAGCACATCGTAAATCAGGTCGGTCGAAAAGGTGACCTGCTTGCCGCTTTTCCGCTTGCCCGGATGCTGCCGCTCCACCAGCCCGCCGATCACCGCAACTTCGCGAAAGGATCGGCGCAGGAGGTGCGAATCCTGCACCCAGTCGATGAATTCATGCGCCAGGATATCGGGCGAAAGCAGCGGTGCCGGGTCCTCCACCGGCTTCAGTCCCCAGACCGCCAGCGAATAGTCGTTCGCCACGAAGCCGCCGGGCATCAGCCCGCGATCTTCCATCCGCTTGGTAATCAGCATGCCGAGCGACTGGTTCGCGTTCCAGCCGACGAAGGTATAATACACCGTGTATTCGCGCCCGCCGCGCGGAAAACTCTCGACCAGCAGGTTATCCGGCCCCGGCATCGTGCTGCGCCAGTCCTGCATTTCCAGCCATTCGCGCACATCGTCGGGGAAGCGCGCCCAGCCCGCGCGATCGACCAGCATCGCCCGCACCCTGTCCGCCAGATGCGTGGTCAGCGGCATGCGCGCGCCGCCATAGCTGGGAATCATCGCCGCTTTCGACGATGCGCGCACCACCACCTCCATATCGCGCAGCTGCTCTACCTCCAGCGAGGTTCCGGCGAAGGCGAAGGTATCGCCCGGCGAAAGCTGCGCGGCGAAATTCTCCTCCACGCGGCCGAGCGAGCGGCCGTTCCTGAAGCGCACCTCCAGCATCTCGGCATCCATGATGATGCCCGCATTGAGCCGATGGCGCGCTGCGTGTTGCGGATGGGTCAGCCGCCATTCGCCCGAACGGTCGCGCACGATCCGCTGAAAGCGGTCATAGGCCCTGAGCGCATAGCCGCCGGTGGCGACGAAGTTCAGCACCCGCGCAAACACCTCCTCATCGACCCACGCATAGGGCAGGCAGCCGCGAACCTGCGCCAGCAGATCCGCCTCGTCGAACGGCGCCGCGCAGGCGCAGGCCATGATGTGCTGAGCCAATACGTCGAGCCCGCCGGGCCGGAAATCCTCTCCGTCGCGCTGCCCCTCGTCCACCGCGTCCTTCGCGGCCTGCGCTTCGAGGAATTCGAACCTGTTGCCCGGCACCAGCAGGGCGCGGCTGGGCTGATCGAGCCGGTGATTGGCGCGGCCCACGCGCTGCAACAGCCGAGAGGAGCCCTTTGGCGCGCCCATCTGCACCACGCAGTCGATATCGCCCCAGTCGACCCCCAGATCGAGGCTGGCGGTGGCGACCAGCGCGCGCAGATCGCCCGCGGCCATTGCCCCTTCCACCTTCCCCCGCGCCTCGCGGCTGAGCGAGCCATGGTGGATGCCGATCGGCAGCTTGTCCTCGTTCACATCCCACAGGTGTTGGAAAATATACTCGGCAAGAAAGCGCGTGTTGGTGAAGACGAGCGTGGTCCGGTTCTGCCGCAGGACCTCGTAGAGCTGCGGAATCGCCCAAGTCGCGGCGTGCCCGCCCCAGGGCACGCGGTTCTCGTCCGGCAGCAGGATATCCACCTGCGGCGGTGCGCCGGATTCGCCGCACACCAGCGCCACACGGTCGATCTCTCCCCACGGGGCCAGCCAGCTGCGAAACCCCTCTTCATTGGCGACCGTCGCCGACAGGGCGGCCCGCTGCATCTGCGGCGCAATACGCTGGAGCCGGGCGAGGCACAGCGCGAGCAGATCGCCGCGCTTGCCGGTGGCGAACGCGTGGATCTCGTCGATCACGATCCGCTGGCAGCCGGCGAACATGTCGAAGCTTTCGGGGTAGGAAAGCAGCAGCGACAGGCTTTCGGGCGTGGTCAGCAGCACATGGGGCGGCTTGTCGCGCTGGCGGCGCTTGCGATCCGACGAGGTATCGCCGCTGCGCGTATCGACGTCGATCGGCAAGCCCATCTCTTCGATCGGGGCGATCAGGTTGCGTGCGACATCCTGCGCCAGCGCCTTCAGCGGCGAAACGTAGATCGTGTGCAGGCCCTGGGGCGGCGCGGCATCGCCCAGTCGGGATGGCGTGAAGGAGGCAAGCGTCGGCAGGAAGCCCGCCAGCGTTTTGCCTGCGCCAGTATCCGCCACCAGCAGGGCGTGATCGCCCCGGTCGCTCGCTTCGAGCATCGCGCGCTGATGGTCGCGGATGCGCCACGCGCGCCCCGCGAACCAGTCTTCGATTTCAGGCGGTACGCCGGTGCCCGTCATGCTCTCTCAATGCACGAGCGGGCCAATGGAGCCGAAGCGCCTCAGTTGCCGACGTCTTCCATCGCTTCCTCGAAGCTCTGGTCGGCCTCATCGCCTTCGACGTCGTCAGCCTCTTCGGCCTCCATGTCCATGTCCCAGGCTTCTTCGACTTCCGCAGCCGCTTCGCCAACAGCGTCTGCTGCCGCTTCCATCTCTTCCGCCTGCGCCATGCTCTCGCGCAGGGCCTGTTGATCGACCCCCAGCAGCTCGGACGCGCGGCGCTGTTCGGCGGGTGTCAGATCTTCATAGCGACGCGGTTCGGGCAAGCCGGCCTCGGCATCCTCGATGCCTTCCATCAGGGCCGGCAATTGTTCGAGCAGGTTGGGGATCGACTGCATCATGCCCGAAATCACCTGCGGGTCGGTGTTGATGACCAGGCTCTGGCTGGCATATTTCGCGCCTACCGGCGTGGCGAAGAACGCATTCAGGGCTGCCAGTTCGCTGGCGTCGAAGCGGCTCGCATAGGCTTTTGCCAACCCATCGCGCACGCCGGGTTCGAGCGTTGCGAAAACCGCGTTGGCCGCGCCGACGATCATGTCGAACTGCGCCTGCGTGCGCGTTTCGTAGACCGGGTCGAAAATCTCGGTCAGCTCGCCTCGCTCTTCATCAGACAATGCGTCCAGGTCTTCCGAGTACAGCCCGGTATACGCGGTCAGATCGCTCGCGCTCATGCTGCCGCCGTCGGCTTCGGCCATTTCCATGATTGGGGAGAGGAAGGAGTCCATCATCTGGCCCATCATCTCGCCATAGACGCCTTCGGGTACCAGGCTCCCCGCGACCTCGGTCGCCAGCGGCAGCCGCGCTTCGGCTTCGGGGGTCAGCGGATCGGCCTGAAACAGGCCGCCGATAAGCGCGGCGACCATGGCCATCGCATCGGCGCCCGTCTCCTCGGTCGTGGCGGACTCATCGTCCATGTCGGCCTCGCCGAAGTCGGTCGCTGCCACTTCGAGGCCGCCGGTCTCATCCTGCGCAAAGGCGGGCTGCGTGAGCGCGAGCGAAACAAGCGCGGTTGCGAATGCCATAGTCTTCATAACGGTCCCCCCATTATCCAAAGCACGAAATTTCTGGCCCTTCCCGGAATCAGTGTCCCGCCTGGGCCCCCCGTTCGAGGCCGGATAGCGACAATTGTTCGTCGATCTGCGCCATCAACCGCGCAAGCCCCTCTTCGCTCTCGCTCTCAGCGCGGGCGACCAGGACATCCTGCGTGTTCGATGCGCGCAGCAGCCACCAGCCGTCCGCGGTCGTCACGCGCACGCCATCCGTGCCATCGACATCGGCCGGGCTGTCCGCCAGCCGCGCCTTGACCTCTTCGATCGCGGCGAACTTGCGGGCTTCATCGACCTGGAATCGCATTTCGGGCGTGTTGACGAGCGCGGGCATGCCGCCGCGCAGCGCGGTGACCGACTGACCGAGCCGGGCGGAAGCGGCGATCAGCCGTACCGCAGCATAAAGCGCGTCGTCGTATCCGTAATAGGTATCGGCGAAGAACACGTGGCCGCTCATCTCGCCCGCGAGCGGCGATCCCGTTTCCTTCATCTTGGACTTGATCAGCGAGTGGCCGGTCTTCCACATCAGCGGTTCGCCGCCGTGCTGCGCGACATGATCGAACAGTGCGCGGCTGGCCTTCACATCGGCGATGATCGTTGCGCCTGCGCGCCTTTGCAGCAGATCCTGCGCGTAGATCATCAGCAGCTGGTCGCCCCAGATCACCCGCCCCTCGCCATCGATCGCGCCGATCCGGTCGCCATCGCCGTCGAAAGCTACTCCGAAATCGAGATTGTTACCTGCGACCAGCGCGCGCAGATCGGCCAGATTCTCCTCGACCGTCGGATCGGGATGATGATTGGGGAAGGTGCCATCGACATCGGCGTACAGCACGTGATGTTCACCGGGCAGCCGGGTGACCAGCTTTTCGAGCGCGGGCCCCGCCGCGCCGTTGCCCGCGTCCCATCCGATCTTGAGGCTTTCGAGCGACTCAGGATCGATCCCGTCGATTCCCTCCAGCAGCCGCTCGACATAGTCGTCGAGCAGTGGCCGGTCGGTCACATTGCCGGTCCCGTCTTCCCAGTCGCCTGCCGCAGCAATCTCGCCCAGCGTCTGGATGTCGGCCCCGAAAAACGGGCGACCCTGAAACACCATCTTGAAGCCATTGTAATTGGGGGGATTATGGCTGCCTGTTATCTGGATGCCGCCATCCACATCTTCGGCTGAGGCTTCCGCGTAATAGAGCATAGGCGTCGCGCCCAGCCCGATGCGCACCACATCGCAGCCGCTTGCGGTCAGCCCTTCGACCAGCGCGTGTTCCAGCATGGGGGAGCTTTGCCGCCCATCATAGCCGACCGCCACGCAGGTTCCGCCTGCGCGGCGCAGCAGTGTGCCGAAGCTGCGGCCGATGGCGCGGGCATCGTCGGCCTCCAGCGTTTCGCCGATGATGCCGCGAATATCATATTCGCGCAGGATGGTGGGATCGAAGGTGTGGCTCATGGTTGCCTCGCAGTATCGGGGAGATTGTCGATCAACATATCGCGCGCGGCATTGGCCTCGTGCACCTGTGCGGTGGTGCCGCCCATATCGGGATGGACCTGCCGCACCAGCCGCTTGTGCGCTTCGATGATCTGCGCATGGCTTGCCTCGGCCGACACGCCCAGCAGTTTGCGCGCGCGGAACACTTCCTGAGCCTGGGTGGGTTTTGCGCGGAGAAATTCCCACGGCCAGCGCCCGAACACCCAGCGGCACAGCAGGCTGACCACCACCGCCAGGATGATGAAACGGGTCACGCCGCTTCCAGCGCCCGGCTTGCGCCCTCGGGCAGGGGCAGACGCAGGTTTTGCAGCAGCTGGCGCAGCTCCTGCCGCGCAACCAGGTGGCTGGTGCCCAGATCGCCCAGATGCCCCTTGTCGAGCAGGGTCAGGCCCGAGGGAAACAGCTCGCGGTAGATCACGCGTTCGGAAAGGCCGGAGGAAACCCGGAAGCCGACCCGCTTGCTGAGCTCGGTCAACGCGCGTTCGATACGGATCATGTTGCGCGCTTCGGTGTGTCCCGTACGGTTGCGCACCACGACCCAGTCCATTTGCGGGCGATCCTGTTCGATTGCGGTCTTGCTGCGCGCCAGCCGGGCTTCCCAGATCGCTTCGGCGTAGAAGCTCAGCCGCCGGACCTTGAAGCTTTCCGCATCGACCTGTCCGATCAGATCGAAATCGACGAAGCTGTCGTTCAGCGGGGTGACCAGCGTATCGGCTTCCTTGGCAACATGGCGGGCCAGCGGATCGTCGCGGCCCGGCGTATCGAACAGCACGAAATCCGCGCCCGCCGCCAGCTCCTGCGTGCGCGCTTCGAGAGCGGCCTCGTCGCCATCGGAAAACACCGTGCAGGCCGCAGTCGGCAAGCTGATCTTGCGCCGCCGGGCGGTTTCGTCGCGATTCTCGAAATAGCGGTCCATCGTGCGCTGGCGGTGATCGAGGTCGATCGCCACCACCCGTGCGCCCTGATAGGCGAGCGCAACCGCGACATGCACTGCGGTGGTCGATTTGCCGGTGCCGCCCTTCTCGTTGGCGAACACGATCCGGTGGGTGCGGCGGCCTGACACGTTTGGGCGATCCTTATCAAACTTTGCGAACGGCTGATTGCGGGACCGGGCCTGCCACGGCTAGGCCGGTCGCCCAATCGTCTATCGGAGGGCTCTACCCCATGCAATCGGCCATGCTCGCCATTCACCGGCTCGATCACTTGCGAACCACGGTCGCCGCGTGGCGCGATGCGGGCGAAAGCGTCGCCTTCGTCCCCACGATGGGCGCATTGCACGAAGGCCACCTGACGCTGGTCCGCGCGGCGCGGGAAAGAGCCGGTCGCGTGGTCGTGTCGATTTTCGTCAATCCGACGCAGTTCGGGCCGAACGAAGATCTGGATGCCTATCCGCGCACGCTGCAGGCGGACAGTGAATTGCTGGCAGCCGAAGGCGTCAATGCCTTGTGGGCACCCGATGCGGGGGCGATGTATCCCGAGGGATTCGCGACCAGCATCGATGTGAGCGGCGTCAGCGCAGATTTCTGCGGGGCGAGCCGGCCGGGGCACTTCGCGGGCGTCGCCACCGTCGTGTGCAAGCTGTTCAATCAGGTGCAACCCGATTGTGCGCTGTTCGGAGAGAAGGACTGGCAGCAGCTCGCCGTGATCCGGCGGATGGCGCGCGACCTCGACCTGATCCGCCCCCGTGTCGATTCGATCATCGGCGTGCCCACCGTACGCGAGGACGATGGCCTCGCGCTTTCCAGCCGCAACCGCTATCTCGACGAGACCGCCCGACGGCAGGCCGCCGCCCTGCCCGCCGCAATGCGTACAGCGATCGCCGGGATCGAAAACGGGCAGCCGGTGGCGCAGGCGCTCGGCACGCTGGAGACCACGCTGCTGACGCAGGGATTCTCGCGGGTGGACTACGCAGCACTGGCCGATGCGGACACGCTTGAACGGATCGATGCACCGGGCGCGCGCCCTGCCCGCCTGCTGGTCGCAGCGCATATCGCGAACACCCGGCTGATCGACAATATGGCAGTGGAGCCGCAGAGTTAGGCAGCGCCTTCGCAGGCAGCGGTGGCGGTGTCACACGGATCATGCGGCGGGGAATGGAGCGGGTAAGGGGAATCGAACCCCTCTAGCCAGCTTGGAAGGCTGGAGCATTACCACTATGCTATACCCGCCCGCTCACCCTTGCCTTTGCCACCGGCCGACGGTGCGCGTCAATCGCTTCTCGCCCGCCGTTCATCGTCGCAGCTTTGGCGGTGCCAAGCCTTTCTTGCTTGGCCCATGCACGGGAAACCGTCATGTGAGGCCGTCATGGTGAAGTTGACCCATCTCCAGCGGCTGGAAGCCGAAGCGATCCACATCATGCGCGAAGTCGTGGCCGACGCGCAGCGCCCGGTGATGCTGTACTCCGCAGGCAAGGACAGCGCGGTGATGCTGCATCTCGCCCGCAAGGCGTTCTATCCGGCGACCCCGCCCTTCCCGCTGCTGCATGTCGATACGACCTGGAAATTTCCGGAAATGTACGCGGTGCGCGATACGGCGGCCAAAGCGGCAGGGATGGAGCTGATCGTGTGGCAGAACCCGGAGGCGAAGGAACGCGGGATCAACCCGTTCGATCACGGCGCGCTGCACACCGATATGTGGAAGACGCAGGGGCTCAAGCAGGCGCTCGACCATCACGGTTTCGACGCGGCCTTCGGCGGTGCGCGGCGCGATGAGGAGAAGAGCCGCGCCAAGGAACGCGTGCTCTCGTTCCGTACCGCCTCGCACGCGTGGGACCCGAAGAACCAGCGGCCCGAGCTGTGGAATCTCTACAACACGCGTATCCGGCAGGGCGAAAGCGTGCGCGCCTTCCCCCTCTCCAACTGGACCGAGCTGGATATCTGGCAATACATCATGGCCGAAGGGATCGAGATCGCCTCGCTCTACTTTGCCGCCCCGCGCCCGGTGGTGGAGCGGGACGGGATGCTGCTGATGGTGGCCGACGATCGGCTTCCGCTGGCCCCCGGCGAACAGCCGCAGACTCGTTCGGTCCGCTTCCGCACGCTGGGCTGCTATCCGCTGACCGGCGCCGTCGAGAGCGAGGCGGACAGCGTGCAGGCGGTGGTGCAGGAAATGCTGCTGACCACCAGCAGCGAACGGCAGGGTCGCGCAATCGACCGCGAGGATGGCGGCGCGGGCATGGAGAAGAAGAAGGCGGAGGGCTATTTCTGATGGCCGATGCGGATCGCCCCCACACATACCGGCCCGACGCGCTGATCGCCGAGGATATCGGTGCCTATCTGGCGCGCCATCGCGATGCGGACATGCTGCGCTTCATCACCTGCGGCAGCGTGGATGACGGCAAGTCCACCCTGATCGGGCGGCTGCTGTATGATTCGCAGGCCGTGTTCGAAGACCAGATCGACCAGCTCCAGCATGACAGCGCCCGGGTTGGCACCCAAGGCGAATCGCTCGACTTCGCATTGCTGGTCGACGGACTTTCCGCCGAGCGCGAGCAGGGCATCACGATCGACGTCGCCTACCGCTTCTTCGCGACCGAGAAACGCAAGTTCATCGTCGCCGACACGCCGGGGCACGAGGAATATACCCGCAACATGGTCACCGGCGCATCCACCGCGGATGCTGCCGTGCTGCTGGTCGATGCGCGCAAGGGCGTGCTCCAGCAGACCCGCAGACACGCGTTCCTCGCCCATCTGCTCGGCATTCGGCATGTCATCCTGGCCGTCAACAAGATGGATCTGGTCGACTACGCGCAGGGCACGTTCGAGCAAATTCGAGAGGATTTCGCGCGCTTCGCAGAGCAGCTCGATTTCACTCAGGTTACCGCGATCCCCATCTCTGGATTTGCGGGCGACAATGTCGTCAACCGTTCCACCGCGATGGGCTGGTATGACGGGCCGACCCTGATCGGCCAGCTCGAAGCTGTGCCGCTGGCGGGCGAGGCGCCCCGCCCGTTCCGGATGCCGGTGCAATGGGTCAACCGGCCCAACCAGGATTTTCGCGGCTTTGCCGGTCTCATCAGCGACGGGGCGATCAGGCCCGGCGATGCGGTGCGTATTCTCCCGTCGGGCGCAACCAGCACCGTCACCGCGATCGAGACGTTCGATGGCGGGCAGGACGAAGCGATTGCCGGCCAGTCGATCACGCTGACGCTGGCCGACGATGTCGATTGCAGCCGCGGCGATGTGATCGTTGCCGCTGACGATCCGCCACAGGTGGCCGACCAGTTCGAAGCCAGTGTGGTGTGGATGGACCGCACCGCGATGAAGCCGGGCCGCGGCTACTGGCTCAAGCTCGGCACCCGCACCGTCACCGCGACCCTGCAACCTCCAAAGTACGAGATCGACGTCAACAATCCGGTCGGCCCCGCAGCGCGGCTGGCTGCCAAGACGCTGGAGCTCAATGGTATCGGCGTGGTGGAGCTGCACACCGACCGCCCGATCCCGTTCGAAGCCTATAGCGACAGCAAGACGCTGGGCGGTTTCATCCTCATCGACAAGGAAACCAACGCCACCTGCGGGTGCGGAATGCTCAACTTCGCACTTCGGCGGGCGCAGAACGTGCATTGGCAGCAGACCGATGTGGGCCGCGAGCATCACGCCGCGATCAAGAACCAGGTACCGCGCGTGCTGTGGTTCACCGGCCTATCCGGTTCGGGCAAATCGACCATCGCGAATGCGGTGGAGAAGCGGTTGGCCCTGATGAACCGCCACACGTTCCTGCTGGATGGCGACAATATCCGCCACGGTCTGAATCGCGATCTCGGCTTTACCGAGACGGACCGGATCGAGAATATCCGCCGCATCGGCGAAGTCGCCAAGCTGATGGCGGATGCGGGCCTGATCGTGCTGACCGCTTTCATCAGCCCATTCCGCGCCGAACGGCAGATGGTGCGCGAAATGCTGCCCGATGGGGAGTTCGTGGAGATCTACGTCGAGACGCCGCTGGAGGTAGCAGAAGCGCGCGATGTGAAGGGCCTGTACAAGAAGGCCCGCGCCGGCGAGCTGAAGAACTTCACCGGGATCGACAGCCCCTACGAGCCGCCGGAAAGGCCGGAGATCCGGGTCAACACGGTGGATATGAGCGTTGAGGAAGCCGCCGACCATATCATCGCGCAGGTCCTCCCCCTCAAATGAGCGCCGACAGCGATACGGATCTGGCAGCCGACCTAGCGCAGCGCGCGGGTGAAATCGCGCTCGCGCTACAGGCTGAGGGCAGGCTCGCGGGCCGCGAGCTGGGCGATGCGGGCGACCGCGCGGCGAATGCCTACCTCATGGCGGCGCTTCGCGAGCATCGTCCCGATGATGGTATTTTGAGCGAGGAGGCCGAGGATGGCGACGCGCGGCTTGCGCATTCGCGCGTCTGGATCGTCGATCCGGTCGACGGCACGCGCGAATTCGCCGAAGGACGCGACGATTGGGCGGTGCATGTCGGCCTCTCGGTAGGCGGGCAGGCCTTTGCCGGTGCAGTCGCGCTTCCCGCGCTCGACATGGTGCTCACCAGCAAGGTGGCGGGCCGGGCTTCCATGCCCGCAACCGGCAAGATCGTCGTCAGCCGCAGCCGCCCACCGCAAGAGGCTTCCCGCGTTGCCAGGACGCTGGGCATGCAGCTGGTGCCGATGGGTTCGGCCGGAGCCAAGGCAATGGCCGTGGTGCGCGGCATGGCCGATGCCTACCTGCACAGCGGCGGGCAATATGAGTGGGACAATTGCGCACCGGTTGCGGTGGCGCAGGCGCACGGCCTGCACTGTTCGCGAATCGACGGCGCGCCGCTGCGTTACAACCGGCCCGATGTCGCCCTGCCCGACCTGCTGATCTGCCGCGCGGAGCTTGCCCAGCCCATCCTGAGCGCGCTGGCGAGCTGACCGCCGCGCCCTTACGAAGGGCTGCCCGATCCCGTCTTGGGCTGACCGCCCTTGGCAGGCGCGCTCGACTCTCCGGTCGGTGCTGCGCTCGGGCTCGGACTGGGGCTGGGGCCGGGGTCCGGGATGGTCGCACCTTCGGGCACCAGCACAGTCACTTCGACCCGGCGATTGGCCGCGCGCCCGCGTTCGTTCGGTTCGCCATTTGGAAGCAGATTGGGCTGCGCCGGGTTTTGCGAGCCGAATGCGATCACACGGATCGATTCCTCGTCCAGCCCGGCCTCCATCAGCCAGTCGGCAACCGCCTGGGCGCGCTGTTCGGAGACGCGCATATTGGCCGCATCGGTGCCGCCGGCATCGCTATGTCCGCGCAGGATGACCCGTTCGACCTGATCCCACTGATCGCTTTCGAGGATTTCCTTCAGCCGCGTGCGCGCGACTTCGCTCAGATCGGAGCCGCCATCGGCAAAGGGGATGGTGACGCGCAGCGGTTCGAGCGGGATTGGGGGACGTTCGACCTCCATCTCGGGCCGCATGATGGAGGTTTGCTCCTGCGCGGTTTCGACAGTGCTCTCGGTCGGAGTGGGCACGGGTGCGGGCGCGGGCTCCTCGGGGTCGCAGCCCGCGACCAGCACTCCGGCCGTGATTAAGAATACTATCGGGCCACGCATGGCCGCTCCTCCCTCGATTGCTCGTTCATGCCGGTTTCGGTTGCCCCGCCTCGGGCTTGGTCGCGCGCTTGGCCGATTCAGCCTCCGCCCGCTTAAGTTGCTGCGGTGAATAGGTAATGACGATGTCGCCGGGCCGCGGTTCTGGCTTGGCCGCGTGGGTAAAGAACCGCATCGCGCCATTTTCGCGCAGCAGCAGCAGCATCTGGGCCTTGTCGCCCAGCTTCTCCCGCGCGTCGTCGATCGTGAATTCCTCGGTCAGCTTGGTCCGCCGGAAGGTCCACCCTTCCTGCTGGCGCTCCTCCACCTCGGTGACTCCGAAGCCCGAGGCGAACAGCGCGCGGCCGCGCAGGCTTTCCGGCAGGGCGCGCCGGTCATCGTCCGACGCCTCGCCCAGCTGGTACACGCTGTCGCGCCCGATCTCGTGCGCGAACTCGTTGCACACAAGCGCATTATAGGCCTCGTTCTCGGTCGCTGCGACCAGCACCTGATAGGGGCTGAGATCGAGATTGTGCTCGGTCGCCTCGTTCAGGATCTCGCCGTGGTAGAATGGCAGGCCTTCACGCCGCGCGGCAGCGAGGCGCTGCCAGCTGGAATCGACCACCATCACCGGCGTCTTGAGCTCGTGCATCTGCTTGGCGAGCGCGATGGTCCAGGCCGTACTGCCCGCAATCAGCAGGCCCGGCCTGCTGGTGCCGCGCACCTTCAGCAGCTTGGCCACCGGATTGATGGTAAAGCCATGCGCCACGATCGTGGCCACCACGACCGCGAAGCTCAGCCCGATCAGCACGTTGCCGTCGCCGTAGCCCAGCTCGTTCAACCGCAGCGCGAACAGGCCGGAGATCGCGACAAGCACGATGCCGCGCGGCGCGATCCAGGCGAGGAAGAGTCGCTCGTTCCATGGGATCGGGCTGCCGAGCAGGCTGATCAGAACGGTCGCGGGCCGCACGAAGAACAGCAGCACCACCAGAAACGCCCCGAAGCGCCACGTGAAATATTGCAGGTCTTCCCAGTTGAGCGACGCCGACAGGATGATGAATATCCCGGAGACCAGCAGAACTGCGATGTTTTCCTTGAACGGATGGATGCTGCGCAGCGACGACACGTCCATATTGGCCAGCGCGACGCCCATGACGGTCACCGCGACCAGCCCGGCCTCGTGCTCGATCATGTTGCACAGCACGAAGACCGCGATCACCATCGAGAACAGCACCGGCACCTTGAGGTATTCGGGCACCGCCCCGCGCGGGAACAGGAAAGAGATGAGCCACGCCGCCGCGTAGCCGATCACGCCGGAGAGCAGGGCCGCCAGAATCAGCGGGGGCACGACCTCGAACAGCGAGGCGCCGGGCGCTTCGGCCACCCTGCGGAAATATTCGTAAGCAATCACCGCGCACAATGCGCCGGTGGGATCGTTGACGATCGCCTCCCATTTCAGGATCGACGCCGGTCGCGACTGGACGGAGGATTGGCGCAACAGGGGCAGAACGACGGTCGGCCCGGTCACGACCAGAATACCGCCGAACAGGATAGCGACGGGCCACACGATGCCGGCGACATAATAGCCGCTGATCGCACCCAGCGCCCAGCCAACGATCACCCCGATGGTCGCCAGCCTCCACACCGCGCTGCCCGACAGGCGCAGCTCTCTGAAATCAAGGCTGAGACCGCCTTCGAACAGGATCAGCGCCACGCCGATGCCGATCATCGGTTCGAGCAGCGGGCCGAAGGTTTCCTCAGGATCGAACAGGCCGAGGATGGGCCCAGCGAGGAACCCGGCGGCGAGCATCAGCACGATGGCCGGCCAGCCGGTACGCCAGGCAATCCATTGGGCGCCAATGCCGAGCGCGCCGACTGCGGCGATTACCAGTGCGCTCGATTCCATCTTGGTATCAGCCCCCCTTCAACCCGGCTTCAACGGAACGCGTGATCGATAGGTTCCGCGCGCAGCCGAGCATCGGCCTATTCGCCGTCGAAGGCAATCAGCGTGTGCACGTCGATCCCCGCCCCGCGCAGGCGGTCCGCCCCGCCGAGGTCCGGCAGATCGATCACGAACAGCGCGCTGGCAACTTCGCCGCCCGCCTTGGCTACCAGCTCCGCCGCTGCCAGCGCCGTACCGCCCGTGGCGATCAGATCGTCGACCAGCGCGACCCTGGTGCCGTTCGGGAATGCTCCGGGATCGACCTCGAGCCGGTCGGTGCCGTATTCCAGCGCATAATCGACGCCGATAGTTTCGATTGGCAGCTTGCCCGGCTTGCGGATCGGCACAAAGCCAAGCCCGGCTTCTATGGCGACTGCTGCGCCGAAGATGAAGCCGCGTGCCTCCATCCCGGCCACCACGCTGGCACCGGACTGGCGGACCTGCGCCGCCAGCAGCGCCACGCTGGTGCGCAACGCCGCCGGGTCGGCAAGCAGGGTGGTGATATCGCGGAACTGGATGCCGGGCTTGGGAAAGTCCGGCACGGTGCGAATGGATTGCTGCAGCTGGCTCAGATCGAGCAGCGCATCCTTGGCGGGTGCATCCGCAGCGATCCGATCAGTCCTTTTTCTTCGGCTTCACATCGGCCCAGATCTGCCGCTTGGCGAAATAGGCCAGAACCGTGGCGAACAGCAGGAAGAGGATCACCGGCCAGCCGGTCTGCTTGCGCTCGATCAGCTTGGGTTCTGCGGTCCAGGTCAGGAATGCCGCAACATCCTTCGACATCTGCGGCACGGTCGCTGTGGTGCCGTCATCGAAGGTCACCTGGCCCTCGACGCCGAGCGGCGGGGTCATCGCCAGGTTGAGGTTGGCGAAGTACGGGTTGAAATGGAGGCCCGGCGGGGTCGAGAAATCGGGGAACTCCTCAAGCAGGCGCTTGCCGTCCTTCTCGAAGGTTGCCGGATCGGTGTAGCCCGTCAGCAGCGAATAGACGTAGTCGGTGCCGTGATGGCGCGCCTTCGTCATCAGCGAAAGGTCGGGCGGGATCGCGTTGTTGTTCGCAGCCGCCGCAGCCACCTTGTTGGGATAGGGCGAAGGGAAATAATCGGTCGGGATGCCGGGCACCATGATCGCTTCGCCGGTGTTCGGATCGATGCCGGGCACCATCCAGGTCGCCGCCTCTGCCTTCACCTGCGCTTCGGAATAGCCAAGCTCGGCGAGGTCGCGGAATGCGACGTACCTGAGGCTGTGGCAGGCCGAGCAGACTTCCTTGTAGACCTTGTAGCCACGCTGCAGCTGCGCGATGTCCCACGTGCCCAGGGGGCCTTCGAACTGGAAACCGCCTTCGGGCCCGTGAGCCTCGAGGTGGAACTCGTGCTCGGGCGAATGCACCGCATCTTCGGTGGCAAAGTTGTAGGCGCCCATCACAAAGGCGAGCAGCGCGACGCCTGCGAAGACGAGTCCGGCCAGGGCAGCTAGAATGCGGATCATCGGATGTCCTTAAATGTCATTCGTCGTCGTGGGGCGATCAGGTGGCGGGGCTGGCGTTTTCGCCCAGCACAGCCTTGTCGTCCGATTTGAGCACCGCCTCGGTGATCGAGAATGGCAGCGGCTTGGGCTTCTCGATCGAGGATACGATCGGAAGGATCACCAGGAAGTGCAGGAAGTAGTACGCCGTCGCGATCTGGCTGATCATCACGTAGGGCTCTTCAGCCGGCGCGCCGCCGCAGTAGAACAGCACCGCCATGTCGGCCAGCAGCACGAAGAAGAACGCGCGGAACAGCGGGCGATAATGGCCGCTGCGAACCGGCGAACGGTCGAGCCAGGGCAGCAGGAACCACAGCAGGATCGAGCTGAACATGGCGAGTACGCCCCACAGCTTCGCCGGCAGGATGAAGTCGAAGGTGAAGGCACGCAGGATCGCGTAGAACGGGTAGAAATACCATTCCGGAACGATGTGCGCCGGGGTCGAGAGCGGGTTCGCCTCGATATAGTTGTCCGGGTGGCCCAGCATGTTCGGCAGGTAGAACACGAAAAGGCAGTAGATGATCAGGAATACGCCCAGCCCGAAGCCATCCTTTGCGGTGTAGTACGGGTGGAACGGCACGGTGTCGCTCTGGCTCTTCACTTCCACGCCGGTCGGGTTCGACGAACCGGGGATGTGCAGCGCCCAGATATGCAGGATCACGGTGCCCAGGATCACGAAGGGCAGCAGGAAGTGCAGGCTGAAGAAGCGGTTGAGCGCGGCGTTATCCGGCGCGAAGCCGCCCAGCAACCACACCTGGATCGGCTCGCCGACCAGCGGAATGGCCGAGAACAGGCCGGTAATCACCTTGGCACCCCAGAAGCTCATCTGACCCCACGGCAGCACGTAGCCCATGAAGGCGGTTGCCATGCTGAGCAGGAAGATGACCACGCCCAGCAGCCAGATCATCTCGCGCGGGGCCTTGTAGGAGGAATAGAAGAGGCCGCGGAAAATATGCAGATACAGCACCAGGAAGAAGAAGCTCGCCCCGTTGGCGTGCATGTAGCGCAGCATCCACCCCCAGTTCACGTCGCGCATGATGTGCTCGACCGTACCAAATGCAACCTGTGCATTGGCGGCATAATGCATCGCCAGCACCACGCCGGTGACGATCTGCAGCATCAGGCAGAACCCGGCCAGAACGCCGAAATTCCACATGTAGTTCAGGTTGCGCGGCACCGGATAGCCCGCGCCCACCGCATTGTAGACGAAGCGGGGCAGCGGCAGCTTTTCGTCCACCCACTTGGTGAACCCGCTCGCCGGGGTGTATTCCTTGGCCCAGGGAAAACTCATGTCAGGTCTTTCTCTGCCTTAACCGACGACGATGGTGGTGTCTGAAGTGAACTCATAGTCCGGAACCACGAGGTTGGTGGGGGCCGGCCCCTTCCGGATGCGTGCCGCAGTGTCGAACTGCGAACCGTGGCACGGGCAGAAATAACCGCCGAACTCGCCGCGGTTTTCACCCTCGGCGGCACCCAGCGGCACACAACCCAGATGCGTGCAGACGCCCATGGTAACGAGCATGTCGGTGTGGCCGGGCTTGGTCCGCTCTTCCAGCGTCTGCGGATCGCGCAGCGAGCCGAGCGGCACGGCATTCGCCTCGTTGATTTCCTGCGGTGTCAGGCGACGGACGAACAGCGGCTGCTTGCGGAACACCGCCTTGATCGCCTGGCCCGGTTCGATCGCCGAAACGTCCACCTCGGTGGTGCTTTCGGCAAGCACATCGGCCGACGGCGCCATCTGGCTGATCAGCGGATAGAGCACCGCCGCGCCGCCGACACCGGCCGCGCTCAGCGCCGCAATATTGATGAAGTCGCGGCGGCGCACGCCACCTTCGCCTGCATCCATGGTCTCGCCTGCCTTGTGGGGTTCCGCGGTTGCGGCACCGGTTGCGTCTGCCATCGTTCCTGCCTTGTCGCGCGCACAGCGGAAGAGACCCGCCCTGCCCGTGTTGCTTCGTTAAGGGAAATCGGGCGATCCGCCTTCACCCGGAGGCGCAACGCACCCTGAGGGAGGCGAGGAGGAGCCAGCCCCCTTCCCATGTGCGGGGGCTGTTAGCGCGTAAGGTGCAGGCTGCCAATGGCCTTTTGTGGTTAGCGCGTTGCACGATGCGCGAGCATCACGCCAGTCCGATGAATGCGCCCTGCCGCCCATAGGTCGCCTCGCCCTGGTGCGTGGCACGCCGGAACGAATAGAAGCGCGCGGGCGCTGCGTAGGTGTCGAGCGCGAGATTCTCGACCCGTTCGATCCCGGCGGCGTGCAATTGTGCGGCGACAAAGCCGGGCAGATCGAACTGGAAATGCCCCGGCTCGCCCTCGGTGAAAAACCGTGCGCTTGCCCGATTGTCGGCCAGAAACGCGTTGCGAAACCCGGCATCCACTTCGTAGCTCGCCTGGGCGATCGTAGGGCCGATAGCCGCCGCGATATTCTCGCGCGTCGCGCCAAGCGACACCATTTGCTCAACCGTATTGGAGAGCACGCCGCCCTTTGCACCGCGCCATCCGGCGTGGGCCGCGGCCACCACGCCCGCCTGTTCGTCGGCGAGGAGGACGGGTGCGCAGTCCGCCGTCACCACGCCCACAAGCAGGCCGCGCGTGGTCGTGACCAGAGCATCGACCCGCGGGCGTTCATCGCCCTCCATCGGCCCGGTCGCGATGGCCACATCGGGCGAATGGACCTGAAAAGGCATGGCGAGCTGCGCGCCGGGCAGCACGGCGGCGATTGCCCGCCCGCGGTTTTCGGCCACATTCGCAGCATCGTCTTCCGCACCGAACCCGAGCTGAAGGCCTGCGACCTCGCCGCGCGAAACGCCGCCGTCCCGGCCGAAAAAGCCGTGCGGTACGCCATTGAGCATCGCGGCCCTGATGGCGGCAGGCCCATTGCACACGTCGTCAGCCAAGGCTTGCCTCGACCTGTTCGGCCACATCGCGCGACAGGTTGCCCGCCGCCGCAATCCGCTCCAGCTCCGCGTGCATCATCGCCGACCGCTTGGGCTCGACCCGCCGCCAGCGCCCCAGCGCGGGGACGAAGCGCGCCGCGAGCTGCGGGTTCTTGCGGTTTAGCTGCAGGATCAGATCGGCAACCATCCGATAGCCCGCGCCGTCCGCCTGGTGGAACGCGCGCGGATTGCCCGCCATTGCGCCATAGAGCGAGCGCACGCGGTTGGGATTGGTCAGGGTGAAGGCGCGATGTTCCGCCAGCTGCTCGATCTCGCCCAGCACGCCGGGACGCAGCGCCATCGCCTGCAGGCTGAACCACTTGTCCACCACCAGCGCATTGTCCTCAAAGCGGGTGTAGAAATCCGCCAGCGCCTCGTCGCGCTGCGGCCCGTCGATTTCGGCCAGCACCGCCAGCGCGCCCTGTCGCTCTGTCATGCCGCGTGCGTCGCGATATTGTGCGAGGCCGCGCCTTGCGCCCTCCGCTTCATCGGCTGCCGCGATATAGGCCAACGCGAGCGAGCGCATCCGCCGCGCCTGCTTGCCCGCCACGCTCTTTTCGCGCGCGGTATCGGCCAGCCGGTCGTGCAGATCGGCAAAACTGGTCGCGAAACGCTCTCCCAACCAGCGTTTCAGCCCCTCGCGTTTCTCGATCATCGCGCCGGGGTCGTATATGTCCGAGCGTTCCGCGAGATAGGAAAACGGCGGCAGGCTTAACAGTTCGGCGCGCATTTCATGGTCGAGCGCATCGTCGTCCAGAATCGCGCCCGCCGCCGTGCCGATCGCGTCGCGCGTTTCGCCGTCGTGATCGTGCAGCAGATAGCCAAGCAGCAGTTCCTGCATCGCCTCGTGCCGGGCAAAACTGTCGTCGTCATTGCCGGCGAGGAAAACCAGGTCGCCACGGGGAATATCGCGCGTGATCGCCACCGGGGCGGTGAAGTCGCGGTTGATCGAAAGGATCGGCGGCTGCGCGTGGCCTGCAAAGGTGAAATCCTGCGAGGGCTGGTCGAGCACGATCAGCCGTTCGCCCGCATGCTTGCCGCTATCGCGATCGAACAATGCAATCCGCAGCGGGATCGGCACCGCCGCCTTGTCGGGCTGGCCGGGCGTCGCGGGGATCGTCTGCGTCAGCGACAGGGTGACCGTGTCGCCCTCGTGCCGCTGCTCGACCGTAACCTGCGGAGTGCCCGCCTGTTCGTACCAGCGGCGGAATTGCTTGAGCTCGAGCCCCGCGCCGTCTTCCATCGCGGTGATGAAATCCTCGCACGTGGCGGCTTCGCCGTCGTGCCGCTCGAAATACAGGTCGCTGCCTTTCCGGAAAGCCTCTTCCCCCGCCATGCTGCGCATCATGCGGATCACCTCGGCGCCCTTGTTATAAACGGTCGCGGTGTAGAAGTTGCTGATTTCCTTGTAGCTATCCGGCCGGATCGGATGCGCGAACGGCCCGCTATCCTCGGGGAACTGCACGCTGCGCAGGACGCGCACGTCACCGATCCGCTTGATCGCCGCGCCATGCAGATTCTGGCTGAACAGCTGATCGCGCAGCACGGTGAAGCCTTCCTTCAGGCTAAGCTGGAACCAGTCGCGACAGGTCACGCGATTGCCCGACCAGTTGTGGAAATATTCGTGCCCGATCACGCCTTCGACCGCGTCGAAATCGGCATCGGTCGCGGTTTCATCGTCCGCCAGCACGTATTTCGTGTTGAAGATGTTGAGGCCCTTGTTCTCCATCGCGCCCATGTTGAAGTCGCCCACCGCGACGATGTTGAACCGGTCGAGATCGTACTCGCGCCCGAAGGTTGCCTCGTCCCATTCCATCGACCGCTTGAGCGATTCCATCGCGTGCTCGGTGCGCGGCAGGTCTTCTGCGCGGACCCAGACGCCCAGCTGCACTTCGCGCCCGCCCATGGTGGTGAAACTGTCCGTGCGCGCCACCAGATCGCCCGCGACCAGCGCGAAAAGGTAGCTCGGCTTGGGCCACGGATCGTGCCATTCGGCGAAGTGGCGGCCATCCTCCAGCGTGCCCTCGTCCACCGGGTTGCCATTCGACAGCAGCACGGGGAACGCCGCGCGATCGGCCACCATCCGCACCGTATAGACCGAGAGGACATCGGGCCTGTCGGGGAAGAACGTGATTCGCCGGAAACCTTCCGCCTCGCACTGGGTGCACAGCATCCCGCCCGAGGCATAGAGGCCCATCAGCTGCGTGTTCTCGTTCGGCGCGATGCGGGTGACGATGGTCAGCGTGTGCTCCGCTGGCGATAGCGGGACGATCAGATCCTCGCCTTCGCGCCGCCAGTCGTCCCGCACTTCGCCATCCACCGCCACGCTTTCGAGCACCAGTCCGTCACCGTTCAGGCGGATTTCGCTGGCGGATCCTGCCTGCGGGTTGGGCGCGACCTTCAGTTCCGCCTCGACCCGGGTCGTTTCGGCAGCAAGATCGAAGTCGAGGCTGATTTCGGGCACAGCCCACGCGAAGGGCGTGTAGTCCGCGCGCCGGATCACCGCCGGATCATGCGGCTCGCCCCCTGCATCGGGCAGCACGGGGGCGCCTGCCGGGGTGTTGGCGGCAGATTGGGGTGAGCTGGGCTGATCCATCGATTCCTCGTTTCTTCGCAGCGGGCTATGTGGCAGCACCGCGCGCGATGCCAAAACTATTCATTTTCGGGCTTGGCTATAGCGCCAGGCGGATCGCGGAGCGGGTGCAGTCGCTTGGCTGGGAAGTGGTTGCAACCGGCAGCGAGGGCAAGCTCTCATTCGCCGATCGCGATGCGGTCCTGACCGAACTGGCCAGCGCCAGCCATGTGCTTTCCTCCGTCCCGCCGGATCGCGAAAGCGGGCTTGATCCTGTACTCACCACCTATGGCCGCGATTTCGGGCGCGCATGGTACGGCTATCTTTCCTCCACCGGGGTCTATGGTGATGCGGACGGTGCTTGGGTCGACGAAAGCTCGCCCACGGGCACCGGGCGGCGCAGTGCCCGCAGCGATGCCGATGCGCGATGGCTGGAATTGGGTGCGCGGGTCTTCCGCCTGCCCGGCATCTACGGGCCCGGGCGCAGCATCTTCGACCGGATTACAGAGGGCAAGGCCAAGCGGATCGACCTGCCCGGCCATGTCTTCAGCCGTGTTCACGTGGAGGATATCGCAGGCGGCGTGGTTGCCGCGCTTGCTGGCGATGCACTCGCCGGAGCGTACAATCTGGGGGACGATCTGCCGGCCAGCCAGAACGCGTTGGTGGAAGAAGCCTGCGCTTTGCTGGGCATCGAACCACCGCCGCTCGTGTCGCTTGAAGACGCCGATCTCAGCCCCATGGCGCGCGGATTCTATGCGGAGAACCGGCGGGTGGCGAACCTCAAGGCCAAACGCGTGCTCGGCTGGCAGCCGCAATTCCCGACCTATCGTGAGGGATTGCGGAGCCTGCTCTAGGGCCGCAGCGCGCCCGACTGCTGGACCTGCACCGATTTGCGACGCCGCGCCTTCAGCGCCAGCACCATGCCGATCACGGCGAGGCCCATTCCGCTCGCGGTCAGCCAGGTCCATCGGTAATCCTCGAACAGTGTCGACAGCAGCATCGCGACCGAGATCGTCAGGATCGAATTATACGCGGTGCGCCCCGCCCCGATCTCGCGCACCAGATTGTAATGCAACGGGAAGGTGACCACCGATCCGACCAGTGCGAGATATACGATCCCCGCCCAGTATTCCGGGGCGCTCGGCACTGGCGGCGGCCCGGCGGTGATCCACGCGAAGCCCAGATCGAACACGGTTCCGTACAGCATCGCCCATGCCAGCAGGCTGACCATGGGCACTGCCCGCCCCGTAGGGTTCGCCTGCACCACGTTGGCGACCGACGCGGCCAGAATGCCCAGCATCGCCAGCGCAATGCCCAGCAGCACGTTTCCGCCAAGCACGCCCGCGTCCGGATTGGCGCGCCACTCGTGAATCAGCAGGAAGGAGACACCGACGATCGCGACCGCGCTGCCGAGCATGAAGCCGACCGGCACCCGCTCTCCCAGAAAAACCCGCGCGAACAATGCGTTGGGCACCATCAGCAGGCCGAACATCATCGCAACGATGCCCGAGGTGACGTAAAGCTCTGCATGATAGACGAACAGGAAATTGCCGCTGAACTGGAACAGGCCGACTACCAGCGCCAGCAGATGTTCGGGCCGGGTCAGCGCCAGCCGCCGCTTCATCAGCGCGGCGACGAGGAACAGCGCCGGTGTCGCCAGCGCGAATCGGTAGAAGACCGACCATGCCGCGGGAACGCCGCTGATTTGGCCGGTGATGACCAGCCAAGTCGATCCCCAGATGGTGCCCGTAATGACGAACGGCAGGATCACGCGGAGCCGCAGCATCCCGCCGGAGGAATCGCTCATAGGTCGGCGATTCGCCGGCCCAGCGCGCGCGCTTCGGCGAGATCGCTGTCCCACGATGCGACCAGCCGCGCCGCATCCGCGCCCCAATCGTAGAATTCGTACCCCTGCCCGCGCAGCGTTTCGCGTTCGCGGGGCGTCAGGCGGATGAACATCTCGTTCGCTTCGACCGGATGCATCAGGCGATCTCCGCCCTGCTCGGCAATCGCCTGCGCCGCGGCATTGGCGGCACGCGCGTTTTCAAGCCACAGATCGTCCGAAATCATCGCGATAAGCTGCGCCGCGAGGAACCGGCCCTTGCTTTGCAGGTGCCCCGCCCGCTTGCGGCGATAGCGGACGGTGTCCGCCAGAGCAGGATCGAAGAACACGATAGCTTCCGCATTCATCGCGCCATTTTTGACGCAACCAAAGCTCAGCGCATCGACATCGCCAGCGGCCTCGGCTGCCGAACAGCCGAGAAAGGCGGTGGCATTGGCAAATCGCGCGCCGTCCATGTGCAGACCCAGCCCGCGCTCGCGCGCAAGACTTGCAATCGCGGCGATTTCATCGGCCCGGTAGGCGCGGCCATATTCGCTCGCCTGCGTGATCGAGATCGCGTGCGGCTGCACCTGATGCACATCGGGCCGAATCGGATCGATGACTGCGCGAATCGTTTCCGGAGTCAGCTTCGCGCCCTCCCCTTCCGCCAGCATCAGCTTCGCGCCGTGAAGGTAGAACCCGGGCGCACCCGCCTCGTCCGCCTCGATATGCGCCTCTCGGTGGCACACCACCCCGCCATGCGGCTGGGCCATCGCGCTGAGCGCAAGGCAGTTGGCCGCCGTGCCCGTCGCGACCCACAAGACCGAAACGTCGCGGCCGAACATTTCGGAGAAACGCGCGTCGAGCTGCTGCGAAAGCGCGTCAGTGTCGTACGGCGAATCAACGCCATCGGCAGCACGCATCGCCTCCCACACCTTGGGATGAACGCTGGCCGTATTGTCGGAAAGAAATCGCATTGGAACGCGCTGACGCAGCGCGGCGTACTATGCAAGACCGGCTAGAGGACCAGAACGCTATGACTTCGACCACCATCACCCATCATGTCGTCGGCCAGGGCGGCAAATATGTCGCGCGGCTGGAAGGCGAAGACGCGCAGGGCACTCTGGAATGGGAACCGGGCGAGGAGCGTGATGGCAAGGAAGTGCGCGTTGCGACGCATACCATCGTCCCCAAGGAAATCGGCGGGCGCGGCGTCGCGGGCGAACTGGTCGAAAGGCTGGTGGCCGATGCGCGCGAGCAGGATTTCCTGATCGATCCGCAATGTTCCTATGTCGATGCGAAGTTCGGCGAGCATCCGGAATGGAGCGAATTGCGCGCGTAGATCGCCGCTATTTCACCAGCCGCGAAAAATCCTTCTCGACCATGCTGGCGAGCAGCGCGTTGCGCAGCGCGTCCGCTTCGGACCGGGGGATGCCGGGCAGGGCGAAATATCCGCCGGCCAGTCCGAGATTGAGTGTCACATAGCCGAACATCCGGCCCAGCGGGCCACGCGAGATCTCGACCGACTGGAGCTTCACCCGGTCCGCGATCTTATATCCCGGCGCGAACCATCCCGTACGCTTGTAGAGATGGTGCGGCGACAGCGCATGCCGCTCCACCCGCCACAGGAAGAGCTGGCGGATGGCCGCAAAGGCGGAAAACGCGGCAATGGCCATCGCGATCAGCCAGAGCCAGTCGAACCGGCCCCCGTCGATGAATTGCGCCCCGGCCGCGACCCCGGCGGCAAGCACCAGGTAGCCAGCCATGCCGAACAGCGCCGATTTCACGCGATAGGCCGCGGTCGTGCGGTGCCATTGCAGTCCGCGCGGCGGGAGCGGAAAGCCTGCGACCTTCAGGATCGGGGTCAGTTCCGACGCCTTGGCGAAGGGCGCGACGACATGACTCGAATCGCCCGAATCCTGCGCCAAACTGACCAGCTTGAGGCTTTTCCAGCCAAACCGGTGGCGCACCGCACCGGTCGCGATCTGCACTGCCTGCACGCGGTGCACGGGCATGACCACATCGGTCCGCGTGAACATCCCGCGGCGCCGCCGGAAGCCCTTGGGATTGCGCTCCAGCCGAAAATTCCAGTCGCGCAGGAAGGTCCGCAGGATGCCGGTCGCAAAGCCGATCAGGATCAGCAGGATCACGCCGGACGATGCGGTGAGCGCCTGCACGAAGCGGCTCGTTTCGCTCAGCTGCTTTCCCTGGGTTCCGACCACTTCCTGCCAGGTCTCGACGTCCCAGATGTCGAACGGCAGCAGCGAATCGAATTGCTGCGCCAGCCCCGCCAGAACGGCGAAGAAGGCGAGCGAGAATTCGAACAGGCCGAAGGTCAACAACCGGCGCGGGCCCATCGAGAACAGGACGGGCGCCTCGCTTTCGGCGGCTGCGGCTTCACCCTTTTTGGCCACGGATGCATCGCCGCGCGGCACGCCCTCCGCCTCGTCGCGCAGTTCGCGCACAAGTTCGCGCAGGCGCGCACCTTCTTCGCTGGTAAGATAGGCGAGCCTGATCTCTTCCGATCCGCCCGCGCCGGTTTCGAACTTGACCTCGGTCAGCCCGAACAGCCGCGGGATGAAGCCCTGTTCCAGGCTGACGTCCTGAATGCGGTCGTAGGGAACGGATCGTGCCGCGCGCGAAAGAACGCCGGTTTCCAGCCGGATATCGCTGTCGCCTACACGGTAAGTCTGGCGCCACCAGCCGAGGAAGGTGAAAACCGTGCTGAGCGCCAGGATCAGGCCGCCGATCCCCAGCATGATCCACAGGCCGAACTGGCTTTCGGCGCGGGTGGCGAAGGCCACTGCCACCAGCGGCAGGATGGAGCGTGGGATCACCTGCAAGGCCTGCACCACGAATGTGCGCGGATCGGTGCGCTTCGGCAGGCCGTCGGCGGCTTCGGCCTCACCCGCGTGCGGGCCGGACGCAGGCCCTTCGCGCGATACCGTCTGGCGCGGCGGCGCATTGTTGGGGTTCTCGCTCACAGCGATTCGCGTTTGATGTGTGCGCGAATCGTTTCGCGCATCGCCAGTGCATCCTCGTGGGCCAGCCCGGGCAGGCTGACGACATCGCCATGCGAGCCCGCAGTATAGAGTTGCAGCGTGGCAAGGCCGTAATAGCGTTCGATCGGCCCGCGATCGACGTCGATATGCTGCACCCGGCCGAACGGAACCACGGTATCGGAATGAAACAGGATTCCGCGCACCACCCGCAGGCGATCATCGCTCAATGCATGACCTCGCGCGGCGTAGCGTCGATGCGGAAGGAAGATCACCAGAACCGCCAGGATCAGAGCCACCGGGCCGAGGATCGCGAACGGCCAGAAGGGGGTCGCGTATTCGGCAGCGATTGCGCCCAGCAGCGCAGGAAATGCCATCAGCAGCGCCTGAACCCGCATCGCCTTGGGATGGTTCGGGTGGCCCTGCTGCAAAGCCTGGTCATCGCCGCCCTGCAGTTTCGGGTTGAGCCCACCCCGCACGTCCGGCTGTTCCCCATGTTCGTCCATCGGTCTTGCATGGCCAAGCGCCTCGCGCCGGGCAAGCCCCTTTCCGGGCCTGCCGGCCTCGCGTTCTGGTGGCGGAACCGACGGGGAGACAGGATGATGGTGCTGCTGGGGAGGATTGAACTCCCGGCCTCACCCTTACCAAGGGTGCGCTCTACCACTGAGCTACAGCAGCATAGGGGATTCGCGGCTGACCTCCCGACAGGGGTGCCCGCCACAGGCCGCGCGCTATTGTCGCGCATCGCCGACAAGTCAAGCAAAGCTTGCGTCCAACGCCACCAGATAGCATTCCGCAAGGCGATGAGCGAGCATTCCCCTGCCAATGGATCGTCCGATGCCCGGGCCGAGCGGCTGGCCGCACAGCTGCGCGCCAACCTGCGGCGGCGCAAGGCGCATACGCGCGCGCAACCGGGGAATCAGGCGGACGAAGCGGCACCGCCACCGCGCGCCGACCTTCCCAAAGATGATACGGCCCGCTAACGGCTCGCATCTCCTTTCGCTTATGGAGCACAACGCCTTGTCGACCCTGATCCTCGTCCGCCACGGACAATCGGAATGGAACCTCGCCAATCGTTTCACCGGCTGGTGGGATGTCGACCTGACCGAAAAGGGCGTGGACGAGGCACGCGCGGCAGGCCGGCTGCTGAAGGAAAAGGGCGTGTTGCCCGATATTGCCTACACCTCGCTGCAAACCCGCGCGATTCGCACGCTCAACCTTGCGCTGGAGGAATGCGGGCGTGTGTGGATTCCGGTGAGGAAGGACTGGCACCTCAACGAACGCCACTACGGCGGGCTGACCGGGCTCGACAAGCAGCAGACGCGCGAAAAGCACGGCGATGAGCAGGTGCATATCTGGCGCCGCAGTTTCGATACGCCTCCGCCCGAAATGGAACCGGGCAGCGAATACGATCCCGGTGCGGACCCGCGCTACGCAGGGATCGACGTGCCCTATACGGAAAGCCTGAAGCTCACGATCGAGCGCGTCTTGCCGTACTGGGAGGATCACATCCTGCCCGAACTGCGCGGCGACCGGACGGTCATCGTCTCCGCCCACGGCAATTCGCTGCGCGCTCTGGTGAAGCATCTTTCGAATATCTCTGACGACGAGATCACCGGGCTCGAAATCCCGACCGGCCGACCGATCATCTACCCGTTCGAGAACGGGAGCGTCGCGGGCGAGCGGCGTTATCTGGACGAGACCTGATGGCGAACGAACCACAGGTCGCAATCGTCATGGGCAGCCAGTCCGACTGGCCGACGATGAAATGCGCCGCCGACATTCTGGACGAACTCGCCATCGCCCACGATGCGCGCATCGTGTCCGCCCACCGCACGCCCAGGCGCATGGTCGATTTTGCCGAAGGGGCGGCGGACGAGGGGTTCAAGGTCATCATTGCCGGTGCCGGCGGCGCGGCGCATCTGCCCGGCATGATTGCCGCGATGACGCCGCTGCCGGTGCTCGGCGTGCCGGTGCAGTCCAAAGCTCTCAGCGGGATGGACAGCCTGCTGTCCATCGCCCAGATGCCGGCAGGGATACCCGTCGGCACGCTGGCCATCGGGGAACCGGGTGCCAGCAATGCCGCCCTGCTCGCCGCCGCCATTCTGGGCGCACACGACGCGGACATCATGGAACGCCTGATCGCGTGGCGCGCCGCGCGGACCAGTGCGGTGGCGGAGCGCCCGACGGAAGGATGATCGTATCCGCATGATCGAACCCGGCGGCACCATCGGCATCCTGGGCGGCGGACAGCTGGGGCGGATGCTGGCCATCTCCGCGGCCCAGCTCGGCTATCGCGTGATCGCCTTTGCGCCCGAAGAGGACGCGGTGATTGCGCAGGTGTGCAATCGCTACATCAGCGCGGACTGGCACGATGCGGGCGCGCTGAAGGCGTTTGCCGATGCGTGCGACGTCGTCACGCTGGAATTCGAGAACGTGCCCGCCGCGCCGCTGGATGCCATTGCCGACAAGCTCGCGCCGCATCCCCGGGCTCTGGCGATTGCGCAGGATCGGCTGGCGGAAAAACGCTTCGTCCGCGATCTGGGTGGCTCCCCCGCCCCGTTCCATGCGGTCGACTCGCGTGAAGATCTGCTTGCCGGGATCGATGCGCTGGGCACGCCTGCGATCCTCAAGACCCGGCGCGACGGCTATGACGGCAAGGGCCAGTGGCGGATCGGTTCGCGCGCAGAGGCCGAAGCCCTCGACCTGCCCGATGCCGCGTGCATTCTGGAAGGGTTCGTCGATTTCGAATGCGAATTCTCGGTCATCCTCGCACGCCGTGCCGATGGCGTGATCGCCTTTTGGGAAAGCTCTGAAAACGGGCATGAGGGCGGCATTCTCGCCCGGTCGAGCCTGCCGGGCCGCGCAATCATCGGCGAACAGGTGGCCGAGGCGCGCGATCTGGCGAAGGCCGTGGCGGACAGGCTCGACTATGTGGGCGTGCTGACGCTCGAATTCTTCGCCAGCCGGAATGGCCCGATTTTCAACGAGATGGCTCCGCGCACGCACAATTCGGGCCACTGGACCATCGAAGGGGCTGCCACCAGCCAGTTCGAGAATCAGGTTCGCGCGATCTGCGGCCTGCCGCTGGGCGATACCCGCCGCGTCGCGCCGCGCGTGACGATGGAGAACGTGATCGGCCCCGCCGCGGCGACGGCGCATGAGGCGCTGGGAGATCCGTCGGCGCACCTGCACCTCTACGGCAAGACCGACGCGCCGGAGGGGCGCAAGATGGGCCACATCACGCGGCTGGAATGGCCCGAAGGGGAGCGCACCTGATGCTGCAGGATCGCCTGTTTCTCGTCTTTGCGCGCGCCGCGAACGGCACCATCGGCAAGGATGGCGGCCTGCCGTGGCACATCCCGGCCGATCTCAGGCACTTCAAGGCGCTGACCATCGACAAGCCCATGATCATGGGCCGCAAGACGTTCGAAAGCTTCGCCGCCCCACTTCCGAGACGGCGGCATATCGTAATGAGCCGGGACTCGGACTGGCAGGCCGAAGAGGCCGAGCGGGTCATGTCCGTGCCCGAGGCTCTCGCCGCTGCTGGGGGCGAAGAAACCGCGGTTATCGGCGGCGCCAACATCTTTCTCCTTTTCGAACCGCAGGCGGAGCGTATCGAGATGACGCAGATCCACGCGGACTTCGAAGGCGACACCTTCGTCGATGCGCCCGATCCCGAACGGTGGGAGGAGATCGCCCGCGAAGACCACGAGGCGCAGGGCGAGCGCCCGGCTTTCTCGTTCCTCACCTTCCTGCGGACGGACCGGGAAGACGGCCAATGATCCGCAAGCTTCTGCTGGGCTTCGCCGCGCTGCTGACGGTCGCAGCCGCGGTGTTCTTCACTTTCGGCCCGCGCTGGGCGGAGGGTTCGATGAACCGGATCGACGGCGAACCCCTGATCGAGGTTTCGGACGAGGCAAAGGCGCTCCACGAGACGCTGACCATCGTCGATCTGCACTCCGATACGCTGTTGTGGGATCGCGACCTGCTGCAGCGTGCCTCGCGCGGCCACATGGACCTTCCGCGATTACAGGACGGCAACGTCGCGTTACAGGTATTCTCCAGTGTGACCAAGACGCCGCGGGGCCAGAACTACGACGCGAACGGTGCCGATAGCGACAACATCACCCCGCTGGTGATTGCCCAGTTGCAGCCGGTGGGCACGTGGACGTCGCTGCTCGAACGATCGCTGTGGCATGCCGAAGAGCTCGATCGGGCCGCTGCGAATTCGGATGGCGAGCTAATGACGATCGCCTCTCCCCGCGATCTGCAGCGCCTGATCGGCGAACGGAAGGGCGAGACCCCCAGGCCCGTCGGTGCGCTGCTGAGCATCGAAGGCCTGCAGAACCTCGAAGGCGATCTCGCCAACCTCGACAGGCTGCGCTCCGCGGGCTTTCGAATGGCCAGTCTGACGCATTTCTTCGACACCGATCTCGCCGGATCGATGCACGGGCTGAAGAAGGGCGGCCTGACCGACATGGGCCGCGCCGCCATCCGGCGGATGGAGGAGCTAGGGATGGTGGTCGACATCGCCCATTGTAGCCACGCCTGCGTGGCGGACATCCTGGCGATGGCGCGGCGTCCGGTCGTGTCGAGCCACGGCGGGGTGCAGGCGACCTGCGACGTGAACCGCAACCTGACCGACGCGGAGATTCGCGGAGTCGCCAAAACCGGCGGCGTTGTAGGCATCGGCTATTGGGACGGGGCGGTCTGCGGCACGTCGCCGCGCGATGCGGCCAGGGCGATGAAGCATGTCCGCGATCTTGTGGGCATCGAATACGTCGCGCTGGGCAGCGATTACGACGGCGCGACCACCGTGCGGTTCGATACCTCGCAGCTGGTGCAGGTGACGCAGGCGTTGATGGACGAAGGCTTCACCGACGATGAGATTCGCGCGGTGATGGGCGAGAACGCGCTTCGCGTGCTGCGCGAAGACCTTGAGCCGCTGCGCATGTCGGTTCCGGCGGTGCCCGTTCCATGAGGTGGCTCGATCACCGCGACCCCGCGCCCGCACCCTTGCGGGGGGCGATCGTCGCGCTCGGCAATTTCGACGGGTTTCACAAGGGCCACCAGGCGGTGGCGGGCGAGGCGATCCGCTGGGCCCGCGAGGAAGAGCGCCCGGTCATCGTCGCCACTTTCGATCCGCACCCGGTTCAGTTCTTCAAGCCCGATACGCCGCCGTTTCGCCTGACCAGCCTCGAACAGCGGCACGAGCTCTATCTCGCCTTCGGGGCGAGTGCGATGCTGGTGTTCCACTTCGACGCCGAGCTGGCGAACACCACCGCACAGGACTTCATCGAACAGATCCTGGTTGAACGGATCGGCGCGCACGGCGTGCTGACGGGCGAGGATTTCACCTTCGGCAAGGGCGCGAAGGGCGATGCGGCGCTGCTGCAGGAACACGGCGCGAAATTCGGGCTGGAAGCGCGCATCGTGCCGGCGGTGGCCGAAGGCGGCGCGGCCGTTTCGTCCAGCCGCGTGCGCGATCTGCTGCAAAACGGCGATCCGCAGGGAGCCGCCGACCTCCTGACCCGGCCTTTTGCGATTCGCGGGATCGTGGAGCATGGCGACAAGCGCGGGCGCACGATCGGCTACCCCACCGCGAACCTTGCGCTGGAGGATTACCTGCGCCCGAAATACGGCATCTACGCCGTTACGGGCCGCATCCTGTCCTCGGGCAAGCAGCTGAAAGGCGCGGCCAATATCGGCATCCGACCGCAGTTCGAGCCTGCCAAGGAACTGCTGGAGCCGTATTTCTTCGACTTTTCGGGCGACCTCTACGGGCAGGAGATCGAGGTCGCGCTGCACCACTTCATCCGCCCCGAGGCGAAATTCGACGATCTGGATGCGCTGATCGCGCAGATGGACCGGGATTGCGCCGAGGCGCGGCGGTTGCTGGCGGAGTATGGTCTCGCGCCGAGGGCGCGGAGTGGCTGCTGACACACCTGACACAGTGTCCAGGGGTCAAAAACCGGCCCCTTTTCGTACGCGCGGCTCAGGCGTGAGGCGCTGCATCGAACGGAAGCGTGATCGACGGTATCAAGGAGCGGCGGTGAGGCTAGCGGCTCGGGCGCATGTAGGACAGCGCAGTGCCCCCCTCCTGCGCGATTCGCTGCGCGCACCGATGTCGGGTGCAGCAATCGAAAAATTGCGCGATGCACAAGGCCCCGCTAAGGCCTCGCGCCTGATGAGCGATGAACCAAAGAAGGATTGGCGGGACACCGTCTTCCTGCCGAAAACCGATTTCCCCATGAAAGCCGGGCTCCCGCAGAAGGAGCCGGGCATTCTGGCTGGCTGGCAGGAGAGAGACCTGCACGGCACGCTGCGCGCCGAGCGTGCGGGTTCCGAAAAGTTCATCCTCCACGATGGCCCGCCCTATGCGAACGGCGATATCCACGTCGGCCACGCGCTCAACCACATCCTGAAGGACATGGTCGTCCGCACGCAGAGCCTGCTCGGCAAGGATGCGCCCTACGTGCCCGGGTGGGACTGCCACGGCCTGCCGATCGAGTGGAAGGTCGAGGAACAGTACCGCAAGAAGAAGCTCAACAAGGACGAGGTCCCGCGCGCCGAATTCCGCGCCGAATGCCGCGCCTATGCGCGAGGGTGGGTCGATACCCAGCGCGAACAGCTGAAGCGCCTCGGCATCATGGGCGACTGGGACCATCCCTACCTGACGATGGATTTCGACAGCGAAGCGACGATCGTGTCCGAGCTGATGAGGTTCGCCGAAGCGGGCAATCTCTATCGCGGCTCCAAGCCGGTAATGTGGTCACCCGTGGAGAAGACCGCGCTGGCCGAAGCCGAGGTCGAGTACGAGGACATCACCTCGACCCAGATCGATGTGGCGTTCCAAGTTGTCGAGGGTCCGATCGAAAAGCTAGAGGGCGCTTTCGCGGTAATCTGGACGACGACCCCGTGGACGATCCCGGTCAACCAGGCATTGGCCTATGGGCCTGAAATAGAATACGTTCTTGGGCAGCCGGAGTTCTCGGGCGTCTCCGACGACGCGATGGAAAGCATCGTTAAATCCCCTACTTTCAACGAGCTGTTCGTTCGCCCGGTATTGATCGCTGCGGATTTGGTCGATGCCTTCACCGGCCGCGTCAATGCCATGCTAAGGCAACTTGATCTGGCCAAGCTCGGGTCGCCGAACGCAAAGTTCGGTTTGGTTTTGGAATCGGGAGACCGTTTCAAAGGCTCCGACCTTGCCGGCACCAAGGTCCGCCACCCGATCTACAACCTGCTCAAGTCCCGTCATTCCCGCGAAGGCGGGAATCCCGCTTCTGCCGATGGCGCGAACGACGAAGGCCAGCTGGACCCCCGCCTGCGCGGGGGTGACGAGGAGTGGGAGAAGGCGCTCGCCTTCTACGAAAAACTCCGTCCGATGCTGCCGGGCGACTTCGTCACCACCGACAGCGGTACCGGCCTCGTCCACATGTCGCCCGACCACGGCGAGGACGATTTCTACCTGTGCCGCGAGAACGGGATCGACCCGGTCTTCGCGGTCGACGATGGCGGCGTGTACCGCGACGACTGGCCGTGGCTGGGCGCGGACGACCTCGACGAAGACGGCAAGCCGCGCCGCCGCGCGGTCATCAACCCGAAATTCAACGCGCCCGACGGGCCGATCTGCTCGGACCTGCGCGAAGCGGGTGCGCTGCTGAGCGCGAGCGCGGACTACAAGCACTCCTACCCGCACTCGTGGCGGTCCAAGGCGAAGATCATCTACCGCTGCACGCCGCAATGGTTCGTGCCGATGGACAAGGACCTCGAAAGCAAAACCGTTCGTGCTGAGCCGGTGGCGCAAAGCGCCGTCTCCGACTCCGAAGCGCGAACCGAAGCCGGGGAAGCGCCCGCCCTTCGACAAGCTCAGGACGAGCGGGGGACGCTGCGTGAGCGAGCCATGGGCGAAATCGAGCGCGTGCGCTTCGTGCCCGAGCGGGGGCGCAACCGCATCCGTTCGATGGTCGAGGGGCGGCCCGACTGGGTGCTTTCGCGCCAGCGCGCATGGGGCGTGCCGATCACGCTGTTCGTCCGCAAGGACGGCACCTACCTGCAAGATGCAGACGTGAACCAGCGCGTCGTCGATGCGATCCGCGAAGGTGGCGTCGATGCCTGGGCTGAAGATCGCAAGGCCGAATTCCTCGGAAGCGAGCACAATCCCGACGATTTCGAGATGGTGCACGACATCCTCGACGTGTGGTTCGATTCGGGCTGCACGCATGTCTTCGTGCTCGAGAGCGACCGCTGGCCCGCGCTGACCTGGCCCGCGAATCTCTACCTCGAAGGCAGTGACCAGCATCGCGGCTGGTTCCAGTCCTCGCTGCTCGAAAGCTGCGCCACGCGCGGCCGTGCGCCGTACGACCAAGTGCTGACCCATGGCTTCACCATGGACCAGAACGGGCGCAAGATGTCGAAGAGCCTTGGCAATACGGTCGATCCGCTCAAGATTGTCGATCAATACGGCGCGGATATCCTGCGGCTGTGGGCGCTGAGCGTCGATTCGACGATGGACCACCGCATCGGCGACGAGATCCTGAAGGGGGTCGCCGACCAGTACCGCAAGCTGCGCAACACCTTCCGCTACCTGCTCGGCGCGCTCGAAGGCTACGACCATGAGGCCGAAGGCGTCGCCTATGCCGATATGCCCGAGCTGGAGCGGTACACGCTTCACAAGTTGGCCGAGCTGGACGGCAAGCTGCGGCAGGCAATCGCGGATTACGATTTCAACGAATATACCCGGCTGCTGACCGAGTTCGCCAACGAGGACCTTTCGGCCTTCCTGTTCGATATCCGTAAGGACCGGCTCTATTGCGACGATCCGGCGTGGACCGAGCGCCGCGCGTACCGGACCGTGCTCGATATCCTGTTCCAGGCGCTGGTCCGCTACGCCGCGCCGGTACTGGTGTTCACCGCCGAGGAAGTGTGGAGCACGCGCTTCCCGAAACGCGAAAGCATCCACCTGCAACAGCTGCACGACCTGCCGGGCGAATGGACCGACGAGGCGCTCGCCACGCGCTTCGCCGCGCTGCGCGAGTTGCGCGAGGATGTGACCGAGGCGATCGAACCGCTGCGGCGCGAGAAGACCATCCGGTCGAGCAACGAAGCCGCCGTGAGCGTCCCGAAACAGGCCGTGCCGGAAGGTTTCGGGATGGACGATCTTGCGGAACTGTTCATCGCCGCGTCAGTCTCCACCCACGAAGGGGAAGGGGTGAAAGTTGCGCGCTCTTCCGATAACAAATGCGGCCGTTGCTGGCGCCTGCTGCCGAGCGTTTCGGTGGATGGCGACCTGTGCGACCGCTGCGAAGAGGTGGTGAACTGATGAACGGAGCGATGAACCGCCGGATGGCCGGCCTGCTGCTGGCCGCACTGGTCTTCGGGCTCGATCAGCTGGTGAAATGGGTCGTGCGCGTCCCGCTCGATCTGGAAAAGCGCGGCGTGATCGAACTGCTGCCCTTCTTCGACCTGCGCTGGACGCAGAATTTCGGCATTTCGCTGGGCCTGTTCGAGGCTGACAGTGTCGAGGCGCGCTGGATCCTGGTGCTGGGCACCGCGGCCATCGCGCTGATCGTGCTGCTGTGGATGCTGCGCGAACGCACCGGCGGCGACATTTTCGGCCTCGGTCTCATCCTCGGCGGGGCGCTGGGCAATATTCTCGACCGGATCCTGTGGGGCTACGTCATCGACTACGCGGATCTGCATATCGGCACGTTCCGTCCCTTCCTGATTTTCAACATCGCCGATGCGGCAATCACCATCGGCGTCCTCATCATCCTTGCCCGCTCGTTCTTCCTGCGCGACAAGGACGACGACGACGAAATGCAGTTAGCTGCGAAAGAGAGCTGAACAATGCGCCATACACGCCTCCTGATCCTCGCCACCTTCGCCATGGGCCTGTCTGCCTGCGGCAGCGGCGGCGGCATTCTCGGTCGCGACCGGCCCGACGAGTTCGCCGTTCAGCGGCAGGCTCCGCTGGTGGTGCCGCCCGATTTCAGCCTCGCCCCGCCCGAGCCAGGCGCCCCGCGGCCGAGCGAAGGGACCGCGGCCGAGCAGGCGCTCGAGGCCCTGTTCGGTGGCCCCGCCGCGCGCAGCGAAGTGGAAGCCGCCGCGATCAGCCGCGCGGGCGAGGCCGCACCCGGCATCCGCTCCGCCGTGGGCGACCCGCAGACGCAGACCGTGGCCAAGGGCCGCGTAACGCGCGACATCATCGCCGCCCCCGAAGGTGACGGCGGTTCGGCCCAGGCCGTCATCCCGGGCTGATTCTTTCAAGTTTATTCGGCTGAATAGCCGGGCAGGTCGCTACCTGCCCGCCATCGCCTTCACATTCGGCAGGAAAGTGCGGCCGATCCGCAGCGTCTCGCCGTCTTCCAGCTCGACCGACCAGACCCCCAGCCCGTCGTGGCGCAGGCCCGCGATGTGGCTTTTGCGCAGGATCGTGCTGCGGTGGATGCGGATGAAGGCGTCCGGGTCCAGCTTTTCTTCCAGCCCGGCGATGGTCTGCAGCAGCAGGTAGGTCTTGTCGCCCACATACAGCCGCACATAGTCGCGCTCTGCATCGATCCGGCGCACGTCGGAAACCGACACGCGCACCAGTTCGGAGCGGTGCGGCACCCACAATTCCTGTAGCCAGCGACCGTCGGATACGTCCGATACCTCGCCCCGCTTGGCCAGCGCGCGCGCAATCGCGCGTTCCAGCCGCTCGGCCGCGACAGGCTTGAGCACGTAATCGACCGCATCCAGATCGAACGCCTCGACTGCGAAGCTTTCATGCGCGGTGACGAAGATGATGGCAGGCGGCTGCGGCTGTCTCGCCAGCCTCTTCGCCACCTCGATACCGTCCAGCCCCGGCATGGTCAGGTCGAGCAGGACGAGGTCGGGCGATGTCTGCGCGATCACCTCCAGCGCAGCTTCGCCGTGATCGGCCTTGCCGACCACCTCGACGTCCGCGATCCGTCCGCACAGCGTTTCCAGCCGCTCGATCGCGAGCGGTTCGTCGTCCACCAGCACGACGCGAAGGTGAGAATTATCGTCCATTGTTGAAATCCAGCGGCATGATGAGTTCCGTTCTGTAGCCCCCGTCTTCGACCTGGCCCGAGATCACGGTCGCATTGCTGCCAAATCGCGCGCGCAGGCGATCGCGCACGTTCGACAATCCGATGCCGAACCCGCCCCCGCCGGCATCGCCCAGCCCCGGCCCGTCGTCGGCGACGACCAGATGCAGCCGATCTCCCTCGGCAAAGGCTTCGACGGTCACGTGGACCGGCGTGGTCGACCGGGCGACCGCGTAGCGGACCGAATTTTCCACCAGCGGCTGCAGGATCATGCCCGGCACCCGCGCCCGCTCAAGCTGCTCGGGCAGCGTGATTTCGACCAGCAGGCGCTCGGGAAAGCGCACCTCCTCGATGGCCAGATAGTCGCGCTGCAAAGCGATCTCGTCTTCCAGTGCAACATCCTCGGTCGGTTCCTCGGCCAGGCTGTGGCGATAGAAGTTGGACACCGCCTGGATCATCGCCTCCGCGCGCTCGTCCTTCCCGGTGATGACCAGAGACGACAGCGAATTGAGCGTGTTGAACAGGAAGTGCGGATTAATCTGGTAACGCAGGGATCGCAGCTCGGCGGCCTTGGCGGCCATGCGGAAGCGTTCCTCGCGCGCCTGCGCGGTGCGAGCCTGCGCGCCCGCCAGCATCGCAAGGTAGAGCGCGGCCCATGCCAGCAGCAGGAAATAGCGGCCCAGCGCGATGTCGGACAGCTGGCGCCAGCGTTCCGCGCCGCGCGGGGCAGGTGCGATCACAAAGGTCCGCGCACCGTCTTCACCGGTCTGCGCCCGTCCGCCGGGTTGCGGCGTAGCCCCGCCGCGGCGCATCGGCGGAATGTCGAGCAGCAGGTTGCCCGCCTCGTCGCGGCGGATCACCACGCCCTGCTCTTCGGCATATTTCTGGTAAACCTGTTCCTGCACCTCGGCGAAGACCATCTGGTTGACCTGCGCGATCATCAGCGATGCGGGCAGCGCGACGACCAGCGCCGTGGCGGTCTTGACCATCAGCGAACGGCTGTCGACCAGCCGCAGCACCAGCCACATGCCGAAAGTGAACACCGCCCCTGCCAGGCACACGACCAGCCTGCGCCACAGCAGCTCGTCCTGCAGCTCCAGCCCCACGACCGCGCCGCGCATGGTCACCAGCACGAAATAGGTCAGCCACAGGCCGACGATCGAAAACAGCACCGTCTGCAAGGACAGGCGGCTGGCCTCGCTGCGGGCATCCTGATCGATCGGGTATTCGGTCGCCATCGGTCCTGATTGCTCCACTCGCGCGCGACACGCCATGCCGCCGGTCGATGTTGGCCGTGCGCCGGTCGAACCGTCGGCCTGAGCCGATGTCAGGAGCGTTCGAGCAGCTTTTCCTCGGCGATCCGTTTGCGCCACTGTGCGGGGGCAAGCGTGTGGACATTATTGCCCGCCGCATCCACCGCGACCGTCACCGGCATGTTTTCGACCGTGAATTCGTAGATCGCTTCCATGCCCAGCTCTTCGAAAGCGACGACCTTCGCTTCCTTGATCGCGCGTGCAACCAGATAGGCCGCGCCGCCGGTTGCCATCAGGTAGGCGGTCTTGAAACGGCTGATCACCTCGACCGCATCGGCCCCGCGCTCCGCCTTGCCGATCATGGCGAGCAGGCCGAGGTCGAGCATCATTTCGGTAAACTTGTCCATCCGGGTGGCGGTGGTGGGGCCGGCCGGGCCGACGACCTCGCCCATCACCGGATCGACCGGGCCGACATAGTAGATCGCGCGGCCCCGGAAATCGACGGGCAGCTCTTCGCCCGCCTCGAGCATGTCCTTGATACGCTTGTGCGCCGCATCGCGCCCGGTGAGCATCTTGCCCGAGAGCAGCAGCCGGTCGCCATGCTGCCAGCTTTCGACCTCTTCCTGCGTCAGCGTATCGAGATTGACGCGCTTGGCCGCGCTGTCCGGCTGCCAGTTGACCTTCGGCCACTGGTCCAGATCCGGCTTCTCCAGAAAAGCCGGGCCCGACCCGTCGAGCGTGAAGTGCGCATGGCGCGTGGCGGCGCAATTGGGGATCATCGCCACCGGCTTGCCCGCCGCATGGCATGGCCAGTCGAGGATCTTCACGTCGAGCACGGTGGAGAGCCCGCCCAGCCCCTGCGCCCCGATGCCCTGCGCGTTGACCGCATCGAAAATGTCGATTCGCAGCTGTTCGATATCGCTTTGCGCCCCGCGTGCCTTCAGCTGGCCCATGTCGATCGGGTCCATCAGGCTCTGCTTGGCGAGCTTGACGCAATGTTCCGCCGTGCCGCCGATGCCGATGCCCAGCATGCCGGGCGGGCACCAGCCTGCGCCCATCGAGGGGATCTGCTCGACCACCCAGTCGACGATATTGTCGCTCGGGTTCATCATCTTGAACTTGCTCTTGTTCTCGCTGCCGCCGCCCTTGGCTGCGACGTCGATTCCCACGCTGTCGCCGGGCACCATTTCCACCGACAGGACGCACGGCGTGTTGTCGCGCGTGTTGCGGCGGGTGAAGGCGGGATCGGCCAGAATGCTGGCGCGAAGCTTGTTTTCCGAAAGGTTGTAGGCGCGCCTTACGCCTTCATCGACCACGTCCTGCAGCGACCGCGTGCTGTCCAGGCGGCAGTTCTGACCCCATTTCACGAACACGTTGACGATGCCCGTATCCTGGCAGATCGGGCGGTGCCCCTCGGCGCACATCCGGCTGTTGGTGAGGATCTGCGCGATCGCATCCTTGGCCGCGGGCCCCTGCTCGGCCTCGTAGGCCTCGCCCAGCGCGCGGATGTAGTCCATCGGGTGGTAGTAGGATATGAACTGCAGCGCGTCGGCCACGCTTTCGATCAGATCGTCTTCCTTGATAATCGTCATGTCGCTCATCGACGGGCACCTCCTGCTGATCGAAACCGAAGCGCCACTAGAGCAGCACAAGCCTACACGACAAGTGATGCGGGTCTTGGCGAGCCATTCCGCCCCCTATATGGCGTCCGCCGGGGCCCGCATCCACCGCGTCGCCCGATCGACCGAATATTGGACGAGACAAGACACATGATCGCTACCGCGCAAAAAGCACCAGACTATGCGGCCGCACGCCGCCACATGATCGAAAGCCAGCTGCGCACCAGCGGGATCAACGACCGTTTCGTGCTCGACCGCATGAAGGCAGTGCCGCGCGAGGATTATGTGCCGGAGGGTGCACGCGCCGCTGCCTATGTCGACCGGCAGATACCGCTGGGCGCGGGCGCTTACCTCGCCTCGCCGCTGGCGCACGGCCAGATCCTGACCCATGCCCGGCCCACCGGCGACGATCGCACGCTGGTGATCGGCCCGGCCACCGGATATCTTGCCGCATTGCTCTCCCCGCTGGTGGCAGAGCTTCGCGAGACTACGCCCGACCAAGTGCTCGCCGGCAATGTCGACGCGGTCTTCGATCTTGTCGTGGTCGACGGGGCGGTGGAACAGGTGCCCGAATCGCTGATCGCAACCCTCGCACCGGAAGGCCGTCTGGTGACCGGGATGATCCGCAAGGGGGTTACCCGGCTCGAAATCGGCCGCCGCAGCGGTACGCAGATCGCCCTTATATCCCTCACCGAAACGCAGCTGCCGCGCCTGCCAGCTTTCGACAAACCGCAAGGCTGGACATTCTGACAATGCGCAGATCCGCTCTTTTCGCTTTCGCCGCGTGCAGCGCCATCGCGCTGGCCGTTCCGGCACAGGCCGATTCGCTGCGCGAGGCGCTGGCCGAAGCCTACCGGACCAATCCCACGCTTCAGGCAGCGCGTGCGCAGCTGCGTGCGACCGATGAAACCGTGGCGATCGAGAAGGCCGATGGTCGGCCCAACGTGAACGGATCGGCTGCGCTGACCGAGTTCCTGAAGCAGAATTCGACCAGCTTCTTCGCGCCCGAACGCGTGCTGACGGCAGGTGTGGACCTGGGCGTGCCGCTCTATTCGGGAGGCGCGGTAAGGAATTCGATCCGCGCCGCGAAGGAGCGGGTACAGGCGGGCCGCGCGGACCTGCGCGGAACCGAAAGTGCGATCTTCAGCCAAGTCGTTGCCGCATACATGGATGTGCTGCGCAGCGAGGCACTGGTGGGGCTGAGCGCCAATCAGGTGCAGGTGCTGCAGGTCAACCTTCAGGCGACCAGCGACCGGTTCGAAATCGGCGAACTGACCCGCACCGACGTCGCGCAGTCGCAGTCGCGTCTGGCCGTCGCACGCAGCGATCTGCAATCGGCCGAGGCCGGGCTGATCCAGGCGCGCGAAACCTATATCCAGCTGGTCGGCTCTGCACCGGGGCAGCTGGAGCCGCCGCCGCCGCTGCCAGGCCTGCCGGACGATCCGCGCATGGCGGTGACGGTTGCGCTGGAGAACAACCCCGATCTGATCGCCGCGCGCGAGCGGGCGGTGGCCGCCGGGTACGATATTGATGTCGCCGGTGCCAGCCGACTGCCGCGGCTTTCCGCGTTCGCAGGCTATGATTACCAGAACTTTCTCGGCAGCGTGCCCGATTCGCCGCTCGACCCGAACGATCCGGGCAGCCCGCTGATCGGCAGCCCGCAGACCGCGACCGCGTCGTCTGCCGGGCTGACGCTGTCGATCCCGATTTTCCAAGGCGGCAGGCCGGCTGCGCTCCAGCGGCAGGCGCAGGCGCGCGCTTCGGCCGCGCTCGACCAGGTGATCGCCGCCGAACGCGATGTGATCGCGCAGGTTCGCGCATCCTTCGCCAGCTATTCCGCGGCACTGTCGATCATCGAAAGCTCGCGCGAAGCGGTCGCGGCGGCCGAGCTGAGCCTTGAAGGCGTGCGCGCCGAAAACTCGATCGGCAATCGCACCGTGCTGGATGTGCTGAACGCCGAGCAGGAGCTGCTGTTCGCCCGTGTGGATCTGGTGACCGCCCGCCGCAATGCCTACGTCGCGGGCTTCACGCTGCTTGCCGCGATGGGCCAGGCCGAAGCGCGCGATCTCGGCATCGAAGGCGGCGCGCTGTACGATCCGCTGGCGAACTATAACCGCGTTTCGGGCAAGTGGAACGACTGGGATCGCGATCCCGACCCCGAGGCCCGGGGCACGCGGACCATTGACATTCCCCCCGCAGATGCGGAAATCCGCGACATCTATGGTCCGGTACTGGATCCGGACGCAGACTGAGGGGCGGTACGTGCGGGACGGGGAAGCTTCGGTCGAGGAAATCCTCGATTCGATCAAAAAGGTTATCGCACGCGACAACCGCGCCGGCGCGATGGAAGCGCGGCGGCGTCGCGATCGTTCTTCGGCGGGCCATGCGGCAGCGCATGAACCCGTCCTCGCCGAAGAGGCGGACGAAGTGTTCGACCTCGCCGAGGCGGAACTGGTCGATGACGGCATTCACCGCGATGCACACGAAGACGATGGCGACGAACCGCTGATGAGCGCCACCTCGCGCGAATCGATGCGAGACAATCTCGCCACGCTGGCGTTGCTGGCGGAACCGGGCGCGCAACCGCAGATCGTGCGTTCGGGCGAGACCTCGCTCGAAGGGCTGGCCCGCGAAATGCTGCGCCCGATGCTGGCCGAATGGCTCGACACCAACCTGCCGCCGATGGTGGAGGATCTGGTGCGCCAGGAAATCGCGCGGATCGTGAAAAAGCAGGGCTGAACGCAGCCGCGCCGCTCCCGCCAGATTTCACTTGCGGGACGCGCGGGCGCGGCTAGTTTCCGCGGCCATGCGCAAAGCCTTCAAACCGCTCGCCCTTCTTGCCGCTTCGACGGCAATCCTCGCCACCCCCGCCATCGCCCAGACCGCGCCCGACAGCGCGGCTGCAAGCCCGATGTCTGCGCGCGATCTGGTCACCATGCCGCGGCTTGGCGGGCCGAGCGTCAGTGCGGATGGCCAGCGCGCGCTCTATTCGGTAACCACCACCGATCCCGCAACGCTGGCGCGCAGCACCGCCTATCGCGTGAAGACCATCGCCACGGGCGAAGAGGTCGCGGTGGCAATGCCCGAGGACGCCGGTTCGCCGGTTTTCGTTGGCGACGACCGGATCTATTTCCTCGCGCCGGGCGGGCGCAATTCGGATGGGATGCAGGTCTTCAGCGGGGTTCTGCTGGCAGACGGCCGACTGGTGCAGACGCAGCAGGTCACCCGGCTGGGCCGGAGCATCGCCGGGTTCGAGGTGTCATCCGATGGAGAAAGCCTCGCGATCTTCGGTGACGTGCCGCGCGACTGCGCTGAATTCGACTGTCCGGACGAAAAGCCCGCGCCCGATCGGGGCACGGGAATGCTGTTCAAGGGCGAGGATGGCTTCATCCGCCACTGGGATACCTACGAAACGCCAGGCATCTTCAGCCGCGTGTTCGTCTACCCGATCGCCAATGGCGTTGCGCAGGGCCCCGGAACGGCCGCCGATGGCCCGGATGGCGAGGATGCGCTGGTCGGCCATACCCCGCTTCGGCCCTTTGGCGGGCTGGAAGACCTGGCGTGGAGCCCCGATGGCGAAACGCTGTACTTCGTTGCACGGCAGGCAGGCAGCGAAGAGCCGTTTTCGACCAATACCGACATCTATCGTTTCGCGATGGGCGATGCGCAGCCGGTCAATCTGACCGAGCAGAACCAGGCGACCGACGGCACCCCTGCGCCCTCCCCCGATGGCAAGAGCCTTGCCTACCTCGCAATGGAGCGGCCGGGTTACGAGGCGGACCGGCTGGTGGTCATGCTGCGCGACCTCGCATCCGGTCAAACGCGCGCGCTGACGCAGGATTTCGATCGCAGCTTCGGCTCGCTCGCCTGGACGCCCGATTCGCGCTGGATCATCGCGACCGCGCAGAGCGTACTCGATACGCCCGCGTATCGGATCGATCCGCGCACCGGCGCGGTCACGGAGCTCGATCTGCTCCCCGGCAACGAGGCGCATATCGGCAACGTCACCCCCGCAGGTAACGGGGACCTGGTGTTCACCCGCGATTCGATTGCGGCACCTGCCGAGCTTTACGTGTCGGAAAACTGGAAGGAAGCCACGCGGCTGACCGACGTTGCGGCAAGCCGCATGGCACAGCTGGCTCCGGTCGAAACGCAGCGGTTCAAATTTGCCGGGGCGAATGGCGATACCGTGTGGGGCCAGATCACCAAGCTGTCCGGCGTCGACGAAGAGATGCCGGCAATCCTCTATGTGCACGGCGGCCCGCAGGGATCGTTCAACGATGGCTGGTCGAGCCGGTGGAACCCGCGCGTCCTGGCCAGCCAGGGCTATGCGGTGATCTCGGTCGATTTCCACGGCAGCACCGGGTACGGGCAGGCCTTTACCGATGCGATCAACCGCGACTGGGGCGGCAAGCCACTGGAAGACCTGCAGAAAGGCCTCGCCGCCGCGCTCGCGCTCGACAGCCAGATCGACGGCAGCCGCGCCTGCGCAATGGGCGCATCCTATGGCGGCTACATGATGAACTGGATCGCGGGGAACTGGCCCGAACGGTTTCGGTGCCTGGTCCAGCACGATGGCCTGTTCGATATGCGCAGCTTCTATTATTCGACCGAGGAACTGTGGTTTCCCCGGTGGGATTTCGGCGGTTCCTATGCCGAGCAGAGCAAGCTTTACGAGCGGTGGAATCCGGTCAACTACGTCGACAACTGGCAGACCCCGATGCTGGTGGTGACGGGTGAGAAGGATTATCGCGTCCCCTACACACAGGGCATCGCCAGCTTCACCGCGCTGCAGGAACGGGGCATCCCGTCCGAACTGCTCGTCTTCCCCGATGAAAACCACTGGGTGCTCAAACCCAAAAACTCGCTGCAATGGCACGACACCGTGTTTGCATGGCTCGACCGGTGGCTGGCAGAGGACGCCGAATGAGCGGCAGCAAGGCGCTGCGCAAGGCGCAGGAAGCTCTTGCCAAGACCGGTGGAGACCAGGTCGCGCGGCACATCTTCCTGTGCGCCATGCCCGAAAAGGAAAAATGCTGCGACCGGGCGCAGGGCAAGGAATCCTGGAACTACCTCAAGAAGCGGCTGAAGGAGCTGCGCATCGGCCCTTCGAAGGGGGGCCAGCAGGAATTGACGATCCGCCGGACCAAGGCGGATTGTCTGCAGATCTGCGCCTGCGGGCCGATCGCCGTGGTTCAGCCGGACGCCGTGTGGTACCATTCGTGCACGCCCGAAGTGCTCGAACAGATCATCCAGCAGCACCTGATCGGCGGCACTCCGGTAGAGGCCTTTCGCCTCTATCCGGCAGCCTAACGATCGTCATCGTCCAGCGGGTTTTGGATCGATTCGTCGTGGCCCGTTCCGCTGGATAGAAACACCAGCCCCATCAGCGCGCTGGTCAGCAGCATGGTGAGCCCGATGCCCAGCGCAACTGCGATGAAGAAGTGCGGGCTGACCTCCGCCCCGCTCCAGAAGATCGCCACCATTGCCCCGCCGACCACCAGGATCGTCAGCATCAGCATGAAGCGCATGATCCGCTTGTAACGCGCCCATGCGTGGGCCGCGTTTTCGGGATCGTCGAGCGGGGATCTGGGCGCCAATCGAAACTCCTCGTGTGGCGATTCGCCAAGTCGCGGCCTTCGTGCCATTATCCGTGCCACTGGGAAAGGAGGACGAAGGCATGACCATCGAGCTATTGATTGCGAACCGCGATCCCGAGGCGATCCTGAGTTGCGAGGCGGGTACGCGAATGGGCGATGCCGTGGCCATCCTTGCCGAAAAGCGGATCGGTGCCTTGCCGGTGATGGACAATGGAAAGGTCGTTGGGATTTTTTCCGAACGCGACGTGATCTATTGCCTGGCGAAGCAGGGATCGGGCTGCCTCGACCGCCCGGTGGGCGAGGTGATGACCTCCCCCGCCATTACAGTGACCGGCGCGGAAAAGATCGACCAGGCGCTCGCCCTTATGACCAAGCGGCGCATCCGCCACCTTCCGGTGGTCGAGAACGGCGCGCTGCTGGGCTTCGTTTCGATCGGGGATCTGGTGAAATTCCGGTTCGACGAGGTGCAGCAGGAGGCCGAGGAAATGCGCAGCTACATCCAGACCGCTTGAGCCGGAGGCGGCGCGGCCCCATATCCTGCGTATGAGCACCACACCCTCGCTGACCGAATCCGCCGCCGCGCGCGTTTCCGCCATTGCCCAGAAACAGGGCAAGCCCGCGATTTTGCGGCTGGCCGTGGATGGCGGGGGCTGTTCCGGGTTTCAGTACCGGTTCGAACTGGCAGATGGGGCGGATGAAGACGACCTGACCAGCCAGACCGGCGATGCCACACTGGTGGTCGATCCGGTCAGCCTCGATCTGGTGGCGGGCAGCACGGTGGATTTCGTCGAATCGCTGGGCGGTGCCGCGTTCCGGGTCGAAAACCCCCAGGCTGCGGCCGGGTGCGGCTGCGGATCGAGCTTCGGGATCTGACGTCTTCCTGAAAATTGGCACGCGCGCCGCCGCAGGGATCGCGCTGGCCAAGGCATGGCCGACGCCATAAGACCTGCGGCCATGAAAATCGCGACCTTCAACATCAATGGCATCAAGGCGCGGCTGCCGCGCCTGATCGAATGGCTCGACGAAACGAAGCCCGACGTCGCCTGTCTGCAGGAAATCAAGTCGCAGGACGACGGCTTTCCCGCCGATGCATTCGAGGAGGCGGGATATCAGGCACTGTGGCACGGGCAGAAGAGCTTCAACGGTGTCGCCATCCTCGTGCGCGCTGGCCTTTCGGTGACGGAACGGATGCGCGGCCTTCCCGGCGACGAGAGCGACGATCAGGCGCGCTATCTCGAAGCCGAGGTGGAAGGCGTGGTGATCGCCAACCTGTACCTGCCCAACGGCAACCCGCATCCCGGGCCCAAGTTCGACTACAAGCTGGCCTGGATGGAACGTCTTCGCGCGCGGATGGCGGCGATCTGGGCAGAAGAGAAACCGGCCGTGGTGCTGGGCGATTACAACGTCATCCCCGAAGACAAGGACGTCTGGTCGCCGCCTGCGATGCAGGACGATGCGCTGATGCAGCCGCAGTCGCGCAATGCCTATCGCACCCTGCTCGCCGATGGGTGGACCGACGCGCTCGACACGCTCAACCCGCGCGGCGGGGTCTGGACCTTCTGGGATTACCAGCGCGGCGCATGGCAGCGCGATCACGGCTTCCGGATCGACCACTGCCTGCTGTCGCCCGAACTGGCCGACCGGCTGGAGGCCGCCGGTGTCGACAAGGACGCCCGCGGGCGTGAAAAGGCGAGCGATCATGCCCCGGTATGGGTGAAGATCGCCGCCTGATGCTGCGCCGGGGGGATTGTGCACCGCCCCGCCCGGTTACCATTTCCTGATGGTTTCCCATGGGTCCGGGCGGGAGGTGCCCCGGTCCACGCTGGGTGGACCCGGAATTTGCGCCAGAGGCCTTACCGCTCAGCGGTAGAAGATGTGCCGCTGGATCGTCGCACGCGCCTGCTTGCTGCGTGCCCAACGCGGCTTCACGTAGGTCGCGTGGAAATACAGCGAATCGCGCGCTGCGCTGTCCCACAGCCCTTCATGGGCGATGCGGGCGATCTTGCGCGCGCGTTCCCAGGCTGCGGCATTGCTGCGGTCGCTGGGAATGCGTCCGTTACGGACGAAAGAGAACTGCGCCCGCTGGGTGACGACACCGCAATAGTCGGACGGAAAGGCGCCCGATTCGGTCCGGTTGATGATCACCTGGGCCACGGCCAGCTGGCCGTCGATCGGTTCACCGCGCGATTCGAAATAGATTGCGCCGGCCAGGCATTCGAGCTCGCGCGACATGTTCGTCGGGGCTTCGACACTGGCGATCAGTTCGCGCAGCGATGCCGCCGTGGGCACCTCTGCTGCGGCCTGCTGGGTCGCTTCGGGTTCGGGAAGCGGCTGGACCACTTCTTCCGAAATGAACACAGGCTCTGCCGGAGCTTCGGGCTGCGGCTGGATGAGAATTTCAGAATTGCCCTCTTGGGCTTGCGCACCCGCATAGCTGAAGCCTGCAGATGCGATCAGTCCGGCGGCGACACATGCCACGAAGCCGAATTTCGTCTTGCTACCCATTGATCCCGTTCAAAGGGCGGTGAACGAACACAGACGCAGGCTGGAACCATCGCGCGCAAAAGCGCTTGTAGACATTGTAGAGATGTGAGGGTTCAAAAAGGCCTGCCGGCCGTTCCCCGACTGCGTGCTAATCGATGCGACCGTATTGTCGCCCCAACCGCCTGCGCAAATTCGAAGTGCGGCGCCCTTTGCCGGTTAGCACCTGAAGGTCAAGTTAAGGCCGCAATTGTGCGATGAACCGTTCCGGATCGTCGATCTGCGCCTCGACGACCCACAAGTCATCGTCCTGCGTGCTTCGGCGATCGCAATATTCGTAGATTTTCTTTTCGTTTTCAGCGGTTTCCTGCATGGTCACTTGCCATGCGAAGGCAAAGTCGGCCGATGGCCGTCTTTCGACTAGTTGCACTGCACCATCCCTGTTGCGCAGCAATAGTATGTAGCTGCCCCGTTCACGGTCACCTTTGGCAAGGATAACTCCAGATCCGCCCTCGGTCGAAATCTGGCGAAGAATGGCGCTCACGACGAGGTGAGTCGGCAGGGCCGAATCGCTCATTCCGATTCGTCCGAGTATCCCGCAAGCCCCGACAGCGCGATTCGCGAACGCATGAAGGTGCCGGTGCCGCGCCCGATTTCGTCGCCGTCCTCGTCCACCAGCCGCGATTCGGCGACCAGCACGCGGCGGTGGCCACTGACCCAGACTCCGGACGCGGTCACGCGCCCCGTACGGACGGGTTTGGTGAAATGCAGGTTGAACGCGGTGGTCAGAAGAAAGCGATCCGACACCAGGCTGTTGGCGGCATAGAACGCCGCATCGTCGAGCATCTTGAAATAGATGGTGCCATGCGCCGCGCCTGCGGCGTGGAACACATCGGGCGTGATGTCGAACACGATGCGCGCATGGCCTTCGCTTTCGATCTCCAGCCGGGAGGAAAAGGCATTGTTGATCGGAGCCGAGCGGTACAGCCGCTCGAGCGCGCGAAAATGGGCTGCCGGGCCCGACGTTGCGTCAGGCTGCGTCACGCAAGCCCGAATTGGCGATGATGGTGTAGAGTTCCTCCTCGCTCTGCGCTTCGAACAGCTGATGCAGCACGCGTTCGTCGCGCGTCAGACGCGACATTTCCGCGAGCGCGTGGAGGTGCTGCACGCCCGAATCAGTGGGCGAGACGAGGCCGAGGACCAGCCTGACCGGTATTCCATCGGCGGCATCGAAATCCACATCCCGGTCGAGATGGATCAGCGTTGCCACAGGCTGATCGACGCAGTCGAGCCGTGCGTGCGGCATAGCGACGCCGCGGCCGAAGCCCGTGCTGCCCAGCGTCTCGCGCTCGGTGAGCGCATCGTGAACCGTCTCCTCCTCGAAGGCGTACGCGTTGGAGAACACCTGTGCCAGTTCGGCCAGAATGGCGGGCTTGTCAGCGCAGGATGCACGCCGGACGGCTTCGGGTAGCAATCGGAAAGAGGACGACACGGGGGCTGTCTGCCTTGCTGGATTTCAATCGAATCATGTCCGTCGGAACCGCCGCGGGGACGCTCGCCGGGACTGGAAAAATGATGGCGGTATCACGGCGTTCCCGAAGGGGCCTGTCGGCTACCCTTCGAACGGAACGCCGCCCGATCCGTCAATGAGGCTCGACCCATCCGATCGTGCCGTCGTGGCGGCGATAGACCATATTGTGCCTGCCGGAGCCAGCATTTTTGAAAAACAGCGCGTTCGTATCCCGAAGATCGAGCAGCATGACCGCGTCGGCGACGGAAACTTCGGGAATATCGGTCTTCGTCTCTGCCACGACGGGGGCGGAATCCTCCACCTCGGCCTCGTCTTCCTCCGCGGTCCTGGCGGCGAAGATGCGGTAGGCAGCTTCCTCCGCTTCAGGAGAGAGGACACGATCGGTGTGCCGCTCGCTCAACCGGCGCTTGTACCGGCGCAGCTGCTTTTCGAGCTTGGCGGCCGACGCGTCGAGCGCCTGGTGAATATCGTGCGCTTCTCCGCGCGACTTCAGGGTCAGGCCATGCTGGATATGCGCCACGATATCGCAGGAGAACGCGCCGCCCGGCACCTTGCCGAAGGTGACATGAGCCGAAATCCCCCGGCCGAAATATTTCTCCACAATCGCGGTGAGACGGTCGGTCGCGCTGTCCTGAAGCGAAGTGCCGGTGTCGATCTGGTGGCCCGAGACTCTTACGTCCATGTCGCGATATTCTCCTTTTTATTGCACCCGCCAAATTCGGGCGATGCCTACCTGTTCCAGATAGGTCTTGAGATACGCTCAAGAAAGGCCGTGTGCCGCGCGAGTTCCGCCGCAGATGCAGAATGGGGACGGGGCGGGCGGGGCGGACGATCTGCCGAAGCGGCAAGCGGCGCCGCAACCGCGATGGTGGAGGCCGAATTTTCCTCTTCCGCAGCCAGAAGACCCATCGCGATCTGCCGACCGCCGGTCAGTTCGATGTAAACCTGTGCCAGCAGTTCCGCATCGAGCAGCGCGCCGTGAAAAACGCGGTGGCTGCGATCAACGCCGTAACGGGTGCAAAGCGCATCGAGCGAATGCTTGCCGCCCGGGTTCTTGCGGCGCGCCATTTCCAGCGTGTCGATCTTGCGGCTCAGGCAGATCGGTTCGCGCGCGCACAGTTCCAGCTCGGCATTCAGGAAGGCGAAGTCGAAACCGGCATTGTGCGCCACCAGCTTGTCGTCGCCGACGAAATCCAGAAACGTATCGACCTCGTCCGCGAAGCGGGGCTTGTCGGCCAGGAACTGTGCGCTCAACCCGTGGATCGCCTCGGCTTCGGCGGGCATGTCGCGCTCGGGGTTGTAATAGGCGTGGAAGGTTTCGCCGGTGGGCATCCGGTCGACCAGTTCGACGCAGCCAATCTCGACCATCCGGTGCCCCTGCCTGGGGTCGATCCCGGTGGTTTCGGTATCGAAGATGATTTCGCGCATGAGCAGACTATCGACCTCTCCGGCCTTGCTTGCAAGGTCAGGTGGCTGCGTGCCCTCCTCGGCGCAAGCGTGCGACCAGCGCGGCGACGTCTGCTTCCGTTCCGGCAAGGGGTTGGCCGGTATCGATCACGTGGTCGGCGCGCGCGCGCTTTTCCGCATCGGGCATCTGCAGGGCAAGGATCCGGGCGAATTTCTCTTCGCTCATGCCGGGCCGGTTCAGCACCCGCTCCCGCTGCACGTCTGCCGGCGCGGAGACGACGACGACGCGGTCCACCGATGCAGCGCCGCCCTTTTCGAACAGGAGCGGAATGTCGAACATCACCAATGGTGACTTGGCATTGGCGGCCAGAAAGGCAGCGCGGCTTTCCGCCACTGCCGGATGCATGATCGCTTCGAGCCGCGCGAGTTCGGCGCGGTCGCCAAAAACCTTCTGCCCCAATGCGTCGCGGTCCACCCCGTCAGGGCCGGTCGAGCCGGGAAAGGCAGCCTCGATTGCAGGCAGCAGAGCGCCGCCCGGCCCCTGCATCGCGCGCACTTCGGCATCGGCGTCGAACACCGGCACACCCAGTGCGGCAAACATCGCGGCAACGGTCGATTTGCCCATCCCGATGGAGCCGGTGAGCCCGATGATCAGCGGCCGCGTCATGCGGTCAATATCCGGCGCAGCTCCGCATCGTACTGGCGCGGTGCGGCCTCGCCGAAGAACAGGCGGAATGCCTCGGCGGCCTGCCCGATGAGCATGGAAAGCCCGTCGATCGTCTCGTGCCCGGCGTCGCGAGCGGTCTGGAGAAACGGGGTATCGAGCGGGTCCGTCACGATATCATAGGCGATCGCGCCCGGTGGGGCATGGCTCCAGTCCAAAGCGAGCGGGGCCTTTCCGCGCATCCCCAGAGGGCTGGCGTTGACCACCAGATCCAGCAGGCCGACGCGATCGTCGAAGGCGAAGTCGGTCGGCTGCGCAAAATGATCGAGCTGCACCGTGTGGTGCTCGCCGGTCCCGGGCAGGCTTCCGGCGATTTCCTGCGCCTGTTCGATCCGCCGCGCCGCAATCACCAGCGTGAAGTTCTGCGCCGCGAGCGCGTGGGCGATGGCCCGCGCTGCACCGCCTGCGCCGATGATGCGCGCCATGCGAAACAGGTGCGTGCCGCTCAGATGCTGCGTCAGCGGTTCGAGAAAGCCAGCCGCATCGGTATTCGTGCCCGCCAGCAGCCTGTCGAATGCCGGATAGATCGTGTTGACCGCACCGATCGACGCGGCAGGCTCTTCCACCGAATAGAGATGCGGCTGAACCGCCTGTTTGAGCGGCATGGTCACGTTGCAGCCGCGCCAGTTCAGATCGGCCTGCCGCTCTGCGAGATAATCCGCCAAATCGGCCTCGGTCACACGGGTCGCGCGATAATCCGCCTCGATCCCGAGTTTTTCCAGCCAGAAGCGGTGTATCCTCGGTGACTTTGACTGGTGTATCGGATCGCCGATCACCTCGGCAAAAGGCATGCTCATGGCATCAGCGCGTCTTCGTCGCGCAATGCGGCGAGCACCTGGAGCAGGGGCATTCCCAGCACGGTGAAGTGATCGCCGTAGATCCGCTCGAACAGCTGGACCCCCAGCGCCTCTATCCGAAACACGCCAACCGTCTGCCCGACCGCGGGCCATTCGGCGTCGAGATAGGATTCGATGAAGGCGTCGCTCAGGTCGCGTACGTGCAGTGCAGCGGCGTCTTCGCCCAGCCAGACGATCCTGCCATCCCGCGCAAGGGCGGCGGCGCTATGGAGATGCATGACCTTGCCGGAGAAGAAACGCAGATGCTCGGCCGCCTCGTCGCGGCTTCCCGGCTTGTCGAACCGCCGTCCCTCGACCACCACCAGGCTATCGCCGCCCAGCACCAGCCGATCGGGTTTGAGCGCCGAAACCGCGCTGGCCTTGGCTGCGGCGAGGGCCTGCGCGATTTCGGCTGGCGGCGCATCGGCCATTTCCGTTTCCAGCGCGCGCTCGTCCACATCGGCGCCATGCGCTTCGACCTGCACACCGGCGGCGGTCAGCATGGCCTTGCGCGATGCACTGTTGGAGGCAAGCACCAGCATCAGATCGGCTTTTCGCTTGGTTTGGCCATGGCGTGGTAGTCGTTCATCAGCTTGATGATCGCGGCCGCCGTTTCCTCGATGGATCGCCGCGTCACGTCGATCACGGGCCAGTTATTGTCCGAGAACATGCGCCGGGCGAACCGGATTTCCTCTTCCACCCGCTCATGCTCGGCATAGGTGCTCTGGGATTCCTCGTTGAGCGAAAGCAGCCGGTTGCGGCGGATCTGCACCAGCCGCTCCGGTGCGGTCGTCAGGCCGACGATCAGCGGGCCGGTAATCTCGAACAGCACCGGCGGCGGCGGGCTTTCGATCACGAGCGGAATGTTGGCGACCTTGTACCCCCGATTGGCAAGATAGATGCTGGTCGGCGTTTTCGACGTGCGCGACACACCGGTGAGCAGGATATCGGCCTTGTGCCATTCCTCGCTGCCCACGCCGTCATCATGCGCGATGGTGAAATGGATTGCGTCGACCCGGCGGAAATAGGCATCGTCCATCCGGTGCTGGCGCCCGGGGCGACCGTGCGCCTCCTGACCGAACTGCGTTTCCAGAACCGCCGTCACCTCACCCAGCGCATCGACTGCGGGCAGCGCAAGCTGGCGGCATTTCTCCTCCAGCGCGTTGCGCGTATCTTCGTTCACCAGGGTATAGAGAATCAGCCCCGGCGCTTTTTCCAGCTCGGGTACGATCCGTTCGAGATGCTGGCGCGAACGCACCATTGGCCAGAAATGGCGGACGACATCGACGCCTTCGAACTGGGCGAGCGCGGCATTGGCGACCATCTGCAGCGTCTCGCCGGTCGAATCGGAAAAGAGATGGAGATGGGTGCGCGCCAAGACGGGTTCCGGCCTGTGGAAAGTCCGAGGGATAAACCACTTCACCGATGTGAGGACAAGTCCGGCACGGATTCCATGCCGGTCCCGCCCCGGTTTTCCGCAGGGAGTTTGCCAACAGGCATGGCGCTTATCGACATCGTGCTTACAACCGGGAAAAGTTTCGATTGACCATGCAATTGCAGCGAGTCGGAGGGCGCGCTCGGGGGGGCCGACGCCCCGCGGGGGCTGTGCACAGTGGAGTTGTCAGCCCTGTCCACAGGGCCAACTATCTTCAATCATCTATTAATAATTAGGTTTATTAGGTTAGTTAGGGAAATGCCCGGTCCGCTTCTCGATTGCCTGCATGGCAATATCCCGAACACGCCTCCCGTCTGGTTCATGCGCCAGGCAGGGCGGTATCTCCCCGAATATCGCGCCTTGCGGGCGGAGAAGGGGGGATTCCTCGATCTCGTCTATGATAGCGAGGCTGCCTGCGAGGTGACCTTGCAGCCGATCCGGCGCTTCGGTTTCGACGGGGCGATCCTGTTTTCCGACATCCTGATCGTACCCCACGCCATGGGGCAGGACGTGCGTTTTCTGGCGGGCGAAGGGCCGGATCTGACGCCACGCCTGGCCGATGCCGCGCTGGAGGATCTTTCTGCAAGGCCGGAAAGGTTCGATCCGGTGTACGGGACGCTCCGTCTGCTGCGGCGCGACATGCCCGAGGGCGTTACGCTGCTGGGCTTTGCAGGCAGCCCCTGGACGGTCGCGACGTACATGGTCCACGGGCAGGGCAGCAAGGATCAGGGCGCAGCGCGGGCGATGGCGCATGGGCAGCGCGACCGGTTCACCGCGCTGATCGACGCGATCATCGAATCGACGGTGAACTATCTGATCGGTCAGATCGATGCAGGCGCCGAAGCGGTGCAGGTGTTCGACAGCTGGGCCGGCAGCCTGCCGCCGGAGGAATTCGACGCTTGGGTCATCGAGCCGACGCGGCGGATCGTCGGCGCGCTGAAGGATGCGCGGCCGGGCACGCCGATCATCGGTTTCCCCAAGGGGGCGGGCGAAAAGCTTCCCCGTTATGCAGAGCGTACCGGGGTCGACGCGATCGGCCTCGACGAAACGCTCGATCCGGCATGGGCCGATTCGGTTCTGCCCGATGGGTTGCCGGTGCAGGGCAATCTCGATCCGATGCTGCTGCTGGCAGGTGGCGATCGGCTCGATGCGTCGATCGTGCGGATTCTCGATGCGCTGAAGCGGCGGCCCCATATCTTCAACCTTGGTCACGGGATCGATCGCCATACCCCGATCCCCCATGTCGAACGCGCGCTTGGCGTGCTTCGCGATTGGCAGCGGACGTAAGAGGCGCTAGGGCTCGGGCCATGCAGGAAACGCTTGGAATGCTCTATTTCTGGCTCAAGGCCGGGCACATCATCTTCATGGTGTTCTGGATGGCGGGATTGCTGATCCTCCCCCGTCAGCTGGTTTATATGCACAGCGCGGCGCCCGGTTCGGCCGAGGAGAGCCTTTGGGCTGAGCGGACCCGGCAGCTGTCCAAGATCATCCTGCTTCCCAGCCTGATCCTGACCTGGCTGCTGGGCCTGACCCTTTCGGTCACGATCGGCGCGTGGAGCGACGGCTGGTTCCACGTAAAGCTGCTGCTGGTGCTGATCCTGAGCGGCTATCACGGCTACATGACCGCATTGGCAAAGAAGATGGCGCGCGGTGAGCGGCCGATGGCCGAAAAGCGTTTGCGGTTGCTGGGAGAGGTTCCGGCCATCCTGCTTGCGCTGATCGTGGTCATGGTCGTCATCAAGCCGTTCTGATCGACATTTTTGTGCGGCGAGTTCGATTGACCTGAGCGGTCGATCGACCTATTTCAGCGGCAGACCCGATCGGGCACTTGCGGCTTTCAGCCGTCACCTATCTTTCGCTTTCCCCAAGCACCTCAAAGATCCCTGGCATTTGCCAAGTGCACCCGTGGCATTTTTTCGGACTATAAAAACCTATGCATCTCAAAGACTTAAAGAAGAAGGCGCCTGCCGATCTGGTGAGCATGGCGGAGGAACTCGGGGTCGAGGCCGCTGGCACCATGCGGCGGCAGGACCTGATGTTCTGCATCCTGCGCGAACTGGCGGAGGACGAGGATTACGACGAACAGATCATGGGTATCGGCACCATCGAGGTGCTGCAGGACGGTTTCGGCTTCCTGCGCTCGCCCGAGGCGAACTATCTCGCCGGGCCGGACGATATCTATGTGTCGCCCAACCAGATCCGCAAATGGGGCCTGCGCACCGGCGATACGGTGGAAGGCGAAATCCGCGCGCCGCGCGAGGGTGAGCGGTACTTTGCGCTGACCAGGCTGACCTCGGTCAATTTCGACGAGCCCGAAGCCGTGCGGATGCGCACCAATTTCGACAACCTGACGCCGCTCTATCCCGAACAGAAGCTCAGCCTCGACACGCTCGACCCGACCGTGAAGGACAAGAGCGCGCGGGTGATCGACATCATCTCGCCGCAGGGCAAGGGCCAGCGCGCGCTGATCGTCGCACCGCCGCGCACGGGTAAGACCGTGCTGCTGCAGAACATCGCCAAGGCGATTACCGACAACCACCCCGAGGTGTTCCTGCTGGTCCTGCTGGTCGACGAACGACCCGAGGAAGTCACCGACATGCAGCGTTCGGTGAACGGCGAGGTGATCTCCTCGACCTTCGACGAACCCGCGCAGCGTCACGTGCAAGTGGCCGAAATGGTGATCGAAAAGGCCAAGCGCCTGGTCGAGCACAAGCGCGACGTCGTGATCCTGCTCGATTCGATTACGCGGCTCGGCCGTGCCTACAACACCGTGGTGCCCAGCTCGGGCAAGGTGCTGACCGGCGGTGTGGATGCGAATGCGCTCCAGCGGCCCAAGCGTTTCTTCGGTGCCGCGCGCAATATCGAGGAAGGCGGTTCGCTTTCCATCATCGCTACCGCGCTGATCGATACGGGCAGCCGGATGGACGAGGTCATCTTCGAAGAGTTCAAGGGCACGGGTAATTCGGAAATCGTGCTCGACCGCAAGGTTGCAGACAAGCGCATCTTCCCCGCGCTCGACGTGGGCAAGTCCGGCACGCGCAAGGAAGAGCTGCTGGTCGAGAAGGACAAGCTCTCCAAGATGTGGGTGCTGCGTCGTATCCTCATGCAAATGGGCACGATCGATTCGATGGAATTCCTGCTCGACAAGATGAAGGATTCGAAGACCAACGAAGACTTCTTCGATACGATGAATCAGTAAGGCTGGGCGGTGCGCCGCGCCGTCGTGACCGGGGCGCCGGGGTCGGGAAAGTCTACCCTGCTGTCCGAGGTTGCGAAGCGCGGCGTGGCGACCGGGCCCGAGGTGGCTCGCGCAATTCTCCGGTCACACGGTGGGATGGAGATGCGCGCGGAGCGACCGATCGACTTCGCGATCGCCATGCTCGAAGCACAGCTGGCATCGTGGGACAGGGGCAACGACGCGCCCATCCTGTTCGACCGTGGCTTTGCCGATATTGTGGGCTTCCTGCGGCTGGAAGGGCTTGCCGTACCGCCAGAAATCGACGCAGCCTGTCGTGATTGTCGATACGAAGGCCCGGTTTTTCATGCGCCTGCGTGGCGGGAAATCTACCGGCAGGACGATCAGCGCATCCAGAGCTGGGAAGAGGCGGTAGAGAGCGATGCGGCCGTCGTCGGTGCCTGGCGTGACTATGGCTACGACCTCGTCACGCTACCCTTTGCCGATCCATCGATCCGCGCGCAGTTCGTGCTGGAGAGATTATGAGGCGGACGCCCTGGCCAGCTGTGCGGCCATCATCTCCCACACCTTGTTCACCGCCTTGATGGGGCGGATCATCACCTTGAAATCGACGATCTTACCCGCGTCGTTGAAGCGGATAATGTCCACTCCGTTGACTTGGATGTCCTCGAGTAAGCAGGTGAATTCGAGCATCGCGTTCTCGCCGTCGACGATTTCGCGTACATACCGAAACTCTCCCTGCCCGAGGGTTGCAGCGGCCGCGCTGAGATAGGCGACCACCAGCGCGCGGCCTTCCTGCGGGGTATGCACGACGGGCGAGTGAAACACCGCATCTTCGGCCACCAACCGCGCCAGTCGCTGTGGGTCTGGCGCGGTTGCGAGTTCGTGCCATTCGGCAAGGCCGCGGCGCGTTGCGGTCACCCCAGATGCTCGGCGAAAAAGTCCATCGTGCGCTTGTCGGCGAGTTGGGCGTTCTCTTCGTTGCGGCGCTTGCCGAACTGGGTGGCGAAGCCGTGATCCATGCCTTCGTAGTCGTAGAGCGTCACCTTGGGGTGATCGTCCAACCCCTCGTGCATGGTTTTCTGCGTTTCCTTGTCGACGAAGCCGTCTTCGGTCGGGATGTGAAGCATCAGCGGGTTGGAGATCGCCTGCTTTTCGCGCAGCAGTTCATCCACACCGACCGCGTAGTAGCCGACGGTGGCATCGGAATCGGTGCGGGCCGCGGTCATGTAGGCGAGTCGCCCGCCGAGGCAGTAGCCGACTGCGCCCACCGTCTTGCAGCCGTCCTTGCGCGCCCATTTGATCGTGGCTTCGATGTCGCGCACGCCTTCGTCCTGGTCGAACTTGCCCATGAGATCGAGCGCCTTCTGGAACTCGGGCTCGATATCGGGATCGAGCTCAATTCCCTCGCCCAGACGCCAGAACAGATCGGGCGCTACGGCCAGATAGCCGTCTTCGGCCAGTAGATCGCATTTGCGCCGGATCCCGGCGTTCACTCCGAAGATTTCCTGAATCACGACGATGGCCGCACGCGGAGTGCCTTCGGGCCGCGCGACATAGGCCTTGAAGTCCTTGTCGCCGTCCAGCGTGGTGATCCGTGTCGTCTCGCTCATCGATATGCTCCCGTCGTTGGTCGGTTCACCGGCTTGCACCCCGGCGTCGTGCGGCCCAAATAGCCGTGTAAGAGAGGTAACGGAGAAACTGCAATGAAGGTCCACGTGGAAATCGACTGCACGCCGGAAGAGGCGCGGGCCTTCATGGGTCTGCCCGATCTGACGAAGGCGCAGGCCGCCTATTCCGAAGGCATGGAGAAGGCGATGCGGGGGGTTTCGAATCCCGACCAGCTGAGCGAACTGGCGCGCACCATGGCACCGATGGGGCAGGCTGGCCTGAAGATGTTCCAGACCTTCATGGAAACCAGCGCAGCGAACATGGCGCGGCCCAAATCCGGAAGCGAGAAGAAGACTGACGACTGATTCGCGCGATACGGTGTTTGCGCTCTCTTCGGGCGCACCACCATGCGGCGTTGCGGTGATCCGGATTTCCGGTCCTTCGTCGGCTGCGGCGCTCAGGCGGCTTGCCGGGCCACTGCCCGATGTGCGCAAGGCCAGCGTTCGCCAGCTGCGCGATGCGCGCGGCAACTGGCTGGATGAAGCTCTCGTGCTCTGGTTCGCAGGCCCTCGCAGCGCGACGGGCGAAGATTGTGCGGAGATCCATTGCCATGGCGGGCGCGCCGTCGTCCGTGCGATCGAGCGGGCGCTGGAGCAGGATTGCGGACTTCGCCGGGCAGAGGCGGGCGAGTTTACCCGGCGTGCCTTCCTCAACAGGCGGATGGATCTGCTGGAGGCAGAGGCACTGGGCGACATGCTTGCCGCCGAGACGGAGCTGCAGCGCGCCGTCCTGGCCAGTGCGGCGCGCGGCGCGGCTTCGGGTGAGGTATCGCGCTGGCGGGAAGCGATCCTGTCCGCATCGGCGGCGGTCGAGCAGGAACTGGATTTCTCCGACGATGATGAGGAAGGCGTCGCCCCGCCGAGCGTTTGGCGCAATGCGATTGGCGATGTGGTTGGTGAAATCGGTGCGTGGCTGGCGGTTCCATCTGCGGATCGCCTGCGCGACGGCTTGCGGATTGTGCTCGCCGGGCCACCGAATTCCGGGAAATCGAGCCTTTTCAATGCGCTATTGAGCGAGGCCGCAGCGATCGTTTCCCCCATTGCCGGGACGACCCGCGATGCGATCGAACGGCCGGTTGCCATCGAAGGTGTGCCGTTCGTGCTCGTCGATACGGCGGGTTTGCGTTCCGAGGGTGCGGAGGAGATCGAGGCCATCGGGATTGCCCGCGCCGAGGCGGAGCTGGCCCGTGCGGATCTGGTCCTGTGGCTTGGACCGGAGGGGGATGGACCGGCAGGCGCGATCGAGGTTGGAAGCATGATCGACCTGCCGGATGCGGCGAGGAAGGCGCCACCGGCATTGCAGGTGTCCGCTCTGTCGGGCGAGGGGCTGGCCGCGTTGATGGCGGCGCTGGCGGAGTATGGGCGAGAGCGCCTGCCGCGACCGGGGCAGGTCGCGATTTCGCGACGCCAGCGCGAATTGTTGGGCCAAGCGCAGGTGGCGTTACAGGCTGCCGGGCAGGAGCCGGACCCGCTGCTTGCGGGGGAGGCGCTGCGGCAGGCCCGCCATGCGATGGACGCCATGCTCGGCACAGTCGCGACGGAAGATATGCTCGACACGCTATTCGGGCGCTTCTGCATCGGGAAGTGATGTTTCACGTGAAACAATTGCCCCTCTGGCGATAATCCGATGCGCTTCCTATAGGGAGCCCATGCAGCACTATCCGATCATCGTTATCGGCGGCGGCCATGCCGGCGTCGAAGCCGCGTGCGTCGCCGCGCGCATGGGCGTGCAGGTGGCGCTCGTGACGATGGATGCCGGGAAGATCGGGGCGATGAGCTGCAACCCCGCAATCGGCGGTTTGGGGAAGGGCCATCTCGTTCGCGAAGTAGACGCATTCGACGGCGTGCTGGGCACGGCGGCGGATGCCGGCGCAATCCATTATCGCATGCTCAACCGATCCAAAGGCAGTGCGGTGTGGGGTCCACGTGTACAGGCCGACCGGCGCCTGTTCGGTGCCGCCGTCCGCCGCGTGGTGGCAGACGAGCCCACGCTCGATGTGATTGAAGGCGAGGTTGCCGGTCTGCGCATTGAAGGGGGCCGCGTGCGCGGCGTCGCGCTTGCGGACGATACCGTGCTGGCGTGTGAGGCGGCGATCCTGTGCACCGGGACGTTTTTGGGCGGTGTCCTGTTCCGCGGTGAAGAACGGTTCGAAGGTGGCCGGATCGGAGAGGGTGGGGCCGCCGTCCTTGCTGCGCAATTGCGCGAGGCGGCGCTGCCGCTGTCACGGCTGAAGACGGGAACGCCGCCACGGCTCGACGGCCGGACGATCGACTGGGCGCGCCTTGCCGAGCAGGCATCCGACCAGGAGCAGTGGACCATGTCGCCGCTGACGGGCCGACGGGCGAACCCGCAGACCTTCTGTGCGATCACGCGCACCAACGCGCAGTGCCACGAGATCATCCGGGCGAACCTCACCCGCTCTCCGCTGTATTCGGGCGCGATCGATGCGCGCGGCCCACGCTATTGCCCCTCGATCGAGGACAAGATCGACCGTTTTGGCGACCGCGATGGGCATCAGATCTTTCTTGAGCCGGAGGGTCTGGATACGCCGCTGGTCTATCCCAACGGGATCAGCACTTCGCTGCCGGTCGATGTGCAGGAGCGGTTTCTGCAAGCCATCGACGGCCTGGAGCGGGTCCGGATTGCCGAACCTGGCTACGCGGTCGAGTACGACCATGTCGATCCGCGCTCGCTCGATCGCTGGTTGCAGATGCGCAGCCTCGGCGGGCTTTATTGCGCTGGTCAGATCAATGGCACGACCGGTTACGAGGAAGCTGCCGCGCAGGGTCTGGTGGCGGGGCTGCACGCGGCTGCTTTGGTCCTAGAGCGTGACCCACCGGCGCTCGATCGCGCGAACAGCTACATGGCCGTGATGGTGGACGATCTGACCCTGCACGGGGTGAGCGAGCCCTATCGCATGTTGACCGCACGGGCGGAGTATCGCCTGCGGCTTCGCGCGAACAATGCCAGCACGCGGCTCACGCCATTGGCGATTGGGGTTGGCTGCGTTTCCGACCGACGGCAGAAATGGTTCGAGCGGCGCGAAAAGGCGCGCAGCGATGTAACCGCGGCGCTAAACGTCGAGATGTCTCCATCGCAGATGCGCCGCCTGGGATTTGCGGCGACCGATGATACCGGCAAGCAAGTGCTTTCGGACTGGTCACGGTTTCCGGGTATCGACTTGCCCGAACTGGTCAGGGCAGGGCTGGTTCCACGTGAAACGCATCCGGGCCTACATGATGAGATCGGTGAGGATTTGCACTACGCCCCCTATGTCGCACGTCAGGATGCTGAGTTGCGGGAGCTGCGTGCCAATGAGCGATTCGCGCTGGCCGAGGACTTCCCTTTCGGCGAGGTGCCCGGTCTTTCGAACGAGATGATCGAGCGTCTGGCGGCGGCGAGGCCGGACAGTCTTGCGCAGGCATCAAGGGTGCCGGGCATCACACCGGCTGCGATGGCTGCTCTTCTGGTGTTCGCCCGCAAGTTCGAAGGACGCGACGCCGCATGATCGAGACTGAAGACCAGGCCAGAGCATTCGTTGCGGAGCGGTGCTCTGCCGAGGCCATGGCCGCGCTCGAAACTTTCGTGAGCATATTGCTGGAAGAGGCGGGCAGGCAGAACCTGATCGCCGCCTCGACGATCCCGAACCTCTGGCAGCGTCATATTGCAGACAGCGCGCAGCTGCTGGATCACGTTCCACGTGAAACACACGGACCGTGGCTGGATCTTGGGGCCGGTGCGGGGTTCCCCGGTATAGTCACGGCAATCATGCGTCCGGAAATGCCCCATGTCCTTGTCGAATCGCGCACCCGGCGGGTGGAATGGCTCAACCGTGCGATTGGTGAGACGGGACTGAAAAACTGCCACGTTGAAGGTTTGCGGCTACAAAAGGTGGAGACGTTTGACGCGGCGGTCATCAGCGCGCGGGCTTTCGCACCACTGGGCGATCTTATCGAATTGTCCGCACGCTTTTCCACCGACCGAACGACTTGGGTCTTGCCCAAGGGCCGGTCGGCAGCGCAGGAAAGGGACGAGCTTGATTCTCGGCAGCGCGCAATGTTTCACGTGAAACAATCGGTCACCAGCCGCGACGCTGCCATACTGGTCGGCATGGGCCGGCCCAATCCCGGGAGCCGCCGATGATCCGCATTGCGATTGCCAATCAGAAGGGTGGGGTGGGCAAGACCACCACCGCCATCAATATCGCCACCGCGATCGCCGCCACGGGATGGCGCACGCTGCTGATCGATATGGACCCGCAGGGCAATGCCTCCACCGGACTTGGCATCCCGGCGCGCGATCGGGATTACTCGACCTACGATCTGTTGATGGGGGAGGGCACTGCGGCGCAATGCATTCAGTCGACCCGCATACCCAAGCTGGACATTCTTCCCGCCACGCAGGACTTGAGCGGGGCGGAGGTGGAACTGGTCGGCGAGGCGGATCGGATCGACCGGTTGAAGAATGCGCTGTCCGAAGCCGCCGCTTCCTACGACGTCTGCTTCATCGATTGCCCGCCGTCTCTCGGGCTGCTCACGCTCAACGCGCTGAGCGCCGCAGATTCGTTGCTCGTGCCGCTGCAGTGCGAATTCTTTGCCCTGGAAGGTCTGAGCCAGCTGCTCCAGACGGTCGAGCGGGTGCAGCAGGGGATCAATCCCTCGCTCAACATCATCGGCGTCACCTTGACCATGTTCGACCGGCGCAACCGGTTGACCGATCAGGTGGCGGAGGATGTGCGCGAATGCCTGGGGCCGCTGGTGTTCGATACGGTGATCCCGCGCAATGTGCGTCTGTCCGAGGCGCCGAGCCATGGCCTGCCTGCCTTGATTTACGACCATTCCTGCGCGGGCAGCCGCGCCTATATGTCGCTCGCGCGTGAACTGCTCGGCCGACTTCCCGCAGAGAGGAAAGCGGCATGAGCGAAAACACGACCAAAGCCGCCACCGCCCCTGCTGCGGATACCGATCGCAGCAAGCGCAAACTGGGCCGTGGGCTCGGGGCTCTGTTGGGCGAGACGCAGCGGGAAGAGAGTATCGCACCCGTCGCCGAAGGCAGCACGGCTGCCGCCGTGGCGTCGCAGCCGGGTGAGCCGGGTTCCGCCCTGGTGCGGAGCGGGCTTGCGTCGATTCCCGTCGCGCGGATCGAGCCGCTTCCCGGGCAGCCGCGCCGGGTGTTCGAGGAAGATGCGCTCAATGAACTTGCCCGTTCGATCGCGCAGCGCGGCGTCATCCAGCCGATCATCGTTCGTCCGCTGGCGCGCAAGGGCCGCTATCAGCTGGTGGCAGGCGAACGTCGCTGGCGCGCTGCGCAGCGCGCCAAGCTGCACGAGATCCCGGCAATCATCCGCGACCTCGACCAGCGCGAGGTGATGGCCATCGCGCTGATCGAGAACATCCAGCGCGAGGATCTGAACCCCATCGAGGAGGCACGCGCATACCAGCAGCTGGCCGAACAGGAAGACATGAGCCAGGCGGATATTGCCGAGCTGGTGGACAAGTCCCGCAGCCATGTCGCCAACTTGCAGCGGTTGCTCGCCTTGCCCGAACCGGTGATTCACATGGTCGAGCTTGGCAAGTTGAGCATGGGCCATGCCCGCGCGTTGATCGGAAACGAGCGGGCGGAAGAACTGGCCGAAGAGGCCATCGCTAAGAATCTCTCGGTTCGTGAGGTCGAAAAACGGGTTCGCGCGAAGCCAGCGGGCGGGAAGGCGGCCTCGGGCAAGGGCGCGCCCGTTTCACGTGAAACAAATGCCGATATCGAGGCGGTTGAGCGCCACCTTGAGGAATTTCTGGGCATGACGCTGTCGATCAAACCCGATGCGGACCCACGTTCGGGCGCCATAACGATCCGCTACAAGACGCTCGACCAGCTCGATCTGCTGTGCCAGCGGCTGACTGGCGGGGAAATCTAGCCCCCGCGCCGGGCTACGCCGACCGGCTAGCGTTGCTTGGTGTACTTGATCCGCTTGTCTGCCTGCGGGTGGGGCTGATATTCGACCGGAACCTGCTCGATCACCCGTTCGCGAATGATCTCGCTTTCCTGGACTTCATAGGTTTCCTCGATAATTTCTTCAACGATCACAGGGACATAGCGTTCTGACGCCTGTTGTTCGACGATCACGAGCACACTGCCGCTCTGCGTCGTGGTGTACCCGCCGCCGCCGCCATATCGGCCCGAGTAGCCGCTGCTATATCCGTCTGCATAGCGATAGCCGCCAGCCCGGTAAGACGGCGCCTCATAGCCGTAGGAATAGCCGCGATCATAATCGCCCCGATACGCATCTCGGTATCCACCCCGATAGGCATAGTCGGCGTCGTCATAGCCGTAGGTCTGCGTCGCGGCGGCGGTATTTTCGTAATGGCTCAGCCAGGCCCAGCAATCCTGACGCCGCGCATCGCGATAACGCCGATCGCGCAAATTGCCTTCGCATTCACGCAACCATTCGTCACGGTCATAGCCTGCCTCGAAAGGAGGCAGCGTCTCGACATGAGGGCGCGCGGGCAGGGCGTACCCATCCTGCGGCGCTTCGTAATAGCCCTCATCATAATATTGGGCCGCGAGAGGCGAGGAGAATGCCGCAAGCGCGGCACCGCCGGTGAGAATGATCGAACGCATTGGTGCCGAACCCTTTCTGCAGCGGGTCGGAGATTTCCGCCCGTAGCAATGATTAAGAAAGGGTTAGCACTTTCGGTCCCGCGCCATAGGCCGGGTGCGACGGACTGTCCCGCGCTGGGGCAGGCAGGGACCGGTCAGATTCGGCCTGCAATCCGCCCTGCCAATGCCTCCATGCCTCGCGCGTCGGCCTCTCCGAACCGGCCCTTCTTCGGGCTGTCGAGGTCGATCACCGCGATCACGCGCCCATCGCGTATCACCGGCACGACAAGCTCCGACTCGCTCGCCGAATCGCAGGCAATATGGCCGGGGAAGGCATGGACGTCCTCCACCAGCTGCGTTTCCCCGCTCGCCGCTGCCGTGCCGCACACGCCAGCGCCCATCGCGATGCGAATGCACGCCGGGCGACCGATGAAGGGGCCGAGTACGAGCTCATCCTCGACGACCCGGTAAAAGCCCGCCCAGTTGAGATCTGGCACGAAGCTCCAGATCAGGGCTGCAAGGTTCGCCATGTTGGCCACGGCATCCGATTCGCCATCGGTCAGCGCGTCGCCGGCATTGGCCAGCTCGCGGTAGCGTTCGTCATCGGGCGTATCGGCAGGCAGCTGGAAATCGAACATCTTGGCTCCATGAAAAAAGGCGCACGGGGTTTGGCGATTGCCGCGCGCGTGGTTGCGTCCTATTTCGGGTCTATGACCATACTTCGCAACATCGGCATCGCGCTGCTCGTCATCATCCTTATCGCCGCCATCGGGATCGCCGTGCTGCTGCGCGGATCCAAGGCGGAACTCACCGTCGACGAGGTATCGGGCACCGACCCGACTCTGGTGGAGCCGGATGAAGAATGGTTTCCGACCATCCGGGTGGCAGAGCCGATCGGCTGGCAGGAAGGCGAAACCCCTCCCGCAGTAGAAGGGCTGGAAGTCACGCGCTTCGCGGAGGGGCTGGATCACCCGCGGATCATGTATCGCCTGCCCAATGGCGATATTCTGGTCACGCTGACCAACAGCCCGCCGCGCGATGTCGGCGGCATCGAAGGCTTCGTGATGAAGCTGCTGATGGGCGAGGCGGGGGCAGGCGTTCCGTCACCCAACAAGCTGGTCCTGCTGCGCGATACCAATGGCGACGGCAAGGCTGACGTGCGCCGCGTGCTGCGTGAAGAAGGGCTCGATTCGCCTTCCGGCATCGCATACCGCGATGGCACGCTGTACATCGCCAATCACAACGCGCTGCTGGCGTTCGATTACGAGCTCGGCTCGCCCAAGCTCACCGGCACTCCGCGCAAGCTGATGGATCTGCCGGGCGGCGGCAACCACTGGATGCGCAACATCATCCTCTCCCCCGATGGCGAGAACATCTATGTCGCGGTGGGGTCCGCCAGCAATATCGGCGAGAACGGGATGGAGGCCGAGGAAGGCCGCGCGATGATCTGGGAGTATAATCTCGAAGACGGATCGAGCCGACCCTACGCAACCGGGCTGCGGAACGCCAACGGCCTTGCCTGGAACCCGCTGTCGGGTGAGCTGTGGACCACGGTGAACGAGCGCGACATGCTGGGCGGCGATCTGGTGCCCGATTATCTCACCAACGTGCCGATCGGGGCGAATTACGGCTGGCCGTGGGTCTATTACAAGAACACGGTCGATACCCGCGTCGATGCCCCGATGCCCAATTTCATCACCGAATATGCCCGCTATCCCGAATTCGCGATGGGGCCGCACGTCGCGGCGCTGGGCCTTGCCTTCACCGATGAAGGCCATCGCATGGGCGAAAAGTTCGCCCGCGGTGCATTCGTCGCGCGGCATGGTTCGTGGAACCGCAAGCCGCCGTCGGGCTATGACGTCGTCTTCGTGCGGTTCGACGAACGTGGCAATCCGCTGGGCAAGCCGGTTCCGGTGCTCGGCAGCTTCCTCGATGGCAATGGCGAAACCCGCGGGCGGCCGACCTGGGTGGAGTGGAGCGACGATGGCGGCCTGCTGGTGAGCGATGACACGGCCGGCATCATCTGGCACGTTATCGCACCGGGCGCCGCACCCGCGCCCGCGGTGGAGCGGGTACGGGGCAAATCGCTCAAGCCGCAGACCGAGCTGAAGGGCGATCCGCGCGAAGCCTTTACCGATGAATTCGCCCGCGAGTTCAACCCGCTGGGCAACTGACGGGCCGGAAGTCGACCGGAGAGCGGTCAGCCCGCGAGGGCGACGCTCTCCAGTTCATACAGCAGCGTGGCGCCTGCCGTGGCCGATGCCTTGAGGCCGGTGGCCTCGGGCACGATGTGATCGAGGAAGAACCGCATGGTGACGCGCTTCGCATCCGCCTGCGCCGCATCCTCGCTCCCGCCAAGAGCCTGATGCTGGCGCAGCAGGCACCAGCCGGACACGGCCACCGCGCACATGGCGGTGAAGGGCACGCTGCCCGCCAGACGATCATCGAGCGAAGCGTCTTCGCGCATCCACTTGGCGATCGCTGCACATTCGCCCGCCAGTGCCTTGAGGTTCGGCTCGTCGGCGGCGTCACGCGCAATGTCGGCAAACAGGGCCTGCAGCACTTCCCCGTCCTGTAGGCCAAGCTTGCGGGTGACGAGGTCAGCGGCCTGAATCCCGTTGGTCCCTTCGTAAATCGGCGCGATCCGCGCATCGCGGTAATGCTGGGCGGCGCCTGTTTCCTCGACGAAACCCATACCGCCGTGCACCTGCACGCCAAGCGAGGCGACTTCGATGCCGGTGTCGGTGGCCCACGCCTTGAGCATCGGGACGAGGACTTCGGCACGCAAGCGCGCCGCTTCGTTGCCGATATCGCCCTGATCCACCTGCCCTGCGGTGTAATAGAGCAGGCCGCGCATCGCTTCGGTCAGGCTGCGCATCCGCAGCAGCATCCGACGCACGTCCGGGTGATCCATGATCGCGACCGGGGTGCGGTCCTCTGCACCGGCACGGGCCGACTGCACGCGATCCAACGCGTAGCCCATCGCCTGCTGCGTGGCGCGTTCGGCGATCTGCACGCCCTGCGACCCGACATTGATCCGCGCATTGTTCATCATCGTGAACATCGCCGCGAGACCGCGGTTTTCCTCGCCAATCAGCTCACCAATGCATTCGTCGTTATCGCCATAGGACATGACGCAGGTGGGCGAGGCGTTGATGCCCAGCTTGTGTTCGATGCTGACGCAACGCACATCGTTGCGCGCGCCGATGCTGCCATCGTCCTTCAGGTGATATTTCGGCACCACGAAGAGCGAGATCCCGCGGCTGCCCGCAGGCGCGCCGGGAAGGCGGGCCAGAACCAGGTGGATGATGTTCTCCGCCAACTGGTGTTCGCCCCAAGTGATGTATATTTTCTGGCCTTTTATCAGGTACTTACCCGCGTTCTCACCATCCTTGACCGGCTGCGCAGTGGTGCGCAGCGCGCCAACGTCGCTGCCCGCCTGCGGCTCCGTCAGGTTCATCGTACCGGACCATTTGCCGCTGATCAGGTCGGGCAGGTAGCGGGACTGCTGCTCCGCAGTCCCGTGCGCCTCGATCGCCTCGATCGCGCCGACGGACAGCATCGGCAGCAGGTTGAAGGCGTAGTTCGCTGTGCCGAGGTTCTCCAGCACGTTGCAGGCGAGCGTGAAGGGCAGGCCCTGTCCGCCATGCTGCGCGCTGCCTGCAATCGCATTCCACCCCTGCTCGACATAGGCCTGATAGGCCTCGGCAAAGCCATCCGGCAGGCGCACGACGCCGTTTTCCAGCTTGGCCCCTTCGAGGTCGCCCTTGCGGTTGAGCGGTGCCCACTCCCCCGCAGCAAACTGGCCCACGCCTTCGACGATGGCTTCGACCAGGTCCGGCTCGGCGGCGGCGAAGCGTTCGCTTTGTGCCAGCTGCGCGATATCGGCATTGGCGCGAATGGCGAGCAATTGGTCCTGCGTGGCAGGTCTATAGGTGGTCACGGGCGCAGCATCCTCTTGGTTTTCCGGCCTCCCGGATATAGCGCGCGAGGATGGACCGCAAATACGTTACGGAAATGGTGCCGGCCGATGCGGCGGGAATCGCCCGCGCGGCCGAAGTGTTGCGTGAGGGCGGCCTGGTCGCCGTGCCGACCGAAACGGTATACGGCCTTGCAGCGCGCGCAGACAAAGAGGACGCGGTCGCACGGATCTATCGGGCCAAGGGTCGGCCAAGCTTCAATCCGCTGATCGTCCATGTGCGCGATCGACAGCAGGCTGCGTATTTCGGAGATTTCGCGGGCACTGCCGGGGTTGTCGCGGAACTCGTGTGGCCCGGCCCGCTGACGATGGTGGTGCCCCGGGTCGGTGACCGCGGGCTGGCAGAGGCGGTTGCGGCCGGATTGCCCACGGTCGCCCTGCGCGCGCCCTCCCATCCGGTAATGCGTGCGCTGCTTGAACAGATCGACTTCCCGCTCGCGGCGCCTTCGGCCAACCGGAGCGGCTTCATCAGCCCGACGAGCGCCGAGCACGTGCGCGCGTCTCTCGACGGTCGGATCGATCTCATTCTCGATGGCGGGCCATGCGAAGACGGGCTGGAATCGACGATCCTTCATATCGATGGGGGCGGGGTCTGGCACGAGCTCAGGCCGGGGCCGATTAACCTTGCGGCTCTGCACGACATTCTGTTCGATCCGCACAATCCGGTGGAGATCAGGCGGGGGACCGGCGAACGCGGAATCGAAGCTCCCGGCCAGCTCGCCAGCCATTATTCACCCGGCAAGCCGGTGCGCCTGAACGCGACACAGGCCGAGGCGGAAGAATTCATGATCGGGTTCGGACAGGTGCCTGGTGACGTCACGCTGTCGGCAAGTGGGGATGTGAACGAAGCGGCATCGCGGCTTTACGGCTGCCTCCATCTCTCCTCGGCATCGGACAGGCCGCATGTCGCGGTTGCGCCAGTGCCGGAAGAAGGGGTCGGGCGCGCGATCAACGACAGGCTGCGCCGCGCTGCGACACCGCCCGATAACGATCAGTCGTCTTCGGGTTCGTAAGGGACCGTGGGCAGCAGCCGCTGGATTTCGCCGTAGGTCTCGCGCGCCTTCTGGCACGCGCGGCGATCCCCATCCTCGCAATCCTCGCGCTGGTCGCGATACCTGCGTTCCAGCTTGCCGAGCTGTTCTTCGCGCCTGCGGATTTCGCGCCCGCGCTTCTCGTCCGCCTCGCTCTGGCTGGTGGTGGCGAGATCAACCGCCTTTCCGGCAACCCGTACCGGCGCGGTCGCAAGGTCCAGCGCGGTCTTGGCGAGACAGCCCTGGAGGGCGAGCGCGGCGAGCAGGGCGAAAGGGACCAGCGGTTTCATACCGACCCGCTTATGCCCTGCCTCGCCGCGCTGCGAAAGCCTACTTCGCGCCGTCCGAGGCGGTGGCCGGGCCATCCCCCTGCGATGTCTCCGCAGCCGTCCGGGCGCTGCACTTGAGCTCGCCCGAACCCATTGCGCTGACCGAGCAATTCGCGTTGCCGATCACTTCGACCGTGCCCGAACCCATGATGCTGGCTTCGACGGCGCCATCGGAGGCAAACACGGCCTCGCCCGAACCGGCGATGGAAATATCCGCATCGCCGACCGTCAGCCGGCGCAGATCAAGGTTGCCCGACCCGGCGATGGACAGTTCGAGGGTATCGGCCTTGCCGGCAGCCTGCAGCGCGCCCGATCCTGCCACGTTTATGGTCAGCTCGGCCGCATCGATCCGGCCGATCCGGGAATCGCCCGACCCGGCAATATTCATTTCGGCATTTTCGCCGGTGCCCAGGCGGTCGACTTCGATCGTGCCCGAACCTGCCAGCGTAATCTCGGTGGGGGTCGGCATGGTGACGCGGATCGTGGCCACCCCGCTCTGACGCCAGTTGCCCTCGCGACCGATTGCCAGCTCGTCGCCGTCCAATTCGAAGCGCAGCCCTTCGGTGACCGCATCGTCACCCTCGACGCTGATCGTCAGGCTGTCGCCCGAGGTCACGATCACCTTGTCCGGCCCGGCGAACGAGATCTCCGTCGGGGTTGCCCCCTCGTAATCGAGCTCGGAAAGCGGAACGCCGTCGCTGCTGGTGCTGATGTTCATGTCGCCATTGCACGCCGAGAGCAGCAGAGCCGCCGCGCCGATGGCCATTCCGGTAAAGAACTTCATGATCAATCTCCCACTTGCCTGCTGTATTACCGCTCTAATACAGATAGTGGGCACCGCAAAGCAAGAGGGCCGCCCCTTGCAGGAGCGGCCCTCATCGATTGCCATGCGGCGTCGGTCGATTACGCCTCTTCGGTGCTCTCGTAATATTGCGGCGCATGTTCGCGCAGAACCGAAAGGATCTTTTCGAGTGCGGCCGGCTCGTCGGTCTTTTCCATCGCGGCGAGTTCACGCGCGAGGCGGCTGGAGGCCGCTTCGAAGATCTGCCGTTCGGAATAGCTCTGTTCGGGCTGGTCGTCGGGGCGGAACAGGTCGCGGGTCACCTCGGCGATCGACACCAGGTCGCCCGAATTGATCTTCGCTTCGTATTCCTGCGCGCGGCGGCTCCACATGGTCCGCTTGACCTTGGGCTTCCCCTTCAGCGTTTCCATCGCTTCCTTCAGCGTCTTGTCGCTGGAAAGCTTGCGCATGCCGATCGATTCGACCTTGTTGACCGGAACGCGCAGCGTCATCCGTTCCTTTTCGAACCGCAGGACGTAGAGTTCGAGCTGCATTCCGGCGATTTCCTCGCTCTGCAGCTCGACCACGCGGCCAACACCGTGCTTGGGGTAAACGACATAATCGCCGACATCGAAGGCGAGAGCCTTGGCTGCCATGAAATTTCCTTTCGTTCGCAGACAGGGGCGTGCATCGAGCGCAAAGGAAAGCCAGCCGCCCGCGAGGCGGGCGATGCTTCGATTGCGGTTTGATGCTGGGGGAACCTGCCTTTCAACTTCACGTACCGTTGCAGCATTCGCCACAGCGGAACCGTTCATATAGCAGGTTCATGCGAATATTGCGAGTCTATGAAACAAACGGGACGGATCAGACCCGCTCCTCGCGCGCCTGCACGAATTCCCCACCGAGCAGCAGGACGAAGGCGCTGAGATAGAACCAGGTCAGCAGGATGACGACCGCGCCGAGCGAGCCGTAAGTCGCGTTGTAATTGCCGAAATTGGCGACATAGGTTCCGAACAGCGCGGTGGCGCCGACCCAGACGATGGAAAACAGCGCCGCCCCCGGCAGAACCGCGCTCCATGGTGGATCGGGCCGGTTGGGGGCCGCCCGGTACAGCAGCCCCGCGCCGACCAGTCCCGCGACGAACATCAGCGTGAAGCTCGCCACCGGAGCGAACGCACCGGGCAGGGCGGCAGCCAGCGAGATCGCGGTACCCGCAAGCCCCAGCGCGAAAACGGCGCCCAGCGTCACGCCAAGTGCGATGGCATTACTCTTGACGAAACCGCGGTCCTCTTCGGCGTTGAACACCACGTTCAGCCCACTGATCACGCCTCTGGCGGCGTTGCGGGCACCAAACAGCGACAGGCCGATTGCCAGCAGCAGGCCGAGGCCCTTGGCGTCGTCCTTGGCCTCGGTCACCGATTTCAGCTGATCGCCGATGAGCGATGCGGCGCTTGGCGGAAGTCCCTTGCCGAGCGCGGCTATATCGCGCGCCACCACGTCCGGCGTTGCGACCAGCCCGTAGATCAGCACGCTCACCGCCAGCAGCGGCACCATCGCGAGAAATGCGTAATAGGAAACGCCAGCCGCGACGAGGCCGGCATTGTCGGCATTCGCGCCGCGCCATGTGCGCTTGAGTGTGTCGAGCATCAGATTCCCCCGTTTACAGGGGAATCGACTCAGTCACCTTCGCCCGGTTCCTCAGTGAAGAACTTTTCGAACTTGCCGTCCTCGCCCTTGTGCTCGTCGGCGTCCGCCGGCGGGTCCTTCTTCTGGGTGATGTTGGGCCATTCGTTCGAGAACTTGGTGTTCAACTCCAGCCACTTCTCCAACCCGTCCTCGGTATCGGGCAGGATCGCTTCGGCCGGGCATTCCGGTTCGCACACGCCGCAGTCGATGCATTCGCTGGGATTGATGACGAGCATGTTCTCGCCTTCGTAGAAGCAGTCGACCGGGCAAACCTCGACGCAGTCGGTGTATTTGCATTTGATGCAGGCGTCGGTGACGACGTAGGTCATGGGCGGTTTCCTTGCGCGCCGTTGGTATCTCGCGGTGCTGCTAATGGGTCGGTGCCCGCGCGGTCAAGCGGGGTGTAACAGCTTCGCGCTTCTGCGGGCGGCCCGCGGCGTTCCGGCAGAGCCTCGATACGGATCACCGCGACCCTGTCGCCGCGCGGAATGGTAAGCACATCGCCCGCCGAAACCGGCTGGGAAACGCGTTCTACCCGAATGCCGTTGACCCGCATGTGGCCGCTTTCGATCACCTCGCGCGCCGCGCTGCGGGTGCGCACGAAACGCAAGCGGCACAATGCGAGATCGAGCCGCATCAGGCGCCCGGCCTACTCAGCGCAGCATGTCCTTCAGCGCGGCGAAGGCGTTTTCGGGTGCGGGCTCTGCACGTTTGGCTGGCGCGGGGCCTTTGCCCTTCGCGCCCTTGCCGGGGCCGCGTTCGCGCCCCTTGCGCTTGGCGCGCGGCTTGCCCGCCTGATTGTGGCGGGGGTTGGCGCCGCCATGGCCACCGGGTCGCTGCGGGAGCCAGCGCCAGCGATCGGGCAGCGCGGGGCCGAACATCCCTTCGGCCAGGGGCTTGCCGTCCACCATGCGGAAACCCGCTGCGCCGAGCAGCCGCTTGATGCTGTCGGGCGTCAGCCCGGTGGACACTGCCAGCGCGGTATCGAGCACGAAATAGGCACCGCGCCCCTTTTTGCCGCGCGCCTCGTGCGCCTGTTTGAAAAGCTTTTCCGCGATATCGACCCGCACCAGCTGCTCGCCTGCGGGGCGGTAGCCTGCGGGTAGCGGCTTGGTGGCAGGGATGACCGAACGCATGGCGTCATCGATCGGGCGCGGATCGATTCCGGCCTGCCGCATCGCGAGCCTGGGCGCGGGCTTGAGCAGCGCAGGCGCGAAAATGTCGAGCGCGCCGAACACCACGCCGACCTTGCGCAGGAACGGGCGCGCTTCCTTGGGCAGATTCTCGATGCCTGCGCGTTCGCGGGTGACGATGCCGTGCCCGTCGAGCAGGTTGAGCAGCAGCGCACGCGCCCACGAGGTTGCGTCCTCGCTTTTCGAGGCGAGCTGCAGCTTGCGCAAAGGCTCGAGCGGGGCAAGCCACTCCGTCACCTTGGCAGTCAGCGCCTCGACAAAGGCTTCACGCGCACCATCGGGCAGGCGGTCGAGCTCGCGCGCAGGCTGCAACCGGGGCTGCGCGGGATCGACCGGATGTTCCAGCCGGGCGATTTCCTGCGTGCCCCACATCACCCGCCCGTTCTCCAGCGTGATGCCTTCCAGCCCGCCTTCGCGCAGAGTTTCCGCCTGCTGCGCGAGGATGCGCGGCAGTGCCTTCTCGCCTGCGGACAGCAGCATCTTGCGATCCCCCGCCGCCGCGTGCGGATCGATCGAAAAGCGGAAGCCTTCCAGCTTGCCGATCGCCTGGTCCTCGACCAGCAGCGTGCCGTCATCCTCCAGAGAGATGGGGAGGAGGGCGGGGTCGTTGCCAAGATGCTTCATCAGTACGGACGTCCTTCGATTCACGAACCGCTCTGTCAGACGTGCGTGCAGCGCGTCCGACAGGCGGGCTTCCACCGCTCGGGCGCGCGCGGCCATCTCATCGCGCGCGAGCACCCAGTCGGGCCGCTGGCAGATATAGGCCCAGGATCGGATGGCGGCTATCCGGCCCTGCAATACGGCAATATCGCCGCGCATCGTATCGAGCTCGGCGATCCGCGCAGCGACATAATCCGCGCCGATATACCCTCCGCGCAGATCCTGCCACAACCGCATGACGAACCGCGCATGGGTATCGACGCCCGAACTGCGGAAATCGGGGAGCGAGCAGACATCCCAGAACCGCCGGACATTGCCCGGCCCGCGGATGCCCTGCGCCGCGGGCTGCTCGGCCAGTCTGCGCAGCACGGCGAGGTCGATCGCCTCCGGCGCAGCGGCCAGTTCGCGCTCTTCCGGCTTGGCCGAAAGGTCCGCGATCAGCGTGTCCAGCGAATCGAAGCGTGGCTCGGGATTGCGCCAGAACAGCCGGGTCAGCGGTTGGAATCGGTGTTCTTCTATCGCGTAGATTTCTTCTTCGGTGAACTCGGCATCCTGCCCGCCCGCGCCCAGCAGGGCACCGAAGGAGCCATCGCGGTGGTGCCGCCCCGCGCGACCCGCGATCTGCGCCATCTCGGCCGGGCTGAGCCGCCTGCGCTTCACGCCATCGAACTTGGCGAGGCTCGCAAAGGCGACATGGGTGACGTCAAGATTGAGCCCCATCCCGATGGCATCGGTGGCGACGATATAGTCGACCTCGCCATTCTGGAACAATTCCACTTGCCGGTTGCGCGTTTCCGGGCTGAGCGCACCCATCACCACCGCCGCGCCGCCACGGTGACGACGCAGCATTTCCGCAATGGCGTATACCTGCTCCGACGAAAAGGCGACCACGGCGCTGCGCTTGGGCAGGCGGGAGAGCTTCTTCGCACCGCCATGGGCGAGGGTGGAGAACCGCGGCCGCTCGATCAGCTCGGCATGGGGAATCAGCGATTTGATCACCGGCGCGGCGGTGGAGGAACCCAGCAGCATGGTCTCATCGCGACCGCGGGCGTTCAGCAACCTGTCGGTGAAAATATGCCCCCGTTCGCGGTCTGCCGCGAGCTGCACCTCGTCCACCGCAACGAAAGCGTGCCCGCCGCCATCGTGCGGCATCGCTTCGGCGGTGCACAGGAAATAGCGCGCGTCCGGCGGCTCGATCCTCTCTTCGCCGGTGATGAGCGCGACCGCCTTCTCGCCCTTGATCGCCACCACCCGGTCGTAGACCTCGCGCGCCAGCAGGCGCAGCGGAAAGCCAATCGCACCGCTCGAATGGGCGCACATCCGCTCGATCGCGAGGTGCGTCTTGCCGGTATTCGTCGGGCCGAGGACAGCCTTGATCGCGGGCGCGGACATGGAACCTCATGTGGCAAGCCCGCGCGCCGCCCGCAACCGCGCGGCCCGGTTCGGCGCAGCCAGACCCCGGATTATCGCGCAACCGAGCGCGCGGGAGGCCGGAATTAAACGCCGATTAAGAATGATGTGGCACACCGTGCGCTCACCCGATAAGGGCCGCCGCTTCGATAAACGGGGTCGCGAGCGGTACGGTAAAGACTGTCGGAGACGGGAACTGACTTACGTCGAGCATCCGGTGGAGCAAGCACCCGAAACGGACGGCGCGGTTCACCCGGAGGAACAGCAACAGGACGATGCAGCGGCGGAATTTCGCGCGCCGGTCGGCAGTGAATCCGCCGATGCGCGCGTGCGCCTTGCCCGCTTGGCCCGTGCGACCGGCGATTGGGCGAGGGCCGGTATCGCCCGGCTGGAAGACGTCGATCTCGCCCCCGATCTGGCCCAGAACATCGGCAGCCCGCGCTGGTTTCGGGGTGCGGCGACCTTCCTTTCGCTGACCGCCGTCGCCCTCGCCTTCTGGCCCGACTTCTCGCCGGTAGAGGCGGCCCCGGCGGTGCGGCTGGACGAGTCCGCGCGCGACGAATTTCGCAGCCAGACGATCATGCCGCTCGCGCTGGGGGGCGATACCGGCAACCACATGGCGCCCGGATCGCTGGTTCGCCCGCTGGCCGACGCGCCCGAGCGGCCGCAGCTGGAAACGACGGTTACCTTCGGGCGCAGCGACAGCCTGGCGCGGGTCCTTTCGCGTCATGGTGTGGGCCAGTCCGATGCGGACCGCGCGGCCGAGCTGGTCGCGCAGGCCATTCCGCTGGACGAGATCGAGCCCGGCACGCAGATCGACGTGACGCTGGGCCGACGCACGGAACCCCAGGCCCAGCGCCCGCTGGCGGAAATGCGCTTCCGCGCCCGGTTCGACCTGTCGCTGGCGGTGGCGCGGGGCGAGGATGGCAACCTGTCGCTGATCAGCGAACCGATCGAAGTGGACGAAACGCCGCTGCGCATTCGCGGCACCGTGGGCGGCAGCCTGTACCGCTCCGCACGCGCCGCTGGCGCACCGGCGAGCGCGATCCAGGATTATCTGCGCGCGCTGGGCGATCACGAAGATCTCGACAAGGCGCTGCAGGCTGACGACACGTTCGACATGATCGTGTCATACCGCCGCGCCGCAACCGGTGAACGGCAGGCCGGACGGCTGCTTTACGCCGGGGTCGAACGCTCCGACGACACACCGATCCAGTTGATGCGCTGGGGCGATGACGGGCAGTTTTACGAAGCGTCGGGTGTGGGCGAGCAGCGCGCGGGCCTCGTCGCGCCGGTGCCCGGCCCGATCTCTTCGCGCTATGGTATGCGCCGCCATCCGATCCTGCGGTACAAGCGGATGCACGCCGGGGTCGATTACAAGGCGCGCTACGGCCAGCCGATCGTCGCGCCGACCGATGGGCGCGTGACAGCGGCGGGCCGGATGGGCGGCTGCGGCAACGCCGTGCGCCTGTCGCACGATAGCGGGCTGGGCACGCGCTTCTGCCACATGAGCCGGATTGCGGTATCGCGCGGTCAGAGCGTGCAGCGTGGCCAGATCATCGGCTATGTCGGTTCGACCGGCCTCTCCACCGGGCCGCATCTGCATTACGAGATGTATCGCGGCGGCCGCAGCGTGGACCCGCTATCGGTCCGCTACACCACCCGTGCGGTGCTCAGCGGCGCGGATCTGCAGCGGTTTCGTGCCCGGCTGGACGCGCTGAAGACGGTCGATGTCGGTGCCGCGCTGGAAGATATGCGGCCCACCCGGCCCGTAGCCGAAGAGCCCGTGCGCGAGATCGACCGGATCGCTCTGGTAGCGCGCCACCGCCGGGGCGGCTGAGCCTTACCAAGGCTTGCGAGGCAGGCGGGCTTGCGCCACACCTCGGCCCATGACGTCTCACAACACATCCGCCTTCCCGGCGACACGCCTGCGGCGCACCCGGACCCACGGCTGGAGCCGGCGGCTCCACCGCGAAACCACGCTTTCCAGTGCCGACCTGATCTGGCCGATGTTCGTAATCGAAGGCTCGGGCCAAGAGGCCCCGGTGGCGAGCCTTCCCGGAGTAAGCCGGTGGTCGATCGACCTGCTGCTCGAACAGGTGGCCGAGGCCATCGATCTCGGAATCCCCTGCGTCTCGCTGTTCCCCAACACCCCTGCCGACCGGCGGAGTGACGATGCGGCGGAAGCGTGGAACCCGGACAACCTCACCTGCCGCGCGGTCCGCGCGATCCGCGATCGCTTCGGCGATACTATCGGCGTGATGTGCGATGTCGCGCTCGATCCCTATACCAGCCATGGGCACGATGGCCTGCTCGACGAAAGCGGCTATGTCGCCAACGACATCACGCTGGATGCGCTGGTCAGGCAATCGATCAACCAGGCGCAGGCCGGTGCGGACGTCATCGCCCCGTCGGACATGATGGACGGACGGATCGGCGCGATTCGCCAGGCGCTCGAACAGGGCGGCCACGCCAATGTCCAGATCATGAGCTATGCGGCCAAATATGCCTCGGCCTTCTACGGGCCCTTCCGCGATGCGGTGGGGTCGGGCGACAGGCTGAAGGGCGACAAGCGCACCTATCAGCTCGACCCTGCCAACAGCGACGAGGCGATGCGCGAGATCGCGCTCGACATTGCAGAGGGTGCCGACAGCGTGATGGTCAAACCCGGCCTCGCCTATCTCGACATCATCCGCATGGCGCGCGACCGGTTCGATGTGCCGGTGTTCGCGTATCAGGTCAGCGGCGAATATGCGCTGGTCGAGGCTGGCGTCGCGGCGGGCGTGGGCGAGCGAGAGCCGCTGGTCATGGAAAAGCTGATGGCGTTCAAGCGGGCCGGGTGCGCGGGCATCCTGACCTATTACGCACCCTTCGCCGCGCGCATCCTGAATGGCTGACTTTCGCCACGAGACGGCCCGGCTGATCCTGCGCGACTGGCGGGATGCCGACTGGGCGCCCTTCTGGGACGCGACCAACACGCCCGCCGTGATGCGCTGGCTGGGCGGGGTCTGCGATGCCGAAAAACGCGCCGCCGCGCAGCAGCGCCTGCTGTCCTACACACGCGATCACGGCCACACGTTCTGGGTCGTCGAGCGCAAGTCCGATGCTGCCATTCTGGGCTTTTGCGGCCTCAAGCGGTGCAACCAGCAGGGTGGCCCTGTCGGCATGATGGAAATCGGCTGGCGCCTGCGCGAGGATGCCTGGGGGCAAGGCTATGCGAAAGAGGCTGCGGGCGCCGCGCTCGACATCGCTTTCTCCACCTACGAGGCGGACGAAGTGATCGCGCTGACCGTGCGGCGCAACACCGCAAGCTGGGGCCTGATGGAGCGGCTGGGGATGCGCCGGCGCGAGGATCTCGATTTTGCCAATGCCGATTTCGATGCGCAAGATCCGACGATCATCGTCTATTCGATATCGGCCGCCGCATGGGAGCGCGTCGATGCCTGAGGGCACGCCCGCGCCGATCCTGGAAACCGAACGCCTGCTGCTGCGCCCGATCGGGCCGGGCGATGCCGCCGTGCAGTTCCGCACGCTCAACAACGAGCGGATCATGGGGCACCTCGGCGGCGTTCTCTCGCAGGAGGCGATCGCCGAAAAGCACGCCAAGATGATGGATCTGTATGCGCGCGAAGGGTTCAGTTTCCTGTTCCTGATCGAACGCGAAACGGGCGAACTGGTTGGCCATTGCGGGCTCAAACGGGTGGATAGCGCGGGGGCAAGCAACCTCGGCGATTTCGAGATCGGCTGGATCATCCGTGATGACAGGTGGCGTCGGGGCTACGCGCGAGAGGCGGTGGACGCGGTGCTCGAGTGGGCCTTCCTGACCCATGATGCCCCGCATGTCGTCGCGCTCACCTCGCAGCGCAACGAACCGAGTTGGCGGTTGATGGAGCGCATCGGGATGCAGCGGCGCGAAGACCTCGATTTCGAGGATTCCCGGTTCTCGGACGAGGATAATCCGGCGATCGTCTACTCGATCGACCGCGCGGCGTGGGAGGCCCGGCGATGAACCGTTCCGCGCGCCCGCTGTTCGTCGCGACGATCCTGCTCGGCAGTTTTCTGCTGTTTCTGGTCCAGCCGCTGGTCGCGCGGCTTGCGCTGCCGCAGCTGGGCGGCGCGCCCAATGTGTGGAACAGCGCGATGCTGGTCTATCAGGCGCTGCTGCTGGGCGGGTACGCCTATGCGCACCTGATCTCGCGGCTGCCGATCCGGCGGCAGGCAATGATCCATCTGGCGCTGATGGCGGTGGCGCTCTTGTTCCTGCCCATCGCGCTGGCCGAGGTGCCGCAGCCTGCCGGGTGGGAGGTGTTCTGGGTGCCGCTGCTGCTGGTCGCCACCATTGGCCCGCCGTTCTTCATCGTCGCGGCGCAGGCTCCGCTGATCCAGCGGTGGTACGCCGCCGATCCGGACGCGGGCGACCCCTACTGGCTTTATGGTGCATCCAACATCGGCAGCCTTGCCGGCCTGATGAGCTATCCGCTGCTGCTGGAGCCCAACATCCCCCTCAAGAGCCAGAGCCTGCTGTGGACCGTCGGCTTTGGCCTGCTGATCGCGTGCATGGCGCTGATCGCCTGGACCAGATGGCGGACGGCGGATCCTGTGGTGGCGGAGAGCGAGGAGGCGGAGGCCGAGCCGATCGGCTGGCGGCGCATCCTGCTGTGGCTGGCGCTGGCCGCCGTGCCTTCGGGCCTGATGCTATCGACCACCACCCACCTGACGACCGACATCGTCGCGATGCCGCTGCTGTGGGTGGTGCCGCTGGGGCTTTATCTCCTGAGCTTCGTGTTCGCCTTCAATCCGCGCAGCGCGCTCGGCTTCGCGCTGGCGCGGACGGCGCCCACGATCCTGCTGCTGGCGGGTGCGATGGCGATGGTCAGCCGGGGTACCGATGGCGTTTCGCTGGCGCTGGCCGCTGTGCTGATGCTGTTCGTGGTCGCCACCGCACTGCACCGGCGGCTCTACGCCACCCGCCCAAGCCCGGCGCAGCTGACGCTGTTCTACCTCGTGATGAGCGCAGGCGGCGCGCTGGGCGGGCTGTTCGCAGCGATCGTCGCGCCGATGGCGTTCGACTGGGTGTGGGAGCATCCGCTGCTGGTGCTCGCCGCCGGGGCGCTGCTGCCGCAGACGCCGCTGTTCGCGTGGATGGACCGTCTGGGGCTGTCCCCCCGCGAGCGGCTGCTCGCGCGCGTGGTGCTGGTCGCCATCGCGCTGGCGCTGGGCCTGTGGATGTATGTCGCGGTGGGCGCCCAGCGCGATATGACCGTGCACCTGCTCCTGCTGGCGATCGTGCTGCTCGGCGTGCTGGCGCTCGGCAGCCGCTGGGCTTTCCTTGCCATCCTCCTAATCCTGATGCTGGGGCGCGGCGGGCTCGACACGGTGCGCGATAGCGCCGAGGGCATCCGGGAGCGCAGCTATTACGGCGTGTATACCGTGCGCCAGTATCCCGATCCGCCCACGCGGGTGCTGCTGCACGGCACCACGATCCACGGGCGTCAGTTCATGGAGCCGGAGCGGCGCACCGCGCCGACCAGCTATTACGGGCCGACATCGGGCGTGGGGCTGGCGCTTTCCGCAGCGAAGGACATCTACGGGCCGGGCGCGGATATCGGCGTGGTCGGCCTGGGGACGGGTACGCTCGCCTGCTATCGCCAGCCGGGGCAGGACTACACGTTCTACGAAATCGACCCCGTGGTGCGCAGCTATTCGGATCGGGGCATTTTCACCTTCCTGCAGGATTGCGCGCCCGATGCGCAGATCCATATGGGCGATGCGCGGATCGCGCTGGCGGAGGAACCCGCCCGGCAATACGACATCCTTGCGGTGGATGCCTTCAGTTCGGATGCGATCCCGCTGCACCTGCTGACCCGCGAGGCGCTGCACACCTACGGCCGCGCGCTGAAGCCCGACGGGCTGCTGCTGGTCCACATTTCCAACCGCTATGTCGACCTCAGGCCCGTGATTGCCGCCCACGCGCTGGAAAATGGCTGGATCGCGCTGATGCGCGACGATCCGAGCGACGGCGACACGGGCATCTCGGCCAGCTTCTGGGTCGCGATTTCGAGCGATGCGGTGCCGATGGCCAAGCTGCTGCAGTCCAACCCGCAAGCCGACTGGATCGAGCTGGGCGACCCGCGCGGCCCCGCCTGGACGGACGATTTCGCTTCGATCCTGCCATATCTCGACTGGGACACCATACTGGGAGACAGATGATGAGCGACTCCACCGGCAGGCCGGGCGTGCGCCTGATTGCGATCCACGACAAGGCACCGCGCATCCACGAAACCGCGTTCATCGCGCCCGGCACCGTGATCGTGGGCGATGTGACCATCGGGGCGGGCAGTTCCATCTGGTACAACTGCGTGCTGCGCGCGGACGTCAGCAGCATTACCATCGGCGAGCGGAGCAATGTGCAGGATGGCAGCGTGCTGCACTGCGACGGCCCCTCGCCGCAATATCCCGATGGCTGCCCGCTGGTGATCGGCGACGACGTGCTGATCGGCCACATGGCGATGGTTCACGGCTGCCGGATCGAGGATCGCGGATTCGTGGGACTGGGCGCGATTGCGATGAACAACGCGGTGATCGCCAGCGATGCGATGCTGGCGGCGGGTGCGATGCTGACCGAGAACAAGGTGATGGGCGCGCGCGAATTGTGGGGCGGGCGGCCGGCACGCAAGATGCGCGATCTGGACGACGCCGCGATTGCGGGAATGCAGCTGGGCGTGGCGCACTATGCGGAAAATGCGAAGCATCACACGGCTGCCGTGGCCGGGAGCGAGTAGCGCCTGACACACCTGACACAGTGTCCAGGGGCGAAAAAACCTGCCCCGCATCGGGTGTTTATTCTGGCTGGGCGGATGGCAGGCAACGACAATGCGAAAGAGCCATACCCTAATGCCACACCGCGCCGCCTGTAGGACAGCGGCGAAAGGCCATCATGGCGCGCCCTAAGGTCGACCTGCCCGATGTGCAGGCTCTGCGCGCGCTGGTGCAGGATGGTGAGCTGCGGGTGCGGGTGACACCCGGCGCGCGGACGGAAGGCATCGCGATTGTCGATGGGGCCGTGCAGGTAAAGGTGCGCGCCAAACCGCAGGACGGTGCCGCCAATATGGCGGTCGAGGCGCTGGTGGCCCGGGCGCTCGGCATTCCCAAATCGCGCTGCCGCGTGTTGCGCGGCGCAACTTCGCGCGAAAAGGTGCTTCAGCTCAGTGGCTGATCGGGCAGCGTGCGGATCAAATAGGCTCCGATTGCAAGCAGGATCGCCGCCAGCGAGGCAACCCATAGCGACCACGGCGCAAAATAGGTTTCGACCAGCGCACCGCACAGCGCACCGAACGCCAGCGAGACCCACAGCAGCGCGAAGGGCAGCGGGCTGGCCTGCCTGTTGCCGCCCAACCGGTCGGCGATAATCTGGCCCGTGCGCATCAGCGCGCCGGTCATGTAGGTCAGCCCCACGGGGTTCGCGCGATTGGGGCTGAGCACGGTGTTGATCGCCCCCATCGTGACCACCAGCGTACCGAGCGCAAGTTCCACCTGGCCCAGCGCGCGGGCGATGGAGGTGGCGATCAGGCCTGCCACCAGCAGCAGCGAGACCCGAACCTTGCGCCTCTGCGGCTTGCGGTCGCCAACGATCGTGCCCAGCACCACCCCCACGACGAAGCCGACGATCAGCAAGGCGGGCACCGCCACTCGCGCGCTTCCGGTTGCCAGATCGCGCGCCAGCAGCGTGGTGTTGCCCGACATGAAAGAGACGAAATACCCGTCGAGCAGAAGGTAGCCGGTGATGTCGACGAACCCGGCCAGCTAGGCCACGGCATAGGCAAACCGGCGCTGTGCGTGCGAAAAGCGTTGCATGACGGCTCGCTACACCTGGCCAGCGCCGGTTTGAAGAGGCCGCGCGTGAAGTCGTGAGATCATGGGCCGGGGCAGTCGCGGCTCGCGCCCGCAGCCTCAGTCTCTCACCAGGGCCTGCAGTGCTGCGATCCGGTCGGCCTCGTGCGGGGGTTTGTCCCAGCGGATGCGGTGGATGCGCGGGAAGCGCATGGCAAGGCCGCTCTTGTGCCGCTTGCTCGTATGCACGCTGTCGAACGCGACCTCGAAGACCAGGCTCCTGTCGGTCTCGCGCACCGGGCCGAAACGGTTGACCGTGTTCTGCCGCACGTGGCGGTCGATCTTTTTCAGTTCGGCGTCGGTGAAGCCCGAATAGGCCTTGCCCACCGGCAGCAGGTCCGCGCCTTGATCGGGGTCGCCGTCCCAGCAGCCGAAGGTGTAGTCAGAATAGAAGCTGCTGCGTTTCCCGCTGCCGCGCTGGGCATACATCAGCACGCAGTCGATCAGCAGCGGATCGCGCTTCCACTTGTACCACAGGCCGGTGCGGCGGCCCGGCACATAGGGCGAATCGCGCCGCTTGAGCATCAGTCCCTCGATCGCGTCGTTGCGCGCGCCTTCGCGTATCTGCGCCAGATGCTCGAAATCGCGCGCCTCGACGATGGCGCTGAGGTCGAAGCGATGGGCGGGCAGGCGCGCCATCAGCTGTTCGAGCACCGCGCGCCGCTCGCTCCACGGCTTCTCGCGCAGGTTCTCTCCATCGAGCGAGAGGACATCGTACACGCGCACGAAAGCGGGGCTTTCGGCCAGCATTTTCTTGCTCACCGTCTTGCGCCCCAAACGCTGTTGCAGCGCGTTGAAACTGGCTGCGCCGCCGGCCTCACCACCCTGCGTGGCCCCCTGCACCAGTAGCTCTCCATCGAGGATCGCGGGAAAGTCGAGCGCGGGGAGCATTTCGGGGAAGGTGTGCGAGATATCGTCGCCGCCGCGCGAAAACAGCCGCGTTTCGCCTCCGGCATGGACCAGCTGCACGCGGATGCCATCCCATTTCCACTCGGCTACGTAATCGTCGAGGCTGACGACCAAATCTTCCAGCGGGTGGGCGAGCATGAAGGGCTTGAACAGAGGGATGCCCGCCATGTCGGGCGGCGCCGCGCCCTCTGCGCCCCAAGAGAAGAGTTCGGGGTAGGGCGGAGCGAGCCCGTGCCAGTATTCCTCCACCTCCTCCACCGGCACATCGAAAGCGTCGGCGAAGGCGACCTTGGCCAGGCGGGCGGAAATGCCGATCCGCATCGCGCCGGTGGCGAGCTTGAGCAACGCGTAGCGGCCCGACACGTCCAGCCGGTCGAGCAATTCGGGCAGTTCAGTCAGCACTGACTTGCGCGTCATCCCCTGAAGCAGCCCCACCGTTTCGCTCACGCTCGGCGGGGAGGGCGCATCCTCAGGCTGGGGCCACAGCAGGCTGGCGGTTTCCGCAGTATCCCCCACGAAATCGCGGCTCAGCGTCCACAGCACCGGGTCCACCCGTTCCTTCAGGATGGTGCGGATGGTGGATGATTTGACCGCGGGAAAGTCGAGCCCGTCGCTCAGTGCCGCCAGCGCCCAGCCGCGATCGGGATCGGGCGTGGCGCGCAGGTATTCGCCGATCAGCCGCAGCTTCTCGTTCCGGCTGCGAGTGTAGACCAGCGCATCGATCAGGGCGGCGAATTGCTCCATCAGGCAGGGATACTCTCTTTTCGGAGGTCGCGATCCCGGCTATTGATGACACAAATTGGCAAGCATACGCCGGTTTCTAACGGGAAGGATTTAATACCATGAAGATCAAGGTTCTCGCGGCGTCGCTCGCCATCATTGCAGCTCCGCTGGCATCTGCCGCCGTTCCGGCCGCGGCCGAGGAAGCCGAAGCCGCGTTGACGATCGACACGCCGATCGAAGCGCTGATGGCGAACGACGATGCGCGCGCGGTCGTCCTCGCCGAAATGCCCGAGCTGGAAAGCAGCCCCTATTACCCGCAGATCAAGGCGATGAGCCTGAAGGCAGTGCAGCCCTATTCGCAGGGGATGATCACCGACGAAATGCTGGCGAAAATCTCGGCCGGTCTCGCCGAGATCCAGTAGGCGCGCCTGCCCACCGGTCTTGGCGGGGCCAGCATACGGAGTTTCACCAATCACCCGCAGTCCTTCGCAGGGGCTGCGGGTTTTGATTGTCGCGCCGAAACTTTCCATGCAGCGATAACCAGAGACCGGAGGGATTGCTCCCGGCTATGGGGCTACACGTGAGATGACAGCCGCGCTGCAGATTGTGCAACGGGTAGTCCGGTCACTACAGGGGGCACGCCATGGGCCGACGCAATTCGCACAAGGAAACGCACGCATCGTCGCGAATCGGCTGGCTGCGAGCGGCCGTTCTGGGCGCCAATGACGGCATCGTATCGACCGCCAGCCTGATCATCGGGGTGGCGGCGGCGAATGCCAGTCACAACGGCATTTTCATCGCCGGTATTTCCGCCCTGATCGCGGGTGCCATGTCGATGGCTGCCGGCGAGTATGTGTCCGTCAGTTCGCAGGCCGATTCCGAGAAGGCCGATCTTGCGCGCGAAGCCGCCGAGCTTGCCGGGCAGCCCGAGATGGAGCTGGATGAGCTCACCCGGCTATATGAAGAACGCGGCGTGCAGCACGATACGGCGCGCGCGGTGGCCGAACAGATGACCGCGTTCGATGCGCTGGGCGCGCATGGGCGCGACGAGCTCGGCATTTCACAGGCTACGATGGCGCGGCCCCTGCAGGCCGCGTTCGCCTCCGCACTCAGCTTTACCGCAGGGGCGGCGGCGCCGGTGGCGGTGGTGCCGCTGGTGCCGCACGCCATTCTGGTCCCGGTGGTGGGTATCGTCTCGCTCGTATGCCTTGCGGTGCTGGGCGCGCTGGGCGCATGGGCGGGCGGTTCGCCCGTTCTGCCAGCGGTCATCCGGGTCGGCTTTTGGGGAGCCCTGGCGATGGCGGTTACCGCCGGGGTGGGCAAGGCCTTCGGAGCTGCTCTGGGCTAAGGTGAGAGACGGCCAGCATGCTGGCGCCCGGCCTCAGTCATCCTCATCCTCGTAGCCGACCATCGCCAGCGCGCGCGCCGGGCGCTGATGCAGCTGGCACCAGCGCAACAGCGCCTCTTCGCGCCCGTGGGTGATCCAGGTTTCCTGCGGGTTCACTTCGCGGATCGTGTCGGTCAGCTCGCCCCAGTCGGCGTGATCGGAAATGACCAGCGGCAGCTCGACATTGCGCTGCCGCGCCCGCTGGCGCACCCGCATCCAGCCTGACGCCATGGCGGTGATCGGATCGGGCAGGCGACGGCTCCACCGGTCGTTCAGCGCCGAGGGAGGACAGACAACGATATGGCCGCGCATGTCATCCTTCGAATAGTCCGACACCAGCCGCAGCTCGCCCAGATCGACGCCGTGATCCTCGTACAGGCGGCACATCTTTTCCATCGCGCCATGCAGGTAGATCGGATCGCGGTGCCCTGCCGCGCGCAATTCCGCGATTACCCGCTGCGCCTTGCCCAGCGCATAGGCGCCCACCGCAACGCAGGCCTCGGGGTGCGCGGCGAGCCGCTCGGTCAGCTTGCCGATCTCGCCCGCGATCGGCGGGTGCGAGAAGACGGGCAGGCCGAAGGTCGCCTCGGTGATGAAGATGTCGCATGGCGTCACTTCGAATGGCGGGCAGGTCGGGTCCGGGCGGCGCTTGTAATCGCCGGTCACCACGATCCGCTCGCCCGCGTGCTCCAGCAGGATCTGCGCGCTGCCCAGCACGTGGCCGGCGGGCACGTAGGTCGCGGTGACATCGCCCGCCAGCCGGATGCTCTCGCCATACTGCACGGGGACCGCCTTGTGCGGAATGGTGCCCGCATCGTCTTCAGCCCCGGTGCGGTAGCGCAGCTCCATGATCGCCAGCGTTTCGGGCGTGGCATAGGTCGTGCCGTGTCCGCCGCGCGCATGATCCGCGTGGCCATGCGTCACCAGCGCGCGATCGACCGCGCGTGAGGGATCGATCCACGCATCGGCGGGCAAGACATGGATGCCGTGGGGGTGCGGCTGGATCCAGGAAAACGGGGCTGTCACGCGACGAAGAACCGCCGCGAGGCAGCGATGGTTCCGTTCTACTGGGCTGCGTCCGCGTCCTTCGCCGCTTTCGCCGCCGCTTCCCGCTCTGCCCTGGCCTTGGCCTCCTGCTCGGCGGCCCATTCCTGCCACCGGGCAATCTCGGCGCTATAGCGCAGCACCTTGTAGTCGGGGTCGATCACGTAATGCGCGTCGTCCGATCCCAGATCGACGCGCGCAGTGCCTGAGGACATGTCCGCGACGATCGTTCGATCGCCCACGCGAACATCCACGGGCATCGGGAACGGCGTCCCCCCGTCGGTTTTCCAGCGCAGCATCAGCGTGCTGCCATCGCGCTGCTCGATCAGTTTGGGCAGCGCGGCCTGGCGCAGATAGGCATCGAAGAACCAGCCAAGGTCGCGGCCGCTTTCCTCCCCTGCGATCCGCTGGAAATCGGCGGTGTCCGCGAACTGCGGCACGAAATTGCCCGGCTTGGGATCGGACCGGCCATAGGTCAGCCGGCGGATTGCCGAAAAGAACGCCTCGTCGCCGATCAGCGCGCGCAGCGTGTGGGCGATCTGGCTGCCCTTGGAATAGATATCCCTGCCCCAGCCCGCATCATCATCGAGGTAATGCGACTGCGAGATCGGCTGTGCCGGGACCACGGGCGAGCGGCTGAGGACACCGGGGCGTTGCGCCATGATCGCCGCGATATAGGCCGCCTGCCCGTCGCGCCATTGCTGGAACAGGGGCTGCATGTAGCTGCCCAGACCTTCGTGCAGCCACATGTCGTTGGGGGCCTTGTTGGTCAGCTGGTTGGCGAACCATTCGTGCGAGAATTCGTGCTGCGCGAGGCTGTCGTACCCTAGCGGCGACTGCCGGAACTTGGCCCCATAGGCATTGATCGTCTGGTGCTCCATGCCGAGGTGCGGCGTTTCGGCCAGGCCCACTTTCTCGTCAGCGAAAGGATACGGCCCGATGACCTCTTCGAAGAAATCGAGGTAGGTCTTCACTTCCTGCAACAGCGTGCGCGCCTTCGCCTCGTTGCCCGGCAGGTACCAGAAATACAGCGGAATGCTGTTGCCGAAACGGCTCTGGTAGCTTTCTTCGAGCAGGCCATAAGGCGCGATGTTGAGCGCGATGGCGTAGGTGTTGGGATTTCTGGTGGACCATTTCCACGTCGTCCACCCGTCCTTCGTTTCGCTGCCGGCGGCCACGCCGTTGCCCGCCGCGACAAGACCCTCGGGCACGGTGATCGCGCTATCCAGCCGGGCGATCTCCTTGGTCGGATAATCGATGCATGGCCAGAACAGGTCGCACCCGTTCATCTGCACCGCGGTGGCGACCCACGGCTGCCCATCCTCTGTCTGGTCCCACACGAACCCGCCATCCCACGGCGCGCGCCGCGCGACATGCGGCTGGCCGTTCCACTCTATCGCGACCTTGGCGGTTTCGCCCTTGGCCAGCGTCTTGCCCAGCGGAATGCTCAGCTGCCCCGCTTCGCTTTCCCAGGTGGCGGGCGCGCCATCGACGGTGATGGAAGTGATCGCGAAACGCGGATCGAGATCGACCTCGAACCGGTCGAGCGGGGCCAGCGCCTCGATCGTGTAGCGCGCATCGCCCTCGATCGACTTGCTCGCGGGATCGACCTTCAGGCGCAGGTCCAGAAACGGCAGCCCGGTCGCCTCCTGCGCGGCGGTGAGCGGCAGGCCGCTATCCGCGGTACGCGCGGCGAGCGGGGGTGCCTGCGCGTCGTCTGCCGCCGTATCGCCGGTATCAGGATGGGCGGCGGCTGGCATCGCGAGGGTCGCCGCGAGGGCGAGAGTGAGAATGGATGCGCGCATGAAAAAGCCTCCCCGATGTAACTATCGGGGAGGCTTGAACCATATTCGCAGGCGTTACGCCAGCAGGTGCGGCAATCAGTTTTCGCCGGGCTTGCCGGCATCGGCCTCAGCGCCGCCGCCGTCCTTGCTTTCCGCTGGCTTTTTCTTCGGCGCGGCCTTCTTGCGGCCAGACCCCTTCTTGCCCTTGGGCGGCGCAGGCGTCAGCTCGAAGTGCGGCTTGCCGTCCTTCAGAGTCACGTTGACTTCGCCGCCATCGGCCAGCTTCCCGAACAGCAGTTCTTCGGCCAGCGGCTGCTTGATCTTCTCCTGGATCAGGCGGCCCATCGGGCGCGCGCCGTACAGGCGATCATAACCCTTGTCGCCGAGCCATGCCTTGGCACCGTCGTCGAACTGGATGTCGACATTCTGTTCGGCCAGCTGAAGCTCCAGCTGGATGATGAACTTGTCGACCACGCGTGCGATGGTGTCCTTGCCGAGGTAACCGAACGGCACGATCGCATCGAGCCGGTTGCGGAATTCCGGCGTGAACATGCGCTTCACCGCTTCCTCGCTCGCGTCCTCGCGGCTGACGTCGCCAAAGCCAATGCCCTGGCTCGCCATGTCGGCGGCGCCCGCATTGGTGGTCATGATCAGAACAACGTTGCGGAAATCGACCGTCTTGCCGTGGTGGTCGGTCAGGCGGCCATTATCCATCACCTGCAGCAGGATGTTGAACAGGTCCGGGTGCGCCTTCTCGATCTCGTCGAGCAGCAGGACGCAGTGCGGGTTCTGGTCGACCGCATCGGTCAGCAACCCGCCCTGATCGTAGCCGACATAGCCCGGAGGCGCGCCGATCAGCCGCGAAACGCTGTGGCGTTCCATATATTCGGACATGTCGAAGCGTTTCAGTTCGATCCCCATGATGCTGGCGAGCTGGCGCGCGACCTCCGTCTTGCCGACGCCGGTCGGGCCGGAGAACAGGAACGAGCCGATCGGCTTGTCCGGATCGCGCAGGCCTGCGCGGCTCAGCTTCATCGCGGTGGAGAGCTTGTGCACCGCCGCGTCCTGCCCGAACACTACCTGCTTGAGATCGCGTTCGAGGTTTTCGAGCGCGGCCTTGTCGTCCTTGCTGACCGATTTTGGCGGGATGCGCGCCATGGTTGCGATGACCTGCTCGATCTCGCGCGCGGTGATCTTCTTGCGCCGCTTGCTGGGCGGAACCAGCATCTGCATCGCGCCGACTTCGTCGACCACGTCGATCGCCTTGTCGGGCAGCTTGCGGTCGTTGATGTAGCGCGCGGACAGCTCCACAGCGGTTTTCAGCGCATCGGCGGTGTAGGTCACCTTGTGATGCTGCTCGAACGCGGATTTGAGGCCCTTAAGGATCTTGATCGTATCCTCGATGGTGGGCTCGTTGACGTCGATCTTCTGGAACCGGCGCAGCAGCGCGCGATCCTTTTCGAAGTGGTTGCGGAATTCCTTGTAGGTGGTCGACCCGATGCAGCGGATCGCGCCGCTCGACAGGGCGGGCTTCAGGAGGTTGGACGCATCCATCGCCCCGCCGCTGGTCGCGCCCGCGCCGATCACCGTGTGAATCTCGTCGATGAAAAGGATCGCGTGCGGCATCTTTTCGAGTTCGGAGACGACCTGCTTCAGCCGTTCCTCGAAATCGCCGCGATAGCGCGTGCCGGCCAGCAGAGCGCCCATGTCGAGCGAGTAGATGATCGCCTCGTTCAGCACTTCGGGCACATCGCCTTCGACGATCTTGCGCGCCAGGCCTTCCGCGATGGCCGTCTTGCCGACGCCGGGATCACCCACGTAGAGCGGGTTGTTCTTGCTGCGGCGGCACAGGATCTGCACCGTGCGGTCGACTTCCGGCCCGCGACCGATCAGCGGATCGATCTTGCCGTTGTCGGCCTTGGCGTTGAGGTTGACCGTGAACTGGTCGAGCGCGGTTTCCTTCTTGTTGCCCTTGGCCTCTTCCTTTTCCTCGGGCGAATCGTCTTCCGACCCGCGCGGCGAGCGGGGCTCTATCGCCTGGCCGCCCTTGCCGATGCCGTGGCTGATGAAGCTGACCGCATCCAGCCGGCTCATGTCCTGCTGCTGGAGGAAATAGACCGCGTAGGAATCGCGTTCGGAAAACAGCGCGACGAGGACGTTGGCCCCGGTCACGGTGTCCTTGCCGGACGACTGCACATGCAGGATCGCGCGCTGCACCACGCGCTGGAAACCGGCGGTCGGCTGCGGTTCGCCCGCTTCGTCCGCCATGAGCGACTGGTATTCCTGATCGAGATAGGCGCGCACCACATCGGCCAGTTCATTCAGGTCGACACCGCAGGCGCCCATCACTTCGGCCGCATCCTCGTCTGCGATCAGCGCGAGCAGCAGGTGTTCGAGCGTGGAATATTCGTGCCGTCGTTCGCGCGCACCATCGAGCGCGGCGTTGAGGGTCTTTTCGAGATTTGGCGCGAAGCTAGGCATAGGTATCCTGCGAGGTTTGGCAGCAAGCGGTCGGGCTGCGAAGTATCACCGAATGATTGCGCAAAGTGGTTAGCGCAAGGTGAATGCTATACGAGGAATATTGGTTGCCGCCGCCCCGCTGTGAAGGGCGCGGCACCCCTCAGCCCTCGTTTTTCTTGGAAAACAGCGCCTCTGCGGCGTTGCGCTGGCTGGAATAGCGCAGCCGGTGCTGTTCCACCCGCGCAATCTCGACCTGCAGCAGCCTGATCCTGTCGTCGAGTTCGAACTGCGAAAGGCGCGAAAGATCCTCGGCAGCCAGCTGGCTGGCGACATCGCTGGTCTGGCGAGGGCCGACGTCTTCTTCCATCGATTGCCACTCTTCCCCCACCGCCGCTTGCTGTCAATGCGCGCGATGGCTACTTGGCGCGAACGCCTAGTCAGCGACGGGGGGAACCGATGCCGAGCGTACCCGATAGAATGCGAGCGATCGGCTTTGCCGAACCGGGTGGACCAGATGTGCTGCGGCTGGATCAGGATGTGCCCGTGCCACAGCCGGGGCCGGGCGAGGTGCTGCTGAAAGTGGCCTATGCCGGGGTCAACCGTCCCGACTGCATCCAGCGCGCCGGGCATTATCCGCCGCCGCCGGGCGCTTCGCCAATCCTCGGCCTCGAAGCCGCGGGAGAGATCGTGGCGGTGGGCGAAGGCGTCGATACCGCACGGATGGGCGAGCATGTGTGCGCGCTGACGCCGGGCGGGGCCTATGCCGAATATTGCGCGGTGCCCGCAGGCCATGTGCTGCCCGTGCCCGATGCGCTGACCCTGGCGGAGGCCGCGGCGCTGCCGGAAACGCTGTTCACCGTGTGGCACAACGTCTTCCAGCGCGGCATGGCGCGCGACGGGGAGACGCTGCTGGTCCACGGCGGCACCAGCGGGATCGGGACGATGGCGATCATGCTGGCCAAGGCTTTCGGGCTAACCGTAATCGTGACCGCGGGCAGCGAGGAAAAATGCGACGCCGCGCGCCGCGTCGGCGCCGATCACGCGATCGATTACAAGACCACCGATTTCGTCGAGCCGGTGGGGCTGATCACGGGCGAAACCGGGGTCGATCTGGTGCTCGACATGGTCTCTGGCGATTATGTCGCACGCAATATCAATTGCCTGCGGCCCGGCGGGCGGCATGTCACCATCGCGGTGCTGGGCGGCATGAAGGCCGAGATCAACATGGCGCAGGTGATGCAGAAACGCCTGACGCTGACCGGATCGACGCTGCGCCCCCGGTCCGACGCCTTCAAGACCGCGCTGCGCGACGAGATCGAGCGCGAGGCCTGGTCGCTGGTGGAAGAGGGCGCGGTTCGCCCGGTGATGGACGAGATCTTCGCACTGGCCGATGCGAAGAATGCCCACGCCCGGATGGAAGAGGGCAGCCATATCGGCAAGATCGTGCTGGCGATCGACGAGGATATGTAGTCGCCCCCGACTGCGTTCCGCCCGGCAGGACTGTGGAAAGTCGCCGGACTGTCACGATAATGTGAGCAGGGCGTAACAATGCCGGGCTAGTGGTGGGCGACCATATCCCGGGCAAGACCGTATTCTTGGCCGGGATGTTCTGGACGAACTATCGGGGCCACCCTCTCTCATGCTCGACCGAACCACACCCGACGCACTGCCGCACGAACTGCACGATCTTCCGGGCCATTTCGGCAATGTTACTGCCTTCCCGCCGGTAGCGCCCTCCGTCCCCGAACCCGAGGATGGCAAGCGCCGCCGCTATCGCACGATCTGGATCAGCGACGTGCATCTGGGCACCAAGGGCTGCAATGCGGACATGCTGATCGACTTCCTCGACAGCACCGATAGCGAGACGATGTATCTGGTCGGCGACATCATCGACGGCTGGCGGCTGAAGAAAAAGTTCTACTGGCCGCCCGCGCATAACGACATCGTGTGGCGCATACTCAAGCGCGCCAAGCGCGGCACGCGGATCGTCTATATTCCCGGCAATCACGACGAGGTTGTGCGGCCGTTCTGCGGGATGAATTTCGGCGATGTGGAAATCCGCCGCGCTGCTTTTCACGACACCGCGGACGGGCGGCGCCTGATGGTGCTGCACGGCGACGAGTTCGATACGGTGATGCTGACGCACAGGTGGCTCGCATTCGTCGGCGACACCGCCTATCACCTGATGATGGCGCTGAACGGGTGGGTCAACAAGGCCCGCCAGGCGCTGGGGATGCCGTACTGGTCGCTTTCCAAAGCGGCCAAGCACAAGGTGAAGAATGCCGTCGAGTTCATCTCGAAATACGAAGAAATCGTGGCCCGCGCCGCTGGCGAGCGCGGTGTCGACGGGGTCGTGTGCGGGCATATCCACACTGCGGAGCACCGCCTGTTCCAGCACGCCGGGCGCGATATCGAATACTGGAACGATGGCGACTGGGTGGAAGGCTGCAACGCGCTGGTCGAACATTTCGACGGGCGGATGGAAATCCTCCACTGGCCCGACGAGGTCGCCAGGCGCACGAGCGTACCGGGCGATGCAACCGCTTCCGGCCAGGGCGAGGCGCGCGCGGTCGCCTGATGCGCCTGCCGGAGCTTGGAGGGGTGGCTGACCTGATAGACAAGCCCCCCAAATCGATCGCGATCGTCAGCGACGCGTGGCACCCGCAGATGAACGGCGTGGTGCGCACGCTGACCACAACCTGCGAGCTGCTGCGTGCAAGCGGCCACCGGGTGGATGTGATCTCGCCCGATCAATATCCCTCGGTCCCCTGCCCGACCTATCCGGAAATCCGCCTTGCGCTAACGCTGCCCGGCACGGTGGGGCGGCGCTTGTCGGACCTGCAGCCCGACGCGGTGCATATCGCCACCGAAGGCCCGCTGGGCCTGTCTGCGAGGCGATACTGCATGGCCAAGTCGGTGCCCTTCACCACCGCTTATCACACGCAGTTTCCCGATTACGTCTCGCGCCGGACCTATCTGCCGCCGGAGACCTTCTGGCCCTATATCCGCTGGTTCCACCGGCCCGCACAGCGGGTGATGGTGGCGACCGAGAGCATTCGCGAGGAACTGCGCGAGCAGGGGCTGACCCGGCTGCATCACTGGGGGCGCGGGGTCGATCTGTCGCTGTTCCGCCCCGATGCTGGTGATTGCAGCGATTACGAAGGGCTCGCACGCCCGATCCAGCTCTATGTCGGGCGGGTCGCGGTGGAAAAGAACATCGAGGCGTTCCTGAAAACCGATCAGCCCGGCACGAAGGTGGTGGTGGGTGACGGCCCCGCGCTGAGCGACCTGAAGGCGCGCTATCCCGATGCGGTGTTCCTCGGCAAGCGCGGCGGCGACGATCTGGCGCGGTGCTATGCCGGGGCGGACGTGTTCGTGTTTCCCAGCAAGACCGATACCTTCGGGCTGGTGATGATCGAGGCACTGGCCTGCGGCACACCGGTGGCAGCCTACCCCGTGCCCGGCCCGCGTGACATCCTGACGCCCGAAGCGGGTGCCATGCGCGAAGACCTGAACCAGGCCATCGCCGCTGCGCTGACGCTGGACCGGGAGGCCTGCGCCGCCTTCGGCCGGCAGTTCAGCTGGCAGGCGGCCACCGTGCAATTCCTTGCCGGGCTGGAGGAATTCGACGGCGAAACGCTGACCCCGTGAGCGGCGGGGTGGCCGCCCGCGCGCGATGATCCTTGCCCAACGCCAGCGCGATCCCTACAGTGTAACCGACGCGGCCGCTCCGAAAGGGGCGGCCCTTGTGTTTTCTGGCGTCTTTTCGGACGCCGTTTCCGGCCCTCGTGCGATCATGGGGGCCGCCAGTTCAGGATGACCATTATGGCCGACCAACCGACCCCTCTGATGCCCCACGCGACCGCCACCTGGCTGGTCGACAACACCGGCCTCAGCTTCGAACAGATCGCCGCGTTCTGCGGGCTCCACATCCTCGAAGTGCAGGCGATGGCGGACGATCTGGCGGGCAGCAAGTATACCGGCCGCGATCCGGTCTATGCTGGCGAACTGACGCAGGCAGAGATCGAGCGCGGGCAGGAAGACAGCAATTACGTGCTCAAGATGCAGAAGGCCCCGGCCGAGGTCACCCGCACCAAGGGGCCGCGCTACACCCCCGTTTCCAAGCGGCAGGACAAGCCCGACGGGATCGCGTGGATCCTGCGCAACCACCCGGAAGTGACCGACGCGCAGATTTCCAAGCTGATCGGCACCACGCGCAACACCATCGGCGCGGTGCGCGAGCGTTCGCACTGGAATATCCAGAACATCCAGCCGAAGGATCCGGTGACGCTAGGCCTGTGTTCGCAACGCGAGCTCGACGCGGTGGTGAAAGCCGCGGCGAAGAAGGCCGGCATCGAAGGCGCCGGGGCCGCCGATCCGGTGGTCGAGGCAAGCGACAAGGCCAAGCTGATCGAAGAACTGCGCCGCGAGCGCGACCAGAACGAGAAGGCCGCCGCCGAAGCCGCGCAGGAAGCCGAAGCCGCCGCGTGGCTGGAAGCCAAGCGGGCGAGCGAGGAAGAGCAGCTTTCCGGCACGCCGATCGACACCGGCAGTGCCGAGCCTGCGACCGAAGATAGCGAGCAGCCGTGAGAATAGTGGGCTCGCCTGCAAGCAAATGCTTGCGGCTGAGCCCGCACGACTGCATCATGCTTACATGGATGTAAGCAAGCTACCGTTTCATCACGCAAGCGCGTGGGATACCGCAATCGAATCGACCACCATGCCCGCCCTGTTCGGGCGCGCGGTCGATCGCCACCCCGATCGGACGCTGGTCGAATTCCTCGGCCGCAAGCTGAGCTATCAGGCGATGCATGCCGAGGCGCAGCGGTTTGCCGCGGGCCTGCAACAGGCCGGCATCGGGCGCGGCGACCGGGTCGGGCTGTTCCTGCCCAACGTCCCGATCTACCTCTCCGCCTACTATGGCGCGATGATGGCCGGGGCGACGGTGGTCAATTTCTCGCCGCTCTATTCGGTCGACGAACTGTCCCATCAGGTCGAAGATTCGGGCACCCGCCTGCTGGTAACGGTCGATGTGAAGCAGCTCTACGACACCGCCGCCGCGGTGCTGGAGAAGTCATCGCTGCAGACGCTCGTGGTCGGCGAACTGGCCGGAATGCTGCCGACCCTGAAGGCGCTGGGCCTCAGGCTGTTCAAGGCCAGCGCGGTCGCGAAGCCGCCCTATGGCGATGCCATCGTCAACTGGCGCGACATGCTGCCGCGCTCCGAACCGCGCAGGCTCGACATCGCGCCCGACGAGATCGCGCTGCTGCAATATACCGGCGGCACCACCGGGCGGCCCAAGGGCGCGATGCTCAGCCATGCGAACCTGGCCGCAAACGCACAGCAGGTGGATGCGATCGACCCGTTCGACCGCAGCGAGCCAGACGTCATCATGGGCGCACTGCCGCTGTTCCATGTGTTCGCCAATACCTGCGTCCTCAACCGCAGCATCGTGCGCGGCGCGACCATTGCGATGGTTCCGCGCTTCGAAGCGGGCGATGTGCTGGCAACATTGCAGCGCGCGCGGTGCACCGGCTTTCCCGGCGTGCCGACGATGTTCCAGGCACTGCTCGACCATCCCAAGGCAGCCAGCACCGATTTCTCCGCGCTGAAGATCTGTATTTCGGGCGGCGCCCCGCTGGCCGATCCGCTGCGCGAAAAGTTCGAGACCGTATCGGGCGTTCGGCTGGTCGAAGGCTATGGCCTCACCGAAAGCTCCGGCGTGGTCTCGACCAATCCCTACGTTGCCAAGCGCAAGCTGGGCACGATCGGCCAGGTGGTGCCGGGCACAAGGTTGCTGCTGCTCGACAAGGAAGATGCGAGCAAGCTGGCGCCCGAGGGCGAGCCGGGCGAGCTGGCAATCAACGGGCCGCAGATCATGCAGGGGTACTGGAACCTGCCCGACGCCGACGCCGAGGTGTTCGTGGAGCATCAGGGGCTGAGGTGGCTGCGCACCGGGGACGTCGCGACGATCGATGCCGATGGCTTCGTGGAGATCGTGGACCGGATCAAGGACATGATCGCGGTTGGCGGGTTCAAGGTCTTCCCCAGTCAGGTTGAGGACGTGCTGCGTGAGAACGCGGCGATCCGCGATGTGCTGGTGATCGGCGTGCCCGACGATTATCATGGCGAGGTGCCGCGCGCCTATGCGACGCTGCAGCCCGATGTGCGCGCGCCCACCGCAGACGCGCTGCGCGAGTGGCTCAATGCGCGCGTGGGCAAGCACGAGCGGGTGGACAAGGTGGTGATCCGCAAGGAGCTGCCCGTCACGATGGTCGGCAAGCTCGATCGCAAGGCGCTGCGGCAGGAAGTGCTGGGCTGAGCTCGGCCGTTTGTCCGCGATTGGCTGTGGGATCGATATGAAACGGGGGCGTATCGCCTTTTAGCGATACGCCCCCGCATCCCCTCCCGAAAATCGGGAAATCAGTAGTAGTTCGAGCCGGTCCGGGTCTCTGACTGGCCATCGCTGTCATTGTCCGGCGCGAAGGGCGAGATGCCCAGATCCGAAGTGGTCGACGAACTCGCCTGCGGCTGCGGCGCACTCTGCTGTGAGGGCGCGGGTGCGGGTGCGTCGTAGCTCTGCTGGCTCGGCTTCGTTTCCTGCTCCGCGCCACGCGGGGCGAAACGGCCCTGGACGGCGGCGCCCTGTTCCACGGTCAGGGCTTCGTAATGAACGTCGCCATTGATCGTCGCGCTGCGCAGGATCACCAGCTCGCGGGCATTGACCGACCCGTCGACCCGGCCTGCGAGCCGCGCGGTTTCGGCCTTGATCTCGCCGGTGATCTGGCTGCCGTCGCCCTGCACCAGCGAGGCGCAGTCGATGTCGCCTTCCACCGTGCCGTCGATATGCAGTTCGGTCGATGCGGAGATGTTACCCGTGATGGTGACATCCGAGCCAAGCACCGAGAAGCTACCCGAGGAAGAGCCGCCCTTAGACACTGGGGCCGCCTTCGGAGTCGTGGGCCTCGGCGGCGCGCTGGGAGCCGGGGGTTCGGCGTGCTTTTTTGAGAACATCAGGGGCTAACTCCAAGAATGTGCGCGGATTGACTGCTGTGCCGTTCACTCGAACCTCGAAATGCAGGTGCGGGCCGGTCGATCGACCCGTGCTGCCAATTGCGCCGATAACCGTGCCTGCTTCAACCCGGTCTCCGACCTTCGCCTCAAAACGTGACATGTGTGCGTAACGGGTTAACAGGCCGCGGCCGTGGCTGATCTCCACGATGTTGCCATAGCCGCCCTTGCGACCCACGAAGGTCACCGTGCCGCGCGCAGTGGCATAGATCGGCGCGCCCATCGGACCCCTGAAATCGAGCCCGCGATGCATCGCGGCGCGCCCGGTGAAGGGATCGCGGCGATAGCCGTAGGAGGAATTGGCCGCGGGCGTATCGGTCGGGCGCAGCTGCGGCACGCCGTCCAGCGTGGCTTCCAGCATCGCCATCCGCGACAGACTGAGCCCCAGGCGTTCGAACCGCGGATCGATCGTGTCGCCCCCGAACAGCTCTTCGAACGGGCCGCCGCGCGCTTCGCGTTCGGCCGATGCGAGCATCTGCTTGGGATCGAGGCCGAGTTCGCTCAGCGCCCACATTGCGCGCTTGGAACGGCGATCGGCATAGGCGGTCAGCCCTTTCACGAAGGCCAACTGCCGCGCCTCGATCTTAGCGAGCGCCGCCGCTTCGGGAACGGCGGTGGAAACCTTTTCCACCAACTCGTCCGTCTGCGCCGATTCCTCGCCCTGGGCGCTCTGCCGCACGACATCGGCGGGCATGACCTTCATCATCTCTTCGATGAAGTCCTGCCGCTTCTCCAGATCCTGCGTCACCTCGCCCAGATTGTCTCGGTAGGCCTGCAGGCGTTCTTCGGAGGTCATCACCTCGGCTTCACGCTCCAGCAGCGAAACCCGCTCCAGGCTGGATCGATATTGTAGGAAACTCATCACCGACATGCTGATGATGACTGCCAGAGCCAGAATGATCGCCAGTGCCGCAGACCGCTTCTGCAGGGCAGAGCTGATCTTGATGAAGCGGACCTGGCCCTGCGAACGCATGAAAAATTCGCGTTCCGGAAACCATTGTTCCATACGCTGCGACCACGTCACGCGCTGTTCCGTGTGATAGTCCAAAAGCAACCCCCAAACCGTCTGTCCGGTCCCGGCAGGGGGCTAGCAACGGGGCCGGGGTGGGTCGAATCGTGCGACGAGTCGTTCCGATGAATCGAAGGCTGGTTACGATGAGTTGTGAAAAATCGTGTCATTAACCTTAATTTTTCGGAACCGACTGAACCTTCGCGGGTTTCGCGCCTCTTGACCGATTCGTTTCTCTCTCACCGCACGGTGCCAGGCGCAGCGCGCGGGTTGTCCCCTGTAAAAAGCGCCACCCGCGCGCGACGGCGGATCGGTCTGCTGGGCGGAAGTTTCAATCCGGCGCATGGGGGCCACCGGCGCATTTCCCTCTTCGCGCGCGAGGCACTTGGCCTCGATGAAGTGTGGTGGCTGGTCTCGCCGGGCAATCCACTCAAGCCCAGGGAGGGGATGGCGCCGCTTAGCGCGCGCTATGCCTCGGCGGTGGTGCAGGCGCGCCGCGCGCCGATCCGCGTCACCGCGATCGAGCGGGAGCTTGGCACGCGCTATACCGTCGATACGATAGCCGGCATCCAGCGCCGCTTCGAAAAATGCGATTTCGTGTGGCTGATGGGGTCGGACAATCTGGCCACTTTTCACCGGTGGCGGGAATGGCGGCGAATCGCATGGAGCGTTCCGATTGCGGTCATCGCCAGACCGGGGTATGAGATGGCAACCGTCGCAAGCCCCGCGGCGGCCATGCTGCGGCGCTTCGCAATGAAACCGGCGCAGTTCAGGAACAGGGGCACATGGAGCGCGCCGATCCTGGTGACCCTGCGTTTTGATCCCGATGCCCGCTCTGCCACGGCGATTCGCGCCGGTGATCCGGATTGGGCTTCGCGCTACGGCAATGCTCCACTTCGCGACCAGATAACCCATCGCCCGATCCCGCGGATCGGCTCGGAGCCGGGCGGCGCATGACTCGCATCTGCTCCCGGCCATTCCCATATCACTGGAATGACAGGAGTAACGACTTCGCCCATGACCCATGTGCACACCGCCACACCCGATGCGGGCATGACCGCAACCAATGCCACGAAAGGCCTCGGCTTGACTGAAGACCGTTCCGATTCGCTTCACGCGCTGGTGATGCAGCAGCTGGACGACGACCAGGCGCAGGAAATCGTCACCATCGATCTGGATGGCAAATCGAGCATTGCCGATCACATGGTGGTCGCATCCGGCCGGTCGACCCGGCAGGTCGCCTCGATCGCGCAGAAACTGGCGGAGAAGATCAAGCAGGACGGCTACGGCCCGGTGCGGCTGGAAGGCCTGCCCGCCGCCGACTGGGTGGTGATCGATGCGGGCGACGTGGTGGTCCACCTGTTCCGCCCCGAAGTCCGCAGCTTCTACAATATCGAACGCATGTGGTCGTTCGGCGACGACGGCAAGCTGGCTGCTGGCGGGAATGCCTGACCGGCACTGCTGACCGCCAATGCTGTTGCACATCGTTGCGCGCGGCAAGATCGGGCGTTCTCCCGAGGCTGAGCTGGTCGACCGCTATCTGACGCGGATCGCGTGGGATACGAAGCTGACCGAACTGCCCGAAACTGGCGGGCGGATTCCCGCTGCGAAGGAACCGGTCCGAACAGTGGCGCTCGATGAAAAGGGGCGCGATCTGCCGTCCGAGAAGCTGGCGAGCATCCTTGGCGAGTGGCGCGACGGCGGCATTCGCGAGACGCGCTTCCTGATCGGCGCTGCCGACGGGCATTCGAACGAACAGCGCGCGGAGGCGGACCTGCTGCTGGCCTTTGGCAAGGCGACCTGGCCGCACCTGCTGGCGCGCGCGATGCTGGCCGAACAGCTCTACCGCGCGACAAGCATTCTTGCAGGCCATCCCTATCATCGGGCAGGATAGCCCGTGATGCTTGGACGCCTCGCCCTGATTGCCCTGCCGCTGGCGGCAGTGGCCACCCTGCTGTTTGCGCCGCAGGTGCGCAGCCAGCTGCAGGGCCAGTCGGCCAATGCATACGAGAATGTCGAGGATGTAGAGGCCGCGATCGCGCGGGCACAGCAGGCCTCCACCCGCGCCGCGGCCCGCGGAAAGTCGCTGGAGAAGGCTGCGGCCGAGGCGGAGCAGGAGGCCGAAAAGGTCGCTCGCCAGTCCGCCGCGCTGGCCGCACGGATTCAGGAGACCGAGGCTGATATTGCGGTCGCGCAGGGGCGGCTGCAACTGATCACCCGCCAGCAGCGCGCGCTCGATGCGCGGCTGGGCAAGCGGCGCGAACCGCTGATCCGGTTGACCGGGGCGTTGCAGAACTTTTCCCGGCGGCCGCTGGTTCTCTCGGTCTTCCAGCCCGGCTCTATCCGCGAGAGCATGTATCTTCGCGCGGTGCTGGAAACGACCATTCCCGAAGTGCGCGGGCGCACCGCCGCCCTGCGCGCCGAGATCGACCGTGGCCGCAAGTTGCAGCGCGCGGCGGAGGGCGTGCTCGCCAATCTGGCGGAGGAAGAAGACCGGCTGGCCCTGCGTCGCAGGCAGCTCGCCACGATCGAAACGCGCCAGCGGCTGGCCGCGCGCCGCCGTGGGGGCGAGGCCGACCGGCAGGAGGAGCGCGCGCTGGCCTATGCCGAGCAGGCGCGCGATCTCGACGGGCTGGTCGCGCGGATCGATGCGGCAGGATCGCTGCGAGACGAGCTCGCCGCGCTGCCTGGGCCGGTCCTGCGTCCCGCACGCCCTTCGCAGGCGCGTGCCAGCGGCGGCACGACCACCCGGCTGCCGCCTGCCACCGATCGGCCCGCGCGTTCGCCTGCCGCGCTGCGTCTGCCAGTCGACGGGCGCACGCTGCGCGGGTTCGGTTCGGTCGATAATACCGGGCAGCGGTCGGAGGGGATCCTCATCCGCGCTGCCGGGGGCGCACAGGTGGTGACCCCGGCGCCGGGACGGGTCGCGTTTGCTGGCCCCTTTCGCGGGTTCGGGCGAATCGTGATCGTCGAGCATCCCGGCGGCTGGACCAGTCTCGTCACCGGGCTGGCGCGGACCGACGTCAATGTAGGCGATACGCTGACCGATGGTGCTCCGCTGGGCGTGGCCCCGCCCGATGGCGGCACAATCGGCTTCGAGCTGCGGCTGGGCGGGCGTCCGGCCAACCCGCTCGACCATCTCGCCAGGTGACGTCGCGTACGGTTGCGAAAACTCCGCTCCACGCTGCCATCTGGTGTTAACCTCCCATGCGCGATAAACGGGGGCGAATGTCCGGAAGGCCTACCAATATGAAACTGCCCGTTGTCGCCCGCTCGCTCGCCCTCGTCTCCGCGCTTGCGATGATCCCCATCGCCACCGCCGGGATGGCGCAGGTCGACAGCCGCGTGGCGCCCGAATTCGCCAAGCTGTTCGCCACCTACCAGCGGATCAAGGCGAGCTATGTCGACGAGGTCGACGATGAGAAGCTGATCCGCGGTGCAATCGACGGGATGCTCGCCAGCCTCGATCCGCATTCGGCCTATCTCGACGGGACGGACCTGCAGCGGCTCGAGACGCTGATCGACGGCAATTATTCCGGGCTTGGCCTGTCGGTCGTGATGGAAGACGGCGCAGTGAAGGTCGTCAGCCCGTTCCGTGGCAGCCCGGCGGAAAAGGCCGGCATCAAGGCGGGCGATTTCATCACTCACCTCAACGGGAAGCTGATCTACGGCGACGATCTCGATTCGGCTGTGGCACAGATGCGTGGGCAGGCGGGAACGTCGATCAACCTGACGATCTTCCGCCCCGGTGCCGACGAACCCATCGAAGTCAACGTGACGCGCGGCGTGATCGAACTGGAGCCGGTGACCCATTCGGTGGCCGACGGCGGGATCGGCATCATCACCGTGAACGAATTCTCTCGCGATGTGGGTGCGGACGTGTTCGCCGCCTGGGGCGAGATCAAGAAGGAAGTGCCCGGTGGCCGGGTCAATGGCCTGATCCTCGACCTGCGGACCAATCCGGGCGGATCGCTGGACGAAGCCATCGCGCTGTCGGACCTGTTCCTCGACGACGGGCGGATCGTCTCGCAGCGCGGTCGCGCGCGTGGCGAATCGATCACCTATAATTCCGAAACGGTCTATCGCGGGCAGATCGCCGCCGATGTGCCGCTGATCGTGCTGATCGACGCAGGCTCCGCCTCGGCCAGCGAGATCGTGGCGGGCGCGCTGCAGGATCACCACCGTGCGCTGATCATGGGCGAACGCAGCTTCGGCAAGGGCAGCGTCCAGTCGCTGGTGCCGCTGGGCAACGACGCCGCGCTGAAGCTGACCACTGCGCGCTATTATACGCCGTCGGGCCATTCGGTGCAGGAAGGCGGGATCAAGCCCGACATCCGCGTGCCGCAGATTTCAGACCCCGACATGGAACGGCGGATGAAATACCAGCTGCGCGAAAGCGACCTTCGCGGCCACCTGATCAACGAGGCAGGCCTGGAAGACGACGATCTCGAGCGCGACATCAAGGCCGATCCGCGTTTCTCGCAGACCGCCGAACAGCTGAAGGAGCAGGGGATCGAGGATTTCCAGCTCGACTATGCGATCAAGACGCTGCGCCGGACGACCGCAAGCTCCGTCGCGCTGATCAAGTAAGGGGCGCGCGGCGGCATGCTGGATACTCGCCACGCGCGGATCGCGCGCTGGATCGTGCTGCTGGTGCCCGCGCTGCTGCTGGGCGGCGCCTATGTGAGCCAGTACGTCTTCGGCCTGTACCCGTGCGAGATGTGCTGGTGGCAACGCTGGCCGCATTTCGCGGCGCTGGGGCTGGCAATACTGGCGTTCATCGCCCCCCCGCAAAAGGTCTGGGTGGCACTGGCGGCGCTTGCGATCATCGTCAGCGGGCTGATCGGCGGTTTTCATGCCGGTGTCGAATATGACTGGTGGGACGGCGTGACCAAATGTGCCGCGATCCCCGCAGCCAATGGTGGCAGCGCGATGGATGCGATCCTCGCCACCCCATTGATTCGCTGCGATGTGGCACCTTGGACGTTCCTGGGCGTTTCACTGGCAGGCTTTAACTTCATTATCTCGACCATCGCCGGCGTCGCCGCGCTGGTGCTGGTCGCAAAGGGGCGCAAAACGCCATGAAGAACGACATCGAACGCATGATCCGCGTCGACCAGGCGGGCGAATTCGGGGCGACCCGGATTTACGCCGGCCAGCTGGCCGTGATGGGCGACCGGGCACCCCATTCGGGTGAGATCGCCGCGATGGCGCGGCAGGAAGACGGTCATCACGATGCGTTCAATGCCTTGATGGCAGAGCGGGGCGTGCGCCCTACCGCGCTGCACCCGTTCTGGAACGTCGCCGGTTATGCGCTGGGCGCGGCGACCGCACTGATCGGCCCGAAGGCCGCAATGGCCTGCACCGCCGCAGTCGAGACCGAGATCGACAAGCACTATTCCCAGCAGCTCGACGATCTGGAAGCCGCAGACGAAGAGCCCGAGCTGCGCGAAATGATCCACCGCTTCCGCGAGGAAGAACGCGAGCATCACGATGCCGCGATCGCCGCCGGGGCTGAAGAAGCAACCGCCTACCCCCTGCTATCCGCCGCGATCCGGCTGGGGTGCCGCGCGGCCATTCGTCTTAGCGAGCGCGTCTGATGCACGGCACTCAGCCTGCCTGCCGCGCCGCTTCAGTCATGGTTCAGCCGCAAGCCACGCTTATGGCAGATCTGCCGAACCGAATTTTCTCCAAGCCTCAGGGGCACGCCATGAAGACCATCGCCATCGCCAGTTTCGCCGCTTTCCTCGCACTGGGCGCAGGTGCGCCTGCACTGGCGCAGGACGAAGGCGGAGACCAGGTCAACATGGTCATCGCCTATGGTGACGACGCGGTTGCCCCGTGCCCCGACGACACGATCTGCGTGGTCGCGCGCCTGCCCGAAGAAGATCGCTATCGCATCCCCAAGGCGCTGCGATACAGCAATGATCCGGCCAACACCGCGTGGGCCCAGCGGGTCGAAAGCTTCGAGTTCGTCGGCGATTTCGGCGCGATGAGCTGCTCGCCCACCGGCGCGACCGGCTTCACCGGCTGCACCCAGAAGATGATCGACGCCGCTTACGAGGCGCGCGAAAACGGTTCGACCGCCCGCTTCGGCCAGCTGATTGCCGAAGCGCGGGCGGAACGCCTTTCGACCATCGACGAAGATGCCGCCGGCGAACAGGCGCGGGTCGAACAGATCGAGCGTGAATATATGGACCGGCTGGAGCGTGAGCGTGAGGCCGAGGTTCAGGCCGCGCCGCTGCCCGCACCGCAGGCGAGCGACGACTGATAGCCCCCGGGCCCAGGGCCCGACCGCTAGCGGCTAGGCTTGGCAGCGATGCGCGGGTAAGGCGGAGGCCATGGCCCGCACGCAGAAAATCGCCCTCGTCTTCGGCACCCGGCCCGAAGCCATCAAGCTGTTCCCGCTGATCCACCTGCTGAAGGACGATCCCCGGTTCGATCCGGTGGTGATCGTGACCGGCCAGCATCGCGGGATGCTGGACCAAGTGCTCGAGATTGCTGGCCTGACGCCGGACCACGATCTGGCAGTCATGCAGCCCGGCCAGACCCTCGACGCGCTGACCGCGCGGCTGCTTACCGGGATCGGCGACACGCTGGATGCAGAGCAGCCGGACTGGGTGGTGGTGCAGGGCGATACTGCCAGCGCGATGTGCGGCGCGCTCACCGCGTTCTACCGCAAGATCCCGATTGCCCATGTCGAGGCAGGGCTGCGCAGCGGCGATATCCATCACCCCTGGCCCGAGGAAGTGAACCGCAAGATCATCGGCACGATGGCTGCGCTGCACTGCGCGCCCACGCAGACCGCCGCCGATGCTCTTGCGCGCGAGAATGTCGATCCCGCCACCATCCACGTCACCGGCAACACGGTGGTCGATGCGCTGCACTGGGTGCTGGGTGCGATCGAGCACAACCCCGCGCTCGCCGCCGATCTTCACGCTGCCGCGGCGCCTTTCGAAGGCAAGCGGATCATTGGCGTGACCACCCACAGGCGGGAGAATTTCGGCGACGGGATGCGCGCGATTGCCGGGGCGATCCGCAAGATTGCTGAGCGCGAGGATACTGCCGTGCTGTTCCCGGTGCACCTGAACCCCAATGTGCGCGAAACGATGATGGGCGAGCTTGCCGGGCTGGACAATGTCGCGCTGCTCGAACCGCTCGATTACCCCAATTTCGCCGCGCTGATGCAGGCGAGCACGCTCATGCTGACCGATAGCGGCGGCGTGCAGGAGGAGGCGCCCGCGCTGGGCAAGCCGGTGCTGGTGATGCGCGAGACGACCGAGCGACCCGAAGGGGTGGAGGCAGGCACTGCCAAGCTGGTCGGCACCGATCCCGATGCCATCGTGGCCGAAGTGACCCGGTTGCTGGATGACGGGGATGCCTATGCTGCGATGGCGCAGGCACATAATCCTTTCGGCGATGGCCATTCGTCGCAGCGCATCGCGGACCTGATGGCGCGCGACTAGTCCAGGCCGTGATAGGCCTTGAACCAGTGGACGAACCGCGGAAAACCTTCGTCCGCTGAGGTTTCGGGCGCGAAGCCATGATCGTGTGCGATGGCTTCGATATCGGCAAAAGTGCGCGGAACGTCGCCCTTCTGCATCGGGTGCATCTCGATCTCGGCCTTGCGACCGCAAGCGCCCTCGATAATCCCGATCACCCGCATCAGCTCTTCGGGTCGGTTGTTGCCGATATTGTAGATGGCGTGCGGGGCCACGCTGCCGCCCGGCTTCGCTTTGCCATCGTCCGTCGGGGCCGCATCAAGGCAGGCGATCACTCCGCGCACGATATCGTCGATGAAGGTGAAATCGCGCTGCATCCGGCCGTGGTTGAACACCGGGATGGGCTCTCCCTTCAGGATCTTCGAGGTGAAAATCCACGGCATCATGTCGGGCCGCCCCCACGGGCCGTAGACCGTGAAAAACCGCAAGCCCGTCTGCGGCAGGCGATAGAGATGGGCATAGCTTTCGCTCATCAGCTCGTCCGCCTTCTTGGTTGCGGCGTAGAGCGAGTAGGGGTGATCGACGCGATCATCGACGGAGAACGGCACGCTGTCGTTTCCGCCATAGACCGAGCTGGAGCTGGCATAGACCAGATGTTCCACACCGCGCTGCCGCCCAAGCTCGAGCACGTTGAGATGCCCGTTGAGGTTGGACTGTGCATAGGCGCGCGGGTTTTCCAGCGAATAGCGAACGCCCGCCTGCGCCCCCAGATGCACGATGCGCGTAAAGCTGTGGCTCTCCAGCGCACGCTCCAGCGCCGCATGGTCGGCAAAGTCGCATTCGATGAAACGGAACGCGTCGCCCGCGCTCTTGGCAACGCGCGCCAGCCGGTCGCGCTTGAGCGAGACGGGGTAGTAATCGTTGAGATTGTCGATCCCGGTCACCCGGTCGCCGCGTGCGCACAGCGCCTCGGCCAAGGCCGCGCCGATGAACCCGGCGGCTCCGGTAACCAATATGTCCACGCGAGGCTCCCTTGTTGGCCGCGGCTCTAGCATCCCGCCCGTTACCATAAATTTTACCCCGACCGTGCAAAAGCGATGGCGACCGGATCAGCGCGACAGGGACGCCGAATGACCAATGACAAATGCACCGTCGCCGTGGTTGGCTTGGGCTATATCGGCCTGCCGACCGCCGCGATCATCGCGCGCAGCGGCTGCGAGGTCATCGGCGTCGATACCTCGCAGGCGGTGGTCGACACGATCAACCGGGGTGACATCCATATCGAGGAGGTCGATCTCGACGGGCTGGTGCAGGCGGTCGTCTCGCGCGGCACGCTGAAGGCGAGCACGCAGATGCCGGTGGCGGACGTTTATGTCATCGCCGTGCCGACCCCGTTCAAGCGGGAGAGCCATCACGAACCCGATATCGATTATGTCATGGCGGCGGCGGACTCTATCGCCCCCGTTCTGAAGTCAGGCGCGCTGGTCATCGTAGAATCGACCTGCCCGGTGGGGACAACTGATGCGGTGCGCGATCGGCTGGCGCAGGCGCGGCCCGATCTATCGATGCCCGGCATCGCAGAGGGCACGCCCGACATCGCCATCGCCTATTGCCCTGAGCGTGTGCTGCCGGGCCGCATCCTCGAAGAGCTGGTGCATAATGATCGCTCGGTCGGGGGGATCACGCCGCGCTGCGCGAGGAAGGCGCTGGCCTTTTACAAACGCTTCGTGCGCGGCGAATGCGTGACTACGGTCGCCCGCGCGGCGGAGATGACCAAGCTGGTCGAAAACGCCTTTCGCGACGTCAACATCGCCTTTGCCAACGAATTGTCGATGATCGCGGACCGGCAGGGGCTGGACGTGTGGGAGGTGATCCGCCTCGCCAACCGGCACCCGCGCGTGAACATTCTGCAGCCCGGCCCGGGCGTGGGCGGACACTGCATTGCGGTCGATCCGTGGTTCATCGTGCACGGCGCGCCCGAGGAATCGCGCGTCATTCGCACCGCGCGCGAGGTGAACGATGCGAAGATGCACCACGTGCTCGAACAGGCGAACGCGCTGATCGCCGACAATCCCGACCGGCCGGTTGCGTGCATGGGGCTGGCGTTCAAGGCCAATATCGACGACTTCCGCGAAAGTCCTGCGCGCTTCATCGCCGCGCGGCTGGCACGCAAGTTCGGCGACCGGATCAACATCGTCGAGCCTTATGCGAAAGAATTGCCGGTCGAATTCGGCGACACCGGCGCAAACCTGGTCGATATCGACACGGCATTGGAAAGCTGCGGCATTCTGATCGTGCTGGTCGACCACGACCTGTTCCGGTCCATCCCGGCGGATGAGCGCAAGGACGCGCTGGTCTACGACACGCGCGGTATCTGGGCCGCCTGAGCGCGCGAGCTTTCGCTTCGGCTGGACCCCGGCAGGGCTTGGCGGTAAGGCGGCCGGGTTCCTTTCCTGACCGGACAAGCCGATGCTCCCCAGCCGTTTACCGATAATCCTGGCGCTTGGATCGCTGCTGTTCGCCTGTTCGGGCGCCGACGACGCCGACCGTCAGGCTGCGGTTGCGCGCGAGAGCGAGGCGGTCGATCCGCCGGGCGTCGCGCAGGCGCTGTCGCTGGCGGGCCAGTTCGAAGAAGAGGAAATGACCAATTACGACCGCGCGATTGCCTGTGCGGCGGCGCTTCGTATATCGGCACGGTCGCTTGCTCCGATGACGTCGGGGGAAACATCGCGCGAAGTGCAGATGATCGGTTCGGCGGCGAACCTGTTCGCCAAGCGTGCGCAATCGGCCGAGGGCAGCGCCGGCAAGAACGTCTCCGATGACATCGAAGCGCGCATTGCGGAAAAGCAGGGCGACCGGACGGGCCAGGCGCAGCTGGCAATTACCTGCGCCAATTCACTCGGCTGACGCGCTCGGTGGGCCAGCAACCAGGCGTTATTGCGCAGCCTAGCGGGTGATCGTCGGCGATGACAGCATCAGGACGAGATCGCTGGTCCGCGCCTGCGTATCGACCGCGTAGGACACCATCTGGTATGGGCATCCCTGCGGCACGGTGAACGCGGCCCGATAGGCTTCGTCCTCGCCCATGTCGCGACGCTCGTCGAGGATGAAGGTGCGTCCATCGGCAGACGCGCAGGTCGCCTGGATCAGCAGCTTGTCGGCCGGTATCTCGCCTTCGGCGCGCGCCGACCCGCTCAGCGTGTAGGATCCGGGCGGCAGCATGAACAGCTTCTGCAGGACATAGCCCGTGAAGCCCGATGCAATGCGTGCTTCGAACTCCAGCGTACCATCCCTGGCAACGACGAAAAGTGGATCAATATCCCCGTAGACCGAGGGTTGCCACGTAATAGGCATCAGCAGCTGATCGGTGTTCGCGTCGGTGAACGCCGCGTCGGTGAGCAGCTCCGGGTCGCCATCGCCTGCCTTGAGGTAAAGGCGCCGCGCCGTGTCGTATTCCTGCTGCTGCACCAGCAGCGACAGCAGTTCACTGACCTTGCGATCATACAGCGCGCCGTCGGGCAGTCCGTCTGCTTCGATCGCGAGCTGCGCAACCGCGGTGGAATCGCTCGGGTTCGCGGTGGCATAGCGGAAGAACGCTTCAAGCCACGGGTTCGAAGCGGTCATATAAGGCATGAACCGCTTGCGGATGGCCGGTTCGCGCATGGCCTTGGCCAGGATTGCGAAAAGCGTGGGCCGCACGCCCTCGCTCGCGCGCATTGCCGAATCGTAATGGCGCAGCGCCTCGGCCACATCGTTCCGACGCACCGAATCCTCGATCAGGAACAGCTGGGTGCTGAGATCGCGGCGCGACAGACGGTCGGCCATGATCACCTGCCGGCTCACCGTTTCGTCGTCGGCGTTGGCCATGTTGATCAGGCCATAGAGCCCGAAAGCATCGGCATTCAGCGGGTTCTGGGCGATAGACCGGCTCGCCGCACTGATCGCACGCTCTCCGCCGTCGCCGGTGTCGACCCCGGCGGTGATATCGGCCTTGGCTGCACGGATCAGGGCCACCGGGTTGCCGGCATCGAAACGCAGCGCGAGCGCAGGGCTGCGCGACTGGAACGCCATGCTCCCGGCCTGTGTGATCGAAGTCCATGCCAGCAGCAGGGCCAACAGCACGATGGCCTGCCTCGCCCAGTGCGCTTTCCTGGTCGGCTCGGGTTGCTTGGCCATCAGGCGGGCTTTTCTTCGCGCCCGTAATTGAGGCCGTAGCCATAGCCGTAGCCGTAGCCATAGCCGTACTGCGAGCTTTCCTTGCCGCTGAACTTGGTCATCACCGCGCCAAGCATCGTGGCATTGCTGTCATACAGGCGCTCCAGCGACATATTGATGCCACGGGTCGGTACGCCGCGCGCCTCGATCACGTAGACCACACCTTGGATCGCACGGGAAATGAGCGGTGCGTCGGCCAGGCCGAGCAAGGGCGGTGCGTCGACCACCACATGGTCGAACTGTTCGAGCAGCTTGGCGACCATTTCGCTAGCGCGTTCGGTGCTGAGCAGTTCGGCGGCGCTGGGCGGGCTGCGGCCCGCGCTCATCAGCCAGAGGTTGGGTATCTCGGTATTCTGGATCAGCGGACCCACATCGTCCTGCCCGGTCAGGAAATCGCTGAAGCCCGATTCGTTCGTCTTGTTGAACAGCCCGTGCATCGATGGCGACCGCATGTCGGCGTCGACGATGACGACGCGTTTCCCGGTGCGCGCGATGACCGCAGCCAGGGCGAAGCTCGTCGTGCTCTTGCCTTCGGCGGGGCGGCTGGAGGTGACCATGAAGGATCTTGGCACGCCGTGGCTGGTCGACATCGCCAGATTCGATCGCACCGTAAGGTAGGCTTCCGACAGGTCCGATTTGGGATCCTGGACAATGTCCGTGATCTCCTCGTCGCCCTCGTCGCTGGTCGGGATGGCGCCAAGCAGCGGCAGGCCCGTCAGCGCGGTGACATCGGAAGGATCGCGGATGCCTTCGTCCAGCTGTTCCAGCGTGAACACGGCAACCCCGGCCAGCGCAAAGCCGGCGAAGAGCGATATCAGCAGATTGAGCGGAAGATTGGGTGAAGACGGTGTGCCGGGAACCTGCGCCTCGTCGACGATGGAGATATTGCTCGCGGCGACGCTGGCGACGCCGATCTCGCGGTAACGCTGGAGCACGCCTTCATACAGCTGGCGGTTGGTATCCACCTCGTTCTGGTAGATATTGTACTGGATGCTGGCCCGGTCCTGGTTGCGCAGCTGGCTGGTCAGCGCGTTGACCCGCGCACGCAGGTTCTCTTCGCGCTCGACCGCGGCACGATAATCTTCGCGTGCCCCGCTGCGGATGCGGGCTTCTTCGCGTGCGATCGACTGATCGAGCGTTGCAATCTGTTCCTGCAGCACGCGGGCCTCGGGATATCCGGGCTCGAACCGCACCATCAGCTGCGCATATTGCGCCTGAAGTTCGGATCGCCGGGCGCGCAGCGAGGACAGCGCCTGATTGTTGACCGTGCTTGCGCTCGATGCGCCACCGGCCTGGGATTCCAGCTCCACACGCTGCGCGATCGCCGCATTCAGGGCTTCGTTCATGGCGGAAAGGTTGCGCGATGCCAGCGTCGGGCTGGAAACGGTCTTTCCGTCCTGCTCCAGCCTTTCGAGAATGACGATGTCGTTCTCGTTCGCGTAGGTGACGAGCTGCCGCTCGGAATCCTCCACCTGCTGCAGCAGTTCGGCCAGTCGCCGTTCAAGGAATTCGCGTGCGTCGGCGGTCGATTCATAGCGCCGGTCGATACTTTCGGCGATGAACTGCTGGGCCCACTCGTTCGCGATCTCGGCAGAAATGCTGGCCGTTCCGCTGGTATACGAAATGTCTACCAGCGCGGACCGGGCTACCGGGTTGATCCCGATGTGGCCCAGAAGAAGGCCAACCGCGGTCGCTTCGCGGCTCTGGAGATCCTCACGCGAAGGCGCGCCGCCATTATCGGCAAGAAACGGCGTATTTTCCGCAGTCAGACCGTGAGCGGCGAAAAAGGCATCGTTGCTCCCCAGGCGCAACTCGCGGGCAACCCGTTCCGCGATGGAGCGGGTTTTGAGCAATTCGTACTGGGTATCGTAGAATTCCTGGTCGAAGGTGCGGTCGGCCTGATCGACCCCTTCGACATTGGTGATCTGCTGCTGCTGGCGGCTGATCTCGATCCGCGAACTGGCGGTAAACTGCGGTGTCGTCAGCAAGGTCATTGCCAGCCCGGCCAGCAGCGCGAGCGCGATGATGCCGCCCACAACCCATTTCTGGCGATACAGGATTGCCCAATATTCGCGGATCAACGGCGTATTGCTCTGAAACCCTGCCCGCTCGGCGGGGGTTTCGACTGTATCGTCAAGCAAGGTGCTGCCCTGGTCGGAGGGAGGATTCGCGGCCGTACTCATTGCCGAATATGTTGCCTTGTAAGTGAGTTAAAAAGCCTGCTGCAACAGGATGGTGATCGGCGTTGCGACCAGTGCTGCGGCACCGACCAGCGTATCGAACATGCGGCGCGAACGGCTTTCGCCAACGACCACCGTATCGTTCGGATAGATCGTGGGGTCGGCGTACATGCCGCGGCTGATCGCCTGGAGGTTGTAAAGTGTTGCCATCCGCTGGCCTTCGACCGTGCGGAACACCACCACATCTTCCGAATTTGCGAATTCGGCCAACCCGCGAGCGGTGGCGACGGACTTCAAGAGGGTCGAAGTGCCTTCCAGCGGGTAGACCCCGGGCACGCCGACCTGGCCGTAGACGACGATCGAACGGGTTGCGGTGCTTTCGATCGTGGTGGTCACATCCGGATCGCGGACGAACTGGCCACGCAGGCGTCGCTCCAGCAGGTCGGAAACCTCTTGCGGCTCCATCCCGCCGACACTGACCGTGCCAACCAGCGGAAATTCGATCTGCCCCTTGGCATCGACCCGGACCGTCCGGTTGCTCAGTTCGGGAATGCCGAAAACATCGATGTTCAGTTTATCGAACGGCCCAATGCCGAAAGAAACGGTAGAGCCGGTAACGTCCTGCTGCGTGGGCGGGGGAAGATCGCCCGGCATCACCTGCAAACCGGGCGCACCGCCGATCGGGCCGGGCTTGTCTGCGCAGCCCGCAAGAGCGAGGCCCGTTGCCAGGATGATCAATTTAGTCCGCATGTCCCGATCCAGTCCTTGCCTTCCACCTTCTGCACCCCGAACCCCCCGGGAATGCAAATGACTCAACTTACCCGCTTGGAGGATGCCCCTAACACCCTTGGCGTCACCATCCAGACCGCGGCAATGGCCGCGAGGCTGGCGAGCGAAGGAACCCTCAACGGGTAGTCGACGAAGCTCCAAAGACCAAGGATTAAAATGGCCGACGCCCCGAATAGCCCCAGCTGCACGCCGTAGCTGCCCGTGTGCCGCTGCTGCCACAGATAGGCCGCGCCACGGATGAAGGCCCACAGCACAAACAGGATCAGGATTGCCATCGGAATGCCGCCCTCCAGCAACCATTCGAGCCAGTCGTTATGGGCGTGGTTCCAGTATGCGAACGAGAGCATGTCGCTGGGCTCGTGAATCTTGAAGATTTCCACGAAGGATCCGATGCCCGATCCCACCGGCAGATAGTCGCTCAGGCTGCCGGCGGTAATTTCCCACGCGCGCAGGCGCCCTTCTTCCGCCACGCTGCCTTCCGTGAAGCGATCCAGCGCCTGCGCCCGCCCGAAGATCACTGCCAGACAGCCGACGACCAGCAGCGAGAACACTCCCGCGACGGCGGGGACGATCCATGTGGGTCCGACCTTGCGGCGCTTGATCTGGTCCGGTCTCGCCTGCCAGACGATCCAGCCCAGCAGCAGGCCCAGCACGGAGAGTGCAAGGCCCGTCCGCGAACCCGTTGCAAAGATCATCAGCAGCGCCAGCAGCACGCCGCCCGAACACAGCGCGACGACCAGCGTCTTGCGCGGCTCACGCGCGCGCGACGCGATCAGGGCGAGCGCGGGGATCGCGATGCACAACAGCGCGGCAAAGTGGTTGCGGTTTGCGAACAGCCCGTTGGGGCTGCCTTGGCTGGACACGCGGTAGAGATAGAAAGACGGGTTGAACCCGCTCCCCGCCTGCGCGATCCCCAGCAGGACGGCCAGCAACGCCCCGACGAGAATGGTATACAGCACCACCCGGTGTTTTTCGGGCGGCACCTGGATCGAAAGGACCATGACCGCCGCAGGCACCAGCATCGAATAGAACGCATTCCATCCGCGGAAGGGCACCATGGCAATTGGTCGCCACACGTCCCCGAGGCCCGCCAGTTCCCCGGCTTCGACCGCGATTTCGCGGCCCGGCAGATTGGTCCAGATAAACGGCGGCAGGGGGATCAGGTGAATGAGGATCAGCCCGATGATCGCCCCCATCACGCCCAGCGGAAGCCGGTAGGCGCGCGCTTGCTGCAGGGTCAGGCCGTACAGGCCCAGCCCCAGGCAGATCGTGGCCAGCGGACGCAGGAAGATGAGAGAGACGACATCGCCGCGCGATGCACCGCCCATCAGAAAAGTAGCGAGAATCAGCCCGCAAAGCGTATAGAGTTGCCAGTTCTCGCGGAAATCCGCGCCGAAGTTCGCCTTGCGTGATTTGCGACGTGCCATGGGCGCTTACTTCATCAGTCCCTTGCGGCGCATTTCCTCGAGGCTTGCCTCGTACGTGCTGGCCTGGGGGCCAGAGGCCTGCGCCCATGCCGCCAGCCGCGCTATGCCGGCTTCGAAATCATACGCGGGGACGAACCCCAGCTTTTCATGAATCTTCTGCATATCCGCATAGTTGTGCCGGATATCGCCGAGGCGGAAATTGCCGCTTACTTCGATCGGCACGTCGGCTTCGAGCAGTCGGGAAAGCGTTTTGGCCACGGTCATCACCGTAACCGGCACGCCTGTCCCCACGTTGAACACCTCGTTCGCCGCCGCCGGATGCTCCACCCCCAGCACGGTCGCCTCGACCACGTCGTCGACGAACACGAAGTCGCGGCTTTCCTCGCCATCCTCGAAGATGTTGATCGGTTTGCCCTGCATCATCAGGTTCGAGAAGATCGAGAGGATGCCGGTATAGGGGTTGGACAGCGACTGGCCCGGCCCGAACACGTTCTGGTAGCGGAACGCGACGCCCTCGATCCCGATCGACGGGCACACCGTCATCACCAGCTGTTCCTGCACCTGCTTTGTGATGCCGTAGACCGAGCTGGGGTGGATCTTCGAATCCTCGTCCGTCGCGACCAGTTCCAGCGCGCCATCCACGCCAGGGTGCTTCACTTCGAAATCACCGGTCGCCATGTCGGCCTCGGCCCGGTGTTCCGGATAGACGTAGCTGCCGTCGGGCGCGCGGTAGCGCCCTTCGCCGTAGATCGAGCGTGAGGACGCGACGACCACGCGCTTCACGCGGTGCTCGCTGTTGGCCAGAATATCGAGCAGCAGCGAGGTGCCGCCGATATTGACGTCGGAATAGCGTTCGATCTCGTACATAGACTGGCCGGTACCGGTCTCGGCAGCCAGGTGGACGACCGCTTCCTGCCCCTCGAGCGCGCGCTCCATCAGGGCGCGGTCGGTTACGGTGCCGCGAAGAAATTCGGTCTTGTCGGCGATGGCCCGATAGCCTTCGGACTGTTCGGGATCGTCGCCATGAACCTGCGGCAGCAGGCTATCGAGCACTGTCACCTCATGGCCGTTTTCTACCAGGCGCAGCGCCAGGCGCGAGCCGATGAAGCCCGCGCCGCCGGTGATCAGCACTTTCATGCGGGCACTCCTTCGATAAGCGAGACGGTTTGCCTGATATTGCCCGGCGACGACGCGCCGAACACCACGGACTGCACGTTCAGCCGGTTGATGTAGTCGTAAGCCTCGACCGGCGGCACGGCACCCGAAGCGAGCGTGGACATCGCCATCACCGGGTACTTGCCGCCATCGTTCTGTGCCAGCTGGGCCTCGTACTCCGCCACTCCGGGCGACATCAGGTAGCCGATCTTGTTGATCGAGGCGCAGATGACGACGTCCTCGATACCCCATTCGATCAGCTTGCGGCGCAACAGCGGCAGATTCTGCGTGATCAGGCCCGGATAGGCGCCGTATTTCTTCCGGATGTGCTGGCAATAGGCCACAAACGGTTCGGCCACGTCGTAACCCAGCATCAGGTCGACGATGATGTTCTGCAGGAACACCACCCGGATATCGAGATCGTGATAGATCTCCATCTCCTGGTCGACCAGCATCTTCATCAGCTTGACCGCGTCCATCGTGGCGACCGCCATCCCGCCGCTGACCATCTTGCCAAGCGCCGATTTGGCACCCTGCGCAAACAGCATTTCCTGCGCCGCGCCGACCATGCCCTTGTCGTTGACCATCGCCGCGTATTTGTGCGGGTAGGGGATGGAGGGATACCAGCGCAGGTGGCCGTACTTCGCCTTGTCCGCGCGGAAACGGTCGCAGATGCCCTTCGCGCGATCATTGCTGTTGAGCATGATGCCTTCGACGCCCGCCTCGATCGCGTGATCGTAAACCGCCATCACATTGTCGAGCTTGGCAAAGCGTTCGGCGCGCTCCTGCGCCTTGTCCTGGCTCATGTGGTTGATGCCGAAGAACTGGTTGTCGCCGAATACGATCCGGTCGATGGGTTGGTGTGCGCTCATGCGGCGTCTCCTGCAATGCGCGCCGCGTCGTCGGCGAACAGCTGTTCCATGACCTTCAGGTTGGCGGTAGCGTCGGCGAAGGTGCAGCGCGTAGGCGCATTGTCGCCCGCCTTGCTCGCGCGCACCGCGTCGATGAAATCGAACAGCTGGGCGGTGTATTCGATACCGCGCACGTAGAACGGCACGCTGGAGAACACATCGGTGATATAAAGCTGGTTCCAGCCCTGCTTGAGGCCGTGGGCGTCGTTCGCCTCGCTGAGGTAGACTTTCATCCCGTGCTGGTCGACCTGGATCTTGCCGGCCTTGCCGAAGATTTCGAACTTGTTGGTCGGCTTGCGATAGCTCGCGTCGGACCAGTTGACGTACAGCGTACCCGCCAGCCCGTTGCCGTAGAACAGGCTGGAGCTGACGATGTCTTCCACCGCCTTGGAATAGACCTTCGAAAGGCTGGTCCCGCCGACGCGATCGGGCGCCCCGAAGAAGTAGTTGATCAGGTCGATCGCGTGGCTCGCCATTTCGTAGACGGCGCCGCCGCCATTCGCATGGCTTGCGCGCCAGCCTGCTTCGCCGACGTCGCGCACGATCGTGCCGCTGAACATTTCGCTGCGGAAGCGCAAGGGTTCACCGATCAGGCCGTCCTCGACGAAGGCCTTCGCCTTGGTGAACATGTCGTTCCATCGATTGACGTAGCCGACCTGATTGACGAGGCCCGCCGCATCGAAACCTTTGGCGAAACGATCCCCGTCGACCGAGTTCAGCATGAACGGCTTTTCGACGAACGCGTGCAGTTTCTTCTCCAGCACCGCGTCGAGGATTTCCGGGTTGAAGGCGGGCGGGGTGCACACCAGCACCGCGTCGAGCTCCTCGCCCTTCAGCAAGCCCTTGAAATCCTTGTACGTGCCGACCTTGGCATATTTGCCCAGCATGGTGGTGACCAGCTTGGAAGGGTCCGCCACCCCGGTGATGCGCGCATGATCGTGCGCGTTGGCGATCGAATAGTGCGTAATGCCCATGCGCCCGGCGCCAATAATGCCGAGCCTGAGAGGTGATGTCATGGGAATGTCCGTCCGTTTCTTGCAAGACGCATACGGCCAAACGTGAAGGCCGCGGGTCTTCTAGTAATGTGAGGCTTCAAGTCAAAGTCAGCATACGTCCCGTGGTGCCCAGATGCCGCCTGATCAATGTTCAGCGAGACCCCGTGCCCTTGACCCGACCGCGCACGCCGCGCCCGATTGCGCCGAACATCCACGCGTAAGACCAGTACAGGCGCTTCGCCCGCGCACGCGGCTGGACGATCAGCCGGAACAGCCATTCCATCCCGGTCTTGCGGACGATCCACGGCGACCACGGAATGCGCCCGGAGTGATAATCGAAAGCTCCGCCCACGCCGACCATCCACGGCACCTCCGCTTCGTCGAGCAGGTCCGCGATCATCGCTTCCTGCTTGATGAGGCCAAGCCCGACCCACACGATGTCGGCCTTGCTCGCCTTGATGTCGGCAATCACCCCGGCGCGTTCTTCGGGGGTGAGGGGGCGGAAGGGCGGCTCGTAGATTCCCGCCACGATCATGCCGGGGAACTGGGCCGAAAGGCGCTCTCCCATTTCCCTGGCCGAACCGTCGTTGCCGCCAAGATAATAGTGCCGCCAGCCCCGCGATGCGCCGTAACGCGATGCGTCGAGTTGCAGGATCGGGCCGTTGTACCGCGCGACCTTGTCGCCCGCGGCCTTGGCTGCGATGATCACGCCGACCCCGTCGCACAGCGAAAAATCTGCGCCTTTCACGTAATCCCCGTGGGTCTGCAACCGGCGTGCGTGATAGATCGATTCGGTGTTGGTGATCGAGATGTAATGCCCGGTGGAGCGCGCCTTGATCGCGGCGTCCATCGCTTCGAGGATATCCTCGTGATCGTCGACGTCGATCGGGAAGCCATCCACCATGACGCGTTCTTGCGGTGTCGCCTTACCCATCGCGGTCAGGCCACTTCGCGCATTTCGCCCGCGTCGAGCCTTTCGCGGAACCACGCATAGGTCTGTTCGATGCCTTCGCGCAGGCCGTGGCTCGGCTTCCAGCCCAGCGCGTGCAGCTTGCTCGAATCGAGCAGCTTCTTGGGCGTTCCGTCCGGCTTCGAGGTGTCATGGACGATCTCGCCCTCGAACCCGACCACCTCGTTGACCAGCCGTACCAGATCGAGGATCGAGATATCCTCGCCGAAGCCGACATTGACGTGGCTGTCGCCGGAATATTCCTTCATCAGGAACACGCAGGCGTCGGCCAAGTCGTCGACATGCAGGAACTCGCGCATGGCGGAGCCGGTGCCCCACATTTCCATCGTCGGATCGCCCGCCAGCTTGGCCTCGTGCGCCTTGCGGATGAGCGCGGGCAGCACGTGGCTGGACTTCAGGCTGAAATTGTCGCCGGGGCCATAGAGGTTGGTCGGCATGGCGGAGATGTAGTCGCGCCCGTGCTGCTTGCGATAGGCCTGGGCCAGCTTGATGCCGGCGATCTTGGCGATCGCATACCACTCGTTGGTCGGCTCGAGCGCGCCGGTCAGCAGTTCGTCCTCGCCCATCGGCTGGTTGGCGAACTTGGGGTAGATGCACGAAGAGCCGAGGAACAGCAGCTTTTCCGCATCGCTGCGGTGCGCGGCCTCGATCACGTTCGCCTCGATCATCAGGTTGTCGTACAGAAAATCGGCCGGGTAGGTGTCGTTCGCCAGGATTCCGCCAACCTTGGCAGCGGCCACGAACACGGCATCGGGCCGCGTTTCGGCAAACCACGCGCGCACCGCCGCCTGGTCCATCAGGTCCAGCGTGTCGCGCGTTTCCGTAAGGATCTCGCAGTCTTCGCTCCGGAGGCGCCGGACAATCGCCGAACCCGCCATTCCGCGATGGCCGGCGACGAACACCCGCTTGCCTGCCAGATCGTATGTGCCGCCCAGTGCCATTGCGTCAGATATCCCCGAGGCCGGTTTCGTGGCGCATCAGTTTCATGTCGGCCTCGACCATTTCGCGCGCCAGTTCGCGCGGACCCGTATCGTGCGTCCAGCCGAGCTTTTCCTTCGCCTTGGTCGGGTCGCCCAGCAGCAGTTCGACTTCGGTGGGGCGGAAATAGGTGGGGTCGACTTCGATCAGGCAGCGACCGTCGGCATCGTAGCCCTTTTCGTCGACGCCTTCGCCGCGAAACTCGATCGCGATCCCGGCATCCTCGAACGCCCATTTCACGAAATCGCGCACGCTGGTGGTCTTGCCCGTCGCCAGCACGTAGTCGTCGGGTTCGTCCATCTGCATCATGATCCACATGCCGCGGACATATTCCTTGGCATGGCCCCAGTCGCGCTTGGCATCGAGATTGCCGAGATAGAGCTTGTCCTGCTTGCCAAGCGAGATGGCCGCCGCGGCGCGGGTGATCTTGCGCGTGACGAAGGTTTCGCCGCGCATCGGGCTTTCGTGATTGAACAGGATGCCGTTGGACGCGTGCATGCCGTAAGCCTCACGGTAGTTCACCGTGATCCAGTAGGCGTAAAGCTTGGCTGCGGCGTAGGGGCTGCGCGGATAGAACGGCGTGGTCTCGCTCTGCGGGACTTCCTGCACCAGCCCGTACAGTTCCGAAGTGGACGCCTGATAGAATCGCGTCTTCTTCTCCATCCCGAGGATGCGGATCGCCTCGAGCAGCCGCAGCGTGCCGATGGCGTCGGCATTGCCGGTATATTCAGGCGTTTCGAAGCTGACCGCGACATGGCTCTGCGCTGCCAGGTTGTAGATCTCGTCAGGCTGCACTTCCTGCACGATGCGGATCAGGTTGGTGCTGTCGGTCAGGTCGCCATAATGCAGGACGAACCGCTGGTCCTTTTCGTGGGGATCCTGGTAGATGCCTTCGATCCGCTCGGTGTTGAACGAGGACGAGCGGCGCTTGACGCCGTGAACCTCGTACCCTTTTTCGAGCAGCAGGCGGGCCAGATAGGCACCGTCCTGCCCTGTCACGCCAGTGATCAGTGCTTTTTTCATCTTGGCTATCGCTACCTTACTTGCCCGCTGCGCGTCTTAACGCCGGAAGTTCTCGCTGTTGAAGACCGGATCGTCGGCGCGGGCAAACATCAGGTCGACCTGCCACAATGCGCCGTCGAACGGCCGGTTCATCACATCGACCAGATGGGTCACCCTGAAGCCGCGCTCCGCCATGAAGGCGATCATCTCGTGAAACAGCAGCGTGTCCGGCGTATGATGGAAGTTGTACGCCTCCATGACGACGTAGCGGGTCTGCTCCAGCGTCTTTTCCGCGCTCAACAGGATAGGCCGTTCGAAACCGTGGGTGTCGAATTTGAGGAAATACGGCCCCGGCAGGTTGTATTGAGCTACCATGCCATCGATCGAGCGGACCGGAACCTGGCGCTTCGAACCTTCGCTGCCGTGGATCGAGCTGCCGTCGAGATCGTCCGTCACTGCGAGTTCGACCGTGCCGCCTTCGTCCTGCCCGGCCACCGCCATCTCGTAATCGTAGCGCGCGTGGTTTTTCTTCAGCGCCTCGAGGTAGGAGCGGCGCTCCTCAAGCGGTTCCACACCGATGACCTTGGCCTCCGGGAACAGCCTGAGAGCCGCGCGGCTCCAGTCGCCCTTGGCGGCACCCAGATCGATAATCCCGGAAATGCCATGGTCCCGCTTTGCCAGCCAGCGCAGCGCGGACTCCATGTCCAGACCCTTGCGGTAGAATTGTACTCCGGCGGGTGCGACCAGCCGATTGGCCAATCGCAGGAAATCTTTCTTCGCACTCATTGCAGCCCCCTTGCCGCCGAACGGACTTGCTTCGCCCGCTCAGGATGCCCGTCATGGCCTTCTGGCCCGATAGGAACCGCCCCCTACCCCCCCGGGCTGGCCTTGACAACGGATTTACTCCGTCGCTGCCCGCGGTGCTACGAAGCGCGATCGAGGCCTGCCGGGCCACCATTTGCAAGATGCAGCGCCCACTGATCGATGGAGAAGGCGCGCGTATCGAGGGACGAGGTGATCGGCGTGTGCAGGAATTCGGGAATGCCGGAGAAATCGTAGCCGTCGATGACGTGAAAGCGATCCTCACGATAAAACGGCTCGTCCAGGATCCGGCGGTTGTCGGTCACGATCTTGCGTTCGGCACACATGTTCTCGATCAGCCGCATCGTATAGCCCGCCTGCCGATGGTTGGCGAAATCGAAGGTTCCGCGCGATCGCTCTATCAGGTCGATGATGTCGCCGAAGCCCACGGAGGCGCCGGTCAGCTGGGGCATTGATCGCCCCTGTCGCCAAAGGCGCAGACGGCCGACCGGGCTGCAATACATGTGCAGGTGTGTCGTCAAATTCCTGTCATCGCAGAATTGCTGCAGCCGCTGGAGCGCATCGAAGCGATGGGCGGTCACGACCGTGCCAACGAAATAGAGATCGAAGTCCTTGGGCCGATCGCGGTCGATATCGAAATATGCGGGCGTCGCGAAAAGCGGCAGATACCCTATTCCCAGAGACCTGGCGTCCTCCGGGTCGAACGTGGCAGCGTAATCGAACAGGTCCAGCCAGGGGCGATAATCGTGGGTCGACAAAGAGTCCCAGTTGTACAGGACGAAGCGCGCCTGCGGATGCATGGCGCGCAGGGCACGGACCGTGTCGGGCGCGACCTGATGGACCTGCACGAACAGGACCATGTCGTAGGCCTGCCCCTCGCTCGCCTGTGCGATCGAGCGGTGATAGCGATTGCGGCGGCCGGCATAGAGCGACGCGGCGGCCTTTTTCATGACCTTGCTTGGCAGATCGCCCTGTTCGATCGGATGGAAATCGATCTCGTGCCCGAGACGACGAAACGCGGCGCAGATTTCTGCGGCGTAGCCATAGTAATCGAGGCCGACGAACAGGATCTTCATGGCATTTCGGGCCGGCTGCCATCGGACGGGTGCCCCCGGTCGGACAACAGGAAACGCGCGAAGGTCTGCACGTGAAACTCCTCGAAATCGCGCTCCGGCTTTTCCAGCGGCGTTTCGAGGAAAGGCGCAACCTTGTCGTAATCGCCCGCTTCCACATGCAGGATCCGGTCGGGCGAATAGAACCAGTGGTCGCAGGCGCGGGGATTCGTCGTCACGATCTTGCGCCTGGCGCACAGGTTCTCGATCGTGCGCATGGTCAGCCCGGTTTGCTTGTGGTTGCCGAAGTCGAACGTCGCCGAAGAATCGCGCACCATCGCGCGGAAACGCTTCTGCGAGATGGGCTTCAGCGAAACACCGCGCGGCCTTGCGACCTTGAGCAACTTCGGCACGATCGGTGGCCGGACGGCCATGAACGCATCGAAAGCAATCCCGTGCTGCGCGCAATAGGAGCGGAACCTGTCGATGGCGAGATAGCGATCGGGGTTCACGATATTGCCGACGAAATAGATCTGCGGGTCACTGGCCGATGCGGCGGGCAATCCCTGGAAATCGCGCAGGCCGAATAGCGGCAGGTACTCGATACCCAGATCGATCGAATCCTGCCGGTCGAAGGTGAAGGCGGTGTCGAAAAAGCGGACCTTCGAGGCGTAGTCGTGCGTATGCAGCGAATCCCAGTTGTAGAGAACGAAGCGGGCCTGGGGGAAGGTTTTGCGGGCAAGGTCCAGATTGTCGTCCGACACCTGATGGCACTGCAGGAACAGCACCATGTCGTAAGGCTTGCCCGCCTCGTGCTGGATGATGCCGCGATGGTAGCGATCATAGGCCTGCCGCTGCCGCTCCGGCCAAAATCGCAGCGCCTTATAATAGGGTGTGCGCGCGAAGATGTCGTGAAAGGTCACCTCGTGGCCGAGTGCTTCGAGCTCTGCCGAGATAGCCTTGGTATAGCGATGATAGTCGAGACCGATGAACAGGATTTTCATGATAGCAAGTGTCCGGCGTTTGACGACTTGCATAGCGCGGACGCGGCACGCTTCGCCTGCCATTGCCTCCGTAGACGATCGCGCTGTATGATGATGCGTGTGCGGCTGCCAGCAGCGATGCAGTAGTCCGGAATGCCTACTGGTGCGCTAAAAGCTCTAATGACCCTATCGTAGTGCACTGCTCCGGTCATGCCTTCCTCACCGCCATGGAACGGCTCTTACGGTGCGCTGCGCGCGTACGCTTACCGACGCCCGCTGAATAGCCGGGGGTGGCAGGAGCAACGTTATCTGGGACCCTGCGTCGTACCGCACGCGCGACATTAGGTATGAGAAATCCGCTGAGGATGATTGCCAGGAAGAACGGTGTGAGTATGAGAGTTTCGCCAATAAAGGTCATAAAAAAAGCAGCACCAATTAGCCACTTATGCCGAAAAAACCGCTGGCGTGCGAGGCCAAGAAAAACCACTAGGGCAAAGGGAATACCCAAAAGCCCCATCAGTTCCATGACGCCGTTACTAGTGGTGCGTGCTTCAGCGCGAGATGTTTTTACAGTAGTCCGAGGATCTCCGTATCTGAGCATCTCTTGGGCATAGCGCTCGTTATCGAGACCTACACCAAATAAAGGATATCGTAGAGCAACGTTCAATCCGGCTTCGGCATCGTACTGCCTCGCGACGGCGGATCCTCGTGTCTCGCCATACAACTTCTCCTGCGTATTCAGGGATGTGATAACCAGCGTAGGTCCAAGAAAAATTGGCACTGCCGAAAGCAAAAGAAATCGTTGTGCTGCCGAGGCCGCCGACCAGCGTTCGGCCGCGTACGCCACACAAATCAATGAAGCAATGAGCAAACCGGTAGTTGACTGAAGCGTGAAAAGAGCAACAATCGCGAGTGCTCCGTCGGACAAACTGCGGCGTCGGAATAAGCCAAGATACAAAAACAAGTTAAGGTAAATCTGGAAGACTCCCGGCTCCCAAAAAAAACCGTTCGGTCTCTTAAAGATAGAAATTAGACTCGAGGGGTCGTGATAGGTGAAAATTAGCGCAATGCTGCGATACTCGAGTTCTCCTTCGATTAGAACATACGGCCTAAATTCACTCGGGATCACGAGAGCGAGTACAAACGTCGCTATTGCTTGGAAAGCGAATAGCCTCAAGATCAGGGTCAAGTCGGCGGCCAGAGTTTCCTTTCTTTCATGAACGTAGACTGAGAGCACGAGCCACCCACCCAGAATCGCCAAGAATCTCCCTGCAAATCCCCCTGTAGACCCCGAAATAAAGCCGATGAATGCGATCAACAGAAATCCAGCGATGAAAAGCCAGATATGACGGTGGCTCGGTTTGAGAAGTTCCGAGGGATGCCGCAACATTAGCGCGGGGCCTATGAAGCCGGCGTACAGGATTGCCTTGGGAAACAGCAGGTTTCCACCGCTCGCCAAGATCGCGAAGAACAGCATCACTCGCCGCGCATACATCCGCAGCGTCGGGTCGGTCAGCAGGGCGCCAGTCTGAGACGTTGACATCGTCATTCTCTAACGTTTCCAATCTGGATTTGCTGCCCATCGTGGCGTGGCCCGATAGCGTTCGGGGGCCGCCGCCCCCGCTTGCGATGCCCGCTACCAAGATTAAGCTCTGAGGGAAACGAAAGCTAGTCCGCCAAACGATGGCGCGCGCGGCGGCGGCCCACGGCCTGGTTAATTAGGAAGCGGTTGCGCCATGGTGGTTGAGAACAGCCACTGGCACACCCGTTATAAGCGATTCGATCATTCGTGTAACCGCCGGTTGCGCCGTCCAGTGCGACAGCGGTTTTTCGATCCAGCGGGGATAGTCAGCCGGATTGAAGGTCGAAAACACCCAATTACAGCATTGCGTGATATAGAAACACAGTTTCGCGTCGTCTTTCATCTCCGGTGAGACCGGGACATTGGTTGCCGCTACGCGCAGCAAGGCACGCTCGTAGTCAGCGAGAGTTAGCGCCTTCTCGACAAATCCCAGATCGGCGTAATAGGATGCAGAGCCGGTGACAACCGGTCGCCCGAAGGCGACCGCCTCCATCCCGATGGTGGAGGTATGGACGACAACCGCCCGTACCTTTTCCAAAAGCGCATAGCTGTTAATGGGGTCTTGCGCCGCGATGAAATGCAGTCGCTCATGCTCTCCGAATTCGCGGCTGAGCATCAGGCGATAATCTTCGCTCGTGGCTGCGATCGGCAAGCGTTCAGCGGGATGCTGGCGCACGATGACCGGTCGGTCGGTTTTGTCGAGCAGGATGCGGACCGTCTCCACGATCCAGCTCGTATTGTCCGGGAAGGCGCGATGCGGGCCGAGCGCCGCCGCGTCCCACGAGGAGTTGAGCGCGATAAGGATGCCGCCGTCCAGTTCGCCCCCACCGCCGGTCGCTCCGCTGACTTGCGAGGAAAAGACATCCACCCCTTCGCGGCGCTTGGCGATTTCCGCATCCGCGCGTTCGAGCGCGCCGTCGCGGTCGGCCGTATGGTTCTGCCAATGATCTTTCAGCATACGGAAGGCGATCGGCACATCGTCGAGATGGCAAGCCAGCCCGTTTGCCGCCAACATGGTGGTTTCGTACCCGCCGGTATCGAACGTCGCTATCCGCATCCCGCGTTCGCGCGATTCCTTTACCCACAGACCGGAGTCGCCGAACACACCACCGCACATGAACAGAAGATCGCACTTGCCCGTTCGCTCTAGCAGTGCCTTGATATGACCATGAGCGCGAATGGTGGAGCCTACCTTACGCCGAAATATGGCTTGGCGCCCCTTTTGCGGCATTTCGCCGCGCAGTTCCCATGTCGTGTTCAAAGCGGCTAATCGTTCATTTTCAAGTCGATCGTCTCTGTCTAGCGGATGGGGATCGAAGTCGGTCAGGCGCAGAACATCGAAGCGGGTCGCAACACGCCCCATGACAGTATTCAAGGACCGCATGATCACGTAATGCCGAAAGGCGCCTGCTCCATCGGGTACATCGTCAAGAACAAAGCGCACTCGTGCGCCACCGGCGGCCATCATCAGCCCTACGGCCAATGTGTGCCAGGGCACGTAGGTACCTTCCCAAGGAGAAACGACGATAAGCGTCTCGGGGCCTTCGGCTACGCTGGGATCGTAAGTGGAGAGAAATTCGGTGACCCAGCGATCCATGCTGACTACCGATCTTCTCCAGAACAACGGATTGAATCCCATTGCACGCACCACGCGCGATTTCAGTGGGTCAAAAAAGTGCATCTGCATCCTTACGGTAGACGGCTCGCCCGACAGCAAAATCGGGCTGATCGTTTTGGCGGTCGCAAAGTCAGCCGCCCTTAGGTTAGGGATCTCTGAATCGCAAACCCCGCTCTCCCCGGGTGGCCAGCCACCATCCGCCGACCACCAGCAGCGCGGTGAATGTCAGGCCCAGCGTCCGCACGATCACGACGCTTTCGAGCGAGAGAACGGTGTTCGAAACCACGGCGGCCAGCAGCACGAGAGCCAGTGCGAGCGACCCGCCGCCATAGGCGATCAGGAGGTACCGGTACCGAATGAGCACGCTGAACGCCAAGGCGAACGCAGAGCTTACGGTCAGCACCAGCGCCCCCGGAGCGATCAGGTACACATAAACGAGGTCGCCGATATATTTGGGCGCCAGCAGTCCCAGTACAGGCTCCGCAAGGAAGGCGATCGCGATCGCGACCGCCACCGCATAGCCGATGAGCAAGGCCAGGTAGGTGCGCATCGTACTGGCGAGGCGGGCGGTATCGCGCTGTTCATGGGCGCGTACCGCAGCGGGAAGCATGATCGCATCGAGAGCGGCCGGCACCAGCTGCAGCAAGGTCAGCACCATGATCGCGATGAACAGGTGACCCAGCGCCTCGATCCCCAGTTCCGCAATCACATACCAGCGTTCGAGCTGGACGTTGAGCTGCAGCAGCATTCCGGACAGGAAAATCACGAACCCGGCGGCAAGGATGCGGCGCGCCAGCGGCCAGGCGAGCGCAAACCGGCTGGGCTTGCGCACCTCCTTCACGAAAGCCGCAAGGATCACGAAAAGGCCGGGCTGGGCCATGATCACGGCCATGCAGGCGAGGAGTGGCGATAGGGGGAGCAGGGCGAAGAACGCCAGTGCGGCCAGCGCCGATCCCAGATTGATCGCGTTCAGCATCGACAGGCGTTGCTCGGCGATCATCAGGTTGGTCTGCCAGTTGCGCACCAGCGATGCCGCCCCCCCCGCCACGCCGAGCGCGCCGATCAGTCCGTCCTCCAGACGCGCCATCAGCAACAGCGAAACGCCTGCGACGATCATCGCGATGGCGCACAGGACGCCGATGAAGCTGAATACGAAATCCACCAGCTCCTGCTGTTCGTCATCCTTGGCGGAAAGGATCAGCCGGTAAGCGCCGTTGATCACCCCGAACTGGAGCATGCCCAGCAGCATCACCACTGACTGGAGAAGGGTGATGAGGCCCAGCTCGCGATAGTCGAGAACCTGCAGGAACACATAGGCGCGCACCAGCACAAGCAGGTTCACGGCCAGATTGATGACGACGTAGAGAAACCGCTCGTCGCGCCATTGGGTCGCGATCAGGGCAAGACGCGAACGGGGCGGAGCGGGCGGTGTCGTATCCATGAGGAAGGGTGCAGCGGGGCGGGCGCCTACTGATCGAGGAAGTTGCCGACGATCTGCAACCCGACCTTGCCGCTCTTTTCCGGGTGGCACTGGAAGGCGGTGATGTTGTTGCGCCGGATTGCAGCGCATACCGGGAAACCCTGATAATCCGCCTCGGCCAGCCGCCAGTCGTCATCCTGCGGGAAGCAGTTGTACGAATGCACGAAATAGGCAGAGGCGTCGGCCGGCAGGCCGGCAAGCACCGTGTCGTCCCACGTTTCGCGCGTATCGGGCCGCAGCAGGCGGCTCCACCCGATATGCGGCACCTTGCGGTTGCCTGCCTCGTCCGCGCTGGGGATCGCACCGACATGGCCGGGCACCAGGCCCAGCCCTTCATGCTTGCCGTATTCGAGGCTGTAATCGAACAGCAGCTGCATCCCCACGCAGATGCCCAGAAACGGGCGTTCGGTTTCCACGAAGGCCTTCACCGCATCGGCCAACCCCTTGTCGCGCAGGGTATTGGCGCAGGGCTCGAACGCGCCCACGCCGGGCAGCAGCAGCCGTTCTGCATCACGCACCTCGGCAAAGCGGGAGGCGAAAACAGGCTCTCCGCCTGCGGTTTCGATGGCCCGTGCCACGCTGAAGAGGTTGCCGATCCCATAATCGACGATCGTTACCGTGCGCCCCATCACGCGACCTCCACATCCTGCCGAACGCCCATTTCCGCCTCGAGCGCGGCGGCGCGGATCTCGGGCAATGTCGCGCGGCCGTAATGCAGCATGTCGGCAATCGCGATGGCATCCGCCCCGTGTTCGTAGGCATCGACCATGTGCGCGGTGCTACCCATGCCGCCGCTGGCGATGATGGGGATCGGGACGACCTTGGACACTTCCTCGATCAGCGCGGTGTCGAAGCCCTTGCGGGTGCCCTCCTGGTCGACCGAAGTCAGCAGGATTTCGCCCGCCCCGGCTTCGTAGCCGCGACGGCACCATTCGACCGCGTCGATGCCGGTAAATTCGCGCCCGTTATCGGTGAAGCATTCCCACTTGCCCGGTCCGGTCCGCTTGGCTTCCACGCCCAGTACCATGCACTGCGCCCCGAACACCTGCGCCACTTCGGTAATGAGCTCGGGCCGGCGGAGCGCCGCGGTGTTGATCGCGCATTTGTCCGCGCCCGCGCGCAGCATGGCGCGTACATCGTCGACCGAGCGGATACCGCCTCCCACCGTAAGCGGCACGAAGATATCGCGCGCCGCCCGGCTGACGATATCGTGGAGCGAGTTGCGGCCGTACAGGCTGGCGACGATATCGATATAGATCAGCTCGTCCGCGCCCTGTTCGTAATAACGGCGCGCGTATTCCTGCGGGTCCCCGATGACCCGCAGGCCTTCGAGGTGGATCCCCTTGATCAGGTTCGGCCCCTTCACGTCGAGCCGGGCGATGAGCCGGGCGTTCCTCATGCGCGCGCGTCCGTGCGCTCCCACGGCGTGTGGCGCAGCTTCCATTCGTTGTCTTCGATCTTCCACAGGTGGGGCGAGCGGAAGGTATCGGCCAGCGCCAGGAATTCGTCGCGGTCCATGCCGATATAGTCGAGGAACTCGGCCTCGTAACGCGCCGGATATTCGCCCTCGTACCGTTCCATCAGCGCAAGGCCTTCTTCCTTGGTGATGTGTTCGTTGCGGATTTCCTGCGCGGAATCCATCATCGCACGGCCTACGCCGAACTTGATCCAGCGCGTCCAGTAGAAGAACCCGTCGACCTTGTCGTCGAGGCTGTTGTATTTGGAATAGGTGCCTTCTGTCCGGATCGGGTTGGCTTCGAAGCCGGTATGTTCGACCGCGTAGTAATAGGCTTCCTGCGGCACCCACTTCACGTAGTAGCCGAGATATTTCCAGTCGATGCCCTTTTCGACCAGCACCTCGTTCTCCATCGGGAGATAGCTCTTGAGGTCGGCCAGCGGGATGCCTTCATCGACATATTCGCCGATCGGCTTGCCGCCCAGCAGCATGTCGCGCACGTCGCGCCCGCGATAGTAATCGAGCTGGAAGCCTTCGCTTTCCGCCTCGCCGTCGCCGCCGGCGTAGTTCGAGGTCTTGTGGCTCACCTGCTCGCCATATTCGCCCGGCATTTCGCCGTAGAAGATCAGCGGGATGTTCAGCTTGGCCGCCATCTTGGCGACGAAGGTCTTCTGGCCGAGGATGAACGGCTGGAACGGGTGCAGCAGGTTGATCGTCGCATTGCGGGTCAACAGGCGGTGGATCTTGCCGTTGGGGGTGTACAGGTAGTTGTCGAAACCGCCCTCGTGCAGCCAGGCCTGGAAGTTCTTCCAGCCGATATCGGTGTAAAGGTGCGGCGACCAGGTGACGGTGAGCGGGTGCATCCCGTACTTGTACTTGAGCAGGTGGGACTGCATCGCGCTGTCCTTGCCGCCCGAACCGCCGACGATGCAATCATAGCTGCCATCGTCCTTGCGATAGCGATCGCACAGGTCGAGCAGCTCCTTCTCGCGCTCTTCCCAGTCGATTTCGCCGTCGCGCTTCATGTCGTTGAAGCGGCAGGCGTGGCATACGCCCTCGCCGTCGAACGACATGGTCGTCTTGGTCGATTCCTTGCCGTGCGAATACTCGTTCGAGCTCATCGGCTGCTGGTTCGACATGTTGCAGCGGACGCAGAACTTCACGTCGCGCGGCAAGCCGTAGAGAACGTCTAGCTCGCCACTATCCTTGTCGTAACGCGCGCGGTCGACCTGTGCGCTGGGTCCGATATTCATTGTCTCAACCTCTTCGGAATGGAAATCTGCGGGATTACTTCGCTGCCGACGCCGCCTCGGCAAGGGCGAGATCGTCCGGCCTGCCGACATCAAGCCATTGTTCGTGCAGCGGGAAGACGATCGTTCGCCGGCCGTCGCGGCGCAGGCGTTCAAACAGGGTCGGCATATCGCAATGTTCGCCGGACTTCAGAAAATCGAGGGCGTGCGGCTCCATCACATAGATTCCGGCGTTGACGTGGCTGCGTACCACCGGTTTTTCCTCGAACCCCGAAATATCGAGCCCGTTGGTGTGAACCACCCCGAACTCGTTGCGCATCTCGTGATTTCGCACAGCCATCGTCGCCACTGCGGAATGCAGGACATGGTAATCGATCATGTCGCCGTAGCCGACATCGGTCATAACGTCACCATTGGTGACGAGAAAAGGGCCGGAGGGCCGCTCCGCGATCAGGCTCAGCGCGCCGCCGGTGCCAAGTGGCTGATCCTCGCGGATATAGTCGATATTCACACCCCACTGCGAACCGTCGCCGAAGTGCTCTTCGATCATGTGGCCCAAATAGTGGACGGAGAACAGGAAGCGTTCGATCCCCGCCTTCTTCGCTCGCTCGACGATATGTTCGAGCATCGGTTTCCCGGCGACAGGCAGCAGGGGCTTGGGGCAGTTTTCCGTATGCGGGCGCAGCCGCGTGCCCTTGCCGCCCGCCATCACCACCATCGTGCTCGACCGGCGGAGCGGCACCTGAATCTCGTCCCACACGTGCAGGCCAAGGACGCTGCGCGCCTCATCGACGATGGGCAGCTGGTGGATCTTGTTAGCCGACATGATCTGGAGCACGATCTTGCGGTCGAGGCTGGGCGGGACGACCATCGGCTCTCCCTGCATGATCGCGTCCGCCTTGTCGTCGAGCGACAGCCCGCGCAGCATCCCGCGGCGGATATCGCCGTCGGTAATCGTCCCGGCCAACCGGTTTTCGCCGGTCATCAGCAGCACGATCTGCAGGCTGGAGCGTTCAAGCGACTGCACTGCTTCGCCAATCGTTGCATCGCTGCCGAGCAGCGCATCGCGCCAGTTGTCGATACTCATGTCAGCCAGCCCCTCCGGTCGAGTCGCCGCTGTCGCTGCCGGGTGTGGTAAGATCGTGAAACCGCTTCACCGTCAGGCGGTCCAGCGGGTGGCTGCGCAGCACGTCGAAGATCGCTGCGCTGGCGCCGCCGCTGCCATAGGGATTTTCTACGTGCTCCAGCCCGGCGCGGAATTCCGGCGAGAGGATCTGCGCGATGCCGCCGGCGATGGCGGTGCGCTCCGCGTCGCAGTTCACCACGCTTTTTGCGCGCAGGCGCCCTGCCTGCCGCTCCCCGATATCGAGTGATCCGATCCCGAAACTTGGCACCTCCGCCAGCGCGCTCGACGAATTGCCGACCACGCCATCGACGTAAGTGAGCGCGGAGAGATAGCGGTATTGGCCGAGCGAACTATGCGCGACGGCGTTCTTGCGGCGCGCGACATAGTCCTCGATCATCGCGATCAGCGCCCGCCCGCCGGTATCGGCATTGGGCAGGGTGAAGACGATGTGCGCATCCGGCCGGGTGTCGAGCGCGGCGAGCAGCTCTTCCATCTGCGCGGCGGGATCGCGCCCGCCTGCAGTTTCCGGATGGAAGGTGACCAGCAGGCTCTCTTCGCCGAATGGCAGACCGAGGAACTCTTCCAGCTCGGCCTTCGGCATCGGATCGAGATCGGCGATCGCGTCTATCCCCAGCCCGCCGACATTGAACACCCGTGCCGGATCTTCGCCCAGCTGGATCACGCGGTTGCGATAGGGCTCGGCACCGGTGAAGTGGAGCGCCGCCATCTTGGTTACCGAATGCCGCACCGCTTCGTCGAACGCGCCTTCGGTGGTTTCGCCGCCGTGCAGGTGGGCAATGGGGATTCCGGCAAACAGCGCCGCGGCAGACGCGGCGAGGATTTCGAACCGGTCGCCCAGCACCACCACAACATCGGGCTGCAAGCGCGCGAAAGCATCGGCAAAACCGATCATGCCAAGCCCGGCCGCCTTGGTGACGCCGACCGCGCTGTCGGACGACAGCAGGATTTCGACCCGCTCGGCTATGGGAAAGCCGTCGGCCTCGATTTCGCGCACGGTCGTCCCGAATTCGGGCGACAGGTGCGCTGCGGTCGCGATCAGCTGCAACTGTGTGTCGTCCGCTTCATGGACGCGCGCGATCAGCCGCTTGAGCAGCCCGTATTCGGCCCGCGTACCGGTGACGATCGCAATCTTCCGGCTCACAGCTCGATCTGCTCGTCTTCGGCAAAGGCTCGTGAGGCCCGCGAGCCCACAACTTCGTCCCACCGCATCGGCGAAAGCCCGGTACCCGGCCGCTTTGTGCCGAGATTTTCATCGCTCAGCAATTCGCCCTCGGCAATGTCCCTGCTTGCGACGATGGATTTGCGGGCGACGGCCCGATTGGGCAGTTCGCTCGGCGAAGGCTTCTTCTGGCCATCCCCGGCGAGAGCACTTTCGATATTGCGGATGCCGCTACACATGGCGGCGAGTTCGTCAGGTTCGAGGCTTGCCAGATGATCGGGGCCGGGCAGGTTACGATCGAGGGTAAAATGCTTCTCGATGAGCGTCGCGCCCAGCGCGACAGCGGCGATCGGCACTTCAATACCCTGCGTGTGGTCCGAATAGCCGACCGCCACGCCGAATGTTTCGGCAATCTGGTTCATGGCGCGCAGATTCACGTCGGCAAAAGGGGTGGGATATTCGGTATTGCAATGGAGCACGGTGATGTCGGAGCGCGGAACGCCCGCGTCCTCGAATACGGCCAGCGCATCCCCGATTTCCTGAAGGGTTGCCATCCCGGTGGACAGGATCACGGGCAGCTTCGTCGCCGCGTAATGGCGCAACAGCGGCAGGTTGGTCAGTTCGCCCGAAGGCACCTTGATCCGGTCGAGGCCGAGATCCACCAGCAGCTTGAGCGATTCCGGGTCGAAGGCGGTCGAGAAAAAGCCGATACCGTGCTTTTCGCACTCCGCCTTGAGCATGTGATGATCGTCGAGCGAAAGCTCGAGCCGCTTGACCATCTCGTATTGCGTTTCGCCATCGCCGGTCGCCGCGATCTGGTAATTGGCCTTTGCCGCGGAGCGCGAAATGCTCTTCGCGGTATCGAAGGTCTGGAACTTGACCAGGTCGGCGCCCGCTTCTGCAGCCAGCCTCACGAGATCGCGCGCCATCGCCATGTCGCCATTATGGTTGACGCCTGCCTCGGCGATAATGAGACATGATTTCCGGTTCATTTCCAATGCTTTCAACCCCGCGCCTTGGCCGGGATGCCGACGTAGACGCTATCGGCCTCACACGATTTAACCACTACGCTGCCCGATCCGATCATCGTGTTGGCGCCAATTTCCAGATATGCCCCCGGCTGGCCCTGATTGACTGCCGCGCCAGTGCCGATCCACACGCCCGACCGCAAGTGCACATAGCCCGAAAGATTGGCACCGGGGGCGATATTGCAAAACTCGTCCACGATCACGTCATGCCCGATCGTCGCGTTCAGATTGAAGATGCTGAAGGCACCGACCTCGATACGATTGGTGAACCGCACACCGGCGCACACGATCACGCCGGGCATTGCCTCGATGCGCTCGCGCTGGCCGATGCCAAACGACGCCGAAGGATGGACGAGGGCCGGGAACCGCAGCCTGTCGCCATAGTGCTGCACGATCTTGCGACGCACCGCATTGTCGCCAATACCAATTGCGAAAAGGCCGTCTGACAGGTTTTCGACCTCGCCTTCGGGTATGACCTCACCGAATTCGGACAGATCCTCCGCTTGGTCTGGCGACTGTGTGAGAAAGGCTATCTCATGGCCATTTTCCCGTGCGATGTCAGCCACTTCGCGGGCAAAGCCCGAGGTGCCGAAGATGTAGATCGTCTGTTTGGCCATGACGTCATCCTTTTTCCCGCGAATTGCCTGCCAGCAGCACTTCCGCCAGCCGCCAGTCGAGCATCGTGTCGATATCGACCGAGCTTTGCGCATCCATCACGAAGCCTAGCGTATCGTCGTTCACCAGCGCACCGGTTTCGCGCAAGCGCGCCGTCTCGATCCAGTACATCGCACCGTTGAGCGTAAACAGTTCGGGCAGATCCTGCCGCCGGGCGGCATCGGCCGACGCGGCGTAGCGATCCAGCGAACCGTCGGCCTCGCGGTGGAACATCCATGCCGGGTGGTCGTCCACCTCGCACACCGAGACGACGGAAGTCGCGCCGCCTTCCCGCGCGAAAGCAAGCAGGGCGGCGATATGGCCGGCGGATCGCAGCGGTGAGGTGGGCTGGAGCAGGATGAGGGCGTCGTGGCCCGGAACCTGCTCGATCGCATGCATGACCGGCGCAATGCCGGGCGCTTCGTCGCTCGCCAGTTCGGCAGGACGCAGGAAGGGTACATCCGCGCCCCATTCGCGCGCTACCGCCGCAATTTCCTCGTCATCGGTCGAAACGACCACGCGCGCAATCTCCGGCACTGCCAGCGCGGCCTCGATCGTCCACGCGATCAGCGGCTTGCCCGCGATCTGGCGGATATTCTTGCGCGGGATACCCTTGGAGCCGCCGCGCGCAGGGATCAGCGCCAGCGTCAAGCAGCGTCCTCCGCTACGATGACAAGGTTGGGACTGCTGGGAATGTTCACGATCCGCGAGGCGAGGCTTTCGGCGCACGAGAGATCGGCGCGCGGAGCTTCGGCAAACATCGGCAGCAGGTGCATAAGCGTCCACACCGGGCGCGCCATCAGCTGCGCATCGTTGAGCGCGGCGAGCACGGCCTCGTGCTGATCGGCCATTTCTTCGTCCAGCAGCAGGGCGCACAGCCAGTAATTGCTGGTGGTGCCTTCCGGTTCTTCCAGCAGGCTTGCCCCGTCCACCTTCGCGAAAGCTTCTGCATAGCGTTGGGCAAGCACGCGCTTCCTCGCCAGCATGTCGGGCACCCGCTCCAGCTGCGCGCAGCCCAGCGCCGCGTTGATGTTCGGCATCCGGTAATTGAAGCCGATCGCGTCGTGAACGAAATTCCACCGGTCGGGCACGCGTGCCGTGGTCGTCAGGTGCTTGGCGCGCTTCGCCAGGTCGGTGTCGTTGGTCAGGATCGCGCCGCCGCCGCCGGTGGTCATCACCTTGTTGCCGTTGAAGCTGAGCGCCGAGACGAGTCCGAAATTGCCGGTGTGGGTGCCGTGGTAGGAAGAGCCGAGCGATTCGGCGGCGTCTTCGACCAGCGGGATATTCCAGCGTTCGCAGATCGCCGCCAGCTCCGCGATCCGTGCGGGATGGCCGAATGCGTGCATCACGATCAATGCGGCAATCCGGCCCCCGGTCGAGCGGTTGAAGCAGGCTCCTTCGCGCAGTTCGGCGATCTCTTCGAGATGTGCGGCCAGCTTTTCGGGATCGACGCCGAGCGAGGTGGCCTCGCTGTCGACGAAATGCGGAACGGCCCCGGCATAGCTTGCCGCGTTGGCGGTGGCGATGAAGGTGAGCGTGGGCATCAGCACTTCGTCGCCGCGCTCCACGCCTGCCAGCAGCAGCGCGACATGCAGCGCCGCAGTGCCGTTGACCACCGCGACGGCGTGTTTGGTGCCGCAGAAATCCGCCAGATCCTTCTCGATCCGGTCGACATAGGAACCGACCGACGAAACCCAGCCGGTTTCGATGCAGTCGGCCACGTATGCCGCTTCGTTACCCGTGAACTCGGGCTCGTGCAGCGGGACGAAGCCATCGCGCTCGCCCGTGACGGTGCGGATGGTCTGGAGAATGGCGTCGGTAAAATCGCTCATGCCGTCGCGGCTGACGCCGCCCCTCCGAAAAAGTCTCAGATGTTGTAGGTGTCGGCCTTGTATCGCGAAAGATTGGCCGGGTCGGTGAACCATTCGATGGTTTCGTCCAGTCCCCTGCCGAAGCCATCACGATCCCCGTATTGCGGCGTCCACCCGGTCAGCTCTTCGGCCTTTGCATTGGCCGCCCACAGGCGTTCGACTTCGCTCTTTTCGGGACGCATGCGCTGGTCTTCGGCGACGATACGGACGTCGCGATCCATCCGCTCCGCGATCAGCGCCGCGGTGTCGCCGATCGAAATCTCGTAATTGCTGCCAATGTTGATGACCTCGCCCAGCGCCTTTTCGGCCGTGGCGACTGCGCAGAAGCCGCGCACCGTATCCGCGACGTAGTTGAAGTCGCGCGTCGGGTGCGTCGCGCCGAGCCGGATCTCGTCTTTACCGTTGGCGATCTGGGTGATGATCGTGGGGATCACCGCGCGCGCCGACTGGCGCGGGCCGTAAGTGTTGAACGGGCGGATCGTTGCGACCGGCGTTTCGAACGAGAGATAGAAGCTCTGCGCGATCTGGTCGGCGCCGATCTTGCTCGCTGAATAGGGCGACTGGCCCTGCAGCGGATGCTCTTCGGTGATCGGCACGAAGCGCGCGGTGCCGTAGACTTCGCTGGTCGAGGTGTGGACCACCCGCTCCGTGCCCAGGTCGCGCGCGGCCTGAACGACGTTGAGCGTGCCCTTGACGTTGGTGTCCACGTAGCTGTCGGGCGAGTGATAGCTGAACGGAATCGCGATCAGCGCGGCAAGGTGCATCACCACGTCGCAATCCTGCATCGCGGTGCGCACGCCGTTGGGATCGCGGATGTCGCCCGCGAACACGTCGATGGACTTCTTCACATGCTCGGGCGAATTATCGAGCCAGCCCCAGCTGTTGAAGCTGTTGTAATACACGAAGGCGCGCACGTCCGCACCCAGCCCGACGAGGTGTTCGACCAGATGCGAGCCGATGAAACCATCGGCCCCCGTTACGAGAATGCGTTTGCTAGAAAGGTCCACGGAAGCTCCCGGCGGATCGGCAAGGTTAATGCTGATCGCGCCTGATAGTGGAATGTTTCGTGGGGGCAACCTCTACGTAGCCTGCACGGCCCGCGATTCTCCCGCCTGCCGTACCGGGAAAGTACACGCGAAAACCATTCTGTTGCTTTGGCTCGACCATCCAACTATCGGATCCGTCCGGGTCACAGTACGTGCGGCCCCAAATCCGGCACGCACTCTCAGGCAACGCTTGGTATCTGATGAACGGTTCGCTTATTAGTGGCGCAAATGGCGGCAGGCCCAATCTTTTTGTGGCCTTGCTGGAACTGCTCTTCGGCCTTGCGGTCGTGGTCGCGGTTCCGATGGTGTTTCTCGGGCTGCTGGGAATCTCCAATCCGGTCAACGATCTGTCGGTTCAGCGGACCGCCGTAACCGCCACCATCGCCTTCATTATCGGCTCGTTCTTCCTGCGCCGGTTGCTCAATTTCCCGGGCGTGCGTGGAGCGGTGCATGGCGCTCCGATCATGCTGCTGACGTTTATCGCCGCTGCGCTGGTCCTGCTGATCCTGCGGATCGAATACAGCCGGTATATGCTGGTTCTCTCGACGTCAGGCGCGGTGCTGTTCGCGTTTGTGCGTGCGTGGATCGTGCCGCTGCGCACCAACCAGATTTTCCATCTGGTGCCTTTCGGGAAGATCGGCGTCCTCAAGCAGATTCCCGACCGGATCTTCATAGATATCGAAAAGCCGGAAATTCCCGTTGGCAATATGGTCAACATCGTTGCCGATTTTCGCGCCGATCTGCCGGATGAGTGGGAGCGGATGCTTGCGCAGGCCTCCTTGCGGGGAATTCCGGTGTACCATTACAAGCAGCTGATCGAATCGCTGACCGGGAAGGTGAATATCGAGCACCTGTCCGAAAACTTCTTCGGATCGCTCGTTCCCAGCCAGTCTTACACACCGATCAAACGGCTGATCGACCTTGTCGGCAGCCTGATCCTGCTGGTCGTGCTTAGCCCGGTTTTCGCCCTGCTTGCGCTGCTAATTTGGATGGAGGATCGCGGGCCGGTCTTCTTCATCCAGACCCGCCACGGCTATGGCGGCAAACCGTTCAGGATGTACAAGTTCCGTTCGATGCGAACGGCAGAGGCGGCCGATGGCGTCGATGCGCGCGAGAGCGCCATTACGAAGGACGGGGACGACCGGATCACGCCGATCGGCAGGGTCATCCGCCGCAGCCGTCTCGATGAGCTTCCCCAGCTGGTCAATGTGCTGAAGGGGGAAATGAGCCTGATCGGACCGCGGCCGGAAGCCAACGCGCTTGCCGAATGGTACGACCAGTCGCTGGGCTTCTACGCCTACCGCACCATCGTGAAGCCGGGCCTGACCGGCTGGGCGCAGGTTAACCAGGGCCACGTCGCCAATCTGGAGGAGGTTAATACCAAGCTCCAGTACGACTTTTACTATATCAAGTACTTCTCGTTCTGGCTCGACATGCTGATCGTGATGCGCACGATTCAGACCATCGTGACCGGGTTCGGATCGAAGTAGTCAGCCCCGATCGCCCAGCAAGCGGGCGACCGTCTCTTCCAGCGAATCCTGCCAGCGCGGCGCGGAATGCCGAAACGTTTCGGCAAATTTCGCGCTGTCGAGCCGCGAATTGAGCGGACGCGCGGCCTTGGTCGGATAGTCGGAAGAAGGGATGCCGCTCACTTCGCAGGTAGGTCCGCCATGCTTCGCGCTTGCCGCGAAGATCGCGCGGGCGAAATCGGCCCAGTCGGTCCAGCCTGTGCCGCCGAAATGGTAGATCGCATCGGCACCATGGCCGGGCTCGTCGCGCCAGCGATCGGCCACCGCCAGCACTGCGTCGGCAATGTCGAGCGCGCTGGTGGGATTGCCGAACTGGTCGTTGACGACGTTGAGCGTGTCGCGGGTTTCGGCGAGGCGCAGCATGGTCTTGACGAAATTGCCGCCGAACGGACTGTAGACCCATGCCGTGCGCAGGATCGCGAATGTCGCGCCCGATGCGGTGAGCGCCTCTTCGCCGGCCAGCTTGGTCTCGCCATAGGCGCCGATCGGCCCGGTGGCGTCGTCTTCACGCCAGGGCCGGTCGCCGCTGCCATCGAACACGTAGTCGGTCGAGAAATGGATCACCGGCGCGCCGATATCGGCGGCCGCGCGGCCAATATGTCCGGGGGCAACGCCGTTGATCAGGCGGGCGAGTTCGGGTTCGTCCTCTGCCTGGTCGACCGCGGTGTAGGCCGCGGCGGAAACGATCAGGTCGGGTTTCTCCGCGGCGATGGTGCGCGCGATCCCCGTCGGGTCGGCGAGATCGAAATCGGGCCGCGCGGCGAAGACCAGATCGTGCGCTTCGTTGCGCTCGGCCAGCGACTGCGCGACCTGCCCCTCGCGCCCGGTGACGAGAATCTTCATTTCGATCCGCCCGGCCTGCTCTCACCCAGCCGTTCGCCGCCATATTTGCCCGAGCGGATCGGGCCCCACCACCACTCATTGTCGAGATACCAGTCGATCGTCTTGGCGAGCCCGCTCTCGAAAGTCTCTTGCGGAGCCCAGCCAAGCTCGCGCTCGATCTTGCTGGCGTCGATCGCGTAGCGGCGGTCGTGGCCGGGGCGGTCGGTGACGAAAGCGATCAGTTCGCGACGGGACTTTCCGCCTTCGAGTGGCCGCCGCTCGTCCAGCGCATCGCAAATCGCCTCGACCACCTGCAGGTTGGTCCGCTCCTGATTGCCGCCGATATTGTAGCTCTCGCCCAGTTCGCCGGTGGTCAGCACAGCGATCAGCGCGCGCGCGTGATCTTCGACATAGAGCCAGTCGCGCACGTTCTCGCCCGTGCCGTAGACCGGCAGCTGCTTGCCATCGAGCGCGTTGAGGATGACCAGCGGGATCAGCTTTTCGGGGAAGTGGTAGGGCCCGTAATTGTTGGAGCAATTGGAAAGCACCACCGGCAGACCGTAGGTTTCATGCCAGGCGCGCACGAAATGGTCGCTCGCCGCCTTCGAGGCCGAATAGGGCGAAGAGGGCGCGTAGGGCGTTTCCTCGGTGAACAGCGTATCGTCGAAATCGAGATCGCCGAAGACTTCGTCGGTCGAGATGTGGTGGAAGCGGAAATTCTCTTTCTTGTCGCCCTCGAGCCCGCGCCAGTATTCGAGCGCGGCGTCGAGCAGGCGGAAGGTGCCGACCACGTTCGTCTCCACGAAGGCGCCGGGCCCATCGATCGAGCGGTCGACATGGCTTTCCGCCGCGAGGTGCATGATCCCGTCGACGTTCTCTTCGCGCAGCAGGGCCAGCACCATCTCGTTGTCGAGAATATCGCCTTCGACCAGCCGATGATTGGTCGCATTCTCGATCACCTTCAGGCTTTCGGGATTGCCCGCATAGGTCAGCTTGTCGAGGTTGATGACGCGCTTGCCGTCGCGCACCAGCTGGCGCACGACCGCCGAGCCGATGAAGCCGGCGCCGCCGGTGACGAGAATCGTTTCCATCAGACTTAGCCTTCGTAGGTAAACGGAGAATCGAAATCGGCGAGGAACGGGGCGACTTCGTCCTTTTCGGACAAAGTCGGCTCTACGCCGGGATCGGGCCAGTCGATGCCCAGCGCCGGGTCGTTCCAGCGGATCGCGCCCTCATGCTCCTTCGAATAGGGCCCGCTGACCTTGTAGAGCACTTCGGTATCGGGCTCGATCGTCATGAAGCAGTGCGCGAAGCCGATGGGTACCAGCAGCTGGTTCCACTTTTCCGCCGACAGCTCCACGCCGACCCACTTGCCGTAGGTCGGGGAGCCCTTGCGGATATCGACCGCGACATCGTAGATCGCGCCGCGCAGCACGCGGACCAGTTTGTCCTGCGCGACCGGCGGGACCTGGAAATGCAGCCCGCGCACCGTGCCGACGGCGGCGGAGAAGGACTGGTTGTCCTGGATCCAGTCGATATCGATGCCGGCCTCTTCGAAGGCGGAGCGTTTGAACACTTCGGAAAAGAAGCCGCGATGGTCTCCGTATTTGGGCGGGCGGACTTCGATCACCTCGGGAATGGCGTGGCGGATGAATTCGGTCATGCCGGGTTCTCCACGATCCGCTTGAGATAGGCGCCATAGCCGGTCTTGCCCATCATCGCGCTGCGTTCGAGCACCGCGTCGGCCTCCAGCCAGCCCTGGCGGAAGGCGATTTCCTCGGGGCAGGCGATCTTGATGCCGGTGCGATGTTCGATCGTGCGCACGAAGCTGGAGGCTTCGTGAAGGCTTTCATGCGTGCCTGTGTCGAGCCAGGCATAACCGCGCCCCAGCCGCGTAATGTGAAGGTCGCCGCGCTCCATGTAGGCGCGGTTGACGTCGGTGATTTCCAGCTCGCCGCGCGCGCTGGGCTTCACGTCCTTCGCGATCGCGGTCACGTCCTTGTCGTAGAAATAGAGGCCGGTAACCGCCCAGTTGGACTTGGGCTTGGTAGGCTTTTCCTCGATGCTGGTGGCCTTGCCGGTTTCCGGATCGAAGGCGGCCACGCCATATCGTTCCGGATCGTCGACGTGATAGGCGAACACATTGGCACCGCCCGCCTCGGCCTCGGCGGCGGCGGCGCGGCACTTCTCGCCCATCTTCTCGCCGTGATAGATATTGTCGCCAAGGATCAGCGCGCTCGGCTGGCCATTGACGAAATCCGCGCCGATGATGAAGGCTTCGGCGAGCCCATTGGGCTCTGGCTGGACGGCATAGCTGAATTCGACCCCAAAGGCCGATCCGTCGCCCAGCAGTTCGCGGAACATGGGCAGATCGCGCGGCGTGGAGATTATCAGTATCTCGCGGATTCCGGCGAGCATCAGAACCGACAGCGGATAATAGATCATCGGCTTGTCGAATACTGGTAGCAACTGTTTGGACAGCGCCATGGTGGCGGGGTAGAGGCGCGTACCGCTCCCCCCGGCAAGAATTATACCCTTCACTTGGTGCCCCCATCTAGCGCGAATACTTTCGGTATCGCCCGATAAGCGCCCGCGCCCGCGATGTCACCCCATTGGTCGCGCAGCGGCGATCCGGCGCATCCCCCGGCGGGTGGAATCAGAGGCCGGGTCGCAGCGCGACGTCGATTGCCGGTCCTTAGCGTTCGCTCCACGGGCCGGGAATATAGTTCGGGATCTTGTCCGATCGCGTGTTTCCGCGAAGAAAATACGGCACGATTTGCGAGAAGTAGATCTTCTGTCCGTAATTATTCGGGTGATGCAGGAAATCGCCCGTCACGTGTTCGAACACGGGCTGCGAGGCCGGGGCAGCCTCTCGCATGGCCGTGTACATATCGACGAAGGGCACACCCTGGGACGAAGCGACAACCTCGATCGTCTCGTTATAGAGCAGGGTATCGGCGGGCTGCTCCAGATCCCACAGCTTGTTCTGCTGGAAGAACCCCACCAGGATGACGTTCCTGCCGCTTTTGCGAAGATCGCGCACCGTCGTGCGCAACAGATCGCGAAATGCGGGCTGGCCGTCCTCTCCGGCAAGCTGGTCGTTCATACCGAAAGCGAGGATTACGGTGTCGATATCCGGCGACAGCGAATCGATAACGGTCGGTGCCACGTCCCGCAGGAACCCGAATTTCTCGGCGGGAAGGGTCACCGTGCCACGCTCTGCCATGAACTGCGAAAGATGTGCGCACCATCCATCATCGGCTGAATCGCGAAAGAAGAACGCCACGGTGTCGGCCGCATGGGTGATGCTGTCACCCAAACAGACCACGTTGGTCGGCGTGCGCGGCAGTTCCTTGGCGGCAATGACAGGCGGGGCAATCGCCGCGCGATAGTCGATATAGGTCGCCAGCTGGATCGTGCGTGGCGGATTGCGCGGGTCGCTGGTGAAGCTGAAAAGCCCGTCCGGATTGCGGGTAAAGCTGTAGCTTGCGTAATCGGGCATGCTGGAGTTCGCGGTCCGGCGAATGGTGTCGCCCTCCACAACGAAATCCACGCCCTCGCTGTATTCCACCCGGGTGCCGTCGGAGCCGTAAGAATAGACCGACTGGACCGCGCTGACCGGGTGCATCAGCGGCTGGCCCTGCGTGCCGCTGAGCATCCGCGACTCGCCGGAGATCGCCGTGGTCTGCACCACCGCATCCGGCGAACCCCGGTCCGAATTGCCGTCGGTCCCGCAGGCTGCCAGCCCGGCCAAAGCCAGTGCAAGCCCCAGGCGCATGGCGCCCCCAGTAAACGTCACGCGCAAAATCACCCCCGCCGAGACTGGTATCGCCTGTCGTTTGCCCGCTTGCGAGCGGATTGGCAATCGGGCGAAACGTACGATGATCCGGACGTCAGCCCAGCGCGATGTCGGGTGCGTCTTCCTGCTTCATGCCGACGACGTGATAGCCGGCATCGACATGGTGGACTTCGCCGGTGACCCCGGACGACAGGTCCGACAGGAAATACAGCCCCGATCCGCCGACGTCGTCGATGGTGACGTTGCGGCGCATCGGTGCGTTCAGCTCGTTCCATTTGAGGATATAGCGAAAATCGCCGATCCCGCTGGCGGCCAGCGTCTTGATCGGCCCCGCGCTGATCGCGTTGACCCGGATATTGTCCGGTCCCAGGTCGTTGGCGAGATACTGGACGCTGGTTTCCAGCGCCGCCTTGGCAACGCCCATCACGTTGTAATGAGGGATGACCTTTTCCGCGCCGTAATAGGTCAGCGTCAGGATGGAGCCGCCGCTTTCGGGCATCATCGCCGCCGCGCGCTTGGCCACCGCTACCAGGCTGTAGGCGGAAATGTTCATTGTCATCAGGAAGTTGTCGAGGCTGGTGTCGACATATTTGCCGCGCAGCTCGCTCTTGTCTGAAAAGCCGATGGCGTGGACCACGAAATCGAGGCTGTCCCAGTGGCCTTTCAGCGTATCGAATGCGGCATCGAGATTGGCCATGTCGCTGACGTCGCACGGGATCAGGATGTCCGATCCGAGCTGTTCTGCCAGCGGGCGCACGCGCTTCTCCAGCGCTTCTCCTTGATACGTGAAGGCGAGCTGCGCGCCGTGTTCCGCCAGCTTCTTAGCGATGCCCCAGGCAAGCGATTTGTCGTTGGCGAGCCCCATGATGAGCCCCCGCTTGCCTTCCATCAGACCGGTCATGGTTCGTCCCTTTCAATTGCCAGCGCCTGCGGCGCGATACGCGGTTCGCCCGGCGGCGAATTGGCGAGTTCTTCTTCCTCCGGCGTTTCGGCCAGTGCTGCGTTCAACTGCGCGCCGATAACGAGGCCGAGCCCCACGAGCCAGAAAAACAGCAAGGTAATGATGATCCCGGCGAGCGAGCCGTAGGTGAGATTGTATGCGAAGAAGCTGCGCAGCAGCGGGGGCAGCGCCACCGTCACGCCGACCCACCACAGCGTTGTGGTCACCGCGCCGGGCCACTTGGGGTAGCGTTTGCGGCGATAGGGGCTGGGCGTAAGGATATAGAACAAGGCGTAGATCGACCCGAACAGGCCGAAGCCCGGCACGAAGCGGGCGAGCGCCAATTGATCGAGCACATCGCTCAAAGGCGGGAAATAGGCGTCGATGACCTGCTGCGCAGCGCCGATCGCCACCTGCGCAATCAGCGAGAACATCAACAGGATGACCGCGCCGATGATCATGGCGGTGGAGGCAAGGCGATACAGCCAGAAGGCCTGAGTTGCCTCCGTACCATAGGCGCGCCGCAGCAGATCGCGGATCGTTTCGATCAGGCTGCCCACGGTCCACAGGCCCACCGCGCCGCCGACCCACAAAAGCCAGCCCTGTCGCGAGTCGATGACACTGCGCGCAACCGGTTCGATCACCTCGGCCACCACCGGCGGCAGGGCCAGAAGGATGGCATTGATGCTGGCGGCGCGTTCGCTCCCTTCGCCGAACGCGGCAAAGATCGCCGCACCGGTGATGAAGAATGGGAAGATCGCCAGCATCGACATGTAGGCAAGGTTGCCGGCGTAGAGGAAGCCGTCATTGAACGTGCCGACCGCGACCCGGCGGATGACCTCGAACGATCGCAGATGCCGTTGCTCGAACCTGGAAAAGGACCCTTCCAGCGCGATCGCCTCGCGCCGCCGGTCTTCGGGGGTCAGCGAATGTATCTGGCGCTTTTCGGGATCCGGCAGGGCCTGCCGCAATCGCGGAATGATGCGGCGCAGCGGCATGTCAGACGCCGAGGTCGGCGCGCGGGTTCGTCTCGTCGGTCCAGCCTCCCAGCGCCTGTTTCAGGGCACTCGTATCGCTGGGCAGCTCGATCTGGATCGTCACCAGCTGATCGCCGCGCCCGCCGCCCTTGCGCGAGAAGCCCTTGCCTGACAGGCGCATGGTCGTGCCACCGGAGGTGCCGGGCTTGATCGTCAGCATCACCGGCCCGTCGACCGTCGGTACGCGTACCTTGCCGCCATTGACCGCTTCGCTGAGGGTGATCGGCAGGTCGAGGCGCACGCGATCGCCGTCGCGTTCGAAGAAGGCGTGCTTTTCGATCTCGATGGTGACGATGGCGTCGCCTGCGCCAGCCGGGCCGGGCTCGCCTTTGCCACGTAGCCGCATCTGCGTGCCGCTTTCGACCCCGGCGGGCAGTTTCAGGTCGATCGTCTTGCCATCCTGCAGGGTGATCCGCTGTTCGGTGAGGCGCGAAGCATCTATAAAGGGCACGCGCAACCGGTAGGCCATATCCGCGCCCTTGCGCGGCGGCGGCGCGCTCCGGCCGAAGCCGCCGCCCATTCCGTCACGGGGGCCACCACCGCCCATCGGGCCGCTGCGACCACCGCCGAACAACCCTTCGAACAGGTCGCCGAGGTCCACTTCCTCGCCGCCGAACCCGCGGAAATCCTGATTCGGCTGGCCACCTGCGCCGGGGCGATTTCCGCCGAAGCCTCCCCCAAAGCCGCCACCGCCAAAGGGATTGGCGGGATTGCCCTCGATATCGATTTCGCCCCGGTCGTAGCGTGCCCGCTGATCCTTGTCGGACAGGATGTCGTACGCCTTGGTTATGTCGGAGAACCGTTCCGAGGCGTTGGGATTATCCTTGTTGCGGTCGGGATGGAGCTCTTTCGCAAGCGTGCGATAGGCGCTCTTGATCTCTTTCTCGGACGCGCCGCGCCCGATACCGAGAATGTCATATGCGTCCGCCATCCGGCCTAGCTAAATTCGGCAGGCCACGGGTGCAAGGCAATTAGCTGCACTGCGTATCGGGAAATTCGGCAGTTGGTCGAATTGTTTGCGGCTTGCGGCGCCCCCTTGGCGAGGGATGATTCGGCTTTGCGCGATTGCGCAAGCGGGCGCGGGGTGCTCTGGGGCAGGCATGAGGATCCTGGTCGACATCGTTCATCCGGCCGACGTGCTGTTCTTCCGCCACCCTCTCGAGCGGCTGATGGCGCAGGGCGCGCAGATCCGCATCGCCTCGCGCGAGAAGGACGTCGCGTGCAGCCTGCTCGACGATTTCGGCCTGCCGCACGAGGTTGCCTCGCGCGCGGGCTCCGGCACGTTCGGCCTGGCGCGTGAGCTGCTGGTGCGCGATGCGAAGGTGCTGCGCATGGCGCGCCGCTTCCGGCCCGATGTGATGGTCGGTTTCGGCGGAGTGGCCATCGCCCATGTCGGCAAGCTGACCGGCATTCCCTCCGTCAGCTTCTACGCGGCGGATACCGCCAGCCTGCAGACCCGGCTGACCTGGCCCTTCATCACCCGGCTCTACGTGCCCGAACCCTATGCCGGGCCGGTGCCCGAAGGGCGCACCACGCGCTTTCCCGGCGTCAAGGAGCTGTCGTACTTCCACCCAAAGAATTTCCGCGCCGACCCAGAGATCGCCCGGCGCAACGGCTGGGACGACACGCGCGACAATTTCTTCCTGCGCACGGTCGGCTGGGGCGCGAACCACGATCTGGGCAAGTCGGGCTGGTCGGACGAGGATCTGGCGGCGCTGGTCGAGGCGCTGTCGCAGCGCGGCAGGGTACATATTTCCAGCGAACGCGCACTGCCCGCGCAGCTTGAACCGTACCTCTACCGGGGGGAACGCAGCGCGCTGCATCACGTGGTGGCGCAATGTCGCCTCTATGTCGGCGAAAGCGCGACCATGGCGCACGAGGCGGCGTTTCTGGGCGTGCCCGCGATCTACGACGGGGCGGACCATCCCGGCACCACGCGCGAACTGGCGGCGCACGGTCTGCTCACTGCGCTGCGCCAGCCGGGTATCGGTCCGCTGATGGCGGCGGTGAGCGAGATGGCGTCCGAAGAAAAGCGTATCGAGGTCGGTCTGGCACGCGACGCCTACATCGCCGATCGGCCCAATCTGGCGGGCTATATCGCCGACGCAATCGCTTCGGCGGCGAAAGGCTGAGCTATTCGCCCGCCATGGCGGCGGGATCTTCGATCAGCGCGACACGGCTTCCGGCAGCCACTTCCAGCCCGCCGGCTCCCTCCACCAGCGTACAGGTGCCTACATCCAGCGTCTGGCCATTCAGCGTGACGCCCGGCGTCAGGGGCAGCAGCAGCGCATGGCTTGCAAAGCGGCCCTGCGGCACCGTGCCCCCTTCAGCCAGCGTGGCGAGGCGAAAGAACGGCCCGTCGATCAGCTCGCAATAGGCACCCTCGCCATCGCGCGAGCGCAAGGCCGGGTCGTATGCGGCTCGGGTCGCTACCCGCAGCCCGTCTTCCAGATGCAATTCACGCGGCCGGCCGTAATCGTACAGGCGATAGGTGATGTCGCTGTTCTGCTGCACCTCGAGCAACGTGATGCCCGCGCCGATGGCGTGGATCGTGCCTGCGGGAATCGAGAAGAAATCCCCCGCTGCCACCTCCACGTAGCCGAGCTCGTCCTCGATCGACCCGTCGAGAGCGGCGGCGCGCAGTGCGTCGACGTCCATCTGCCGTCTCAGGCCCACGGCAATCTTCGCGCCCGGCTGGGCATCGAGAATGTACCAGCATTCGTTCTTGCCGCGCTTGCCTGCGGGCGCCTGCGCGTCGTTCGGATGGACCTGCACGCTCAGCGCCGCATCGGTGAAGATGAACTTGACCAGCAGGTCGGCCAGCTCGGGCGGTGGGTCGAACCAGATTTCGCCCAGCGGTTCGTCACCGGGGTTGGTGAAGGGGGCAGGTGGCTGGTGCCGACCCCAGACCTTGTGAACCAGGTGGGTCGACAGCTGCCTCACCCGCGCGACACCCCGTCGAGCTTGCCGACACCCTGCGCGCCCCTGGCATTGGTGACGAGGATATCGTCCCCGTCGACCACCACGATCACATCGTCCAGCCCGACGATGGATACGCGCGGACCGTCACTGTCGACCATGGCATTGGAGCAGTCGCGCAGCTCGTGCGGGCCGCTGGACGCGCCGGCGCGCGCTTCGCGCAGGGCATCCCAGTTGCCGATATCCGACCATCCCATGGAGACGGGGACCATAGCGGCTTTGGTGGTGTTTTCCATCACGGCGTAATCGATCGAATCGCCATCGATCTGCGCAAAAGCTTCTTCCGACGGGCGGAAAACCTGCCCGTCCGTTTCGCCCTGCGCCACTGCCGTTTCAGTCAGCCGAGCCATTTCGGGCCGATGCGCGGCCAGCTCGTCCAGCAGGCGTTCGCGCCCGAAGGCGAAGATGCCGCCGTTCCAGCTATAGCGTCCGTCCGCGAGGAATTGCTCGGCGGTTTCGCGGTCGGGCTTCTCGACGAAAGCGTCGAGAGCGAAGCCACCGGGCAGTGCGCCGCCGCGCCGCAGGTAGCCGTAGCCGGTATGCGGGGTGACCGCTTCGATCCCGAAACTGACGAGATAGCCATCCTGCGCGAGGGCGGCTGCAGCCTGCGCGGCCTTGCCGAAAGCGGCTTCGTCGGCGATGTGATGATCGCTCGGGCAGACCAGCAGCACGCTGCCCTCGGCTGCACGATGCGCAGCGAGTGCGATGGCGGGCGCGGTGTTGCGGCCCATCGGTTCGGCGATGATCGAAAGATCGCTGCCGCCCTGTTCGCGCACCACCGGGATATGGCCTTCGCCCGCAACGACGATGGGCGGTGCGAACACTGCCCGGTCCGCCACGCGGTCAAGCGCCTGCTGAAAGAGTGTCCGTTCGCCCAGAAGCGGCAGGAAGGGCTTGGGTTTGGACCGTCGGCTGCGCGGCCACAGGCGGGTGCCACCCCCACCACACAGGATCACAGGCTGGATGCTCGCCGTCATGGACACGCGCCTTAGCGAGCCGCTTCTCCAAAATGAATGCCCTAATTGCCCGCGTGTCACGCCGGGGCTAGGGAGCCTGCATGAGCGATAGCGAGCCTACCCCCACCGCCAGTGCGCTGCCAACCCACGATCCGCTGGCGCTGTTCGATGCATGGTTCAAGGAGGCGCGTGAGACAGAGCCCAATGATTCCAATGCAATGGCATTGGCCACCGCAACGCCCGATGGCCTGCCATCGGTGCGGATGGTGCTGCTGAAGAATCATGGGCCGGACGGGTTCACGTTCTACACCAATGCGCAGAGCCGCAAGGGCGAGGAGATCCGTGCCAATGCGCATGCTGCGCTGCTGTTTCACTGGAAGAGCCTGCGCCGCCAGATCCGCATCGAAGGGCCGCTGAGCCAAGTCGCGGACGAGGTGGCGGACGCCTATTTTCACTCGCGTTCGCGCGCATCGCAGCTGGGTGCGGTGGCATCGGACCAGTCCCGCCCGCTGGAGGATCGCGCCGTTTTCGTAGAGCGGTATCGCGCCGCAGAAGAGCGTTTTGCAGATGGCGAGGTCGACCGGCCGCCGCACTGGACCGGGTTCACCCTGCGGCCCGAACGGATCGAGTTCTGGCTCGATCGCGACAACCGCCTGCACGATCGCCGCCGCTTCACGCGCGCAGGCGATAGCTGGACGAGCACGTTGCTGTACCCATGACAGGGCTCACTCCATGAGGGGCAGTGCCGCCAGCGAACGGGCCGAACTGGGGCGCGGGGCGGCTATCGCGTCGATGAGCGTGGCCCTGCTGCTTGTCGCGCTGAAGCTATGGGCGGTGTGGCAGACCGAATCGATGGCGCTGCTCGGCTCGCTGGCGGACAGCGCGCTCGATCTGGTGGCCAGCCTAGTCACGCTGCTCGGCGTGGTCATCGCCGCGCGGCCCGCAGATAGCTCGCACCGTTTCGGGCATGGCAAGGCAGAGGCTCTGGCGGCGATCTTCCAGGTCATGCTGATCGCGGTCTCCGCCGCGGGCATCGCCATGCGCGCGGGCCAGGCACTGATCGAAGGCGAGCGGGTCACGGGCGCCGGAGAGGGAATCGCGGTCAGCGTGATTGCCATCGTCGCGACCCTCGGCCTGCTGGCCTATCAGCGTTACGTCATCGCCCGCACGCGCTCGGTCGCGATCCGGGCCGATCATGTGCATTACCAGTCCGATCTGTTGCTCAACCTGGCGGTGATCGCGGCGCTGGTGCTCGATCGCTATGCCGGTCTTTCGAGTGCCGACCCGCTGTTCGGCCTCGGCATCGCGGCGTGGCTGCTGTGGGGCGCATGGCGCGCAGGCGGCGAAGCGATCGACCATCTGATGGACCGCGAATGGCCCGAGGCGAAGCGCAGCCGATTCGTCGAAATCGCCGCGCGCCACCCGGAACTCGCGCGACTGCACGATTTGCGCACCCGCACCAGCGGTGGAATCGACTTCGTGCAATTTCATGTGGACCTTCCTGGCGACTACACCGTTGAAAAAGCTCACGACATCATCGAGCGCGTGGAATCAGACTTGTGCCGCGAATTTCCGGACATCGAGCTTCTGATCCACATCGATCCTGCAGGCCATGTCGACGAACCCGGCAATGTGCTGGTCGAGCAGGACGAGTTCGCCAAGCTGGAGAATAAGCCATGACCGCGTTGCCGTACTGGCATGTCGATGCCTTCGCCGACCGGCCGTTTGCCGGCAATCAGGCCGCGGTCATGCCGCTGGACCGCTGGCTGCCCGACGAAACGCTTCAGAAAATCGCCGAAGAAAACAACTTCGCCGAAACCGCCTTTCTGGTGAACGACACCACCAGCACGGACCTGGGCGGCGCCGATTACGAGCTGCGCTGGTTCACGCCGACCAGCGAGGTCGCGCTGTGCGGCCACGCGACGCTGGCAGCGGGCCACGTGATCCTCGGCCGCGATGACGAACGCGACGTCGTCACCTTCCGCACGCGCAAGGCGGGCATTCTGGAGGTTCGCCGGATGGAGCAGGGGTACGAGCTGGCCCTGCCCGTCACCCAGGTGGAACAGGCGGAATATCCCGGCCTGCTCAAAGCATTGCATGTCGAGGCGCCGGTATTCGAATCGGTCTCGGGCGCCAACCAGACCACCATCGTGTTGCTGGAAGACGAGGCCGCGGTGCGCGGCCTCGACCCCAACATGGCTGAGCTGGCCCGGATCGAGCGGATGGTGATCTGCACCGCCCCCGGCGTCGATACCAATATCGTCAGCCGCGTATTCGTGCCCGCCTGGGGTGTGCCCGAGGACAGCGTGACCGGTTCGGCGCATGCCGCGCTCGCCCCGTTCTGGGCCGAACGGCTGGGGCACGACACGCTCAGCGCGTTTCAGGCATCGGAGCGGGGCGGTGTGCTGCAATGCCGGATGGATGGCGAACGCGTCTGGCTGGGCGGTCCGTGCGTGACCGTGGTCGAGGGCACGTTCCACCTCCCCGACTGAGCCGGATGGCGCACTACTGCGTGGGGTAGAGCTCGACCAGATCGTTGAGCTGGCGCAGCAGCGCACGGCGCTCGTCGTCGCCCGAATGGCCCAGCCGCACGACAGTGAGCCGCTGCTGCGGAGACACCAGTATATACTGGCCCATGTGCCCGATCGCGGCGAAAATGCCGCTCGGGTTGTCGATCGGATATAGCGAGTTCTGCGGGTCGCCGGCCTGCGTGTTAAGCCAGGTCTGCCCGCCGTAGAAGGGCGCGGGCGGGCTGGGTTCGAGCATGAACTCGACCCATTGGCGAGGCACCAGCTGCGTGCCGCGATACGACCCGCGGTTGCGCAGGAATTCGCCAAACCGCGCCCAGTCGCGCAGTGAGCCGTGGATCGCGCTGCCGCCGATCAGCGTGCCCGAGGCGTCGTATTCGGGCACCATCGACGTCATTCCCAGCGGGCCGAACAGGCGGGTGCGCAGATAGGTGTCGACCGCCTTGCGCCGCGTTTCGGGATCGGTGCTGCCATCGGTCAGCACGTTGGCCGCGATATCGGCCAGGATCACGGTCGTGTTGCTCGAATATTCGAACTTTTCGCCCGGCTCGGCCTCCAGCGGCTGTTCCTCGGCGAATTTCGCCATGTCGTCGCGCTGGTCGAGGAAGAGCATCCGCACTTCACTCGATTCATAGGGCACATCGCCGCTTTCGGTGTGATCGAGGCCGGACCGCATCTGCAGCAGGTGGCGGAGCGTGATTTCGCCGCGCGCGTCGCCCGGTCGCTGCCAGCTGGCGATCGGCGCAGGCGCATCGAGTTCCAGCGCGCCGTCCGCGATCAGCATCCCGATCATCACCGCGGTCACGGTTTTCGCCATCGACCAGCTGATGATCCGCGTGTCCGCATCATACCCTTCGGCATAGCGTTCGGCGACGATTTCGCCGTTGTGCATGATCATCGCGGCGCGCGTTTCGCCGAGGCCCTGCTCCTGTTCGAACAGGTCGCCGAATTCCATCGCCAGTCGCTCGCGCCCGACACCGGGATTCTCTTCGACAACCGCCAGTTCCGCTTCGGTCGGACCGGGATCGGGCTCGCTCCCCCCGCCACAGGCGGCGAGTGACAGGGCGAGGCAGACAGGGCTTGCAAGCAGGGTGCGGCGGGGCGACAACATAGGCTCAGCAATTCGCACGAGAGAAGCCCGCTTGGCAACGACCGATACCCACTCCGCGTTCACCGCCACCCGAAATTCGACGCACCGCCGCCTGTGGCCGCGCGTGCTGCTGGTTGCGGTACTGGCGCTGGTCTGCGTGGCGGCGGTGGCCTGGTTCGCGAACCGCACCGCGATCACCGGCTATGGCCAGGCCGGTGCGTCCTACGCCGCGCGGGTCGCATGTTCCTGCCGCTATATCGGTGGGCGCTCGATCGGCGATTGCGCGAAGGACAAGCTGGCCGGAATGGAGCTGGTGCGGCTGTCCGACGACCCCAAGAGCATGAGCGTCACCGCCACGTTCCCGCTGGTCACCAGCCAGACTGCAACCTTCCGCGAAGGGTACGGCTGCGTGCTGGAACCCTGGGAGGACTAGGCCGCAGGCGTCGTGCGCTCGATCCAGCCGCCGCCGACCACCCGCTCGCCCGCATAGATGACCGCCGCCTGCCCCGGCGCGACGCCGAATTCGGGCTGGGCAAAGCGCAGCATTACCGCTTCGCCGTCGCCCAGCGATCCGTCCAGCGCCACCGGCACCGGTTTGGACAGCGAACGGACCTTTGCCGTCAGCGGCTGATCGGGCAGCGGGCCGATCCGGTTGGTATCGACCAGCCGCGCGCTCGCGGTTGCGAGCATGGCCTTGGGACCGACGCGGACCTGCGCGGTGTCCGCGTCCAGCTCCACCACATAGAGCGGTTCTGGCTGGCCACCGATTTCGAGGCCGCGGCGCTGGCCGACGGTGAAGTGGATCACGCCCGCATGTTCGCCCAGCGTTTCGCCGGTCTGCGCATGGACGATCGCGCCCGGCGTCGCGCCTTCGGGGCGCAGGCCTTTCACGATCTTGGCGTAATTGCCGTCGGGTACGAAGCAGATATCCTGGCTGTCGGGCTTGGCCGCGTTGCGCAGGGATGCCGCCTCGGCCAGTTCGCGCACCTGCGTCTTGGGCATTCCGCCCAAGGGGAAGCGCAGGAAGTCGAGCTGTTCCTGCGTGGTCGCGAACAAGAAGTAGGACTGGTCGCGACTCGGATCCTGCGCGCGGCGCAGTTCCGGCCCGCCCGCACCGGTCGCGCGGCGCACATAGTGCCCTGTCGCAAGGCAATCGGCATCCAGCTCGCGCGCCATGCGCAGCAGGTCGGTAAACTTGGGCCCCATGTTGCAGCGAATGCACGGCACCGGGGTGCGGCCCGCGAGGTAATCGTCGGCGAACTGTTCCACCACCGATTCGCGGAATGCGCTCTCGTGGTCGAACACGTAGTGCGCGATGCCCAGCCGGTCGGCCACGGCGCGCGCATCGGCGATATCGTCGCCCGCGCAGCAGGCGCCCTTGCGCCCGGTCGCCGCGCCGTAATCGTAGAGCTGCAGCGTAACGCCCACCACTTCTGCTCCGCTCGCAGCCGCGAGCGCGGCGACGACCGAGCTGTCGACCCCGCCCGACATGGCGACGACGATGCGGCAATCGGCGGCGGGGCGCGGCAGATCGAACAGGCTGGCGGCCTGCTCGGCGCTGGAAAGGATGGCGGAATCGGGCATGTTGCTTGGATTTGGGCATATAGCCTGCCGCAGGGCTGAGACAAGGAAAGCCGATTTTCGCCCCTGGCGGGTGGCGGAATAAAGCAGCCTTTACCGCTTGTTGACCATCATCGCGGTAATGCCGGTGTCATGTTCGAAGGAACCGATCAGATCGCCGCGCATGACGATGCGACGGACCGTGACGGGCTGCGACGCGTCGCCTGGGCGGAGCTTGCAGCCGCAATCAGCCTGTCGCGCAGCCTGCACGAGGATGATGGTGGCCTGCTGGCAAAAGTCGGCTCCTTCGACGGACACGAAGCAAACGACGAACGCGGCGTTAACCTTAGCTCTTTAGCGAGCCGCAAAGCGCCCGTGGGTAGAGATGTGCCCAGCACAGACCCAGCCCCCAGGCGTCACCGAGAGAAACGATGATCGAGAACCAGAAAATCAAGCCTGACCAAGTGATCGGCCCGCTCGGCGAGCCGCTGTCGCTGGCCGACCTGCCGAGCCCCAAGACCAAGCGGTGGGTTATCCGCCGCAAGGCCGAAGTGGTGGCCGCGGTGAATGGCGGCCTGCTGTCGATCGACGAGGTTCTCGAACGTTATGGCCTGACGCTGGAAGAATTCGCGTCGTGGCAGCGCGCGGTTGACCGTTCGGGCATGCAGGGCCTGCGCGTCACGCGCATACAGCACTATCGGGATCTCTACGAGCGCCAGCTGAAATACTGAGGCTTCGTCCGGGCGGGCGCCGCCTGTCCGGACAATTCATTCCGGCTCGGGAACCTGCGATCCCCCGGCTCCGTTGAAGTCCCGTAACCCGCACGGGACACATAAAACAGGAGTTGGGACATGAGTTGGATTATTGCGGTCATCATCGGCGGCGTAGCAGGCTGGATCGCCAGCATGATCATGGGGCGCGACGCCTCGATGGGCATTTTCTGGAACATCATCGTTGGCCTGATCGGCTCGCTGATCGGCAACTGGGTCGGTAACGCCGTGTTCGGTGTTGGCGGTCCGATCGGCGAATTCAGCCTGACGGGCTTCATCGTCGCCATCATCGGTGCGGTGATCCTGCTGGCGATTGCCAATCTGGTACAGCGCGGACGCGTACGCTAACCACTAAAGCATCCTACTGAACAGAAATGGGCGGTTCGGCATTGGCCGGGCCGCCTTTTTTGTATGGGCGTGGTGTGGCGGCGCGTTTTCTATCAAGGTGCCTTTCGTCAGACTTGCTTGGCAGTTGGTAGAGCGCCCGATTGCTTGTGCACTGCGGTACGCTTAAGGCGAGGCTGCATCGATGGATCGCTTCCCGAAGGGAACGGGTGGGCGAGGCTGCAGGCCATTGCAAACGGACAGCACTGATGAACTACCAACCCCCGGTCGGCCAGAACGATGATGAAGGGCACCAGATGAGCCAGAGTTACACCGCCACCGGGGAAAAGGCGCCCGGCGACCACCGCACACGCAATATCGTGATTGTGGTCGCGATCGTTTTGGTCGCCGCGCTGGCGATCGGCTGGTTCGCTCTGCGCGCCACCAACGATGCGCCCGCTGCTCCCACCGCCGCCGACCAGGCGCCGGAAATCACCTTCATCCAGCCGGGCAGCGCCACCATCGAAGGCACGATCAACGCCACGGGCACGATCGCCGCACGCCGCGCGCTGCCCGTGGGTGTCGTCGGCGAGGGCGGCCGGGTCGTCTCGGTCAATGTCGAGCAGGGCCAGTGGGTCCGTGCCGGGCAGGTGCTCGCTTCGATCGACCGGTCGGTGCAGAACCAGCAGGCCCGCGCACAGGCGGCGCAGATCGAAGTCGCCCGCGCCGATGCCCAGTTGGCACAGAACAATCTCGACCGCGCGCTACAGCTGGTAGAGCGCGGCTTCGTGTCGCAGGCCGATGTCGACCGCCTCACCGCAACCCGCGACGCGGCCCGCGCACGCGTTGCCGTGGCGCAGGCGCAGCTGGGCGAACTGCGTGAACGCAATGCGCGGCTGAACATCGTTGCGCCGGCATCCGGCCTGATCCTCGAACGCAACATCGAACCCGGTCAGACGGTCAGCGCAGGCCTTTCCTCGGCCTTCGTCATCGCGCAGGGCGGCGAGATGGAGCTGCGCGCGAACGTCGGCGAATCGGAGCTTCAGCGGCTGAGCGTCGGGGTTCCGGCCGAGATCTCCCCGGTGGGGTCGAGCGAGACGTATAATGGCCAGATCTGGCAGATCGAACCCACGGTGGACGCGCAGAGCCGCCAGGGCGTCGCGCGCATCGCATTGTCCTATGCGCCCGGCCTGCGCCCCGGCGGTTTCGCCACCGCGACCATCCGCAGCGGCACATCCGTGGCCCCGCTGCTGCCCGAAAGCGCCGTGCTGGCGGATAATAATGGCAGCTACGTCTACATCATCGACGATGCGAACACGGTGCAACGCCGCCCGGTCGAAACCGGCATGGTCACCTCGAACGGTATCGCGGTTACCGACGGCATCAGCGGCAACGAACGGATCGTGCTGCGCGCCGGCGGCTTCCTCAATCCCGGCGAGCGCGTGAACCCCGTTCCGCAAGAAAAGTAGGCACCATGAACTTCCGCAACATATCCGCATGGTCCATCCGCAACCCGGTCATTCCGCTGGTGCTGTTCACCGCGTTGCTGTTTGCGGGCCTGCTCAGCTTTTCGCAGATGGATGTGGTCAACAATCCGGAAGTCGAATTTCCGGCGGTTAACGTAAATATCTCGCAGCCCGGCGCCGCGCCGACCGAGATCGAGAACCAGATCACGCAGCTGGTCGAATCCGCCGTGCGCTCCATCAACGGCGTGAAGACGATCAATTCCACCGCGTCGGAAGGCAGCTCCAGCACCTTCATCGAATTCGAGATCGGCACCGATCCCGACGATGCGGTTTCCGAAGTGACCAGCGCGATCAACACGGTGCGTGGATCGCTGCCGGACGGGATTCTGGAACCGCGGGTCAGCAAGCAGGAAATTTCCGGCGGCTTCCTGGGCATCTACGCGGTCGAAGCGGACGATATGACGCTGGAACAGCTCAGCTGGTTCATCGACGATGTCGTGGCCAAGCGGCTGCTGGGCGTGGAAGGCATGGCCGAGGTCAATCGCTTTGCCGGGGTCGACCGCGAGATCGAGGTGATCCTCGACCCGCAGAAGATCCAGTCCTACGGCGTGACCGCCAGCCAGCTGAACAATGTGCTGCGGCAGAACAATCTGAACGCCGCCGGCGGCGCCGCAGAGGTTGGCGGTACGCGCCAGTCTGTGCGCGTGCTCGGCAACAGCCAGGATGCCTACGCCCTGTCGCAGCAGCAGATTCAGCTGGGCGACGGGCGCACGATCAAGCTGGCGGACGTCGCCACCGTGCGCGACGGGTTTTCCGAGCAGACGTCGATCAGCAAGGTGCGTGACAAGGAAGTGGTCAACTTCGCCATGTCGCGCGCCAAGGGTGCGTCCGACGTCTCCACCTTCCACGGCGCGCTCGAAGAAATCGAGAAGATCGAGGCGGAAAACCCCGGAGTGCGCTTCATCCAGCTGTTCGACACGGTGAAATATACCGAGGAACAGTACGAAAGCTCGATGGCGATGATGATCGAGGGCGCGCTGCTCGCGGTGGTCGTCGTGTTCTTCTTCCTGCGCGACTGGCGGGCGACGTTCATTTCCGCGGTCGCCATCCCGCTCTCGGCGATCCCGACCTTCTGGTTCATGGACTTGCTCGGCTTCAACCTGAATGCCCTGTCGCTGCTGGCGCTTGCGCTGGTCGCAGGCGTGCTGGTCGATGATGCGATCGTGGAGGTCGAGAACATCGTCAGACACATGCGGATGAACAAGAACGCCTATCAGGCGTCGATCGACGCGGCGGACGAGATCGGCCTGCCCGTGGTCGCGACCAGTTTCTGCATCGTGGCGGTGTTTCTGCCCGTCGGCCTGATGCCGGGCATTTCGGGCCAGTTCTTCAAGAATTTCGGGATCACCGTGGTGATCGCGGTGCTGATGTCACTGGCGGTCGCGCGCATGATAACGCCGATGCTCGCCGCGTACTTCCTACAGTCGAAGGGCCATGCGAGCCATGGCGAAGGCCCGGTGATGGACCGCTACATGGGCATCCTTCACTGGACGCTCGAACGCGGCAAGATGCTTCGCCGCCGCGAAGGGATCGAACCGCCGAAGAAGCGTTTCCTCTATCTGCCGGCATTGCTGGCGACGACTTTGCTGCTGATCGTGGTCACGGCCTTCGTGTTTTTCACGGCGAACTCGCTGCTGGGCGGGCTCGGCCTTGCCCAGAAGGTCGGCAGCGCAGTCGCGTCCTCACCCGATTCCATCGCGGGCACATTCTACAACCGCATCGTCGGCATCGTGGAAATGGCGCTGGCCACGGTGGTCGCCTTTGCCGCCGGCTGGATCTTGCTGAAGGCGCTTGGTTTCCTGATCAGCCTGTTCGGCCACCGCGTGCGCGACGTCTGGCGCTATCTCGAAGCGCGCTTCTACGATCACCGCGTCTGGATGGTGATGATCGGCTATTTCGCGCTGCTGCTCACCGTGCAGCTGTTCATGAGCGTGCCCAGCCAGTTCCAGCCCAACGTCGATAGCGACAGTAGCCAAGTCCAGATCGATATGGTCCCCGGAACCACACTGGAGGACACCGAAGAGGTGGCCGACCGCGTTGCCGCGCTGCTGTACGAGCAGCCCGAAGTCGTTCGCGCGCTGGAACGGGTGCGGATGGGCAGCGCGACGCTCTACGTTACCCTGTCGCCCGATCGCGAACGCAGCTCGATTCAGTTCGAACGGCAACTTGCGCCCGAGCTGGCGAAGATCCCCGATGCCCGCGTGCGATTCCAGTCTCAGCAGGGCGGCGGCGGCGGCAGTGGTCGCGACATCACCGTGATGCTGGCCGGGTCCGACCCCGCGCAGCTTGAGCAGGTCGCCTCCGATTTGGTCGAGCAGATGAAGGGGCTGGATATGCTAGTCTCCCCGCGCATCAACGCCGATCTCACCCGGCCCGAACTGATCATCGAGCCGCGGCCCGATCTGGCGGCCGATCTGGGCGTGTCGACGATCGCGCTGAGCCAGACCATCCGCATCGCGACCCTGGGGGAAATCGAGCAGAATGCGGCGAAGTTCTCGCTGTCGGACCGCCAGATCCCGATCCGCGTGAAGCTGCCCGAAACGTCTCGCGAGAGCCTGACCACGATCGAGAACCTGCCGGTGCCTACCCTTCGCGGGGGTACCGTTCCGCTCAACCGGGTGGCCGATATCCGCTTCGGTTCCGGCCCGACCGCGATCCAGCGGTACAACCAGAGCCGCCGCATCCTGGTCGGTGCGGATCTCGCCGAAGGGGTTGTGACGGGCGAGGCGCGCGCGCAGATAGAGCAGCTGCCCGTGCTTCAGGATCTGCCTGCAGGCGTCACGCGTGACGCGGTGGGCGAGGAAGAGTTCCAGAACGAGCTGATGCGCAACCTCGGCATCGCGATTCCCACCGGCGTGCTGCTGGTCTTCGCGGTGCTCGTGCTGCTGTACAAGCGGTTGATGAGCCCGCTGGTCAACATGACCAGTCTCGCGCTCGCACCGCTGGGCGGCATCCTCCTGGTATGGCTGGTCGGCCAGCCGCAGACCATGCCGGTCTATATCGGGGTGCTGCTGTTGCTGGGAATTGTCTCAAAGAACTCGATCCTGCTGATCGACTTCGCGATCGAGGCGATGGACGAGGGGCGCGACAAGATGGAAGCGATCCTCGATGCGGGCCACAAGCGTGCACAGCCCATCGTGATGACCACTTTCGCGATGACCGCGGGCATGGTGCCGACCGCGCTTTCCGGCGTGCTTGGCTCGGGCGATGGCGCATGGCGCGCGCCGATGGGTACGATGGTGATCGGCGGGCTGGTGGTATCCACCCTCCTGACGCTGATGATCGTGCCCGCCGGGTTCAGCCTGGCCGATGGCTTCGAGAAGCGCGTCGGCCCCTGGCTGCGCAACCGGATGCTCAGCTATCGTCCGGGTGACGACGAGGCGGATCGCGCCGGCCGGGCAGCGGAGCCGGCACCCGCCGAGTGACGCGCACGCCGGCCCCTCGCTCCGCCGACCCGATGCGATTGGCCGCCGGGGCCGGTCCGGATCGGGCGCGGGGGATGCGTCGAACAGCCACCGCGATGCTGGTGCTGATGGCGGCGGTGTTCACCGCCAGCCACATGCTGATGGGCGCCTATCCCGAATGGAGCACCGGCCTTGGCTACGTTAATGCCTTTGCCGAAGCCGCAATGGTCGGCGGGCTGGCCGACTGGTTCGCGGTGACCGCGCTGTTCCGCCACCCGCTGGGCGTGCCGATCCCGCACACCGCGATCATACCGAAGAAGAAGGATCGCATCGCGGACACCATGGCGCAGTTCCTGCGCGAAAATTTCCTCACCCCATCGGTGGTCGCCCGGCGTATGCGGCGGATGAACGTGGCGGCGTCCGCAGGCCAGTTCCTGGTCAACCGCGAGGGCGGAGAGCGTTCGCGCTTCATGGGCGGCGGGGCGGAGCTGATTGCCGAGGTGCTCGAATCGCTCGATCCCGAACGGCTGGGCCTGCGGGTGCGCGCCGGGCTCGCCGGTCAGCTGGGCAAGGTCGAACTGGCCCCACTGCTGGGCGGAATGCTCGAGAACCTGATTGCCGATGGCCGTCACCGGCCATTGCTCGACGGATTGATCCGCTGGGCGGGGCTGACGCTGGAGGATAACGAGGAGGCCGTGCGCGAGATAATCCGCAGCCGCGCCAACTCGGTACTGCGCTGGACCGGACTGGACAGCCGTATTTCCAGCTCCGTGCTCGATGGCGTGTACCGCCTGCTGGCCGAAGTGCTGATCGATCCCGACCACCCGATGCGCGGCAAGATCGACGCCGCGCTGATCAAGCTTGCCACCCAGCTCAAGACCGATCCCGAAATGCAGGCCAAGGTCGAGGCGGTGAAGATGGACCTGCTGGAAAATCCCGCGCTGGCCGACTGGTGGATGGGGGTGTGGGAGCGTATTCGCCGATCCCTGATCGCGCGCGCGCGCGATCCGCAAAGCCAGCTGGGCGGCGAAATGCGCGAGGCCGCACGCGAGATCGGCCTCGCCTTGCAGGCCGACCCCCGGTTGCAGGCCCAGATCAACCGTTTCGCCCGGCGTACCGCGGTAGGCATGACCTCACGCTACGGCGCGCAGATCGTGGCGCTGGTATCCGAAACGGTGAAACGCTGGGATGCGGGGACGGTGACCGACCGGATCGAGAGCGCCGTGGGCCGCGACCTGCAGTTCATTCGCATCAACGGCACGCTGGTGGGCGGACTTGTCGGCATCACGCTGCACGCGATCGTCGAGGTGATTTGAAAGGCGAAGCGACCCGCTACCGAGCGATCTGAAACTAACTTCAAGCGTGTTTCGAGGCGCAAGTCCTCGATGGCGGGCCCTGCTGCTGTCATCATATACCCGTCGCCGGGCTCGTACTGGTCGATTACCAGTATAACGCGATCCTCGCCGTCTCCGAAGAACCGGGTAAGGCGGCAGCTGTCTTCGGAATAGTTAAGATTTCAGACAGACGATGGCTGGAGAACCGTCGGCTCGCGCTTTGCGCTCGCGCCGGTTGCAAAAACCGCCGAGGCGACCATCGTCACCCCGGCGGCTGCAAGTGCTTTTTTTCGAATGATCATGACCGTGAAAAGTGTCGCCCGGTCATTACGCAATCAAGTCATTGATCGCGCGATCAAAGCTTCTCGGTCAGCTCCGGCACGGCCTTGAACAGGTCGGCGACCAGGCCGATGTCCGCGACCTGGAAGATCGGCGCGTCCTCGTCCTTATTGATCGCGATGATCACCTTGGAGTCCTTCATGCCCGCCAAGTGCTGGATCGCACCCGAAATGCCGATCGCGAAATAGGCTTCGGGGGCCACGATCTTGCCGGTCTGCCCGACTTGGTAATCATTGGGCACATAGCCTGCGTCGACCGCCGCGCGGCTCGCGCCGATCGCCGCGCCCAGCTTGTCCGCGAGCGGGGTGATGTATTCCTCGAACGTCTCGGCGTCCTTCAGAGCGCGCCCACCCGAAACGACCACGCTTGCGCTGGTCAATTCAGGGCGCTCGCTCTCGGCCAGTTCGCGGCTGACGAATTCCGAAGAGCCCGCGTTGCCGGTGGTGTCCACCGCTTCCACGGTGCCGCTGCCGCCTTCGGCCTCGGCCTTGTCGAACGCGGTGCCGCGCACGGTCAGCACCAGCTTGTCTTCGGTGCTTTCGACCGTGGCGATGGCGTTGCCCGCGTAGATGGGGCGGGTGAAGGTCTTGTCGCCCTCCACGCTCATCACTTCGGAAATCTGCATCACGTCGAGCAGCGCGGCGACGCGCGGGGCGATGTTCTTGCCGGTGGTGGTGGCGGGCGCGACGAAGGCATCGTGATCCGCCATAAGTTTGGCGGCGAGCGGCGCGATGTTCTCCGCCAACATGTCTTTGTATGCCTCGTCATCGGCGAGGTGGACCTTGCCCACGCCCGCGATCTTGGCGGCGGCATCGGCCACGCCCTGGCAGCCTGCACCTGCGACCAGCAGATGCACTTCGCCGAGCTTCGATGCGGCGGTGACGGCCGCGAGCGTCGCGTCCTTCAGGTCTTCGTTGTCGTGTTCGACCAGAACCAGAGTTTTCATGTTCTTACCTCAATTTCCATAAACCGCGATCGGATGCCAATCGGGCACCGATCAGGCGATCCCGAGCGCCTTGATCTTGGCGACCAGCGCATCGACATCCTCGACCTTTTCACCGGCCTGCCGCACGGGCGGCTCGGCGACCTTGAGGGTCTTGAGGCGCGGTGCGGTGTCAACGCCGAAATCGGCCGGGCTCTTGGTGTCGAGCGGCTTCTTCTTCGCCTTCATGATGTTGGGCAGCGATGCATAACGCGGCTCGTTCAGCCGCAGGTCGGTGGTGACGATCGCGGGCAGCGTCAGCTTGACCGTTTCCAGACCGCCATCGACTTCGCGCTTCACGGTAACCGAGTCCCCGTCGAGCGTGATGGTGTTGGCAAAGGTGCCCTGCGGCCGGTCGAGCAGCGCAGCGAGCATCTGGCCCGTCTGGTTGCTGTCATCCGAAATCGACTGTTTGCCCAGCAGCACGAGGCCGGGCTGTTCTTCTTCGACGATGGCCTTGAGGATCTTGGCAACCGCGAGCGGCTCCAGATCGTCATCGGTCTCGACCAGGATCGCGCGGTCGGCACCCATGGCCAGCGCGGTGCGCAGAGTTTCCTGCGCCTTTGCCGGGCCGATCGACACGGCGATAATCTCTTCGGCATTGCCCGCTTCCTTGATCCGGATCGCTTCCTCGACCGCAATCTCGTCGAACGGGTTCATGCTCATCTTGACGTTGGCGAGGTCGACACCGGAGCCATCGGCCTTGACGCGTGGCTTCACGTTGTAATCGATCACCCGCTTGACGGGCACGAGTATCTTCATCGGTAGTCCTTTCCCATGGATTGACCGGCTGCTCCCTGATCGGGCGCCGCAGAATGCTTCGTTATTCCAACCGTTGGGGGCGGTGTTGCGTTCCGGAAACAGCGTCGTCAAGGGCGCGAACGCTGGCGGGCCAAGGCGTAGCGTAAGGTCGGCTGCGGCTTGCGGCGATGGAGCCTGCGCAAGCCTTTGCGAATCATGTTAAAGCCACCGGAACCTCCATCATCCAGGGCGCTTGATCGGATATGGCCGACACACCGAAAAACGTTTGCGGAATTCTCGATTCACTGACCGAGATCGGCGATCAGCAGGATCGCGTGTCGATCGGCGACATCGTCGAGGCGTTCGGCAGCCGGTCCTACGGGCCGGTTCTGCTGGTGCCCGCGCTGATCGGCATTTCTCCGATCGGCGGCATTCCGGGTGTGCCGACTTTCCTTGCGGTCACCCTGCTGCTGATCGCGGTGCAGCTGGTGTTCGGCAAGGATCACCTGTGGCTGCCAGGCATCCTGAAGAACCGGTCCGTCGAAGGCGAAAAGCTGGCGAACGCGGCGGAAGACATGGAGGGCGTGGCCAAATGGATGGACAAGATATTCCACGGCCGGCTGGAGATTTTCACCGGACCCACCGCCGGTCGGATCGCGGCGGGAGTGATCGCGCTTCTATGCTTCGCGGTTCCGCCGCTGGAATTCCTGCCCTTTGCAGTCGTGCTGCCGATGGCGGTGATCGCGGCGTTCGGTATTGCGCTGACCGTGCGCGACGGACTGCTGATGCTGGTCGCGTTCCTCGGCAGCGGAGGCGCGTTCTATCTGCTCGTCACCCAAGTGCTGATGGGCGGCGGCGGTTCGGGTGGGGGCAGCGGCGGCATGTTCTAGCCGGCCACCGCCCCACAGCCCGTAAGGCTTAACCGGCCTTTTTGACCTCGGCCACGATCTTGCGGGCGGCGTCGCCCAGATCGTCTGCCGGCACGATGGCCAGCCCGGAATTGGCGAGTATTTCCTTGCCCTTCTCGACGTTGGTGCCTTCGAGGCGGACCACCAGCGGAACCTGGATGTTCACTTCCTTGGCCGCCGCGACGATGCCTTCGGCAATCACGTCGCACTTCATGATCCCGCCGAAGATGTTGACGAGGATGCCCTCGACCGCCGGGTCCTTCAGGATCAGCTTGAACGCCGCAGTCACCTTCTCCTTGTTGGCGCCGCCGCCGACGTCGAGGAAGTTGGCCGGGAACGCGCCGTTGAGCTTGATGATGTCCATCGTCGCCATGGCGAGGCCGGCGCCGTTGACCATGCAGCCGATATTGCCGTCCAGCTTGATGTAGGCGAGGTCGTATTCGCTCGCTTCGACCTCCGCTTCATCTTCCTCGGTGACGTCGCGCAGCGTCTCGACTTCCTTCTGGCGATACATCGCGTTCGAATCGAAGCTCATCTTGGTGTCGAGCACCAGCAGGTTGCCATCTTCGGTTTCGACCAGCGGATTGATTTCCAGCATCGCGCAGTCATAGGCGAGGAAGGCTTCGTATAGCTGCTTCGACAGCTTCTGCGCCTGCTTGTTGAGATCGCCTTCCAGCTTCAGCGCGAAGGCCACTGCGCGCCCGTGGTGCGGCATGAAGCCCTGCGCCGGGTCGATGGTGATGGTGGTGATCCGCTCGGGCGTTTCGTGCGCAACGGTTTCGATGTCCATCCCGCCTTCGGTGCTGGCAACCATCGCGACCTGGCCGCTCGCCCGATCGACCAGCAGGGCAAGGTAATATTCCTTGGCGATGTCGACACCGTCGGTGACGTAAAGGCGGTTCACTTCCTTGCCCGCATCGCCCGTCTGCACGGTGACCAGCGTGTTGCCGAGCATTTCGCGCGCGCTGGCTTCGACTTCCTCGATCGACTTGGCGAGTCGCACGCCGCCCTTGGCGTCCGGGCCCAGTTCCTTGAACTTGCCCTTGCCGCGGCCGCCTGCATGGATCTGCGCCTTCACGACGTAGAGCGGGCCGGGGAGGGTCTTGGCGGCCTCTACCGCCTCTTCAACGCTCAGCGCGGCGACCCCGGCGGGGATCGCGATGCCGTGTTCTTTGAGCAGTTCCTTGGCCTGGTATTCGTGAATATTCATGGGCGCCTGCGTCCTTCGTGCATCAAAAAGGGGTGGGATGGTTTGCGATGCGCCTAAGCATGGTTGCACGCGCTTGAAAAGGGCGCTGGCACCGCGCACATCACGCCAACACCACGATGATAGACTATTCCCGCCTCGATGCGATCGTTCGCGAAGCAGGGCTGATCGCCATGTCCTCATGGCCCGGCGCGGGCCACAGCGTGCGCAGCTGGGACAAGGGCACCAACGATCCGGTGTGCGAGGCGGACATCGCAGTGGACGACTTCCTGCAGCGCGAACTGTCCGCCCTGCTGCCCAGCGCGGGCTGGCTGTCCGAGGAAACCGCAGATCAGGCCGAGCGGCTGGACGATCGGCTGGTGTGGGTGGTCGACCCGATAGATGGCACGCGCGATTTTATCAGGGGGCGTGCGGGCTGGGCGGTCTCGGTTGCGCTGGTATCCTCGGGCCGTCCGCTGATCGCGCTGCTCGAAGCGCCGGCGCGCAGCGAACGCTGGCTGGCGACCGCCGGGCAGGGCGCGACGCTCAATGGAGAGCGCCTTGCCGCGTCCAGGCGCAAAGTGCTGGAGGGCGCGCGCATCCCCGCCGCCGATCTCGCGCAGGCGGACAAGCTTTTCGATTCGGTCGATCAGCCCAATGGCATTGCCCTGCGTGCGGCAATGGTTGCGGCCGACCGGGCGGATCTGGTCGCGACGATGCGCTGGGGTTACGAGTGGGACATTGCCGCCGCCACGCTGATCGCACGCGAGGCCGGTGCGGCGGTCAGCGATATCTTCGGCCAACCGCTCGGCTACAACAAGCGCGATCCCCGCTGTTTCGGGCTGCTGGTCTGCGCTCCCGGCCTGCAGCAGGCCGCGATCGAGCATTTTGGGCCGCGCGCGCGCGAACGGCTCGGTACGGCGCGCGGGCCGAAATAGCAGAAAGGGGCCGGTGCCCGTGGCCCCGACCCCTTCCGGAAGTCTCAGACGTCTGGCGCGGTCTTAGCGGCGCGCTGCGTTGACTTCGTCTTCGCTGATCGGAACGATCTTGATCTCGACCCGGCGGTTGAGCGGTTCGTTCACGCCGTCGCCGGTGCGAACGCGCAGGTACTGCGGGTCTTCGCCGTAACCACGCGTGGCGATGCGCGCGCGCGACACGCCCTGGCTCACCAGATAGTCGGCCACTGCCTGCGCGCGGCGTTCGGACAGATCCTGGTTGTAGCCCGGCTGGCCGGTCGTGTCGGTGAAGCCGTAGACGTCGATCAGGCTGTTGGGATAGCGGATCATGCTGTCGGCGATCGTGCTCAGCGTGTTGCGGAAGTTCGCATTGATGTTCGACGAATTGGTCGCGAAAGTCACGCCGTCGGGCAGGCGCACCAGAATCGCGTCCTGATCGCCGATTTCCTCGACATCGACGCCGCTGCCGGCGGTCTGTTCGTCAAGCTCGCGGATCTGGTCGTCGAACTGGTCGCCGATCACCGCACCGGCGGTGCCGCCGATACCGGCACCGATGATGCGCGCAGCGTCGCCGCCAATGATGCCACCCAGCAGATAGCCAAGCGTGCCGCCGAGGGCAGCGCCGGCCGCGGTGCGCGAGAAGGTCTGTTCACCGGTGTTGGGATCGGTGACGCAAGCGGAGGTGCTCACCAGAGCCGCCGCGGCAACCGAGGAGAGAATGATACGGGAGGTTTTCATGTAAGGCTTGTCCCTCTTGTGTGTCGATGGACGAATGTTTTCGCCCACGTTTCGGGGCTCGCGTTCCACCTACGCTCGCCGCAACCCTAACGCAGTCCCGTGTCGGCCGGTTCCCGCGCCTGCCCGAAACCGGTGCGCGATGCAGCGATTGTCCAAACATGGCCGATGACGGCTGTCGCGGACCGACATTTGTGCTAGCGCGGCGATTGTCGTGACACCTTTCCCTTGGACAGATCTGCTCATCATCGCCGGGCTCATCGTGCTCAACGGCATCTTCGCGATGTCCGAGCTGGCGATCGTTTCGGCCAAGACCACCCGCCTGCAGGCCAAGGCCGAGGCGGGCAGTGCTGCGGCGCAGACCGCGCTGGATCTAGCGGGCGATCCCGGCAAGTTCCTGTCTACCGTGCAGATCGGCATTACGCTGGTCGGGATCATCGCCGGGGCATATTCGGGCGCGAGCCTCGGCGGCCCCCTGGGCGAGCGGCTGGAGATCTGGCTCGGCCTGTCCGAAGCCAGCGGCGCCCAGCTCGGCTTTGCGGTGGTTATTGCGCTGACCACCTACGCGACCCTCGTGATCGGCGAACTGGTGCCGAAGCAGCTTGCGCTGCGCGTTGCGGTGCCGATCGCCCTCGTGATGGCGCGGCCGATGAAATGGCTCGCCATCATTGCTGCGCCAGTCGTGTGGGTGCTCGATTTCTCCTCAGCCACCATCGTGCGTCTGTTCGGCGTGCGCCCCGGCGGCCAGAGCAGCGTGACGGCCGAAGAATTGCAGATGCTGTTCGCCGAGGCGACCCGTAGCGGCGTTCTGGAAGCCGAACAGAGCGCGATCCTGAAAGGTGTGGTCCGTCTGGCTGACCGCCCCGTACGCGAGGTTATGACGCCGCGCACCGAAGTCGACTGGATCGATGCCGATGCGGACTTCGCCGAAATCCAGAAAACCTTCGCCGAAAGCCCGCATTCGCTGCTGCCGGTGGCCGACGGAACCGCCGACAAGGTGATCGGGGTGGTGAAGGTGCGCGAAGTGCTGGCCGCGATGGTGTCGGGCGAAACGTTCAGCCTTGCCGACATGGCCAAGCGGGTGGAGGTCGTCCCCGACCAGCTCGATGCGATGGATGCGCTGCGCGTGTTGCAGCAGGCCGATGTCGCGATGGCGATGGTCCACGACGAATATGGTCATCTTGACGGCATCGTCACGCCGATCGACCTGCTGACCGCGATCGTCGGGCAGTTCGAAAGCGACAAGGACCAGGGCGACATTCCCGAAGTGATCGAGCGGGCCGATGGCTCGCTGCTGGTCTCCGGCAGCCTTTCGGCAGAGGATCTGGGCGACCGGCTGGGGCTGGACTACGGCGAGGAGCGCGAGTTTGCGACCGCTGCAGGATTCGCTCTGTCTGTGCTCAAGCATCTGCCCGAAGAAGGCGAGGTCTTCACCACCCAGGGGTGGCAGTTCGAAGTGGTCGATATGGACGGCCGCAAGATCGACAAGCTGCTGGTGAGCGCGATCGAGAACGCGCCGTCTGCGCCGGAGCAGGGCTCCTAGTGATCGTTTTGCCAGGGGCGGTGCGGAACCGTGAGCGTGCCCGGCGCTTTGACTTGGCATGACGGGGAATCGAAATATCTGGTTGATCGCAAACGCAGGCAGCGGGTCCGTGCGCGAGGACGTGCTCGCCTCGATCGATTCGGCGTGTGAGGAATTCGGCGTCTGCATCGCCCGGCGATCGACTTTCCCCGATGATGGCATCCCTACAAGACAGACGCTGGCGGAGCAGGGCATCGAAACCGTGGTGACCCTGGGCGGCGACGGTACGATCAACGCGGTCGTCTCGGGCCTTGCCGGATGGGACGGGGCGATCCTCCCCCTGCCCGGCGGAACCCAGAACCTTACGCCCAAGCGGCTCCACGGCGATGCCGATGTCGATGCGGTGTTCGCGGCCTTCGCTTCGGGCAAGGCGCGCCGCGTGCGCCCCGGCGTCCTGCGCTCCTCGAAGGGCATTGCGCTGGCGGGCCTGCTGGTCGGCCCCGGCACCAGCTGGAACGCGGTGCGCGAGGCCATGCGCGAAGGCGATGCGGGCACGATGCTTTCCGCCATCGGTACGGCGATAGAGGGCACGACGGGCAACCCCCCGGTGCGCATTGCGCAGCCCGAAGTGGGCGAGCAGGCGGGCTATCCGATCGTCGAACTGATCGTGGAGGACGGCGGGATAGACATCGCGGCCTATCATGCGCGCAACGGCGCCGATTTCCTTGGCCAGACCTGGGCGCTGCTGCGGCAGGAATTTCGCGAAGGTCCGCACGAAACCTATGGTCCGTTCGACCGGATCGTGATCGCCAGCACGGGCGACGACCCGCTCGATCTGCTGCTCGACGGCGAACCTGCGCCCGGCGATGCGCAAGAGACCTTCACGCTCGAACCGTGCCAGGTCGATCTGATTGCCACAGCCACCGAGGTAGCCTGAGCCCGTGGCCGAAACACTCTTCTTCCATGTCAGCGACATTCACTTCGGGCTTGAAAACAACGAGGCGCTGGACTGGTTCGCCGCCGAGGTTACGCGACTCAAACCGCAGGCGATCGCGATTACCGGCGATCTGACCATGCGTGCGCGGCAGCACGAATTCTCCGCCGCGCAGGGCTGGATCGGCCAGCTGGATGCGCCCGTCACGCTGGATGTCGGCAACCACGACATGCCCTATTTCAACCTGATCGAGCGGTTCTTCGATCCCTACAGGCGTTTTGGGCGGCTGCGCGACGTGGTGGAGCGCGAGATCGACCTTCCCGGCATCGCGCTGGTCCCGCTGAAAACCGCGGTCCGTGCACAGCCGCGCTTCAACTGGTCGAAGGGCTGGGTGACGGGCCGCGCGCTGGACAAGTGCCTCGCTGCGCTGGATGCGCTGCCCAAGGGCACGCGCGCGCTCGTGACCGTGCATCACCCCCTGCGCGAAGTCGGCACGCAGGGCACCGCGCTGACCCGCGGCGGATCGAAGGCGCTGGCCGAACTGGCGAAGCGCAACGTGCTCGGCGTGCTGTCGGGCCATGTCCACGACGCGTTCGACATCATCGAAGACACGCCCCACGGCCCGGTGCGGATGATCGGCGCGGGCACGCTGTCGCAGCGCCTGCGCTCTACCCCGCCAAGCTTCAACGAACTGCGCTGGGACGGGGAGACTTTGCGCGTCTGCATCCGCAATCTCGAGCATATTCCGGACGAGGCGATGAAGATCGACGACGTCCCCGAAGACGCGCAGCCCCCGCGTCACGAAGGCGAGCCGGTCGCGCCGGTGGGCGCGGTGCCGCGTACCGATCCGCCGGTGAGCTGAGCGATGCGGACCCTTTGGCGACGCCTCGACATCCCGGGTTTCGACAGCTGCTCGATCGTTCGAGACGGTTCGGATTGGCGGCTGAGCGGGGTGGCCGAATTTGGCGAAGGGACGCAGCGTGCCAATCTCGCCTATCAAGTAACGTGCAATGCTCTCTGGGAGAGTACCGCTGGCTATGTCGAGGGTTGGAGCGGCAATGATCGAATCCAGATCACGGCGCAGCGTTCGGAAAATGGTACTTGGAACTGTTCTGCCGCTGCAGAAGGTTTCGAAAGCGAAGCGCCCGATATCGATCTGGGCTTTACCCCTGCGACGAACCTGAATGCGATCAGGCGATTGGGTCTGAAAGTGGGCGAAAGTGCCGAAATCGTTTCACTCTGGCTCGACTCCGAAGACTGGCTGTTCAAGGCGCTGCCCCAGAAATACGTCAGGATTTCCGAGGACCGCTACCAGTATCGATCGCACCTGCACGCGTTCGAATGCGAACTGGAGGTGAGTGGTGCCGGGATCGTGAGAGATTACCCCGGGCTATGGCGGGCGATCGACTGAGACGTCGCGCGGCCGTCCACCCGGCCCCGCCAAACAAAAAGGGCGGCACCTTGCGGCACCGCCCCTCTTGGTGATCGGGTGATCCTGCAGCTTAGCGCTTGGAGAACTGGAAGCTGCGGCGTGCCTTGGCGCGGCCGTACTTCTTACGCTCGACAACGCGGCTGTCGCGGGTCAGGAAGCCTGCCGCCTTGACCGTGCTGCGCAGCGCGGGTTCGTACTTCGACAGCGCCTGCGCGATACCGTGCTTTACCGCACCGGCCTGGCCCGACAGACCGCCGCCGCGAACGGTGGCGATGACATCGTACTGGCCTTCACGGTCGGTGATCGCGAACGGCTGGTTGATGACCAAGCGCAGCGTCGGACGAGCGAAGTACACTTCCTGCTCTTTCCCGTTGATCGTGATCGTGCCCTTGCCGGGCTTGATCCAGACGCGGGCGGTCGCATCCTTGCGGCGACCGGTGGCGTAGGCGCGGCCCTGCTGGTCCAGCTCCTGCTCGCGCAGCGGCGCGGTGCTGGTGGCTACGCTGGCAGCATCGGCGGTGGGTGCATCACCTGCGATATCGCCCAGATCGGCGAGGTCGCGAACGCTCTCGGTCTTGGGTTCCGAATCCGAACCGGCCTGCGGATCGTTCTGGTTCTTGTCGTCGGCCATTATGCGACAGCCTTGTTCTTGCGGTTCATGGAAGCGACGTCGAGCGTCTGCGGCTTCTGGCCATCGTGCGGATGCTCGGTGCCGGCGTAGAGGTGCAGCGCCTTCATCTGCTGGCGACCCAGCGGACCGCGCGGAACCATCCGTTCGACGGCCTTTTCCAGCACGCGCTCGGGGAACTTGCCCTCGAGGATCTTCGCCGGAGTGGTTTCCTTGATGCCGCCGACATAGCCGGTGTGCTTGTAGTACTTCTTGTCGTTCATCTTGCGGCCGGTGAACTTCACCTTGTCCGCGTTGAGGACGATCACGTGGTCGCCGCAGTCGACGTGCGGGGTGTAGCTCGGCTTGTGCTTGCCGCGCAGGTGATTCGCGATGATCGCGGCGAGGCGGCCAACGACCAGCCCTTCCGCGTCGATCACGTACCAGTTCTTTTCGACCTCGGCCGGCTTGATCGACCGGGTCATCTTGCTCAGCGCCTTCATGGCTATATTTCCCTTGGATTTCGGGGTCTCGCCGGTGGCTTTGCCGCATCGTGTGCGCCGTTGCCATACCGGGCGTGGAGCGCGCTAATGCGTCCAGATGACCGCCAAGTCAAGCATTCATGCGGGATAGGCAAGAGGTATCAGGATACCGTGGGTGCCAGCGTCCAGCTTTCGCTGCCCTTGCGCGTCATCGTGGCGGTGCTGGTCGTCGCTTCGCGCAGATAGCGTTCCAGCAGGCCCGATGCATCCCGCACGCTGGCGCTTTCGCGCATCGACACCACGCCCTGCGTACCATCGGGCAGGGTCATGTCCTTGCGTGCCGTGCGGTCGCGCGGAACCGGAAAGAACAGGTCGGACGGCCACAGGGTCAGCCACCTGTCGCCATGCTGCGAAAGATCGGCGAGAAACCGGCGGGAGGCCGCGGCGGGATCGGGGCCGGGCGCGCGTTGCCGCGCATAGTCCAGCGCGGAGGATACCGCTTCCTGCGGGATCGGCGCGATAGACCCGTCCTCCGGGCCGGTCGCAATATGGCCCCCCTCGTCCAGCAGCATGGGGAAGAGACCGGTTTCGACCCGCTGTTCCTCGATCCGGGCCAGCGCCTCCAGCGCCGGTGGCGCGTCGACCGCGGCGAAGCTCTGCGTTCCGGAGACCGCGACCTGTCCGTTTGCCGCCTGCGAAAAATCGATCGTCCAGCGGCGGGTGACGGCGATCTCCTGCCCATCGGCAAGCCCGCGGCGCAGCACACGCTCCAGCTCGAATTGCCCTTCTGGCAGGGTTGTACGACCGCGCACGACCGACGGCACCACGGCCAGCGCGCCAAGCCCTACCAGAAAGCCGCGCCGATGCAGGCCATGCTTCATCGCGCCAATCCTGCGAGCCATGCCTCGGTCGCCGCACCGCTTGCATCGGCGTTCCAGCCCAGGATCGCGGGCGTGTCGTACGGATGCAGCCGTTCGAGCCGGGCGACCGCCGCCTGCAAAACGCTGGCGTGCGTTTTGAACAGAACCGCGATCTCCTCGCCCGCGCCGCGCTCTCCTTCCCATTCGAACAGCGACTCGACCTGTCCGATCACATTGGCGCAGGCGATCAGCTGTTCGTCGAGCAACGCAGCGGCGACGCTGCGGGCATCGTCCCGACTGGCGAAGACGGTGTAGATCAGTGCACTCACGCCCGTTCGCGTCCGGCCCGGCTGCCGACTGCATGGGCAGACGCTGCGGTCGCTGCGACCAGCAATGCGCCCGTCACCTGGTGCGCCACCGCGATCCAGATCGAAACGCCGGTCACCACCGTCACGATGCCGAGCAGCACCTGCCCGACGGCGAGCGCGATCAGGGCCTTTCCGGCATTGCCTTCGCGCACCAGCGCGCGCGAGCCGAGCCAGATCAGCAGCGCAAAGGCGACGAAGGCGAACCAGCGGTGGATGAAGTGGAGCAGGAAGGGATCGTGCGTGAATGCCCACAGGGCACCTTGCGACCAGTCGGCGTCGGGCACCAGGCGATCCTGCATCAACGGCCAGGTATTCGAAGCATGCCCCGCATTGAGCCCGGCGACCCAAGCACCCAGCATCACCTGTACGAACAGCACCGCGCCGGCGATTGCTGCCAGCGGCCGCAAGCGGGCCGGGTCCGATTCGCCCGTGCGGTCCAGTTCGTGCAGGTCGAGCGCGGTCCAGATCAGACCCGCCAGCGTCACCAGCGCGGTGCACAGGTGGATCGACAGCCAGAAATGGCTGACGTCGGTCATTTCGCCGCCAAGGCCGGATCGCACCATCAGCCAGCCGAACACGCCCTGCAATCCGCCAAGAGCCAGCAGCGCGAGCAGCCGGAGCTTGTAACCCTTCGGAATCCAGCCGCGCAGCCATGCAAAGGCCAGCGGCAGCGCGAAGACCATGCCGATCAGGCGGCCCAGTAGGCGGTGAAACCATTCCCAGAAGAAGATCGACTTGAAGTCGGCCAGCGTCATGCCCGCAGGCCCGGCCTCCAACCGATATTCGGGGGTCGCGCGATACTTCGCGAACTCTGCCTGCCATGCCTGATCGCTGAGCGGGGGCAACACGCCGGTCACCGGATCCCACTGGGTGATCGACAGCCCCGATTCGGTCAGCCGCGTAATCCCGCCGACCGCGACGATCGTCACCACCATTGCCGCAACGCAGATGAGCCACCAGGCGAGCCAGCCGGGGCGGCTGCCATCCGGGTGCGGATCGCTGGGACGACGGAACAATGCGCTGACCATCCGGTATGAATGCGTATTGGCGCATCCACTTGCAAGCGCACAAACGCAGCTATGCGCCATCGGCCCTGGCTGGCGGCCTTGCAAAATGAAACAACATCACATATCTGGCAGTCCATGGATCTGCGCAGTCTCTCGAATCGCATCAGGCTCGATGCGGTGGGCATCGCCCTGTCGGCGCTGTGCGCGGTACATTGCCTGCTGACGATCTTGCTCATCGGATCGCTCGGCGTGGCGAGCAGCTGGCTGTTCGCGCCCGACCTGCACTGGTGGGGCCTCGCCGCGGCGACGATCATCGCCGGAGTCGCGATTGGCATCGGCGCGGTTCGGCATCGGCGCCGGACACCGTTCATCGTTGCGATGACCGGGCTGACCTTCATGGGCGGCGCGCTCGCCGCTCCGCATGGCATGGAGGAAGCGGTCCTGACGATCATCGGCGTCGCGCTTGTTTCGCTGGGCCATGTCCTCAACCTGCGTCACCACACTCCGGCACCAGATGCGCAAGGCTTGCGCGAACGCCGCTGAAGCGCCAAGTCGCCCGTATAATGAGCGACCAGAAAACCATCCACCTGAACGGCGAGAACCGCACCACCTCCGCCCCCGACATCGCCGCGCTGGTGCGCGAGATCGGTCTTGCGCCCGAAAAGGTCGCGGTGGAGCATAATGGCGAGATCGCCCCGCGCTCACGGTTGACCGAGATCGCGCTGGCCGAAGGCGACAGGCTGGAAATCGTGCACTTCGTCGGCGGCGGCGACCACGGATCAACTGGCGAGGACACCTGGTCTGTCGCGGGCCATACCTTCCGCTCGCGCCTGATCGTGGGCACCGGCAAGTACAAGGATTTTGCGCAGAACGCTGCCGCACTGGAAGCGAGCGGGGCGGAAATCGTCACGGTTGCCGTGCGGCGGGTCAACGTATCCGACCCGGACCAGCCGATGCTGACCGATTTCATCGACCCCAAGAAGGTCACCTACCTCCCCAACACCGCGGGCTGCTTCACGGCAGACGAGGCTGTGCGAACCTTGCGGCTGGCGCGCGAGGCGGGCGGCTGGGATCTGGTGAAGCTGGAAGTGCTGGGCGAAGCGAAGACGCTCTACCCCGACATGCGCGAGACTTTGCGCGCGACCGAGACGCTGGCCAATGAAGGCTTCAAGCCGATGGTCTACTGCGCGGACGATCCGATCGCCGCCAAGCAGCTGGAGGACGCAGGCGCGGTGGCGATCATGCCGCTGGGCGCGCCGATCGGCAGCGGCCTTGGTATCCAGAACCGCGTCACCATCCGTCTGATCGTTGAAGGGGCGCGCGTGCCGGTACTGGTCGATGCGGGCGTGGGCACCGCCTCCGACGCGGCGGTCGGCATGGAACTGGGCTGCGACGGTATCCTGATGAACACCGCGATTGCCGAGGCGAAAGACCCGATTCGCATGGCCCGCGCAATGAAGCTGGCGGTGCAGGCGGGGCGCGATGCGTATCTTTCCGGGCGCATGGCGACTCGCAAATATGCCGATCCCAGCAGCCCGCTCGCCGGCCTGATCTAGTGTTCGCGCGGCCCAACTGCGGATCTTGCGGCTAAGCTTAGCAGATTGTTTACCAAGTTCGGCGAAACATGCCTCCATCGGATCAAGGCCCGATTGGAGGGGCAGACATGGCGACGACGAACACCACCAGCCTGAGCATTGCCGAGATGCGCGAATTTGCGAACTTCTCGCCCTGCGAACAACGCTTCATCCGGCGCAATCTCGATATCGGCCTGGGCCGCTGCGATGCCTTCAAGCTGTGGGCGCGCAACGCGACCGAGAATGTCGATATTCGCCGCCAATATGTCGCCTATCAGGATCTCAAGGCGCTGCGCCATTCGATCCCCGATACCGACGCCGGCGATTCGATTTCGCCGTTCATCGGCCAGCTTTCGCGCCTCGCCGCATTCGATCTGGCGCAGGAGCGGCTCGACGGTTTTTCGCCTTTCCGTTTCCTGTACGAACGCCTGCTGGGCGCGGAGGTTCGCCCGTGGCTGCCAAGCGCGTTCTGCGCCGGTGCCGCCATGCCGCACCTTCGCCCCGCACGGCGCAAACTGCTGCTGCAATCGCTCAGCGAAGCCGCTGCCACTGCGCCTGCATGGTCGAGCCGCGCGCCGACCTTTTATCCCGAATATGTCGATCTGGAAGAGGCGGCCTGAACCACGCCTTCCACAGCGGACAAAAGGCCGGGCCACTCATCGCGAGCGGCCCGGCCTTTGTGTGTGCAACCGGCGACGCGGATCAGAACGCGACCTGCGCACCCGCCATGATCACGTCGGTCGAGGAATCGAACACCGACCATGTGCTGCCATCGGGGAAGTTTCCGCCCGACAGGAAGTTGAGCGGCACGTAACCGTTCACATGGATATACTCGCCGAACAGGTTCACGCTTGGCGCGGGGAACCACGAGGCACCGAAGACCAGCTGGTCCTGCCGCCGCCAGGGTGAGCCCTTCTCGCCCGAAATATACTTGGAATACTCGGCCGAAAGCGCGAATTCACGCCGCTGGGGTGAGAGGTTTTCCGCCCCGAAGCCGAACCGCCCACCGAAGGTGAAAGATTCGGGTTTCACGGCATCGAACACGCTGAGCGGATTGGTCGGGATCGGCACCTCGGTGCCCGCCCATTCCTTGGTCGTGCGCGCATACTCGCCGATCAGCATGAATGGACCATAGGTCAGCTTCCCGTAGGCCGCGATGCCCGGGTTGTTCTCCTGACACGGGTTGAAGTGAAACACCGGATAGGCCTGGCAATAGGCGGTGCCGTGCTGATAGCTGGCCCCCGCCATCAGGGCGTTACCTTCGCCGCCCAGATCGACCGAGTACCGCGCATCGAACGCAAAGTTGTTCGCCCGCGACGGAACATTGGTGCCTTCGACGGGCACGTTCGCGGAACGGAACTGCGCACCGCCCTGGATGATCATCGCCCGCAGGTGCAGCCCGCCCGAGACAATTCCAACCTGACCGCCATAGGCGAGACCGGCGAAGGCGTGCCAGTTGGTGGAGTTGGTGAACGGGCTGACCGTGTCGTTCAGGCCGAAGGGCGTGTCCATCTTGCCGACGAGGGCATAGACCGGCAGCTCGTTCAGGTTGCCGAACATCACCCAGCCCCGGCGCAGCTGGATCTGGTTGCGCGCCAGCGCGGTGATCGTCCCCTGGCCGAAGCTCTGCTCCGGATCGTAGAGCAGCTCTGCGTAGCCGGTCACGTTCGGCAGCAGCCGCGCGGTGAGTGCGAGGCTGGCCGAATGCAGCACCACCTCAGAAACGTTCTTGCCCAGCTGGTTCGCACTGGTCGGGTGGCGCATCAGGTAGCCGAACTTGCTGTCTATGTCCGCCCACTGGTAATTCGCGATGGCGGTAATTCCGCCCGACAGCGTCACCCGGTCCGCCAGTTCACCCGATTGCAGCGCGGCCAGCTGAACCAGCGGCTTCGTGTTCACGTTTTCCGCATGGTCGAGGATTTTGTAAGCGTAGGCGGCGTTGGTGCCGACGAAGTTCTCCGAGCCTGCGACCTGCATCTCGCGTCGATCGTCCGTTTCGACCACAAGGTCCACCGGACCCGTCGAAGCGCCGGCCGTCGTCGCCACGCGCGGCGAGCCAGGTACATCGGCCTGCGCAGCGGCGGGGGGCACTTCTGCGCCCGATACCGCGACGACCATGTCGTCCTCGGCTTCCCCGATGGCGCGCATGTCGGCAAGCTGCGCGCGCAGCTCCGCATTCTCGCTTTGCAGAGCATCGAGCCTGTCTTCCAGAGCCTCGAGCCGTTCGAGCACGGCCGAATCCTGCGCCAGTGCGGGCGACGTCAGCGAAATGAGCGAAATGCCACCCAGCAAGACGGCAAGCCGACGTGCGCGGAGGGTTGTTGCAATCCTGCAACCGTATGTCTTCATCACGAATCCTTATGTCCAAGACGCCGTGCCTATTCGGATTGCAAATACTGACCCCAATATTGATGCAATCCAGCAAAACCGGCGATTCGTGCGTGTTATCGCCCGATCTTTAGTCTGCCAAGATCAAGGTGAGGGGCTCGCAAGGGAATGTGATATTCACGCAACACTGGGCCTGCGCGGGATCTGTTCGGGCAGCAATCGATCACAGATTTTGCTCGCGCGGCCTGAAGCCGGAGCGGCGTGCCATGCTTCGACGACACTCTCAGAGAGGTGGGGGCTAGAGTTGCTCGACGATCAGATATGTGACCGTGGTGTCGCCGACATTGACGACTTCGTGCCACGGTGTGCCATCGCTCGCATAGTCCGCGCCGGTAGCCAAATCGACCGTCCGCGTGCCGCTGGCATCTGTGATCCGCATCGTACCGCCGCTCAACGCATAACCGTAATGCGCCGGATGAAAATGCCGTTCATGCCCGACGCCGGGCGGAAAGGTGCAGCGCAGGATCCTGTGCGTGGCCGTTTGATGCTGGAGCGAGCAGACACGTTCGCCTGCCCAGCCGGCTTCCAGCGCGCTGGGCAGCGGGTCCGCCGCCTGCGACGTCGTGGCGCAGCCCGACGCTAGAGCGGCCCCTGCAATGGCCGCTGCCAATCCTCCGCCAATGGTAAAACCGCGCCAGCCCATCAGCTGCGGTAGAGGCCGTCCAGCCGGTCGCCGTAGCGTTCCTTGATCTTGTGCCGGCGGATTTTCATGCTCGGGGTCATTTCCTCGTTCTCGATCCCGAACGGCTCGTCCGCGAAGGCGAACCCGCGCACCCTTTCGATCACCGACAGCTCTGCATTCACGCGGTCGATCGCCTTGCGGATTGCGGCGCGGAATTCGGGCAATTCCTGCGCCTTGCTGCAATCGAGCGGCTTGCCCTGCGCCTTGCACCAGTCCAGCGCCCATTCCGCATCCGGCACGATCAGCCCGACCACGTAGGGCCGCCGGTCGCCCACGACCATTGCCTGACCGATCTCGGGCTGGAGGGTGAGCATCCCTTCGACCTTCTGCGGGGCGACATTGTCACCCTTGTCGTTGACGATCATGTCCTTCTTGCGATCGGTGATGACGATCCGGCCCTTCTCGTCGAGATGGCCGATATCGCCGGTATGTAGCCAGCCATCCTGCAGTGCGCGATCGGTCTCGCCCTGGTTCTGCCAGTAGCCGTGCATCACCAGCTCGCCCCGACACAGGATTTCGCCATCCTCCGCGATCTTGATCTCGACGCCCTTCATCGGCGGGCCGACCGTATCCATCGCGATCCCCGCGCGCGGCCGGTTGCAGCTGATGACCGGGCCGGCCTCCGTCTGGCCGTAGCCCTGCAGCATGGTCAGGCCCAGCGCCTGAAAGAAGGTGCCGACTTCGGGGTTGAGCGGAGCGCCGCCCGAAACCATCGCCTTGATCCTGCCGCCGAACTTCTGCTGGATCTTGGGCCGGAGCAGGCGGCCGACCAGCAGGTCCATCGGCCTATCGCGCAGCCGCTTGCGCCCCTTCTTGCTCGCTCGCTCTTCGATTTCCAGCGCGCGGTCCATCAGGAAGCTGGCGGCGCCGCCCTGCTTGGCGACCTGCTTCATGATGCGCGTGCGCAGCACTTCGAACAGGCGCGGGACGACGACCATGATCGTGGGGCGGGTTTCTTCGATATTGCTGGCGAGCTTTTCCAGCCCTTCGGCGTAGAAGATCTGCGCCCCGACCGCGATCGGCAGATACTGCCCACCGGTATGTTCGTAGGCGTGGCTCAGCGGCAGGAAGGAGAGGAAGCGTTCCTCGTCCGCCAGCTTGAAATCATTGATCAGAATTTCCGCCGCGCCCGCCACGTTGCACAGGATCGCACCGTGATGCTGCAGCACGCCGCGCGGGGCGCCGCCGGTGCCGCTGGTATAGATGATGCAGGCGGTATTCTTGCGGCCGATATTGGCGATCCGCGCCTCGACCGCCTTGCGCGCGGCCTGCGCATCGCCGCTGATCATGTTCGACCAGCCGTGGCACGAAAGGTTGCCGCCCTGGTATCCGCGCACGCTTTCGATCGGGATGATATGCTCGGCTATGCCGGTGTTGAAGATCGCCGGGATTAACGGGCCGGATAGCTTCTCGTTCGAAACGATCACGGCCCTCGCGCCCGAATTGTCGAGGATATGGACATGATCGCGTTCGGTGTTGGTGGTGTAGGCGGGCACCGTGATGCAGCCTGCGGCCATGATCGCCAGATCGGCGATGCACCATTCGGGCCGGTTTTCGGAAACCAGCATCACCCGGTCGCCATCGGCTAGCCCGAGGCCGCGCAGGTTTTCGGCCAGAATGCACACCTGATCGGCGACTTCGCGCCAGCTCATGGTCTGCCATTTACCGGCGATCTTGCGCCCGAGGAAAGGGGTGTCAGCCCCTTCGTCAGCGCGTTTCAGGAACAGTGAGACGAGATTGCTCGCCCGTTCGATCTCTTCAAGCTGCGTCAAATCCGCATCCGCTCCCTCGGTTTCGTTAGCTATGCAACGTTGCGGGGCCGTCTAGGCTCCCACAGACGCTACGACAAGCATCCCGCGCGCCGTCTAGGGAAGATCGAGCTTGCCTGCGAGCCGGGGATCGCGGGCGGCGACCCACTGCCCATCCTGCCGCGCGACGATCCCCGCCTTGACCGGTGCCGGGCGGACGGTCAGCGCGGTGTGGCCCAGAGCGCGGAATGCATCCTGACGGTCTGCCAGCCAGGTGCCTTCTTCCAGCAGCACGGAATCGCCGAAGGCCATCACGAAGGGCAGGCCCAGCGCAGCTTCGGCCTCCAGCCCGAAATCGATCACCCCGATAATGCTGCGCGCGGTCTGCACGGGGATCGTGCTGCCGCCCGCCGCGCCCACCGCCATGAAGGGGCGTCCCTGGGGATCGTAGACCACCACCGGCGACATCGAGCTGCGCGGCCGCTTGCCGCCCTCCACCCGGTTGGCGACCGGTGTGCCATCGACCGTGGGCGAGCGGCTGAAATCGGTCAGTTCGTTGTTGAGATAGAACCCGTCTGTCATCAGCCCCGAGCCGAAGGCGCTTTCGATGGTGGAGGTGTAGCTGATCATGGTGCCCGCATCGTCGACCACCGCGATATGCGATGTGCCGCGCTCTTCCGGCTCGTCGCCATCGGCGAGAGCGGTGCTGGCCCCCGCGGGCGTTCCGGCCTCGACCTGTGCCTGCGTGCTGTCGGGGTCGATCATGGCGCTACGCCGCGCAAGGTAATCGGGCGCGATCAGCCCTTGCGAGGGCACTGGTACGAAATCGCTGTCCGCCAGATAAAGCTCGCGGTCGGCATAGGCGAGCCGCTGGGATTCGACGAAAAGGTGCCAGGTGACCGGATTTTCCTGGCCGAGCGCGGCAAGATCGAACCGTTCGAGCTGGCCGAGGATCTGCAGCACCGCGATGCCGCCCGAGGTAGGCGGCCCCATCGCGCAGACCCGGTACGAACGATAGGGCGCGCACAGCGCCGCGCGCTCCTTCGCCCGATAGTCTGCCATATCGCGGACATTCATCGGGTCGGGGCGCGGCGTGTCGTCGGCCACCGTGCGCGCGATGTCTACTGCCAGATCGCCGCGGTAGAATGCCTCGCGGCCACCCTGCGCGATCTTTTCGAGGGTGCGTGCCAGCTGCGGGTTCCTGACCCTGGTCCCGACCGGCAAAGGCTCGCCCGAAGCGTCGTAGAACAGCGCGCGGCCCTGCTCGCTGCGCGCGCCGGTATCGCGGCTGTCGGCCAGTGAGCTGTTGAACCTCGGGTTGACCAGAAACCCGTCGCGCGCCAGCCCGATGGCGGGCTGGAACAGCGCGCTCCACGGCAGCTTGCCGTGCTCCGCATGGGCCTTGGCGGCGAGCGCGATGTTGCCCGGCACACCCACGCTCAGCCCGCTGCGCACCGAATCGCGGAACGGGGGCACCGTGCCGTCCTCGTCGAGGAACCAGTCGGGCGTCGCACCGGCGGGCGCGGTTTCGCGCCCGTCATAGGTCGTCACCGAACCCGCTGCGTCGCCCAACACCATGAAGCCGCCGCCGCCGATGCCGGAGCTTTGCGGTTCGACCACGGTCAGCGCCAGCATTACCGCAATCGCGGCATCGACCGCGTTGCCACCTTTTTCGAGCATTGCCTCACCCGCGAGCGTCGCGCGCGGGTCTGCCGAAGAGACGGCACCGCCGCTTGGTGCCCATGCCTCGCCGGAAGCATCTGCCGAAGCGACGGAGGCTTGCGGCACGCTGGCGCAGGCCGAAAGGGAAAGCGCCGCGATAAGGCCGACCAGCGGGCCGGTAAAAGTTCTGGCGAGCATAGCGTTCCTCAAGCCTGTGATCCGATGGCGTCTTCAATCGACGCAAAGCCTTCGCGCTGCAACCTCTGGCTAAGCCCGCGTGCGATCCGGCGGCCCAGCATCGGCCCCTGATAGACCATCGCGGAATAGAGCTGCACCAGGCTGGCTCCGGCCACGATGCGATCCCACGCGGAATCGGCGCTGTCGATGCCGCCTGCTGCGATCAGCGGTATCTGCCCGCCGGTCGCCTTGCGAAAATCCTTCAGCCGCTGGAGCGCGATCGGCGCAAGCGGTGCGCCCGACAGGCCGCCCGCCTCATCCGCGTGTCTGGATGTGAGCGGCGGCCGGGCGAGAGTGGTGTTGGAGATGATCAGCGCGGCCAGCGGGCTGTCCAGTGCGACCCGGGCGATCGCATCGATCTCCTTCGGGTCAAGATCGGGCGCGAGCTTCAGGAAGACCGGCGGGCCATTCGCTCCGCGCGCCGCGAACACGCCGTCGAGCAGGTGCTTGAGCGCATCGCCCGCCTGCAGGTCGCGCAGACCCGGCGTGTTGGGGCTGGAGATGTTGACCGTCAGGTAATTGGCAAGCGGCGCCATCAGCTCGGTCATCAGCGCGTAGTCGGCAAAGCGATCGTCGCTATCCTTGTTGGCGCCGATATTGATGCCGACGATACCCGGCCTGCCGGCACGTTTGCGCAGGCGGCCATGCGCGGCCTCGGCACCGCCATTGTTGAATCCCATCCGGTTGATCACCGCGTGGTCCTCCGCCAGCCGGAACAGGCGCGGTTTGGGATTTCCCGCTTGGGGCATCGGGGTGATGGTGCCCACTTCGACGAAGCCGAAACCCAGCCCCAGCAGCGCATCGGGCACCTCGGCATCCTTGTCGTAACCCGGCGCAACGCCGACCGGCGATGGGAAGCTCAGACCGCCCAGCGATACCGCCAGCGCCGGATCGTGGCGGGGCAAACCGCCGGTGGGCGCGCGCTTCAATCCGGCAAGAGAAAGACGATGCGCACGCTCGGGATCGAGGGTGAACAGAAGCGGTCGGACCAGAGGGAACAGCATGGTCGCCGCCCTATGCAAGCGGCGCTGGCGTGTCGAGCGCCCTTCCAGCCTGCCGTTCCGTCGGGCGCGCCCACAGCCCCGGCGAAGCGAGCGCGGCGAAGGCAGCAAGAAACGCTAACGACTCGCAACAGTCGGGTTTCGGTTGAAATGCGACCGAATTGATCCGAATTGGGCGTCATGCGCCTCAGCAACCTTGCCGATTATGCCATCGTCATCATGGCCGCGACCGCACGCAAGTGTGGTGGCGGACGTGTGTCGGCGGCCGATCTGGCGCTCGAAACCGGCATTCCGGTGCCCACCGCGCAGAAGATCGTCAGCAAGCTGAGCGCGGCGGGCCTGCTGCGCTCCACGCGCGGCGCGGGCGGCGGATTGCAGCTCGCCCGGCCCGCGGCGGCGATCAGCATGGCCGATATCGTCGAGGCGATCGAGGGCCCCATCGCGCTCGTCAGCTGCATCGATACAGGCGATTGCACGGTCGATCACGAATGCAGCGTCAAGCCGCACTGGCCGCAGGTCAACGCCGCGGTGCGCGGCGCGCTGGCCGCAGTGTCACTGGCCAAAATCGCAAACGAAGCTCCTGCCCAGAAAGAAATGGCATGAACGAAACCGTCGATCTCAAGAAACCCGAGCAGGATGCCGAAGCCCGGGAAGCGGCTGCCAGAGCCGCCGAGTACGAGCATGGCTGGTCGTCCGATATCGAGACTGAATATGCCGAAAAAGGCCTGTCGGAAGACACCGTGCGGTTCATCAGCGCCAAGAAGGGCGAGCCGGAATGGATGCTCGACTGGCGGCTGAAGGCGTTTCGCCTGTGGCAGGATATGGAAGAGCCCGACTGGGCGAAGCTCGGCTATCCCGAAATCGACTATCAGGACGCGTATTATTTCGCCGCGCCCAAGAAGAAGGAACAGCTCGAAAGCCTCGACGAGCTCGATCCCGATATCAAGTCGGTCTACGACAAGCTGGGCATCCCGCTGGCGGAGCAGGAAGTGCTCGCCGGGGTGAAGGGCGCGCGCAAGGTTGCGGTGGATGCGGTGTTCGACAGCGTCAGCGTGGCCACCACTTTCCGCGAAGAGCTGAAGAAGGCAGGCGTCATCTTCCTGTCGATTTCGGAGGCGCTGCGCGAACATCCAGAGCTGGTGAAGAAGTGGCTGGGCAAGGTGGTGCCGCAGCACGACAATTTCTTCGCCTGCCTCAACGCTGCGGTCTTTTCGGACGGTACCTTCGTCTACATCCCCGAAGGCGTGCGGTGCCCGATGGAGCTTTCCACCTATTTCCGCATCAATGCAGAAAATACCGGGCAGTTCGAACGCACGCTGATCATCGCCGAAAAGGGCAGCTACGTGTCCTATCTGGAAGGCTGCACCGCGCCGATGCGCGACGAGAACCAGCTCCACGCTGCCGTGGTCGAGCTGGTCGCGATGGACGATGCCGAGATCAAGTATTCGACCGTGCAGAACTGGTATCCCGGCAACGCCGATGGCGTGGGTGGGATCTACAATTTCGTGACCAAGCGCGGGCTGTGCCAAGGCGCGCGGTCCAAGATCAGCTGGACTCAGGTCGAGACCGGCAGCGCGGTGACATGGAAGTACCCGAGCTGTGTGCTGAATGGTGAGAATTCCGTGGGCGAGTTCTACTCGGTCGCGGTCACCAACAACCACCAGCAGGCCGATACCGGGACCAAGATGGTCCATAACGGCAAGGGCAGCCGCTCAACGATCATCTCCAAGGGGATCAGCGCCGGGCAGAGCAACAACACCTATCGCGGCCTCGTCCGCGTGGCGGCCAATGCCGACGGCGTGCGCAACCGCACCGAGTGCGATTCGCTGCTGCTCGGCGACAAGTGCGGCGCGCACACCGTGCCCTATATCGAGGTGAAGAACCCCACCGCGCAGATCGAGCACGAGGCGACCACCTCCAAGATCTCCGACGACCAGCTGTTCTACGCGCAGCAGCGCGGGCTGGACGAAGAAGCGGCGATCGCGCTGATCGTCAACGGCTTCGCGAAAGAGGTGATGAAGCAGTTGCCGATGGAATTCGCAGTCGAAGCGCAGAAGCTGCTAGCGATCTCGCTCGAAGGGAGCGTGGGGTGATGAACGTCGCAGACGCACGGGGCTATGCGGATGATCTGACCGACCCGCAACGGGCAGTTGTACTCATAGCAACGGCGGAAAAGCCCAGTCGGTTTGACACAATCGCTAGGGGATCTGGCTATGAGCAGTCGGATATTTCACAAGCCATTGAACAGCTACTTTCAATGAATTTGATTGAGAAAGAACAGTCCCGCTTGGCCGGCAAATTCTTCTACAACTACGTGCTTTTGAACGACCGTGGTGTGCAGGTTCAGGCGATCCTTCGTGACAGGGAGGACGCCAAGTGACCGAACGCAAAACCCTCAACCTTCGCCCCGCATCCGAAGACTCCCCCGCCCCCGCCGTCAAACGCAAGGGTCGCGGGTGGGAAATCTCGGAGAAGCGCCTCGATGCGCTGCACGATCGTGCGCGCGAGATGCGGCGTCATGCGAGCCCGGCGCACAAGGCGCTGGCCGAGAAGTTCTCCAAGGCCGATTTCGGGCGCTATTCCTTCACCCGCTTCGCGGTGGTCGGCAGCGCGATCGTCGATTTCAATTCGCACAACATGGGCCTCGCGATCCTGATCGACGAGGAGGGCGTCGACCCGGCGCTCGCCAACCGGCGCGACAAGAGCCTTGAGGCGGTCGGCATCCGCGTGGTGCATATCCCCGCCGCCGATATCCTGGACGATATCGACGCAGTGCTCGCCAAGCTGACGCAGGAAATGCGCGCCGCCATCGCCGCGCGGCAGCAGGCGCGGCGCGAGCACCAGCGCAATTCCACACCAAGGCCAGCGAGGCCCAGGGGAGAACGCCGCGATGCGTGATCTCGAAACCCTTGCCCACGCGCCGCTGCCCAGCGCGAGCCGCGATCTCGCCGCGATGCAGGTGCTCGCGCGCGAGCTCCTGCACACCGACGCGCAGCGCCTGCGGCCTCTCAAACGCAATCTGTCGCGCGATCTCGCCGCCGCGCTGGCAGGCAAGGCGCTGCCATGGAGCGAAGCGCGCACCCGGTTCGAGGCCCGCAAGCTGGAGCGGCTGGCTGCCGAACAAGAGTCTCTCACCCCCGCGCCGCAAGCCGTATCCGACGCTGCGGAGGCAGGAGACGAAAGCCCGATCGCCAAGAATGCCCTGCTTTTCCGCCTTGCCGCCGGCATGGTCGCGCTCGCGCTGTGGGCCGGGTGGAGCCTCCACCTGAGCGGGCAGGGCAGCATCGCGTGGGATGGGGGCACCGGCCCTGCGCAAACGCAGAACCTCTTCGCGCTTTACGCCCCCATGGTGCTGGCGCTGCTCGCCACGCTGATCGCGATCACGCCCTCGAACCGCGTGGGGCAGGCGTGAAACCAGCCTGCCTCCTCCTTTTGGCACTACCGCTCGGCCTTGCGTCCGCCATGCCTGCCACGGCGCAGGAGGCCCTGTCGCCTGCTCAGGCCGAAACCCGGCTGCGCGGGTGCCTGCAGGCGGGCGCGGCAGGTGCTCCGCGCACGGGCCTTCGCGCCGCAGTGCTCGCCACGCGTGCGCTGTGCGCGCCGCAGATCAAGCGGGTCGAGGCACAGCGAATCGCCGCCGCGACGCAGGGTCTGACCGGCGACGAAGCCATCGATGCCGAAAAACAGGCAGTGCTCGAACTCAACGACGAGATCGCTCTCGCAATTGCAAATTTCACTGGATTGAGAACGCTTTAGATATGCTCCAGATCGATAACCTCCACGCCGAAATCGCCGGCACCAAGATCCTCAACGGCCTTACCCTTTCGGTGAACGCGGGCGAGATTCACGCCATCATGGGCCCCAATGGCGCGGGCAAGTCGACGCTTGCCTATGTGCTGGGCGGGCGCCCCGGTTACGAGGTGACCGAGGGTTCGGTTTTCTTCCGCGGCGAAGACCTGCTGGCGATGGACCCGCACGAACGCGCGGCGGCCGGCCTGTTCCTCGGCTTCCAGTACCCGGTCGAAATCCCCGGCGTCTCCAACATCCAGTTCCTGCGCGAGGCCCTGAATGCCCAGCGCGCCCAGCGCGGCCAAGACGCAATGTCGGGCGGCGATTTCCTGAAGCTGGCGAAGGAAAAGGCGGGTCTGCTCAAGCTCGATATGGAAATGCTCAAGCGGCAGGTGAATGTCGGCTTTTCGGGCGGTGAGAAGAAGCGCGCCGAGATGGTCCAGATGGGCATTCTCGACCCCGCCTTCGCGGTGCTGGACGAGACGGATAGCGGGCTCGACATCGATGCGCTGCGCGTGGTCGGCGACGGGATCAACGCGATCATGCGCAATCCCGAAAAGGGCGTGCTGCTGATCACCCACTACCAGCGCCTGCTCGAAGTGGTCGAGCCGACGCACGTCTCGATTCTCTCCAAGGGCCGCATCGTGAAAACCGGCGGCCCCGAGCTGGCGAGCGATCTGGAGCGCGAAGGCTACGACGCGGTGATGGAGAACGCATGACCGACAGCATCCTCCTCCCCACCCGCAAGGACGAATCCTGGCGCTATTCCGATATCGACGCGATCCAGGACACCGCGCCCGACACGTTCGAGGCATGGGAAGACATCCGCGTCGCCGAGGGCGAGAGCTGGTCCGACCTGATCGTGATCGATGGCAGTGACGGCCTGCAGATGCGCCGCCTGCGTATCGCGATCGAACGGGGCGCGCGAGCCGAACTCGCCGCACTGGTCGCTGGCGGGCAGCTCGGGCGGCTCGAAGTCGTCGTGACGCTGGCCGAGGGCGCGCATTTCGAACTGGGCGGCATCACGCTGGGCGGCGATGACACCACGCGCGAGATCGTCACCCGGCTGGCGCATGAAAAGCCCGGCGCGACCAGCAATCAGACCGTGCGCAGCGTCCACTGGGGCAAGGCGACGGGCAATTTCCTCGGCCGGATCGATGTTGCGCGCGACGCGCAGAAAACCGACGCGGCGCAAAGCTTCAAGGGCCTGCTGCTGGACAAGGGCGCAAGCGTGAACAGCGTTCCGCAGCTCGAAATCTATGCCGACGATGTGCAGTGTGCGCATGGCGCCACCGTGGGCCAGCTGGACGAAAGCGCGCGGTTCTACATGGCGGCGCGCGGCCTGCCGCCCGAAACCATCCGCCGCCTGTTGGTGCAGGCCTTCCTTGGCGATGCGACGCGCGAACTGGCCAATGAGGCGACGCGCGAGACGCTGCTGGAACAGGCGCTTGCCAAGCTGGACGAGCGGGCGTGAGCATGGCCGACACGCTGACAGACGCGCCCGTCACCTTGTGCGACAAGGGCGAATTCCCCGGCATGGTAACCGAGGATGGCGCGCGCTGGCATTACCTCGACAGCGGCGCGACCGCACAGAAGCCGCGCGTCGTGATCGATGCGATGGCGCGCGCGTTGGGCGAGGATTACGCCACCGTCCATCGCGGCGTCTATTCCCGCTCTGCACAGATGACGCTCGGCTACGAAGCCGCGCGCCGCACGGTCTCGGCGTTCATCGGCGGAACCGAGGACGAGCTGGTCTTCACCCGCGGCGCGACAGAGGCGATGAACCTCGTCGCCTACAGCTACCCCAAAAAGGGTCGCGTGCTGCTCAGCCAGCTGGAGCATCATTCGAACATCGTGCCGTGGCAGCTTGCGGGCTGGCAGGTCGATGTGTGCCCGCTGACCGAGGACGGCCGGATCGATCTCAACGCTGCGGAGAAGATGCTGACGCCGGAGCACGAGATTGTCGCCTTCGCGCATGTCTCCAACGTGCTCGGTTCGGTGCTCGATGCAAAGCGCGCGGCGGACCTCGCCCATGCGGTCGGCGCGAAGCTGCTGCTCGACGGGTGCCAGGCCGCCCCGCGTCTAGCCGTCGATGTCGCCGCAATCAGCTGCGATTTCTACGCGATGAGCGCGCACAAGATGTACGGCCCGACCGGGATCGGCGCGCTGTGGGGCCGCAAGGAACTGCTCGATGCGATGCCGCCGTGGCAGGGCGGCGGGTCGATGATCGACAAGGTTACCTTCGATAGCACCACTTACGCCCCGCCGCCGCAGCGGTTCGAAGCGGGCACGCCCGCGATCGCCGAGGCGCTGGCCTTTGCGGTAGCGTGCGATTTCATCGACGGGATCGGGCGCGAAGATATCGAAGCGCACGAGCGCGCGCTGGTTGGCCGCCTGCGTGAGGAACTCTCCCGCATCCAAGGCACGCGCGTGTTCGGGCCGGAGGATTCGCTCGGCATCGTCTCGTTCGAACTGCCGGGGGTTCACCCGCACGATTTGGGCACCATATTGGATGAAGAGAACGTGGCGATCCGCGCCGGGCACCATTGCTGCCAGCCGCTGATGGACCACCTGGGCGTACCGGGCACCGCCCGCGCCAGCTTCGGGGTCTATTCGGACGAAACCGATATTGCCGCACTGTTGCGCGGGATCAACCGCACGCTGAAGATTTTCGCCTGAAACCAGGTTCGAGAGATATGACCATGAGCGACGACGACAAGAAAGACTACATCGCGGCCCCTTCGCCTGCCGATCAGGTGACCGACCTGCCGCCGCATATTGCGCGTTCGGAAGGCAATGCCGGGCAGGCGCTGCCGAGCCATATCCCGACCGATACGCCCCCCAAACCGCCCAGGGCACGGGTGGAGGACGCGGTCGATCCGGATGCCGAGAGCGCGGGCGAGAAGCTGGCGCGCAAGCGCGACTATCTCGACGGATTCCTCAGGAAAAAGCCCGAAAGCGCAGGCGAAACCGGCGCTGGCGATGCCTTGCAGGAGGCGGTGATTTCCGCCCTCAAGGAAATCTACGACCCGGAAATTCCGGTCAATATCTACGATCTCGGCCTGATCTACGGCGTGGAAGTTTCCGCGGACAAGGACGTGGTCGTCACCATGACGCTTACCACCCCGCACTGCCCGGTTGCCGAAAGCATGCCCGCCGAAGTCGAAATCCGCGCGGGCTCCGTTCCCGGCGTGCGCGATGCGGAGGTGAACCTTGTGTGGGAGCCCGCATGGGGGCCGGACAAGATGACCGACGAAGCGCGACTCGAACTGGGGATGCTCTGATGGCCGATACCAAGACCCGCGAACGCCCTGCTGCCGTCACGCTGACAGAAGCTGCAGAACAGCGCGTGGCCGACCTGATGGCCAAGGCGCCCGAGGATGCCATCGGGGTCAAGCTGTCGACCCCGCGGCGCGGCTGCTCCGGCCTGGCCTACTCGGTCGATTATGTGAGCGAGGAACAGGGCTTCGACGAGAAGATCGAGACCCCCGGCGGCATCTTCTACATCGACGGCGCATCGGTGCTCTATCTGGTCGGCAGCGTGATGGACTGGGTGGAGGACGATTTTTCCGCCGGCTTCGTGTTCGAAAACCCCAACGCCAAGGGCGCATGCGGCTGCGGCGAGAGCTTCATGGTCTGAGGGCGAGAGAACGCCTTAGCGTCGCAGTGCCTGCGCACAGGCTGCGCGGTCCACATCCAGCGCATCGCTCGACCTGCGGGCATCGACATAGGTCGCGGTCGGCTCTGCCCCCGGCGACAATGGGTACAGGAACACGTCAAGCACGCAGGCCTCGCCCACGAACTGCAGCTTGCGCGCATCGCCTTCCAGCACATCGAGCCGGGCGGGGCCGAAGGCCTTCTCCAGCTCGCTGGCGCGCGCGCCGATTACGAAGGCGAGCTGCGGATCGTTCATCACCCGCGGCGCGATGAAGGCACCCGGCAGGACCGGCCTGGGATCGGTTGGCGGGACGGTGGTGACCCGCGCTGGTGGCGCAGCGCGATCCGGCGCGGATCGCGGCGGCGTGCGCTGCCCGGCCTGCGGTGCGGGGCCGGGGGTGGCGCAGGCGGCAACCATCGCCGCGAGGGCCAGCGCGCTTGCAGCCTTGGCCAGATCAATCATCACGTAGTCGCCCCTGAACAAGGTGGGTTGCAGCTGCCGCACCGATGATCGGCGCGATGAAATTGAGGCCGGGGACGGTCAGCATCCCGGCAATCACGAGGCCCAGCGCGAAGCGCGTGCCGCGCCCGATCGGCGGCTCCTCATCGCGGCTGTGCCGATGGCGCAGCCACGCCATGTCGCGCAGTTCGCGCCCCAGCAGCCAGGCATTGACCAGCGCGAACAGGATCACCGTGCCAAAGCCGGTGACCAGCAGGAGCAACGCGAGCGGCAGGATCAGCAGGTTGACGAAGACGACCCGCACCGCGCCCTTGAAGCTGAGCCACATGCTCTCGCCGAAGCCGATGCGCCGCGCATCTTTCAGCGCCTGCGGGTAATAGCGCGCCTCCACCACCTCCACCACATCGTCGGCGAAGAACTGGATCGCGGCGAGCGCGGTGACGCGGAACAGCAGCCAACCGCCGAAGACCACCGCCATCAGCGTGCCGATGGTGGCCAGTACCTCGGCCGCATCGGGCGGCAGATTGTCGTCCACCAGCGAGCCGAGCCCGCGATCGACCAGCCACATCAGCCCGAAATAGACGCCGATGCCCAGCAGGACGAACAGCACCAGCGTGGCCAGCAGCGATTTGAGCAGCAGCCACAGGATGCGCGGGTCTGCCAGCTGCGCAAAGGCACGGGCAAGGGATGCGGGCAGGGAGAGCATTGGACCAAGCTATTCCGTATCCGCGCCCGCCAAGTCAATTGCCTGCGACCCATCACCGGCCTTGGCCCAGGCCCGGTTGGTCGCTAGATCGCGGGCAACTTCCAGCCCATTACGAGGAATTCCGCCCATCATGGCCGACCCCAAGTTTGACGTCATCGCCATCGGCAACGCCATCGTCGATGTTCTCGCCCCGGTAACCGACGCGTTTCTGGAAGCGGAGGAGCTGCCCAAGGGGTCGATGCGGCTGATCGATGCCGAGCGTTCGGTCGACCTGTACGGCAAGATGGGCCAGACCAAGGAAATTTCCGGCGGCGCGGCCGCCAACACGCTGACCGGCGCGACCATGCTGGGCCTGAAGACTGCGTTCATCGGGCAGGTGGCGGACGACCAGCTGGGCGAAATCTATCGCCATGACCTGACCGCGGTCGGCGTCAGCTTCGATACGCCCGCGCGCCCCTATAGCGACAAGGAAAGCGAACCGCCCACCGGCCGCTGCCTGATCCTGGTCGCCCCCGATGGGGAGCGCACGATGAACACCTCGCTCGGCGCATCGCAGTTCCTGCCCGCCGCAGCGATCGACGACGATCTGATCCGCAGCACCAGGGTGCTGTTCCTCGAAGGCTATCTGTGGGATCCGACCGAGCCGCGCGAAGCGATGAAGCGCGCGATCCAGGTTGCGCGCGATGCGGGCGTGAAGATCGCCTTCGCCACCTGCGCCGATTTCTGCGTGCACATGCACGGCAAGGATTTCCGCGCACTGATCGACGACGGGCTGATCGACATCCTGTTCGTAAACGAGGAAGAGGCGGGCATCCTCGAAGGCTCCGACCCCGACGCGGCGTTTGAGTCGCTGGCAGCCGACGTGCCCGTGGTGGTGATGACGCGCGGCGCCGACGGTGCATTGGCCGCGCGCGGCGACGAACGCGCGAAAGTTTCGCCCGAGCCGGTCGAGAAGGTGCAGGACCTGACCGGCGCAGGCGATCTCTTCGCCGCCGGCTTCCTCTCGGGCTATTGCCGCGACGCCAGCCTCGAAGAATCGCTGATCCGTGGCGCGGTGGCAGCAGGCGAAGTCATCTCGCACTGGGGCGCACGGCCGGAAGCGGATTTGCAGGCGCTGGTGAAGGCGAGGTTGGGTTAGTCAGGCCCCGGTGGGATAGCGCCTCGCGATCCACCAGTCGTTCATCCAGCCCTCGTAGCCGAGAAGTTCGCCTTCGCGCCGTTCCTCGGCAGCGGTCCACACCTTCGATCGCAACAGCTCGATCATCGCATCAATGCGCCATTCCTCGCCCGGAAGTGCAAAAAGGATGCGATGGAGGCGTAGGTTGTGGCGACCGGGAAATGCCTCAAAAGCGTCGTGTCTGACGAATCGTCCTGTGGCGATATGCCGGTCGAACATGAGGAGGTAGCGGAGCATGTTTCGAGAGTAGCGGCCCTCGGCGTCTGCGAAATTAGCAAGCGGCTTCGCTCTGCGGAGCATCAGCCCGAGCTCTCTGTTTGTATGTATCAGATATGGCGGGTCGAGCCGCTCACCCGTCACTTCGGATCTGTCCCCTCCCGTTCGACCTCGCGCCAGCCGATATCGCGGCGGCAGAAGCCTTGCGCAAAGGTGATCGCGTCGACTGCTTTGTAAGCAGCGGCCTGCGCCTCCGTGACATTGCGCCCCCGCGCGGTCACGTTGAGCACGCGCCCGCCGCTGGCGACCAGTGCGCCGTCGTCGCCCCGCGCAGTTCCCGCGTGGAAGACCTTTGCGCCGTCATCCTCCGCGCCGCCCAACTCGATCGCGCCGCCTTTTTGGGGCGTATCGGGATAACCTTCTGCCGCCATCACCACGGTCAGCGCGGTGTCGTCAGAGAAACGCACGGGATCGGCCTTCGACAGGTCGCCGGTTGCGCAGGCCATCAGCAGCGCCGGCAGATCGCCCTCGAACCGCATCATCAGGACCTGGCATTCGGGATCGCCGAAGCGGATGTTGTATTCGACCAGTTTGGGGCCTTCTTCGGTCAGCATCAGCCCGGCGTAAAGCACGCCGCGATAGGGCATTTCCTCTTCGCCCAGCGTGCGCACGGTCGGCACCACGATCTCGCGCATCGCACGGTCTACAAGCGTGTCGGTCAGCACAGGCGCAGGGCTGTACGCGCCCATACCGCCGGTGTTGGGGCCGGTATCACCTTCGCCAACGCGCTTGTGATCCTGCGCGGTGCCGAAGGGCACGATCATCTCGCCATCGGTCAGCGCGAAGAAGCTGGCTTCCTCGCCGCGCATGAACTCCTCGATCACGACTTCCGATCCTGCCGAGCCGAACTTGCCGTCGAACATGTCGGACAGCGCCTCCTGCGCCTCCTCGCGTGTTTCCGCGATCACCACGCCCTTGCCCGCCGCGAGGCCATCCGCCTTGAGCACGAAGGGTGCGTCGAACCGCTTGAGTGCGCCCCATGCCGCCTCGAGCGAGGTGACCCGCTCGTAGCCCGCCGTGGGGATATTCGCCCGGGTGCACAGATCCTTGGTGAAGCCCTTGCTTCCTTCGAGCTGCGCGGCGGCCCTGCCCGGCCCGAAGACCGCGATACCCTGCGCGCGCAGATCGTCCGCCAGCCCCGCGACCAGCGGCGCTTCGGGGCCGACCACGACCAGATCGACCGCATTTTCGCGACAAAACGCTATCACGGCCGTGTGATCGGCCATGTCGAGCGCGACAATCTTGGCACATTCGGCGATGCCCGGGTTGCCAGGTGCCGCGAAAAGCTGCGAGCAGGAGGGGGAAGCGGCCAGTTTCCACGCCAGCGCGTGTTCGCGGCCGCCCGACCCGAGCAGAAGGATATTCATTCGCGTGTCCATTCCCGACGATTCCGATCCTTCGTTGCTAGCGAACAGCAGGCCGGGCGACAATTCCGAGCCGCTCAGCGTGAGCGATCTTTCGCGCAGCCTGAAGCGCGTGGTGGAGGACCGGTTCGGCTTCGTGCGGCTGCGCGGCGAATTGTCGGGCGTAAAGCGCGCGGCCTCGGGTCATCTCTATTGCAGCCTGAAGGACGAGAAATCGGTGATCGACGGGGTCATGTGGAAGAGCGCGACCCCGCGCCTCGCCTTCCTGCCCGAAGACGGGCTGGACGTAATCGCGACCGGCAAGGTCACCACCTACGCCGGGCGCTCCAAATATCAGATCATGATCGAGCGGATGGAGCTGGCGGGCGAGGGCGCGCTGCTCGCGTTGCTCGAGAAGACCAAGGCGCGGCTGGAGGCGGAGGGGCTGTTCGCCGATGCACGCAAGAAGCCGCTGCCCTTCCTCCCGCGCACCATCGGCGTGGTCACCTCGCCTACCGGCGCAGTGATTCGCGACATCCTTCACCGCCTGTCGGATCGCTTCCCCAGCCATGTGATCGTGTGGCCCGTGCTGGTGCAGGGGGAGGGCGCGAAGGCGCAGGTGAGCGCCGCAGTGCGCGGGTTCAACGCGCTTGAGCGCAATGGCCCCGTGCCCCGGCCCGATCTGCTCATCGTGGCGCGCGGCGGCGGATCGATCGAGGATCTGTGGACCTTCAACGAGGAAGAGGTGGTCCGCGCGATCGCCGATTCGGACATCCCGATCATCTCCGCCGTGGGCCACGAGACGGACACGACGCTGGCCGATTTCGCCGCCGATCACCGCGCGCCCACACCGACCGCCGCCGCCGAGCGCGCGGTGCCGGTGCGCGCCGATCTGGCCGCAGCCCTGGCCGATCTTGGCGCGCGGCAGATGCGCAGTGCCTCGCGTCCCGTATCGATGGGCCGCGAACGGCTGGAGGCGTGCGCACTACGCCTGCCGAAACCCGCCGCATTGCTGCAGGCACCCGCACAGGCGCTGGACGATGCGAGCGAGCGCCAGCGCCGCGCGCTGGTCGACCGGGTCGGCATCGGGCGCGCCGCGCTGGATCAGGTGGCGGCACGGCTGACGCCGTCCACGCTGAACTGGCGGATCGGCCAGGCGAAGGAGCGGCTGGAGCATGTCCGGCTGGTGCCCGGAATGCTGAAGGCGCGGCTGGACCGGGCGGCAGAGCGGCTGGCGGCAGGCGAAACCACGCTGCGCTCGCTCGATCCCAGGGCACCGCTCAAGCGCGGCTACGCGATGGTGTTCGGGCCGGAGGGCGATCTGGTGCGCACCGCAGAGGGTGCGCGGCGTGCGGGGCGCGTGGAGCTGGAATTTGCCGACGGGCGGATCGCCGCGACCACCGGCAGCGCGCCGCCCCCGGCGGCGCCCCAATCGCCGACGCCCGCACCGCGCACGCGCAAGGCCTCGCCACCGCCGACAAACCCGAAACAGGGCGATCTGTTCTGAAGAGGGTGTTTAGGCGGCGCAGGATTGCTATATCGCGCCCATGCTTACCACTTCCAGCGAACAGCCCGCACGGCTGCAATATGGCCCCAACTCGTTCCGCGTGGTGCGCTCGGGCCGCTTCGTCACCTGCGCCGTCAGCGGCGAACCGATCCCGCTCGAAGCCCTGCGGTACTGGAGCGTCGAGCATCAGGAAGCCTACGCCAGCTGCGAGATCGCGACCCGCCGCCTGACCGGCGAAGCGTGAGCCTGCGGCTGACATCGCACGCGGCGCTGGGCGCGGCGATCCTGATCGCACTCACCAGCTGTTCGACCGGTTCCGGCGGCGGCGAGGGTGCGGGCGACGTCGCCCAGCCGGTTGCCGCGCGGCCCGCGCCGATGCCGGCCCCTGCCCCTGCCCCTGCCCCGGTGGCGCTGCCCGATCCCACCCCCACGCCAACCGCGCCCCCGGCGCGTACCGCCTTCACCTATAATGGCGAGCTTGAACAGGGCGGCTGGATTCGCGGGCAGGTGCCGAGCAATACGCGAAGCGCGCGGCTTGGCGAGCAGACGATTCGATTCGACGAAGACGGTCGTTTCTTCGGTGCGTTCGACCGCGACCAGGGGGCGCAGATCGATCTGGTCGCCACGCTGGAGGATGGGCGAACCATCTCCACACCGCTGACGATCAGGCCGCGTGACTGGAATCTGGAGAATATCAACGCACCCTACCGCGCCGGGCGCAGCAGCGCGGAATTCCAGCGGCTTCGTGGCAAGGAAGTCGCGCAGATCGTCGCCGCGCGGGCGATGGATACCGGGGCCGAAGGCTGGCGGCAGGACTTCATCTGGCCGGTCACCGGCAGGATCTCCGGCCGATTCGGTTCGCAGCGCGTTTATCAGGGCAAGCCCGGCCCCTATCACTCCGGCCTCGACATCGCGCCGGGTGCGGGCGTGCCCTATGTCGCACCGGCTGACGGGGTGGTGACGCTGGTGGCGCAGGATCCCTTCACGCTGGAGGGGCGGCTGCTGATGATCGACCATGGCATGGGGCTGAACAGCGCCTTCCTCCACTCGGCCACGATTGTCGTGCGCGAGGGACAGAGGGTGCGGCAGGGGCAGTTCCTGGGCACGGTCGGCGCGACCGGCCGGGCGACAGGGCCGCATCTGCACTGGAGCCTCAAATGGCAGGATTCGCGGCTCGACCCGCTGCTGTTCCTTGGGCCGATGACCGACTGAGCACGTTGTGGCGAATCGGCTGCCCAAGCCGCGCCCCTGACACACCTGACACAGTGTTCAGGGGCGGAAAAACCGGGTGCCCGAAGCGCGCATATCCGGCGGCTGGCTGACGATGGGAAAGAACCGCGCCGAAACTAGCGCCTGCATCCGATGTAGGACAGCGGCGCGTACGCCTTGCAGACATGGCTAGGGCGCGATTCGCAGCGAACTGCGACCGCGCCCCGGGTTCAATCGATTGAAAAAGCCGGAAAGGCTCAGGCGGCTTCCTTGGCCGCCTTCTTCAGCTCGCGCTTCACCTTGAGGGCGCGCGCGGAAAGCTTTTCGTCCTTGGTCTTCAGCAGCCAGTTGTCGAGCCCGCCATTGTGCTCGACCGAGCGCAGGCCCTGCGTCGACACGCGGAACTTGAAGCTGCGGTCCAGCTTTTCGCTCAGCAGCGTGACGTTCTGCAGGTTGGGCAGGAACACACGCTTGGTCTTGTTGTTCGCGTGGCTGACATTGTGGCCGACCTGGCGACCCTTGCCGGTCAGTTCGCAGATGCGCGACATGGCTTATCTCTTCTCAAAAATGGTGATCGGTCTGTGCCGGAAAGTCGCCGCGCTTAGCGGCCAATATGCGAATCGTCAACAACCGATGGTGGTCCTTGCCGAGCCGACCCGGCGCTTATAGCGCAGATTTCACAATGACGCGATGGCCTTTGCCCGATCCGATGAAAGCCGCGCTGGAGCAGGCGCAGCTGGCCGCCAATGCAGGCGAAGTGCCGGTCGGCGCGGTGATCACGCGCGATGGCGCAGTGATTGCGGCTGCGCATAATGCCCCGCGCACGCTGGCAGACCCGACCGCCCATGCCGAAGTGCTCGTGCTGCGCGCGGCGGCAAAGGCGCTAGGGCAGGAGCGACTCGAAGGCTGCGACCTGTGGGTGACGCTGGAGCCCTGCGCAATGTGTGCCGGAGCCATCGCCCACGCGCGAATCGCCCGGCTCTACTACGCCGCGCCCGACCCCAAGGGCGGCGCGGTGGCGCATGGCGCGCGGGTGTTCGAGCATCCGCAGTGCCATCATAGGCCGGAAGTCTATTCGGGGATGGGCGAGGATGAGGCTGCTGGGTTGCTGCGGTCTTTTTTTGAGGAGCGCCGATCGCCTTCGAAGGATATCCAACCTTCGACAGATTAAGGGGAGAAGACTTATGGCCGTCACCAGAATCGTAGCCAATCTGAGCGCAGCGGACCCGACCAAACTCGCCGAATTCTATCGCGATATTTTCGAACTCGACCTGTCGCTCGACATGGGTTGGATCTCTTTTCTACAGAACGGAAAGCAACAGAATATCGAGCTCCATACCGCGTCGGAAGGCGGCAACGGAACACAATTACCGGTCATCTCGATTGGGGTGGACGATCTCTCGGCAACCGAAACCCGCGTTCGTCAAGCGGGCATGGAGATCGTTTACGGCCCTGCGACCGAAGAGTGGGGACTGACGCGATTTTACTTTCGTGATCCGGAAGGAAACCTGGTCAATGTCGTCGACAGCTAGGCGGAAAGGTCGAGACCAGATTACAGCCCCCGCCATATCTTCGCCGGAGCTTCGTCCGCCGCGCCCCGTGCCGCACGCTTGCACGCTGCAGGCAGCCAGTCGCGTCCGTAGCAGAGCCGCAGCTCTTCCAGCCAGCCGCGCTCGTTGAGCTTCACCGCGATCATCTCGGGCCGCCAGTTGGTGTTGGCCTGCATCCACGCCTCGCGGATATCGCCCGCGGTCAGCCCCTCCTTGCGCGACAGCCGGTCGAGGTCGGGCCAGTCGAGGCTGCGATGGAGGATGCGGGTGATGCGGAAATAGCGATTCGGCGTGTCGGTCAGGCAGGAACCGTGCTTCGCCCATTGCCGCATCGCGAGGCTTGCCGAAGGTTGCACGCACATCTGGCGGGCAAGCTGCGCGCCGGTGGGTCGCGCTTGCCGGGCGGCACACCATTGCGGCCAGCCGCGCGCGCCCTGTGGCCAGAGTCCGTGGACGATCAGCCCGAAGCTGCCGCTGCGCCCTGAGCATTGCCGGGCGTGGCGCGGCGAATCCTTGCGCGTGCGACAGAATTCCGGGCTCCAGCTGAGTGCCAGGACATAGCCTGTCACCGGAATGGACCGGCTCGGCCCGTCGCGCGCAATGCCGGGCACCGCCACGGATCGGGGCGCGCTGCATTGATAGCTTTGCGTGGCCGCAGTCGCGGGCAGCAGCGCGGCGAACAGCCCGGCCCATGCCAGCAGCCGCCGCGTCATTGTGTCAGGCCTCGTCGGCGGGAGGGCGGTTTTCGAGCCAGCGGATCGCGTCGCTGCGGAACAGCATGCTGACGGCCACCGCGTTCGCGATCAGCGCGATCAGGCTGTAAATCTCGGCCAGCGCCATCGTGCCCACGAAATAGTCGCCCACGCCGACCAGCGAGAGGAGGAAGAAGAACACGATGATCCACTTCGCCACGACCATCCTCTTGCGCGATACCAGATACCACAGCAGCAGGCTGATCAGGATGGAGACGGCAAACAGCCCGGTGATCACCAGCGGCGAGATGGAAAGGCCTCGCTCCGCGCCCTGCGCGGCAAGCTGGGCCTCTGCATTACGGTAACCGGTGATGAAGCCGAGCACCGAAAGGAACGTCGAGCCGAGGTAGAAAAAGTCGAACAGCTTGATCGATTGCGGTTTCAACGGCGTACCCCCCTTTGCCGGCCCCTTGGCAGGCAGGCGCAGGAAGGTGGCGCATGATCGGGCGGGCCGCAAGTCGCCGATCACGCCAAGGTGGTGAAATCCAGTCCGATATCCGCCGCGGGCGCACTTTGCGTCAGCCGCCCGACCGACACGTAGTCCACCCCGGTTGCGGCCTTGGCGCGGATCGTTTCCAGGTTGATCCCGCCGCTTGCCTCGGTCGGCACTCGGCCCCCCGAGATTCTGCCGACGATGGCCACCGCTTCGCGCAGGGTTGGCGGCTCCATGTTATCGAGCAGCAGGCGGGTGGCCCCGGCTTCGAGCGCAGGTTCGATCTGGTCGAGCCGATCGACCTCGCAGATGATCTCGCGCACGCCCGCATCGCGCGCGCGGCGCACGGCTTCGCCGACCGATCCGGCGACCGCGACGTGGTTGTCCTTGATCATCGCCGCGTCCCACAGGCCCATACGGTGATTCGCCCCGCCGCCCATGCGCACCGCGTATTTTTCGAGGTGGCGCAGGCCGGGCAGGGTCTTGCGCGTGTCGAGCAGCGTGCAGTCCGGGTTGTCCATCGCGGTCACATAGGCGCGCACCAGCGTGGCGATGCCCGACAGGTGCTGTACGGTGTTGAGCGCGGCGCGCTCTGCGGTCAGCAGCGCGCGCGCATTGCCTTCGATCCGCATCAGATCGGTGCCGGGGGCAACCTGCGCGCCGTCCTCTACCAGCGGTTCGATCGTGCATTCGGGGTCGAGCGCGCGGAAGAACGCGGCGGCGATGGGCAGGCCTGCGACCGTCACCGGATCGCGGCTGTCCATCACGCCGGTAAAGCGCGCGTCGGAAGGGATCACCGCTTCGCTGGTAACGTCATGGCCACCGCCGGGCAGGCCTTCACCGAGGTCTTCCGCGAGCGTGTCGCGCACGAAGGCGTCGAGATCGAAGCCGGAAAGGGTGAAGGTCATGATCGAACCCATTCTTGGTCGCGGCAGCCAGAGGGCGACTGCCCGACGGCCATCAGGCCGCCCCCGTGGAGGCATTCGCGCATGCGAAATGCCGCGAACGAAAACTAATGCACGAACCGCGCGACCACGTCGCGGTAGCTGCGCGAAACCTTCACCTCGGCGCCCGATCCCAGCACCAGGAAGCATTCGCCGTTGGTGTGCGGCTTTACCTGCCGCACCTGATCGAGGTTGACGATGGTGGAGCGGTGGACGCGCTGGAACTTGCGCGGGTCCAGCCTGCGTTCCAGATCCTTCATCGTTTCGCGCAGGATCAGCGAATTGTCGCCGGTGTAGATGCACATGTAATCGCCCGCCGCCTCGATATGTTCGATCGAGTCAACCTCGACGCGGAAGATCTTGCCGCGATCCTTCACGTTGAGCAGCTTTTCGAAGCGGTCGGCCCCGTCGGTGGAGCCTTCCTGCAGCTCCTCGGCGGCTTCGGGCGCGACTTCGGCCAGCACGTTCATCAGCTTTTCCGCCTCGTCCGCGCCGCGTTTCTCGTTCATCCGCTGGCGCACGCGCTCGATCACATCCGCCAGCTTGTCCTCGTCGACCGGCTTCATCAGGTAATGCAGCGCATTGGCCTGGAACGCGCGGATCGCGTGTTCCTGGTACGCGGTGACGAACACGAACAGCGGCGGTTCGATATCCATCACGCCCTGCACCACGCCGAACCCGTCGAAGCCCGGCATCTGGATGTCGAGAAACACGAGGTCGGGGCGCAGGGTCTTGATCTTGCGGATCGCTTCGCGCCCGTTCGAACAGGTGTCGATGATCTCGACGTCGTCGAACGGCTCCAGCCGCAGCTGCAGCCCCTGGATCGCGAGCTTTTCGTCATCCACGATGATGGTCTTGATGGTCATGTGTCCATTATCCCATGGCGCGGGGGTGCGCCGCAATGTCAACGGACGGCGGTGCGTCCTGTTTCCCGGTTTCTGGCCCGATCTCGCGCCCGCCCCCGCGCAGCGAAGGATGGGTGGTCAGCTCGGGCGGCGGCACGAAGGCGATGCTCTCTTCCTCGCCCTCGCGTTCGAACGGCAGTTCGATGATCACGGTGAAGCCGCCATTCGACGGCGATCTGATCTCGAACAGATGGTCCGTACCATAGGCTTGCGCCAGACGGTCGCGGATATTCGCCAGACCGACTCCCGTCGAGGTGGCGCTGTCGCTCTGCGGCAGCGGCGTTCGGGTCGAATCCACCGGCGTCTTCAGCCCCGGCCCGGTATCCGACACGACCAGCCGCAGGCGCGATCCCGAAAGCTGGGCGGAAAGCGATATCTTGGCACCCTCTTCCAGCGGGGAGACCGCGTATTTGATCGCGTTTTCGACCAGCGGCTGCAGCAGCAGCGAGGGCAGGCAAGCTTCGGAGACCTCCTCGGCAATGTCGAATTCGGTCTGCAGCCGTTCCTCGAACCGCATCCGCTCGATATCGAGATAGAGCTTCAGCGTCTCGACCTCCTGCTCCACGGTCACCATGCCGCCCGGCTGCGAGATCAGCGTATGCCGCAGGAAGCGCGACAAGCGCGTGAGCATCGCGTTGGCGGGCACGGTTTCCTTCAGCAGCACAAGCGTGCTGATCGAATTGAGCGTGTTGAACAGGAAATGCGGGTTAAGCTGGTAGCGCAGCATGGCCAGCTGCGCGCTGGTCGCCTGCGCCTCCAGCCGCTCCAGCCGGTCGGCCTGCTCTTCCAGCTGCAGGAAATAGTTGATCGCGTAATACAGCCCGGTCCACGCGCCGAGCAGCGGCAGCTCGACCGACAGATAGAGGAAGAACAGCTGCGTCAGCGTGGTTTCGCGGTCCGAATAATACAGCCCGGCAACCCATGCCTCGACCAGCACCTGCATGCTCACCGCCGCCGCCAGCGCCAGCGCGGTGAAGCCCCAGGTGACCAGCGGCGGGCGGCCGATCAGATTGCGATAGACCACCGACAGCAGCAGGCTGAGCGAAAAGCTCATCACCGTGGCGATCAGCACCAGCATCAGGAAGCCAAGACCCTGTCCGTTGGCGAGGCCCTGCACGCTGCGCAGCACCATCGCACCGCCCCAGCCGGCAAATTGCAGGTTCCAGAACGCGCGATTCTTGTTCGCAAAGAAGGGTGCGGGGCGAGAGGGCAACACGGCCATGATGATCGCCATCTAGCGCAATCGAGCCGTTTCGCCCAAACTTTTGCATCAAAAGCGGCTATCGGTTAGTTTTGCACGCCAAGGAGAGAGAGCCATGCAACCCGCCGATACGCTGCATTCCGCCGCCGAACGTGCCAAATTCCGCGAGATGATGGAGGGCACCGCGCAGGACTGGGCAATCATCGGCGGCGAATATCGCGCCTTTGCCAGGGGTTTGCCGGACCGCGTGCTGGAACACCTCAAGCTGCTCGACGGCGATTTCGGCGGCTTTCCCGTATGCCGGCTGGAGCATTCGCTGCAGACCGCCACCCGCGCGCACCGCGACGGGCGCAGCGAGCAATATGTCGTGATGGCGCTGCTCCACGACATGGGCGATACGCTGGGCAGCTATAACCATCCCGAGGTGGCGGCGGCGATCATCAAGCCTTTCGTCACCGAAGACATCCACTGGATCTGCCAGCACCACGGCGCCTTCCAGGGCTACTACTACTTCCACTTCCTGGGCATGGACCGCGAAGCGCGCGAGGCGTTTCGCGATGCACCGCATTACGAAGCGTGCAAGGAATTCTGCGAGAAATACGATCAGGCCGCGTTCGACCCGGATTACGACAGCGAACCGCTGGAATTCTTCGAACCGATGGTGCGCCGGGTCATGGCCCGTCCGCTCGCCTCGCCCTACGCCAAGGCGCTGGACGAGGAAGCCGCCTAAGCCCTAGCGGCCCGGGACGCTAACGTCGCCGGGCAGTTCTTCGTGCTGGAAATGCTGCGACCAGTCGGCGCTGCCCAGAGCGTTCATCCGGGCGATTTCCTCTTCGATGAAATCCACGCGTTCGTCCCACCCGTCATGGCTGCGGGCGCGGAAGATCCATCCGCCGTGGCGCGGGCCCCATTTCTCGAAAAACTGCGCAGCCGCCTGCGGTTCGAAGCCCGCATTGGCGAGTAGCCACGGCATCAGCCGGTCGGCCTCGCGCTCGGTCAGCCGCACCGCCTTGCGCTTGCGACCGCCATTGGCGTCGAACCACGCGCGATGGTGCAGCAGGTTATGCGCGAACTCGTGCGCCAGCACCGCAGCCAGCAGCGGGTCGGAATAATCGATCGCGGCAAATTCCGGCCCGATCACGACCCGGTGTCCATCGGCAACCGCGCGCCCGCCTTCGCCGATTTCGAACCGGCTGCGGCACGCCGGAGTGCCCGCGATGACGATGCGCAGCGGGCCATCGGGACGTGCCACGGTCAGGGGCAGCGTGCCCGTATCCTGCAGCAGATCCTCTGCCGCCTCGCGGATCGTCTCGATCCGTTGCCACCGCTTGTCGTCTTCCATCGCGATGTCCGCGATATTCATATCGCCGATGGCCAGCACGGTATCGTCGACGCGTAGCCCCGCCCGTTCCGCCGGGCCGCCCGGCACCAGCGCCTGCACGCCGACATCGCCTTCCAGGCCCAGCAGATCGCGCAGCGTCGCGCCATCGCCATAGGCCGCCATGTCGTGCAGCAGCAGGCCCGCGCTCGCCGTGCGATCATGGTGGCAGAAGCGCGCGTTGCCGGTGGTCAGCCGATAGCCGAGATCGAGCACGCGGGCATCCTGCGCCCGCAGGCTGGCGATCGCGGGGGGCAGGGGGCTTGCTGGCGCAGACTGCGCCGTTTCACCCTCGGCGCCGGACGGCATCGACTGCGCCAGCGCGGGGCCGGCCAGAATGCCGAGCGCGAGCGTGCCCAGCATTGCACCCTTGCGCATCACGCGCCGTCTTCCGCCTGCTGCACCGCGCTGGCCAGTGCATCCACACCCTGTGCGCCTTGCAGGATCGTATTGCCGGTGATCCACGCAGGCGTGCCGCTGAAGCCCAGCTCTTCCGCGATCATCGCGTTGCGCATCAGTTCCATCGTCACATCCCGACCTTGCGCATCCCTGCGCGCACGCGCCATGTCCAGACCGGCGGCCGTGCCCGCGCGTTCGAGTGCGGCATCGTCGGCGCTTTCCTGTTCGAACAGCGCGTTGTGGAAGGCGGCGAATTTGCCCTGCTTGGCCGCGGCCAGCGCCAGCCGCGCCGCAGCCTCGCTGCCTTCGAAAATCGGCCATTCCTTCACCACCACGCGCAGTTCGGGATCCTGCGCGATCAGAGTTTCGACGTGGTCCTTGCTCAGGCGGCAATAGCCGCAATTGTAGTCGGAAAACTCGAACAGCGTGCGGCTGCCCTTCGGATTGCCAAGCACCGCGCCGGGGAACGCCTCGCGCCATTCGTTGCCCGCCTGCGCCAGCCGTTTTTCCGCGTCGCGCGCCTGCAGTTCCTGCGCCATGCGTTGCAGCATCTCGGGGTTTTCCATCAGGAACGCCTCGGTCTGCCGGTCGCCAAGGCCGGAGGCGCCGAACAGTCCCGCGCCCAGCAGGCCACCGAGGATTGCCAGCGCAAACACGCCGACGGCGCGCAGTATCGAGTCTCGCATGATCGTGTGGCCCTAGTCTTCGCGCTCGCGTTCGAGCGCCGCCTGCGCCTGCATCCTGATATCCTGCGCGCGCAGCCAGTCGGCAGTGCCTTCGGGCAGTTCGGATTCGGCGCGCTGGGCGCTGCGCAGCGCCTCGATATAGCGTTCGGTCATCACCTGCTGTTCGGCGCTGGCGAGGTGCGCGCGCGGCAGGTCGCCACGCGCGGCATAGACCATTCCCAGCTGGTACCAGGCGAAGGGGTTGAGCCGATCCTTGTTCACCGCGGCCCGCAGCACCTGTTCCGCTTCCTCGAAGTTTTCCGGATTCTCCGTCGCGATCAGTGCGTGGCCGAACATCGACGCGATCAGCGGTTCGCTAGTCGTCAGCTCGGTCGCGCTGCGCAGATTGGACAGCGCCTCGTCCGGGCGCCCCGATTCGAGCAGCACCTGCCCGCGCAGTTCGAGGAAGTAGGGGTTGGCCGGATCGAGCGCGATCAGCGCGTCGGCTTCGGCCAGCGCATCGTCGATCCGCGCCTCCTTGTGATAGGCATAGGCGCGCGCGTAGCGGGCGGGCACGCTGGTGTCGGTGGGCGGATAGGTGCGCAGCGTCAGCGCAGGCTCCGAAAGATAGCCGAACAGCTTGGCGCGGACGCGCTCGAACCGGGTCTGCAGTTCGGGATCGGGCGGCGTATCCCACGCCGGATCGACGGTGTAGACTTCGCGCAGGCGCTGGATGCGATCGCCCGAGAGCGGGTGGGTGCGGTTGAACGCAGCCTCGTCGCTCTGGCTGCGGTTATAGCGGTATTCCTGGTTCAGCAGCTTGCCGAAGAACGCCAGCGATCCCTTGCCGGTGATGCCTGCCTTGGAAAGGTAATCCGCCCCGGCTGCGTCGGCGGCGGATTCCTGCACCCGGCTGAAGGCGAGATACTTGCCCAGCGCGGCCCGTTGCCCCGCCATGACTGCGGCCATGCCAGCCTCGCCAGCCCCGGCGGCGGCGGCGGCGATCCCGATCAGCAGCGACAGGATGGAAATGTTCTGCGCCGCCTTCGCGCCATCGCCCGCGCTGACCACATGGCCGCCGGTGATGTGGCCCAGTTCGTGCGCAATCACGCCCTGCACCTCGTTGGCGGTATCGGCGGCGTTGAGCAGGCCGGAATGGATGTAGACCACCTGCCCGCCCGCAACGAAGGCGTTGATCGACGGGTCGTTGATGAGCACGATATCGACATTGCCCGGGCGCAGGCCCGCCGCCTCGACCAGCGGATCGGCCATGTCGCGCAGCAGCGCCTCGGTTTCTGCATCGCGCAGCACGCTTTGCGCCATTGCCGGTTGCGCGGTGAGCGAAACGATCAGCAGCAGCGCGACGAGCTGCGCGAATCTCTGCCTAAGGATGCGGGGGAGCAACGCCATTGTGGAGCTATGCTAGCCCCCCGCGGGCTGAATGTCTCCTGAAGCCTGCATCGCTTCGGCTGCCGCGGGATCGCTGTTTGCATCGCGCGTGGCAGCAGCCTCCCGTGCGGCGCGTTCGGCGCGGGCGCGTTCGCGGGCGGCCTGTTTCACCTGTTTGCGCAGGAAGGCCAGCACCTGGTCCTTCACCCGCGTGTCGCCCCAGCGATCATTGCCGAAGGGTTGGGCGAGGGTCATCAGGATGCCCATGTGGCCCATGTCGTTGAAGATCGCATGGCGCGCCGGTGCCCCTTTCGCGACCAGCGCATCGTACATCGCCTCGGCGTTGTCCCGGTCCACCGTCTCGTCGTTGTAGCCGGTGGCGAGCAGCATCGGCGGCGCACTGCGCCGGGCGAAGCTGACCGGTTGCGAGGCGGCGGGCGGGCTCACCTTGCCGAAGGCTTCCTTCTCCGCATCATTGTCGAACGGCAGGAAATCGTACGGCCCGGCGAGGCCGATCACCCCCTTAATGGTATCGTCGGGCAGGCCGGCGCGGCGCGTCCAGCGCCGGTCCAGCGCCAGCATGACTGCGTTGTAGGCGCCTGCCGAATGGCCCATCAGATAGATCTGGTCGGGATCGCCGCCATATTTCGCGATGTTCTGCCTGGTCCATTTGAGCGCGGCTGCGCTGTCGATCAGCATCGCGGGGTATCGGCCTTCGGGCAGCAGGCGGTAGCCGACATTGACGACTACGAAGCCCTTCGGCGCAAAATTGCGGCCGATGAAACCGTAGGACGAGGGATCGCCATTGGACCAGCTGCCCCCGTGAATGAACATCAGCACGGGCTGGGCGACATCCTCCGGCGCGTCTTCGCTGCGATAGATGTAAAGATCCTGCTCCGGATCCTTGCCGTAGGACAGCGGCCCGCGTTCTTCGATCTCGCGCGAAAAGGTGAACGGCAGATCGACCGTGTCGAGCAGCTTGTGGCGCAGATCCGGCCACACCCAGTGATACACGTTATAGGCCAGAATGGTCAGGCCCAGGACAAGCAGCATCTGGAACAGGCAGCAGCCGCCCGGTTCCTTAGGCTTCTTCTCCATTTCGCGGACCCACCGTTTCCACGATGCGCGATGTTTCCCCATGCGGTGCAACCCCAGCGGCTCTCAGGAAATCCCGTCCGACCGCATAGCTGTTTCCCAGCCACAGGGGCACCCCAAAGCTCTCTATGACCCGTTTCGCGTCAAGTTCGGCTTCCGAGAGTGCTTTTTCGGTCGTCCTGATGAACACTGCGGCGATCCGTTCGGGCTCGCGCGCCACGGCCTCGGCGAAGGCGGGCAGATCGCCCTGCGTGTCGTCGCCGATGAAGGCGAAGCGCAGATCCGCGAAATGCTCGAGTATCTCGGAAATCGCGCGCTTCTTGTGCGCGCCGTGGCTTTTCTTGCCGATCGTCTCGAGGTTGAGGCCCCAGCTGCGCAGGAACAGCGCGCCCAGCGGCATCTGGCGCGAACGCTGGAACGCGACGAGGTAGGAAAACAGGTTCCACGGGCTGGACGAGATATAGAAAAAGGGCCGGTGCGTTGCCGGAATGAAGCTCCCCGTCGGCTGTTTTGCGCTGGGGACCGACAGCCCGCCACCGATCGCGCCGTAGAACACGTCGGCCCCTTCCACCAGGATGCGCTCGTGCGGCATCTGGGCGAAGATCCGCTTCCAGTTGCGCACCACGTTGTGCAGCCCGCCGGTAATGCCGGTTTCCATGATCGTGTCGTCGATATCGGAGATCACGCCAATGGAGGCATCCGCACCCGGCACCAGCACATGCCCGATGACCGATCGATGGCCCTCGGTCGTATCCCATCCCAGGCGCACCACTTCCCACGCGGTCTGCGCGGGGTACGGCCAGTCGCCTTCCAGCGGGATGTCGAAGCGGAAATAACCGTCTTCGTCGGACGCGGTCTCGTAATCGAAATCGGCCCCGTCGGCCCGCGTGAGGCACAGGGTGACGCGCACGTTCGCCACCTGTCGCGAAAAGAACTGCGACATCATCACGCGGAAGGATTGCCAGCGCCCGACCTGATCGAACTGGGGCGGGAGCGAGCGCATGGTGCGCCCGGTCAGGATCAGCCGGTCGTGGCTGCGATAGCCGAAATACGGCTGCACGCGAACGGGATTACGCCTGAAAATGCCCATGATGGGCGGGCTAGCCTGCCCGCGCCCGCAGGTGAAGCCCTGTGAGCGCGGTAATCGGCAGGTGTGTGATCAGGACAGCAGATGCTTCGCCGCGCGCTCCAGCAGGCGGTCGTCTCCGGCCACTTCGCCGAGATAGGCGATCTCACCATTGTCCTGCCGCCGGATGAGGCACAGCGAATACGCCGCGCCTTCGCCCGGAATTCGGCTAAGCGGCTGCCCGTCGAGCTTGCTCAGCCGCGCTTCGGTGCGCACCCGCCTGGTCCTGCCGACAGGACCGGTGCCTTTCGATGCGCGCCGCTCAGCGCGTTCGCGGGCGACGATTTCCTTCAGGCCGCCCTCGGTCTTGTCCAGCAGGTCGGCCAGATCGCCCCGGCCAACCCCGGTGCGCTGCGCATACGCCAGCACGGCGGCATATTCGGCGATCCGCGATCGGTCGTAATCCGCACCGAAGACCAGCTTGACCACCGGCGTCATCGGCGCGCGTTGCGTGCTTGCGATCGCATGGTCTTCCAGCAGGCGGGCGAAGCTTTCGGGCTCCTTGCGCGCCGCGAGGCTGACATCGTAGGCGCGCCCGACCGCGTCATACAGCGCAGTGCGGCTGCGAACCTCTGCGCCCTGCGCGGCATCGGCCAGCGCACGCGCCTCGGCCAGGCACTGGTGCAGGTGCGTATCGGGTTGCGGCCGCTTCAGGTCGGCGAGCGGATCGAAGCGGCTGTCCGCATCGTCGTCTTCCTCGTCGTCGACGACCGCGTCATCGATCCCGACGCAGCCGAACCCGGGCTCGCCCGCAGTTTCGGGGCCGAGATGGGCGTCGAGCCGGGCGAAGGACGGCGTCGGCAGGGCGGCGCGATCGCCGCGCGCGGCCGCGTCGCGTCCACCGGGGCCATCGGCCCAGCGGGTGATCGAAGTGCGCGCCATCAGACGCACTTCGGGTTCGGGCAGCGGCGGGTCGTCGCTGTCGTACCCGTCGTCGTCTTCGTCTGTCGAAGGATTGAGCGCCTGGTCGATTTCCAGCAGCAATTCGTCGGTGGTCAACTGGTCGGCGACTTCCTTCCAATTGATGACGCCGTAAATGAAATCGATCGTATCGTCGTCGGTCGAGAACGGCAGCAGGATGCCGCGGTACAGGATCGTCAGCCCGCGATCATTGATGAACTCGGCCTCGAAGCCGACCGGCGCCTGATTGGCGAGGATCTGCATGTAATGGTCGGTGATGCGGCTCAGCAGCGATCGGCTGGGCACGTCGGCCAGCGTCTCGATCGCGCGTTCGTTGCCGCATTCGGCGCCCAGGCGTTTGCCAAGATAGGCGATCGCCGGATTTTCCACGCCCGCGGTAAAATCGAGCAGCACGCTGTTGTCGGCGAATTCGGGGAGCGAATCGGGTTCGATATCCTCGATCGAGGGATAGGTACGCTCGCCCAGCAGGCTGGCCCAGAAATTATAGGCGCGCACCTGCATCCGGCGCTCGTCCTGCCCCACGGGCGTGGGCGGGCTGTCGTCGACCGCCAGTTCGCCATCGTGCTCGTCGTCGTCCCATCCGGCGTCGTCATCCAACCCGTCGGATAGTCCGAATTTGCCGCGCAAGCTGTCCATGTCGTCACCAAACCCTTCAATGTTCGGGTTCGGTTGTGACGGGCCATGGTAAATTTAGCGTTATTTTCCCCGACAATATGCTGACTTTGGCCAGTGCCGTGCCAGCGTCGGTTCAGCGCGAAAGGTAGCGCATTCGGATCGTCTGGTAGACCGGTGCATCGCTGCTCACCTGAAAGGCGGCGGCGGAAAAGCGCGGCGGGCCCATGCGCAGTTTGGCATTGCGCGAAAAGCCGAAGCCTTCGGTCGGCAGGAACAGCGTCTTGTCCGCCTTGCCGTTGCCGTTCTCGTCATGCAGTAGCGCGATCGCGTATTCGCCGGGAGGCACATCGTTGAACACGATCGTTACCCGCGTGTTGGCGCGCACCATGCGTTTCTGCGAGTTGTCATCCTTCGCGCAATCAGGGAAGGCGCCGTCGCTCGGCGTCAGGCAGGCGAGCACGGTCCCTTCCGAAGAGCGCAGGTCCACCGCGGTCACGACGACGTCCTGCCGCACGCTCGCGGTGTTCCCCAGAGTGCCCAGCGCGGCAACGCCCAACGCTATGGCTGGAAGCTTTTGGATAGACCTTGGTCGGTTTTGCATAGGCGGTCCCAGAACCTGAAATAGAGGCCGTAATTGCATTGATAGCGTTCGTGATGGAGCTGGTGGTGGCTTGCGGTGATGATCCACCCGCCGACGGGCGAGCGCACCAGCCATCGCGGAAACATTTCCCAGCCCATGTGATTGGTGACGCCCATCACGGTCATCACCGTCAGCACGATGCCCAGCATAGCAATGTGAATCGGTACGAGGAAGACGAGAAGCGGGATAACCACCGCACCTGTGAGTGCTTCTATCGGATGAAAGCTCATCGCGGCCCACGCGGTGGGCGGCCGGCTGGCGTGATGGACCGCGTGGGCGAGCCTGAACAGGCGCGGGCGGTGCATCCAGCGGTGGGTCCAGTAGAACCAGGTATCGTGCGCGAACAGGTAGATCAGCACGGACAGCGGCAGGTACCACAGCGGATAGGCATTCCATTCGCGGTAGATCAGCGTCCAGCCGAACCTGTCCCACCCGAAGGCGACGATCCCGGCGGGGATGCCGTAGATCGCGGCCGAGGCCAGCGACCAGCCGATCTCGCGCCGGATCTGCCCGCCCAGCTTCGCATGATAGCCGGGGCGCACGCGCGTGGTCAGCGCGGCGAAGACGCCGCTCACCGCGAGATAGCGCAGCGCGACGATGGCGGTCATCGCCAGGGCCGAAAGGATGACAGCAAGCAACATGGACACCGCACCCTATGCCGCAGCCGCGCGGCAAGCGCGAGAGCTAGTTACGCGTCAGGCCTCGCCGCCCCACGGCGCGCAGTCGGGATCGCAGGCGACCGTGGCCCGGCGCATTGCGGTGCGCGCGAGCCGTTCCACCTCCACCTTGCGGCGGGCAGGGGCGAGCGGATGGCGCGCCGCCGGGCGCAGGATTTCCGCGTCGTACCCATCCGCAACGATCACGCCGCAGCGTTCTGGCAGGAAGGCTTCCCCGTCCAGGATCGTCCGGTCGAGATGCGATCCGATGCCCCAGTAGAACTTGTCGCAATGGTCCAGATAGTCGGTCCACTTGGCATCGCCGGTCAGGTCGGCGCGCGAGACCTTGATCTCCACGATCACGACATGGCCCTTGGCATCGACCCCCATCAGATCCGCCCGGCGGCCGCCGCGCAGCGGCATTTCGGTGACGCACCAGATATCGTTGCGGGCGAACAGCCGCATGATCCCGCGCGCGGCCTGCGAAGCGTCGCACAGGCTCTCGACCGGTTGGGTTGCAGGATCGAGGAGAAGCGGGGAATCGGCCATGCCTTCTAGGAACAGAAGGGAAACACGGTGTCAAGCGCGAGGCATTGCGCCCTGGCCCGCGAGCGCCGCGTCGGTTTCGCGCAGCAGCTTCGCGCGGCCGCGTTCGTATTCGCTCCACAGGCGAACCGCGGCGGTGCGAGGATTGGCAGCGGTGCCGTGCGCGCTGAGTAACGCGTCGAGCCCGACGCGCATGGTTGCCACCAGCTCCTGCAATGCGAAAAGTGCAGGCTCGCTGCGGTCGTTTGCGGTCTGGGCGAGCTGCGCGATCCGTTCCGCGGCGATCGGGTCGGCGCGCGTCACCTGACGCCCGGCGAGCATCGCGACGACCCGCGCGGCATCCTCTACCGCGGCCCATTGTTCGATATGAGTCGCGCCGCTCGCCGGTGCGGCATTGGTGGCAAAGGCCCGGTCATGTGCTGGCTGGCTCATCACGATGCGCGAAGATACCGCGCAGGGCCTTGCCAAGATGCTAACGCCCGGCCTTGCCGGCCAGGTCGATTTTCCCGTGGCGCGGCCGGGATCGCTTTGCTAAGCGCCCGGTTCTCGCAATGCGAAGCACCCGTAGCTCAGCTGGATAGAGCGCTGCCCTCCGAAGGCAGAGGCCACAGGTTCGAATCCTGTCGGGTGCGCCAGCTTTTCAAATGCTTAGCTGGTTGGCTTTTGCTTCGTACGGAATGAGTATGGAAAACAGGGGTGCTGTCACCCCCCCCCTCCATTCGGGTCCTTCTTACGACTCAGCAATCAGTAAGCGGTGGATGACCCCCAAATCACGGAGCCTTCGAATTTGTGGGAAGCGTCGAAACGGCAACGGCAAAAATGCGGCCCTAATCGGTCATCCCAGGATCGATCGCCGGATCAGGAAATCTGCCATTCGCGCAGTCTCCCGAATGTCGCGCAGTCTCCCGAATGGCAGCTTCGCGCCCCATATGCGGTCGTTGGCGATCTGATAACCCAATCCTGAAAGCGGCCTCTCACTCGGCACCACTCAGTCTGCGGCTACCTCACAAAAGCCCGAAGCGCCCTTCTGCCGGGTTGCGCGTGAACACCGTCACATTGAGCCCCTCCAGCTCGCTATCCGGCGGATGCTGATTTTCAACAATGATAACTTGGCTTTCATCGCCGTGATGCGCCTTGAGGTAGCTGTAGAAGCGCTCTTTCAGATCGGTGCCCTGCAACGCGGCGTCCTCGTCCCCTTCGGGCTTGAAATAGGCAAGAAGCGGGGAGTCCAACAGCAGAAAGCCCGGATGCGGCAGTTCATGCTCCTGGCAATATTCGAGCAAAGCGATCGAAACGGCGGCATGTGTGATCGCGCGCAGCCCTTTGCCACGACTTGCTCTCGGTTTGCCGTCGATGACGAAATCGCTCGCATCCTTGTCGTAGTAGACGCGGCATTCGCCAGGGAAATTCCAGGCCTTAAGGATCTGCTCGACCTTCAACGAGAATTGGTGGGCGATCACCTCCGAAAACCCTACCGCAACCCTGGCCTTCTCGGCAGGCTCGGACGCGACGTCATTCAAGCCGGCGCGGCGTTCCTCAAGTTTTTCTAGCCGATCGAAGAGGGCCAGAGCTCCGCGGACCGCCGAACGGGTTTCAATGACGTCGGTGAATTTGGCGCGGGCATCTTCTACCTCGGGTGCCATGGTTTGCCGTATCTCGGCATCTACCTTGGCATAGGCAGTCTTAACTGTGGCCCGGAACGCTGAGAGGCTGTCTTGCTCAGTCAGCAGGTCAATCACCGTGGAGGCAAGCTCCTCCGTCAGTTGCTCTATTTTGCTGATTTCTGCAGTCGCGGCTTCGACGATCTTCGCGACATTTCCCTCGCAATCGGCGTCGGCATGCTGCGCCTCGGGCTCCGCTCCACATAACGGGCATTCCACGCGTTCGACATAAGCGAAGAGCGTCCCGCTCTCCTGAATGGCCTTCAAACGCTCCCGGTCCACGCCATAATGTTCTCGAAGCAGCTCAAAACGAGCGAGCAGCTCGCGGATCTCGTCGAGCCGGTCGTCGATTCCGCGTTGTTGCTTCGCTAGCTCGCGGCGCTCTCCCATCTGCGCATCAAGGACCTGCTGCGCATTCGCCACGCTTTCCCGGTGTTCTGCTGCGGTGGCCTCAAGCCTTTCGAGCTGCGCTTCCAGCTCGCCTTTCTCCTCCCCCATGTCGAAGATTTCTGACGTGAGGTCTGCGATCAGCTCGTCGAGCAATCCGATCTGACCGGCTTGGTCCGGCTCGTCCTGCGCAGCAGACACGACGGCGGAGTCGTCAATCCCGGTCAGGAGCAGCTTAATCGTGGCAAGTTCGGCCGTTTTGAGCGTGAATTGTCCGCCCCAGAAAGGTGAGCCCTTCTGCTGGATTTCTCCTTCTTGCACGATCACAAGACGTGCCAAATTGCGGAAGCTGAGGCTATTTGTATTGCTCTTCGTGCTGCTCTTCAGGATCCGCTTTCCTAGAAGTCCAATCTTCGCGAGCAGGAATCCCGACACATTATCGACGCGCTCATGGGCATGCGATTGGCGCAGCTTTTCTGTCGCGTCGCCCTGACGCACGATAAAATTCCCGCCCGAGATTGCGCGTTCGAAGGTCCAGTATTCGCCTGCGGTGCTGGATAGATCGAGTTCGATCGCGCTATAGGTTTCCCGTTCGGGTATCACCTTCAGCTCGGAGCCACCGAGCATGAAATCGACTGCCTCTGCAAGGAAGGACTTGCCGGTGTCCGACGCGCCACAGATCACATTCACGCCTGAATAAAAGCGGACCTCGCTCCGCTTGGAGGGGCCTAAAAAGCTCAGTTTTTCGAGGCGTAGATAGCCGCTCACGCGGTGGGCCCATAAAGCTGCCCAGGCTGGAACTGACTCGCCCATTTCTCGAAAAAGCGCTGGGTAATAGTGCGGATCGCATCGGTGTTCATGTTGCCAAATTCCTGCACGGCCCAGTTTGCACGGGCTCGCAACTCAATCGAGTAGGGCGCGCTTAGAGCTGCCATATAAGGGGCTGCAGCCTCGCTCGCGCGGTAGAGAATTCCCTCCGGGCTTGCCACTCGATCGACCAGCCCGCGGCTCGCCATCAACAGCAGGCCCTTCTCAATGATTTCCCGGCGAACCAAGAGTTCGCCGGCGCGCATTGGCAGGGGCGCATGTAAGCTCGCCGGGCCTCCGACATCACCGGAATGAACCACGAGATAATCTAGTTCTACCAGCCGCTGCAGGTCGCAGCCTTTGGGGTGCGCCGCCTCCAAGATCGACAGCGCGCGGACACCAGTCTCCAATGGGCTGTTGAACGGGCTCACGCGCTTACTCATCGGTCGACATCCAATGCAGCCGATCCTCGTTCGCGAGCTGATGGCAAATGCCCTGTCGGTCCTGAACGCGTGTGGCCGGGGCTAGCGGGTTGGATGTCGAGGCGGCCAAGGCCGCCTGCGATACGGTCGCCTTCATGCGTTCGAACCCGCTAGGATGCAAACTCTCGCAAATGTCGATGACAGCCTGGAAGATTTCTTCCTGCAAAGCGTCGAACGTGCCATCGGGCACGGTATCGCGTGAGAAATTCCTGAGCGCCTCGGCGCTGTAAAAGCGTTCGCGCTGCCTGCTGAAGTCCTTTTGCAACGGTTCTTGAAGGGCGAGTGCGGCGAGATCTAGCACCTCTTTGCCAAGATGATCCCCGTAAGCATCAAGGAGTTGCCTAATATATCGGCTCTCGTGCGCAGCGGGCTCCACTGGGGGAACGTGCGGGACCGGGCGTGGCGGAAGGCCGCCACCAAATCGGATCGGATGATATTTGGTGGTCTCATGCTGTGATATCAGCTCTAGCACGCTCTTAGAGCCAAAGATCGAGAAGTCGAAGACGTCAAAGTAGGAAAGGAGATCGCCCGTGAGAGCCACATCTGCCGTTTTCGTGATCTGGTGCCTGCACTGCTTTTCCCAAACCTGTCTGACGCTTTCTCTGAGTTTCGCTGGATTGAGGAGAAGCTTTGCTGCCGTGGTGCCAACATCTCTGCTCGCGGCGAAGTAGTGCCGTCTTGGCACCGTATATTCGCCCAGCCACGAGTAATAGATAATCTTCCCAATTTCCACATGGATGTCGGCCGGGCGGAGCGGATGATCGTAGCGCTTGCACTGATAATTATCCCATGGCGCGCTGAAACCCGCGGCGTCGGTGAAGCCAGCAACATCGAGGCCCATGTCTCCGGAGCCGGCGAAGCGCCGAACGATGGCGTAGCCCGTAAGCGAACTTGCCCACTCCTCGGTGAACCCCTCCCAGTCGTCCGGGGAGAAAATTTGGACGCGGGCTGCCTTCGGGATTGGTAGCCCCGCTTGGACGTGATCTGCTGAAGCGGCGTGCACAATCCCTTTCGGCACAATCGCCTTGAAGTCAGAATGCTCAACCAAAGCCGTCTATGTCTCCCCAAACCGTGCGCCGTTAAAGCGCATAGGACCGACAGTAACAAACAAATTATGGCGAGCCGAACTGATGGGTTCACCCATACCGTCCTGTGATGAGCTTCCTGTCGGGCGTGGGCGTAAAGCCACTCATCCGGAACTTGCTTGCCCTCAGCCACTGAATAGACAGCCCGCGATGGCTGCGGATATCTGAGATGACCAGGGTTGCAGGCCCGCTATTCACTTTTTTTACCAAAATCTGCCAGTCCGTATCCGGCCCAACCCCTGTCATTCTTCTTAAATCCGAACCAATTTATTCAGCCTCCGAGTGCAACCTCTTGGCAAACGCTGGCAAGTGTGATGGTTGCTGAGCCATTGGGTAGGTTTTGTCTGGTCAGCCTCGTGCTGCGAGAACAGAATAGAGTGTCGCCATCAGTCCATATAGGGCTGGTTTGTCCGTCATGAGACATGCTGAACCGTGACAGACCGCAAGTCCTACGTAGATTGCGCGATGGCACGTCAGGGCATTCACAAGGCTAGCCAGACTAGCCGCGACGATCGCGATATGGTTTTTGAAAAGCTCAATCATCTCAAATCCTTTGAATGGTTGAGCCGGGCCCGGCTTCTTGTTCGTCAGTGAATTGGATGAAGTCATCCTCTCCACATCGTCCTTTGTAGTGGAAGGCGAACAACCAACAACTGCCGGCAAACGACACCAAATCTGCGCGTCATTTCGGAGTGGATTCACAATCAAATGTGCGTCAAATTGCCATAAACAGTGACTTAAATCGGGGGATTCATGCCTAGGAAAAATGACCTGACGTTGGGCGAAGAAATCAGGGCTCAGCGGTTGTCAAGAGGATGGGACCAAACTGAACTCGCGGAAAGGGTCGGTGCCGTGAAGGAGACTGTTTCCCGATGGGAGAACGGTAGGGTCCCCGACAAACCTTGGCATATTGAAGGCTTGAAGCGCGAACTAGGACTAACAAAAGGTCACTTCCTAGAGGCTTTTGGCGCCAAGATCAGAACGAATCTAAGGACCAAAGACCGGTACCAAGCTTGCAGTTTCAGGACCGCGAAGGACATTGTGGGCTCGTTTGAAACGATCGACGCGGCATTCGGCGAGATTGAAGAGAATGATTTTCCTGTGCCTACAGAACTTGGAGAATATGGCACGCCAGAGAAGTGGCTTCGGCTTCTGAAGATGTTCCCTGATTCCGGTGGTGTAGTGATTTTCGACAACAAGACGATTGTTGCCTATTGGCAAAGCTTCGCCGTGAATGATGCGACCTATGAGGGCATCCTGAGGGGTGACAACATAAATAAGTCGATTTCGGAGAGTGATATCGAGCTCTTGATGGAGCCCGGCGAATACAAGCTCTTTTTTATCAGTCTATTCATCAGGATGGAGCACCGAGGATATAGAGTTAGGAGTTTATTGAGGCAGGATTTCATCGATTTTATTCGAGATACCGCCGATGAAGGTATCTTTTTCACCCACATCGCAGCAAATATAACAGGAATTGAAGCAAAGCGAATTTGTGAGCGCTTTGGCCTTAGAAAAGTGATCGACCATCCAATTCACCGATATCCTGAAGGTGAAGATACCCCAGAATTTGCAGAAATCTTTGAGTTAGATCTCTCCGCGGGCGCCGCTCGGCTTTTTGAGACCGAGCCCGACATAGCGGAGAAGTACGAGGCAAATGGAATTCCCGTTCGATCCACCGCGATGCGTGCCTCGACAAACTCATAGCGGTTTCTCAAGTCTATTTATCAACTGGGCTGGAGAATGAGTTGGTCAACGTATGATGGGGAAAGCCGGATGGCCGATTTACCCTACCTGTGTCGCATAACCAGACAGTCCGCTCCTGATGCTGTGGACGGCTCTCCACCCACCTGCGGTAATATCGCGGGGTTGAGCTGGAAGGAGAGTCGAGATGGGTGAAGTTGTTACGATCGGTCTGGATATCGCGAAGTCGGTGTTTCAGGTGCATGGTGTTGGAGCGGATGGCGAGGTGCTGATCCGCCGCCGACTGACGCGAGCGCGGATGCTGCCGTTCTTCGCGAAGCTACCGCGGTGTCTCGTCGGCATCGAGGCGTGCAACAACTCGCATTACTGGACGCGCGAGCTGACCGCGCTGGGTCACGACGTGAAGCTGATGCCGGCGCAGTATGTGAAGCCCTACGTCAAGCGCGGGAAGAACGATGCGGCCGATGCCGAGGCGATCTGCGAAGCGGTAACGCGTCAGACGATGCGCTTCGTCGCGGTGAAGAGCCCTGAGCAGCAAAGCCTGATGATGTTGCACCGGGTGC